>Ga0307515_10000007_pt1 | contig 719669 bp, 610 predicted proteins | sample 17_EM_MG_FD_194513 | JGI IMG/M metagenome (GOLD analysis project Ga0307515, IMG submission 194513) | Populus trichocarpa ectomycorrhiza microbial communities from riparian zone in the Pacific Northwest, United States - 17_EM | ecosystem: Host-associated > Plants > Roots > Unclassified...
ATTGCAATCAACCAATAAAAATCTCTTACACCTGGCACCAGGTATCTTTCCACTGTTCCGTACCTGCTTTTATCCTGCAACACAAGCTATTAATCTGAGAATTATTGCCGTTTGAAATATCGGACTAATCCAATACTTCAGATGCGTAAGGTGCTATCGCCAACAATAATTAATTCCTCTATCAGATAATAACTTCTAATATGTTTAAACTAATCAATAGCCTTACTGTAAACAGCAGGCTAAGGGTAATATCCATTCTCATTTTAATTTTTTCATTCGCGTGTGTTTTCCTGCTTTGGAATACATCCCATTCTTTTGATAAAGATGTGAAGGAGATCAATGAATTGACAGAACTGGAACTCAAGGTCTGGCAAATTCGGAACAACTATAATTCCATGCGAGGTGATATGATGCAGGTATTTATAGCTGATCCTTTAACTCAACAAAACTATGTAAAACAAGCCTCCGATTTATTGAACGAACGAATTGAACAGATTCATGAGTCTTCTGCCGGCATAAAGACGGACAAAATGGATATCAATGCGGTTTCCGCTTATAATGAATTCAACTCCTCCCTTCACGACTATATAGCGTTTTGTTCTGAGAATCTCCCGGCTATTCAAAAAGTTCAATTAAACGATTCGGTTCAGTTCAATCACCTTCGCAATGTATTGGTTGTAGACCTTGATCGGCATTTTCTCGTTCTGAGAGAACATGCTATTAAAGTCATTGATTTGGTTCATCAACATAAATTGAATGTGCTTAACGGCATGGATCAACAACGTAAGCAGAGTTTACTATTTACGATTATTCTCTCGGTTTCACTATTAGCCATTACCATCTACATAATCATCGTCATTAGCAAGTCGATCACCTCACCCATCAGGGAAACCGAACAGATACTACAAATCCTCTCTTCGGGAGATCTGCCTGAAATCAAAGAATATAATGGAAAAGACGAATTTTCCCGAATGCTGCGCTCGCTTAAGCTTTTCAATTCACACATTCATCTGCTGATGGATTTCGTTCGAAATGTAGCACAAAACAATTTTACTGTGCATGCGCAGATGTTTGATGGTCGAGGCCCCATAGCGGCATCGCTGGTTAGCATGAGGGATAATTTACAAGTAGCCTATACTTCTGAGTCGCAGCGTGCCTGGTCCTCGAAGGGACTGGCTGACCTGGGTGAATTAATACGCAGGCAGGACAATTCGATCACAATGTATGAAAAGATGTTAAGCTTTATTGTAAAATACTTATCTGTCAATCAGGGCGCTTTATATATCCATGACGAAAAAGACAATTCACTTGAACTCGTGGCTGCTTATGCGTATGGGAGAAAAAAACATATCTCTTCTTCTATTAAAGAGGGAGAGGGGTTGGCAGGGCAAGCTTTTTTGGAACGGGAATCTATTCTATTGAAAGAGGTACCAAGGGAATATATTAAAATAACTTCGGGCCTGGGGGAAGCGCCTCCGCGTATGTTAGTGATTTCTCCGCTGATCACGAATGATCAGGTATATGGCGTACTTGAATTAGCCAGCTTTAGCGAATTTGACACGCACAAAATCGAATTCATAAAAAAGGTCAGTGAAGAGTTGGCAGCCGTAATAAAATCAACACAAGTCAGCACTAAAACAAAGGAACTGCTTCAGGCCTCACAACAACAGGCAGAAGAACTCAAAGCACAGGAAGAAGAAATGCGCCAGAACATGGAGGAACTTCAGGCCACTCAGGAAGGTATGGGACGGATGTTAAAGGAAGTACAACAAAAGGAAAATATTTTCAATGAGTTACTTGATGCAATTCATTCTCCCATTCTGGTGTTTGATGATCAATATAAAGTTATCCAGGTGAATAGTAGCATGAAAAACTCGTATGCTGCCATTGGATTACCCATCCACATAGGGAGTAACTTATTACATATTCCTAAAGAAGAGGCAACGGAACAGAAACTTATTTATGATCGCGCATTAAAGGGAGAGGTCTTTTATGCAGAGCATAAAATAAAAAGCTCTCCCAATGGAGCAAAATTTCACTATTCTGGCATTCGCTCCAGCGAAGGGATAATCACTTCAGTGGTGGTCATTTCGGAACGAGTTTCACTAATGAGTATCTGAACAATGGAATATCTTTATAGGATAAGCTCATTGAATTGTGTTGCTTACAAAAGAACTGGATAGTCTTTATTAGGTACAAGCAAATTAAACACCCGATGATATGACCAACTTTCTGATTAAGTTCGTTATTGCCTGGCTAAGTAGTTCGGTTTTAGTAACCGTGCCCATTGCTTTGTCGATGGATCTGAAAGTGATGTTTGCAGAAAAAACGCAAGACAAGGCTATAGCAGCTTTTATTTCTATTTCCATTATCGCATTTATTATTGGCCTGATGAATATACTGCGATACAGTCTTCCGTTCTTTTTAATAACCTGGGGACCTCTGTGGTTTTTCCGTAAAGAAGTCCATGTTTTTGATAGTTATATTGTCGCAGGAATTGCTGGCTTAGCTCTTGGCTTTATATACTGGCTTATTCTTAGTCATTTTGATCCCCATTTTAGAGAAACTCTTAATAGCGAACTTTCTACAAAAATTACGTATTGCCTCGCTACGATTGCAGGGAGTACTATTATGTTTTTGTTTGGATGCTTTTTTACATTAAAAGAGGTGCTATGAGCTGGCGTACCGGTACTCAGGTGAGGGAGAGTTTCTCGTCATATAGTTAAGACATCAACGAGTTCCCATACTCATTATCCTTAAACTGCTCTGTATAAAGTCGGCTCAAATAGGTAAGTACCGTCAGGTAAACGGTCAACATGCGTTGCTGCCATTCATTAGGACGTAGATATCCAACATTGATCCTGGCCAGCATAATTGCTTATCATTGTTGAGATGAATCTATTGACCTACGCGAGTGTGGGATTGTTAACAATGGTCGTCACACTCATTACGATTAGCACGCATACCCTCAAGGCCGCCCTTACGAATCCTGCACACATGTTGAGAAGTGAATAGCAAACCAAGATGGCAAAGCTATTTTAAAACTTCTTTGCTTTCAGATTGATTCTCAGCCTGCAGTAGTCCGCCTCCTTCTGCGTTGTAAAGTGTAAACAGCTGCCATCGACCGGTAAAAAGACCAGAGCGGATTCGAATCGTTTTCGATTTATTTTCATGTAAAATGATTCGGTCCGACTCAATATCAACATAAAAAAAGCCACCAAACAATAAAGTTTGATGGCTTTGGTGTTAGAGGTTCCGAGCTTAAAATTTTCGAACCATTTTATCGTGGATTTGCAGCGACTGGCAGCTTTAGCAACTTAGAACCTCATAAGCATTATCGCTCTAAAGTCACATCGCTTTCAAAGCATTTGTACCAACTGAATGTTATTGCCACAGGTATCATCGAGAATCGCAATCTTCACAGGACCCATTTCTCTTGGTGCCATTGAGAACGCTACTCCTAGCGCGGTTAGTCGTTCATATTCCTTTATTAAGTCTGCAACCATGAACGATGTATAAGGAATACCAGCGTCCTTTAGTGCTTTTTGATAAACTCTTGCTGGCTCAAATCCCATTGGTTCAAGTAGCAACTCCACGCCATTTTGTTCATTTGGAGAAACGACTGTAAGCCACGTATGTTCTCCCATTGGCACTTCAGTTTTTTTGATGAAGCCGAGTTTCGTGGTGTAAAACTTTAAAGCTTTGTCCTGATTGTCAACAGGAACACTTGCTACATGAATTTTTATCGTATTTTCTATTTTTAATATCCCAAATATCCAGCTTTGCTTTTGAGGGTTCTTATTCGCGATTGCTTTTGTTTAGATTCTGATATTCTCTTGGCGAATAGCCGGTAGCCTTTTTGAAAGCATTGCAGAAGGTAGGTAAGCTGTCATAACCAATATCAAAGCAGACCTCGGATATGCGTAGACCTTGGTTTAAAAGTTCCTTCCCTTTATTAATTCGTAAATCTTTTAAGTATTGCCTTGGTGAAAGTCCGTGGACTTTCTTGAAAATACGAGTATAATGAAATCGAGACATAAAAGCTGTTGAGGCGATTTTTTCTAACTCGATTTTCTCTGAAAGGTATTTTTCCTTGAATGACTTTGATTGTCTTACTTGGACATAATAGTATTCCGGCAAATAATGTTCTCTTAGAAGTTGGTCTAGTTGAATTTCAAAATGTGTCTTTTTCGCAGGTGTCATCCATCATTAAAAATCAATCGGTTTCTTTAAATTTCTGCAAATGTAGATTACAAGAAGGGTTTATTAATCAATTTGTTGTCTAGGCTCCCTTGAAGATAGTACAATTTAAAACAAGAGAATGAAGATACTTATTAATTGTAATAGGGTAAAAAGAGCAAATTCAGTCTGATCAAATTGCTGCAATATTCAAGGAGTTTGATGCCGAAAAAAGACAGATAGTTTGTAGGGAACACGGTATTAGCAAAGCGGTCTTTTAATGGCGACAGCGCAATGGTGGGCGGACCGCTACTGAATTTAAGCGCGTCAAAAGAAGTGGAAGAAGAAAACCCAAAACTTAAACAAATGTATTTAGAGCTTGCGTTTAAATCTTCAGGCTGCTAAGACATCATCGAGAGAAATTTAACGCCCCGCCAAAAGAAACAAGCCGTATCTGAAGTACTAACCGATCACTTACAGCATAAGTAAAAGCAGGGCTTGCTAATCATCTATGTTGATGATTCCACATGTGCGCTTCATTCAGCGTATAGGAAGCGTCCTTTTCTGCTATAAGTAACCTATTACCAGGCGGACCACGAAACGTTCTTTACAAGGCCGTTACAAACTTGTTTTTCTCATCTTGCATATTTCGTTTTATACTTCGTTGTTACTTTTCCTTTGAGCGGAAATCTGCTATAATAGATATGAACTTAAGCAACAATACCTTCGCAACAGGATTTTTATACACCATTGACAACCTCCCTACTGATTCATTGTCGACTGTTTCAACGAAAAAGATCGATGTGTTACGTAACAATGCAAAATGGATTCGAGAATATATAGAACGAGAAGATTTGTCAAAAGCTAAAGAAGTGGTAAGGCGAATCATTCCAGTAAATATCATTCATACGCGCACCATTCACCTTAAGTTTGGCTGAGGCAGTTTTAATGTCTTTCAAATCTGAAGAGGAAAGTTGGAGATTTAATTGCTCCAAGCAGTCTTCTTTATTAATGTGTTTTATTATTTTCTAACATGATTGTTTAGTTAATAACTATTATCGTGCTTCAACTTTCGGGCATAAGAATATGTTCACCTGACACCATAAAAATTCCATCGCCCCTGTAGTGAACAGTTTTTGGATATTTCGGAGAAGTTGCAACATGCCTTGACCACTTCAAGAATAAAATAATTGTATTTATTTACCAATGACACATAACAACGCGTCACTCAAGATTGGCGTAGCATTCTTTTTCATGGGAACTTTCACTACATCACCTTCCTAAGGGGTAAGTTTAAAGCCGCCTGGCAGCTTACTTATACTGAAATAAATTGGTACATCTCAAACATTGCTAGCAGCTGAAGAATGGTTAAGGCTTTTTAAATTATCCCGTTCTATTTTTCATCCCGCTTCACTGCTGGCCTAATTCCGAGGTATCGCCCGTGTGGTAGCTGAAGCTACGCTTACCCCATTTGATAGCAAGACTTCACTTATCCCAAGGGCTTGGCGATAGATGAATCGCTTTGACCATTTTCGACTTGCTTCAAGGCTTGCTCCTTAAATTGTGCATCATACTAACGATTATGCATTTTCTCAATCTTATTCTCATTAAAACAGAAGTTAAGTTTAGTTTGTGTCAGGACTTACTACACCATCTACCTAATATCGAAATGAATTATTTTTCCGAAAACTGAATCTTAAACAACGGTACAGGTTTAATAACTATGAATTATTGAGTTCGGAAGAATACGCCGTTTCTTTTTACGAGGTGAGTGATAAAGGAATAACCGAATGCCGTCAGGTGAGTATTGATCTACAACAATATATCAGGGATGGTCAAAACGTTATGCTACCATTGTAAATTGATTACTAAAGTTTTTATTAAATATGATGATGTTAAGAATTTCAAGCATTAAACAAAAAATAAATTAGTTGCTATTGATAAACTAAAAAGCATTTAGCATATGCAATGAGTTTAAGTCGTGTCCGTAAACATGGCTAATGGATCATTAAGAATGGATGATAGTGAAGTCGTTTGTAAACCTTGTTTGATAAAAAATAAATTAAAAGTTTCGTAATAAAATTTAAATTAGTTACATTAATAAAAAAAATTAAAACCCTTATGAAGAACCATCTAAAATCCCATCCCGAACAAAGTTCCATTCCTTACAATTTTACGATTTAAAATTCAGGATAAATATTTGAGATTAGTATAGTACATCATGTAATATGATGTAACTGAATTTTAACAATGTATTTTAATGAATAAATCATCCACTTTCACTTTACCACCTAAGGCGTCTTTAAAAACAGCACTTACAGCAGTATTTAATCCAATGCCTTTTTATATTATAAACCAGAACCTATACCCTGATATATTTTCGTCTAGTCTTCTTTCTTTCTCAGCCTATGTAATACATTCCCCTGAGTTCATAAAAAGAGTTTTGCAAGAGAATTATCGGAATTATACTAAAGGAGGTAAATATGGTTTTATCAGACTATTGTTAGGGCAAGGATTACTAACAAGTGATGGTGAACATTGGCTAAGGCATCGGCGAATCATTCAACCGTCCTTCCACCGCGGAAGTCTTGAGTACTCTCGTAAAGTAATGATTGATGAAACTTGTAAACTTGTTGAGAGTTTGGAGGGTAATTCAGAACTGAATGCAAATCATTATATGGCTGACTTGACGGTAAATATTGTTGGGAAGGCAATGTTTGGTTTGGATTCAGAAGATACTATAAAAATACTGCGTAGCGAATTAGATAATTGTCGACGATTTGGTCATAGTTTATTAAGAATGCCAATTGAATATCCAGAATGGATTTTAAAATTGCCAATATTCAAGCGGCTGAGTACTTCCATAAACAATGTGCACTCAACAATAAAAACGATAATCGAGGACCGGGCGAAATCCAAAAGCAAGGAAGGTGATCTGTTAGATTTAATGATAGCTCTTCGTTATGAAGATACGGGGGAGCCAATGCCCGTAAAGCAAATTCAAGATGAACTATTAACCCTGATTGTTGCTGGTCATGAAACCACTACGTTAGCATTGTCCTGGACTCTCTATGAATTAGCGAAGAATCCGCTATTTCAAGAAAAAGTACGTCACGAAATAAAACAAATAGTGAACTCGGTCGAAGAACTCACCTTTGATAAACTTAATCAGTTAAACTATTTGGGTAATGTAATTAACGAGTCCATGAGGCTTTATCCTCCTGCATATTTATTTGCTCGTACAGCAACAGAAGAAGATTGGCTAGGTCCTTACTATGTTCCCCCAGGTAAAAACATTGTAATTAATCTTTATGGATTACATAGAAACCCTGCAATTTGGGATACCCCAGATGTGTACAACCCTGAAAGATTTTCCGGCTTTGATTTTTCTGGTAAAAATCGATTTAATTTCTTGCCTTTTGGTGGAGGTCCACGGGGATGCATAGGCACTCATTTTGCCACTGCAGAGATGAAAATTATCATATCAGCTATTCTAATTAAATATAATATTACTCCTGGCAATACTCGGCCAGTAATACCTAAACCATTGTTTACATTAAATCCTTCTGAACCTATCAAGGTCCGATTAGAACAGATAACCTAGTTATTTATATATATTATTTTCAAGTCATGGCAAAAATTGTAATAGCAACTATTGGCACATCGGGAGATTTAAATCCATACCTCGCCATTGGAATTGAATTGAAGAAACGGGGTCACCATATAACAATAGCATCAAGCCCCCAATACGCGCAGAAGGTAATAAGCAGTTCTCTTAATTTTTCTAGTTTACGACCCGATATTGACTACAATGATCCAGCTTTAGCTTTATTAACAATGAATAGATTTAATGGTACTGAATATGTGCTTAAGGAAATGTTAATGAAGCCCATTTCGGAAACCTATGAAGATCTGCTAAAAGCCGTAGACGGTGCAAATCTTCTTGTAAGTCATTCACTTTGTTTTGCTGGTTCTATGGTTGCAGAGATAACAAGAATACCGTGGATATCATCGGTTTTATCACCTAACAATTTTTGGTCTTGCTATGACCCAATCGTTCTGCCTAACGCACCATTTTTCCGCCATTTACATCGACTAGGAATTTCAATTAATGAACGTATAATAAGCTTAGCCAAATTTGCCACTCGAGACTGGGCTGATTCGGTATATCAATTGCGAAACAAAATCGGTTTACCAAAAGGTGAAAACCCTTTATTTGAAGGTATGCACTCACCACATGCGGTTATCGCATTATTTTCTGATGTGTTTGCAAAGAACAAGCCAGATTGGCCACAACAAGTTGTAAGTACGGGGTTCCCTATTTTTTATGAAACTTTTAATAAGCACGATAGTGATATACTTGGCAATTTTTTAAATAAGGGAGAACCCCCAATCGTATTTACGTTAGGTACTGCTGCAGTGTTGGATGCTAATAATTTTTATGAAGATGGGTTAAAGGCATGCAAAGAATTGGGGCAAAGAGCTATTCTTTTAACTGGTACTCAGAAGCGAAATATTCCGGAAAGTTTAGGTAGTACAGATGATGTTTTGCAGATTGACTACGCACCATATTCCGATGTTTTTAAGCATGCTAAGGTGGTCGTTCATCATGGAGGGATTGGAACTACAGCTCAAGTACTTCATGCAGGATGCCCAAGTTTAGTAGTTCCATATAGTCACGACCAACCTGATAACGCTGATCGTTTGCTGCGGCTAGGGTGTGCACGCGTAGAGTATAGACACAGAATAACACATTCCGTTTTGAAAAAAAACTTGCAAAAGCTTATTAATAATCCTTCTTACGGACAAGCTGCTAAATTACTTCAGCAGCAAATAAATCATGAAAATGGTGCCATCGCTGCCGCAGACTTTATTGAGATTAAACTAGAGGAAAGTAACTAAATGTAAATGAATAAAATATCGTTTTTCTCATTCAAACGAGTTGTATTATTATTTATAATTAATTGTGCTTGGGTGACATTTTACTCTGCCTTCAGTTACGGCTTAGTAAAGTATGTTAATTTAAATTGGCTATTAGTGCTATTTGTAGGTTGGATTGTCTGGTACATTTGGCATTCCTTCTTCTTTGATTATATCGCCAGAATTATCCAGTGGTTAAAAATGAAGAATTCTTATGGACTATTAATTTTTGGGCAAGTTGCTCCAGGTGTATCTTTCTTCGCAACCATGATGTTATTACCCTTAATATATGGCCTTACCGAAGAACTTCCGTTGACCGAAAGTCTTATTTTCAGACTAACAAGTATATTTCTGATTATTGCGGGTCTCGGCTTAATTATCGAAAGTTTTCGAACTATAGGAATCGGAGGTGCTGCATTTGAAAATGACTATTCAAAAATTGAGAGTGCTTTAGTGACATCATCACTTTATGGAGTTATTCGGCATCCATTGTTCATGGGTGCACTGATCGGTTCGTTTGGTTTGAGTTTCGCTTTTGGCACACTAACATGCTTCGGCTTTCCGCTGATTAGCTCCTTGTTTAGCCCTCTATATAAATACATTGAAGAAAGTAGGCTGCTTAACATTTACGGGTATGAATATATCTGCTATCAGAAAAAGGTGGGGGCCTTTATACCCAAGAATATTTCTTTAAACAAAATTAAACTTCTACAAAATAAATGAACGTTCTCATCATTGGGGGCAATGGCTTCTTTGGTAGCAAATTGCGCGAAGAGATTTCAAAAGATCACCACTTTGTTGTTGAATCGGGGGGTAGAAATAAAATGTCAGTAGCAAAAACAGTTATTGTAGATTTGAATGACTTCGAAAATGCAATCATTACGCTAGTAAAATTTGATGTTATTATCAACACTGCCGAACCGCCAATTAAAAAAATAATCGAAAGGCTAGTTCATTGGGTGGTTAATAATAATAAATTATTTATTGAAACAACCGCTAGTATTGAACATACCCTTCAATTCCTAGACTTGGAAAGAACATACGATAATTTAAAAGCGGATGGAAAAGGAAAAATTATATTCGGCGCAGGTGTGTTTCCAGGGTTGAGCAATTTAATGGTGAGTCATCATATCACCTTTTATCCTGATCAAAAGAATATAATTTTAGGACTACGATATTCTATCTTTTCTGGAGCAGGGAAGGGGATGTGTAAACTTATGAGTAAAACACTAACAGAGCCTTCTAAATGGTTAATTAATTCCAAATTGGAAAAGGGGCCTCCAGTAGCTCAGCAAAAGAAAATGGTTTGGAAGGATGGCCCTCATCCATCAATGCAAGTATATCTAGCTGATCTGGAGTACTATATTCAGCCACCTCTGTTAAGCTCCTTTGAGACATACCTTTCATTAAAGCCGGATTGGCTGAATTACACTGGGTCAATTTTCAACTTAATACCATCAAACGAACTTATAAAAGATCTTATGACGAAATGGTTTTTCCTTTTAAGAGGAAAACTATTTGGAAAGAGAAGGACAGATCTCGAAATACTTGTGCATGACGGAACTCACCGCAGTATTTTACATGTAAGCGATGCATTTGCGTCCGGAGGAATTTCTATAGCTATGCTTGTTTCAAAATATAGATTGGGCGGAGTTTTTCAGGGTGGTGGGATTTATAGATTTAATAGTTTGATAACCATTGAGGAAATCCATGGCCTCTTGCATAAAAATGAACTTTGGAATATTAAATTTCAATTGACTCATGAATAGTCGTTTGCCTGATAACAACCTTAAAGCTTTATGGCAACAGGCACGTTCCAATAATCAATGTGTTGTGATGTGGAGTATACCAAAAACCGACAAAATACAATTTATTGTGCACGGTATTAAAGAAACACGTTTAAAAGAAAACCAAGAAAAATATTTTAGTGGATTTGTTATCAGTCCTTTTTTTAATAGCAATGGCCAGGATATACAATTTCTCACCGCCGACTATCGGGTTGAATTTAATTTCGATGGTAGTATTATTTCACAAGAGGGCGAAATGCCGTTACATAGAGATGAGCTAGTTGTAGAAAATTTTGAGCAATATTTTGAATCAAAGGAAGACTTTGTTGCCAGGGTGAATAAGGCAATAGAATTAATACGAACTGGAACGCTTCAAAAAATCGTTCTTTCGAGGCAAAAACAATTTTTTTTGGAGCCAGATTTTAGCCCTTCAGATTTTTTCCTCTTTCTCTGCAAGAAACATCCCACTGCATTTGTTGCAGCTGCCTACATTCCAGAAAATAATAGTATCTGGATAGGAGCCAGCCCTGAATTACTTATTAGTATAGACAAAGATGGTGTATTAAAAAGCACATCACTTGCAGCAACAAAAAAAGTATGTGACCCTAACGAAATTGTTAATTGGGGTACAAAAGACCTTGATGAGCACCGTTTTGTAAGCGAATTTATTAGATGCCGACTGGGGGAGCATGTAAAGCAATTAGAATCCTTCGGCCCACATACAGTCATGGCAGGTAATGTGTGGCATTTGCAAACACGATTTGAATCTAAATTATCTAACGCTAAAAGTGTGGATCTTATGGCAATAGTCAGTTCGCTTCATCCTAGTTCAGCTTTATGTGGTTTGCCTCAGGATATAGCTTTAAAATATATCATCGAGAATGAGCCTTATAAACGGAATTTGTATACCGGATATTGGGGGCCATTCAACATGAAAGGTGAATCTAATCTTTATGCAAATATTAGATGTATGCAGATTTTTAATAATGGAGAAACCATACTTTACGCAGGCTGCGGAATAACAGCAGACTCATCAGCAGAACTGGAATGGTTAGAAACGGAAGATAAATGCCACACACTTATTCAGGCTTTGCAAATGTATTCTTACATATGATAAAATTATTACATAAGGTAAGTACTACTTTACTCTTGGCACTTATGGGAGTGGCTGGTCTTTATGATTTCATAGGACATAAAGCGGTGCTTAAATACTCGGCACATCTGGGCTATCCTGACTATTTTATTCATTGGGTTGGTGCTTGTAAGTTAATAGGAGTGTTAGTATTCTTAATTAAACCGACCCTTCGCGCGAAAGAATGGATCTATGCTGGTTTTATATTTGATATGGGAAGCGGATTTGTGTCCCATCTATCTTGCCATGATCCGTTAAACATAACACTACTACCTGTTTTTGGTATATTTCTTTGGAGTATCTCGTACTTTTCTTATCGATTTATGGAAAATAAGACTAAGCATTAGAAGTAATAGGCTGACGAAACCTGAAACGAAAAAGTATGAAATATTTGACCCCTTTGCTTAGCCCCAATTTTGTGACATGGCAACGGTTTATAATTCTGAAGCGCTTGTAACGTTTGATGAACATAAATATCTTATAATTCTTTAAGGCAGCATTAGAACTTAGGATAACTACTTACGAAAATTTTGTCGGTACAATTTATACATCAAGTAAAAATCTAAACCCCGAATGTTATGCAATCTCTATTGGCCGAAATTAAAACTCTAGTCCATCCTGAATTAGCGTCTTTTGATTTAATTTTTAAGAGAGCTATTCAAAGTAGGGTAAAGTTTATGGATATCATCATGGGATATATCATTAAAAGAAAGGGTAAGCAGATAAGACCATTGTTTGTTTATTTATGCGCCGGTTCATTTGGTGAAATGACATGCACCACATCAAGAGGTGCGGTTCTTATCGAGCTCTTGCATACAGCTACATTGGTCCATGATGATGTGGTGGATGATTCCAACTACCGTCGAGGATTTCTATCCATTAACTCAATTTGGAAAAATAAAGTGGCCGTACTGGCCGGGGACTATTTATTGTCAAGAGGGTTACTTTTAGCTGTAAATAACGGCGACTTTGAATTGTTAAGGATTGTGGCAGATGCCATACGGGAAATGAGCGAAGGTGAATTGCTTCAACTTGAAAAAGCTAAAAAAATGAATATCAACGAAAGTACATATTTTGATATTATTCGTCAGAAGACAGCTGTTTTATTATCGTCATGTTGTGCTGTTGGTGCTAAGTCAGTAGGCGCCACGGACGAACAAGTTTTATTAGCCAAAACATTTGGTGAAAAAATTGGTATTGCTTTTCAATTGAGAGATGACCTTCTTGATTATGAGCTTAGTCATTCTGGCAAGCCCGCATCCTTGGATATTCAAAACAGAAAGCTCTCCCTTCCATTGATTTATGGTCTTCAACGAGCTAATACGATTACCCGATTTACAATGTGGCAGAAAATAAGAAGAAAAAAGAAATCACCATTGGATTTGTCACAACTCACAAATTTTGCTTATGACGGAGGTGGGATAGCGTATACACACGAGAAAATAAATCAATTGTTGGAAGAGGCAAAATTGTTGCTTAGCTCCTTTCCTCCTTCTATATACAGGGATTACCTTGAAAAACTAACTGACTATGTAATAGAAAGAGAGCATTAAAAAGTTTATCAAAATGAGTCAATTTCCAATAGTATCTGTATTGATTGCTGCACGTAATGAAGCCGCGAACATTGATGAATGTCTTAGGTCCCTTATTAACCAAGAATACCCCCTGGACCACATTGAAATTCTAATTGGTGATGACGATTCATCTGACGAAACTTATAATCTTGCAAATAAATGGGTAGCTTCTTTCTCATTTATAAAAGCCTTTAAGATTACCGTGGGAGATGATAATCTTAAAGGGAAAGCAAATGTATTGTGTCAATTGGCAAAGAAAGCAAACGGAGAAATATTCTGCATCACAGATGCTGATGTAGAAGTGTGTCCTACTTGGATCGGTACTTTAGTAAATGCAATGATAGACGACACTGCAATTGTAACTGGTGTTACTACAGTCATCGGGCAAAGACTATTTGCAAAGTTACAGAATGCAGACTGGATATTTTATACTGCACTCGGTCATCAATTTGCTAGTAAGAACAGTCCTGTTACTGCAATGGGTAATAATATGGCAATCAGACGGAATGCTTATGAATATGTAGGAGGATATGATAATATTCCGTTTTCTATCACGGAAGACTTTGAGTTATTTCGGCAAGTAATAAAGGCGGGATTTAAATTTAAAAGCATTTTTTGTCTTTCCACTTTAGCACATACAAAACCTGTAACAAAGTTGAATCAGTTATTTCATCAACGCAAGAGGTGGCTTACAGGAGCGTTACAATTGCCTATTAAATTTAAATCAGGTTTAATAATTCAATGCCTGACATTGCCACTTTTGATCTCCATAGGATGTTTTTTTTCCTGGACTCTCATGTGTGCTATATTAATTTGTTTATGGGCTTTTAATATCTTCCAATTGCGACGTTTTTATTCTTGGATTGCGTCACCAGCAAATCTGGGATTGTATTTATATTTTCCCTATTCCCTGTTATTTAATTTTTGTTTCTTCTTGTTTCAAATTGCACCGGTTTCTGTGATTTGGAAAGGAAGAAGTTATCCAGCATAAACTTATTTTGCATTAGTCATATTTTTATCGTCTATGTTAATAACCTTCTTTCATGAAAACTATATTTAAGTTGCCAGGTAATTTTTTTTTTGGTAATACAATGGAAATTCTTCATGATCCACTTCACTTTTGCAGAAAGTTAAGTGAACGCAGTGAAGACTTAGTTACCTGTAAAGTCGGTGGTGGTAGTGCGATTATTATTCTTAATCCAAAATATTTAAAGAATATATTAATTGAAAATAACTCAAATTACATTCGTACGAACTTTCACAAAACGGTTCGAAACTTTTTGGGAAACGGATTATTAACAAGTGAAGGCCAATACTGGCAACAGCAGAGAAAAATAATTCAGCCTTCATTTCACTGGCAATATTTGCAAAAGATGGTTAATGTAATGAAAGACGAAACCGAAACAAAAATAGTACGGTTAAAGAAATCAGCTGATCAAATAGTCAACTTATCTGACACCATTACCGATGTTATGTTTCAAATCGTTTTAAGAACACTTTTTGGTGTCGAGCCAGGCTCTTATGATAGTAAAATCGCTAAGCCGTTAGACGACATTATGCATTTCTTTTTCAGATATACTCAACAAAAGCTTAAGATGCCCTTGTGGATGCCCCTGCCAAGTCATAAATTATTCAAATCGTCGGTAACCTCATTAAATGAGTGGGTATATAAACTTATTGCCGAGCGTAGAAAAGCCCCTTCACCAATCCCGAATTTGTTAGATCTTTTAATAAACATTGAGGATAAAGACACTGGCATCAAAATGAACGATGAACAAGTACGGGATGAAGTTATGACATTGGTAATGGCAGGGCATGATACAACAGCTAGTGCATTATGTTGGATATCTTGGTTACTTGCATCCCATCCAGACGTTCAAAGTAGCGTCCGTGCTGAACTATGTGCCAGTCAGAATGTGTCAGCGACTAGCCAAACCGAATTAAGGTCGGTGATTCAGGAAGCGATGCGGTTATACCCTCCCGCATGGATTTTCGCGCGTCAGGCGGTAAATGTAGATTGGTTAGATGGTTATGAAATACCTGCCAAGTCACATGTTATAATTAGCCCTTACATCATTCACAGACTTCCTGGATATTGGAAGGATCCTGAAGATTTTAATCCTCATCGCTTCCATAGCAATTCGCCTATCGATAAAATGGCTTATATACCGTTCGGGGCAGGGCCTAGGGTGTGTGTCGGAAATAGGTATGCACAAATGCAAATGGAAATATTCTTGACAGTTTTGCTCACAAACATGAAACTTTCCTTAATGGAGCCACACGTTGAAGCTAATCCATTTGGAACGCTAAAGCCCAAAGGTGGGCTTATGATGAAGCTTACCAGTATCGGATAGAAATAAAATAATTAACACATGAATTCATTGAATTATATACTCAATTCTTTTTTTAGAGGAATAACAACTATAGGTTTTTTTAGTGTGGTATTCTATCTCGTCTTCTGGAGGTTGTTGGGTCGAAAACTTATTAAACGAAGGTTTAGGAAAGCGGTTCGTATTGATGATATTCAGCTTAGACATGAGATACTATATACACTTCTCACAGTCTTAAGTTTTTCAGTCTTTGAATGGTTACTGTTTTTACTGTCGGCAAACGGATATACAGCAACCTATATCAACTTTGATGAATATCCAATTCTATATTGGCTATCCTCAATCCTTATTTTATTTTGTGCTCATGATACTTGGTTTTACTGGTCACATCGCCTCCTTCATCTTCCATCAGTTTATAAATTGATTCACCATGTACATCACAAAAGCCGAGACACTACACCATTTACGGCATTTTCCATGCATCCAATGGAAGCATTAATACTAAATTTTTGGGTTCTACCCATAGCTATCTGGGTACCAGTTCATTTCTTAACCTTTGTAACATTTCAATTCGTTAGTTTAATTTTGAATCTTATTGCCCATCTCGGCGTGGAATTGTATCCTAAAACATTTTTATCAGGATGGCTTCGATTTAAAACTACCAGTACCCATCATCACTTACATCACAATACGAGCCGCTCCAACTATGGCCTTTATTTTGTATGGTGGGATAGATGGATGAAAACAGAGTCGAAAGAATACAAAGCAGCATTTAAACGTGTTACTGATTAAGATGAAAAAGATTGTTTTTTTTAACATACCCACTTACGGTCATCTCAACCCGAGTTTACCAATTGTTAGAGACCTAGTTCAAGCAGGACATAAAGTAGACTATTATTCATATCCTGCGGCACTTGAAAGCATTGAACTTTATGAAGGAAACTTTAAAGCTTTGCCAGACAGGTGCAATAAGTTGGAAACTGCCTTAAAATCTACTCCGCCTCCTTCTTTCCCTGAAATGAATTGCATCTTATTGGAAACTACGATCAGCGTAATGCAGACACTAATTAAAGATTTAACCAGTAATTTGCCAGATGTAATAATATCCGATACGTTTTGCCCGTGGGGGTATATACTTGCAAAGCACCTAGGAATACGCTCTGTGGTGCTGCACGCCACGTTTGCGTTTCATCCGTCTTTCATACCCCCTTTTGCTACAATATTATTAGCCATTTTTGATAAAAATTCTAAAGCAATTAACATCTTCAGATCTGTAAGACACTTTAAAAAATTATCAAACCAGGTAAATAGTATTTATGGAACGAAAATCCAAAGCATTTGGGATCTTACCTTCGCCAAGGGTAATCTTCATTTAATTTTTATCTCCAAGCAATTCCAATACAGGGCTGAGAGGTTCGACAGTGATCATTATTTTATTGGGTCAACTTTGCCAAGTTTAGAATCACACTCAGATAAAGCTGATGTTAAAATTCCTGTAATATATATTTCATTAGGCACCGTGTTTAACAATCAGATAGATTTTTTTAAAAACTGCATTCTCGCATTTAATTCCAAGCACTACAAAGTGATAATGTCAATCGGTAGACATATAAAAGTTGCTGAGTTAGAACCCATTCCTGATAATTTTATTGTTAAAACCAGCGTAAATCAACTAGCTGTTTTGAGCCAAGCGAGTGTATTCATTACGCATGGCGGAATGAATAGTGTTTCAGAGGCAATCATCAACCAGGTTCCGATGCTTCTATTCCCCCAAACGCCTGAGCAGTCTTTAATATCTAGCCGAGTTAAGCATTTCAACGGCGGTTTAATACTTAAAAGAGCAAGCGTGGTTGAGATGCTTTTTGCCGTTGATCGCCTACTAAAAGACAAATCGATTAAACAGTCTTTGAAAAATCTTGCCATGTATAATAGTCAAAGTGGTGGGTTGAAATTTGCTACTCAAGTTATACTTGCAAACTCATCATCAAGCAATAATTAAAAGGCCCTGTGTTATAATCCGATCAAACGAATTTCATAAATCATCGCAAAAATCTTTCCCACCTTGTTACCAACTTAAGAGTTGTGAAGTGCAGAAGATGTTAAGCATCTCTCCTGGAACCTTGCAGTCTGACGAGATGAGTCTTTAATCCTGTTATTCGGCTTCATCCTTTTGAGTTAAAACCCGGAAGAGCAATCGGCTATTGTGGCTAAAATTACAACGAGCAACTATTCAGTGAACACAAAGACACAGCTTACGTCATCAGTGGCAAGCTACGTTCTATTTTCCGGGAGCATGGACAGTGAGAGTCTGCAACCGGATGGTGAATGTTGGTACTTTGCCAACATATAAACATGCCAATGGTGAGTCAAGCATCTGACCCCTGCGGCCAAGTGGTGTATTGGCTATAAACATTTTTTCATATTCAGTTATCATGCACATGAACCAACTTTGCAACGCACAAATTCGTAACTTGACCTAGCAAATTAAGTTAGCATCATGGCAACACTCACCCTCTCTGAAAACCTAAAAGACCATACACAAAAGATCCACCTGGAACTGGAAGAAAGTTTAATTTACGCTATCCAAAATATTAGAAGCCCGTCTCAATATACTGCCTTGCTTAAAGTTTTTTATGGATTTTATTTTCCCCTTGAAAAGCAGTTGACTAACGTTCCTGGTATAGAATATGCAATGGCGGGGATGAAATTCAGAAAAGCTGATAGCATTCCCTTGGCTATCTTCACTAATATGCGATATATTAAGAATTAATGACATAGGGAAACGACCATGAAGCTCTAGCACCAACTCAAAAAATGCTGAAAGAGACGGCGTCTTTATCTCTATTGAACTTAATAGCGAACTTTCTACAAAAATTACGTATTGCCTCGCTACGATTGCAGGGAGTACTAGTATGTTTTTGTTTGGATGCTTTTTTACATTAAAAGAGGTGCTATGAGCTGGCGTACCGGTACTCAGGTGAGGGAGAGTTTCTCGTCATATAGTTAAGACATCAACGAGTTCCCATACTCATTATCCTTAAACTGCTCTGTATAAAGTCGGCTCAAATAGGTAAGTACCGTCAGGTAAACGGTCAACATGCGTTGCTGCCATTCATTAGGACGTAGATATCCAACATTGATCCTGGCCAGCATAATTGCTTATCATTGTTGAGATGAATCTATTGACCTACGCGAGTGTGGGATTGTTAACAATGGTCGTCACACTCATTACGATTAGCACGCATACCCTCAAGGCCGCCCTTACGAATCCTGCACACATGTTGAGAAGTGAATAGCAAACCAAGATGGCAAAGCTATTTTAAAACTTCTTTGCTTTCAGATTGATTCTCAGCCTGCAGTAGTCCGCCTCCTTCTGCGTTGTAAAGTGTAAACAGCTGCCATCGACCGGTAAAAAGACCAGAGCGGATTCGAATCGTTTTCGATTTATTTTCATGTAAAATTGATTCGGTCCGACTCAATATCAACATAAAAAAAGCCACCAAACAATAAAGTTTGATGGCTTCGGTGTTAGAGGTTCCGAGCGGATTCGAACCGCTGTACGAGCTTTTGCAGAGCTCTGCCTAGCCACTCGGCCACGGAACCTTTTGTTTTGCAAAACTAACAATATCGAAGAGTTTTAAAGAAAAAAGGTGACCAATTTTTCAGGTCACCTTTTCAAAAATCACTAATACGAATTATTCAGCTTTTCCTTCACCACCCTGAGGGGCTTTAGAGCCTGACATCTTTTCTTTCAATGCACTCAATGCTTCAAGATCGCCCAGTGTTGATTTCTCACTCTCCTGGTTGATCTTCTCGATTGTTTTGCCTTTAGGAGCGACTGCTTTCTTCTTAGCAGCACCGGAGGCAGCTGTAGCAGGAGTTGCTTTTTCTTCTTCTGCTGACCAGGTCGCCTTGTGACTTAACACAATTCTGCGGTCATCTTTAGAGAACTCAAGCACTTTGAAATCAAGGCTGTCGCCAGCTTCGATCTTGTCACCATCTTCTTTCACCAGGTTTTTCGCTGAGCAGAAGCCTTCAATACCATAAGGTAATTCAAGAACTGCACCCTTATCATTTTTACTGATCACAGTAGACTTATGCACTGATCCGATTGTAAAGATGGTTTCGAAAGTATCCCATGGATTTTCTTCGAGGTGTTTATGACTTAGAGCAAGTCTGCGGTTAGACGCATCCAGTTCCAATACTTTCACATCCAACGATTCTCCTACCTTGATAAACTCAGAAGGGTGTTTCACCTTTTTAGTCCAGCTCAGGTCAGATACGTGAACTAATCCATCAATACCTTCTTCCAGCTCGATGAACAATCCGAAGTTAGTCAGGTTACGAACCACACCTTTGTGTGTAGTACCTACTGCATACTTGGAAAGAACATCCTGGCGGGTCCAAGGATCTTCGGTCAATTGTTTAATGCCTAAAGACATCTTGCGTTCTTCACGGTCGATCGTCAATACAACAGCTTCGATCTCATCGCCTACCTTGATGAAGTCCTGTGGATTGCGCAAGTGTTGTGACCAGCTCATTTCACTTACGTGGATCAGGCCTTCAACACCAGGTTGCAATTCAAGGAACGCACCGTAGTCAGCTACGTTTACGATCTTGCCTTTTACTTTAGAACCTACCTGAATCTCTACAGGCAACGCTGCCCAAGGATGAGGAGTAAGTTGTTTCATACCTAAAGAGATACGTTTCTTATCCTGATCGAAGTCAAGCACAACCACCTTAACGGTCTGGTCAAGCTTAAGTACTTCTTCCGGATGGTTGATACGTCCCCATGAAATATCGGTGATATGGAGTAATCCGTCTACACCACCCAAATCGATGAATACACCGAAGTTGGTCATGTTCTTGATCACACCTTCCAGCACCTGGCCTTTATCCAGGTTAGTGAGGATAGCTGCCTTTTGTTGCTCGATATCTTTTTCGATCAACACCTTATGCGATACCACTACGTTATCGTTGGTGTAGTTGATCTTCACCACTTTCACTTCGATGTTTTTGTTTACATAGATATCAAAGTCGCGAATTGGCTTCACATCAATTTGTGAACCTGGCAAGAAGGCTTCAATGCCGAATACATCGACAATCAAACCACCCTTGGTTCTGCGTTTCACAAAGCCTTCGATCACTTCGTCTTTATCCAACGCAATTTGTACACGCTGCCAGCCCTTAACAAGCTTCGCTTTTCTGCGTGACAATACTAACTGGCCCATAGCGTTTTCACGCTCTTCGATGAACAAGTCAACGATATCACCAATTTTTAAGTTAGGCAGATCTTTAAATTCAGCCAATGGTACAAGACCATCTGACTTGAAACCAATGTTCAGGATAACATCGCGGTCGTTGATACCTACTACCACACCTTCTACCACTTCACTTTCGTCAACGGATGTAACGGTACCGGAGTAAAGCGTCAACAGGTTTTCGCGGTCAGCCTTTGAATAGCCTTCTCCGAAACCTTTGCGATCAAACGCTTCCCAGTCAAAATTCTCGGTAGATACCGAAGATGCAGAAGCCTTGCGGGCGGTTACATCACGAATCATCCGGCTGATGCCTTCTTCTTCTTCTGCCTTGCGGGCAGCGCGAAGAGCGGCCAGTTCATCGTTTTCTTCTACTTCGATGCTTTTTACCTCTACTGCTTTTGCTTTAGGAGCTTTTCCTTCCGCTTTTACAATTTTAGGTTCGGCACCTTTCTTTTCTACTTTCGCCATAAATGAAAACGCCCTGTTTAATTACATGCAGCAAACGGGCTTTTTGCTACAAATTTGGGTTTAACGAAACTCTTTTAAAACAAAAGAGCCCCAATCGATAGAATGGGGCTGCAAATGTAAGCAGAATTCTTAAAAATTTCTAACTACTCCAGATCTTCAGGTTTCAGTGTACCGGTAGCATAATCCATCAGTACTTTCTGGAATAAGAGACGGAATTCTGCCTGAGCCTTATCCGTTTGCGCCTGAACAAATGTTTTATTAGCCGTGATAAAGTCGACAAAGCTTGTTACGCCTAATTCATAACGTTCTTTTTCGTAGCCGAAGGCAATTTCTGCTGCTTTCTCTTGTTCGATAGAGACTACAAAGGTCTTACGATAAAGTCTAAAATTCTGATAGTTACGCAATACATCAGTTTTTACCAGTATTTCTGCATTTTTTACCAGTTGTTGTGAGTTCAAGTGAGTGACTTTTTGCTGAAAATGCCGAGTACGGTTTTGAAAAATCTGATTACCTCCTAGTATTGGGATATAGATCTGAAGTCCATAGTTCTTGTAAAGGTTATCCGTTTTGAATTGAGTGTTAAAAGGACGGGTTGTAGGATCACCGTGGGAACTGTTATATCCTGACCCAACATTTCCAAAAGCACTAATTGTAGGAGTCATAGATGCCCACGCGGCCTTTGTTGCATATCGTGCGGACTCTTCATTTTTCTTAGCACGCAGATAATCACCTCTGCTTTTTAAGCCCGTTTCAATCAATGCATTTAATTCAGCGGTGTCATTTCCAGTAGTATTTACATCCCAGATAGGCTTAGCTACATCAAAATCTTCTGTGGGATCCATCAATAGAATTTGAGTCAGTAATCCCTTATCGTTTATCAATGTAATTTCTGCCTGCAATGCTTTTATTTCCGCAGCCCTGGTCTGTGATTCCTGATTGTATTGATCTACTGGAGACTTAGCACCCAACTCCACCTGAGCCGTTACCTGCTCCAATTGTTTTTGTAATACATTGAAATTTTCCTTCGCTATTTTCAATAGTTCAACATCGAGCAGTACCGTCAGGTATTGGCCTGATATGCTATTGATAACATCCTGAGAAGTACGGTTGACATAATAAGATTGAGCTTCCAAAGCACTGATATATGACCTGGCAGTATTCACCTGACTCAATCCATTGAACAATACAATACCTGCGTTCACCGAGCCCGAGATCCGATCAGTTACACCATTAATTACCCTTCCTTCGTTGGTATTAAAAAAGTTTCCATTCGTCTGCTGAGCTGTTCCATTAGCTGTCAGTGTGGGGCCAAGAGCGGCAATGGATTGTGTACGTTGCATCTGGGCCAACTCCAGGTTGTTCTTCTGCTGATTCAGCATGTAGCTGTTTTGCATCGCAATTTTGACAGCATCATTGAATGTCAGGATTCTCCTCTGAGCATAAGAAGGTAATGAAATTAAAAATCCTAAGGTGACTAATATAACAACCGCTCTTTTCATTTTATTAATTTAATTTCTATTCTCCACTTTGACATCCGACTGAACGAGACCATCGGCTACGGTAACGATTCGCTTTCCGTATTTTGCATTTTCTTCCGAATGCGTTACCTGGATAATGGTGATGCCTTCGTCATTCAGTTTCTTAAAGATCTCCATAATGTGCTGGCCTTGCTCCGAGTGAAGGTTACCTGTCGGCTCATCCGCAAGCAATAATTTAGGTTGCCCTACAATGGCACGCGCTATTCCCACCAGTTGCTGTTGTCCACCTGATAATTGTTCAGGAAACAGATCTTTCTTCGCTACCATGTTAAAGCGGTCCAGCAACTCAGCCACCATGCTCTTGCGCTGGTTGCCGCTTACCCCTTTGTACAACAAGGGAGTCTCAATGTTTTCATACACCGTCAGCTCATCAATAAGGTGGTAGGCCTGAAAGATGAAGCCGATGTAGTTTTTATGCATCTCGCTTTTCTGCTTCTCCTTCATCTTGTGCACCGGCTCATCAAAGAAATAATACTCCCCTGCCGAAGGCTCATCAAGCATACCGATAATGTTCATCACCGTAGACTTACCCGCACCGCTGGGGCCCATAATGGTAACAAACTCACCTTGCTCTACCGTAAGGTCGATGCCTTTTAAAATAAATGTCCGCTGAAAGCGGGAGTCGATATACTTATCGATGTTTTGAAGTTTGATCATAATAAAGTTGTTTGGGTTAAGCCAATAATAATGCCAGTGGCAATTTTACTGATTAGACGTGTGATTTTAGCATTAGTTGCATTATTTCCGTCCGCTCATGAAAAAAGGTGTCCGAAAGCGGATAAAGCAATAGGTTCTATTATTCAGGCTTTTTGAATTCGAAAGCATCCGTATCTTTGATTTTCTGTAAGTCCAGCGTTGCATTGTTCATGCCTGATACTGTACGGGTCTCTTTCTAAACCCTTATTGATCCTTTACGCTGTCCACTCTTTCTGCACTCTCTGTCCACTCTCGCTCCACTCTTCCCGTATCCATGATGGCTCCATGACTCAGGTAAGCTTCAGCTAAGCTTAGGAAGTGTTCTGGCGATGGGAAGGTCAGCGGTTATCGCTTTCAAGTAGTTTTATCAGATCAGAAAGGTGGTTGGCTTCGGAAGGAGGTTTATCTTTTCTCCATCTTCTGATGCGTGGAAAACGTAATGCAATACCGGACTTGTGTCGTATCGATTTTTGTATTCCTTCAAAGGCGAGTTCAAATACTAATTCCGGTTTTACGCTGCGCACCGGTCCGAAGCGCTCCACCGTATTTTGTTTTACCCAACGGTCTACTTTTCCGATCTCTTCATCGGTGAGTCCGCTGTAGGCTTTAGTGAACGGAACCAACTGACCTTCGTTCCAGACTGCAAAGGTATAATCGGTGTATAAATTCGCTCTGCGCCCATGGCCGCTCATGGCATAGATCATCACGGCATCAATCGTAAAAGGATCTACTTTCCATTTCCACCAGTCTCCCTTTCTTCGTCCATCACGATAAATGGAATCCTTCTTCTTCAGCATGATGCCTTCACTCAGAAATTCGCGGGAACGAAGACGCATGTCCGCCAGTTCCTGCCAGCTTTGAAATGAAATCACCGGTGAAAGCCGGAGTACTGGGTGGTTTAACTGAACGATTATTTCTTCCAGCCTTCTTCTTCTATCCTCCAGTTTCCAGTTCCGGATATCCTGCCCTCCCCATTCGAGCAGATCATAGGTGACAAAAGCAACAGGCACCTCTTTCAGTAATTTAAGACTGATTGTTTTCCTGCCAATCCTGGTTTGAAGATGTTGAAATGTAAGCGGATTCAAATCTTTGAATGGAAGGATCTCGCCATCCAGAACCGTTCCATCCGGCAGCAGATCGAGGAATGCTTCATATTCCGGGTACTTGTCTGTTACCAGTTCCTCCCCTCTCGACCACACGAATAATTTTCTGTCACGAATGATTACCTGACCACGGATACCATCCCATTTCCATTCCGCCTGCCACTGCGCTGGGTCACCTAAATTTTCCGTGATATCCTCCAACACATAGGCAAGATAGAATGGATAAGGTCTTGATATATCATTTGTCTCTTCGGAAAAAACGAGTTGCTGAAAATCACCGTTCTCCGGTGACCAGTTTCCCATAAGACGATGTGCCAGAATGTTTTCTTTCACTTTACTATAACGGGCAAGTGCCTTCACCATCAGTTGCTGTGATACTCCAACACGAAACCCACCGGTGATCAGTTTATTAAAAACAAATCGTTCTTCTTCCGTAAGCCGATCCCAAGCCCACAGTATCCTTTCTTTCTTGCCTTCAACATCAGTTGCTTCCAGCGACTTGATATAATTGATCCAGTGCGTGAGTGAATCATTGGATTGCTCTTTGGGTGGAGGTAATACCAATGTGATAGTCTCTGCAAGATCACCCACCGTATGATAAGACTCCTCGAATAGCCAGGCAGGCAATCCGGAAAGTTCGGTGGCCCATTGCGCCAGTAAGCTTGCATTTACAGTTCGCTTCGGCCTGCGATGTGACAGCAATGCCATCGCCCATAGTTTATCACTATCCGAAGCATGCGTGAAGTATTCCGCAAGTGCTTTCGTTTTATCTAACGTCTTTGTGGTCTGATCGAGTTCGGTGAAGAGAGCGGTGAAGTTTTTCATCTTGGCTATACACCTTTTTTTGAGAACCATTAAAAAATGATGCCCCCAGCTTCTTAGTACTTCAGAATATCCATTAGCGTTTTAGTGGCGCTGGCAAGTTCGGCCGCATCAATCGTGCCTTGCCTGCTGATCAGCCTATCTTTGGAGACAGAGCGAATATGAAAAACTAACATTTCTGATTCACTTTTCAGCCCATTGGTTTTGGAGGGCTGTACTACCGGATTGCCTTTATAGTTCTTTATTTTAGTGGTAAGTGGCACTACAATTACTACCTGTAAATGTTGATTGAGCAGATTTCCACTAATAATAACCACCGGCCTTAAGCCAGCCTGTTCACTTCCTTTTACCGGATTCAGATCGGTTAGCCAGATTTCTCCCTGATTCATTTTTCAAGCTGTTTCAGATAGTCGGCCATTCCTTCCTCCGCAATGGATAAGATATCATCGTCTTTGGATGCCTGCTTATAGGAACGGATATACTCTGCTTTTTCCAGATGCTCCAGGTATAGACGGAGCGCGTTCTCCATCAGCCTGTTTTTCGGAAGCGAAAGTGACTTTGCTTTTTCAGTCAGTAATTTTAGCAGATCGTCAGGGAGTGTGCTGGTGAATGTGGCCATGTTTTAATCTTTCCACAAATATAAATCATATTTATATTTCATAAAACTCCCTGATAATCTAAAGTAAGCCATTATTCATTGCTGTTCACCTCCTCTTTGCTTTCCTCCACTTCCCCTTCATACTGCGTTTTCACCTCGTGCGCATCCAGCCCCTGATCGCGCAACCACTTCGAAAACACTTCGGCATAACCGTGGGTTACAAATACCTGTTCCGCTCCTGTTTCTTTTACTGCCTGGTTTAATTCCAGCCAGTCGGCATGATCGGATAGTGCAAAACCACGGTCGGCTCTCTTTCTTCTTCGCGTACCACGCAACGCCATCCAGCCCGATGCTATTGCCAATGAATAGGGATTGAACTTGCGCAGCCACGGTGAACCCACTGCCGAAGGCGGACAGACGATCAGCGCTCCTTCCCATTCTTTCTTTACGGTGTCTTTAGTTGCTACCTGTGTAATAGGAAGAGCAATACCCTGGTTACGGATAATGTTGTTTACATTCTCTACTGCTCCGTGGGTGAATATTTTTCCGATAGAAGTATCGATGTTGTGTAAGAGTCGTTGGGCTTTACCTAAGGCATAGGCAGCAATGACCGATGTCTTCCCTTCTGCCTGGTTAGCTCTCCACCAGGTATTGATCTGTTCAAAAACTTCTTGCTGCGGTTGCCAGTGATAGATAGGCAATCCAAATGTGGACTCGGTAATGAACGTATGGCATTTCACTGGTTCAAATGTTTCTGAAATACCATCCGGTGCCAGTTTATAGTCTCCCGTAAACACCCACACTTCTCCCTGATGTTCTACCCGTATCTGTGCCGACCCGATGATGTGTCCTGCAGGATGAAAAGAAAAGGTAACTCCGTTAATCATCACCTTCTCACCAAATTTTACAGTCTGAAGATTACTTACATTCAGGCGATACTGAATGACGGGCTTTGCTGCTTCGGTGCATAAATAATGCTGATGTCCCCAGCGTGCATGATCAGAGTGACCGTGTGTGATGAGCGCTTTATTAACCGGCTTCCACGGATCAAGAAATACATCTGCCCGGGAGCAGTAAATTCCGTTATCTGTAAATTGAAGAAGCGCCACAGTATTTAATGATCAGGAAACGATGTGCTACAAAACATACCACGTGTAGCCGTAGGATAATAATAGTATGCCGGATTTTGCTCAGTGCTTCTCTGAAAAGAAATCAATAAGTAAGCCATATTACTTTTGCTTTCCCTTTCTCCATCACCTCCACGACCAACACATTATCATAGTCACCATCATCAAAATCCTTGTACTGCTCTTTTCCTAAAAGATAATTCGCTGTCCAGGGCGTAGTGTTGGAGTGACCGCATACCACTATTGTTCCTCCCGGGAATTTTGATGCCATCTGATCAATCGCCTCACCTTTCATGGCATCATACGGCATCACGGTTAATCCTTTTGACATGGCCAGCGGAGCAATGGTACCCTGCGTTCTTTTAAAAGTGGTGGAATAAACGGCATCAACCGTAACCTCCTTCAGCAATTTTGCCAGCGTAAGTGCCCTTGCTTTTCCGGCTTCCGATAGTTCCGGATCTTTTGATCCGTCAGCCGCCTTTTCTGCATGACGAACCAAAATGAACGTGGTGGCCTGCGAAAAAGCTAACCGGGCGCAGGAAGCAATCAGCAGTAGGGCAAAAAATAATTTCTTCATCGATTTTTATTTAAATAAGATACTGATCGCTGGAGGCACATTGCATCCCTCCTTTTGCCGGGTGTCAGCCAGACTAAAAATCTTCCACTTTCCATCTATGCCTTTAAAAAGCTGGAATGCATCTACACCACAATGTGAAAAAGTCTTGCCAAGATAGAAGGCATATTTGGTCCAAACCTGGGCCATATTTCCGTCTACCTGAATCTGTACGGCCCATACCGGCTCGCTCCATGCCTTATCGTGAGGTGTGCCTACCGCCTTAAGAAAGCCATCCAACGAAGTTTCCTGACGAATAACAGGGTTTCCGTTCTTATCTTTAGAAACAGTGGCCATGCTTATTTGTTTCATAAAAGCGGAGTGAACCATTGCACTGTCGCCAAGATTCATCCCTGTAAATAACTGCGTGACCGGCTCCATAATAGCTTTCTCTTCCCCGGTAGTCTGTGCCCGGATGGAGAAACTAATCACGCTAAAAATCAAAAAAAGAAACTTATTCATGCGTCAATAATTTATTATTTGATAATCACTGGGATACGCCCAAATTTACCCGATACTATCGGGATGTCTTTGATACACATCGTATAGGCTATTCCATGTTAATTTATGATTAAGTCCACAAGATCAAAATAGCTGTTCTAAAAAACCTAACCTTCTGAACGGGAGCACACATTATCGATTTAGAATTTTAATCTTAATTTTAACCTCTTTAAAAAAGCATCTTATGAGATTGAGGCTTCCAATAGTCTTTTTGGTATTTATTTCAACACTCGGATTTTCTTTGCCGGCTGATAGCCTTGAGAATGCGCTGAAAACAGCCAAAGGAGACCTTAAAGTCAAGACTTTAAATGAATTATTCCGTGCCTATATCAACTCCGATCCTGTAAAAGCCATCGGGTTCACCCGCGAAGCGCTTACGCTGGCTACTGAAATTGAGGATCGCAAGGGTATGGCCGCCTCTTACAACAACCTGGGCGTAGCCTACAAGAATCAGGGTGCGCTGGACAAGGCGCTGGAATACTACCTTACTTCGCTACGGCTTTACGAAAGCCTGAATAATAAAGAAGGCATTGCTACCTCCAAAAACAATATTGGAAATATCTATTCTTTCAAAAAAGATTACGGCCAGGCGATGAAGTATTTTGAAGAATCGCATAAGCTGTTTACCGAATCAGGAGATCAGGCAAAAATTATTGGCTCTATGAATAACCTGGGCAATCTTCACAGCGAACTTCAGCTTTACGAGCAGGCCATGAAATACTATTCGCAGGCATGGCAGCTGAGTGAAAAACGAGGTGATACATTTGTGGATCCGCTCAGCAACATGGGAAACCTGTTCCTGAAACAAGGTAATTACCAAAGGGCAGTAGAGTACTATGCACGTGCGCTGGAACTGGCAAAGAAAACCAACGACAAGTTTACCATCCTTAACATTACTGCCAGCCTGGGCGAAGTATATGTAAGAGCGGGGCAAACTACGCGTGCCGGAGAGTACCTGGAAGAATCCATGAAACTTGCTCATGAATTGCAGGCCTATATTTTCGAACCCCAGATTCTGAAAAGCCTTGCCAGCAATTATTACAAGCAGAACAAAACGAAGGAAGCCTACGAAACACTTCTTCTTTATGATAAGGCCAAGGAAAAAATCTATGGCGAAGAAAGCAGCCGCAAGATAGCGCAGATGGAAATGGCCCTGGACATCAGTGACCGTGAAAAGCAATTCGATACGCTGAAAAAGGACGATGAAATAAAAACACTTCAGCTACAGAAAACGCGCATGATCATCACTTCGATTGTGCTTGCTGTGGTGGTCTTGATCGCTATCTTCAACCTGGCTTTTGGGCGAAGAAAAAAACAACTGAACCCGTCCTGAATTCATTATCCCACTTTAATCATTTTCAATCATTGTAAGGTATGCTGCGAAACGAAGCCCGCACTCTTCTGGAATCCATGACCAAAAGTGCCAGCCTGTTGCGCCACATGCGCACGCTTGAACTTGTGATGGAAGCATACGCTGAAAAGCTGGGCGAAGACAAAGAAGAATGGGCTATTGCAGGATTGCTTCACGATGCCGATTATTAAGCCTATCCTGAAAAACATCCGCAGATCATTGTCGATCACCTGAATGGGCAGGGCGAAGAGAAGATTGCCCACGCCATTTCCGCTCATTATACCAAATGGAATGTTCCTTACAATACCTTGCTGGATAAGGCACTGCTGGCCTGTGATGAGCTGACAGGGTTCATTGTAGCCTGTGCGCAGGTGCGGCCCGAGGGAATTGCTACCCTTGAAACCAAATCGGTGATTAAGAAGCTGAAAGACAAGGGCTTTGCTGCCAAAGTAGAACGCGATGAGGTGTATAAAGGAGCGGAATTATTAGGCGTAGAGCTGCCCGATCACATTACCTTTCTCATTGATGTGCTGAAGAGAAACAAGCAAGAACTCGCTATCTAAGCATCTATCAAATCTCTCAAATTTTTAACGTTCTCCTTTCACAGATTGGGTTGATCCATTACCTTTGAACCAGTCTTAAACCACCAGGAATCATGTTCAATCAAGTTGTAGGCGATGGAGCAAATTTATTCGTAACTATTGTTGCTGTGATCATCGGCTTTGCCGCAGCAATGGGATTCATTGATTTTCGCAAAGTCAAGAAAGAGGAAGAAGAAAAGCACTAGTCGTTCTCTTCATATATCATCAACAAAAAACCCTGCGTGTGATACACGCAGGGTTTTTTATTTGAATACGATTTGTCAGACTAAATCTATTTCCCCCCCTGCTCTTTAGCGGGCGCCACTGCATAAGGTGATTTGTAAACCGTTTGCCAATCGGCCCACTTGGTGGTTTTATAATGGCCCTCTCCTATAAACTGGACGATCTTATGAAACTCTTCGGGCTTCTGGTATCCCGGCATAGGCTGAATCATTCGGAACTCTTCATCCAAAAAAACCACGGTGGGGTACGACATCTGGTTGTTCATAAGTGCTGCCGCTAACTGGTGATATCCTTTGTTGCCACTGGGGACAAACTTGAAAGTGGTTCCGCTGAATATAACATCGGCTGTCTGCTCCGCGTCAAACTTCACCGGGTAAAATTTCTCATTGAGGATTTTAGCTACCTGTGGTTCGCTGAAAGTGTTTTTATCCATCACCTTGCACCATCCGCACCAATCCGTATATACATCGATGAATATATTACGCTTTTCTGTTTTGGATTTTTCGAGCGCCTGCTCAAAAGTCATCCACTTAACGGGGCCATCGTGAGTTTCCTGCGCAAAGGCAGAAAGGGAAACCGCCAGGAAGATCAATAACAAATAATTTTTCATACTATGGTTATTCTTAATCTCTTATACCAACAAATGTAAGCAGAAAAGAAGTTCGCAGTTGTTAATTATTCAAGGGATAAAATCGTAACCATCAAACCATCGGCAGGTATTACTATACGAAACCTTCAAAATTCCCTCGGGAAATAGACAAGGCAATTTTAAATGTCCTTAAAATACCCCTTAGTGGACGATTCCACGACTGGCTTTAATTTTGGTATTTTGTAAAACGAACATGAAAATGAGACTTTCACATAAAGATTTTATCCTGCTGATCGGTATCCTGGTCGCAGCAGTGATCGTGCTCACCACATGGATGTATCGTGACCACCAGCCAAAAACAAGTATCGTTCAGCCCCAAGTAAAGAAGGGAACATTGCATTCAGCCACTTCAATGGTCATTGATAAGCTGATCAAAAAGATTCCGTCTTCTGATTCGTGTGTGCGTTAGGCCGTTTTACCGGTACGCATAATAACCCAGCACCGTCTCTATTGCCTTACGTATCGCCATATTGATCGGATAGAAATCCTTCGTCATTTCAAAATCAATGGCATGAAGCTGCATATAATACTGGCTCATCACCGGAATCTCCGTTCCTGTTTCCACTTTTAATTCGGCAGCCTGATAGGGTTCGGCCTGCTCGGTTTTAATGATCTGGCAGGTCACCATCTCGCGTGTGCCGTACTTATTGGTTCGCGCGGAATAACCAAACAAGCGGCAGATAAGACCACGATGAGGATATTCAGAACATAAGCCTGCTCCGTTTTGGGTAGGATTAAGAATAAGGCAGATCGAAGACTCGGACGTGACGAGCCGGTCCAGCCATTCCTCTGCCTGACCTTGCTGGTATAAATGATAGGCAAATGGAAGAAATTCGAGGGAGGTAGCTTCAATATCCGGCTTGAAACAACATTTTCCGCAGCCGAATTTGCAATGCAGGGAAGACCATGACTGGAATTGTGCAATCTCCCGATCAAGATGATTAAACACTTCCTCTACAGCTCTTACCTTTTCTTCCAGCATGCTGCAAAAATAGCATACTCTGCCGGGATGTTCTACTACTTTACGAAAGGCTTAAGTTGACAGCTGACAAAGATCAAAACGTGTTCAACGATCTTTGTCAGCTGTTAATTCTCATCATGAACAAGCTTAATCAACTATACCAGGCTCGCTTCGAGGGTAATGTTTGTATTCAATAATTTTGAAATAGGGCAATTTGCTTTTGCGTAAGCTGCTACTTCATCAAATTTTTCCTTGCTGATTACCGGCACTTTTGCCTTCAGCGTCAGATGAGATTGTGTGATGGCACCATTCTCAAAAGTGATAACACAATCTGTCGTGAGATCCTCGGGTGTAAAGCCAGCTTCGCCTAAAGAGAAGCTTAGTTGCATGGTAAAGCAACCAGCGTGCGCAGCAGCTACCAATTCTTCCGGGTTAGTTCCTACACCTTCTGCAAAGCGGGAGTTAAATGAATATTGAGTTTGCTTTAAAACCGTACTCTGGGTACTCAAGGTACCTTTTCCTTCTTTACCACTTCCTTTCCAGTTGGCTACAGCAGTTCTTTTCATAGTTGAATATTTTTAGTGATTGTTAAAATTAACAATCACCACAGGAAGAAAAAAGCTGTTCCCGGATAAAAGTTGCCGTTCCTCCCGTATGAGTCCACATTCATTGTGTCGAGTTGACATGGATTAAACGATTTCTATTAGCAGTGAATGGATTGAGTTTGAATCGGAAGATGAAAACTTCGGTTCTATGCTGAATGGCGCCTGTAGTAGGATCTTTTTGAAAGGAACATCAGCAAGTTTTATTGCAAAGATGTTTATCAGGGTAAGCTGGTAATGGTCATCTTTGCATGGGATAAAACGGATCCGGATAACCCGGTATGGAGCCAGGCCTTCTCGCCCGACAATGGCAAGACATGGGAATGAAACTGTACCAACGTATCCCGAAGAATAAAATAACCATATTGAGCGTGGAGATCAGAAAAGCAACTATCAACGACCTGGATGAACTGGCCAGGTTATTCAACAGCTACAGAGTTTTCTATCACAAAGAATCTGATATTGAATGCGCGCGACAATTTCTCAGCGAACGCATTGCTAAAAACGAGTCAGAACTATTTGTTTCGTTTAATGGAACAGTGATGACCGGATTCACTCAGCTCTATCCCCTCTTCTCATCTACACGAATGAAACGGCTTTGGCTACTGAATGACCTGTTCGTGAAAGAAGAATTCCGTGGACAGGGCTTTTCAATAGCATTGATTGAACGCGCCAAAGAACTATGCCGGCAAACAGGCGCGTGCGGTTTTATGCTGGAAACAGCCAGGAGCAATGCCATCGGCAATCAGCTTTATCAAAAGACGGGTCTTGAGCTGGATACAGAACATCATGTTTACTCGTGGGATGTGGACTAAATTCCTGATTCTGTAATATCCGGAATCAGGAATTTGAAATTAATTTTTCTCCAGCATCTTCTTCATCCCATCCAGCACCATACCCCAGTTATTTTCCGAATGGATTTTGGCTTCTTCGGTTGCGATGTTGTCCTGCGTGATGGAGAGTTTTACACTGCCGTCATCTCCCGACAAGGCATAAGTAATGTTGGCATAATTTTCAGGAGTATCGGGTGTGCCGGTGAACGAGCTCCAGTAGTTATGCTTTAGTATTTTGTTCTTTTCGATCTCCAGTATAGTTCCCTTGTCTTCATACGGTTTGCCTTCCCATACTCCGCGATATACAATCGGGCTTCCTTTTTTGAAATCAGATACGGTTTCGGTTCCAAAGAAATATTTCTTAATTAGTTCAGGTTTAGTGATGGCATCCCACACACTTGCTTTCGGTGCGTTGATGATAATGGATTTAGTAAGAATTAGTTTGTTTGTCATAATCAGTAATGTTAAATAGTTATCAAAATTATTAGCCGCAGATTGCACGAATGATCACAAATACACTATTCCAATCTTTGCGAATCTGCGTTCTCCGGGTCAGAAAAATGGTATGCTTTCTCATAGGTAAGCGACACCAGTCCGCTGGAATAAACTTTATGTTTCTTCAATGCAAGATTCTTACGCCCTGCAATATTCTGAAACAGTGGCTTACCGCTTCCCAACAAGACAGGATGTATCGAAAGCCAGTATTCATCAATCAGGTCGGCATTGACAAACTGTGTGATCAGATCCGCCCCACCAAATAGCCAGATGTCTTTACCAGGAGAATTCTTAATGGCATTCATTTGTTTTACTACATCACCGCTGATCACCTCTATGTTTTCTCCTGCCTGCTTAAGCGTGCTTGAAAAAATATAGGTCTTCATTCCTTTCCATGGGTTACCGCCTTCATACTGCTGTGCTACTGCAAATGATTTCCTTCCCATGACCAGTGTATCAACGCGCTTCATGAATTCACTCATACCATAATCCTGATCGGTGAAGCACCAGTCATATTCACCGGCAGGTCCTTCAATAAAACTATCCAGGCTCACGGCCAATCCCAAAATTACCTTTCTCATTTACTGTTTCAGTTTACCTTCCAGTTTATCCAACACCGTTTCCCAATGGGTCAGCATCGCTTCTCGTTGCGTACTGTCCTTCATTCGATCCTGATGAAAACTGATGGTGATTTTATCTTTTCCCTTAATCGTCCTCACTTGCAGCGTAGAAAAATTATCCCAGTCTTTCTTCTTCCACGTAATACGCACATGCGAAAGGGGATTAATAACACGAACCACACCTTGGGTACCATTGCCGGTTTTATACTTCTCCCCTTTCTCCCACTTCAGGTCTTTCACCTTGCCAAGCCATATACCTAATCCTTCTTCCGAAAAAAGAAATGCCCATGCATCCGTTACAGCAACAGGCAGCGTTCTTCGCACTCCCATCTCCCGTATCTTTGGTTAGCCCTGCTGGCTTATTCATAGGCTTATTTCTTTTGGTACTTAACCACATCAATACCGATGCCATTGGGATCTTTCACTGCAAAGTGCCTGTCACCCCACGGTTCATCGCGCAGGTCAATGGCAATGGGCACATTCAATGCTTTGATCCGTCTGTATTCCGCATCCACATCATCCACTTCAATGGTAAGATAAACACCTTGCCCCTGAAAAGGAGATTGAAAAAGCGGTTGTTGTGAAGCATGTTTTGGTAAGAGGAAACTGATCGCTGCCTGATGATCAGGTGTGTGCATCAATACATAAAATTCATTTTCGAAGATGACACCGAATTGAAAGGTACGTATGTAAAACGCTCTCGTCTCCTTTAAAAGCGGAGTGATTATTCCGGCATTTAATTTCATAGTAGTTATAGCAGGTGAAGTTTGACTTATTACAGAAGTCGTCATCAGTAATGCCAGCAAGGCGATGATGATTCCGGCAATCAATATGATCCGTCTCATTGTTATTAGTTTTTTATCAGCAGATTTTCTATGCCCGCAATGAATCAGAAAATACCAAACTGAATCTCCGTTGTGTTGGCATCCGGATGAGCAAAGTCTGCGTTCACATACACTTCACGATTGATGCCTGCGGGAGTGAGCTGATGTTCACCTATATATTGAATCAGCTTGCCATAGCTTTGCGGTATGTCCGTCCACGCACCCTCATGAATCAATGATATACATTTAAAAGGCTCCGTGCGCTTGAAATGATAGGGGCCATCATAATCTTTAGGTATCTCCCCCACGGGAACGGTCACTTCTACTGTAAATGGTTTTGTCAAATCGCCTGTAATGCCGATGTAGTGCCAGTGTACCGGGCCAGTGATGTAAATCTTTAAACGAACCGCTTCCTTGAATAGCTCCTGCCCCACCGGAAACAGTTTCACCAGTTCATTGATGGTGGTCTCTGTTCTGTAATAGATAAAATTGATGGGCTTTACTGTTTTTGTTTGTATCATTTTAAGGATTGTTTTTTGTTTACACGAAATAAACTGGCTGCCATGACAGCAGTATGTCAGCAGTGCACCTCTTCCAGTATATATTTCAAAGTATTCAGGTTGTTGCAATACAACTGACTGAGAGGAAGTCCCTCGCCTGCTGGCATATTAACTTGCATGCGCAGACGTGTCCATTCTTCCGATAGCGATTCAAACAGCAAGGTGAATGAAACGCCCCCGTCCCCCCTAACGGTGTACCTGTAAGGAGAAACATATTCGGACACAGTAACGACACCCTTCTGTTCTTCATCATTAATCATTCTCACCTCACGATAAACAGAGCCCACATGGCTTTCAGTACGCTCTATCCATTCTGCAAGCACCACATCACTTTGCCACTCGGCATTGTTAGCAATGTCGCATACGTAATTAAACAATGCCAAAGCAGGCCACCGGATATCTATTGGGAAGGAAATGTTCATGCTCCAAATAAACTACCGTGTAGTGACAGTGCTATGTCAGTAGTCCTATACGATTTTCCATTTTGATTTAAAGAAGCGTTGCGAGATGCCGTCAACCAAAACATGCAAAAAACCGCAAAATGCTGATGCCCGCACTTGTTGGATTCACTCCTTCAAAAGGCGGCTCCGTTCGCGCTCTCACCCATCTCCTACCGAGTCAGTCCGGTTAAAGTCCTGATCTCCCTCGCTCACCCCAGAGGTGATCCGGAAATAATCACTTTCTAAACCTTTATTTGATTCGTGTGCTTATACTTGTAGTACAATGATCATGAGTATCTTGGAATACTAATGAGGACTATTTCCCTTTTGAGGATGCATTTACGGTATGCTATGCTAATGATCCTGATGAGCATCACGCTTTTCGAACGGATGCAAAAAAGAAAAGGATCTCCTCATTAATCATGAGGGGATCCTTTTAAAGAGTCTTTTTAAAGAATTATTTACTCAGGCTGTTACAGTTGCCTTCTCTTTTTTCGCTACTTCTTTTTTGACCTTCGATTTTACTTTTTTCAGATCACTGTTGATCTTCTTGGCCACCTTTGCGGCAATTTTCTTCGAAGCCTTGCTGACCAGCTTCTGAAGTTTCTTTCCTTCTTTTGATAAACCAGTGGTTTTGATTGTATCATGAATGGAATCCGATACGAGGTGCTTTATTTCCTTTTTTCCTTTTAGAACCATTTTTTCCATGAGATTTTTGTGTTGTGTCTTACAATGTTAGTATTAAGAAATCATTAAGTCATATTACCATTACATTAAGATTTACACATTTTGTCCCCATTCCCGGAATAGCACCGATCAGTTGCTAAGAGTGAAACTAAAATTGAATCCTATTCAACGATTTGTACATGAACTGGCAGAAGGCGGTTGCTAATCAACGAATTTATGGCATTTAAATGCTATCAGTGCTGCTTCTTGAGTTATTCATAACGAAGCGAATTCACAGGCTTCGCCATCGCTGCCTTCAATGCCTGGAAAGCAACCGTAATCCATGCAATCAGTAGTGCCGACAAGCTACTGATCACAAATACGCTTATTCCAATATCAATACGGTAGGCAAACTGATTCAGCCAATAGTCCAGCAAAAACCAGGCGGGCACAACTGAAAGCGTAATTGATACAACCACGAGGATGGTAAACTCTCTGGATAACAGTGTAGTGATGCTGAACACCGTTGCCCCCATCGCTTTGCGTATACCGATTTCTTTGGTGCGCTGCTCGGCCGTAAAGGCAGCTAAGGCAAACAGTCCAAGACAAGCGATGAAGATAGCCAGGCCAGTGAATACTGAAAACAAAGTACTCAGACGTTGCTCTTCCCTGAACAATTCATCAAAGTTCTGATCAAGAAATGAGTATTGAAACGGATCACCGGAAGCATATTCTTTCCATAGTTTTTCCGATTCCTTTACCACCTCACTTGCCGTACCACTATAGCGGACTAACAGGTTATTTTCTGTTTTGGTAAGACGGATTACCATGGGACGTACCTTCTCTTTAAACGATTCAAAATTGAAGTCCTTCACTACACCTACAATCTTCAAATGATATTCCCCATTAGCACCATCACCAAAAGCAATCACTTCATTTTCCAAAGGTTTATCATAACCTAACTCTTTCACGGCTGCTTCATTGAGTACAACAGCCATCGTATCGGAAGGGAACTCTTTAGCAAAATACCTTCCTGCAACAAGTTCAAACTTCATTACCTCTGCATGATCGTAATCCGCGAAGTAAGTACCCATGATGTGATCCTGATTATTACCTGCTGAACGGAACGCAGTCGTATTATTCACTCCGGGAAATACATTGTTGGTATAGCTTACTTTTTCAACTCCGGTTTTGGTTAACATGGAATTGCGGAATGCCTCCTGATTGGTTTTCAACCTTCCCGCGTTGGTAATTACTAATACATTATGTTTATCCAGCCCCATGTGGCGTGTCTGCAGGAAGTTGATTTGCTGGTAGCCAATGGTGGTACAAATAATCAGAACAATAGAAAGCGAAAACTGAAATACCACCAGCCCGCTACGAATACCTTTACTCTTAACACCGGCACGCACTTTTCCTTTCAGCACTTCCACCGCGCTAAAACCGGTGAGATAGAAAGCAGGGTAGCTTCCCGCCAGCAAGCCGATGATCAATACAAGGCCCCCTGCACCAAGAATAAATACAGGGCTGATCAACGCATCAAAAGACAATTCCTTTCCTGATAGTAAATTAAACTGCGGCAACAATACATAAGCAGCAGCGATAGCGATCACCACAGCAAGTAATCCATACACCATGGATTCAGCTAAAAACTGTCCGATCATCTGGCTGCGGAATGAGCCCAGCGTCTTGCGCAAACCTACTTCTTTTGCCCTGCCTGCAGAACGGGCGGTGGAAAGATTCATAAAGTTGATGCATGCAATCGCCAGTATAAAAAGACCTACCGCTCCAAACACATAGATATATTCAACACTGCTGGTGGGGGCTATTTCGTCACTCCATTGTGCATTTAAGTGTGAACCTATCAGGGGATAGGAAACGTAACTGTATTTGTTTCCCTGCTCAATGAACTTATCCAATGGCACGCCAATGAAACGCTCGATCTGCGGACCTACATATTTCTTCACCATGTCTTCGATTTTCGCATCGACACTTTCAATTGCGGTAGCCGGTGTTTTTTTGAAATACGTGTACAAACTATTGTTCAGCCATATTCCATTTTCATAGTATTCTTTATTGGAACTGGTAGAGATCAATGCATTAAATGTGAAATGAGAGTTGTGCGGAGGGTTTGCTGCAATACCTGTTACTTTATAAGACACATTATCATTTCCTGCCGTGATTAGCTTGCCTATGGCAGGGCCGTCAAAATATTTCCTGGCCAGCGCTTCCGTAAGTACAATACTGTTCGGTTCTTTCAATGCCGTGGCCGCATCGCCTTCCTTTAGTACAAATGAAAAGAACTGGAAGAAGTTAGAATCAGCAAACAGGATGCGGTCTTCAGCAAACGATTTCTCATCCTGCTTAAACACCATATTATCTCGATTCTGGATACGTATTGCCTGTTCAACCCCCGGAATATCTTTTACCATAGCAGCCGAAAGCGGAGGACACGATGTAGCGGTGTTGATTTCCTGCCCGCCTATCCTTCCCTCCAGCCCAATACGATAAATCTGCGCGGCATCTTTATGAAACTTATCATAACTCAGCTCATCCGAAATGTAAAGCAGAATGAAGAGACAGGAGATTACCCCTACCGTGAGTCCAAGAATATTGATGGCCGAGTAAAAGGTATGCTTCTGAATATTCCGAAGCGCCACTTTGAAGTAATTTTTAAACATACAAGGGTTGATTTAAGACAATGGTGTATAAAAGGCGCTACAACGCTTATTATTCTTTATGAAAGACTAAGAATGTGCCTATTAGACGTAGTCTACATTGCTGATGTTACAGCGCATGAAGAATAATTCCGGTTCATAGACATTTTAAAATTATTCATCCCTGAGCGTGTTCACCGGATTCATTCTGGCCGTATTATAAATCTTATAGCCGATGGCCAGAGCCGATATAGTGAAAAGAATTGCTGCCGAAAGTATAAAAGTAGATGAGGTAGCCGCCTGGTAAAAATCCCAGATACTATCCATCAGCATCTCCGACAAATAGGCTCCGGCAAAAGAGCCAAGCACAGAAGCAATCACCAGTATGATCACAAATTCCGTGTTGATCACATGGGCAATATTTCCAATGGAAGCACCGAGCACTTTACGCACACCGATCTCCTTCATTCGCTTAATAATGTTCAGCGACACCAGGGTAAATAAACCGGTGGCCGAAAGCATCATCGCGACAATACCCAGGAATACAAACATTTTTACAATGTTATTATTAACGGTAGCTGCCTCTGCCATTTCTTCATCCATATAGCGTCCATTATAGGCGCGATTAGGAAATGTTTCTTTCCATTTCTTCTCCATAAACTGATTGATGCTCACTACATTCTTTGCTTCCGCGCTCACCAGAATGTGTGTATACTTGGTTTGCGGAGTAAAGCGGATCATCAGCGGATCAGTCTGCTTCCAAAGGCCCATGGTGTAAGTATCCCTTACCACTCCGATCACATACAGTTTTACAGAATCCAACCACAGAATTTCTTTTCCGATTGGTTTATCCCATCCGAAGCTGCGTGCAAACTTTTCTGTTATGATCACCGACTCTTTAAAATCGGTTTCCGAATCTTTCACAAAGTCACGGCCTTCAATCAAATCAATACCCACTGTTTTGAGATAATTGTCACCTACATCCATGATGTCTACTTCAATTTCCTTTCCATCTGCCTTGATCGGATCATTGTAAATGCTGGAGAAAAAATGATTGGTTGAACCTGCTATGGAAACAATTTCAGGATTCTCTATCAGCGCATTGCGATACGTTTCAAATTCGTTTCCATCGCTTACATAAGTGAACACCACATTCTTCTGGTCAAAGCCGAGATCAAAGTCACGCTGATAACGGGCATTGCCTATAAAAGCAAAACTGCATACAATGGCTACCAGAGAAATGGCGTATTGAAGCATCAGCAAGAAACGTGTAAAGTAGTTGGTACCGCCAAACTTCAGCTTACCTTTCAAAATACTGATGGGCTGAAATTTACTGATATAGAAAGCCGGATAACTTCCCGCCAGGATAGCTGTAAATACTAATGTCGCGATCATAAATAGCAGAAAGTCTGGTTTGCCGGTATAGTCAGCAGAAAGCTTCATATAAGGCCACAATACATTAAAAGCCGGAATGAGTAACAGATCGGCAATGAGCATCCCAAGAAGCAACGCCATAAAACAGATAAGCAGTGTTTCTCCCATAAACTGCATAATAAGCTGTGGCCGGTTGCTTCCCATCACTTTACGTATACCGATTTCTTTCAACCTCCGGGAAGAAACGGCTACCGCAGTATTGGTAAGATTGAAACAAGCAATTAGCAATACAAGAATACCCATCACGCCAGTACCCACAACCGCAGCAATTGGTGAAGCATCCCGGGTCCATGTTCCCTGGCGATCGGTTATTTCATCGCGCAAAGCCATTCCTTCCAAAGGATCGAGCTTGAAGGAGCGGATAATAAAGTCTTCTCTTATCTTGTTATTGTTTTCAGCGTATGGTTTGATCTGCGCTTCAATGGCTGCAATACGGGTAGGATCATTGACTACAACAAACAATGTATTTCTGTATTTCCAACTGGTTCCATTTTGTAAGTCGGGCTCAATATCCAGGTAGTTATCATAAACCGAAAATGCTTCATCATTGAAACTGGAATTAGTAGGTTGAAGCTTATATACTCCTCCTATTACGAATTCTCTTACTTTATTTTCGTCCAGGATCTGGGTCACTGTTTTGCCCAGGGCGGGGTCATTGCCAAAATACTTGGTCGCCAGTGTTTCACTGATAAAGATCTTACTCTTGTCTTTCAGATCATTCGGGTTACCTTCCTTAAATTCAAAAGAGAATACCTTAAAATAATCCGGATCGACATACGAGAGGCCGGTCCCAAACACTTCATCCCCGATACGGATATTCGCTCCGTTGGGTGAGTACCTTACTACCTTCTCAATATCGCCTGCATTCTGTCGGATAGCATCTCCCAATGGCATAGGCGCTACTCCAAACTGGGTAAGCTTATTCTGAAACTCCCGCTCGGAATTAACACGATAGATCTTTGCCCGGTTAGCATGGTGATTATCAAATGTGGCGTTGAAATCATAATTGTAGTAGGCCACAATACAGCTGGCAATGGCAATGGCCATCCCCAGGATATTGATCATAATGAAAACCTTGTTTTTCAGAAGGCTCCGAAAAGTGATAAGCAGGTAGTTTTTAATCATCGGTGATAGGGTTAATAAGGCTAAGACAACAATCAGAGCGTACTGGTTGCATGACGCCAACAACTATGCCACCAAAAGAATACGTTCACCTGGGCTAAAATGCAATGAAACCCATTTTATAGTGTACGCAGATGAACACAGGTGTGTACGAATTGCCAGAACGCTCTGTACATACGACAAGTCAAAATACGAGTACACCTACATAAAAACAAAAAGCTCCCTAATGAGATCAGGGAGCTTCTTTAACCTAAACCTAAACTATGAAGAACGCATCAGAATGATTGGCTAAACCATCTGAGACCTTTATGAGACGTGAGACACTGTTCAAAGGCTAATGTCTCATGTCTGTTTTTAAATATGGAAATGTTCTTTAATATTCTCAGTCACTACTTTACCATCAAACAAGTTGATGATGCGGTGTGCGTAGTTTGCATCGTACGGTGAGTGAGTTACCATAACGATGGTTGTTCCTTCTTCATTCAATTGAGAAAGAAGCTTCATTACTTCTTCACCGTTAGCTGAATCCAGGTTACCTGTAGGCTCATCGGCAAGAATCACTCTTGGCTTGGCTACAATGGCACGGGAGATCGCCACACGTTGCTGCTGACCACCGGAAAGCTGCTGAGGGAAGTGATTTCTGCGGTGCATGATGTTCATCCGCTCCAGTACTTCCTCTACTCTTCTCTTCCGTTCGTCCGCAGGCACTTTCATATAAAGCAATGGAAGCTCTACGTTTTCGTATACAGTTAATTCGTCAATCAGGTTAAAGCTTTGGAATACGAAACCAATCGAACCTTTACGCAGCTGTGCTCTCTGGCGTTCAGAGTACTTTGCTACTTCATGTTCTCCAAAGTGATACTCTCCGTTGGAAGGGTTATCCAGCAAGCCTAAGATATTCAACAGGGTGGATTTACCACAACCTGACGGGCCCATGATGGCTACAAACTCGCCTTCTTTAATTTCAAGGTTGATACTGTTGAGGGCGGTGGTCTCTACTTCTTCTGTGGTATAGACCTTCTCAAGGTTTTTCAATTTAATCATGCTCATGCCTTTTGCAGTTTAGATGTTTATCGATTGGTTAAAGTTGTATGGATTACTCTATATTTTAAAATAAGTTACAAATACGCGGGGATACTTTGTCATTAGACGCGTTACTTTTTAAATAGTTGCATTAATTAAAAAGTAAAACCTCATTATTTCCAAAATTTTCATACGATGAAGTCACCACGCGGTCGCCCGGTTTGAGGCCTTCCAGCACTTCAAAGTAGTCAGGGCTCTTGCGGCCAAGCTTAATATCGCGCCTTACCGCACGGTCGTTGCCATCCAGCACAAACACCCAGTTGCCACCGGTATCTTTATAAAATCCGCCTACAGGCAGAAGCAATTCTTCGGACGACTGGCCCAGTTCAATACGCATACGAAGTGAAAGACCACGTACAATATTGGGAGGTACCTCTCCATCAAATTCCATGTCTACTTCAAAGCGACCATTAGTCACATCAGGATATTTGTAGGTGATTACCAGTCCGTATGTCTTATTTGCAAATTCGGTTGTGGCATGCAATCCTTCAGAGATGCGGGGACGATACAATTCATCGATAGGCACACGTACTTTATAGCTTCCCAGTACATCAATCTGACCTAAACGCTGAGCAGTGTTTACCGCCTGCCCCACATCCCAATGCTGAGGATAAGAAAGCTGGCCATCGATCGGGGCACGAATGATCAGGTTATCCAGAATCTTACCAATGCCTACGAGGTTTTGTTTCATTCTACGCTCAGAGTCATCCACATCATGAAGTTGCTCTATCCTGTTCAGTGAATCTTTACGGTAAGTTACATAAGTGAATTTTCTTCTATCCATGTTATAATTATAATCCGCTTCTGTTTTTTCAAAGTCCTGCTTCGCAATTAATTTCTTTTCATAAAGCTGCTTTTGCCTGCGGTATTGAGGCACCAATATGGCAAGTTGATTATCAATCTGAGCCAAAGTTGAAAGTTGCTCCAATTCATTTTTAGTAATTCCCAATCGTGTATCACGAGAACGGTTAATGCTTTCCACAAGAGCAGCTTCCTGTTGTAATACTTGAAGTTCCCTGCTAAGATTCGTCAATTCAAGAATGACATCTCCGGCTTTTAATACAGTACCACTTTCAGCAACAATACGCTTGATATTTCCACCTTCAATAGCATCAAGATAGACAGTGCGCTTTGGTTGTACGGTCCCTGTCTGAGGAATGGTTTCCTGGAAGACACCGCGCTTCACATCGGAGATAGTGATCTTGTCCCGGTCTACCTTCAGTTTAGAACTGCGGTCAGCAAAAATAAATTGATAGGCGATGAACAGGAGTAACAATGCTCCTCCGCCCCAGGTTGCAACCCGCTTTACGGTGAACGTCTTCTTCTCTAATTTCTTATCCATGAAAACAAAACAGTTTTAATATTCGATCTACCCTTGCCAACAAGCGTGCCAATGGAAAACAATCATCTTTTAGGCCATAAACTGCGGTTTACCAGTTCAGCATTGAACGTATCTGTCCGATTGCGGACGGAAAACGTTTATCTTTGATACACAAAAACCTTATTTTTTAATGCAATGGGCTTTTTCATCTTCGGCACTAACATTGCCCATTAGCGGACGGTCATGACCAATATCAAGCACTATGTCTGAAAACAAACAAGGAAAAATTCTTATCGTAGACGATAACGAGGATCTGCTAAAAGCAGCTAAAATGTTCTTAAAGCGCCATATCGCCCAGGTGGATATCGAGAAAAACCCTGAAGCGATCCCTGCCCTGATGACCAATGAAGATTATGATGTCATCCTGCTGGACATGAACTTCACCAAAGATGTGAGCAGTGGCAGCGAAGGCTATTACTGGCTCGAAAAGATCCTGCAGATTGATCCTTCCGCAGTGGTGGTCCTCATTACTGCTTATGGCGATATCCAGATGGCGGTAAAAGCCATCAAAGCGGGTGCTACTGATTTTGTGCTGAAGCCATGGGAGAATGAGAAGTTGCTGGCTACTCTTTTTTCTGCCATGCGCCTGCGCGAAACACTGGACGAAGTTCAAACCCTGAAGATCAAGAACCAGGAAATCAACCAGGCCATTAATGAAAAGTACAGCGACATCATCGGGCAGAGCACGGCCATGCAACGTATCTTTCAGACCATCGACCGTGTTGCACATACCGATGCCAATGTGCTGATTCTTGGAGAAAATGGAACCGGAAAAGAATTGATCGCCCGCGCTATTCATCGTAACTCGGGTCGTAAAAATGAATCTTTTGTAAGTGTCGATCTCGGATCGATCACCGAAACGCTTTTTGAAAGTGAACTTTTTGGACATAAGAAGGGATCGTTTACCGATGCCAAAGAAGACCGGCCCGGAAGATTTGAACTGGCCAACGGTGGCACTTTGTTCCTCGATGAAATCGGGAACTTATCCATGCCCTTACAAGCCAAGCTGCTTACTGTTTTGCAAAACAGAAGAGTAAGCCGCGTAGGCGCAAATAAGGAAACATCAGTGGACATTCGTTTGGTTTGTGCTACCAACATGCCGCTTTATGAAATGGTAAAAGAAAATCGCTTCCGGCAGGATTTGCTCTATCGTATCAATACCATTGAAATTGAAATACCTTCTCTTAAAGATCGCATGGAAGATATCCCCTTGCTGGCGACACATTTCCTGAAACAGTATTCGTCTCGTTACGATAAAAAGATCAGTAAAATAAGTGAGGGTGCTTTGACGCGCATGAATAAACATCCGTGGCCGGGAAACATTCGTGAGCTGCAACATTCCATCGAGCGTGCCGTGATCCTGAGCAATGCATCGGTGCTTCAGCCGGAAGATTTTAACTTTGCCCTGAATGCCGGTAAAGAAACCGAAGCCGGATTATCACTCGACCAGTTTAACCTGGATGAAGTGGAGAAATTACTGATCCGCAAAGTGCTTAAGAAATATAACGGCAACATTACGCAGGCCGCCTCGGAGCTGGGATTGACCCGCTCATCGTTATATCGAAGACTGGAAAAACATGGACTTTAGATTCAGTTTAAAATTATAAGTTAATCGTTAAAAGTGATCCGGCTCAGAGTACATTGCAAGTGGATCATCCAAATCCAATTAACTGTTTACTATTAACCATTAACTGACCAGTGGCTTTTAACGATTTCCGGTTCCGGGTAGCTTTCAGGGTAGTACTTATTGGGATCAGCATGGCGCTGCTGATTTTCATGGTTTCGCGGCCGAACATGATCTTCGCGGCAGGCCTTACGGCTTTTGTTATCATCGGTCAGCTGGTCGAACTCTATCGCTTCTCTTCACAAACCAATCGCAAGCTTACACGATTCCTCGAATCCGTGAAGTATTCCGATTTTATCTCCGGCTTTACTTCGGACAACAAGCTGGGCAAAAGCTTCCGTGAGCTGAATGCTGCCTTCAACGAAGTACTGGAAGCCTTTCGCAAAGCCCGATCGGAAAAAGAAGAACATTGGCAATACCTCAATACCGTAGTTCAGCAAGTGCGTACCGGTATTATCTCTTTCGATGCCGAGGGTAACGTAGAATTGATTAATGCCAATGCGAAGAAGTTCATTGGCTCGGCTGCCATTAAAAACCTGAACGAACTCAAAGACATCAACCCGGGACTGCACCAGGCCATTGAAGATACCGCACCGGGAAAAAGTAATCTTTACAAGTCGGGAACAGAGTTTCTGCTTACGATACAAGCCACCGAGCTTCGTATCCGTGGAAACATCGTGCGGCTATTTACACTGCAAAACATTCAAAATGAATTGCAGAAACAGGAACTGGAAGCCTGGCAAAACCTGACCCGCGTACTGCGGCACGAGATCATGAATTCCATCACTCCTATTTCTTCATTGACTTCTACTTTACGTGAAATACTAGAGCATGACCTGACGAAAAAAGAGTCGTTATATGAATTGAATGACGAAAGTGCCGAAGATCTAAAAGAAGGACTAAGCACTATCGAAAGCCGAAGCAAAGGATTAATTAAATTCATTGATGCCTATCGCGAATATACTTCCCTTCCTCAACCCAATATAAAAACCATCCGGCTTAAAGAGCTGATCGAAAGAGTATCCCAATTGCTTCGTACTGAATTAAAAAAAACAACAGTAACTTTTGTCCCTCACTGCGAATCCGAATACATCACCATACAGGCAGATGAAGAAATGATCGAACAGGTACTCATCAACCTGATTAAAAATGCGATTGAAGCTTTGGCTGACAAACCAAACGGCAGAATCGAACTCAATGGAAAATACATTGATAGTACGGTGCTGATTCAGGTGATTGACAATGGCCCGGGCATCATCAAGGAAGCTATGGAACGTGTGTTTGTTCCTTTCTTTACAACAAAGAAAACCGGATCGGGTATTGGGCTAAGCTTGTCCCGACAAATCATGCAAATGCACAATGGAAGCCTTTCCGTCAAATCCGATCCGGATGTAAAAACAATTTTTACTTTAAAGTTTTAACTACTTCAGCTGGTAAGCGGTAACACTATTAGAGAAGAACGTAGGGATAAAAAGCGTTTTGCTCCTGGTATCAAACTCAATATCGGCAGCACTTACTTTCTGATCTTTGGTGTCCAGCAACTTCGTTGATTCTCCCTTTGCGCTTACATGGTATACTTCGCCATTCCAGTTCGATACCAGAAAGCTACCATCTCCAACAGGCACAACACCGTCTGCACCTTCGGAAGTGGTTCCAAACTTAACCAGCTTCTTATCGGCACTTAATTTATAATTGATACCGGTGCCAAAATCCACCACATACAATTCGTTGTTCAGAGCAAGCAGGCCGTTGATTCCTTTGAACTCGCTGCTTTCAAAATACAATTCGGCCTTATTATTTTTAAGAGTATGAATTCTGCCAGTGCCCGTGTCGGAAACGTAAACGGTTCCTTTCTTATCTATTGTAATGTCATTCAGAAACTTCGCACCCTCAATTTCAATCTTATTAGTAATTTTTCCGGAAGCGACATCAATAACCACCACACGGGAAATGTCAGCGACATACAATTTTGCTCCGAGCAATCCCATTCCTTTAGGCGCATCAAGGCCGGTCACCCATTTCAGATCTTCAATCTTGCCGCTCAGGCTTACTTTTGAGATAAAACCGGCTCCATCTTTTCCATCGGGCTTACCATCGATGTTGGCCACATAGAGTATCTTTTTTCCTTCATCCAAAAGCACGGATTCTGGCACACTAAGAAGTGTATCAGTTTTCCATTTCAATTCCAGTTTTTGGGCATTTAGCGTGAACGAACCAGCCAAACATAAAGCGCATAGGGCTACCTTGTAATTATTTTTCATAAAGAATATTTATTGGCTTAAATGATTTTTTACTTCGATTGGTTCACTTCATCAGAAATTCATCCCACTCTCCCTGTTTCATTCCATGAATGTCGCGCAAAAAAAGCGCATACGATGGTTTATACGGCCTGTATTTCAATATCATGCCTGCTTCTTCGGGAGTATAATCTCCTTTTTTTGCATTACATCTTTTACAAGCCGTCACAAGGTTAAGCCATGAATGAGTACCACCCCTGGAACTGGGCATCACATGATCGAGCGTCAGCTCCCTTCGTACTCCACAATACTGGCATTCGAAATTATCGCGCTTAAAAATATTCTGACGTGTGAGGTTAACTCCTTTATAAGGCGCATTCACATAGCGGTTGAGCCGGATCACCGAAGGCATGGGGAAAGTACGCGTGACAGAGTGAAGCTTATAGCCGTTGGCTGGTCGCACCATTTCACTTTTATTAAGGTAAACGAGTATGAACGCACGCTCAATGGAGCATACCATTAAAGGGCTAAAATCCTGGTTAAGTACCAATACCCGGTTGTTCATAGATTGAAAGATAAACCCAAACTTTGAGTTTTTCAAGAGAGCAATCCGGGCCTGAAAGGGTTTAAAGGGACTAAATTATTCGCCTGAGAACAGAAAGCGTATGCGAAAAAATCTTCGTCTCCTGATTAAGGATACCTTCTTCAAGAAGATGGTCGATCCGGACACGGCCGGAAACGTGAATGATTTTATCTTCTTCCAGGAGAATACCGGTGTGGGTAATCTTCCCGTCTTTATCCTGAAAAAAGGCGAGGTCTCCGGGTTTCGTTTCAGCTAATGAATTGATTCTCTTCCCTTGCAGCACCTGTTGTTTGAGAAGACGCGAAAGGGAATAGCCGCCCATCTTAAAAACCATTTGCGTAAACCCGGCAGCATCAATGCCAAAAGGACTTTTGCCTCCCCATTGATGAGGAGAATGCAGGTAGCGAAGCGCAATCGACCTGATGAAATCAAAATCCCTGCGCAGGCTAAGGGCTTTCGATTCTCCGTTAAAGGCAAACTGCTCTTCCATCTTAAAAAGTTCGGAGGCGGAGATAGGGACAATGCTTCCCATTACAATAGACAACGGATTTTTTTTATATAAAATCCAGGAAGAAACTTCGGTAGTGATTTTAAAATCGACCAGGTTAACCTGATCAAAATACTCTTTAGTAATCGTATGATGTTGTTTGGCATCCAGCCAGCCTTCACATTGATCCGAAGTGATTTTAATCTGCAGCCATTTTTTATCTTTTGAAGCACTCAGCACTTCGTAATGATCGCCAAATAACAACTGGGTAACCTGTTCAGACAGGTCACTCGACTCTTTCCTTACAGGTACTACCGCAAGGCGACATACACCGTAATCAATACTTTCCATTATCCGATTTTTATGCGACTCAGCTCGCGTTTAATGTCCTTCTCCTTAATGCTCTCTCTCTTATCGTGCGTCTTTTTACCTCGTGCCAAAGCGATCTCCAGTTTAGCAAAACCCCTCTCATTGATAAATAGTCTGATGGGTACCAGGGTGAGTCCTTTTTCCTTAATCTTAGGTTCCAGCCTGGTTAATTCCGATTTCTTCAGCAGCAATTTTCTTTCCCTTGCTGCTTCGTGGTTATAGTGCGTACCCTGCTCATAGGGATTGATATTAATTCCTTTTGCAAAAATCTCACCATTATTCAGATAGCAATAACCATCCTGCAGGTTTACTTTCCCCTCGCGTATGGATTTGATTTCTGTCCCCAGCAAGGCAATTCCTGCAATGTATTTATCAATAAATTCATACTGAAAAGAAGCCTGCCTGTTCTTCACATTGATATCGTTCTTAAACCGGTCTTTTATCTTGGCCATATTTTTTTCAATTTTAGATTCCGATAGTGATCGGAACGAATTACAAAATCAAAGCATCTGTAACGATGTAGTCCACCTGCGCTTCGTCATTTCATTTGTAAGTTATACTCATATTTGCCAATGGCGCAATTCCTAAATCCGAAAACTCCCCCTTCAGGTATTTGTAATGCGCAGCCATAGCAATCATGGCGGCATTATCAGTACAATATTGAAATTCAGGAATAAAAATCTTCCAGTTATGTTTGGCCGCCTTCGCTGCCAGTTCTTTTCTTAAGCCAGAGTTGGCAGCCACACCACCCGCAATGGCAATCCGGCTGATGCCTGTTTCACGACTTGCTCTGGTCAGCTTCTGAAGTAACATCTCTATCAGCGCTTTCTGGAAGCTGGCACAGATATCCGGGAGATTTTTTTCAACAAACTGTGCATCCTTTGCCTTTTGATCGCGCAGGAAATAAAGCAATGATGTTTTGATGCCACTGAATGAAAAACTCAATCCCGGCATATTGGTTTCCGAAAAAGTGTACGCCTCCGCATTGCCTTCCTGCGCATATTTGTCAATCAATGGTCCGCCCGGATAAGGTAAGCCCAGGATCTTGGCCGCCTTATCAAATGCTTCGCCCACCGCATCATCCTGAGTCTCACCAAGTACCTCCATCTGGAGGTGATCTTTTACGAGTACAATTTGTGTATGTCCTCCGCTTACCGTGAGGCACAAAAAAGGAAATTCCGGTTTCGGATCGCCTATAAAATGAGCGAGTATGTGAGCTTCCATATGATTGACCTCCACCAGCGGCTTGCTGAGCGCCATAGCCATTCCTTTGGCAAACGACACGCCCACCAGCAAAGCTCCCATCAAACCCGGGCCTCTCGTGAAAGCGATGGCATCTAAGTCCGGCTTCGATATACCTGAACTAACCATCGCATCGTTAACTACATCAACGATGTTGCGCTGATGGGCGCGTGATGCCAATTCGGGCACTACACCCCCATATTTATGGTGAACGGATTGCGAGGCAATAACATTATTAAGTACCTTGCCGTTGCTGATTACGGAAGCAGAAGTCTCATCGCAGGAAGATTCAATGGCAAGAATAACAGGGCTCATCGGGTGAAGAAATGAAGTGGCAAGTTATTAAAAATAGAACTCTTCTCTGGCTGCGTAAAATAGTTCTGTACGGATTATTTTTCTCCATTGTTTTTGTCATTCTCTCTTATCTGCTGCTCCAGATTCCTGCCGTTCAGCAAAGCCTCATCAATCGCTACCTGGGAAAATTTTCAAAAGTGAGCGGGTTTGAAGTGACCGCCAGGTCGTTTTACCTGGTATGGTACGATCAGCTTACCATTGAAGGTCTGAAAGCAACAGATCCGGAAAAGAATACACTACTTAGTGCCGACAAGCTGAAAATCAATTTTGCTTTTCTCGATCTGATTCAGAAAAAGAATATCAACATCGATGGCATTGAACTGGATCACGCCACCATCAATCTCACCAAAATCACCGACCTGGATTCTACGCGCGATTTAAACATTACTGTACTCATCGACCGGATCAACCGGATGACTTCCACCGGGAAAGGTGGTCCTTCCTCGGCCAAAGTAAATATCGGTGAAATTGTTCTTTACAACTCGCGTTTCATTTATAACGACTCCGACAGAGATACCATTACACCGGGTTTTGATTATTACCATTTCCGCCTTGCCCTTCCCGAAGTAAATGCACAGAATTTTAAAGTAATCGGGGATACGATTCAGTTCAACATGCAATACATGCAGGCGACCGATGAGCAAACCAAGTTCAATGTAAAGCAACTCTCTACTTTTTTCAGAATCTCACAAAACTCGATGGAGTTTACCGGCCTTACGTTAAAAGCGGGTGATAGCTTTGTCAGCGACAGTATTGTTTTCAAATACAAAAGCATGCTGGACCTGAACGATTTCAATCACAAAGTAAACATGGATGTCAAATTCAGAAATACGGTCATTGCACCAGCTGATCTTGCCCTATTCATGCCTCAGGCCAGGGTACTGGGTTCTCCGCTTCATCTCGATGGAAATATCCGGGGAAAGATAAGCCGCTTTACTTATCGCAACATGCAGGTAAGCATGGGCAACACTTCGCTGCAAGGCAGCCTGGATATGGATGGACTTCCCTCCATCAATGAGACCTTTATTGACTTAAAGCTGAAAAGAGCGGCTGTCGACATCAACGATATGGCCTTTGCTTTTCCTGAAAATGTTTTTTCGCAGATTAAGCCGTTAGGCAGTTTTAACCTTCAGGGAAATTTTACCGGTTTCACGAATGACTTTGTTGCCAACGGAAAGATGGATGGCCGTTTTGGCCGGATTATTTCCGACATCAACCTAAAGCTTCATGATGAAAACGTGGAGAAGTCAGTATATGAAGGAAATCTCGAACTGGTTAATTTCAAGCTGGGAGAATTTATAAAGGACACCACTAATTTTCAAAACGTGTCCATGAAGGGCCGCGTGAATGGCAAAGGGCTGAATGCGAAGACAGCCGACTTTAAACTGAACGGAGCTATCTATTCCATTGGCCTGCGTGGCTATAATTATGTGAACATCAAAACAGATGCGCGCTTTGCTTCTTCCCTGTTTAACGGAAAACTCACCATCGATGATCCCAATCTTCAGTTCAATGTAAACGGATCCATCAACTTCAGAAAAGGAATTGAAGAAATGAACTTCACGGCAGACATTGATACAGCATGGCTGGATCGGCTTGGTTTTATCAAGGATCCGTTATTTATCAAAACCCACATTGACATCAATACACGAGGGCTGCAGATTGATAGTGTGTCCGGAGATGTTGCCTTAAAAAATATCTACATCAATTACAAGAAAGATTCGCTGCACATGGATTCGGTCCGCATCATTTCCGATTTGCGCGAAGCAGAAAGACATCTTAAGCTGAAGAGTTCACTGGCCGATATTGATTTGCATGGAGATTACTCGTACACCTACCTGTTTGGCGATCTGCGCAATATTTTCCATGAATTCTACATTAATATTATTAATAACAAAGAAGAGATTCAGAACTATTATTCAAAAAAAAGAAAGACCAATCAGGATTATGAAGCCCGGTTTTTAGTAACCCTTCACGACATCAATCCCCTTATGAAACTGGCAGGCATTAATGCTAAAATAGGCCTGGAGACAAAAATAGACGGGAGTTTCTCTAACGGACTTACATCGATATTTAAAGCCTATTCGGTCATCGACACTGTACAAATTGGAGATCATTTTTTCTTTAGCAATGAAATCGAAATGAATGGATCTAAAATCCGGGACAGCACTACGGCATTGGCATCCATCACTATTAATTCAAGTGCTCAGAAGATAGCAAAAAGCCTTAAAACCAAGAACCTGTTACTGGAAGGGATCTGGAACAAAGATCATATCGACTTAAACCTGGATCTGGACCAGGAAGGATACGATAACCAGGTGCGTCTGCAATCTGAAATTGATTTTTTAAACGACAGCACAAAAATCAGGATTCTTCCTTCGCGCATTCATATTCTTAACAAGGACTGGAACGTGGATGCTGCCAACTATATTCTGGTGCATAACAAAGAATGGAATATCCATCAGCTGGCTCTTCGCTATGAAGAGCAATTTCTGTTACTAAATGGGTTCGTATCCCAACAAACCGATCAGCCACTTCGCCTGGACGTTTCCAATGTCGACCTGAGCATTATCAATACGCTAAGCACAGAAAAATTTAATGGAACACTCAACGGCCATGCCGAAGTGCGTGATGTATATCATAACGTATTCGTTCAAAACGAAATAAATATTACCGCGCTGACCATCAATGATTTTTTAATCGGTGATATCTCCGGGCAAAATCAATGGAATGCCGAAGAAAAAAAATTCAACATCAGTTTTTATATTGACCGTTTGGGCAAACGTACCGCCAACATCGATGGATTCTATGATCCGTCAAAAGGAAGTGATCCGCTTAATCTGAATGCCAAATTCGATCATGTCAATGTCAAGATCATTGAGCCGCTTCTCAAAGATATCTTTTCTCAAATGGATGGCACGCTCTCCGGTGTCTATGATGTAACTGGAACATTCACTCAGCCAAAAGTAAATGGTGAAGGCAAAATCACGGACGGACAAATCATGATCAACTACCTGAAAACCATGTACACCTTTACAGGTACGCTGGCCATGACCCCCAACCAGATTATCTTTAAAGACTTTGATTTACTGGATGCCTATAAAAATAAAGCCAGCCTGGACGGCTATGTGGCACACCGGAATTTTAATACCTTCCGGGTTAACCTTGACGGTGCATTCAGAAATTTCCAAATGCTCAACACCACTGTAAAGGACAATAGCCTCTTTTATGGTGAAGCCTACGCCACTGGTAATCTGAATATTTTCGGGCCTGCCACCAACCTGAAAATATCGGCCACGGCACGAAGCGGAAAAAACACGCGCATCTTTATTCCCCTGAGTGGATCTTCCAGTGTGGATAAAAAGGATTTCATCACCTTCGTTCATTTCCGAGACACTACCGTATCGAGAGAACTGACGGCAAAGAAGACAAAGAAAAAAGAACTAACCGGTATCACGCTTGATCTTAATCTTGACATTACCCCCGATGCCTATACGGAACTGATTTTCGATATCAAGTCGGGCGATATCATCCGGGGCCGGGGCAATGGAGACATTAAACTTCAGCTGGATACCAAGGGAGAGTTCAATATGTTCGGTGTGGTGGAGTTTACCGAAGGAGCTTACAACTTCACGTTGTATGATATCATCAATAAAGAATTTAGCATAAAACCCGGTGGCCGCATTACCTGGTATGGTGATCCTTACCAGGGAGTGATGAACATCACCGCCAGCTACCGGCAATTAACGTCCTTTGCTCCTATTGTCCCGGATCAATCCACACAGGTGATTACCTCGCCTGCACTTAAAAGAAAATACCCGGCCGAAGTATTACTGAAACTGGAAGGCCCCATACTAGCTCCCCAGTTTGCTTTTGATATCGATGCCAAAGATCTGCCCACCAACATTGTAACCGAAACGGGTACACCTATTAATCTTTACCTCGCTTTCACTGCATTCAAAGCAAAGCTCGATGAACAGGAATTAAAAAGACAGGTATTCAGTCTTATTGTACTCAGGCGCTTTTCACCTCCCAATGATTTCAACACCAATGGATCGGTAGCTAACAGTGTAAGTGAATTTCTTTCCAATCAATTGAGCTATTGGCTCACTCAGGTAGATCAAAACCTCGAGATTGATCTGGACCTGGGCACGCTTGACACAGAAGCATTTAATACGTTTCAGCTTCGCATGTCTTATTCCCTGCTGGGCGGGCGCCTGCGCGTAACCCGCGATGGTACTTTTTCCAATCAGCAGTATACCCAATCCAATGCCAGCACATTAGTGGGTGACTGGACGGTGGACTATCTGCTCACCCCTGATGGAAAATTTAAAGTAAAGATGTACAGCCGTTCGAATTTCAATACGGTGAATACTTCCTTAGGCACTCAAAATCCGATTACCACGGGGGTAAGCTTAATGTATACCCAAAGTTTCAATGAAGTGAAGGACTTGCTTCGTTCTGCACGCGAAAGACGAAGAAGAGAGCTGGAGGAGCAAAAAGAAAAGGAACAGGAAGAAGAGAAGGAAGAACCCATTCCATCTGATACAATTACGGTTATCGATAAGAAGGATGGAATCTAAATTTCAGTGCGTGCTGATTTTGTTTCTTTGCGGAATAGTGGATTCCGGTTTTTCCCAACGTACCGATTCCGTTCATCACTTTTCAAGGAAGAGGCTCAATACCGTAATCATTACCAGCACTGTCGCTTATACCGGCACCATGATCGGCCTGAGCCAGGCGTGGTATAAAAATGCCGACCGGCAATCGTTTCATTTTTTCAATGACGCCAATGAATGGAAGCAGATGGATAAGATCGGGCATTTCTATTCTGCTTTTCAGTTAAGCGCCATCGCCTCACATACATTTATCTGGAGTGGTGTGGATAAAAAAAAATCAGATCGTGCGGGAAGTATCACCAGTGTGGGCATCATGTCTTCCATTGAAGTGTTCGATGGATTTTCCGCAGCTTATGGTGCTTCGCTCTCCGATTTGGTCGCGAATATTAGTGGCTCTGCTTTCTATCTTGGTCAGCAGAAATTATGGAATGAAGTGCGTATTTATCCCAAGTATTCCTTTCAGCGTTCTGATTTTGCTCCGCAACGACCCAATGTTTTAGGTGATGGCTTCAGTCAGGAATTATTAAAAGACTACAATGGGCAAACCTATTGGCTTTCGGTGGATGCAGACAAATTTTTCCGGTTTCCCAAATGGATCAATTTCGCAGTGGGCTATGGTGCAGAAGAAATGGTCTATGCTACTACTTCCGCTAACCGGTCGATGGGCCTTAATCCATATCGCCAATATTACCTCAGTATTGATTTTGATCTGACTGCCTTCCGGTCTAAATCAAAATTTCTGAACACGCTGATTTACTTTGCCAATATGATCAAATTGCCAGCTCCGGCCCTGGAGTTTTCAAAAAATGGAGTCCGGGCTCATGCCCTCTATTTCTGAACAGATCATTTATTTTTCAGCGTAAAAAATCTCTCGCCTTTCCACTTAAGAATCAACGCGGTTTTTTCTAACTTGAAAAGCCTAAACACAAAAAGCTTATGGACCTGAACGCTTTCATGCGAAAATATGCTGATCAAATCAATGGTCAGTTCATGGAGTACGATCCCCAACATTCCATCATTATAGTACCCGTTTCGGGTGGGCGGGCACAAACCGTACTGGGTCATGTCCGTCAAAATGAATTGTATAACCGGAAGCTGATTGCCTTCACTTCGAAAGTTTGCATCTTTTCTTCCGAGATTGACCTCAAAACATTGATTGAGCAAACTGCTTTCTTCAATTACTGTCGCTTTATTATTTCAGAAAACCACCTGCAGGTAGAAGCGGTGGCTGCACTGGACAATATCTCCGAAGAAACAATAAAGGAAATGGTACAGGAAGTGGCCAATCTTGCCGATCAGTACGAACTGAAGCTAACTGGTGTAGACGTAAATTAGTTTGTCCACTTCAGCCAACGGGAGCAATTCGAATTACTTCGCTCAATTCCTCATACACTTTCCTATCTTTGTTCCTGCAAACCGTCTTATCGCTCCTTAAGAAATTGAGGGGAGGAAAGTCCGGGCAACACAGAGCATCGTACTTCCTAACGGGAAGGCTTTCGGTTATAATGACTGAAAGACAGAAAGTGCCGCAGAAAAAAACTACCTCGCAGGATTCTTCCTGTGGGGAAAAGGTGAAAAGGCGGGGTAAGAGCCCACCGTTATGCCAGCGATGGCGTAAGCAGGGTAAACCTTACGAGTTGAAAGGCCAAATAAGTCACGTTTCGAAAGGGATAGCTGCTCGTTATCTGTTCTTCGGGGCAGGCGTGACGGGTAGGCTGATGGAGTCCGGTTGCGAAACCGAGACCAGATAAATGATAAGAGTTCTTCTCTTAACGGAGAAGAAAACAGAACCCGGCTTACAGGTTTGCTTTTTTTGAAATGATAGTCGTCAGATCAAATTCAATTTAGTCTGACGACTTTTTTTGTAACTGAAAACAAAACGTCATGCCTAAAATTCTCCTCATCGAAGATGAAGCCAGCATCCGCGCAGTATTGAAAGACATCCTTAAAGATCAGAAAGAACTGAAGCTGGAAGTGGACGAAGCCAAAGATGGTGCGGAGGCATTGGCATTGCTGGAAGCCAATCACTATGATGTCGCCTTTTGCGACATTAAAATGCCTAAAATAGATGGCATGGAGGTATTGCAAAAATCAAAAGAGAAAGGAATCGGTACCACGTTTATCATGATCTCTGCTCACGGCACTACGGAGATGGCGGTAGATGCTACCAAAATGGGCGCATACGATTTCCTGCAAAAGCCACCTGATCTTAATCGGCTTTTAATCACGTTACGCAATGCATTGGATAAAACATCCCTCACCCGCGAAACAAAAACACTCAGGAAGAAGATTGCTAGGAAGTACGAGATGATCGGCTCATCGCCTGCTCTTCAACAGGTAAGGGAAATGATTGATAAGGTGGCACCAACCGATGCGCGTGTATTAATCACCGGACCGAATGGTTCCGGGAAAGAATTGGTAGCACGGGCGATACATGAACAAAGCGGTCGTGCGCACGCACCCTTTGTGGAAGTAAACTGTGCCGCTATTCCATCCGAATTAATTGAAAGCGAATTGTTCGGTCATGAAAAAGGATCGTTCACCTCTGCCATTAAACAAAAGCTGGGTAAGTTTGAGCAGGCCGATGGAGGAACGTTATTCCTGGATGAAATCGGTGATATGAGCACATCTGCGCAAGCCAAAGTGCTGCGTGCGTTACAGGAAAACAAAATTACCCGCGTGGGTGGAGAAAAAGACATTGCCGTAAACGTGCGTGTGATTGCCGCTACGAATAAAGACCTTAAACAGGAAATTGCGAGCACCCATTTCCGCGAAGATTTGTATCATCGGCTGAGTGTGATCCTTATCCGCGTGCCATCATTGAACGACCGGAAAGAAGATATTGAAGAACTGACAGAACGCTTTCTGTCTACGATTGCCGAAGAATATGGCACAAAGAAAAAGACCATCAGTGCACAGGCACTAAAAGAGCTGAAAAATTATAACTGGACAGGAAATATCCGCGAACTGAGAAATGTAATCGAGCGGCTCGTGATTATGAGCGCTGAATCAATTGAAGAAGAAGATGTTAAAAAATACCTGTAAATCAGATACGATTCTCACCTGTTTTCTTTACTTCTTTCTTGCTGTAAGTAGGACAAGTGTACTGGCTGCAGGATGCAAGAAAGCCCACAAGTGCTACAAGGGCTACAACTTTTACTAAATTTTTTTTCATGTTAGTGGTATTGGTCTATAGCAAAATTATTTAATCTTTTCAGAGCAAACAAATTTTGTGGATAATAAACCCCGGCTTAACGATAATTACGTTCACCCGACCAGTAAATTACAGCCCCGGGCGTCACTATTATCGGCACGGCCAAGTATCTCAAAATTACCATCTTCCCTTGTTCTGCCTAAATCCTGGGTTTCAATAAAGGCACAGGAGTGAAAATTAGCAAGGTCAATTACATTGATCATACCTGTTTTGCCTGTTTTAGCCCACGTAAAGGGGTCGTTCACATCCCGGAGCATTATTTTCATGTATTCGGGAAGCTGAAAAATTCCATTACCAAAAGAATATCCCTGCGATAACAGCTCCGTCATTCCGTATTCCGAATGAATGACAGGAACATTCAGCCGCTGTGAGAGTATTCCGTGGAGCTCCTCCCTCACCAGTTCCTTGCGCCTGCCCTTCATTCCTCCGGTTTCCATTACAATGCAGTGGCTTAGATCTACTTCATGTTTTTCGGCCAGGTCCAGCAAGGCAAACGAAACTCCCAGCAGAAGTACTTTTCGGCCACTACCTTTAATGATCCCGATCTTTTTTAAAAGTGCATCCAAATCATTCAAATAAAAGCCGGAATGAGGTGATTTGCTTCTTTTAATGAAGTGATCCACCATATAAATAAGTGATGATCCCTCCCTTTCCAGGTAAGAGGGAAGCAAAGCCAGTATATGAAAGTCATAAAGAGGACCAAAAAACTGCTCAAATATGCCCTCGCTGTGAGACTGATAAAAAGCCAGGGACTGAACAAGATGACGGCTGGTTAACGATCCCGTAGTGCCACTACTGGAAAAAACAGCTTCCTCCGGCCATATCCCCGTAGCTACGGTATGGCTCTTAAAAAAAGAAATGGGCAGAAAAGGAATTTGTGCAAGAGAGGAGACTGAAGTGGAATTAATCCCCAAATACTTTAAATAATCACTATAAACAGGATTATTTACAGCCTGATAACGAAAAAGCCGGAGCGCAATATCATCGAACGTATTCTCGTTTACCGTATATAAAACCTCTTCAAAATTTTTAAATGTGTGCAAGCGTTGATTAATTTACAAGGGCTTAAAATTAAAGAATGAAGGCGACTAGTGGTTTAGTGATGATTGTATTTTTGGGATTAGTCTCTTGCTTTAGCCCTCCGGAGTACCCAAGTGTTCCGGAAATTGAATTTGATAACGTGAGTTTTGTTGAAACACCTAACCTCGCTGATGCAGACACGCTTAAATTATCGGTCCGTTTTAAAGATGGAGATGGCGACATTGGGCTGTTGGCCGATGAAAATTCGGATGACCCTCAATATGCAGAACGATATTATTTTAAAGTAAACGATAACCGAAAATATGTTTTACGTAATGGAGGCACCTCCCTGGATATAGCTAATGATCCCAGTTTTATCAGGTATAAAACTAAAAGGACAAATCCCAGTTACGATACCTTGCCCGCTTTCAGCAAACCTTTTGATTGTACTAACTGGGAGATCGTATACAAGACGACTAACAACATCACTTCTGTAGTGGACACTGTTTATTTTAAATTGAATTCTGATCACTATAATATCTTCGTTGACTTCCTGGTAAAAAATGAAGCAACGCAGGAGTTTGAAGAATATGACTTCAGAAAAGAATATTGCACTACCTACGATGGACGCATTCCGATTTTAGCCAAAGAGCAGGGAGAAGAAACGCCTTTACAGGGAACCATTCGATATGCCATGATTGGTACGGGGTTTAAACTGGTCTTCAGCATAAAACCCATTAAGCTGAGAGTTCAAATACAAGACCGGGCGCTAAACCGGAGTAATGTCATTCTCAGCGATGCCTTTACGCTCGATGCCATTTCAGGCAAATAGAAATCAATACAGCTTTTTAAATCGCTTCGGGTCGGCTTCGTGCATCAATGAATAGACCTTGTCAAAAATATCGTCTGCGCTCGGTTTGGAGAAATAATCACCATCGGAAGCATAGGCAGGCCGGTGTTCTTTTCCCGTAATTGTTAACGGTTTGGCGTCAAGAAACTCGTACGCTCCCTGTACTTCCAGTACCTGCTGCATCATAAATGCGCTGGCTCCGCCCGGTACATCTTCATCGGCAAATACAACCCGGTTCGTTTTCTTTACCGAGTCAAGTATGGAATGATGAATATCGAAAGGCAATAACGTCTGCACGTCAATGATCTCGCAGGAGATTCCCAGTTTATCCAGCTCTTCGGCAGCATCCATTGAAATGCGACACATGGAGCCATAGGTCACCAGGGTTACATCTGTACCTTCTCTCAATATTTCGGGTACACCCAAAGGCACCGTAAATTCACTGATATTATCAGGCAGTTTTTCTTTAAGGCGATAGCCATTTAAACATTCGATAATGATGGCCGGGTCGTCCGACCGCAGCATGGTATTATAGAATCCTGCCGCCTGCGTCATATCGCGTGGGGTGAGTAAATAAATTCCACGAAGGCTATGAAGCATCATACCAATGGGGGATCCGGCATGCCACATTCCTTCCAAACGATGACCCCGTGTACGGATGATCAAAGGTGCCTTTTGACCTCCACGTGTTCTGTATTGAAGGCTGGCCAGATCATCAGATAAAATCTGAATTGCATAGAGAAAATAATCGAGGTATTGGATTTCAGCAATCGGGCGAAGGCCGCGTAAAGCTGCGCCAATACCCTGCCCGATAATCGTACACTCACGAATACCGGTATCTGTTACGCGAAGCTCACCATATTTTTCCTGCATTCCTGCAAAGCCCTGATTCACATCTCCTATCCTTCCCACATCTTCGCCAAAAGCAAAAACCAATGGGTCGCGTTTCAGTGCAGCATCAAAGCACGCCTGCAGCAACTCACGCCCATCCTGCAACGGAGAATTATCCGAGTAAGTCGCTTCGATGACAGGAATTTTTAGTGCTGACCACTTTGACTGACTATACAAATGTGAGCTATACCGGCCATGATTTTCATCGGCCGTACGCTCAATCCATTGCGTAAGCTCCAGGCGAATACTTTCCTCCAACCCAATCAACAAACGAGCTGCTTTTTTTGCCGTTTTAATTGCATCCAGCCGGAGTGGATTAATTGTTTTATTCAGGTCTTCGCGAATCTCTTCTATTCCGGAATGAAGCGGGGACGCTTTTTCCAAAATGGCATCCAGTGAACGCTGATCGTGCTGAATATCTTTATTAAACTCCTTCCAGGCGGTATCTTTGGATGACTTGGCAGCTGCTTTCGCTTGCTTTTCTATTGCCTCAATTTCTTCTGTTGTACACAGTTCCTGATCCAGAATCCACTCGCGCATTTTTACATTGCAATCATGCGCTGCTTCCCACTTCAATCGTTCTTTTGATTTATAGCGCTCGTGCGAACCGGAGGTGGAGTGTCCCTGAGGTTGTGTCATTTCTTTTACATGAACCAACACCGGCACGTGCTCCTCACGGCATACCTTTACGGCTGCTTCATAAGTGGCAATCAGGGCTTCATAATCCCAGCCATTCACCACAAAAATCTCGAAGCCTTTTTCTGTTTTAGTGCGCTGAAAGCCGGCAAGAATTTCAGAGATGCTTCCCTTGGTGGTATGATATTCTTTGGGAACAGAGATCCCATAGTCATCGTCCCATACGGACATCAGCATAGGGATCTGAAGCACACCGGCCGCATTGATGGCCTCAAAGAACATTCCTTCCGAAGTAGAGGCATTGCCAATAGTTCCAAAGGCAACTTCATTACCATTAACAGAAAGGTTTTCAAATTTCTTTAGCTCCGGATTATTTCTGAAAAGCTTGGAGGCATAAGCAAGACCCACCAGGCGTGGCATCTGTGCCGCAGTGGGCGAAATATCTGCGCTGCTGTTCTTCAGCTTTGATAATTGATTTAGCTCACCGTTCTCATCCAGCATGCGGGTAGCATAATGTCCGTTCATTAAACGACCTGCTGAAGCCGGGTCTGCCTGCACATCGGTATGCGCATAGAGCTGAGCAAAATATTGTTGCAAGGTAAGCCCACCTATGGCAAACATGAAGGTCTGATCACGGTAGTAGCCTGATCGGAAATCGCCAGGCTGAAAGGCTTTCGCCATAGCCAGTTGGGCTATTTCTTTACCATCACCAAAAATGCCAAACTTGGCTTTACCCATAAAAACTTCCTTGCGGCCTAATAAGCTGGCTTCGCGGCTTTCGCACGCCAAACGATAGTCGGCCAGTACAGAAGCGATTTTCCTGGAAGAAAGCGAAGATTTTATGGTTTTGGTTTGATTCAAATTGCTAACGTTTGTTCGGTTTAAAAATAGTAAAAAAGCAGAACGGGTTCAAAATCCAAAAAATTATCCAAATAAAACACATGTGCTACTTCTTTTCACGAAAGAAAGAAACCCAATCTCCTTCTTTCACTTCTATAAAATTTTCAATCGCTGCGTAAAGGTAAATACCAATACGTTCATTTTGTATCGTTACTTCATCGTAAAAATAACCTTCTTCTATTTCCATATCATGAATTTCTTTCCATGACAGATGAATGATCTTAAATACCCCGACCACTACAGAATTTTCTGTATCTGATTTTGTAATACACAGATACTCTCCCATTAAATACAGTTTAAATCCATTTAAACGAATGGAGTAGAGATACATCATCGCTTCTTTATAGCGATCATAATTACTCATGCCTTTACGCAGAGATTCATAAAACGCATACAGAGAGCTTTTATTCATTTTTAAAATTGACTTACCGCTGCGCAATGACTGTCTGCGTGCTATCTTTGCCCCGATTTTAAGGGAGCCACCTCCCTGCCCACAAAATGTTTTAAAGATTAAAATTTTATTCCAATGATTATCGGTGTCCCTAAAGAAATTAAAAACAATGAGAACCGGGTAGCGCTTACTCCAGCCGGTGCGCAGGAATTAGTGAAGCAAGGTCATACGGTTTACATGCAAACCAAAGCGGGTGAAGGCAGTGGCTTTAACGATGAAGAATATGCAGGAGCAGGCGCTCAACTTCTTTCAACGGCAGAAGAAGTTTTTGCAATTGCAGAGATGATTATTAAAGTAAAGGAACCCATTGAGCAGGAATATAAATTGATCAGGAAAGACCAGCTGGTATTCACCTATTTCCATTTTGCATCACACGAGCCGTTGGCGCATGCCATGATTAAAACAGGCGCAGTGTGTCTTGCTTACGAAACAGTAGAACGTGAAGACAGAAGCCTTCCATTGCTTGTACCCATGTCGGAAGTAGCAGGAAGAATGGCGATACAGGAAGGTGCCAAGTACTTAGAGAAACCATTGAAAGGGCGTGGTATTCTGCTGGGTGGCGTACCTGGAGTAATGCCTGCAAAGGTATTGATATTAGGAGGTGGTGTAGTGGGCGCCAATGCTGCCAAGATCGCAGCGGGTATGGGTGCGGATGTAACCATCACCGATCTTAATCTTAATCGTCTTCGCTACTTAGATGATGTGATGCCGAAGAACGTGCACACTATGGTATCGAATGATTACGTCTTGCGTGAGTTGGTAAAAACACATGACCTGATTGTCGGTGCGGTGTTGATTCCGGGCGCTAAAGCTCCCAAGCTGATCACCAGAGACATGCTGAAAACCATGCGTCCCGGAACGGTGTTGGTAGATGTAGCTGTGGATCAGGGCGGATGTATTGAAACCTGTCATCCTACCACACACGAAGATCCTACTTATATTATTGATGATGTCGTTCATTATTGTGTAGCGAACATGCCGGGTGCTGTTCCATATACTTCCACGCTGGCATTGACAAATGCTACACTTCCTTATGCCATTAAACTTGCTAACCTGGGATGGAAGAAAGCAAGCCAGGAAAATGCCGATCTGAGAAAGGGATTGAATGTGATACAGGGCAAGGTGGTTTATAAAGCCGTTGCCGATTCTTTTAACCTTCCGTTTACAGATGTGAAAGAATTTTTGAACGGTTAGTAGTAGTGATCAAGTTAATGGTTATCAGTTAAAAGTCGATTGTACTATTAACTGATAACCATTAACTGATAACAGATTAAAAAAGAGGGAACTCGTTCATGAACCTGACTTCCTCCCCTGCCCTGGCAGCTTCGCAGCAATAATGAACCATCCCATTGGTTACTGCAAGGTACTTCGCGCCAATGGTCATATTGTAAACGGCAATCTGGTTAAAAGCACGCTGTGTCAGTTTAATAACAGGTGATTTGCATTCGATCAGCATCCATGGTTTGCCTTCGCGATCACGGATCAGGATATCCGAACGCTTTTGCATTTTGTTATACATGATGCTTCCTTCCAGCCGGAACAGCGATTTGGGATAACCGAGATCGTTGATCAGGTAATGAACAAAGTGCTGTCTCACCCATTCTTCAGGAGTAAGTATGATGTACTTCTTCCGAATGATATCAAAAATCGATATTTTGCCCTCCTCTTTCTTAAGGGTGGGGTTGATGGAGGGGAGATTCAACGGATACACAATTCAAAATTAAACGATAATAAATGAAGACTAAACAAGAGATTGTAGAAAACTGGTTACCCCGCTATACAAGTGTGCCCCTCAAAGATTTTGGTGAATACATCCTGCTTACCAATTTCGATAACTATGTTAAGAAATTTGCCGAATGGAATGATGTGGAAGTAAAAGGCATGGATAAACCCATGCGCAGCGCTACGGCAGGCGGTATTACCATCATCAATTTTGGCATGGGAAGCCCCAATGCAGCTACCGTAATGGACTGCCTTACCGCTATTATGCCTAAAGCCTGCCTGTTCCTTGGCAAATGCGGAGGGCTGAAAAAGAAAAATGTATTAGGCGATTTAATTCTTCCTATCGCTGCCATTCGTGGCGAAGGTACTTCCAACGATTATTTTCCACCGGAAGTACCCTCACTGCCGGCATTTGCCTTGCAAAAAGCCATTTCGACCACTATACGCGATGCGGGCCAGGATTACTGGACCGGTACGGTCTATACCACCAACCGCAGGGTTTGGGAATGGGACGAAGAGTTTAAAGAATACCTGCGTAAAGTACGCGCGATGGCTGTCGATATGGAGACCGCCACCATCTTCTCTACCGCCTTCTATAATGAAATACCAACCGGAGCACTGCTTTTAGTATCTGATCAGCCAATGGTACCTGAAGGGATTAAAACCGATGCCAGTGACATTGTAGTAACAACCAGTTATGTAGACGTTCATCTTAAAATCGGAATCGATTCATTGAAGCAGCTGATCAATAACGGAATTACGGTGAAGCATTTGCAGTACTGATTGCAACTGACAAGTAGCGATATCATTATTGCGTTACTGCCGTATCTATCTTCTTTGATTTTACTGCAGTGAGAAACAGGAAACCGATGATGAAAAACAAGCCAAGCGCCAATACACTATAGCGCATGCTTCCCGTTATCTGGTTAATGAATCCGTAAGAGAATGTTCCAAATACAATGGACAAATTGAACGTAACATCATAGAAGCTGAAGTAAGAAGCATGATCGATGGTGTTCTTAGGCAGTAATTTTGTGTAGGTAGCTCTTGACAGTGCCTGAATTCCTCCCATGACCAGGCCCACTAAGAAAGCCAGTGCATAGAACTGGTATTCGTTGGTAATGAAATAGGCATACATGCAGATGCCTACCCATATACTGATCAATATCACCAGGGCTTTTTTATTTCCTATTCGTTGTGAAAGACGGGCGAATGACCAGGCACCCAACGCTCCCACCAATTGGATGATTAGTACCGTAGCAATGAGCTTACTCTCCTCCATCTTTAATTCATCCGTACCAAAGAACTGGGCAAGATACATCACCGCCTGCACCCCCATATTGAAAAAGAAAAATGCCCAGAGGTAACGTTTAAGCTGAGGTGAATGGCCCAGGCTTTTCCAGACTTTGCGCAATTCTTCATAGCCTTTGGTAAGTACATTACCGGAAGCTTTTTTGCCGTATGGATGATCTTCTAAAATATGGAAGGGGATCACAGAAAAACCGATCCACCAGATACCGGTCAGCAGAAATGAAAAACGGGTAGCCTGCCCGTCACTTTCAAAACCAAATGCAGCGAAGTTTAAAATCATCGCCAGGCAAATGACCATAAGCACGACCCCGCCATAATATCCCATGGAATAACCGCGTGCACTGGTGGCATCATACCGGTCTTCCGAAACGATCTCCGGAAGAAAGGCATCATAAAAAACAAGGCTTCCGGAATAACCAATACTGGCTACAACGGAACAGAATATTCCCCAGGGCAAATCAGTACTATCTTTAAAAAAGAAAAGTCCCATGCAGGCAACGCCTCCTATGAATACAAATATCTTCATGAAGAATTTTTTTCGTCCTGTATAATCAGCTATCCCCGATAATAAAGGAAGAATCAATGCCACGATTAAAAATGAAAAGGAAAGCGCATACGTATATAAAATCGAGTTCTTGATGGTATATCCGAGAAACAGGACATCATCGCTCCCGTTCTGCCTGGTTACGGCTTTGAAGTAAATAGGGAAGATAGCTGAAGTAATTACCAGGTTGTAGACGGAATTAGCCCAGTCGTACATGCACCAGGCTCTGATCGTTCTTGGGTTATTTAAAGCGGCAACCGGATTTCCCTCATTCATAGCAAATCAATATCCTCAAAAATAAAAAAAACAGCATCATGGGTGCTGTCTCTGTTTTTAAATAGTGTACTAATTTATTCTACTATCAACGTTGTAATGGAATGAGGTAAGCTGGTGGCGGGAGCCGCAAAGCCATCCATCCATAAACTGTACGCTACTTTTTCATCGCTCATATTAAGTACAACCACAACTATCTTACCATCGGTATTCACAAAAGCTGTAGTCTGAAGTTTATCTCTGTTGGAAGAACTGATAATGCGTTTTGCTCCCGGACGAATGAATTTAGAGAAATGCCCGAGGTAATAATACGCATTGGTATAAATCAGCTGCCCGGTCTTGCTATCTGCATGCACGGGAGCAAAGCAGAAATTACCAACATGATTAGGGCCTCCGGTTTCATCTAACAAAATATTCCAGTCGGTCCATGCGGCAGTGCCACTGTTAAAATCATTGACCATCGATAATCCATAACGTTCACCCAACGACCAGTCCGTTACCTTGGCAAGCTCAAATTTTTCTTTACAGCCTTCGGTGAAAATCAATTCCTTTTCAGGAAAAGCTTCTTTTACCCTTTTTAAATTCTCAAATTCCATTCCACTACCTGTCCATGTTTCATACCAATGGAATCCAAATCCCCAGATGTATTTGGCAGCATCCGGATCTCCCAATACAACACTTGCACGCTGATACATTAAATCGCGATTATGATCCCATGCTATTAATTTTTTATTTGACATACCTGCCTTGGCCAATGTTGGTCCCAGAAATCCTTTAATGAAATCTCTTTCATCTTCAGCAGTATAGATACATGACTCCCATCTTTGTTTTGCCATGGGCTCATTCTGCACAGTAAGCCCCCATATGGGTATTCCCCGTGATTCGTATTCTTTGATAAACTTCACATAGAAATCGGCCCACGTCTGGCGATATTCCGAAAGCAGCTTTCCACCGTTGAGTACATTGCCGTTATCTTTCATCCATCCCGGAGGGCTCCAGGGACTTACATACATCGGCAGCTTTCCGCCTGCTGCTGTAATGGCCTGCCTGATAAAGGGAATACGATACTTCTCATCGTGCGCTACGTTGAAAGAGCTTAGCTTTTCATCCTTATCGGTAACATAGCTATAGCTGCCACTGGAAAAATCACAGCTTTGAATAGTGGTACGCGCCAATGTATAGCCTATACCCTTTTCCTTATCGTAATAAGCCGTAAGAAATTCCTGTTGCTTTTCTTTAGGCAGTTTAGCAAATGTTTCAGCAGAGGCATCGGTCAACGCTGCTCCTATTCCAATGATGGATTGAAACGTTTTGGAACCATCTATAAACACACACACTTCCGTTTCAGAAGGTTGCCTGAAGGTCTTAAACTGGAGTACCTCACCTTTTGTCAGGCGCAGTTCGGTTTTGTCGGCAGTGGTATACACGGTGACTTTTTTATTCTCCACCGCTGTTTTTTGCTGAGCGCTTCCTGCGAAGTATGCAAAGGCGAAAAGAATAAGGATCGGAATTTTTTTCATCGGATGAATTACTTGTGTCATCAATCAGAGGGAAGTAGCAACGCTTATTTATCGATCATTTTGTAAACATGTACATAATCAATGATCATGGACTGAGGCCAGATTGTGGTATCGACACCCTGCGATCCACCCCAGTCGCCTCCCACCGCGAAATTGAGCAGCAGGTGAAAACGTTTATCAAACGGCCACTCGGCTGAGCCCTTACCGCTATTAACAAACTCAAATAGTTTTTGATCATCGATATAACCCCGTATTGCATACGGAGTCCAGTCGATGCGATAAAGGTGAAAGGCAGTACTCGCATTCTCCACCACTCTGTTCTTTCCTACCTGCGTGCCTATGCTGTGATTAAAGGCCTGGGTATGAACCGTGATATGAACTTTATCCTGATCATATCCCACGTGTTCCATGATGTCGATCTCTCCTGACTTTGGCCATCCACCGTATTCATTATCCGTAGCCAGCATCCAGATAGCAGGCCATGTGCCTTTGCCTTTTGGCAGTTGCGCACGTATTTCAAAACGTCCGTATAAAAAATCGGCTTTTCCCTTTGTAACTAACCGGGCCGAAGAATACTCCTTACCTTCTTTAGGTTCGCGAATCGCAGTAATGGTGAGATTGCCATTTTTTACGCTGGCATTTTTTATATCATTGGTATAATACTCAAGTTCATGATTACCCCATCCGTGACCGCCAATATCATACCCCCATTTAACCGGGTCAGGCTTACCATTATAATCAAAATCATCTGACCATGCGGGAGTTGTTTCAAATGCCCATTCTTTATCTGCCGGCTTCTGCTGACCTGTTGCGTCCTTATCGGCACAACAAAAGAACGCCCCTATCATGATAAGCATCATAGAGGCGTTTATCTTGTTTATTTGCATCATTTTAGTATTTCAATCGAATGAATTAATCATAATAATAACTAACCCATTCCTGATAAGCAAAAACACTAGCCTTTCTTAGCATCAAACCGGATTGATCTTTACCCGATCTCGATCACGACATCATCGGTAAGCGGATGACCAACGCATGTGAGCACATATCCTTCGTTGCGCTCGGATTGCGACAGTCCTTCTTCTTCATCAAGTTTTACTTTGCCAGAAAGCGCCTTGCCACGACAAGCCGTACACAATCCGCTCTGGCAGGAATAAGGAAGATCAATACCGGCATCCAATGCGGTTTCAAGAATAGTGCGATGCGGTTCCACCACTACTTTGAACTCCTGCCCGTCATACCGAATCGTCACTTCATGCGCCTTGTTTCCTGCAGATGCGACAACAGCATCTTCCTTTTTATCTTTATCCAGAATACCCTGAACAAAACTTTCTTTAAAAATTTTATCCTTAGGTATCTTATGTTCATTCAAAATCACCTCCACATTCTTCATCATCCCTTCCGGTCCACACATGAGGTAAGTGGTTTTATCAATTCCCCAATCCGGAATACGCTCAAACAGTTTCTGAAGCATATCATGATTTAGTAAGCCGGAGTAGCCTTGCCAGTTCATGGGAGCCTCATCCAGAATATGAATCAGGTGCAAACGTCCTTCATGTTTTGTTTCGAGACGGGTAAGCTCTTCTTTAAAAATAATACTGTCGATATTACGGTTACAATAAATCAAAGTAAGAATACTTTCCGGCTCTTGTGTAAGTATGCTCTTGATGATGGACATCATTGGAGTGATTCCCGATCCACCGGCAAACAATATCAGGTGACGTTTTTTATCTTTTGCATATTCGGTGGTAAACTGGCCCATAGGTTCCATGATCCGCACGCGGTCTCCTGCTTTAAGATGATCCGGCAACCAGTTCGACATTAACCCATTGTCCACACGCTTCACGGCTACGGCCAGTTCTTCATCCGTAAAGGGTGATGAACAAAGCGAATAAGCCCTGCGCACTTCCTTTCCATTTACAGGCACAATCAATGTGAGGAACTGTCCCGACTTATAATTTATCTTTCCTTCCGGAGGATGTTCAAAAGCAATCGAAATAGCATCCTTTGTTTCCAGAGTCACTTTCTTCACTTTCAGTTCGTAATAACGCGGGCCACTGCCGCTGTGCACTTCCTCCTTCTTCTCATTCTTCTTAAAAAGACCGAACATAACTTTCTTTAATAATTATCAGTAAAGGTACTGTCTTACCGGCAAATAGTAAACCGGTTTAAGTGCGAATTGAGATTCCATAAATTATCGCAGCAAATACGAATTGACGTGCCCGGCATAATTTGTACTTCGCCCATCGTGATTTTGCGCCTTTTTAATATATTTTAGCGCTTTAATTAATTTAAATTAACCGTGCCACTCACCTCACTCACTGCTGTTTCTCCTATTGACGGGAGGTATTCCAAAACCACGCAATCCCTGTCGCCTTATTTTTCGGAGTACGGCCTCATCCGCTACCGCGTGCTGGTGGAAATTGAGTATTTTATTGCGCTGAGCAAAGTGCTCCCTGAACTGGCTGAACTGGAGGAGGAAATAAAACCGGAACTACGCAAGATCTACGAACTGTTCAGTGAACCGGATGCGCAGGCCATTAAAGAGATTGAGAAGACTACCAACCACGATGTAAAGGCTGTAGAATACTTTATCAAAAAGAAATTTGAAGGGCTTGGCTTAGAGAAATACAAAGAGTTCATTCACTTCGGGCTTACCTCCCAGGATATCAACAACACCGCTATTCCGCTTTCGCTGAAGGAGTTCATCGAGAAAGATTTCCTGATCGTACTTCACAAGATTGTAAAAGAGCTTACGGCTTTATCCCATGTATGGAAAGACATCTCCATGCTGGCACGTACTCACGGACAACCGGCCTCGCCTACCCGTTTGGGGAAAGAGATTTTTGTTTTTGTAGAGCGTCTTAACAAACAGCTTGAGTTACTAAAAACGATTCCTTATTCAGCCAAGTTCGGAGGAGCCACGGGTAACTTCAATGCACACCATATTGCTTACCCGGAAATTAACTGGGTGAATTTTGCGACTACTTTTGTTGCCGTGGAATTAGGATTAACACGCAGCAATCCCACTACGCAGGTCGAACATTACGATAACCTCGCTGCGCTGTTCGATAATCTGAAACGCATTAACACTATACTTATCGATTTCAGTCGTGATGTATGGCAGTATGTAGCTATGAATTATTTCAAACAGAAGATCAAAGAGGGCGAGATCGGTTCTTCGGCAATGCCACACAAAGTAAACCCGATTGATTTTGAAAATGCAGAAGGTAACCTGGGGATTGCCAACGCTTTATTTGAACACTTGTCTGCCAAGCTTCCCATCTCTCGCCTGCAGCGCGACCTTACTGACTCTACTGTGCTGAGAAATATTGGTGTACCATTGGCACATACGATCATTGCACTCTCTTCATTGGAGAAAGGAATCAGTAAGCTGGAGCTGAATCAGGATGCCATCAATAAAGACCTGGACGATAACTGGGCGGTAGTAGCGGAAGCGATCCAGACTCTTTTACGCAAGGAAGGATATCCTAATCCTTACGAAGCGTTAAAAGAACTGACCCGTAAGAACGAAAAGATCACACAGCAGAGTTTCACTTCATTCATCGATCATTTAGATGTAACTGACGAGTTGAAGGCACGATTAAAAGAAGTAACGCCTTTTACTTATACTGGTATCTGATCAATTACTCACTATGGTAAAGCAACTTCTTCGCAGAGAAATCATATAAGGTAAGTCTACGCAGATCATAGTAAGCCATCCAGAACGAGTTGAGCGCTTGAATATAACTTCGCTTTGCATCATCTTTTTCGGTAAGAGCAATATTGAGATTGGTAATATCAATCTTTCCAATAAGATAACGGTTTTGTGCTACACGATAGCGTTGCAAAGCAACCTCATCTGACTTCCTTGTAATCTCAATTTGCAGTCGTAGCATCTCAAACTGACGAACTTGGGTAAGTATCTCTTGTTCGAAAGTCACTTCATCTTGCGCAATCACATAGTCGTTTAATGTTTTGTTTGCATAAGCCGTACGCATCTGAGCTCGTCTTCGCCCCCAGTCTACAATAGGAACATTGAAAGTAATGTTAGCTACCTGCTGCCGTGATGGATTATTGTAAAGGTCTCCTATTGCATTACCTACATTATTCAACCCATAAGCTGCTGTCACTCCAACATCATATCGTTGACCACGAACCTGAGCCACTGCTTGTTCCGCTTCAATCTTTCTTCGCTCGAAAGCGATAAAAGCGGAGCGTGTCTGCCGCGCATAAGTAATGGCTTCCTCTTCAGTTACCTCGAACTGGGGTATCGTGTCAGGAAGTAAAAGTTCAAAACTCTCTCCGTTGCGTAACCCTATAAATGTTCGCATTTGCAAACTGGATGTCCGCAGATCAAGATTTGCCTGGGCTACATCCTTGCGTGAGCGTAGTAACTGAAGTTCCACTTGTAACAGCTTATCTTCAGATGTAGTACCAATATTATAACGGCCTTTTTCAATCTTATAAATCGTATCGTTATTAGCGAGATTAAATTTGGCAATTTGAGAATTAACCTGCGCCTGAAGTACGCTGAAAAAATAATCAACAGAAGTTTTGGCTATTGACTCCATCGTTTCTGCATAATCTCTCTTCGATTCCTCGTAACGAATGGGTTCAATCTTTCTATCCCACTTCAGCTGATTAAAAGAAAAGATGGGTTGATACAATTGCACGTTCATCACAGTACCATTCCATTGTGACGATTTATCTACAATGTTCTTAAAATAATTATAGGATGAGTTTACGGACACAGTACCGCCTGTCCATGATATGGGCTGCTGCAGTGCTACGTTTACTCCCGGATTAAACTGGTTGAGCTGAAGATAATCTATCGATCCATCTGGTTGGCTTACCGGTGTGAAGCTGTTGTTATACAAAGAACCATTGTTACTCATCAACCTGATCTGCGGATTGTAATTAGTACGGTAGTATTGATACTGCCAATATCTATTTTCACGCCTGGTTTCTGTCTGCTTAAAGATAGGCGATTGTGATTGGGCTCTATGAATCACATCAGTCATAGAAAAAACATTCTGAGCCTGTAGCTCAAATGCAATACCGCTCAAACAAATGAGGGCAGCCAATAATTTTTTATTCATATCGAAGGGAAAGTATGGGGTCCTGACTGGCCGCCTTGCGTGCGGGTGCTATTCCAAAAATCAAACCTACTGTGGCCGCCACGCCAAACGACAGCAGTATGGAAGTAAAGCTGATGATGGTGGGTATTCCGGCAAAAGCGGAAACCACATAAGCCATCGTTACTCCCAATATCACACCAATCACTCCTCCCCCTACACTAATCATCATGGCCTCAAATAAAAACTGTTGAGTCACATCACTCTTTTTTGCTCCTATAGAAAGCCGTAATCCTATTTCTTTGATACGCTCCAGCACGGAAGCCAGCATGATGTTCATAATTCCAATTCCCCCCACCAAAAGCGAAATACCTGCTATTGCGCCAAGCACATAGTTAAAAATATCATTGGTGCGTTGCTGTTGTTTCAGCAGCAGCTCCGGTATTTCAATTTCATAATCCACCATATCGTAATGCTTGCGCTGAAGAATGCGTGAGATGATCTCGGAGGCCGGTTGCAGATTGGAAGTCTCTGCCACCTGTATCACCAGGCGGTCCAGCTGATGATAATTTTTCTTTTCCTGTTCTGCCTCTGAAGTCGCAGCGTTGTCATTGATCATGCCACGGCTGCGCATGCCTGCTAAACGAATGCTCTCTGCTGTGATCAGGTCACGGTTGCGATAGCGAACCAATACAGTTTGAAGCGGAGTGTACACATCCATATTAAAATCACGGATACCCAGCTTGCTGATGCTGGCCTTGGATACCAGGCGCTCACCAAGTACACCAACAATAGTCAGCCAGTGCTGACCTACCTTAATACTTTTGCCAATCGGGTTTTCGATCGGAAAGAAACGCGACTTCACCCCCTGACCAATGATGCATACCGGGGAGCCTAATTTTAAATGCTCTTTTGTAAAAGTTTGCCCGTGGCTGATTTCAAAATTATAGATTTCAAAGTACGAAGGTTCAATACCCACCAGTTTGGCGGATCTGCGAAAGCCATTGCGGATCACGTACGTATCCAATGAAATCTCCGGGCTGATGCGTGTAAGCCCCGGTACAATATCCTGAATACTCTTCACATCGCGCACCGTAAGACCAGGAGAGAATTTTTTCTTGTCTTTTTTACCATCGCCTTCATCCAGCTTGTCTTCGGTTTGCTCGATAACGGGCTTGATCACAATGTTGTTTACCCCTACCAGTTTGATCTGGTCAAGAATTTCCTGCTGTGCTCCGTTACCGATAGCAAGCATGGCAATCACTGCAGCCACACCGAAAATAATACCCAGGGCAGTAAGTAACGAGCGTATTTTATTGGCGATCACTGCATCAATAGCAATGAACAGATTAGCCAGTAATCGTTGCGAAATCATAGCTGACTGTTTTTATTTCTTTGGAGCTGCTTTCTCTTCGGCTGCTTTGGCAACAGGGCCTGCGGGTGGTACAACGATATCTTTCTTCTCTTCTTTCTTCTTCTGCCGCTTGCCATTCATCTCCGGCAACAAGATCACCGCATCGGTTTCAAAGCCTTTGGGAGTAGATAGATAAATGCGTTCATCTAATCCCAGTCCTTTAAGTATTACCGCATCATTGGCATTGGTTTCCCCTATTATTATTTCCTGCTTCACGGTTTTAATGCCTTCCTTTTTATATACGTAAGTGATGCTGTCAAACTGGTTATGCAGGGATTCCAGCGGAATATACATGGCGCTGTCAATCACCTGTGCAATAATCTTGTTACTGGTAGTCATGGAAGGGCGTAGCGTAGGGTCAGTACCATCCAGCTCCACTGCTACTTCAAATACTTTGGAATCAGAGTTAGGGCGTTGCTCTCCCACATTGGCTACACGAATCACTACCCCTGACAATTTTTTATCCGGATAGGCATCCAGGCCGATATCCACTTTCTGCCCTTGTTTTACTTTGCGTACGTCCACTTCATTCACGAAGGTCTTCGATACCATTTTGGTAAGATCAGGAAGCGAGGCTACGTTAGGTTCCCACATCTGTATCTGTGAGCCGGCCTTCACTGCTTTTCCGTCCCAGCCTTTTTCATAAATCACCATTCCATCTTCCGGAGCCAGCACGTTGAATGACTCCAGCACTTTGGTCATACCATCAAACTCACCGCCTACTTTGCGCTGCTCTGCGCCCACCTCGCGCATCTTTTCCACGTTCTGATTCTTCTTGATTTTATAATTTTCGAGCGCCTGCTCATAGGCACGTTTGGCTTTATCCTGGTTGATCTCGGCTTGTTTTATAGTAGCAGGCGGTTCGAACTTCGACTGTTGCAGTATGATGCCTTTTTCCTCCACATCATATTTTAAGTTGATCAGTTCATCGCGCGCCTGTCGCAGCAGCAGCGTAGTGTCCAGCTGGGTTTGTACGAACTTGGAATTGGCTTTCTCCAGCTCGATCTGCTTTTGATTGAATTTGTTCTGAAATTCGGAACGGTCGAGTGTAGCTACCCAATCGCCTTTTTTCACTACTGTACCTTCGTCTACGATGCTTTGAATGGTGACCTGCCAGATTTGAAAATTACGCAGCCCTCCTGGTCCTAATATCTTTACTGAATTCTTGGCTTCCAGTTCACCGGTTGTCTCTATCTCTACCCTGAACTCCCCCTTTTTCACCGAAGCCATGATATCGGATGTCTCCCCCTCTTTGGTTCCCCTGAAAATAAAGTATCCAGCGAGCAGCACAGCTAACGCGCCAGCTCCGATAAAAATATTCTTTCGTGTCATAGATGGGGGATTAGGGTCGGGGGGTTTAAGGATTTTTATTAATGCTCAGGTCACCATAAAGTCACTCAAACGCTCACTATTTTATTTTAGTATTACTGATTTAGTGCTAATTGGTTACAAAAAAGACATGAAGTGTACATTTTATATACATGAACGGTACACTTCATGCCTTATATAATTATCTGTTAAACCCGGTATTGCCCTGGTCTACTGATTCGGGCCCTTCTTCACGGCTATCTTGGTCAAAGCTGCTTCTTTCGTAAGCTTACCCGAATTGTACTCACTCAATACCGAATTCTTAACAGTAAATTCAAGTGAAGAAGGAATACCACATTTTACACATTGAGTAACACGAACATTGAAAATCAGGTTTTCCTCCTCCTTAAGACTTCTTAATGTACGGCCATACTCCAGCACATTTTCCTTCACCTCTTTTTCAAAAGCAGGATACAATTCTTTCACTTTCTTATCACGCGTCTCCTGATCTACATCATCCATTTTCAAAGTAGGTATACTGAATCTTCCATAGCCATCACGACTACTTGATACCACAGTCATATAGTAGATCACACCAAAATCTTTCAGACGCTCGTAGTAGATGTTGCCTTCTGAATAGTACGTCTTGGAAAGATCTGGGCGATAGAGACGGTTGAATATGCTGGATAATAATTCAAGGTCCGGATTAAGCTCATCTACAGTCTCTGTATTTACAACTTTCATTTTACTTAATAGCTGATCGCGCGTGAGCTTTCCCTGCTTAAATTGAGTTACATCTCCTTTTGTCGTTTCAATTAAAAGCATGGTGCGTTTTACATCAAGGTTGGCTCCATACCAGTAATGCTGATTTCCATCCCCCCGATTAGAAATTACGATACGTTCATCTGCCGGCAACTGGCTGATCAGATCACCATAGTCGGCAAGGAATGTCTTCGATGCTTCAATGATCTTCGTATTATAAGCCATTCGCACACTGTCTGTGTTCGAAGAAGATTTCTGCCTTGCTTTTGGCGACCTTACTTTAGCAACGTCTCTTGCAGGCTCTTCACTGTCCTCACTGGTTACAGTCACCGCACGTCCATTCACCGAATAGGTACTCGTGGTGCCTGATGAAGAATAGTTGATCGTAAGCGGTTCGCTGTCCATCATAAATCCCATCGGCATCTTAAAGTCATTGGGTAAGCGAAAAGTGACTCCATAACCAGGCATGTACGTTCCATTTACCTCATAAGGAAAGAAATTACGTTTGCCGAATTCCTGTCTTAGCAATGTCTGCAATACATTCTCTGCTATTTCAATATCACGACTCATACGTTCATCGTCCATTTTGCTTTGTGCAAATACTGTCATTACTCCACAGATCAACACACTCATCATCAAAAATCTCACTGCTCGTTTCATATTCGTTTTGATTTTAAATCTTCTTCCTTAAATTTTAATTCTATTCGTAACTACTTTGCTTCTTAGTATCATTACCCGAACTACTGATCAGGCTCGATAAGATCTGCTCTGTTTCCTGTTTGAATTCGTCCGTATTTCGCTCAATGCTTCCGATACGTGCCTGGAACAGTTGAAGATCCTGATTACGTTGTTCATTGAGGTACTTGGAGAAATCCACCAGCAATCCTTCCATGTATTTATTTTGCTCTGTCGATGACAACTGCATGTATTCGCGGATGCTTTTCAGATTATCGCTTTGCATGTTGGCCACAAATGATCTTACTTGATCTTGTGATGCCAATGCAGCGTCCTTCATCAGTCCATCAATTTTCTTCGAGTTCACATCCAGGTTCCGCCTGATGGACAAGCTTAGTTGCTTTTGCGTATCATTCCATCCTGCGGTAATCGCTTCATTGTTTTTCGCTACCGTTGAATTGATCATCTGCTGCACCTGCTCCGGTGATAAAGAGGATAAGGAAGAAATCTGTTCCACAGGCTGCACTACTTTCTTTTCACCAAAGCTTATTCTCAGCTCACCCTTCGAATAGCTGATGTCCGGCCCGATCAATCGCGCGGCCACCAGCAACAAGAGCAAGGAGGCGGCTATACCCACTATGGTTTTAAAGTATCCCGTCATCCATACCTGTCTGGCACGTGACGCATCGTCCATAAAGATGGGCGGTGCAATCACTTCCTTGTCCTGCACATGGCGCATCACACCCAGCACATCTGCCATCTGCTGCAGCTTGTGCTGCTCTTCCGGGTGTACCTGCAGATACTGTTCCACCTTCTCGTTCTCCTTCGCCTCCAGCTCTTCATACAAATAAGAGATCAGGGTGCTTTCATCGGGCCTATAGTTCATAACCTATTGTTTCTTTTGTAATCTTCCTCTTCTCCAGAATCCGCTTCAATCCATCCAGTCCGTAGTACATTCTCGACTTCACAGTGTTCTCCGAAATATGCAGGGCCTCCGCAATCTCCCGGAATTTCAATCCCTCATATTCTTTCATAATCACCACCTCGCGCTGTTCTTCACTCAGCTCCATCAGGCATTGCTGCAGCAAGTCCGACAGCTCACTTTGTCGCAGTTGTTTTTCCGGGTTCTCGTGGCGATGCGCACTTTCCTCCCAGCGATAACTGTCTTCACCTTCCCCGGGCCTCAGGTCGTGAAGAGAAACCGAGCGCACACCTTTTCTTTTTCTCAGCTCCTCGCGGCAATAGTTAACGGCAATCGTGTAAAGCCAGGACTTGAAACGGGCCACGTCCTGCAGGGCGGGCAAATTCTTGTGCATACTGATGAAGGTCTTCTGCGCCACCTCCATGGCCAGGTCATGGTCAAAGAAAAACTTGTAGCCAAAGTTATAAATGCGCTTGTACCACAACTGAACCAGTTTCCCCTGGGCATTCTTATCCCCCTCACGGGCCCTCGTGATGAGCGTATCAGAATGCATCATAGCAATGTCGAGTAGAGTTCCAGCCACAGAAAAGGTTTAAAAATGAATTCAATTGCCGCTTTCTACCTTAAAGATGAGGGATTGTGTTAAATAGTTTTAATAGCTAACAAAAAAGTCCACCGTCAATTAAAGCACGGCTAACTACGATTTAAGCATTTGCATTTAAATAGGCGGCCTGGCGAGGCGCCACCGGGCTATCCGTTCCAAGTCCGGCCACCCCGCAAACTACCCGCTTCGGGCTTTTCACTGCTATCCCTGGCCCGGAAAGGAAGACCAAAGTTCATAGCTAAGGCATTTACGATTTCAGATTTACGAGGTACGATTTACAGATGTGGTGCCTTTAAAAATTATACCCGGTAAATCTAAAATCGTAATTCTTATTCCAGCTGTGACTATCAGCTAACGTATTATCTTTGCGGCCCATGAAGAAAGTGATCGCCCTCCTCATCCGTTATGTACCCCGCAAGTACCTTCAGCTGTTCAGCGGCATCGGCCTCAAAGTGCTGGGTATATTTTATGCAGGCAATGCGGTAGAGTGCCCTGTTTGTAAAAGTCATTACAAGAAATTTCTGCCTTACGGCCGCATCAACCCCAGGCCCAATGCCCTGTGCCCTTCCTGTTTGTCGCTTGAACGGCACCGGCTTATCTGGTTGTACCTGGAACAGCGCACCAACTTCTTCCAGGAGAAGCTGAAGGTGCTGCACATCGCTCCCGAGCCTTGCTTCATGAAACGTTTCGAGACATTGCATGGCGAAGGATACATTACGGCCGATATTGAATCTCCGCTCGCCAAAGTGAAGATGGATATCCATGACATTCCATTTGAAGCCGACACCTTCGATGCAGTAATATGTAATCACGTGCTCGAACATGTGCAGAACGATATCAAAGCCATGAGCGAGATTAACCGCGTACTCAAACCAGAGGGCTGGGCCATCATGCAGGTGCCTTTCTTCTCACCCGTGCCGGATATTACATTCGAAGACACCACTATCACTGACCCGCGCGAGCGCGAAAAACTATTCGGGCAGGATGACCACGTGCGCCTGTTTGGCAGAGACTATACCAAACGCATTGAGAAGGCTGGCATGAAAGCCGTAGCCGATGATTTTGCAAAGTCCATCGATGCGACCAGATATGGCATCACTGCGAACGAGTTGATTTATAAGGGAGTGAAGAAATAGTTCATCAAGTATTAAAACAAAAGCCTTCATACTGATAACATGGGCTCGATTCCCATGCAGACTACCATAACACACAAAATCCACTGATTATCAATGTCTTTCGTGTTTTATAACACGATTTACGCTAATCTTATAACACGTTTCAATTCATCCGACAAAACCTAAATAACTTCTGTATCAGAAAGTTATAGTCGTGTTCTTAACTCATTGTACTCTGGATAAATGGTCCTAAACCTTCCATTTGGCCCGTAGAAAATGAGTACTGGCACACCTAATGGAGTAACTGATTTAAATTCTGTAATAGAACCATTTATAGCCTGCTTATTTTTAATTGCTTGATAACATTCTAAATACAATTGTTGCAGTGACCATTTATTTGGAAACATTGTTGAAGGGCCATCCTTCGAAATAATTCGTCCATCTTCTTTTTCAATTTTGAATGTTGCTTTATAAACCCCGTGTTCATCTTCTGGGTTAACAACGACAAAATCTTTATAAAAATTTGGCCTTGGTTCCTCTATGTGGTGGATACCAGTAAATTTTCGTCTTTCCCTATTGCCTGTTATAGTATGTGTTAATAGCAAATAATTTAAATTATCTTCATCACCTTCAGCCGGTACGATCACAAAGTTTTTAGCATTGACAATATTCTGTGGCAAGGCAATATTCATTGCAAAAGCGGCTCTCTTACTTTTCAACGTTAAATAACCTTCATCATATAAGACTAAATCTTCAAGTGTTTGATAGTAAGGTTTAGCAAGCGGAATGTTATCCAACAACACTTTAATAATCCTTGGGCCAGCACACATTGAATCATTATCCTTAAAACAATTTTCATCTATAAACTTATAAATTTCATTTGGCTTCGTTTCCATAAAAAGAAACTGCAAAGGGAAAATCCCATTATTATATAAAATCACCCAAATCTCTTTGACTAAAACAGGAATGTTTGCAGGCTCAACCATATTGATTGGCTCCAAAATAGTAAAGGTCGTGCCGTGCTTTTCCTTTCGAACCATAATACATTTTGAAATATCAATGCCGTATTTACTACCAAGTAAGTTGAGTGATTCAACTACCTTGTTATAAGAATGGACAAACGTAATCGGTTCTGACAGCCCTTCAAGTAATTGTCTTTGTGTTTTAATATCAAATGGTTTCATACTTATAATATAGAAACCAAATTCAATTAATAAAAATTTCTTGCTCTATAGAATAGTATCTAACTCAACCGTTAAGGCTAAAAACGCTTAAGCATGAAAAATATTTTCAAATTATTTTTCGTCATAAAACATCCAAACCTTTTGGATATTCTTTATAAAAAGATAAAAGAATCCTTTACTTTTTATACGTTCACATAGTGACTCAGAGTCTTGCAATAACTGGAAAAACTCAATCCAAACGCAAAGACAAAGAGATTTGTGTTCTGGCTCTACAATAAAGCAATGGCAAATCCGACAGAGTGTTATTTTGAATTGTATAACGACAAGGGGACTAAAGAAATGACAATTGACGAATTCATAAACAATTCTCGGTTGACGTTTTATCATAGAGGGACATTGATACTTTGAAAAGTCGGACAACCGCCTAGCTCATAACAACAGCATGGAAAAACACTTTAAACTCACCAATGAGGAATTTGAAAAGCAGTTTGCCGATCGTACACTTGATGCAGCGTTGTTCAGTCATGAAGCGCATTTGCGGCTGGCGTGGATACATATCAACCATTACGGAATCGATCAGGCCATTGAAAATATTACTACTCAATTGCAGCAGTTTGTGGCTTCATTGGGCGCATCTGAAAAATATAACCAGACCGTGACGATAGCTGCTATCCGTGCTGTCTATCATTTTATGCTGAGATCAGCTACTACCGATTTTAAAAGCTTTATCGCTGAAAACTTCAGGCTCAAGAGTAATTTCAAAGAACTGCTCAACAGTCATTACCGTACGGACTTGTTCAAATCTGAGAAAGCAAAGAAAGAATACCTGGAGCCGGAACTACTTCCCTTTGAATAAAGAGTTCGTATACACTCCAACCTTTATGAGATTAACCGGGTCTAATTCAAAAAAACCACAAACCTTGAGACCCGTGAAAACCAAAGTCATTTCCTGCTTACTATTCTCAACATTCATTGCATTACTGTTTACCGCCTGTCACGATAACAACAACCCTCAGCCGACTGATGATAGCCTCTTTCCACTGGCAGTTGGTAATTCCTGGGAATATTCTCCTTTCCCCTCCAATCAATCCGGCTACACCGGCAGTGTTAAAAGCGAGATCACTGCCATTATTGAAATTGAGAATAAAGAATATTACCAGATGATAAATAAATCGGAAGGAACACCAAACCCCTACATCGATACAGTATATTACCGTGTTGATAATAATGGCTTTGTCTACAAGAGAAGAAAGTCAGGTGAGGAAGGGAACCCTTTTCGTTTGCAGGCACAAGACGGTGACAAATGGAAATACTCCACTGTCTCCACCGAAAACGATATGAGTGTCATCTTTCAGGAACCCATCACGATAAGTTCAACACAAGTGAGCGACTGCAGATTGTTTGTCTACGATGTATCCGGCCTGGCGGATGAAGAATCGTACACTACTCTTGCCCCCGGTATAGGCATCGTAACCAGCCATACTGCCTGGGGTTTTCGCAGAGATCTGAAAAAGGCAGTAATCAGTGGAATAACTTATCATTTCTGATCTTATCAAATTCAATCCTGCCGGTAATGGTAATTAAGCGATTGCTATTACTACCTTAATTGCCGGGTTAGGTTTGAATAAAAAAATGAATACCTGGAACAAAAGAATCGTAGTACTGGCAGGAATACTATTAGCGGTACTGATCAGCTTCCTTCTGCTGAAGCCACAAATACATTTTTGATTTCATCCACTACCCGTACGGGGCGGTGGTTCTCTGCATTGAGTAAGCACCAGATGGTTTTCGCTTCGGTTAATAATTTATCATCGTGCTTGCGGATGATCTGCACCATACGGGTAGACTTTACTCCTTCATAGCTTTGTACCCAGGTTCTGGCCATCAGCTCATCATTCAGTAAGGCAGCACTCCGGTAATCAATTTCATGCCTTAGCACTACCCAGTTAAATCTCTTCCTGATCTCCGCAGGTGCATTGGTGCTCCAGTGGGCAGCAGCAGCATCCTGAACCCATTGCACATATACCACATTATTGACGTGGTTCATCTCATCCAGGTCACTGGCTTGTACAACAATAGCATGCTGATAAACGGACATGGAGTAAAGTTATCAGTTATTAATTAAACAGGAGTATTTAATTAATCAAAACATGATTATAAAAAATCACTACGCTTCTGATCCATCGTTAATCGGCCGCATATTCATTTTTATAGATGTGATAGATCATGTACACCTTGGTAGAAAGAAAGTTGTCGCTATTCGTGTTGTCCGACACTTTCCGTTCTTTGGAGATGGAGTATTTATCGTTGTAGTAGAGTTCGTCTGATTTCCCATCCACATTAGTTGCCTTCTTCTTAAATCCATGCGTGGTAAGTCCTCCTTCAAATGATTCCTCGTCTTTAACTATATAAAGGTTCGATGCTTCAACAAAAGCAAGCTCTGCATTACCCGGAAACACTTTCAGTGCAAAGTCGAGCTTCTCGTTGGTGTACACACCCTCTTTGCCTATTGTCCATTCATAATTGATCGAATTTAAATAGCTCAGTATCGAATCTTCGCGGACAGCACCTTCCAGTATGGCGGTAAGATGATTGATGGTGAGTGTCTCGTTAGGTATTTTGATAAATTTGCTAAGCTCATTTACATCAAACGCCACTTTAGCGAGGGCAGGATATTTTCTGGAGTAGATAACATCTACCTGTGCTCCTTCATACACATTGTTATAGTCAGAGCCATTAATATCGGCATCAAAGGTATGTGGTCGTTTTAACGAATCGTAATAGGTGATATCGATACTATAGGAGGTGGTCGTCTGAAACCGCCTCGTGGACTTGGTTGATTTGCCTCCTACCACTGTGCCTTTGGCGAGCACTCCGTTGCGTATCAATTCATCTTCTTTACGCGAGCCGTGATGGAAGATCAGCACAAAAACAAAAACGAATGCAGGCAGCACCGCTATCGGGGCCAGCTTCCTTCCCGGCACTACCTCATCTTTGGGATCTGTCTTTTCGAACAGCTCATACAACGATGTAAAATCGCCCAGCGCCTGGAAGAGGGCCACAAACAAAACCGCTCCTCCAAAGAAGCTGTAAAACATGCTGTGCTTCTCAAATGTATCTACTGAAATAAAGGAGTAAAAGAAAAAGAATGTACCGGCTACCAGTACACACCAGAGTATTCTGCGCGGGCTCATCGTTTTGATTTTTCCAGGGTGAGGTAAGAGGAGTAAATGCTAAAATTATATTCGGCAGAGTCTTTGGCATTATTGATAAACTTCACCTTACTGCTCAGCTTAGGCTCGGCATCCGCATAGGTGCCTTTAATAAAAATCAGGTCTCCGGCTTTGATCTTCTCCGGTAGCACAGCGCCTTCGAAGGTGACGTTCGAGGACTCCGTCTTCATCCCTTTGAATGATGCGCCCTCGCCAATATTCTGAATCACCGCAAAGAATTCGCCTTCTTCATAGGCCGTCTGCAGGTTCTTAAAAACCGGGAAAGCAAATTCCTTAAACTCATCAATGGCTAATTTGCCAGCTCCCGGAATAATTTCGTATCCCTCGAAGGAATAGTTATCCTTCTCATTAATTGCTTTCAGAAAATCGGCTTTTGCAATCTTCACGGTATCGAAAGTGCGGTTGACGGAATCCACTACAAACGCCTCCAGGATACGGTAGTCGGAATAATTAGGATCTTGTTTCTTACTGTACAGACAGGTGATATTGTTTTGATCGCTCTTGACTACTTTAAGGTACACATGCTCTCCCGACTGTTTCATGTCGTAATAATGATAGGGCTGGGGAGCGTTAATGGCTTTGGTAAGGCTTTGATTCTTTTCCTGCAGGTACTGTTCCTGCCTGCGCTTACTTTGAAAATCGCTCACGGTCTCAGAAATAAAAAAGATAAGTCCGCCTCCCATAATCAGAAACAGGAAAGCAAAGGTGTACCACGGAGTTTTATCTGCAAAAGGAAGTGCATTAAGTGCACGTTCCAGTTCGGCATTGGGTACATACAAATTGTTGTCGCTTCGTTTACGCAAGGCCCAGATCTTACCTATACCAAATACAGGTATCCAGAACAGGTGCGCATAGCGTTGCCTTCTTTCGATGGTGTACACGGCATCCAGATCGGGAGCCATGCCTAACTGCGAGGGTTTGCATTCATTCAGCAGGAATGAATTGTGGCCAAAAACAATCATAAACAGGTTTGTTGGGGTTAATAAAAAACGAATCCGGAAATCGAACTCAACTCTGAATTTATACCCCAAACTAAATTTTAATTCAGCGCTGCACTACATAAAAGAAAGCCCAAATCTTACATGAATACTTTATTCTGAAAACCTACTTTATTGTAATACACCCTATAAACCGGACGCGCTGAAAACCACAAAGGCACCTCCGGAACCATTTGCGGTTTCAGAGATGCCTTTTTATATCAATTACAAATCGAATGAACGCCTTTGTACTACTTACCCAGCTTATCCAATACTTCCATTACTTCTTTCACGTGCTTGCGGCTGGTTTCCAGCAATGCTTTTTCATCACTATTCAGATCCAGCTCAATCACACGCTCTACACCATTCTTACCCAATACGGCAGGAACACCGAGGTAGCAATCTTTAATGCCATACTCACCATCCAGCTTCATACATACCGGTAATATTCTGCGCTGATCTTTCACAATCGCTTCTACCATTTGTGCTGCGGCAGAACCCGGTGCGTACCACGCAGAAGTTCCCATCAGCTTAACCAGTTCACCACCGCCTACTTTAGTGCGCTCGATAATGGCATCCAGCTTATCTTTCGCAATCAATTCAGTAACCGGGATACCCGATACCGTAGTATAGCGTGGAAGCGGCACCATGGTATCACCATGGCCACCCAGTAACATAGCCTGAATATCTTTCGGAGATACATTCAATGCTTCGGCAAGAAAAGCACGGTAGCGTGCGGTATCCAGAATACCTGCCATACCCATAAGGCGTGTGCGTGGAAGTTTTGAAGTGATGTGTGCCTGATACGTCATCACATCCAGCGGATTGGATACCACGATGATGATCGCGTTAGGCGAATACTTCACAATATTTTCTGTCACCGATTTTACGATACCCGCGTTGGTACCGATTAAGTCATCACGGCTCATGCCCGGCTTACGTGGAAGACCGGAAGTAATCACCACTACTTCTGAACCAGCCGACTTCGAAAAGTCGTTGGTGGAACCGATCGTACGGGAGTCATACAAGTCAATGGGAGCTTTCTGCCAGATGTCTAAGGCTTTGCCTTCGGCAAGACCTTCTTTGATGTCTACCAACACAATTTCGTTGGCAACTTCGCGGTAAGCCAGTACATCAGCGCACGTGGCACCTACGTTCCCGGCTCCTACTACAGTGATTTTCATGTTATTATGAAACGTTTAAGTTTAGATAAGATTCTCGCTACGCGCGAAATGCGGTGCCAATTTAGAGGTCAACCGAACAAAGAAAAAGAATAATCATACAAAATGTGATAACACCTTTAAACATAAGGCCTGCTTTGTTTCGGATGTGATCCTGAAATGATGACTAATACGATGCCCCGTCACCCACATGATCTCTCCTTTCGACTCTAAAACAGTAATCGTTGCCTTGTCATTCATTGCCACTTTAGTATCAATCAGAAAATCGCTGATCTTCTTCTTATTGTTCATTCCCAACGGATAAAAGAAGTCGCCTTCTTTCCAAAGCCTCCAGGTAAGCGGGTAAATAACTTTGCCGGCATCAAAGGAAACACAATAAGGATCGGATGAAATACTGCAGTCGCTGGTAATTGCCATCTCCATTCTCCATGTTCCCAGAAGGCTGGTCTTTTGATCTTTAACAATCCGTATTTCCTCCCATTCTGTCCGATGCGGTGTAATGATCAATTGATGACGATCGACTACCAGCTGATGTGTAGCCGACAGAAAATTTTTGCCCGACTGACCTCGCAGGGCAGCGATGATCTGATCGCAGTGCTCCAACGCAAAGCCATATTGCCTGATCATCTCATAAAGAACGGCTTCAGGATAACGGAATGAATCGAACGCTGATTTATTAATAGCTACCCGCTCACCTTCTCTGGTGAGATAGTGCGCCTCAAGCGATACCAGCCCTTGCTTTTTCAATTCAAGAATCCCCTTGTTCTTACGAATGCTTCTGCTGATCGATTCTTCCAGGCCAGGGTTCAATTGCTTTAGCTGTGGAATAACCTGGTGGCGGATGAAGTTCCGCTTATAATCATCGGATTGATTGCTGCTGTCTTCCCGCCAGGCGATGGAATAATCGGCCGCATAGTTTTCTATATCTGTACGTGTTGCAAAGAGTAGGGGCCGGATGATTCTGCCATTCGTTGCGGGTATACCTGTAAAACCGTCCAGGCCCCGCCCGCTGATCAGATTTAATAACGTGGTTTCAACAGCATCATTAAGATGATGAGCCGTAGCGATGAAATCAAACTTCTCCTGCTCTGCGAGCTCATTGAACCACGCGTAGCGAAGGTCGCGTGCTGCCATTTGGGTAGAGATCCCCTTTTCCGTGGCATAATTGTTGGTCGCAAAGCGTTTGGAATAAAAAGGAATCTGAAGTTGTTTACATTCTACGGCTACAAACTGCTCATCACTATCCGATTCGTCTGCACGAAGCTGGAAATTGCAATGTGCCACGCTTACCCGGAAGCCGGCAGAAGCAAAAAGATGAAGCATCACCATGGAATCCAGCCCACCGCTTACCGTGAGCAGGATACGCTGATGCGGACCGGCCCACTTATTTTGCTCCAAATGTTGAAGAAATACTTCCTGCACCCGACAAAGGTAACTTTTATCTAATTTTGCCACCTGTATGCGCCAACGATCTCTTTTCCTTCTTCTTTTATTCAGCATGTTATGCGCACCTCTTCTGGCCCAGAAGAAAGTGAAGCTCAAACATGCTGATAAACTGCGAGGTGGAGCAAAAGGAGATGATGGTGAGCGAATTGACTGGGTGATTGGCAACGTGGTATTCGTGCAAAACAAAACCACTATCTATTGCGACTCGGCACAGATCTTCCGGGCACGCAATACCGTAGAAGCCTATGGACATATCCGCATTACTGAAGGAGACTCCGTAACGGTCACTTCCAAAAGCCTTTCGTATGATGGGAATGAAAAAATCGCCTACCTGCGAAAGAATGTGGTGTTTACCAAACTCAACACTGCTGTTCTTTACACCGACCACCTCGATTATTACCGCAATAAGAATTTAGCCAAGTACTTCGAGGGGGGAAAACTGGTCGACAGCACCAATACCCTCACCAGCAAGAAAGGATACTATGATGTATCCACCAACCTCGCTTCGTTTAAAACCGATGTGGTCGGCTACAACAAAGAGTATACGCTGAACTCGGATACGCTTCAATACAGCTCTAAAACCAAGATCGTTTACTTCCGCGATCTCACTACCGTGAAAGATAAGGATGGACAAACTGCGGTCTATCAAAACGGATATTACGATACCAACGCGAAGAAATCAGATCTCAACCGCGGTGATATCGAAACACCCACCTACAAGATGAAGGGCGATAAATATTTTCTTGACGACCTGAGAAAATTTTATAAAGCACAGAACAATGTCGTGATGACTTCGAAAGAAGAGAACATGATCATCTATGGTGATGACGGCTTCTATGACAAGAAAAATGGTATCTCTAAAATCTGGAACAATGCCTACGTAGCCAAGATTGCCGATGACGGAGACACGCTGTTCGTAGCTGCCGATACGCTGGTATCCATTGAAAGCAAAGACCCGCGAAAGAAAAGATTACTCGCTTACAATCACGTCAAAATATTCAAGACCGATCTGCAGGGTGTGGCGGACTCCCTTGCTTATGTGGCCATCGACTCCACCATTTACTTTTACAAAGATCCTGTATTGTGGAATGATGAAAACCAGATGACGGGCGACTCGATACGTTTACTGATCAAGCAGAAGAAAATCGATAAGCTCTACTTAGTGAATAATTCTTTTGTCGTGTCGCAGGACTCGCTTACCAATTATAACCAGATCAAAGGACGAAAGATGACGGCTACCTTCACCGGAAGTAAGATCAGCCACGTGGTGGTGGAAGGCAACGGGGAGAGTATCTACTTTGCACTGGATGAAAAAGATATAAAAACCGATAGCGCTCTTTACAAAATTACCTACCTGATGGGGATGAACCGGATTGTCTGCAGCAACATGAAAATTAATTTCGCGGAAGGCAAAGTAAATAACATCAGTTTCTACAAGATGCCCGATGCGAAATTCATTCCGCCTCATGAGATCAAAGAGCCCGACACACGATTGCGCGGATTTATATGGCGGGGTGAAGACCGTCCTGATAAAGAGGATGTAGTGAAGTCGAAAAAAGAAAAGCAACGGCCGCCTGATCAATAAATTGCCTTCGTTTTAAGTTTTTTTATAAAATCTGTAGGACATCCTTTCCTTTCCTGCTATATTTCTTAGATATAGATAAATGTTTATGCGAAAGGTTTTTATTCTGATGCTACTGATTGGAATAAGCTATCTGGCCAAAGCGCAGACTTTCGAATTGATCGACCGCCAGGAAATCTTCCAGGCAGGGTTAAGTGAAAGCCTTAAAATCCCTCTCCGCATTAAAAACACTACCGAAAAACCTCAGCTATACATTATCCGGAAAGCCAGCAGCGACCTTGGCGGAACCCAAAAAGGATATTTCTGCATTGATAAAAACTGTTTTGAATCAGGCGCTGATCAGATCTCCAGACGGCTGGAACCGGGCGAAATACTCACCGGGCTTCACTATACCCTCGAGACCGGGCTGGTGACCGGCCAGAATAATCTGCGCTTCGAAATTTTCACACGCGATTCGCCAAATGATCTCTTAGAGCATAACGTGGCCATCTCCATCGATGAAAAGCAAGCCAAGCAACTGGTATTCCGGTCAAAAGAAATCACCATTCACGATGTTTATCCCAACCCGGCCAGTGATCAGGCATTTGTAGAATACCAGGTACACAATGAAAACATAAAAGCTAAAATGGTGATCCACAATATTTTAGGAAGCCCTATTGGTAATTATCAACTTCCTTTTGCGGAAACGAAAGTAAAAATCCTTACCGATGAGCTTACTTCCGGGATCTATTTTTATACCCTCTACCTCGATAACAGCGGTGTACTGACCCGCAAACTCATCGTAAGAAAATAATACAAACCCGGCTGTCGTTATAGCCATTGAAATTGAAAATTCCTGCGTCTTATTTATATTTGCGTCTTGGTTTTTTCCAAAAAGCTTAAATCATACCATTTTTGATGATCTTCTTTTCCCGAAACCTCATAATAAAATCACTTTTCGTACTCTCCGTTGCTATTTTGGCAATGTCCTGCAGCCGATTCAGGAGAATCCAGAAAAGCGAAGACTGGCGTGTGAAGTATGAAGCCGGTTTTAAATACTATGAGAAAAAGGATTATTATCACTCAGCCATCCTGTTTGAGGAAATCAGGCCCGTAGTAAGAGGATTACCGGAAGGTGAGAAAGTAGAGTTTTATCTGGCCTATTGCCAGTACTATGAAAAAACGTATTTGCTTGCTTCCAACCAGTTCAAAACGTTTTACGAAACCTATGGCCGCAGCACGTTAGCACAGGAAGCACAATTTATGTATGCCTATTCGCTCTTCGTTTCCTCTCCCAGTTCCAACCTCGATCAGAAGGAGAGCAAGGAAGCCATGGGTGCCATGCAGAATTTTGTGAACCAGTATCCGGAAAGCAAATTTCGCGATCAGGCGGTAGAAGTAATTGCCAACGTACAGGAAAAGCTGGAACACAAAGGCTATGACAATGCCAAGCAATACCTGAAGCTGAGACAGTACAAAGCATCTATTATCTCTTTTAATAATTTCAAACAGAACTTCCCCGATTCAAAATACCTCGAAGAGCTGGCATACCTGAAAGTGGTGGCGCAATATCGTTTCGCACAGCAAAGCTTTAACCACCTGCAATCGGAACGCTATACGTTAGTAATCGAGTTTTACCAGGAACTGGTAGACAACTTTCCTGAAAGCAAGTTCTTAAAAGAAGTAGAGAAGTTTTATTCCGAAAGCTTAGCTAAAGTCAATCAATTAAAAACAACTAAAAATTCATAATCACATGGCTGTTCAACCTTCAATCATTACACGCGATTTAGATAAAATTGCTTCCCGCACAGGAAATATTTACGAATCGATGGTGATCGTTTCAAAGCGCTCACGCCAGATCGCCATTACCATTAAAGAAGAGCTTAACGGTAAGTTAGCCGAGTTTGCTACTACGGTGGATAACCTCGAAGAAGTTTTCGAAAACCGTGAGCAGATCGAGATTTCCCGTTTCTATGAACGTATGCCCAAGCCTACTTCTACCGCTATGGAAGAATTCCTCGAAGGCAAAATCATGTATCGCAAACGCAGCGATATTGATAAGACGGATGCATAATGCATGCTGAACGGCAAACGAATTATCCTTGGCATCACCGGAAGCATTGCAGCCTATAAGTCTGCCATGCTTACCCGGTTGCTGGTGAAATCAGGAGCCGAAGTAAAGGTGATCATGACACCAGCGGCACATGATTTCGTTACCCCTCTCACCCTCAGCACGCTTTCTAAAAACCCTGTTCTCTCCCGCTTTGCCAGCGATGAAACAGGCCAGTGGAATAACCACGTAGAGCTTGGCCTCTGGGCCGATGCGCTGATCATCGCACCCGCCAGTGCCAATACCTTATCCAAAATGGCCCATGGCCTTTGCGACAATCTTCTTTTAGCCACTTACCTCTCTGCACACTGCCCGGTATTCTTTGCTCCCGCCATGGACCTGGATATGCTGCAACACCCGGCTACGGCAAATAACATTCAGCAGCTAAAAAGCTATGGCAATCAGTTGATTGATCCTGCTTTTGGTGAGCTCGCCAGCGGCCTAACCGGTAATGGAAGAATGGCTGAGCCGGAAGAAATTCTTCAGCACCTCATTCACTTTTTTGAATCCGGTAGACTGAAAGGAAAGCGCGCATTGGTAACCGCAGGCCCCACACATGAGGCCATCGATCCCGTACGTTTTATCGGTAATAACTCAAGTGGTAAGATGGGCTTTGCCATTGCAGAAGAACTGGCCAGCCAGGGAGCCGAGGTAACGATTGTTTCCGGCCCTACACAACAGTCCTCTATGCATCCGCATATCAAAACAACAAGAGTGACTTCGGCCGAAGAGATGTACAACGCCTGCCAGGAGATTTTTCCTGACGCTGACATCATCGTGTTGTCTGCTGCCGTAGCCGATTACCGCCCGCTGGAAGTAGCCGACCAAAAGATTAAGAAGACTGACAATAACTTATCCATTACGCTGACTAAAACAAAAGACATTGCCACTGAATTGGGCAAGAAAAAAACCAATGGCCAGTTCATTGTCGGTTTTGCTTTGGAAACAGAGAATGAAAAAGCAAATGCTGAAAAAAAACTTTCTTCCAAGAACTTCGATCTGATCGTGCTCAATTCACTGAAAGATGAGGGAGCGGGCTTTGGGCACGACACGAACAAGATCACCATTATCGACCGTAAAAATCAGGTAACAGAATTTTCTTTGAAGACCAAGAAAGAAGTAGCAACTGATATCGTTAATGCTATTATTGAAAACGTTTATGCGTAACTTATCCTTTCTTCTTTTCTTTTTGTTCACCGTACTGCTCTGCCGGGCGCAGGAGCTCAATGTAAAAGTAACGATCAATGCCGACCAGGTGCAGACCACCGATCGTGCCGTATTCAAAGACATGGAGCGTGCGTTTGCCAACTTTATGAATTCGCGCAAGTGGAGCAATGACACCTATAAGAATTACGAGAAGATCAATTGCCGCATCTTCATCAACATCAGCAAGATGCCCTCCATTGGAAATTTTACTGCCAGCGCGCAGGTAACCGTGGCCCGTCCTGTTTTCAATACCAGCTACGAAACGGTGCTCTTTAATTTTGCCGATCGCGAATTTGAATTTGAATACATCGAATCGCAGCCCATGGATTACAATGACAATACCTACTTCAATAATCTTACCTCCATGCTCGCTTTCTATTCCTATATCGTTTTAGGTATGGATTACGATTCGTTCAGCGATATGGGAGGGAACACCTATTTCCAAAAAGCGCTTACAGTGGTAAACAATGCGCAGGGAAGCAACCGTCCCGGATGGGACGCATTAGGCAGCACACGCAGCCGTTATGCATTGATTGAAAGCCTGAACAACCCCCAGATGGCGGAGGTAAGAAAAGGAACCTATAAATACCACCGGCTTGCGCTGGATACGTTTGACAAAACTCCGGACGACAGCCGTACCATCATTTTAGATGTGCTCAAATCCGTAAAGAAAGCCTGGACCATCAATCCGAACTCTATCCTCGTTATCGCTTTCTTCGATTCGAAAGCTACCGAGCTGGCCAACCTCTTTGCAGAAGGTAATCTTTCCGTAAGACGGGAAGCGTACGACTTGCTCACACAGCTTGATCCCAAGCGAAATATCTACCAGAAGATTGTAGCGAATTAGAAAAAGGCAGGTGGTTGACAAAGTGTATAGCAGCTACACGATTTGTTTTCCACTATTAATGGATTCAACGTATTCCTACTTGTTGTCAATTTTACATTTGTCAATTGTCAACTTGCTCATTTTTACTGAAAAAATACCAATATTGCATTAGCCATGCTCAAGCACCTGACCATAAAAAACTACGCCCTGATCAAACACCTCGAAATGGATCCTTCCGGGCATCTTAATGTGATTACCGGGGAAACGGGAGCCGGAAAATCCATTATGCTGGGAGCCGTAGGGCTATTGCTTGGCTCGCGTGCCGATACGAAAGTACTTTGGGATGAGAATGAGAAGTGCATCGTGGAAGGAACTTTTGATCTTTCTGCTTACAAGCTTAAAAGTCTGTTTGAAGCAGCCGACCTGGATTATGAATCGGTAAGTGTTATTCGAAGGGAAATAAGTCCCGGAGGAAAGAGCCGTGCCTTTATCAACGATACTCCGGTAACGCTGGATGTGATGAAACGGATCGGTCAGCGGCTGATGGATATTCATTCGCAGCATGAAACACTCGCGCTGGGAGAACAATCTTTTCAGCTGGAACTGATCGATGCCTTTGCTTCCAATGAGAAAGTAAAAGCCACCTACCAGCAATCGTGGAAAACATTTTCGAAGGCAAAGTCCATCTATGAAGAGCTTCTTTCTGAATCCTCTTCACTGCGGCAGGAAGCTGACTTTGTACGCTTTCAGTGGGATGAGTTATCGAAAGCGGAGCTGGAAGAAAATGAGCAGGAAAAACTGGAGTCCGATCTGAAGATCAGCGAGCACGCAGAAGATATTAAAACACGATTCAATCAGGCCATCAATCAATTGGGCCAGTCGGAATATTCCATCACTACGGTACTGGCAGAAATAAAACTGCAGTTGCAGGCGGTGGCTGATTACGCTCCCTCCTACGAGCAGCTTTTCACCCGCCTCGAAAGTATTCGCATTGAAACGGAAGACATTCTGCAGGAGATCGAAAAAGAAGAAAGTAAAATTGAATTTGATCCCGCACAAAGCGAAGAGATAAAAGAACGTTTAAGCCTGATCTACCAGCTGCTGCAAAAGCACCGCAAGGCTTCTATTAAAGAGTTGCTTGTGTTGCAGGAATCATTACGCATAAAAACAGAGAAGACAGAGAACCTCGATGAAGCGCTTATCGCAGCCAAAAGCGACCTGGAGAAAAGTAAAGTTATTCTTACACAGAATGCCAGAGAACTTTCGCTCACGCGCGAAAAAGTAGTTGCTCCCCTAACCAAACAAGTAGTTCAGCTCTTAAAAGAACTGGGCATACCTGATGCAGTAATAAAAATTGAAAATGAAAAAGGAGAACCCGGTCCTTCCGGTATGGATGCTATTGAAATCGTATTTAGCGCGAACAAAGGCCTGGCTCCCCGCCCGCTCACACAGGTAGCATCCGGAGGTGAATTCTCGCGCCTGATGTTTGCTGTAAAATATGTGATGGCCGAAAAGACTTCCATGCCTACTCTGATCCTCGATGAGATTGATACCGGTGTATCCGGTGAGATTGCTATCCGGCTTGGACGTATGATGAAAGATATCGCTCAGCGTCACCAGGTGATTTCCATTAGCCACCTGCCGCAGATCGCAGCCAAAGGCGACACTCACTTCTATGTTTATAAAGACAACTCTTCTGCGAAGACCATCAGCCTTATCAAGAAGCTGAACGAAGAGGAACGCATTGAGGAGATCGCCAAAATGATTGGTGGCTCCAGGCCATCAGCCAAGGCCATCGAAAATGCCCGTGAGCTAATGGAAAGCTAAATGCACTGCTGATAATTTATTTTCTGAGATTAATTCACTATTTTGTATTACGTAACTGGTAAAGACCTGCGGGGAAGAACCAGTCACCAGTAGTATTCTCAAACTTAATTCTCTCCTGTGCTATGAACATTTTCGTTGCCCGCTTGAATTTCAAAACCAGACCAGAAGATCTGGAGAGTGCGTTTGCGCAGTATGGCCAGGTGGCTTCTGCCAAGATCGTAAAAGACCGTGACACCGGCCGGTCAAAAGGATATGGATTTGTGGAGATGCCTAATGATGAGGAAGCCAATAAAGCAATTGCCGCGCTGAATGAAAAAGAGCTGGATGGCCGGACGATTGTCGTGAAGCCAGGCAACCCGAAAGATCCAAAGTAAACGTACTGTCTCAAAAATAGAAGAAGCGGAGTTGTATAGCTCCGCTTCCTTAGTTTATAGTGAAGCCTGACTGGTTCTGGTTGTTTCCCGAGCTTCGACTTGTGTGAGTATCCGCGCCATAGGCTTTGACTCATCTTCCTCTCATGCTAACCGGGTTCTTTGCGCATCACTTATTGTTATGGATTCCATGAAAAGCTTAACGTTGCTCTTTCAGCTTTTTCTCTTCAATCAAATAAGCCAGTATCAATCCAAGACCACCGAAGATGAACAGCATAGAGAAGTACCCTACTTCTTCCATATCAAAGCTTCGGTCGAGCCAGTAGCCCATTACCAAACCCAGGCCTGCGCCAATCAAAAGTAATCCTGCCCGTAATGCACCGGATGTAGGCCAGCTCTTTACGCTTTTAAACAAGCCCGGATCCAGCCCCTTATCAATGATGGCCATTTTTTCGAGGTTCTCAAACTTACGAATGTACACCACCATGATAAATGCTCCCAGTGAGATGATGATCGGAAGCATCATTCCGAATATGGGGATTATAATATCTTCTTCCATAACGATAATTTTTATTTTGCCCCTATGACGCAGCGTTAGTACTGCCGGTTACAGGCCGTTATGAAAAAATAATCAATCCCAAAGACTTGTATAGAAAGCTGGAATTTTAAAAGCAGGAAACAGGCAAGCTCAATAAACAATAAAAAAACAACCGGTCTATTCTGCCTACTCAGACAGAATAGACCAGTATCTTTTGAATCCCATCCCTTTTATTTAATCCTTCGGTGTAACTTGTCTGTTAACTATTGCGTCAAAGGCCCGTGATCATTATTCAGGACGAAAATGCTTTAATTGACCGCATTCTGGCCGGTGAGCGGCAGCTTTATGCCCAGCTGGTGGATAAGTACAAAAGCTACGCCTATACCATTGCCTTCAAGGTAGTCGACAATAGACCCGAAGCAGAGGAGGCCGCACAGGATGCTTTCGTTAAGGCCTTTCATTATCTGAAAGGGTTTAACCGCCAGGCGAAGTTCAGCACCTGGCTGTACCGCATCGTGTTTAACACTGCCATTAGCTATAAAAGAAAAAACAAGCAGCAGTTCCAGGATATTGAAGATATGCAGATCGAATACCATGAACGTGCAGATGCCCAATCGGAAAAAGAGGATCAGCAGGTATTTCTGGCGCAGGCATTAACTAAATTGAATGAAGCGGACCGGTTAGCCATTCAGCTCTATTATATGAAAGAGTTTTCGCTGGAAGAAGTGGCTGAAATGATGGGACAAAACCTGAACACCATTAAAGTACGTGTTCATCGTGCGCGACAGCGACTGGCCGATGAGCTGAAGCGGATATTAAAACAGGAAGCATTAACTTTGTAAAGGCATGGAAAAAATAACCACTCAACAAAACGATCGTCTTCTCGATTTACTGGATGGAAAATTATCCGGTGCAGAAGCAGCTGTGCTTAAAAAGCAACTGGAGCAATCTCCTGCCCTGAGGCAGCGTATGGAAGAGCTTCGTCTCGTTCATACTTTTTTAAGCGACCGTTCCACCATCACCGTACCTGATTCACTTGCTTCTTTCACTGAACGGGTGATGAATAACCTCGACCGGATGCCCTCCGCTGCTTCTATAGGTTCGCTCTCTCCACGCAATGGCCTCTTGTTGCTTTTGGGCATACTGGTTGCTACAGGCATAGGTATGGTGTTGCTGACCACAGGCGCTTTCGATAGCCTCAATGGTCCTATCCATTTAGATGCGCTGAATGTTCCCAAGGGGTTGATCAACATTACCGTGGAGAGTATTCCATTCAGTGCAAAGACGCTGATGAAGGCACTCATCATCATCAATCTGTGCATCGCCTTTATTGTGCTGGACCGGACGGTGTTAAAACCTTTCTTTGATAAGAAGCACAGATCACAAAGTTTTTCTTAGGAGTTTCACTCAAAAGTTTATCAGGTACATGCAGCTGCTGTTTTGCAGACAGAATAATTTCATCTGCGTTTCGCAGGGGTGTATTTAATTCTCACTTCCATTTTTAAATCAGCCAACAATTTCTAACTTAGGTAAGCAATGCTGCTGAGCTATCGGCAGCATTGTATTTACCGTACGTTGTTTATAGGTTCTGCTCCCTCGCAGAATGATAGTATGTGCTTTAAGAACAAGGACTTTTTCGCTGGTTGAATAAGGAATAAGCATGTCTGAATAAGACTGCTTACATCAGGAATTTGTAAAAGATACGGGGAGCTTAGCTATACCCGAACAGAAACCATGCCTTTGCCTTCGGAAACTAAAAGAGGTGTTTGGGAAAGTTTGTGAGGAGTATTTGGTGGGGTTGCTTATTTTTTGGTGATGTCCTTCAAAGAAAGCGGATACAATAAAAAAGCCCCACGGAGTACGCGGGGCTTAAGAATAATCTTCGGCTTATAGCCTTATTGTGATAAGCTTTCAATTCAAATATAACAAGAAAAATTAAAACACTGGCTTAATGGAAAAAATTTTAGGGCTTGATCTGGGAACAAACTCTATTGGTTGGGCGATAAGAGAAGTCAATAACAGTCTGGAAAATCAGATCATTGACAAGGGTGTAATGACCTTTGATAAGGGTGTTGCTGAAGATAAATCAGGTGAGCACCCAATGGTTCAGAAAAGGACCGAAAGCAGAGGTAAGCGAAGAAATTATCAGGCCGAGAAATACAGGAAATGGGAATTGTTGGAATGCCTAATCAACAACAATATGTGCCCCCTAACCATAGAAGAATTAAATGAATGGAGGCACTATACAAAAGGTATAGGTCGAAAATACCCGCAAAGCGAAAAGTTTATTCAGTGGCTTCGTTTCGATTTTGATGGAGATAGCAAACCCGATTTTGAAAGATTGGGTTATAGTAAGCATTCAAGTTACTATTTATTTAGGTTGCTAATTATTGATGAAACCAAAATACAGGTTTTCAAAAATGAGCCTCAAATTATAGGCAGAGTCTTATACCAATTAGTACAGCGAAGAGGATATAATGATGGTCAAAATATTGAGGAAGGTGAGAAAGATGAACTGAGTAAAACTATTATGAAAGGAGGAGGTGAAGCAGGTGCTGTTGGTGTGAATGACATACTTCCCTTCATAGAAAAACACAAGACATTAGGTGCTGCATTGTATCATTTACAAAAAGAACAAAACGTTAGAATTCGTAAACGATATAATCTCCGAAGCCATTATGAAAACGAGATACGTGAAATATGTAGAGTACAGAATTTAAGTCACCTTTTCAAAGTGTTTTGGGGATCTATTATCTGGCAGCGACCATTAAGAGGCCAAAAAGGTTTAGTTGGAGTTTGTACTTTTGAAAACAATAAAAGGCGATGCCCAATTAGCCATCCGCTTTACGAAGAATACAGAACATGGGTATTCATAAACAATCTAAAAATTAAGCCAATTGATGATCGTGACACCAGAACAGATCAGGAAAAGCAAGAAGAACTTAAGAAAGTACTCTCAAAAACTGTTTATCCTCAATTTTTCAAGGCAGCATCGGATTTTAAACTATCCAGTATTGCCAAGGAACTGAAGAAAACCGGATTTGAAATAACCGCAAAATTTCCAGAGGATACTAAGGTGATCAGCCTTTCATTTCTATACAAAATGAGAGAACTATTTGGAGATGACTGGTCAGATGAAATTGGGTGGAGGGACTTATTAAAAAGAAATCCTAAAGCACAGAAATATAATATTGAAGACTTATGGCATTTGCACTTCGTAAAAAGCGACAATAAAGAAACTGGAGAATCAAGTCAAAACTATTTAAGAAGATTTGCGCTTGAAAAACTTCATTTGGACGAATCAAAGGCCGATACATTTTCAAAACTTAGGCTACAGCAAGGCTACGCAACTTTAAGCCTAACTGCTATCAGAAAAATCTTACCTTATTTACAGCAAGGATTTATATACAGTGAAGCGATATACTTAGCTAATCTCCACAGAGTAATGGGTGTAGCTAAAATCACAGATAGCATTGTGGCACATTTTTCAGAAGAAGTAAGAAAGATAATAAGGCATAATAACTCTGAAAGAAAACTTATTCAGGCAATAAATGAACTTATAAACGATCAACTAAACTCTGAAGCAAGATTTGGTATGAATACCTCTTATCGGTTAGACGATGACGACCATACCGATATTCATAAAAAATTACTCGATGTATTTGGAAAATACTCATGGGGAAGACTTACCACAGAAGAAAGGGATAGTACTACAAAATTCGTAAGTGATAAATATCTGGCATTTCTCCAAAAAGAGATACATGCAAAAAGTGTGTTCGAAAAAACAGGGCGATTGCACGACAAGATTTTCGGCTGGATAAAAGAAACTTATAGTGTTGCTGACGAGAATATAAAATACCTATGGCATCCTTCTGAGCAAGATAACTATGAGAGAGCCAGAAACTACCAAGAAATAAAACTAAGAGACAAAATGATCTTCATTGAAGATTCCAAAGTTGATACTTTCTTAAAAGAAAACACAAGCGCAACAAAAGGGCAATTCAATGGCGAACTATTAGGAAACCCAGAGCCAATAAGCAAAGGATTTAAAAATCCAATGGCTCTTAAGACTATGTATAAACTTAAGAAATTAGTGAATTATCTGATTGGTGTAGGCAAAATAGATAAGGATACCAGAATTGTAGTTGAAATTGCACGCGAACTAAACGATGCCAATAAACGAAAAGCCATTGAACGTTGGCAACGAGAAAGGGAAAAAGAAAATGACAAATACAAAAAGACAATCGATGAAATCAATGATGAGTGCAAAACCAATCTTGACCGAGATGACAAAAACTTGATAGATAAAATCAGGCTTTGGGAAGAACAAAAGAAGATATGCATTTATACAGGAAATACCATCGGGCTATGCGATGTATTAAATGGGGCTAAGTATGACTTTGAACATACTATACCCGCCAGTATGAGTTTCGACAATGAGCTTAAAAACCTAACCATAGCGGATAAAAAATACAATCAACAAATAAAGGGTAAAAGGCTTCCTTCTGAATGTCCCAATTATGATAAGGAGTACACTTATGAAGCGGTGACTTACCCTCCTATTCTATCTTCTTTGCAGAACATTTTCGGGAGAATAACTGAAACTGAGAAAAAAATAAAAGGTAAAGTCATTAAAAGAAACAGCTTTAAAAAGATTGAAGAATTAGAAGACGAGTATGCAGAATGGAAATCCAAGACTTCCGATGACAAACAAATAAAGGATAATATCATCATAAGACGACACCTCATTAGAATGGAGCTAGACTATTGGAGATATAAATTGCTAACCTTTACCACGACCGAATACAAAGCAGGATGGCGTAATAGTCAGTTGAGGGATACTCAAACCATTACCAAATATGCCCTGCCTTATCTAAAGACAGTGTTCAATAAAGTAGATGTACAGAAAGGCAATATAACTTCCGATTTTAGAAAAATATATAAAATACAGAGCCGCTTAGAAAAGAAAGAGAGGACTAAACACAGTCACCACGCTATCGATGCTGCTGTACTTACATTAATACCACCAGCAGTTGTAAGAGACAAAATACTATTACGCTATAATGAAGCTCAGGAAAACCAGCAGGGCTATCATGAAAAGCCTAGATACTGGAACAGCTTTCACCACCAGCATATTATCAGTATGGAGGATGATGTTTTGATCAATTTTCAGGCTCAGCACAGAACGCTTACTCCCACATATAAAGAAGTAAGAAAACGCGGTAAGGTGCAGTATGTAAAAGAAAAACTATCAACAGGAAAATGGCAGTACAAACTGGATAAGGAGAGAAACAAAATTCCTTTAATAGCAAATGGAGCTAGCATCAGAGGTCAATTACATAAAGAAAGTTTCTTTGGTGCAATTAAGAATAAAGGGGAATTAAATCTGGTCGAACGATATTCCATATCATCATTCACTTCCATTGCCGATTGCAAAAATATTGTAGATGATGCCGTGCGAGAAATTGTTAGGCTAGAATTAGAAAAACGAATAAACGAAGGTCAAAGTTTTGACAAAGCTAAACTTGAACCAATACCTTTTCCGAATGGTAAGGCAATTATAAAAAAAGTACGCTGCAAAGTTGCTGCAGGTAGAGGATACTTAACACCTGACAGAGCATTGAAAATTCACGAACATACTTATCAATCAAGACATAGCTATAAGCAAAACGTTTATGCCCAAAATGATCAAAATACATATTGCTTGTATTACGAAAAGGAAGAAGACAACAAAATACATAGAGCATTTCGAATCGTTGGACTTTTTGAACTCGCCAAATTAGGGATCAATAGAGAAGTCGAATTATTTCAAAATGAAGCATTCAATAGCATTGAAGTTGGTAAGGGTACTAAAAACAAAAAACTATCTCTTTCATTTATTTTAAAAGTAGGCGCTAAAGCTTTATTCTATAAAGAGCATCTGGATGAGTTGAAAGGAGGCTCAAGTAAAGAATTATCCCAGCAGTTATTTAGAATTTATAAGTTTAACGAAATGGGAACTCCAAACCTATTCTTACAAAACCATATTGAAGCCAGAAAAAATGAGCTTTTGGACGATGGTGATACAAGCTTCAATCCATCATCCTATCAATATCGATTAAAGATCAAAGCCGACAAATTTACTGCTGCCATTGAAGGAAAGCATTTTGAAGTAATGCCAGATGGTGTGATCAAATGGATTTAATCTTAGTCTATCATATAAAATGTATTAGTTAATGAAATTTTAGTCAATGATTAAACGCACCCTCTACTTCGGCAACCCCGCTTACCTAAGTCGGAAGAACGACCAACTCGTAGTGCGTCTTCCCGAAGTGGAGAAGAACGATACACTGCCGGAGCATTTCAAGAGAGATGCTCCGGCTACTATACCTATTGAAGACATTGGTGTGGTGATCCTGGATGAGCAACGCTTAGTGATCACGCAAAGCCTGATCGATGCGCTCATCGAAAACAATGTAGCACTGATCACCTGCGACAAAACCCATCATCCCATCGGACTGATGCTCAACCTGGCGGGTAACAAGTTACAGTCGGCCAAATTCAAAGCGCAGTTAGATGCAGGGCAGCCGCTGATCAAACAGCTGTGGCAGCAAACCATCAAATCCAAAATCACCAATCAGGCACGCCTGCTGCAGCGCTTTGGCAAGGAAGCCACCAACATGATGAAGTGGGCGGGCGATGTAAAATCGGGCGACCCGGATAACCTCGAAGCAAGAGCTGCTGCTTATTACTGGAAAAATATTTTTACAGACCTTCCCTCCTTCAGACGCGAGCGCGAAGGACTGCCGCCCAACAACCTGCTCAACTATACCTATGCCATTCTCCGCGCCATCATCGCGCGAAATCTTGTAGGCTCAGGACTATTACCAACACTGGGCATTCATCATCGGAATCAATATAACCACTATTGCCTGGCCGATGACATTATGGAACCCTATCGTCCTTTTGCCGATGCGCTGGTTACGGAAATCATCCGCAACGGGGAAGATTATACCGAGCTGAACCCTTCAGTGAAAAAACAATTGCTGGGTATTGCCACCGTAGATGTGCTTTTTGAAAACGAACGCAGTCCCCTGCTGGTAGCCGCTCAGCGTACTACCGCTTCGCTGGCCAGGTGCTTCGAGGGCACCACCAAAAAACTGCTCTATCCCGAATTACCCTCATGACGTATGCGACTGAATGAATACCGTATTATGTGGATCATGGTGCTGTTCGATTTGCCTACCGAAACAAAAAAAGACCGGAAGAACTACACCGAGTTCAGGAAAAATATGCTGAAAGACGGGTTCACCATGTTCCAGTTCAGCGCCTACCTGCGTCACTGCGCCAGCCGCGAAAATGCTGAAGTGCACCTGACCCGGATTCAAAAAAGCCTTCCGCCCCAGGGCCATGTAGGAATCCTGACCATTACCGACAAACAATTTGGCATGATGCGGATTTTCTACGGCAAGGAAGAAAAAGAAAAGCCCCCGATACCACAGCAGCTGGAATTATTTTAATACATAAAGCCACAGATTTCACGGAAGCAGCCCAGATCAGTTCTCTGTGAAAATCTGTGCCGTCTGTGGCTAAAAATAAAAAGCCCCCGAAACCCGGAAAAATCCGGCTAACAGGGGCTCATTTTGACAACATGCCCTTCACTTTTTGACCCTCAAATCCCCTGTAGATAGCTGAAAATCAGCGTCTCCAGGCAAAATCAGTTGTCAAAGATCGTTTGTTGAAAGCAAATCACAACAGATGAAAGAAGAATTCTACATTATCGACGTTGTCAAAGATCGTTTGTTGAAAGCAAATCACAACAGATACATGAATGGGTTATAAATGATCGTTGTCAAAGATCGTTTGTTGAAAGCAAATCACAACTGAGTTATTGCAGGGGTGCCGACTTGGTTTCGGTTGTCAAAGATCGTTTGTTGAAAGCAAATCACAACGCTTGTCGCGCCATGCCCAGCGGGAGTGTTGTTGTCAAAGATCGTTTGTTGAAAGCAAATCACAACATTCCGATTGAGACAATCGGGAACACTTTTAGTTGTCAAAGATCGTTTGTTGAAAGCAAATCACAACAGGAGGAGCATATTTCCGTACCAAGGTCACGTTGTCAAAGATCGTTTGTTGAAAGCAAATCACAACAAGACTACGAGCTTTATTATCAACCTAATGGTTGTCAAAGATCGTTTGTTGAAAGCAAATCACAACCAATAAAATGCGTATCGATGAACTCGATAAGTTGTCAAAGATCGTTTGTTGAAAGCAAATCACAACAAAGCGACTACTTCAGACAGGTCTTGGTTTGTTGTCAAAGATCGTTTGTTGAAAGCAAATCACAACATGGCGGTCCCAACCATTCGAATTAATATCGTTGTCAAAGATCGTTTGTTGAAAGCAAATCACAACTGATCGGTCAATACGTTACGCTTAAGCCGGGTTGTCAAAGATCGTTTGTTGAAAACAAATCAAACGCTTGTTCTTAGATATTGTAAACCTGAACCTAAGGTTCCTCCTGTGTCCCTGATACTTTTTGTCGTTCGCTATAGTGGTATAAAAGAACTAATCATTATGATTAGTTCTTTTATATTGTTCTGATATTATAATAAGTTATTAAGGTGTCTACGCCAGCCAAAACAGCTATCATTTTATAATAATATTTTGTGTTAGATACCAATCCGGTATCAGTAAAATTCAGCGCTGTGCCTGAGTATATCAAAGTTTGAGTCGAAAAATTTGCATTGGTACTTCTATATATTTTATAATTTGTAGCAGTGGGTACTGCTTGGCATTTTACTTGCGCACTTGTACCGCTCATTGGATATCCGATCATCCAGGCTTCGAATATCATGCTAAGCGTAAAACTGCTTAAATCTTTAAGCCAGTTGTTGGTACCCTTCCAAACAGCCATATCCAATAATTCAGGGACAATTTGAAAACCATTCGCTATTACAATGTCATCTGTTGTCGGGTTTAAAACAACTTGTCCCAATGAATTAACTAAATAAAAGCCATAACCGTATGTACCCGTTAACCACGGCATGCAGTGGTAATTATTTTTGCCCATGTAAACAAATGATACCGTACCATAGCTTCCTACTGTATTTATCTGGTATGGACCAACTTCAGCATAACCATTTTGTAAGTTGGTAGCAAAAAAAGAAGTAAAATTACCTCCTACTGTCCACGATCCGGCCCCATTACCTGTAAAACTTATAGAAGGGATAGAAGGTTGATTGGCCATAAATGAAACATACGATTCCCCATTTATGTTAGTAACAAATTTCTGACTTCCTAAAGAAAGAAATCTTGGCACCGTTACTTCATCCGGATCGTAAGAACCACCTATTATAGATTTAACATTAGGAAAATAAATCTCTAAATGTTTATCAGTTGTGTTTCCCGTTATCCTCCTAAAAAAAGTTTCTGAATACGCTGTACTTGCGTATTCTGCAAATGACCATTGAATTGGATCATCGAACACGGGTGTTCCTCCTGAATGGTAATCCGTTCTTAGAGTGCCAGAAGCGTAAACAATAAATTCACGATTTATATTTGATGACTGATTACCTTCTGCAAAATTAATAGAAGGACTGCGGTTGATGTTGAGTTTGCTTGCAATCATCTCATCATTGAATGTACCCATCTTTGAAGGGGTTGGGGTGCTGTTTTTTATCAACGTGGTGTTATCCGTACTTAGCTGCGCATCGGTGCGCGTTTGCGTGTAAGCGATTACGGATAAGAAAAGAAAAAACAATATCAATGTGTACTTATTCATTTTGCTGCGTATTTAGTATTGGATAGTTCGTTCAATGCTTCCTGCTCATGCGCAGTGATGTCTTCCTTCTTGTGCTGACCATCTGGCCAAAATTCAGGACAAAGTGTAGTTGGCACAGTACCTCAGGTATTGAAATAAAATGTTTGATATTTCAATGTGCGCGCATCATCCGGAAACTGGTTTACACTTGCGTCAAAATCCGGTTCATAAGTCCACACGTTTAATGTGCTACTGCCACCACTCTATAATGTGCGCTCATTCCAATTTAGTAAATTCTCCGTCAGTTGCATATATCATCGCAAAAATTTCCTAAAAGGAATTCATGCTTTTATTAGGGATTTGAAAGTGATCTGGGATTAATTTCTTAAGCTCAGATAAAGTATTGGTAATAAGTCTAATTTAAAATTGTTTGGTGCATTATGTATTGCGTCCGAAAGCAAAGGTAAAGGTGATTTAAAAGAAGTTACTCTAACTGGCCACTCTTCTCCGTTTGCTTCATTGAAAGAGGTGAAAACTATCAGGGACATTTGTATACTTGTTCAGGCTTATTTATTGCCCTGTGTAGAAAGTGATTTTACCTGGGCGGAAAGATACCAGGACGCTGTTAGTAAAAGTAAGGCGCAGTATAATGGCCCAAGATGATATGATGCAGAGAATATTTGTTGAAATAAATTACTACACTATTGAAAGAAGGAGTGAAGTCAGAGATAATAAGATAACGGAGACTAAATTATAAACTATCTATCATTGTCATTCCGGGACCCGCTACACTATCGCTATTCCGATAGCCTGGGTAATAAACGAAATACATTACCAGCCTCATCGCTTACATATACCACTGCTCCCGTTCGCAGCTCTTCTGTACTCAAAGTAAAAGTCCATTCGTGATAACGGTCTTCCGCCAGCGTACGGGTTTCTCTTACCTCGCCCGCACTCGTCAGCACAACTTCCGCTTTCTTCAGATCAAAGTTTTTCTTGCTCACATGAAAGGTAATCGCATTGCCATTACCTGTATAATCTCCATCACTTAACCTGGGCGACCGCATGTAATCGGTAATGGCTGCCGTATAGGCATTAGGCAGCTTCAGCTTCTTTGCTTTCTTCAGATAGTAGTCCTTCTTCTGAGGATCGAGCAAAATCATTCGCGCCCAACACGATGCATCTCTGAATTTGCTGCGATTGGCTTTCTGCTGCTCACTCTGCTTCTGAGGTGGCGAAGGACGGTTAGCCATAATGGTTTTGCCACGCAGGTTTTTGAATACAATCGTTTTTCCCAGCATTCCGCTAAGGCCATTCAAAATGGGATTGGTACGTACGGTTGCCATATTGTTTCTGTTTATTTTTTCACAAGCTATGACGTTGCTTTGTCATGTGGTGTCAAACTTATATTACGATGATTAGTTCTAAAATGTTCGAGGGTCGGGATTTGCTTTGCTTTTTTGGGGGATGCCTATAAACATATGAGTTAAAACTATCCTGACTCCAAAGGAGTCGTATTTATAGCATTTAGTTTAAGAATAAATGCACACACTACCCCAGAGGTGGCAGAACAAGGCACTATACGTTCATCAGCCGTCTTGTATGGATCGTAAAGCAGGGAGGAGTGGACCGAGAGTGCAGAAAGAGTGGACGAAGAGTGGAGAAAGATGCAGTAGTGATTCAGGTGAATTGCGAGGGTAATAACCGAAACCCCTGGCATTATCGAAAGAAATGGCAGCGGAAGCGTTCCTTTTACTAAAACCAAATGCATAAACGTTGCATTTCTCTCCTTTAAAGATAGCAGGAAAGTGTTTCTGTTAAAAAAAAATACTATCGGATTTTAACGCGCAATTAGGGATCTGGTTGCTTTCTGTTACCCTGCTTCTTATCTTTTGATGATGAGCATAAATTATTATCGCAGCTTCCTGCTACTGGCCGGCATTCTTATGGTATCGGCCTCTCATGCACAATATTTTGAAGTAGATAACTATGAAGAAAAGCATACTTCGGGTACCGTATATTCCTTCCCGATCCTGAAGCTGAAAGCAACTACTGCCGTGGCTCAAAAGATCAATGAACAGTTGCAAAAGCAGGAATTGGAAGCATTGATAAGTCCGGTGAAGAAAGGCGCCTTTGCTTCCATCTGGCCGGATAAAGAAAACCCCTATTCAGGCACTACTGAGTATTCATATGAAATCGTGGAAAATAACGATCGCTTTATTACCATTACCTTCAACGGTGAAGGATGTGGTGCCTATTGCGAAGGGTTTTACACCACGTATAACTTCGATTCGCAAACAGGCGCTCAGCTGAAGATTACCGATTTGCTCACCGCTGCCGGCAAAGCATTCATCGGTCAGTGGATAGCCTGCGATAAAAACAAAGTGATCAACGACATGATCAAAGAATTGAAGAACAGGCAGAAGTCAGGCACAGCGGATGAAAAACAAGATGCAGCCGAAGCCATTGAGATGTACACCAACTGCAAATCAAACGGTGAGCCCTCTTCGCTGGAATATGAAAAATTTCAATTGGCCGATCAGAAAATGATACTGAGCAGTGAACGGTGCTCCAACCATGCTCGATTAGCATTGGATGAGCTTGGTGAATTCTCTTATCCTTTGCCACTAAGTAACTTTGGCCTTTGCTTCAGTCAGCAAGGTCATCAGCTACTTAATACTGGTCTTAATGAAATGGCAACCACCCGGTACATGAAAGGCACTATTAATACAACCATCCCGGTAAGTATGTTGCTCGACCTGCCTGCGCAGGGAACAATGACCGGAGTTTATTTCTATAATCGTGTTGCAGGTATCCTACACGTGAACGGAAACAGACAGGGCAATACGATGTCATTCACCGAAAGTGATGAAAAAGGTATTTCCACCGGAAGATTTGATTTAATACTGACGGGAAATTCGCTCACAGGAAAATGGATCAATCTTAAAACAATGAAAGAGATGCCGGTAAAATTAACGATGAATTAGCGAGGGGGAATAGTTAAGTTGAATTCATGAAACAATCAGCATGCGTCTATCTTATTCCAGCGGGTTACTTCTTCGTTACCGACACTTCACATACACACCGGAAGCCAAGCCATGCTTCCGGCCTGGAGTAAAGCTGCACCTTATTAATTTTACTTCCTTCCAATGAATGCGCCCAGCTTCCTCCTTTGGCGATGCCTTTCTCTGCCACCATTTCAGCTACATTACCAATCATATCCTCAACACCCAGCGGGTTAGCCTTTGTTCGCTCATCCTGTACGGAACGTGGTGCATAATCGCCATATTCAAAATACGATTTAAACGCTTTGACGGTATTGAAAAAAGGTTCGTCTTTGCTCTTGCGGTAGGCGTTCAACTCTTTCTTAAAGACGTCAAAGGCAACCGTCTTATTCGTCTTATCATAATAGTACTCGTCCTTTTCTTTGAACCGGGGTGATGATCCGTAGGCGGGATATCCATAGGGATACTTCTTCACATCCAGGGAACCAGAGGCGGCTTCGATCCACTCCTTTTCTGCAGGCAACCGAAACCGAAAGATCACTTCCTGATCGTTGCGGATATGAAGTCGTTTCTTCCCCTCCGGTGTGGCATACAGCAGGTTTACCGCCTGAGAGCGCCAGTAGCAATAGTGTACGGCCTGTTCATAACTAATACCTGTTACAGGAAAATTCCGGTAGGCGGGTGAGCGCAGGTACAGATTCACCCGCAAGGTATCCTGAAACGATAACCAGGCCGAAGTATCGGGCAATGCATTTTTATAGATCGTCTCCGAAGAATCCTTTGCCTGATAATGCATGAACTCCAGCCAGCTGATATTGGTGATCTCGGTCTTGTCTATAAACAAACTATCCCGCAACCATATCCCGTTGGGCGGAACAGGAAGCTTACTCTTTGCCTGAGAAAAAGCAGAGCCGGATATCATCAGCGGCAGCAGATATAAAAAGTAGTTTATTTTGCTCACGACAGAAAGTAATCACAATTTTAGCTGCCAACAAAACGATCCACTTGAAAGACGAAGGCAACAATTATCTGACAGGCACTTATTTCTTTCCCCCCTGTGTCAGAACGGAAGAGTTAAGTATGTACCCCATTTCATTTAGTACGATTGTATGGATTTATAAAAAAAGAGGTCAACAGAAATTCTGTTGACCTCTTTCACTTTCCTGAGTTGAACAGGATCTGTTAAGATTGAATCTTTTTCAGATTGGCAAAACTGGTGGCAATGTTATCCAATGGTTGTGGTGCCTGATCCTGCTCTACAAAGAAATGTTCCAGGCCGGCAGTCTTTGCTTCTGCAAAAATGCGTTTGAAGTCAATTGTACCTGCTCCTACTTCCACTGGTTTCTGTTCGGTATTAATATCTTTCACATGCCATAGCGGAAAACGCCCCGGATGTTTCTTGAACAACGCAACGGGATCCATACCTGCTTTGGTCGCCCATGCCAGATCCAGTTCCATCTTCATGAGGTCGGCACTGATTTGTGAAGTGAACATATCAAAGGGAGTCTGTCCTTCTATGCTTTCAAATTCGCGGGTATGATTGTGATACGCAAAACCAATCTTTGCTTTCTCGCATGCTTCACCGGTTTTGTTAAAGACTTCAATCGCTTCTTTTACTTCATCCAATGTCTCCAATGCCGTACTGGAGCATACGAGGTAACTCAATCCACCTTCAGCGGCAGCATCCACTGCTTCCTGGTAATTGTCTTTCAGATTCAGCATGGGCGGCATCACAATCGGTTTACCATCGGCACCTGTGCGCGGAGGTCCTTTTCGCGGAGCTCCACCAATATGATGGGCGGTCCATTTCAAACCGTATTCTTTTGCTTTGGCAGCAAACTCTTTCGGCTTCATCCCATAAAATCCTCCCTTGCGGCTGAATGCTGATTCCAGCTCTTTATATCCGATGGCAGCAATCTTTTTTAATGTGCCATCCAGATCTTCTTCGATACTCGTCATTACAGTATACAGTTGAAGTCCGGGTGGCGGTGTCTTCGCGGCATGAAACATCGTCATACCGGAAGCCTGTTGTGCAAGCATGCTTCCCAGAGCCAATGCCCCGGAGTTTCTCAGGAATGTTCTGCGGTTTATCATAGAAGTGTGTTTTTAAAGTGTCAGCGTGTAAGTGTTACGGTTTCTTCGGAGCCGGGATACTGTTTTGAAACTGGATGGAGACCATCTGTACCAGTATCTGGTTTGCTTTTGCCTCCGGATTGGTGAAAACAAAGTAGACATCATGCATACCTTCGGCATTCTCTATCGGAGCGTATGACTGAATAGAACTCATGCGTCTTCGCACCGCAGGATCAAGCTGCACCGGAGGGCCTGGCTTTCCATCTTTCGTATTCTTTGCATTCATCTCTGCCATCATTTTACGGAAGTCAATCTCTTTCGGAGCAATCTTATCCGTCTTACCGATCAGCTGACCATCCGGTGAATCGATATGAACTTCGATCGTCCCTCCTACTGCACCTACACGTGGCGGTACCTGTACTAAAAATTCGATTTGCTTAATCCCGGTAAGATCAATCTTTGAATAACCAATGTAGGAACGATCTCCCACCAGGCTGAACGATCTTCCCGGAGTAGTCATCAGCACCGTCCCTTTTGAATAATTTGCTTTCTCTGCATTAAGAACAGGATTGCGCAAAGCGATGATCTTCTCGGTAGTCAGTGACGAGAGCTGTTGTGTACCCTTATCTTTATAAGCCGCACGCAACAGGTAACTTCCCCTTCCATTATCTCCCTCAGGACTTTTTGTAACAAACGTTCCTTTTAAAGGAAGCGGCTTAGCGACTATCTTCTTTTCTCCCAGGCTGATAATATATTGCACCATAGTAGCCGCATCCTGTGGTGATAATTGCGGATGAGCGCTCATGGCATGATCTCCCCATATACCACTGCCACCGGTAATGATTTTACCGGCAATTCGCTCCTGAGCTGCTTTATCATTTTTGTATTTGGCGGCCACATCCAGGTAACTTGGGCCAACGGATTTCTTATCTATAATATGACACGACTTGCAATCGCTTTTATTGATCAGGTTTAATCCGGTAGAAAGAGCAGTCCATTCATCTGAACTGCGATGGTTCTGAGCAATCTCGATCGGATCGAAACCTTCTGGTGCATAATCAAAATTAACAGCTACTTCATTCACAGGTATCTTTCCATCTGCGGCACTTCCATCTTCCTTATCATTGACCTGAATGGCATAATCAATGGAGCTCTTGTCAAAGAAGAAAGTCTTGTTGCCTTTGGTAATATCCAATGACACGACAGGCGGATCATTCCCTGCTTTAAGTTCCCGCGAAAGGGTATTCTTTTCTCCTTTTGTATCCGTTACTGTAAAGAGAACAGTATATACACCGGCCTGATCCAGGGTCAATTGAGGATTAGCTTCTGTCAGTGTTTTATTGAATCCATTATCCGATTTGATCGTCCATTCGTACTTTAATGCATTACTATCATAGCTGTCGTAATCCATCGTGCCTGCAGACGAAAGGTTCACCGTAAGTGGAAGTGCACCAGCCGTTTTATCTGCGGTTGCTTTCGCTACCGGCTTACGATTACCTCCATTGTATTCGATCTTTACAATCTGCGCATTGTCATTGCCGCGAAACCAGGCCGACCCATATTCCAGCACATACAGATCACCCTCCGGACCGAACTTCATATCTATCGCACTGCTGAAGTTTTCATTGGGTAATATGCGTTCCATCGACTGATAGTTTCCTTCCTCATCCATCGTTACTGACATGATCCACCCGCGCATGAACTCGGTAATCAGCAGCTTGCCTTCAAAGTAAGCAGGGAAAGGCCGCTTCGCATTTTCAAAATCTTCCTTACGAAATACCGGTCCTCCTGTTGCACTGCGACCAGAACTTCCCACCAGAGGAAACTCTTCGGAATTGGCATACGGATACCAGATGAATGCTTTCTGCGGAGGAAGTAATTCTTTAAGACCGGTATTGTTGGGCGAGTTGTTGACCGGATGTTCCGCATTAAACTTCTCACCGGGTTTATCCGTGGCGTAATCAAATGCTGTATACGGTTTGTTATCGCCAACAAAATAAGGCCAGCCAAAGAAGCCGGGCTTGCGCGCCTGGTTAAACTCATCGTATCCTCTGGGCCCGATGATGGAGTCCCTGGATGCATCAGGTCCTACTTCACCCCAATAAATAAAATTGGTTTTACTGTCAATGGAAACACGCCATGGATTACGATGCCCCATTGTATAAATTTCAGGAAGTGTTTTGTCCGTTCCTTTCGGGAAAAGATTTCCATCCGGGATAGTGTACGTTCCATCGTCTTCCGGATGGATGCGTAAAATCTTTCCACGCAGATCATTAGTGTTACCCGCAGTACGCTGATCATCCCAGCTGGAACGACCTTCCCGTTCATCCAAACCGGAAGTGCCGGCCGTAGGATTACCCGTATTGTTACCTGTAGTCAAGAACAGATTACCTTCTTTGTCAAACACCATTCCTCCACCGGTATGGCAACATACTTCCCGTTGTGTAGGCACTTCGAGTACAATCTTTTTGGTGGCTGCATACAATGAATCACCATGCAATTCCCATCGCGCCAGCACATGCTTCGGTTCGGCCGGATCAGCATAATACATATAGATCCAGTGATTTTTTTCAAAGTCAGGATGTACTGCTAAGCCCATCAATCCTTCCTCGGCTTCACGCACTTCTCCTTCCTTGCTGGTATATTTCGTATTGACCGGTATAGTTGCAATGATTTTTACTTCATTGGTTTTCTCATCGTACGATTTCAGATTTCCTTTTCGTTCTACAAATAATATCCGTCCATCTCCTGTAAAATCGAGCACCATGGGTTCATCGAGTTTACCCGGCTCGGTAAGCACCGTGGTGGTAAACCTGTTTTCTTCCGGTGGCAGTTTATCTTCCGGATTTTCGGGTTGCTTGCAGGAGAAAACAACAGAAACTGTCATCAACAAGAGAAGCGTCCTTACACTGGTATATCTTTTCATCTGATTGTGTTTGTCAGATAAAGATGTGTATTTAATACACTTCAGCAAACTCTTTTTTGACCAACGGGCGAAACTAATCGACTGACCTCGGTAACCGAGTCAATAAATTATAATCAGGAGAAGAGATCGGATTAGTCGTTCAGCGCCTGGCACACAAGGAGTAAGTTATCGATCTCGCATCTGACGATATCCGAAAACTGACTGATTTATCCCGTTCTTCTTTAAAATAAACGATCCACTTTGAATTGCTCAAAGAAAGAATGACTTTAGGAATAAAATAAACATCATCGCCCTCTCATGATTTTCAAATCTTCCGTATTCATTCTTCCTGGCTTAGGCAATTCCGAAGAGCAGCACTGGCAATCACTATGGGAGCGGCAATTTCATTTCAAACGCATTCAGCAAAAGGAATGGGACACTCCCGTGTGTGACGACTGGATCAAAACCATTGATGAAATCATTTGCCAGTATCAGTTGGACAAGGTGATACTGGTGGGCCATAGCCTCGCGTGTGCTACTGTCGCGTACTGGGCCACAAAGTATAACAGAAAAATCAAAGGTGCATTACTCGTTGGCCCCAGTGATACGGAAGCGGCTACTTATCCGCCCGGCACTACGGGCTTCGCTCCTGTTCCATTGCAACCATTGCCTTTCAGATCCATTGTCGTAGCAAGTACAGACGACTATTATGTCACGATTGATCGTGCGAAACTATTTGCCGAAAAGTGGGGAAGCCAGTTTACTAACATTGGTCCCGCAGGGCATATCAATGTTGAGGCCGGGTTTGGAAAATGGGATCAGGGCATTGAGTTTCTCAGGCAGCTGGATAAGTAACATAACAACAACGGGTAATCCGGAGAAAGACGATTGAAGTAATAGCGAAAGAGTGCGTGGTCATAAAAAAAGCCACTGTTAAAGTGACTTTCCCAATTTATATCCATATCATTAATTTTCTGCCTTCACCCGCCAGATCACATCGCTGGCATCATCGGCAACGAGCAACGAACCATCATTCAATACCGTTACTCCAACCGGACGGCCGTGCACTCTGCTTTTAGCAGCATCATCGATGAAGCCGGTTAAAAAATCTTCGGGCTTACCAGATGGCTTACCCTCTTTGAATGGAACGAACACTACTTTATAACCCACGAGTGTTGACCTGTTCCATGAACCATGCTGGCCGATGAATGCTCCGTTCTTATACTTGGCAGGAAACTGATCACCATTATAAAAAGCCAGGCCTAACGAGGCGGTATGCGATCCTAAAGCAACATCAGGTACTATTGTTTTCTTAACCAGGTCTGGCCGTTGTCCTTTCATGCGCGGATCTTCATTGGCTCCGAAGTAGGCATACGGCCATCCGTAAAATCCATCGCGTTTCACACTGGTGAGATAATCGGGAACCAGGTCATCACCCAATTCATCGCGTTCATTCACGGCTGTCCATAACACCGTTGATCCGGGATAATACTGCATTCCCACCGGGTTACGCAAGCCGGCTGCATAGATCTTCTCTCCCGTACCGTCAGGATTAATTTCTAAAATATTAGCTCTTCGCACTTCTTTGTCTATTCCATTCTCTCCATTGTTACTACCCGATCCTACCGAGATCATGATTTTTTTCCCATCCGGACTTGCAATGATATTTCTTGTCCAGTGATTGTTGTAACCTCCGGCAGGCAGATCGAGTATTTTCTTTCCTGTTTCCGAGATAGTGGTCTGTCCTGACTTGTATGGATAGCGAACCAGCGCATCGGTATTGGCTACATAAAAGTAGTTATCCAATATCAGCATCCCGAAAGGCTTGTTCTGATTGGAAAGAAATATTTCCCGCACATCGTATTTTCCATCCTTATCACTATCCCGCAATACCGTTATCTGGTTGGCACTGTTGGGCTTCGTGCTGGATTCACATATAAACACATCTCCATTGGCGGCAGCATAGATCCAGCGAGGGCTTTTAAATCCATCTGCAAAGCGACTCACTTTAAAACCGTCCGGAGCCACAGGAGTTTTCCCTTCCGTCCATCCTGTGATATTGGAATTATTCACTGTAGACTTTGTAGCATACGGCTTGGGCAAAACGGCTTTTTCTTTAGCAGTGCTTAACGTATCCTGAGCCTTCAGCGCAGAGACGGTTAGCAAGGTTACCACGAACAGGCTGGTAACTGACTTTACAAAATGATTTCTCATAAACGGAATGATTTTTAATTCTAAGTGTGATTAAGCAAGAGTATAATAAAAAGCTGTTCCAGCTTATTCGCCCTATTCCTACTCCGGAAGATGATCATCGGAGCTTTCATGGATTACTGGCAATACTATTGTTCCGTGTATGAAAGACAACAAAAACTACGATCTATGAATCCGATACGAAGCATTCTTTCTTCTTTAATTCTGTGTTTTTCGTTAAGCGCGGTTGCCCAAAGTCCACAACTGGTTAAATTGTGGGAAACGGACTCCACATTTAAAGTACCGGAAAGTGTTTTCTATTCTGAAGAAGGAAATATTCTTTATGTTTCTAACATTGATGGCAAGCCGGATGAAAAAGACCTGAAGGGCTCCATCAGTAAATTAAGTCTGGATGGAAAGAAAGTAACCCATTACTGGGCGGTTAATCTGAGTGCACCCAAGGGATTAGGGCTTTACAAGAATCAGCTCTTTGTTGCTGACCTGGATGAAGTAGTCGCTATCGATATAAAAAGCGGAAAGGTTTCGCAACGGATTCCTGTAGAGGGAGCGATCTTCCTGAATGATCTTGCCATTGATCAGAAAGGAACGATCTATGTATCCGACTCACGCACAGGAAAAATTCATCGCATACAGGACGGCAAGGTAGATACCTTCTTAGAAGGGCAAATAAATGTAAATGGATTATTGGTGGAGGGAGACCATTTACTTTTCGTGGTCAAGGGCGCTTTATGGAAATCCGATCAAAGTAAAGTGCTTATCAAGGTTGCCTCCGGAATGGATGAAAGCACAGATGGCATCGTTCGCCTCGTTAATAATAATCTGGTGGTATCGTGCTGGAACGGAATCATCTATTCGGTAAAAGCAGATGGCACTACGAAAGAATTAGTGGACACACGTGCTCAAAAATCAAACACTGCGGATATCGGATATAATCCTGCACAAAATATTGTATACGTTCCTACTTTCTTTAAAAATAAAGTGGTTGCCTACCAGGTAAAATAGTTTTTGAGAAAGTTTATATTTACCGGTACGGACTTTTTCTTTTCCTTTTTAAAATCCGCATTCAACGCCATCACGAGATACGCGTTATCTATATGTAAATATTATTACCGGATGAGTCCCCATCCATAAAAAGACACATCTTAGCAGGAAGATAATTCATCTTCATGAACCTGCATCTCCTGTCGTGGTACAATTGGCGTTTCATACCTGACTTTCCACTTGTTGGCTTGATTTACATTTTCTTTATCTCATTCCTTACCTGGATGCTCATTCTGAGCATTGATTATATCTATCGGAAAATCAAATCGAATAAAAAATCATAAGCTTCGGCATGTGCCGGCATCGTCATTTCGGGGGCGTCATTTTGACTGCGACTGAATTTCAGGACGCCCGATACAGGTCAGTACCTTATTCACCTGCTGCTTACCCCCCGTTTACCGAAAAACCTACTCCTGCAGGAACAATTCATGCACCTTTGCGTACTTAACTGCAAATAGATCTATAATCAAAAGTGCTGAAAAGCCGGATTATTCTGACATTGCATTTTAAAAAGAAAACCTGTGCGCATTCACGAAAAACGATCGGGTACCATTAACGCCCTGGAGCTGGAAGAAATCAAAAGTGAATTTCAGCGTACCTATCTTCTCATTATTTTATTTGCTCTCATCTTTCTTATCTCTGTCCTGAATTATTTGCTGCTCGACCAAACCGTGGCTGATTTTTACGGTGGTGCAAGTACCTTCTCCCGCATTGAATCCTGGATCATCGGCTTTCTTGTTTACCAGTTGTTTATCCTCTTCTCCCTAAAAAAGAAAATCTATATTGGGCAAAAAGCTTCCGCCACATTCAAGATCATTCATACGCTGATTGAAATCAGCTTTCCCTCCACGTTGCTGTTCTTCATGCTAAGTCAGCTGCACATGCTCTCCTTTATCGAATCGCCCATCGTGTTGATGTATTTCCTGCTGATTATCCTGTCTATTTTACATCTTGACTTCAAGGTGAGTTTTTTAGCCGGGGTCTTTGCTGCGATTCATTATGCGGCTCTCACCTACTACGGTTTCAACTATGTGAACGCACCCGAACTATATCAAACTTCGGCCCCGGAAAATTCGCACTACATTCGCAGCATCATCCTCGTTTTATGCGGAGGAGCTGCTGCCTTTGTGTCGGCTGAATTGAAAAGCCGGATTAAAATGGCGCATGACTCCCAAAAGGCAAAGAATGAACTTGAGCTTTTATTCGGACAGCATGTATCCAAAGAAGTATCGAAAGCATTGATGGAAGAAAAAGGCGCCACCAAGCGGCTGGAAGCCACCGTGATGTTCCTCGACATACGTAACTTCACCAACTATGCCGACTCGCACACGCCCGATGAGGTGGTGGAATACCAAAACAGTTTCTTTGGCCCGGTCATCGACATCGTTAACCAACACCAGGGAGTGGTGCTCCAGCTATTAGGCGATGGAGTTATGGCCTGCTTTGGCACGCCAGTAGAAAATGCACTCCATGCGGATATGGCTTTCCTGGCAAGTCTTGCTATTCTGAGGCAAGTGAAAACGGCTTCTGATAATGGACAGCTTCATCCTACCACCATAGGTATCGGTTTACATAGCGGGCCTATGGTGGCTGGCAACATCGGCAACGAACAACGTAAGCAGTTCTCCATCAGTGGCACTCCTGTTATTGTCGCCTCACGCATAGAGCAGCTCAATAAAAAATACTGTTCCCAGTTTCTTATCTCCGCAGAGGTACACCAGCGCATCACACCCGGCAAAATTAACATCAGCTTCCTGGGCGAAGAACTTCTGAAAGGCATCGAAAAACCGGTGGGTATTTATAAAGTCGCTTAGGCGTTGTCATTTAAGCCAATCCATACCCTGAAAAGTCTTACTATTTGTGCTACTTTCGAAGTCTCTACTTCATCCATTCTTATGAAACACACCGGCTTCCTTTTCTCTCTTTTTTGTATTGCACTCTTCTTTACCAGCTGTGCTTCCAAAGAAAAGGTAGTAACAACGACTGACTCCACATTTGTCACGCTGACGGATCGTTACCTGGAAGGGTATTTTTCATTTCGTCCCGGCAATGCCACTTCTTTAGGTTTGCATGAGTACGACCGGCATAAGAGAGATTATAGCAAAGCAGCGCTGGAAGCAGAACTCAATCGCCTGAAGGAATACGAACAAAAATTAGTGTCGATAGGCGATTCCATCAGTTCAGCCGCCAGCTATGATTACCGTATATTATTGTCGTCTATCCGTCAGGAAATTTTTTCCTTTGAAGACATCGGCATCTATACCAAAAACCCGATGACCTATGCGGGATCGCTGAATCTCAACATTTTTATACAACGTGATTTCGCTCCTTTGAATGAACGCGTAAAATCCATTATCGCTATTGAAGATCAAACGCCTGCTATTTTTGCAGCAGCGCGCGAAAACCTGGCCGATTCACTGGCAAAGCCCTATGTGGAAACAGCCATTATGATCGCCAATGGTACGGCTGACTTTTTAGAGAATGAGTTAGCTGCCGCTTTAAAGGAATTCAAAGAAGATTCGCTGCGCCAGTCATTCGATACATCGAACAGGAAAGCCATTGCTGAATTAAGAAGCTTCGCTACATGGCTTCAAAAAGATAAGCTTCCCAAAGTGCATCATCATTATGCCATCGGGAAAGAGAATTACGAGAAGATGTTGTTATTTAATGAAATGCTTACCATGAGCCCGGAGCAGATACTGGAGGCAGGCCTGGCAGAATTGAAAAAAGAACAAGCACTGTTTGTTGAAGTGGCGAAGAAAATCAATCCCAATAAAAAAGCCATCGATGTATTTGAAGATCTGAAGAAAGAACATCCTGCGGCAGAGAACCTGATACCGGAAGCAAAGAAAAACCTGGAAACCATCCGCCAGTTTTTAATCGATAAAAAAATCATTACGATTCCTTCCGAAGAACGAGTAACCCTGACAGAGACGCCACAATATGCACGCGCTACCAGCACGGCATCTATGGATACACCGGGTCCGTTCGAAAAAGCAAAGCAGGCTTTCTATTATATCACTCCCACCGAAAAAACATGGACTGTCAGACAAAAAGAAGAATGGCTCACACAATTCAACTATTACGTTACCGATGTGATCTCTATCCATGAAGCCTATCCCGGACATTATGTACAGTTCCTTCGCCTGAATGCTTCATCCGCAACTAAAATCCAAAAGATCTTCGGCAGCTATGCATTTATTGAAGGATGGGCGCACTACACTGAAAAGATGATGATTGAAGAAGGCTTTGGCGGAAGCGATCCCATCATTGCAGCCAAATACCATCTTGCTCAACTGGACGAATCGTTGCTTCGCTTATGTCGTTTATGTGTGTCGGTAAAAACACATACAGAAAATATGAGTCTGGCCGATGCCACTCAATTCTTCCAGGACAACTGCTACTATGAATACAAGCCGGCTTACCAGGAAGCGCTGCGTGGAACATTTGATCCCGGTTATCTGTCGTATACATTAGGCAAGCTGCAGATCTTAAAGCTACGTGATGATTATAAAGCGCAGGAAGGAGCCAACTTTTCATTGCAGAAATTCCATGATCAGCTATTGGATCATGGCGCGCCTCCGGTACAAATGATTCGTGAAGTACTATTGAAGGAACCGGGTTACAGCACCACGGCATTCTAATTCTTAACTGCTTTGATCTTCGTGGGATGACTTAGCTTAAAATCTTTAGCGCTCTTATTGATACCGTATTGGTTATTCACATAGCCTTTACGGTATTCTTTTACACGGGCTTCAAATTCAATAACAACTCCCTCTTCTAACGCTATCTTTTCAAAACCTTTGCTGAAAGTGAACCAGACATGATCGGCCACTATCCTGCTGGTTTCAGTGTCCACGATATTTTTTAACAACAGGGTGTCTTCCGAATACCCTTTGTACGATGTTTTCTTTCCCAGCCTGCTGAATACAGCCCGGAATTTTTTGCGTTGTCCTTCTTCTTTTGCCAGTTCTTTTCTCATGCCTGATAACCAAATAAAACGGGGTCCTTCAAAGAACCCCGTTATCAATCAAGTGCGGATATAAAGACTAAGCTGCTTCTTCGTCTTTAATCACAATCTTTTCCATTACATCGCCCTGGCGGATGGCATCGATCACCTCCAGACCTTCATACACTTTTCCAAACACAGTATGATTACGATCCAGGTGCTTGGTATTATCGCGGCTATGGCAAATAAAGAATTGAGATCCCCCGGTATTGCGGCCGGCATGAGCCATCGATAATACCCCGCGGTCATGGTATTGATTATCTCCCGTCAGTTCACATTTGATTTGATAGCCGGGGCCTCCGTTACCAACCCCATTCGGACATCCGCCCTGAATCATGAAGTTGGGAATAACGCGGTGGAAAATAAGGCCGTCATAAAAATTGTGCTCGGCCAGGTCGATAAAGTTTTTAACGGTGCCGGGAGCGTCTTTTTCAAAGAACCTGATTTTCATCACGCCCTTTTTGGTATGAATTTCTGCGATCTTCATTAAATAATATAGTTGATTTTAAAGCCGCAATTTATAGCCAATATCTGAATAGATCGCTGAAATTTGTAAACTTCATCTCTCGTCCCTCTCTGAACTGGAAAAATGAAAAAAACGGATCAATGTGTGACTGGCAAAAAGAGGTATTCCAGCCTGAATATCGCTGAGGATGCCCTTATTGAAGCGCATACCCGTTTTTATTTCGCTGCAGGAAGCGGCCCCGTTGCCGTGTATCAGTGCGAAGATTGTGGCAGCTACCACTTCACCTCAAAAGGCAAAATGAATGAGCGCCTGGAAGAACAATTGAAGAACGGAAAAATTCAGCGGCAGAAAGAAGCGAACCAGTGGCTGGATAAGTTCAAAAACAGCCGGTAGCCGCTATCGATTACAGGAGGTCTTTCACGAAGTTCATCCATTTTTAATATCAAATAAGCAGATTATTCCATCATTCCGGGCCTGCGGGTCAACGAATTCCGGGAAAAATATACCATTATTGCAGGTCGTTTTTTCGAACTATCGCCAGCATTAAGAAAGTATGTCTAATAAAATAAAAATGGGGTACGTCTATATTTTTTTCAGCATCATGTTTACGGTGTACAGTCAGCTCATTATCAAGTGGGGCCTGTCACGCGTGGGCATCGCACCGGAAGGGTTTCCGGATAAGTTCATCTTTCTTTTCAAGGCCATCTTTAATCCTTTCGTCTTTTCCGGTTTTGTTGCTGCCTTCCTGGGAAGTATGAGCTGGATGGCCGTGCTGAGTAAATTTGAAATCTCGTACGCCTATCCCTTTATGAGCCTGGCTTTTGTTCTGGTAACAGCGTGCAGCTATTTCTTCTTCAACGAATCATTAAGTGCTTATAAATTAACAGGTCTTCTATTAATCATTGCAGGAATAATTATCGCTGCCAAAGGTTAATGGCTGATGTGCCTGATCATCTAACCATCCCTGCCACGTATCGCATGAGAATCTGTTTTATACTTACGCTGCTTGGTTCTTCGCTGCTGACATTCGCTCAGACCAAAAGCAAATCTTCCGTTACCGATTCGGAAATTGCCGCGATGGTGAAAGAAATTTCATCCGATAGTATCCGAAGTCACATTCAAAAGATGGTGAGCTTCGGCACACGTCATTCATTGAGCGATACCGTAAGCGCCACTACCGGCATTGGCGCTGCAAGACGCTGGGTAGCGCACAAATTCTTACAGTTCCGCAAACAGACAGGCGCAGCGATGACTGTGGAACTTGATCCGTATGAGATTACACCGGGAGCACGTACGCCACGTGTGCCACGCAGAGTAACCATGAAAAATGTAGTAGCCACTTTAAAAGGAAGTGATCCTGATGATGACCGTGTTGTATTAGTAAGCGGCCATCTTGATTCGCGCGCCAGCGATGTGATGGACAGTGTAATCACCGCACCCGGTGCCAATGATGATGCTTCCGGAGTAGCCGTAGTGATTGAACTGGCCAGAGTAATGTCGAAAAGAAAGTTTCCATGTACCGTCATTTTCATGGCTGTGCAGGGAGAGGAACAGGGATTGCTGGGCGCACGCCACATGGCAGGCAAACTCCGTTCCGGCAACGTAAACCTGATCGCTATGCTGAACAATGATATCGTTGGCAATTCGGTGGCCAGCGAAACCGGTGACAAGAATGACAAGACCATACGCATCTTCAGCGAGATGATTCCCGCAGTGGAAAGCGAAGAGGAAAAGAAAACAAGAGAGTCATTAAAATCAGAAAATGACAGCCCTTCGCGCCAGCTGGCGCGCTACATTAAAGAAGTGGCTGAACCTTATACCAGAGGATTTACCGCAACAGTAAATATGCGCCCCGACCGGTTCCTTCGCGGGGGTGATCATACTCCTTTCTTGCAGAATGGATTCGTTGCCGTTCGTTTTACAGAATTCAATGAAAACTATACACAGCAACATCAAACACTTCGTACGGAAAACGGAATTGAATATGGTGACCTGCCCAGGTATGTCGATTACGCTTATGCAGCCAACGTAGCACGTCTTAATCTTGCTACTCTTGCTTCATTAGTCAAAGCTCCGGGCCACCCGGAAAATGTGAAGATGAAAGTCAACCTGGATAATATGACTTATCTTTCATGGGAAGCGCCCCGATCAGGACCAAAGCCAAAAGGGTACTATGTTTTGCTGCGGGAAACTTACCAGCCCTTCTGGGAAAAGAAGATTTTTGTAACGGACCTTAAAGCAGAGCTGCCTTATTCGAAGGACAATTATTTCTTTGCCGTGCAGGCAGTAGGCGAGAAAGAACATCTGAGCCAGGCAGTGATGCCAGCACCTTTGCGATAATTAAAGATCGGCCGATAGTTAATTATCAATCGTCTTTTGTTCCTGATTGTAAGTTTCTGACTTTCCTTCTGTTTCTTACTACCTCTTAACAAATCGCAGAGAAGCATTCATTTCTTCTGATCCACTTACCAGTCGTACATTGTAGATGCCTGCCTCAAGATCTCTGATATCCAAGCCTAATTTCCCCGGCATCAGTTCCTGTACCTTGAAGTGACGTGAGTTTTTCCCGCCACTAAGGTCATCAATGATCACGATATAGTCTTCCTTGATATGGCGGAAGAAGAGATAATCAGAAGCAGGAACAGGAAAAACAGCAATGACAACATCAGCCTGTTTTACCGACACCACAGTAAAAGCTTCAGAGACGCCATCATAATCCACCTGCGTGAGACGATAATAGGAAACACCAGCCAGGGAAGCATCATCAATATACTCGTAATCAAGCTCTGCACTGGAATTACCTGCTCCGTTTACTGTTACAATCTCTTTGAATTCGATACCATCAGCGGAACGCTCCACCACGAAGTGACTATTATTTAATTCGGAAGCCGTTCTCCATGATAGTATTACGTTGTCGTCCTCCACTTTGGCTTTAAAATAAACCAGTTGTACCGGTAATGTATTGAACATCGTGGTTACCCATGTATTCAATGCAGGATCATTACTGATCAGGTCGGCATGACTATCAATATCACCGGCATTAAACACAAGCCCTGAAACACTTCCATATACATAAGAAGGGCCGGTGAAAGTATTACCGGTACCTAAAAAATTAGAAGTACTGTAATTACCTGTAACCACCATTTTTCCTGTACCGTTAACATTGTTGGTACCACCATTGTTGGTAAAATTGCCCATCACCACCAGCACTCCATTATTATTCAGGGTAGAAAAAGAACCCATCGCGAGATTACCAAGAAGAACAAGGGTGTCACTTGAGTTAACGGTGATGCTTGCTCCATTGAATAATGTTCCTGATAAATTGATATTATCGACCGCTTTGATCGTACCACTGATAACGATTGTCTTCGATACCGCAGAAATAGTACCTCCTGCCAATGTTCCCGGCATTACTCCTCCTGCCCAACTGGTCCCGAGCGTCCAAAAGCCTGTGGCTTCATTTACGGAGGTTTGTGCGGATAAACTAAGTGTGGCTGCAAATAATATGAAAAACAGCAAGTATCTCATTACCTCATTTTTAAAATCAATCTCCCAAAATTAAATCAGTCACCAGTCTCAATTCATTTCATTCATTCTATTGTGTTATGTAAGTGATAAAAGTTAAAATCAGTATTATTAAAAAGAAAATAGGAGTGATGTGGAGTATTTTATACAATGTGCTTTTAGTAAAGAAAAAGCAGGTGGTATCTTGGTCATTATATCTATATAAGTCTGTTTTGCTCAAATGGGATTAGAAAATCCTCCCCTTCCTGATGAAAGGTTTAGAAGTATTTTTGATTTTTTGGGTTCAACACTAAAGAAAACCATTTTATATTATGGGAGACATCTTCACTGTTATTGCAAAGAAAACAAGAGCATTTTCCACTTCCTTTGGTTTTCCAATGACATTTAAAATCCTCAATTTTTAATTATAACGCATTTCAGTTTGATAGCCTGTTGCCCTATTTTGGTAGCATGAAAAAATGCTTCTCTATCCTCTTTTTGGTTTCTCTGTCTGCTTTCTATTCTGTTTTAGCGCAGCGCACACAGCAAGCAGCATTTACTGTAGTACCCCTCGGAGTAAAGGGTGGAATTGATGAGAGTAACCTGTCTTCTTATGCTTTGGCGGTACATGGAACGGAAGAATACGTATGCCTCGATGCAGGCACATTAAACTTTGGCATTCAGAAAGCCATCGCGGCCGGAATATGGAAAGGAGATGCTTCCGAGCTGTTAAAGACTAAAATCAAGGGCTACCTGATTTCGCACGGGCACCTGGATCATCTTTCCGGTCTCATTATCAATTCGCCCGATGATGCTGCCAAGCCCATTTATGCGATGGCACCCTGCATCGATGTATTAAAGGAAAAATATTTTAGCTGGAAGAGCTGGGCCAACTTTGCCAATGAAGGTGAAAAGCCTGCGCTGGGAAAATATCAGTATACCGTATTGGAACAGGGAAGCGAGATCCCTTTGGAACAAACGACCATGACCGTAAAAGCATTTGCGCTCAGCCATTCCAATCCTTATCAAAGCACAGCCTTCCTGATCAAACACAAGGAAGACCATGTGCTTTATCTTGGTGATACCGGTGCTGATGAGATTGAAAAAGCAAACAACCTTCAACTGCTTTGGCAGGAAATCAGTCCGCTCATCAAAACAAAAAAGCTGAAAGGGATTTTTATTGAAGTGTCTTTCGCCAACGAGCAACCAGACAAATCCCTATTCGGACACCTTACGCCACGACTGCTGATGAACGAGATGACCGTATTGAATGAGCTGAGTAACGGAGCATTAAAAGATTTCCCCGTGGTGATTACACACATGAAGCCTTCCGGTGACCGGGAGAAGATCATTAAAAAACAACTGATGGAAGCGAACAAGTTAGGTTTGAGGCTGATCTTTCCGGAACAGGCAAAGCGAATTGTGTTGTAGGGTTACACTATGTAAATTATTAAAAGGTAATTTGAAGGAGTATTACTCGATTCGAGTTAATGACCAATGGCGAATCATATTTAAGTGGAATAGTGGAAATGCCTCTGAAGTAGCGATTGTAGACTATCATTAAAAAGTGAGAAGAACGAAAAAGCTTAAGAATATACACCCCGGAGAGGTTCTGTTAGAAGAATTTTTAATTCCTTTAGAGCTGACCGCTTATCGGCTATCAAAAGATATTGGAATACCCCAAACCAGGATATCGGAAATTCTGAAGGGTAACAGGAGAATAACAGCAGATACCGCATTAAGGCTTTCCAGGTATTTTGGAAACTCAGCCAAATTCTGGCTTGGTCTCCAGGATGACTTTGACATTGAAGAAGAACAGCAAACCAAGTTTAAAGAGCTTCAGTCTATTGCGCATTATCAAAGTACGGCAGCCTGAACTTTATCAAAAACCCTTTCAGCCTGGTCTCTTACCGTTGAACCGGAGACCTGTAGCATTTTCTATAAAATTAGGATCGCCTTAGAAAAGATCTCCCTGAAATCCGCGGTTAGGCGATAGTGTTTTAACACGGACACTGCGTTTTGGTTTACGATTGTGCATGTTTACATCCATCTCCATCTGCGTAATGGAATTCTTTTTCAAGCCAAATACCACCTGACGACAATTTTCGCTGCCGCACTGACAGGCGAATGATTCCATGCTTTCATTAAGAAATAAAGCATAATCAAGCGTAAGCTCTTCGCCCTCGCTGATCTCTTTCATGGCAATCACATTGAGTCCTTCGTAAGCAGTATTGGCATTGCAGCTATGGTTTTGAGGCGCCCAGTTCACCGGGTTCTCATCCCATAATATATAGACTTCTTTGCTGATGGGATAAGCGTAGTGCTTAAAATCCGTTTTCTGCCTGTCATTCCAGTTCTCTTCTACATAGCGCCTGGATACAATGCGTTGAGACATGGTTTCGCCCTGGAAGATGACTTCTCCTTTCTTCAAATCGCGGTTGGCAAAAATACCATAGCCGGAAACGGAGCTTCCCTTCAGACGGTACTTCTTTTGCTTGGCTTTGTGACGGGCGATGCCTTCTGCGATAATGTGCTTAAGGAAACCGCTTTTGCCTTCCGCATCATAGTTAAGAATATGATCGGCCGAACCCTGATAGCTGTCTTCATAGAAAGCAGAGCAGGTAAAATTGATCTCCAGGAAATAGATCTCATTGGTGTCGTCCATCCTGAAATCCAAACGTGCATAACCTATTCCACCAAAGGCAGTGAAGATACGGTCGGTAGCCGATTCGAGGAGTTTCTTAAATTCGGGATTGGTACAGGGTACATTGGATTCCGGATGCAGCTCTGACGTTTTAAGTGCGTAAGTCTTAAATTGTCTTCCTTTCGGGAAAATATATTCTACCGGCTGGTACACTTTGCACGACTCTCCGCCTTTATTGGCAGCCACCAATACGGTAAACTCTCTTCCGGCTATGTATTGCTCTACTAATATCTCTTCGTATTCTTCCAACAGGCTGCTCATCTTCAACCGGAGCTCTGATTCCTTGTTGACCAGTGAAAGTTCATCAATCCCAAGGCTATCTCCTGCTTTGGCCGGCTTGATAAACATCGGAAAAGTTAACTTCTGAAGAACTTCATCAATCTGCTCCATGGAAGTAACATCTACTGAAGCCGGAGTATTTACTCCCGCGCAATAGGCTACATATTTCATCAATGGCTTTGGCGGATCGTATAAAACAGGATTTGGACCTGTATATGGAAGATTGAGCAACTCCAGTGTGTGAATCACATCAATGGAAGGAATCTCCCATTCCAGATAACCTTCGCAGAGATTAACGAAGATATCATAGCCTTCCTTACTTAAGCTTTGCAGCTGCTGATAAGTAGTTAGCTTGTTTAAAAACACATGATCCACCTTTGCACCAGGTAGCAGGCTGCTTAGATTTCTTTGGGGATCGTAGTTTTTATAATCCACATTGGTGGTGGAATAATCGGGTTGAAGTACACAAATCTTCATCTACTGTTTGATTTATTACGCATCAATGAATCCTCTATAATCTCAATTATTAAATAAGTAAAAGATTTTTTTGCAAATCGCAAAATCGCTCCGATAGAAGTATAGTTTTCATCCTCGCTCAAACCACATTGAGCATTCACTTCCAGCACATAAAGCTTACCGCTTTCCTTATCCATTCGTATATCCAATCGTCCATAACCCATACCTCCTACTGCCTTGAATGCTTCAGCGCTGATTTGCTCAAGCTGCTGAATCAATTCATTTTCAGGCGGATAATAATCATAGAAGTTACCCTGATCGGGTAATGGACTTTCTTTATCATAGGTTTCCCATAGCCGGTCGAAGGACAGGAATTGTTCTTTTTCATTCAATGAGTGATGAAATACTCTTTCTACCGGAGGATAGACGTGTATTGTATCCGGATGAGAAGAAGAACCAACGATGAGGGTAGTGAATTCCCTTCCTTTAATAAACTCTTCAACAAAGATCCCGCCTGTATCGAGCTTCCATCCGCGATACCCCGCCTGCATTTCTTTAATGATCGAGGTGAACTCTTCTTCATTCGTCACTACGTTTTTAACGCTCAGGCCAAGGCTTCCCGCAGAAACAGCCGGCTTCACGATTAATGTAGCACCTATTTTGTTAAACAAACCCTGAATGTTCTCTTCTTCATAGCCAATTACCTTCCAGGATGGCGTAGGCACCCGGTAACTATCAAAAGCTTCCTTCATGGGAATCTTTGAGGTGGTGATACGATAAAAGAAGTCGTTAGAACCAGTATAAATAAGCTGATGTTTCTCTAATGCATGAATAACGGAGATGCCGGGGATAGCATTTGCTTCATCGCCATCGCATAAATTGATGACAATACTTGTTTTTGAAGTAGGATGGTTCTTTATGGAAGTAATAACCTCTTCTATTTTCAGGAAAGTAACATTCACCCATTTCCATTCGCAGCCAATTTCTGCAAAAACCTTTTCATATTCGGCTATACTCTGCGTGTAGTCGTAATAATATTGAAGGTTGGGATCTTCAGTTTCTATAAAAGGAGCAATGACCCATATCAGATACTGGTCTTTGTTTTCACTGAAAATCATTTTGCCTTCAAGTCGGTTTAGGTTAGGCTGAAGATGATAAGTCTATTTTTCCGAAAAATAGAAAAATTAATTAATGATTAATACATATAGCGTGTATAAGTATAAGAACATCAGCATAAAAGCGATTAAAGTTTCACTTTATGCCCATCGGGTCAAACCGAATAAAGAAAGTTAAGCGGAAGGAAGAATAACAGTGAAGGATGTGCCCTTACCATATTCGGAAGTCAAGTTGATCGTACCTCCCAGTTTACTGATCGCTTCCTTTACAAGGTAAAGCCCAAGACCCGATCCCGTAGAACGTACTGTAGCACGGTAAAACATAGAAAATATCTTCTCCTGGTGAACAGGATCAATGCCTTCTCCATTATCTTCTATTGAAATAGTAACCTGTCCTTCCTTTTTCACCGCCCGGATAGCGATATAGGAATGGTCTTTGGTAAGATCGCTGTACTTATACGCATTGGAGATCAGGTTATTCAATATAATAGCAAAACGCATGGGGTCAGTAACTATGTTCAGATTACCGGCCACGTCCACCGTTACCTGAATACGTCCCGCCCCTTCAAGGTATTGAACATCGGAAAGCACGTGGTGAATGTATTCCAATAGGTTAACCGGCTTATGTTCCACTTCCAGTTTAGCATTTTTGGAGTACTGCATGATCTCGTTGAGGATGCTTTCCAGTTTAAACAACCGCTCACGCATCATTTGATGATACGTGGTCAGCTCTTCTTTGGTGGGAGCCAGCTCACTCAGGTTGATCAGTCCCTGTATGGAATTAAGCGGGGCACGCAAATCATGAGAGGTACTATATATAAACCGGTCCAGCTCTTCGTTGGTCTTCATCAGGGTCTGGTTCTTCTCGAGGATTTGTTTTTCACGGTTCTGAAGCGACTCTTCCACGGAGTGATTAATGATGACCAGGAAATACACGGCCATCAGCGAAAGAGCATAAACAATAATCAGATTATTATTATAAACCCTGACCAGGTAATCGGCTTCGATGGGCCGGCTGGGCACAAGACTGAACGTAGTAAACCGGGCCACCAGGTACAAGAAGATTGAAACGGCCACAAAGCCTGCTGCCAGGTACTTCTCCTTTGCATCGAAAATGATCAGTGGCATAAGGCTGCATACAATAAAAAACAGGAAGGCGGCAGATATTTCCGGCTCACGCGATGAGAAAGCGAAAACCACGAAGTTCACACATGAAAGAAACAGGATTTTGGCAACCGTGTGTCTTCCTGCGCGATTAAGAAAAAACGCAGCTGTAGCAACAACAAGGTAGAGGTAATAGAAGTGGAGTGAGGGATTATAGTTTTTATATAAATTGACGATGACATAGTAAATACTTGTAATCAACGATATAATGATGCTGAAGGAAGTCAGCAAAGCGCGTCTGTAATCCGATAATGAATCATTATCCATATTACCCACTAAAAGCCATTTCAGTTTTTTACGCATAACTCAGCGATCTATAGTCAGGTAAAAATAGAGCTAATCCTGATTACCTGACTTTTAATGTTCAGCGCATAGCCCGAATGCGAACGTCCGCGCCCACAACCGATCAGAAGTATTATTAAATAGTTTGATTTCAGAGCGTAATGCGTGTATTTTAATTCTGGCCTAAAATTGGAAAGGGCTTTTGTGCCTTTAACTTCGGTCTATGTTCAAGAACTATTTCAAAATCGCCTTTCGTACGCTGCAACGAAATGCAGCGTATTCATTCATCAACATTGCGGGCCTTTCCATCGGCATCACCTGCACCATACTTATTTTACTTTGGGTGTATGATGAAATGACATTCGACAAAAATTTTTCGAACTACGAACATATCCACCAGGTAAGGCTGAATAATACGACAGATGAAGGCATCATCACCCTTTCGCAGGTACCCATGCCGCTCAAAGACGTACTGCTTAGCCAGGACAGCCGGATCAAAAAATCCACCATCAGCATTACCCAAAGCGCCTTGCTTACGGTGGGCGATAAAAAGATCAATAAAAACGGACTGGATGTCAGCGAATCGTTCCTGGAGATCTTCGATTTTAAAATGATCCAGGGCAACCCGGAAACAGTGCTCGATGATCCCCGCTCCATTGTATTGACACAATCTACCTCTATTGCACTTTTCGGGAATGAAAACCCGATAGGGAAAATGGTGCAGGTAAAAATTGCCAACAATGAAGAGATGAAGGTAACAGGTGTGATGGCAGATCCTCCCCTCAACACTTCTTTTCGATTCGACTTTCTGCTTCCGTTTGCCTACTTCGAAGCAACCTCGGAATGGGTGCAACATGCACGAACCAACTGGCACAACAATGCTTTTGATCTGTATGTAGAGCTTCAGCCTGAAACAAACAAAGAAGAAATCGATAACGCTATTCGCGACCTGATCAAAAAGAACAGCTCCGAGCCAACGGAAAAAGAACTCTTTCTTCATCCTATCAGCCACTGGAGACTCTATAATAAATTTGAAAATGGAAAGGAAGCCGGTGGCATGATTGAATATGTTCGCCTCCTTTCCGGCATTGCCTTATTCACACTTGTTATTGCCTGCATCAATTTCATGAACCTGTCTACCGCACGATCAGAACATCGTGCACGCGAAGTAGGCATTCGCAAGAGTGTGGGCTCCGATCGCAGGCAGCTGTTGCTTCAGTTCCTGGGCGAATCGATCCTGATAGCCGGCTTTGCGTTTCTCCTGTCCATTGTATTGGTGGAGCTGGCATTGCCTTCTTACAATACATTGGTAATTAAGAAACTGACAATTGATTATACCTCACCTCTCTTCTGGCTGCTTGGTCTGTCACTTACGCTGATCACCGGGCTGCTGGCCGGAAGCTATCCTGCATTTTATCTTTCTTCGTTCAAACCGGTAACGGTATTGAAAGGGAAAATAATAACCGGCAAAAGAGAAAGTACTCCCCGGCAGATAACTGTGACCGTACAATTCGGTTTTTCTATTCTATTGATCATCGGCTCTATCGTTGCCTACCAGCAAATCAATTATTTAAAAAACCGGGAAGTTGGCTATGACCGTGAAAATCTGATGATGGTCTGGTCTACAAGTGATATTGAAAAGAATTTCAAACCACTGAAACAGGAACTGGTGAATACCGGAGCCGCGCAGTTTGTGTGTAAGTCAAGCACACCCATTACCCACATCCATTCCTCCAGCTCTCTCCAAGGGTGGCCCGGTATGCTTCCCGGACAGAAGGTGGAAGTTAATAATGTGGCTACGGAATATGATTATACCAAAACAATGGGTATCCGGATGCTGGAGGGCCGTGATTTTTCTGAAGACTTCAAAAGCGATACGGCTGCTATTATCTTAAATAAAACCGCAGTAAAAACACTGAACCTTTCCAACCCGGTGGGTGAGAAAATACAGATGTGGGGACAGGCCTGGAACATCATCGGGGTGATGGACGATGTATTGATGGGCTCCGGATCCGGGAAAATTGAACCTGCGGTGATCACCATGGACCCTACCTGGTCAAGCACCATCAACGTACGCCTGGGGAAAACAGCCGACCTGAATGCTTCTATAAAGAAAGTAGAAGAGGCATTTAAAAAATACAACCCGGATTATCCGTTTGAATACCGGTTTGCCGATACGGTGTTTGAACAAAAGTTCTGGAAGATCAATATGATCAGCACACTGGCAGGTATATTCACGGCATTGGCTATCTTCATTACCTGCCTGGGATTATTAGGAATGGCGGCATTTACTGCTGAACAACGTACAAAGGAAATTGGCATCCGAAAGGTAATGGGTGCTTCTGTATCCAGTCTTGTGGTATTACTCACGAAAGATTTTTCGAGACTGGTATTGATAGCCTTTATTATCGCTGCTCCACTGGCCTGGTGGGTTACTGATAATTTTCTTCAGCAATATGAAATTCGTATAGCACTACCGGTATGGGTTTTTCCTGTGGCGGGAATAGCTGCTTTGTTTCTCACGCTGGTTATTGTGGGAACACAGGCCTTTCGTGCTGCGGTAAGCAATCCCGTGAAGTCATTGCGTAGTGAGTGATCAATACCAAAGCAACTTTCATAATAATGGAACATAACTTAAGAGTCCTCATTTTCAAAAATCTCAAAGCAGATTATTTATAATGTCCCTAACCCCAAGGGTTTAATTTCTATGGCCGTGAGGTAAAACTCACGGTATAGAGATTATTCCAATTCAGTTGCGCAGATGAACTACTGACATCGCACTATAATTATAGTGTGTATGCTGTCAATGAGTGACATGCTCTGCCGATGCTTTCACCGGAACAACCGCTTCTTTTATCGTGCGCTGCCCGATCAGTAAAATAACCAGCGCAATGAATGAAGTAATCGCCATCAGCAATGCAATTGGAAATACACCTGTTGAGCTAAATAATCCCACTCCGCTGGAGGCAAGTGCCGCAATACCGATCTGGGTACATCCCAATAAGGCAGACGCACTGCCGATGTTGCGTGAGAATGGCGCAAGTGACAACGCTGCTGCATTTGGATTGATCAATCCCAAACAGGATAAACAGATAAAGAATAAGACCAACGTGCTGTAAATAGATAGCACGCCATTGGCCGCAGCAATAACAAACACGATGCTTGTTATTACCTGTACGATCAAAGCCGTACGGAATACATTCTCATTTTTAAATTTTCGTGTCAATAAAATATTAAGCTGGCTCCCTCCGATCAGGCCTACCGAAAGCATTGCGAAAATGCCCCCATATACTTTGGGACTTACCTTAAATATCTCCATGAAGATGATGGGCGAGCCTGCCACATAAACAAAGAGCGAGGCAAATGAAAATGCACCTGCAAAAGTGTACGTATAAAACTGGGGCTCCTTCAACACCTCAAAGAAAGTGCGCAACATAGGTCCTGCCTTCAAAGAAACAGTGGTATCCGGTGGATGTCCTTCCGGCAAATAGAAGAAGACAACAATTATTAAAAGGATCACCAATACTAAAAGCACAATAAAAACAGAAGGCCAGCCAAGCGATACCGAAATAAAACTGCCAAACGTTGGCGCAAGCATGGGCGACACACTAAGTATCAGCATGAGAAGCGAAAATACATTCGCACTTTTTTCTACCGGATAAAAATCACGCACCATGGCCATCGCTCCTACCGAAGCAACTGATCCGCCCAAGGCCTGAAGAAACCGGAATCCAATCAATACTTCTACACTGGGAGATTGCAGGCAACCGATGCAGGCGATGATAAAAACAAAAAGTCCGGCATATAAAGGCCGCTTGCGGCCATACCTGTCTAGCAGCGGACCATATAACATCTGCCCTATGGCCATGCCAATAAAATAACTAGACACGGAAAGCGAGACTTTGGATTGCGTTGTGCCCAGATCAGAAGCAATCTGCGCAAAGGCAGGCAGATACATATCGATGGAAAGTGGCGTAACGGTGTACAATGCGCCCAGTATCCAGATGATCGACTTATTATTTTGAGATAGCATGCCGCGGGAAAAGTGAAAACGATAAATCGATAATAATGATAATTTCAGTAAAAGTTAAGCTGCAGCCATTTCGCGATTATACTTATTGCGATAATGCACAGGCGATAAACCGGTGAATCGCTTAAACGTATTGCGGAATGCTTTGGTGTCGGTATATCCCACCTTGTACATTACCTCGTTTACATTTTCGCGCGAGGACTCCAGACTGATTTTTGCGGCTTCTACTTTTACACGCTGTATGTATTCGGTTACCGTATTGTCGGTCGCTTTCTTAAATCTGCGCTCCAGATTTCTTCGCCCGATCGCCAGCATGGAAGCCAGCTGATCTACCGTGATCTTCTCCTGGAAGTTCTGTTCGATAAACTCCTGCGCTTTTTTGATCTGCGGATCCTCGTGTTCTTTCTGTCCCTGGAAAATAAGGAACGACAGCTGATCTTCCCGATCAATATCGAGGGCAAAAACTTTAGCCGACAGAATAGCAATATCCCGTCCTGCATATTTTTCGATGAGGTATAAAATCAAATTGGTGTACGAGAAAGCACCTCCGCTGGAATAAATACCATTTTCATCGGTGATCACCTTTTCTGTTACGAGGTTCACATCAGGAAACATCTTACGGAAACTATTCTCGGCCATCCAATGCGTAGCGCATTTCTTTCCATTCAATAAACCCGTTGATGCAAGCAGGAAGGCACCTAAACAAAGACTTGCCACCTCTGCCCCACCCTGATGTTGCTTAATGATCCACGGAATAAAATCCTTATTTGCTTCCAGCGCTATCTGAATATCACCATCCAGTGCGGGTATAATAATCAGATCGGTTTTCTTCACCTCATCCATCAACACATCCGCATTCGCTGTAAAGCAACCACCACTCAATCTGGTTTCGGATGAAAGCCCCACTAATTGCACTTTAAAAATCGGAGGCGCCCCTTTGGAAGAAAAAAATGAATTCACCTGAGTCAATAGCTGACGGGAACCTTCGAGGCTGGCAAGTATGGCTCCCTTCGGAACAAGGATGGATATGTGCTTCATACTACCAAATGTAATCGACCTGCGTGTCGCAATCAACCCCTCATAATGCCGTATTTACACCTCTCCCATCTGGCACTTCTATGGTAGGTTTGTGAAAGCAACTGCTTCGCTATGGAAAGATTACAATTGAATCATAACATCACCGTGATGGGTTTTCAGGTAAAAACCTTTCCTGACCGGATTGGAGAAGCATTTAATTCGCTGATTCAAAAAATTCCGGATGGACCGGATCGTCCTTGTTACGGCATAAGCTATGTTGCCGATGACAAAATTGTCTACCTCGCTGCGATAGCGGAAAAAACAAAGGGTGAGGCTACGAAATACGGCTACGAAAATTATACGATCCGCAAAGGAGAATACCAGACTACCACGGTGCACGACTGGCTATCCAAAACAGCAACCATCAAAGATGTTTTTCAGGCCATGCTACCCGATAAATGTCCCACCCGGGAGATGCCTTGCATTGAATGGTACAAGAGTAATGAAGAAATGCTTTGCATGGTTCCGCTATGAAACCGGAAATACTTTTCATCCACTGTGCAGGGCCTCAGGATCATTTTGAAGGAAGCGACTTCTTAATCTCCTACCTGCGCAAAACTCTTGGCGACAGCTATTCCATTCACAGTCCAAAAATGCCTGACTCCGAAAATCCACATTACGATTCCTGGAAAGAAAAAGTGGATAGGGAATTAAATGCGATGAAGGAAGCCCCCATTCTGATCGGCCATTCATTAGGGGGTTCGGTACTCCTTAAATACTTATCGGAATCTTCTGCTTCAAAATCCATCACTGGTTTGTTTTTAATAGCAGCGCCTTACTGGGGCACTACAGGCTGGGAAGTAGATGAATTTGTTTTGAAGCACGACTTTGCCACTCACCTTCACTCGGTGCCCCGCATTTTTCTTTACCATAGCAAAGATGATGAAGTAGTCGCGCTGCCACATGTCCGGTATTATTCTCACCAGCTCCCCGGTGCTACCGTGCACGAGATTAATCACCGTGGGCATCTTTACAGTAAAGGGCTTCCAGAACTAATCACCGATATCAAAAATCTGCCGGTATGATTGAAATATTTAAAACCAATGTGCAGGATCGCACTCAGGCCAATAATGTCATGAGGGAAATCCACAAAACATTCGAAGGCTATGAAGTGAATTTCGATCTGGAAGACTGCGACCGCATTCTTCGTGTAAAATCTTCTTCCGGCTGCATTGAAATAATACTTCTGATCGAACTGCTCAGTGCCAGCGGATGCATCGCTGAAGTATTGCAGGATGAACTTCGGTAATGCAAGTCGCAATCCACCCTTTATAATGTCGCAATTGCAACCTGCGAAACCAAAAGGTTACCTATACCTTTGAATCAGTAAACCGGTAAATTATATTTAATAACAATAGAGAGATAAGCTCATTACATTTTATCTCAACGTAAATAGTCGATCCGTACAAAAAAGTTAAACCGATGAAAAATGTGTTTAAAAACCCGCCCGCGAAAACCATCGATGAGTACCTGAATGCGCTGCCTGAACCTACCAGGGTGACTTTGGAAAAAGTAAGAAAAACGATCAAGACAGTTGCACCTAAGGCCATTGAACAAATCAGCTATCAGATACCCACCTTTAAAGACAGCTATATGCTGGTTGGCTTTGCCGCATTCAAAGAGCATTGTGGATTTTATGTGATGAGCACGGCTACGATGGATAAGTTTAAAGAAGAACTGAAAGCGTACGACACCGCCACAGCGACCATCCGTTTCACTTCTGACAAGCCTCTTCCCGCTGCATTGATAAAACGAATTGTAAAAGAAAGAATGGCTGAAAACGAGGAAAGAAGCCGGATGAAGAAAAGTAAACAGACATAAGAACCAGCGTTAAAAAAATTTAAGCAATAATGTAACCAATTGGTTACATTTAATATATTTGTAACCGATTGGTTACTCACCAGGCACACTCACTATGAGAAGAGACGTTTTTCAGGCCATAGCCGACCCTACGCGCAGAGAAATCATTAATCTGATTGCTCACCGGTCGTTAAATTTAAATTCGGTAGCGGAAAATTTTAACGTAAGCCGGCCAGCCATCTCGAAGCACATTAAGATTCTTACCGAGTGCGGCTTGATTGTAATCAAACAGCACGGACGTGAACGCTACTGCGAAGCAAAGCTGCAGGGACTTAACGAAATATCGGACTGGGTAGAGCAATACCGTAAATTCTGGAACATCAAGCTGGATGCGCTGGAAAACTACCTGGCTGAATTGCAGGCAAAAGAGAAGAAGAAGAAAAGGAAAGTGGCCGTCAAATCAAAAACCAAAAAACAAACCAGAACAAAATAGAATCAGAGGACATTCCATACAGACAATCTTAACACTTCACATTATGAAAGAGGTAATAAATGGTGAGCATATCTCAGACCGGCAGGTGATCAGTACACGCGTCTTTAACGTACCGCGTGAGAAAGTATTCCAGGCATGGGCTGATCCACTTCACCTGGCACAGTGGTGGGGGCCAAAAGGATTTACCAATACGTTTGACATTTTTGAATTCAAACCGGAAGGCCGATGGGAATTCACCATGCATGGGCCTGATGGTGTGGACTATCTTAATTACAGCAAGTTCATTGAGATACAAGCTTCTGAAAAGATCATCTTCGATCACCTCCGGCCGATGCACCGCTTCCGCGTCACAGCTACTTTCGAAGAGCAGGGACAAGACACGCTGCTCACTTTTGCCATGGTGTTCGATTCAGTAGAAGAATGTGAAAGAGTTAAAATGTATGTAGTGTCATCGAATGAAGAAAATTTTGATCGGCTGGAAGCTTTACTATCGAAAATATAAATCAACACATCACTTTTAAAATCACTTTATTATGACCAACATCAATCCTTACTTCAATTTTCCCGGCAACACGGAGGAAGTCTTCAACTTTTACAAATCTGTTTTTGGTGGAGAGTTTGCCACGCTGCAACGCTTTCAGGATGTACCAGGCACAGAAAACCTTCCTGCTGAGGACAGAAGCAAAATCATGCACATCTCATTACCCGTAGGCAAAGCGGGCATCCTGCTCATGGGTACCGATGCACTGGAATCGATGGGGCAAAAAGTATCCATGGGAAATAACTTTTATATCAATCTGAATGTAGAGAGCAAAGAAGAAGCAGATCAACTATTCAACAAGCTTTCTGCCGGAGGTAAAATTGAAATGGCATTGGAAGATACATTCTGGGGAGCCTACTTCGGTTCGTTTGCAGATAAGTTTGGTGTGCAGTGGATGGTGAACTATGAAAAGAAAAAATAATCACCTGTCAAAAGAAAGATCATGGCTATACAAGAAAACACAAGCCCCACGGCAGAGCGCGAATTATTTATTACCCGGCTGATCAAAGCTCCGCGCAAACTGGTGTGGGCCGCATGGACAGATCCGAAACACATCGTGCACTGGTGGGGTCCGGATGGATTTACCAACACCATTCATAAAATGGACGTAAAGCCAGGAGGGATCTGGAAACTAACCATGCATGGTCCGGACGGAGTAGATTATCCCAACCAGATTATCTTCAGACGAGTGGTGAAGCCGGAACTTCTGGAATACACGCATGGCTCGGGTGATGAAAATGATTCCAATCAGTTTGAAGTCACTGTGAATTTTGAGGAGCGGGGCAAACATACACAACTCACTATGCGCGCGCTATTTAAGACCAAAGAAGAACGCGACCTCGTAGTTGACAAATACGGAGCACTTGAAGGAAACAAGCAAACATTGAATCGCCTCGAAGCATATTTAGCAAAAAATAAAAAGATAGACCAACACGATAAGCAATTACCATAACTAACAGATTACGATGTCATCGATGTTGTCTATTCTCATTTTGCTTTTGGAGAAACCTGTCCACCAAAAGATTGAAAGAGACCGCAGTCACATGAGCGCTCAATCACACTAAGCCTTTTTAATCATGAATGAAAAATCTTTTATAATCGAACGCATTTTCTCCGCTCCCGTTGCAACAGTATGGAAAGCCATTACCAATAAAGAAGAGATGAAACACTGGTATTTTGATCTGGCCGAATTTAAAGCAGAGCCGGGTTTTGAATTCCAGTTCCGCGCAGGCGAAGAAGGAAAAGAATACCTGCATCGCTGCAAAATCACGGAAGTGATCAATGAAAGAAAGATCACCTACAGCTGGAGATACGATGGCTATGCGGGTAACTCATTGGTCACTTTTGAATTATTTCCCGAAGGTGACAAAACAAAATTAAAGCTTACACATGCCGGCCTGGAAACTTTCCCTGCCAGCAATCCGGACCTGGCCAAAGAAAGATTTGCAGAAGGATGGAATCATATCATTGGCATTTCACTGAAAGAATACCTCAGGAAAGTCAGTTAGGGAAATATCCTGACTTGACACTAACAAATCGATGCTACACCCACCAGGTTAATGGCAACTGAATATCGTTTACTGAGTTTACGATTAGATCAGGCTTGTAGGCATACTTCTTGAACTCTTCCGGCTTGGTAATGCCACTCAGCACCAAAATCGTTTTATAACCCATTTGCACACCTCCCTGAATATCGGTGCCCATGGTATCTCCAATGACCGTAGTCTCCGCTGTTTCAAGGCCAAGCGCCTTGCGTGCTGAACGCATCATTACCGGACTTGGTTTACCAATGACAAACGCCTCTACTCCTGCCGCTTCTTCGATCATAGCTGTAGTAGCAGCAATACCCAGGTTGTTCCATCCTTTTAGTTTAGGAGAAGGATCACGGTTGGTGGTGATAAACTTGGCTCCGGCCAGAATCATATCTACGGCACGTTGCACCATCTCCAACGTAAAATTACGACCCTCTCCCAGTACAACAAATTCAGGATCGGTATCCACCAGTGTGATTCCATTTTCATGAAGGCTGGAAAGCAAGCCACCTTCGCCAAGCACATAAGCCGTGCCATTCGGATTCTGGCTTGCCAGGAATTTGCCCGTGGCCATGGCACTGTTATAAATATGTTTTTCTGTTACATCAATACCCAGCTTCTTCAGCTTCCGTACTGCTTCGAGAGGCGATCGCTGGCTATTATTGGTCATGAACATAAAAGGAGTATCGTTCTTCTTTAAGCGATGGATAAACTGATCCGCTCCAGGTATCAGCGCATCTCCGCCATAAATCACTCCATCCATATCAATCAATAGTCCTTGTGCCATACTGTTTCTTTTATCGGTCGGGTAAAAATACGAAAGATTCTTTCCCGAACAGGTTAAGGTAGTGTTATTGGATTGTACCCAAACCCTGCCAAATCTCGTTACTAAATCGAATACGACAACAAAATAAAGAGTACATTAGAGTAATCATGCACATCTTCTATGCAAAAAATCAGTGCACTTCTATTGGCCGCCCTCATTCTTCTTTCGCTTGAAGGAAAAACACAAATTAAAAGTGACTCCCTGCTTATTGAAGGCCATTACCGAAGCTTTCATTTCGACTCCGCTCAGCCACTGGCCGCAAACGCCAGCTTAATTTTCATCCTCCACGGTTCCGGTGGAAATGGAGAGAGCATGATGAAGTCGACTGCGAAGTTGTCTGAAGTAGCAAAAAAGGAAAACCTGCTGCTGGTCTTTCCGGATGGCTACCAGAATTACTGGAATGAATGCCGCAAGGAAGCCAACTCCAAAGCCAATCTCGAGAACATCAATGAGAATGCTTTCTTCGAAAGTATGATCACCTACTTTCACGACAAATTGTCCATCGATCCGAATAAAGTATTCGCTGTAGGTACTTCCGGTGGCGGGCACATGTGCTACAAACTGGCCATGACCATGCCTCAAAAAATCAAGGCCATCACAGCGATCATTTCAAACCTTCCTGAACCGGATAACCTGGATTGCACGGAAGCAAAAATGGCTTTACCGGTAATGATCATCAATGGCACAGCCGACCCGCTTAATCCTTACAATGGAGGATTGATGGTTTCCGGAAATTTCAAGATGGGAAAGGTTCGCTCTACCGATCAGACGTTCAGATACTGGGCATCGCTGGCAGGATATACCGGGGAACCTGAAAAAGAAAAGATGAAGGACACCGATCCGGCTGACGGAAAAACAATCGAGCGCTATACATTTAAGAAGAAAGGCAAGCCCGAAATCACACTGCTAAAAGTAATCTGGGGCAAACACGATTATCCTAACGATATTGATGTACACGTAGAGGCCTGGAAGTTTTTTAAAAGACAGATGGTGAAATAAGGATACCAGATGCAGGGTACTGGATTTAAAATCAGAATTTATGCCCGGACGAGCAGATCATCTACATTGATTATCCTATGTCAACTGCCCTCTCCTTACTACTGAAGCTACTGCTGTTGTTGCATCTCCTGATGTCTGCGGAAAGAATTTTTATAAACGGAAGTGGTAGCGGGTGCCGGTAAGGCAATATTTTCTTCCTGCAATGACGTACGTCCGTCTTCGTACGAAACCACTACGGAAACTTCCAGCGTGTGATTCGAAGTGCCGCGATAAGTGCCTCTCACTGGAGAACAATCCGAAAAGTTTTTTCCTACGGCAAGGCGAACATGAGTTTCATTGACCAGGCAATTATTGGTAGGGTCGAGCCCCAGCCAGCCGTGCCCGGGAATATACGCTTCCACCCAGGCATGGGTAGCACCCTCACCACGCATGCCCTTTTTATTGGGACAGATATAACCACTTACATAACGCGATGGAATATGCGTGAGGCGAAGCATGATCAAAAGGATATGAGCAAAGTCCTGGCAAACGCCTGATTTCAATTTCCATACTTCATCCAATGTGCTTTCTACCGTAGTGATGCCTTTGCGATAGGCAAACGTGTCAAACACATATTGACTGAAACGCTGTGCCGTTTCCAAAGGTGTACAGTTCTTGCAGCGCTCTTCTTCAATGATTACACGCACTTCCGGCAAAGATTCGAAGCGCTCGGCTTTTAAAAAATCGATGTAGTCCAGCTTGGAACGAAAAACTTCCAGCTCTTTCCACTGCTGTTCATAGGGAATTACATCGTTGGGCAACGGTCGGGGTTTGATGATCACCTTGAGCTGTGAATCAATCACCAGCTCACGGTGTGGTTGTGCATGCGTAAAAGTCCCTACTTTATTACCATAATAATCCTGGTGAATATTGATCAGTGGCTGGCCGGTAATAGTCAGCGAATGTTTCAGCACTTCCTGGTAATCATCCGGAAGCGGGTACAGCATAATCTGGTTGGCGCTGTCGCGAACAGTATCTTCGTAGGTATAGCGGGTAATGTGGCGAATATGAAATTCAGACATGAGCGGGTATAAGATTAACTGTAAGCAAAATAATATTGATTGAGCGCAGAACCGATATCGTTAATATCACCATTGATTTCCGTAAGGTAGTTATGCATACCGGTACGTGAAACACTGGCCACGTCAGAGTATTGAACTTTACTGCGGATTTTACCAATGAGATTATCAATGCGTGCATGGCCTTCCACATTGTGGTCACTCTTTAACCTTCCAAAATGGCGATGCACCTGGTTAAGGGAATAGAGAACGGAGTGAGGGAAATCGACATTAAACAAAACCTGGTCCACTACATTGCGCGCTTCAAATCCCGAACGATAGCGCTTCAGGTAAAGTGCATAACCGGAAATCGACATAAGCAGGTACTTCCAGTAAGTGGTGTCGGAGGTCATCTCGATTTCACTTTCCTTGTCTTTGAATTTCACTTCCAGAATGCTGGCGGTCTGCACCACGCGCTCCAGGTACTTGCCCAGGTTCATAAAACAGAGTCCTTCGCCCCGGAACATGGTGCTGTCCGACACGCCATAAAAAACCATGCACTGACGGATCAATGAATCGAGCACAGTAATCGGATCTTCCGTTCGCAGCGAAGATTCCAGCTGCGAGTCGCGCACACAATGATAAAACTCATTGAGTGACTGCCACAATTCTTTCGTGATGTTATCCTGCACGGCACGCGCATTCTCCCTTGAATGCACCACCATATTAAATACCGAAGAAGGATTCTCCCGGTCGATGACCATGTAATGCAGCACCTGCCTGCCGTTCTTCTCCATAGCGGTAATGGCCTCCTCCTCCAGGTCGCTGAAGATTTTCAGCATGGGCCGCCAGCTGAATTCTTCCGGGTTATCCTGTGACGACTGGTGGTTCATAATCAATATGCGCAGAATGCTATCCGTGCGCTCCATATAGCGCGACATCCAGTACAATGAATCAGCAACACGGCTCAGCATATTTATTCAGTTAATCGTTATCCGTTAATGTAAATTGTAATTCGTTCCGATAACTATCGGAAATCTAAAATCGTAAATCCTACTTTGCCAACACCCACGTATCCTTACTCCCTCCGCCCTGCGAAGAATTCACTACCAGCGATCCTTCTCTCAGGGCCACTCGTGTCAGTCCACCCGCTACAATCTCAATACCCGAAGGCCCGCACAACGCAAACGGACGAAGATCTATTCTTCGTGGCTGTGCTTTGCCATTGATATAGCAGGGTGACGATGACAAACTGATAATGGGCTGAGCAATAAACTGACGAGGGTCTTTCAGTATTTCTTTTTTATAAGCAATGATCTCTTCTTCCGTGGCGGCATGTCCCATCAGCATTCCATAGCCACCCGACTCATTGGTTTTCTTCACCACCATCTTATTGATGTTCTTCAGCACTTCTTCACGCTCATCCGGTTTATCAAGGCGATATGTGGGTACGTTCTTCAGAATGGGTTCTTCATTGAGATAATACCGGATCATGTCCGGTACATACACATATATCGCTTTATCATCCGCCACCCCATTACCAATGGAGTTAACGATCGCCACATTTCCTTTACGATAAGCAGAAAGCAAACCGGAAACACCAAGTGTGCTTTCCGGGTTAAAGACCAGCGGATCAAGAAAATCATCATCCACCCTGCGGTAAATAACATCCACTTGCTGAAGCCCTGCCGTGGTCTTCATATACACTTTATGATTCTCTACCACCAGGTCACGGCCTTCAACCAGTTCAATACCCATCAATCGGGCAAGTGTGGTATGCTCAAAGTAAGCGGAGTTATAAATTCCGGGAGTAAGCAGCACCACGTTGGGTGATGAGGTGTGGCGTGGTGAAAGTTCCTGCAGGTTGCGATGAAGGATGGTCGGATACTGTGTCACCGGCCGCACAAAATTCTGGGGAATAAGATCAGGAAAAATACGTTTAGTGATCTCCCGGTTCTCAATCATGTACGATACCCCCGATGGCGTGCGCAAGTTATCTTCCAATACATAAAACGTTCCGTCATGGTCACGGATCAGATCAATGCCGGCAATGTGTACATAAATGTCGTGCGGCACATTCACCCCCTGCATCTCGCGAAGAAAGTGCGGACAGGAATAAACAAGCTCTGGCGGCACTACGCCATCCTTTAATATAAACTGTTCGTGATAGACATCTTTCAGGAAAAGATTCAGTGCATTCAGCCGCTGCTTGATGCCGCGCTCAATCAGACTCCATTCGGCTGCCGTGATGATGCGCGGAATAATATCGAAAGGGAAAATTTTTTCGATGCCTTCACCGCTGGAGTACACCGTAAACGTAATGCCCTGGCTCATGAACAGGCGCCTGGCCAGCTCTTCTTTTTTACTCAGCTCATCCGATGAGATGTTGGCCAGAAAATCATAAACATGCTGATAGTGATGACGTACCTTGTCCTGATTATACATCTCATCCCACACGCGCGAATCAACAGGATAATTTTGAAATAACTCCACCGGTCTCTAGGTTTAGGGTACTGTCCTCGTAAAATACCAAGAGCAAAAGGAATTTCTATAAAATCGGGTGAAAATTATTTACGCAATCGAATGTTGCCCTATTTAATTTTTAAATCACTCCCTATCGCAGCATTAAAATAAACACCCTCTGTTTATTGATTACAAAAAGAATTAGTTTCACTCGCATGTCTGCTCCTGTCTCATCGTTGCGCAAAGTATTAAAGCCCGTTCACCTCTGGGCGATCGCAGTCGGCCTCGTCATATCCGGTGAATACTTCGGCTGGAATTTCGGATGGAGTGTAGCAGGTACCGGAGGGTTTCTGATTGCTACATTACTTATTACAGTGATGTACATCACGTTCATCTTCAGTTTCACCGAACTCACTACGCTGGTTCCTCATGCAGGCGGGCCCTTTGCCTATGCTCATCGTGCGTTTGGAAACTGGGGAGGTTTCATTGCCGGATACGCCACCTTAGTAGAGTTTCTTTTCACTCCGCCAGCCATTGCCTTTGCATTGGGTAGCTATACTCATTTTCTTTATCCAACTGTTTCAGTGCTCACTGCTGCCTTTTCCTGCTATGTTATTTTCACCGCCATCAATCTTTTGGGAATAAAGGAGTCGGCCACCTTCTCTATCATTATTACGATACTGGCTGTGCTTGAACTACTGGTGTTTATCGGAATAGCAGCTCCTCATTTTTCATACGCCAATTTTACTGCAGATGCATTACCCTTTGGATGGAGCGGAGTGTTTGCCGCTTTACCTTTTGCGATCTGGTTTTACCTGGCCATTGAAGGAGTGGCCATGGTAGCGGAAGAAACCGAAAATCCGAAACGCGATATCCCGAAAGGATACCTCTATGGCCTACTCACCTTAGTGATCCTCGCTTTGGCTGTAATGATGGTAACCGGTGGTATTGGCGACTGGCACCTGCTCAGCAAAATCGATTATCCCTTGCCGGAAGCACTACGCATGATCCTGGGCAAGGATAATCCGCTAACACAACTCTTTGCCAGCCTCGGCTTATTCGGATTAATTGCTTCCTTTCATGGCACCATCATTACCTATTCGCGACAACTTTTTGCACTGGCGCGAAGCGGTTATATCCCAGGCTTTCTTGCACAGATCAATACTCGCTTTCAAACTCCACACTGGGCATTGCTTACCGGGGGCATCATCGGATGCATTGCCCTAAGTACCGGCACTACCGACAAGCTGATTATCCTTGCTGTGCTTGGCGCAATTGTCATGTACATCATCAGCATGCTTTCTTTATTCGCCTTACGCGTAAAAGAGCCGCTTCTGATCCGGCCCTTCAGAGCACCCTTTTATCCTTACTTTCCATCCATCGCTTTGGTGCTTTCCATTGTTTGCCTGGTGGCGATCGTGTACTACAATCCCCTCATCAGTCTTCTTTTCTCTGTTGGGTTTTTATTATCCGCCAGCGTCTTTTACCTGGTGCGAAAGAATTCAAACCAAAAGGAGATCACGCTTCTTCACGCCACGGATGCCGATTGATGAACTATGGAATTCCATCATACCATACAAACCAAGACGTACCGGTTCGACAGCCTGAAAATGCTATTGGCCAAAGCCTCCCCTTTTCGTTCCGGTGATGCACTGGCCGGAGTTTCGGCCGCTACCTATGAAGAACGTGTGGCCGCACAGATGGCACTGGCCGATGTTCCATTAAAATTATTTCTGAATGAAACCGTAGTTCCTTATGAAGAAGACGAAGTGACGCGACTGATCATCGATACGCATGATGAAAAAGCATTCTCCGCAATACGTTCATTGACAACAGGAGAATTCCGCGACTGGTTATTATCTGAACACGCGGATACCCAAACACTTCAGCAGGCAGCATTGGGTATTACCCCTGAAATGGCTGCAGCTGTATCGAAGCTCATGCGCAATCAGGATCTGATCAGTGTAGCGAAAAAGTGTGAAGTGATTTCGCGCTTTCGTAACACACTGGGTCTGAAAGGCCGCTTTGCCACACGGATTCAGCCCAATCACCCCACCGATGATCTTCGAGGAATAGCAGCAAGCATGATCGATGGATTATTATACGGATGTGGCGATGCGGTGATTGGTATTAACCCTGCCTCCGATCATCCGGCTGTCATGACCTCTTTACTCACTATGCTGGATACTTTCCGTCAGCAATTTGATATCCCTACTCAAACCTGTGTACTGTGTCATGCCACCACGACACTCGATCTGATCAGACAAAAAGTACCGATTGATCTCGCTTTCCAATCCATTGCCGGCACAGAGAAAGCAAACAAAAGCTTTGGAGTAGATCTGACATTACTAAATGAACTGCACGAAGCAACCTTGTCGCTGAAGCGGGGCACTGTAGGCAACAATGTGATGTACTTTGAAACAGGACAAGGCAGTGCGTTATCGGCCAACGCACATCACGGTATGGATCAGCAGACGTGCGAGGCGCGTGCCTATGCGGTAGCGCGCAGGTTCCATCCGCTCCTTGTCAATTCGGTGGTCGGATTTATCGGACCGGAATATTTATACGATGGGAAACAAATCACCCGCGCTGCATTGGAAGATCACTTCTGTGCCAAGTTGCTGGGCCTGCCTATGGGAGTAGACGTATGCTACACCAATCATGCAGAAGCAGATCAGGACGACATGGATAACCTCGTTACATTGCTCGGTGTAGCCGGCTGTACCTTTATTATGGGTGTGCCCGGAGCAGATGATATCATGCTCAACTATCAGTCCACTTCCTTTCACGATGCACTATATGTGCGCCAGGTATTGAACCTGCGCCCTGCACCGGAGTTTGAAGCCTGGCTGCTGAAGCAAGGCATTACCGATGAAAAAGGAAACCTGCTTCCGGTATCCTCCGCTCATCGTTTATTAAAGCATTTGAATTGAAGATGGACCAATCGTTACACAAAGAAAATTCAAACGACCTGTGGGAATCGTTACGCGCGTTTACCGATGCGCGTATCGCCATTGGCAGGACAGGGCACAGTGTTCCTTTAAAAGAATCGCTGAACTTCAGGCTTACGCATGCACACGCACGTGATGCGGTGTACTCTTCATTAAACATCACGGAACTAACAAGGGCATTAAGCAAATTTAACTTACCGGTTATCCAGCTTCAAAGTCAGGTGACGTCCCGGGAAGAATATTTGCAGCGTCCTGACCGGGGCAGGAAATTAAATAGGGATTCATCAACGCAGCTCACTGCTCTTACCCTTCCCGCTTCCGATGTGGCGATTATACTTGCTGATGGTCTTTCTGCCAGGGCCATTCACGATCACGCCCTTCTTCTGCTCGACCTGCTCATTCCATCATTACGCAACAGCGGCTTCCGGCTTGCGCCCATCACCATTACAGAGCAAAGCCGCGTAGCGATTGGTGACGAGATTGGCTCCTTACTGAATGCCCGGCTCTCATTGCTGTTAATTGGTGAACGACCTGGCCTTAGCTCACCGAATAGCCTTGGCGCTTATATTACCTATGCGCCTGCCGTTGGATTAACAGACGAATCGCGCAACTGCGTTTCCAACATACGTCCCGAAGGACTCTCTTATTCTTCTGCCTCCGAAAAAATATTCTTCCTGATTACCGAGTCGATCAAAAGAAAACTGACCGGTGTGTACCTGAAAGATCAAAGCGGACTGATCTCCTGATCGCAGAACAACGGCTATTCAAATCTTATAAACGGATTTCGTTTTCACGTAGAAAGTAAAGGCCTGGGCTTTACCTCGTGAAAACCCGGATTGAAGCGCTGGGTGGAACAATTAAAGTGGAAAACACTAATTAATGAGGGGACCACTTTTAAAGTAGTTCAGAGTCAGCAAGCTTTCAATCAACAACATAAATAGCTGTTACAACGCTATTACTCTACTGCTCGGCATAGCAGAGTAATAAAGCGATTGTATTAAAAATACCTGTCCATTGAATTAAAAAACAACTCGTCAGGGTTTCGTTTTCAGCAGAAATATATAATTTATTTTTCCGCATCTTTTACACACCGCTCTTCGTTCGAACTCTCATTATCTGTTTTCTAACCCCCTTATGAAAATTGTTTTCAATGAAGATTTCGGCCGGGTATGGACCGACAATCTGACTCCCTGCGTTTTTACGTTAATCGAAAGAGTACCCTCTTCTTCTGCTCATGCAGTACGGTTTTTTAAAGCACAGATCGATTTAACGCAATCCCTGCAAAAGAAATTTAAAGAGGCCTATCTGATCTCCGATTTCTCTGAAACAACTACAGAGACAAGAGAGCTGATGTGTCATTATTACATGGAATTTTTACCTCAGCTGGTAAAGAACAAAATCTCTTACGTAGCTTTTGTTTGTCCGCAAAACGCATTCGATACGATATCCAAAGAGAAACAGGAAAAGCTGAGTCACTATCCCTTAGGTGTGTTTCCTGATTTTACCGAAGCACTGGCTATGGTCAATCTGAAGCGCTCAATGGTGCTATCACAGCGACTTGAGAATTCATATTGAAACAGTTATCCGTAATGATTATCAGTTAATAGTGAATGGATCTCTCACTACTATTAACTGATAACCAATAACTATATCCTCGCCTGATAGGTGTACAGCTGGTAATAGCGTCCCTTCTTCTCTATCAACTCTTCGTGCCTGCCCTGTTCCTGGATACTTCCATTCTCAATGACGAGGATCTGATCGGCCTGGCGAATGGTGCTGAGACGGTGAGCAATAACAAACGTGGTTCTGCCCTGCAACAGGTTTTTCAAACTCTCCTGAATAAACGATTCACTTTCGGTATCGAGATTAGAAGTGGCTTCATCCAGAATAAGAATACGTGGATTAGCCAATATCGCACGCGCAATGGCTACACGCTGACGCTGGCCACCCGATAACTTTACGCCACGTTCCCCGATCACCGTATCCAATCCTTTCTCAAAGCGATCCGTGTCCGTAAACTCACTCACATACGCTGCCTTTACCGCGCTTTGTAATTCCGACTCGGAAGAATCCGGTCTGGGAAATAAAATATTTTCACGAATGGTTCCTTCAAAAAGAAAATCGTCCTGCAGCACGACACCCAATTGACTACGGTAGCTGCTCAACGATACTTTCGATAAATCCTGACCATCTATTTTGATCACACCACTTCGTGGATTTAAAAAAGAAGCAGCTAATCCGGCAATGGTTGATTTACCTGAACCGGATGTGCCTACCAATGCCGTAACGGTTCCTGCAGCCGCTTTGAAGCTGATGTTTCGAAGTATTTCTTTTCCTTCTTCGTACGAAAATCCGACCTGATCAAATTCAATATCACCTTTCATCACACCGATTTTAACCAGCCGCTCAGTACCATCGTCTTCAGGTTTCATGTTCATCAGCTCTTCGGTACGGTCCAGCCCGGCAAAAGCTTCTGTGAGCTGACTGCCGATGTTACTCATCTGCAATATCGGGGCGATTAAAAATCCGAGATAAAGAATAAAGGAAATCAATTCACCGCTGGTCAATTGCTTATCGATGATCATGTATCCGCCTATACCAAGAATACCGATGGAAGCCAGCCCCAGAAGGAAACTGCCTGCACTGGTTACCAGGCTCGTTGCCGTTAAGCTCTTCTTTACATTCAGGAATAACTTTTCAACACCCTTCTCAAAAGTCTTTATTTCCTGTGCTTCGGCATTAAAGCCTTTGATCACACGCACACCATTGAGTGTTTCAGTCAGGCGGCCGGTTACTTCTGCGTTGATCACACCACGTTCGCGGAAAACAGGGCGAATGACAGAGAACGCCTTCAGGGCAATAAATCCAAAGATAGCAACGGGAACAAGTACATATAATGTCATCATCGGACTGATCCTGATCAGCAACACCAGACAGATAGCCGAAGTAAGCACACCGCCTACTAATTGCACCAAACCTGTACCCACGAGGTTGCGTACACCTTCCACATCGTTCATTACCCTCGAAACCAGTGCACCCGACTTGTTATTATCAAAGAAGCTGGTAGGTAGCCGCAACAGTTGTTTTTGAACGTTAGCTCTGAGTATAGAGATTAATCGTTGTGCCTCCACGCTGAGAAGCTTCGTCAACAAATAGGAAGTTACTGCTTGTATGGTAATGGATACAGCAATGGCGATCAGAATCAATTTCAGCATATCCAGATCTCCCTTGGTAATCACCTTATCGATGAGGTACTGGCTCGCAAAGGGTAATGCCAGCCCGCATATACGGCTGATCACGATCAGAATCAGGCCAAGCAGCAGCACATACCTGCGGGGCCATACAATCTGGCGGAAGACCTGGCCAATGGAAATTTTTATTTTAGGCTTGGGAGTAGATGGTTTAGACATAGCGAAAGGAAAAATGAGTTATTCAGGTTCTGTGTTGAAGACGGAAGGGAGAACGTTTTATTTTAATGGACAGGTGCAAGTTACAAATACTTGCACGTTCCTTCCATAAGCTACTTATGCATGGACAAGAACCATAATCTCAAAGTAGTCATACCTTAACTTACTTTTTAACAGCATGGCGGGCGTAAAAGTTAGTCAGCAACGACATCAGCTCCGGAGCGGTAAGGTGATACATGATCATCAGGTTTTTCTCATTGAACTGGGCAAGAATGGCATAATACTCTTCTTCCGTAAGCTGATGTTTCTTCATTAACCCGGCTTTCGTCTCCGGGTTACGGATCACTACATCGACATACGTCTGCGCCCTGAAATTCTCCTGCACTACCCTTCCCAGCTTGATCTTCTCCTTTTTCCAGCGGTTATAGTAAAACGGAATGCGCTTGTTCTGCCTTCGGATCCGTTCATTCTCTTCATCAAACAGTCCTTCGTACGGATTGATCTCTTCCCCCTGCACGGTAATCGATTTAAGGTACGTAGGCTGTTCAGTTAATCGCACCACGCTCTCTTCCCAGTCCAGCAGTTCATATTCTACGGAGTGGTATCCTACCATGGAAAAAATCAACGTATCCTTTCGGGAAGCCATAAGACTGAATTTTCCTTTCATATCGGTGGTGGTGCCACGAAAGGTTCCTTTGATCTGAATGTTTACATAAGGCAGCGTAGCAAAGGTGGCCGAGTCTACCACAATACCACTGATCACTTCCTGCTGCGCAAAGGCACTACCGGAAATCAGTATTAAAATCAAACCGCAAAACAGGAACCTTACTCTCATGGCGAACATTACCGGGTGAGTTGGTGAATGATACTTTCCTGCTGTGGAAAAGCAGCCAGCAGATCGTTGCGCCTGGCGAGCTCAAAATCGTCAAAGTCAAACCCTGGCGCTACGGTACAACCGGCAAGCACGTAGCTTTCACTTTCATTTACCTGGGCACCAAACCAGCAATGGGCTGGAATAACGACATGAAGCGATTGCCCTCCAGCGATATCCGCACCTAATACATGAATGGAGACACCATCCTCCGTCAATACATAAATGGATAGGGAGCTTCCTGCATGATAATGCCATAGCTCATCGGATTGGATGCGATGAAAAGCAGATATATCCTGCGAGCGAAGAAGAAAACAAATGGAAGTAGATAGACTTCGTGCTCCGCTAAACCGCGAGGGCAATCCGTCTTTGGAAATCAATTCCGGTGAGCGATAATTTTCTTTATAGAAACCTCCTTCCGGGTGTGGCTTTAATTCCAAATGGTCAATCCAGTATTCCGCATTCTTCATAAACTACGTTCAATTACTTTCCACCACGGCACGATACTGTTCCATATTAATTTCTCCTTCACTCTTCGCAATGACTACCGTAGCCACTGTATTGCCGATCAGGTTAGTAATGCTGCGCGCTTCGCTCATAAAACGATCAATTCCAATCAATAGTGCAAGGCCTTCCTCTACCGGAAGCACTTTCATGGCGGCCAGCGTGGAAGCCAATACAATAAAACCTCCGCCTGTTACCGCAGCTGCTCCTTTGCTGGTGAGCATCAGCACACCGATAATCGCCAGCTGCTGCCCGATGGTCAAGGGTACCTGAAAAGCCTGGCTCAGGAAAATAATAGCCATGCTCAGATAAATGGTAGTGCCATCGAGGTTAAAAGAATAACCGGTAGGAATAATTAATCCTACCACACTTTTTTTGCAGCCTGCATCTTCCAGCTTCTGCATGATGTTGGGTAAAGCGCTTTCGCTGCTGGAGGTTCCCAATACAATCAGCAACTCACTTTTAATGTATTTCAATAATTTCCACAGGCTGAATCCATAATAACGGGCAATCAGGTTGAGTACAATGAATACAAAAAGCGCCATCGTGATGTACACGCTCAGCATCAGCTTGCCCAATGGAAGCAAGGTATGTAAACCATACTTTCCGATAGTAAAGGCAATACCGCCAAATGCTCCGATGGGTGCCACACGCATCACCATATTCATTACCTGGAAAAATACTTTCGATAATTTTGTAAGCGTGGTAGTCAGGCCGGGAGTAATCAGTTCAATGCGTGATAACGCAATACCAAACAGCACGCTGAAGAAAAGCACCTGCAGAATATCGCCCTCTGCAAAAGCCTTGAAAATATTGGAAGGAATAATGTGTGCGAAAAATTCCGACCAGTTCATATCATGTGCCTGCTCGGCATACTTCGCTGTCTGCGTCAGATCCAGATGATCAGTAGATACACCTTTGCCGGGCTGAATAAAGTTAGCCACGAATAAGCCGATCACCAGGGCCATCGTGGTTACCACTTCAAAATACAATAACCCCTTTCCCCCTACCCGGCCGAACTTCTTCATATCGCCCACACCGGCAATGCCCAACACTACGGTTAAAAAAATGATGGGCGTGATCAGCATCTTGATCAGGCTGATAAAGGTTTCACTGATCAGCTTTGCCGTAGGGGTAAAAGCCGGAAAATAATATCCGACAATTCCACCCAGCACGATACCGATAATCACCTGTATATAAAGTACTCCTAAGTAGTTACGCATTGGTTTTCTGAATCTGCGCATAGATACATTTTTATAGCGAAAATAGCAGGGTCCGGCTTTGTAAATTCCGGCTTTGAAATCGGTGAGCCGGTACTGTAATTTGCCAGCGATTTAAAACTCACGATCTGCTTCCATGAAAATAGGCCTTATCTCCGATACACATAGCTTCCTCGACTCTAAAGTATTCACCCACTTTAAAGAGGTGGATGAGATCTGGCATGGCGGTGACATTGGCGATGCAGCGGTAGCCGATGAACTGGAGAAATTTAAACCACTGCGGGCCGTATATGGCAACATTGACGATAAAAACATGCAGGCGCGCTTCCCTGAAGACCTGTGGTGGCAATGCGAAGGTCTTACGATCTGGATGACGCACATTGGCGGAGCACCGCCTAACTACAATCCAAGAGTAAAGAAAATACTGAAAGAGAAAACACCCGACATTTTCATCTGCGGTCACTCTCACATCTTACGAATAAAGAAAGACCCCGCATTAAATAATCTGCTTTATATCAATCCTGGTGCAGCAGGTAATCATGGCTTTCACGCGATAAAAACACTGGTCCGCTTTGAAATCAACGACAGCAAAATAGAAAACATGGAAGTGGTGGAGCTGGGGAAACGGGGAGCCTTATAAATAATAAAGTCAGGCTGATTGCTCAACCTGACTTTAAGTGTATCATTCCTGATTTACCTTCTACTTGGTAAACGTAAATACGTGAGCTCCCGCAACTGATTTTACTCTTCCTGTACCCAGCGTAGTCTTAGTCCAGTCAAGGGTAAGCACTAAACCTGTTTCAGAAATCGAAGAGATGCCTACAATCACTCCGTCACTTCGCTTCACGGAAGTAGCCGTATCATCTGTAAACGACCACGTACCCGTAGCCGGCCATACAGGATCTCCGTTGGTAGTGGTGTAGCTGCTGGCAGTGAACTGCAAGGTAAGTCCTGTGAAAAGTGAAGTCTGATCCACACCATCCACGGTGACATTGCTGATTTTCCATGTACCGGAAGAAAGAATTCCCTGGTTGACTTCCGATGCAGATGGTGAATCCTTTCCTCCGCATGAACTTAAAACAGAAACAGCGAAAAACAGGAGAACTGAGGATGCGATATATAATGAGTTTATCTTTTTCATGAAATTATGATTATTAGTTCTTGGCGATTTGTTTGGTAACCATACGAGTACCAGCCTTAATTCTTACCAGGTAGTTACCCTTATCATAAGAAGCAATGTTTACGGTTATCACTCCCTTGCCGGTAGAGGAATGGAACACACGCCCGGTCAGATCAAAAATAGCTACATCTGCAGATACCTCTTTGCCAAGACTGGTTAAATCAATGCTTACTTCCTTCTGCGTAGGATTAGGAGATACTGTTATTAAAGAGCTGACATCTTCAAGCGCAGTGATGACGATCGCCTGAGGATCCGATGAAACGCTGGAACAGTCATCCACTTTGCTTATTACCGTATATACACCTGGCCCGGTAGGGGTAAAAGTAGTACCCGTAGCGCCACTTATCACCGTTCCTTCTTTTAACCACTGGTTACCTGCTGTGTTACTGGAAGTAAGCACCGGAGTTCCCGAATCCAGTCCGCTAAGAGCAATAACTGGTTTGGCTGGATTAATGCAAAAGCTTCTTTCTACGGTTGTTGCCGGATTAAAACTTGCGTTGCCCGCCTGATCTGCTTTAATCGTTACGGACCCGGCCTTTACAATAGTTACCTGGCTTCCGGACAACGTTACTTTATCGGAAGTAGTGGTGAATGCAACAGCCAGTGAAGAAGTAGCGGATGCACTTAATGCAAAAGGAGCATCACCAAGAGTTTTGGTTGGGATAGCGGTAAATGAAATAACCTGATTAGATTTCACTACAAGCGTACGTATCACATTTGTTGCTGCATTAAAACTCCCGTCTCCTGCCTGGCTGGCGGTGATGTCTGTTGAGCCAGCTCCAACAATCGTAACCGTGCTCCCTGATACAGTGGCCACCGATGTATTAGAACTGACATAGCTTACCGCAAGTCCTGAGGAAGCCGTTGCTGTCAGAGCAAAGGGTGCATCACCGGAAGTTTTGGAAGAAAGTGTTGCAAACGTGATCGTCTGATCAGCTTTAGCCGGAATAAATGAAAATGTTTGCCCGGAAACTGGCTTGGCAGCAATGCTGCTTTCAACCGAAGTACTAACTGTAGCATCAGAGCCCGGACCGCTTAAAGAATAGAAAACCGGCAAACCGTTACCTGTACTAAAATTAGGCAAGGTTATTCCAATGGATCCACTTGGAGAAACCAATGCTCCCGCTTCCGGACGATAAATATATTCAATCTTGCTATTTGCTTCATACAGTTTTACCTGGAAAGAAATTCCTGCTGCACTTGCAGACCAACTCCATTTCCAGCTCAGATACTCAAAAGTGAAAATACGATTAGGACTTACTCCCGTAGTAAGATAAGAGGCTTGTCCTCCTGATCCGCTCAGGTCATCCCAAAGAGGAGCGACAAGAGGGCGACCCAATCCATCTTTCAGATTATTGATATTGAGTGGATCTAGATTAGACATGTAGGGATTAAAAGATAAAAATCCATTCGATGAAGCCGTTAATTGAGTGAACTGAAGATCATTCATCTTAAATGTAAATCCAATCGGTATCACTCCGGAAAGAGCGTCATCTTGCTCGATAGCATCAACTGCAGTGCCACCGGCAAGGGGAGTAAAAGTACCGGATGTGGCTGCGAACTGATAGACAGGCAATGAGGGAGAAACAGAAGCAAGCGTAGATACCTGAATAGGATTGCCAGTCACAGCAGAAACATAGTATTTCTCACTTCCACTGGGTCCATTGTAGTCCACCACATGGATACGATAAGCGGTATTGCTCAGTAAACTCTTAATCGTTAAAGCATCGATAGTGGAACCATTAAATACACAATACCATCCCGATGTACCAATCTGAGAACCCGTACCAAAAGTAGCATTCCCTATGTACGTGGTATTATCCACCACAGGAGCTGTTCCTGAAGAAGCCGCTTTCACAAATATGGCCCGGTTCAAGCCATCTCCAGTACTTAAATTAACTGTAATTTGTGATGAACTTACATGATAAGGTGTTAACGTAGAAACAGGATCTGTCGGAGCGGCAAGTTGAGTAGTAAAATTACTGGCTACCTGTGAAGTATTATATTTCTGAAGTCCAGCCTGGCCATTATACTCCACTACCTGAACACGGTACGTTAATGTAGATTGAAGATTAGTTACGGCCACCGAATTACCTGTACCGTTATAAACACAAGACCAGCCATTGCTGATATAAGAATCTCCGAACCCACTGGCAGAAGTATATCGTGTTCCATCCACCGGAATAAAAAAATCGCTGGTGGAGGAAGTCTGTTTTACGAACACAGCCCGGTAATTGCCATTTCCGTTCGTCCATGAAAAAGTAGCTGTCCGGCTTCCCAGCGGAGAAGCTGTAATCGCGCTTGCTGCTGTAGTTGGAGCAACTATCGTTACGGCACTGGGAGTAAACGTATAGACTTGCCCCGTAGCTGGTTTTGAATTAATAAGATCGTTTCCGTTTAAATCAAGAGAAGGCGATGAAGACGTGTTGGATAAAGAGTAAAAAGCAGAAGAGGTATTTCCGATCAAACCGATGGAAGCCGAAGGGCTATTCAATACTCCGCTTTCCTGGCGATAGATAAATTCTATTTTATTTGTTCCTTCATAAAATTTTGCCTGCATTGAAATAGATGTACCAGTGGCCGAATAATTCCACTGCCAATTAAGCCATTCTATAGTAAGTACCTGAGCCCCCGAAGTACCCGACAATGCATAAGAGGCTGTTCCTACAGCTCCATCCAGATCATCCCACAAGGGAGCTACTAATTTTAGTGAACCGGAAGAAATTCCATTGGAACTGCCCGAACCGGATACAGAAGGGTCAAAAGAAACAAATCCGTTAGAGGATACTTTTAATGCCGTGTATGCTGTGCCAAAATAATTAAAACTGAATCCAATAGGAACAGACGCACTTAATACATCATCACCTTGAATGCTTGAAATCGTGGTGGCCCCGGTAAGCGGGGTAAATGTTCCCGAAGAAGCCGTAAACGTATATCCCTGAGCCTGCCCGTTATGGGCGGCAAACAGAAATACATAAAAAAGGCAAAGAGAAAGACAACTGCGTAAAATCTTTTTACTCATAGAATAGGGATTGAATTTTGGGATAAATTAAATTATCACAAAACTACAAGCCGGGTCACCTTAAACCGTAATCAACTTTTTCCGCTGATAAGGCACGTAAGATTTTGATCTGTATTAAATAAAAAAAGGCAACGGACGGTATATGTAACCGCTAAATTGACTCAAATAAAAACCCTCTTACCTGTTTTTAACTACATGTAGTTTTTAAACCAAAATGCAGGGTAAAATGAGTTTTTGGTCAAAAAAATGAAAAGCAGCTGCGGATTAATTACATCCGCCTAAGATATTAAGTGTATAGAAGATGAAAGGCTTATGAAAACAATTCCAAGGTTTCCTTTGGTCAGGTACAACAAAAAAAGCCGAATGGTTTCCCATCGGCTCGTTTCAAATCTTGAATCACTATCCGATTAATCGTTAAACCGATTAATCTCAATCCGATAGCTATCGGATTGATTTATTTCTTGGCAGCAGCTTTTGCTTTGAATTCTTCTTTGATCGCTTCCACATCTACCGATTTCATTACCGGCTTGAAGTTTTGGATCTTTAATGCAGTTCTTCTGCGGGCTGATTTAGCCTTATCTTTGCGGTTCTTGCGCTTAAGTCTGGTTACTGACATGACAATTTTCTGTTTAAACGAGGCGCGAAATTATACCAGTATGGGCAGGATTACAAGCGATTATCCGGATTTTAATGAATAATCCCCGGGTCAATTCAAAAAACACCGAATTTGGGCTATTTCCCAAAGAGCGCTTCCCTAACGTTTCACTCAGCCACAATGCTACGAAAAACAACCTCAGCAAACCTCCAGCGAAGGACAGAAGAACCATACACGAAAGGATAGATAAAGGAAAGAGTGGACAGAGAGTGCAGGAAGAGTGGAGCGAGAGTGGACAATGATCGAATCCCGATCGGAGGGAGAACGGATCAGCAACGCATCAAATATCTTTTTGCGTCTTAGCGCCTCCGCGAGAAAAATCAACTTTACGCTTTGCGAGAAACAAATGCAAAATACGCCAAAACCTGCTTAGTTTTACGGTCATTTTTATGGAAAAACCCACGTTACCGAAAGGCACCCGCGACTTTGGCCCGGCCCAAATGGCCAAACGCCAGTTCATCTTCGACACTATCAAAAAAGTATTTCAAAAGTACGGCTTCCAGCCCCTGGAAACTCCTGCAATGGAGAACCTGACTACTCTTACGGGAAAGTATGGAGATGAAGGGGACGAGCTACTCTTTAAAATTATTAATTCAAGAGAGCTTAAAGATATTTATGGATCAACTGATACAAATCAAATCGTCTACCCTGATGAAATCTCAGAAGAAACCAAACAATTAAATCAAAGAATCGACAGTAGTATAGATCTTCAAAGGAGAGAGAGGCTTTTAAAGGCGATAGATAGAGGCCTCCGCTACGATCTCACTGTCCCTTTTGCCCGCTATGTGGTAATGAATCGCGGGGAGATGACGTTTCCGTTCAAGCGCTACCAAATACAACCGGTATGGAGGGCTGACCGTCCGCAGAAGGGGCGCTATCGCGAGTTCTATCAGTGCGATGCAGATGTAGTGGGTACCGATTCATTGATCTGCGAAGCGGAGATCATCCTCATGATCAGAGAAGTATTCAAGGCATTGGGTATTCATGATTATACCATCAAGATCAATCACCGCGGTGTGCTGGCTGGTCTTGCGGAACTGGCAGGAGCAAAAGAAAACCAGATGTCGCTATTCGTAGCGATCGACAAGCTGGATAAGATTGGTGAAGCGAAAGTAAAAGAAGAATTGATCGCAAGAGGCTTCAGCGAAAGCAGTCTTAACACTGTGTTTGAGATACTTAACTTCAAAGGCACCACGCAGGAGAAAGTAGCCTTGCTCACTTCAAAGTTTGCAGCCTCCGATAGCGGAAATAAAGGGATTAAAGATCTTACCGAAACTTTTGCATTACTCAGCAGCTACGGCACAGACGAGGAACATGTGGAATTGGATATTGCCCTCGCACGCGGCCTTAGCTATTACACCGGTTGTATCTTCGAAGTAAAGATCAACAACGTAGCCATCGGCAGTGTAAGCGGTGGCGGCCGGTACGATAATCTTACCGGTGGCTTTGGCTTACCCAATGTATCGGGTGTGGGTATCTCCTTTGGCGTGGATCGTCTTTATGATGCCATGGAAGAACTGAAAGCCTTCCCTGAAAGCACACAGGCTTCATCCAAAGTATTGATCTGCCACTTCGATGAAGAAAGCAAACGCTACGGACTGAAAACAGTACAAACACTTCGTGACAACGGCATTGCCTCGGAAGTATATCCGGATTCCGTGAAGATCAATAAACAGCTCGACTACGCCAATAAGAAAATGATCCCTTATACGATTGTGATCGGATCGGACGAAGTGAAGAGTGGCGTGCTGTCGTTTAAGGACATGCGTGCCGGTGAGCAGGAGAAGATTACTTTAGATATCATTATTAATAAATTGACAGTTGACAAATAGGCCATTGACGAAAAGGATCCGTACCTCAAAAAACACCACTACTTTGTCAATTGTTTATTGTCAACCGTCAACTAAATAGCGCATTCCCTTGAAGCTTCACCACATCTCACCAAAGCCCATCACACTGGAAGACCTCAACTTGCTATTGCACGGTCACCAAAAGGTTACGTTGTCGGAAGAGGCAAAGAAAAAGATTATCCGCTGCCGCGAATATTTAGATGAGAAGCTGGCCGGTTCCTCCGCTCCGATCTATGGTATCAATACCGGCTTCGGTTCGCTTTATAATAAAAATATCCCTAAAGATCAGTTAGAGAAACTGCAGGAAAACCTGGTGAAGTCGCACGCCTGTGGCACCGGCCCGGAAGTGCCGCGCGAGATGGTCTTGCTCATGTTGTTTCTTAAAGCACAATCATTGTCTTACGGCTATTCCGGTGTGCAGTTGGAGACAGTAGAACGATTGATCAGCATGTTCAACGAACGGGTGCTGCCCCGCGTCTACGAGATGGGTTCATTGGGTGCTTCGGGCGACCTGGCTCCGTTAGCACATTTATCATTACCCTTGATTGGATTGGGCGAAGTGCATTACCTCGGCAAAATCTATACGGGCGAAGAGCTGCTGAAGTTATTGCGTTGGGATACCATTCACTTCAAAGCAAAAGAAGGACTGGCATTATTGAACGGCACGCAGTTCATGAGCGCGTACGGCATCTGGAGTTTGATCCACGCGCAGCGTTTGCTAAAACTCGCCAACATCATCGGTGCGCTTTCGCTCGATGCGTTTGACGGAAGGATAGAAGCCTTTGATGAGCTGGTGCACAATGCACGTCCTCACAAAGGGCAAAAGAAAACGGCACAGGCTATTCAGCAATTACTGAAAGGAAGTGAGATCATCACGCAGTCGAAGAAGCATGTGCAGGACCCCTACTCCTTCCGCTGCATTCCGCAGGTGCATGGCGCCAGCAGCGATGCCATCGATTATGTAACCGAAGTATTCCTCACCGAAGTAAATGGCGTTACCGACAATCCGAATATTTTCCCGGATGAAGACAAGATTATCTCTGCCGGAAATTTTCATGGGCAGCCATTAGCCATCACATTAGACTTTCTCGCCATCGCACTGGCAGAGCTGGGAAGTATTTCCGAGCGCAGAACGTATCAATTAATCAGCGGCTCGCGCGACCTGCCCAATTACTTAGTGGCCAATCCGGGTATTAACTCGGGTCTGATGATTCCACAATATACAGCCGCCTCGTTAGTGAGCCAGAACAAGCAGCTTTGCACGCCTGCTTCGGTGGATTCCATTGTATCGTCCAACGGGCAGGAAGACCACGTGAGCATGGGGGCCAATGCAGCTACAAAAGTTCATCGCATTGTCGGCAATTTGTACTCCATATTGGCGATCGAACTGATTACGGCCACACAGGCATTACAATTTCGCAGGCCATTGAAGACTTCTCCTTATCTTGAGACTTTTACGGATACTTTCAGGAAGCTTGTACCGTTTATTGAAACAGACCGTTTATTGCATGACGATATGGCGAAAGCGGAAAAATTCCTGAAGGAAATTGAATTGAAGGAAGTTATTAGTTAATTGTTTAAAAGTTAATGGTGAAAAACACTGTTCAGCAACAAGAACATTACAGAGAATCACTACCAGGATTTCTTAGCTTCCTCGCGCCCGGTAGCTGTCGGGCTTTGCCTGAAAGTAAAAAAATCCTGTTGATCAGTTTTCTCTTTGCGGGTCTCTTCTTTACTACCGTTGCTTATGCCCAACCGTACACCAGTCGTCTTGGTCGCTTTCAGGTAGATCAGATTAAAGGATGTGCTCCTTTTACGGTAACGATAACCGATACTAACTTAATCACGATAAGTGAATGTACTCCTGGCAAACCTTGCCTGATGGATTTTGAAGGCAAGAATCAGCAACAACAAAATCAGTTTACGTTTACGTATATCACACCTGGTACCTATACGCTTTCCGTTCTTTATCAGAGCATTGGTGCTGATGACATTACCATCACGGTAGTTGAAAACACCGTACCTGCCTTTGAAGTGTACACCTGTTCGGGCAACAAGGTTTCCGTGAAGATTACCGATCTGAAATATCAGAATTATACCACCGATTATAATGGCGATGGCGTATCCGAATCGGGATTAACCACCTCGCAGTATAACTATGGAACACCCGGCAATTACAACATCCGTGTTCATGGAATAAATAACAATGCTGCTGACAATTGCGCCACCAACACGCAAGCTTTCACTGCGGTAACGGCATTGCCGGTTCCGTCCATCAGCGCGCTCACTGCAGTAGATGGCACCAGTCTTAAAATGGATTTTCCTGTACAGCTGCACATGCAGCTTAAATCAGAAATCGCAGTGAACAAAGCCACTCCCTTTCAGCAATACCAGACGCTCTATGAAGTAAACACAACCACTGCCACCAGCCTGAAAGTAGACGACAACTACTACTGCTTCCGGCTGAACAACTTTGATCCGTGCGCCAATCTAAATAACTACTCTCCTGTAGTCTGCAGCCAGAACTTCGATCTGAGCATTGCCAGCGGAGTAAATAACCTCACCTGGACCACCTCACCCGTTAACATACAGGGGATCGATATTCAAAGGAATAATCAAAGCTATGTTGTTAATCTTCCTGCCGCTGACGTTACATACAATGATACGGATGTGCTTTGCAAGACCAATTACTGTTATACGCTGATCAGCAGGTATGCCGGTGGTGCGATAAGTACTTCCCTTCAAAAATGTGGCGAAGCTTTTACTACAATCACTCCTTCGCAGTTGGACAACATCAGTTCTGTTGTGGGCATTCCGCAGGGGGTAGATCTCAGTTGGCTGGTCAGTCCCGCAATCAACACACCCGAGTTCAATGTCTACCGCTCAGGTGCGAATGGTGCTTACCTGCTTCTTGGCACCACCAAAGACACCAAATTCACCGATCCGGATTACAAAACCGAAGAGTCGTATTGCTATCGCATCAATTATACCGATGCCTGCGGAAACACCAGTCTTTCCGGAAACCCGGTATGCCCTATCCGCCTGACGGGATCATTAGGAGAGAAAAACGTTGCTGATCTGTCCTGGGTAGGATATGATGGCTGGCTCAACGGTGTCAACCACTACGTGATTGAAAAGTATACCACCAGCGGACAATTGCTCTCTTCTGTCGATCTGGGTACTTCCGTTAATTACAAAGATGATCCTGCCGATCCGCAGAACCAGGTGATCCGCTATGTGATCAAAGCCTACGCCAATGAAACGGGAGTTACGTTGTCCTCTTCCAACCCGTTTGAAATTGCCAAGAATACAAATTTATTTTCACCCACGGCATTCACTCCCAACGGAGATCTGCTTAACGATAACTTTGTAGTGATTGGTTATTACATCACTAAACTTCAACTGAAAATCTTTGACCGCTGGGGAGGATTGATCTACACGACTGATAAAAACGAGCCATGGAATGGAACGCGCAGTGGTTCCAATCAGCCCATGCCTCCGGGCGCTTATGTGTGGAAAGCCGAGATCACCGACTTTACCGGAAAGACTTTTTCGGAAGAGGGCACCGTCATGCTTATCCGTAAAAGCAATTAACATCTTTTGTGGGCTTCGTTCAATAGACGCAAACAGTGGCTGCTCTTAAACTCAAGTTCCTACACAGTACGAACGGAAACATTCAGTACCAAAGGGAATTATTAAAGCCTGAATAACTAACTTTGTTTCTGAAAAAAAGACGATCACTGCAATGAACAGGAAATTCAAAAAAATAAAGATGCCTATTATTGTGTCTATCGGATAACCACTGTGGGTGAACCAGAGCTGCCTGAGGATTATTTTGTAGATACGTGCGACAAATACACGGTAGGCGATACCGTAACACTATCGAGATAAATTAATGACAAGCGTATCACGGCATGATTATTCACATTTCAGTTTTTAACTCTTTTGGCATTTAACTTTTGATGATATGTTTGATATGATGAAAATGATGGGCAAGGTAAAAGAAGTACAGGCCCGTATGAAAGAAGCACAGGACAACCTAGTGAACCTCAAAGTATCCGGTGAATCGGGTGGCGGCATGGTGAAGGTCACCGTAAACGGGAAAAAGCAAGTCATTGAAATTGATATCGACCCGACTATACTTAAAGCAGAAGATAAAATATTGATACAGGACCTGGTCGTAGCGGCCGTGAACATTGCTTCCGATAAAGCCGAAGTATTGGCCAAAGAAGAACTGAAGAAAAGCACCGATGGAATACTTCCTAACATTCCGGGTATGGACTTTAGCAGCCTGATGGGAGGGTGAAACTGTTAAAGGTTATCAGTTAATGGTTAATAGTGCAATCGTCCTTCAATATCCAATTTCCACATTAATACCAACCGTTTCACTGATAACGGATAACTATTAACTAAATAACCCCTAATTGAATTGGAGACCGCCATTGTTATTCTCAATTACAACGGAAAGCACTGGCTGGAAAAATTTCTTCCTTCCGTTATTCAGCACAGCACTGGTGCACGAATCATAGTTGCCGACAACTGTTCAACCGATGATTCAGTTTCTTTTCTGAAAGCAACATTTCCATCCATCGATCTCCTGCTTATTCCATCCAACCTTGGCTTCTGCGGAGGATACAACTTTGCATTAAAGCAGGTGAAGGAGAAATACTACGTGCTGCTTAACAGTGATGTGGAAGTCACTTCCGGGTGGATCGATCCCATCATACAGCTTTTTGAAAGTAACGACTCCATTGCCGCAGCGCAGCCAAAAATACTTTCCTACTACGACAAGAAAGTCTTTGAGTATGCAGGTGCAGCAGGAGGTTTTATCGATACATTGGGTTATCCCTTCTGCCGCGGACGCCTGTTCACTGACGCAGAAAAAGATCAGGGACAATATAACGACACGATCCCCATCTTCTGGGCTACGGGAGCCTGTCTCTTCATTCGTTCGAAGTGCTATCATCAAATGGGAGGGCTGGACGAAGACTTCTTTGCACACATGGAAGAGATCGATCTTTGCTGGCGGCTTCACCGTGCCGGCTACCAGGTCTATTATCACGCACAAAGCACAGTATATCATGTAGGTGGCGGAACCCTCCCGGTTTCCAATCCACGCAAAACCTATCTCAACTTCAGGAATGGCTTAAGCCTCATCTATAAGAATATGCCGGCAGGTCAGCTGATATGGAAATTGCCGTTGCGCCTGCTCCTCGATCATGTGGCTGCGCTCAAATTCCTGGCCGGTGGGTCATGGAGCGACTTTAAAGCCGTATGGAAATCGCATTGGGACTTTCTCAGGAAAGTAGGCAGGGAACAATCGAAAAGAAATGCAGTAAGGAAAGCACTGCCGAGCTTTCAGGCCGATCCTGTTTATAAACGAATAGTGATTGTGGACTTCTTTCTTCTGGGTAAAAAGACATTCAAGGATCTCAACTTCTAATAATCCCAGATGGTGCTGCGCCTGCGAAGATGCCTGCGCATATCAACAATAAATGCCAGACCGAGGTAGATTACTACCGGAGACCCCAGGGTGAGGAAGGAAGCATAAATAAAAAATAACCGGATACTGGAGGTAGCTATTCCCAGTTTTTCGCCTAACGTTGTGCAGACGCCAAAGGCGTACTCTTCAAAGAAAAGCTGTATTTTTTTAATCAACTCGCTCATATTTCGTATCCATCCCTCGTTTTTCTTTCCATTTACCTGAGTTAATGCCGCTTTACCGACTTAAAGCTCAGCTTACAAATATAAGAAGGACTCTAATCAAACGATATGGGCTGATTCTTATTTTTTTGGCTTATAATTGCAAAAAAAAGGCTTAAAACTATAGCTTTGCAAATTGTTGAAACCCATTAAATCTAAATCCATGAGAAAATTAGTTTACGCATTCGTAATCATCGGGGGTGCGGCTTTTACCAGCTGTACTCTTCCCAAGATGGTTAAAATGGCCAAAGATCAGAACCTCACTGTTACTCCCAACCCATTGGAAGTACACAAAGACACAGTGAATTATGAAGTAGCGGCCAATCTTCCGGTAAAAATGTTGAAGAAAGGAACCTCCTACACACTGAACACATTCTACAAGTATGGAGACAATGAACTGGCTTTAGAGCCGATTCCTTTCAAGGCTGAAGATTACCCCAACAGCAAAACGGAAGCCCCACGCGTAACCAAAAGCTTCTCATTCCCATATCAGCCTGCTTATAAGACAGGTGTACTTCAGGTAGAAGGTGTTGCTGCCAAAGGAGCAAAGTCCAAAAAATCACCACGTTTGGATGTAGCTACTGGTATCATTACTACTTCGAAGCTGGTTCAAAACTCTTACTATGCCGCTTTCGCAGATCACGGATATAACAACCAGGAAGAAATTGTTCCTGTTGTGATTCCTGACTTCTATTTCGAACAAGGCAAATCAGTTCTCAGAACTACCGAAACCAAAAGCGAAAAAGGAAAACAATTAGACGCGTTCATCGCTGCTAAGAATGCTACCCGCACGGTAACCATCACAGGTACTCACTCACCGGAAGGTCGTGAAAGAGTCAACTCTAAATTGTCTGAAGAACGCGCGCTTGCGATCAAGAAGTATTATGTTGCTCAAATGAAGAAGTACGATTACAAAGGATTAGCTGATTCGATCAAATTCATCGAGAAGCCAATCGTTGATGACTGGACAGGATTCAAAGATGCACTTTCTGCGTATGAAGGCATCACGGCAGACGAAAAGGCAGCTTACCTGAACGTGGTAAACAGCCCGTCTTCTTTCGAAGAACAAGAAAAACAATTGAAGAAACTTCCTGGTTACAAGAAAGTATTCAAAGAAGTATATCCTAAGTTGAGAACAGCAAAAACGGAAATCCTTACCATTAAGGAAAAGAAAACGGATGCTGAGATCTCTGTATTGGCCAAGCAAATCACACAAGGCGCCTCATCGGAAACATTGTCTTTCGAAGAACTGATGTATGCCGCTTCTTTAACTCCTTCACTGGATGAAAAGGCAGCGATCTACGAAGCAGCTACCAAGAAAGGTTCCAACTGGAATGCGCACAATAACTTAGGTGCTACCTATATCGCTCAGGCAATCGAAAATCCTGCCCGCGCTTCCGAATTGGCTGACAAAGCATCTGCTCAATTGGAAATCGCTGCCAAGATCAAAGAAACTCCTGAAGTAAATGCTAACCTGGCTTCTGTTGCTCTTTGGAAAGGTAATCCTTACAAGGCATATAGCTACGCTGGTAAAGCATTGAACGGTGCAAGCAACGATGTAGCCCGCGGAGTAAATGGTGTGAAAGGTGCAAGTGAAATCTATCAGGCTAAATACGCTGACGCTGTTCGTACAGAATCATCTGCAGCTACTACCCCTGTTAACTTATTCAACAAAGGCTTAGCTCAGCTTCTGAACAAAGATTATGCTAACGCATCCTCTTCTTTCGCAGAAGCTACCCGTGCTAACAGCAACTACGCCATCGCTTATTATGGTGCAGCCGTAGCAGCAGCCCGTTCCGGAAACGCAGACGGTGTGATCAGCAACCTGACCAGCGCTGTGAAAATTGACGCCAGCCTGAAAGAAAAAGCATTGACTGACCTGGAGTTCAGCAAGCAGGCAACTAACGATGCTTTCAGAAACGCATTGAAATAAGATCAACCTCATTGGATTTAAAAACCCCGGCCAAAACCGGGGTTTTTTTATTTTGAAAAAAGCCTGTTTTTTGGGCCTTAATCAGGAAAATCACTTTCATGATTGGAATCTGGGGTCTATTTTTACGGGCTTTCCAAACTAACGTACAGTATGAGAGAAATTCAATTCAGAGAGGCCCTGAGAGAGGCAATGAACGAGGAGATGAGAAGAGACCCAAGCGTCTTTTTGATGGGTGAAGAAGTAGCCGAATACAACGGTGCCTATAAAGTAAGCCAGGGCATGCTGGACGAATTCGGCCCCGAGCGTGTGCTGGACACCCCTATTGCTGAATTAGGCTTTGCCGGAATTGGTGTGGGAGCAGCCATGAACGGCTTACGTCCGATCATTGAATTCATGACTTTTAACTTTTCGCTGGTAGCCATTGATCAGATCATCAATGCGTCAGCCAAGATATTATCCATGTCAGGCGGGCAGTATGGCTCCCCGATTGTATTCCGCGGACCAACAGGAAATGCAGGTCAGTTGGGAGCACAGCATTCTCAGAACTTCGAAAACTGGTTTGCCAACACTCCCGGATTGAAAGTAGTGGTTCCTTACACTCCGTATGATGCAAAAGGACTTTTAAAGTCGGCCATTCGTGACAACGATCCGGTAATCTTTATGGAATCGGAAGTGATGTATGGAGATAAGGGTGAAGTTCCTGCAGAAGAATACCTGATCCCGCTTGGCGTAGCCGATATAAAGCGGGCAGGAACGGATGTTACCATTGTATCTTTTGGCAAGATCATGAAAGTAGCTTTGGCTGCTGCACAGGAGCTTGAAAAAGAAGGGATCTCTGCCGAAGTCATCGATCTTCGCACCGTACGTCCTATCGATTATGCTACCGTAGTGGAATCGGTGAAGAAAACCAATCGTCTCGTCATTGTAGAAGAAGCGTGGCCACTGGCAGCGATCTCCTCCGAGATTACCTACCACGTTCAGAAGTTTGCTTTCGATTATCTTGATGCACCTATTCAACGCGTGAACAGTCTCGATGTACCACTACCTTATGCACCTACTTTGATCCAGGCCATTCTGCCTAACGTAGAGAAAACGGTAAGGGCAGTAAAGACAGTTTTGTACAAAGACTAAAAAAATTACACTCTTTATGTGTATCAAGAGCCTGGGATAATCTCTGGCTCTTTTGCTTTTACGGGCTCAATAAATCCACGAAATTGCATTTAATGCAAGCTGTTCGACACAATGGGATTTAACAAGCTTTTTTTTTAATTTTATAAAAAGAGGTTATGTCTTTTCAATACACATTCGATTCCAAAGGAAAAACAATAGGTGTCTTTGTTCCTCTTCGGGAGTGGGAACAAATTACTTCTGAGTTAAAGAAAAATAAATCTGCCAGCAAAGACCGCAAAAAGAGAACCATTCTGTCAGGTATTGAAAAAGGACTTAAGCAGGTCAATCAAATTGAAAAGGGAAAATTGAAACCTATTTCAATAAAGCAGTTACTTGATGAACTTTAAGGTTCAAGCAACCCCTCATTTTCTCAAAGAGGCAAAAAAATTATCGAAGAAATACATTTCGATAAAACCCGATCTTGAAACGTTAAGCAGAAAACTATCCACTAATCCGGAATCAGGTATCTCTCTTGGCGGAAATTTGTATAAAGTGCGAATGGCTATAACTTCCAAAGGGAAAGGAAAAAGTGGAGGTGCAAGAGTAATCACTCTTGTCAAAATCATTAAGTCAACAGTTTACCTGGTCTCTATTTATGATAAAAGTGAACAGGAATCTATCTCTGATAAAGTAATCAAGGAACTTATTAGAACGATCCCGCTTTAAAAGCAGGTTTTGTTTTAGACAATAGTTTATCACTCAACATTTTCACTCTTGTCCACTGCAGGCGAAGCCGGCCACGGCTGTGACAGCCTGGGTAATGTTATCAGCCCAAATCCAAAAACAGTAATCAACAAAACCGACAACAGGTAAGCTCCATACTTGAAACGTGTACCGGTATGTCCATACGTCCAGGCTGAAAAATCCATATTTGTTTTGACCAGCACACCAAGCGATAGCAACAACAAAAACAATAATAAGATGAAACCTGTTGTCCTTTTTATTATCTGTTGACGAACGAGAAAGTGAATGATTTCACTTATTGCAACAGCGGTGAAGATCACGAGCGATACGGTTAATAATGTTCTGGGGAAAGTTCTCAGGTAATAATATTTATAGATGAACAGTCCAATCTTACCCAACAGGTTAGGGCTGGTGATGAGCACGCTGTCCAGAATAACTAAAATAATTACCACCAGGTAGAACAATAATTTCTTTTTCATTTTAAAAGTGGTGTTCTCATTCATTATGAGATTTAAGACATCCTTACTTCGCCACAACTAAGTTGCTGATTTTTTACTACTTCCATAATATTTGTCTTTGGATATTTCGGTTTTTCAAACCTGGATAAGAGAAAGGGGATGGCTTCTTATTTCTTGTAGTAGCCGGATTTTATAAAGTTCGCCCGCCTTCTTACTGAGAATTTTAAATCCAATAAACGGATGGAGCCGTCCTATTCAAAACCTGACTCCATTTTCACCTACACATATTGCCCCCTGGTCTATTTTTTTGCCACACCATCAGAATACTCCATACATTGACAAGTGTTGAATCGATTAGTCGATGTGGCGGATGAAGATAAAGGTAGCATTAATCACTATTTTTTTGTGTGCGGCACTTCCCAATCTGTGGGCCCACCATATTGTTGGTGGTGAGATTTACCTTAAAAGCAAAGGCAATAACCTGTATGAGCTTGGGTTACACTTTTATTTTAATAATAATCAAACTGAAATTTCTACAGAATACACCCCTCTTATCCTCACTATTTTCAGAAAAAGAGATAATGTTAAAATGGGAAACTATTCTGTTACCAAGCAGATAGAAAAGAACATCATTTACAGCAATACCAACTGTGCCCGCTCTGCAGACGTTAGTACGCGCTATTTTCTTTACACAGCCACTATTACCCTTTCACCATCTGTTTTTAGTGACCCCGAAGGCTACTATGTAGTCTGGACATCTTGTTACCGCAATGATGAGATAAAGAATATTAATAATCCCGACAATACCTGTATGGTTTATTATACCGAGTTTCCTGCCGTTGTCCAAAACGGGAACAGTTTTATCGACAGTACTCCCGAGTTTGTAGAAATAACTGGCGACTATGCCTGTATCAATCAGGCTTTTTCATTTGACTTTTCAGGAACAGATGCAGATGGCGATTCGCTTGTCTATTCCCTGGTAAATCCCCTCACATTTACCGGTCAGTTTATTCCTCCCCAGAATGGACAGACTACCAACGTATCCGCTACGAATTATCATGACATTACGTGGGCTACCGGCTACAGCCTTACGAATATCATCGATGCCACTGTTCCTATGAGCATCAACACCCAGACTGGCATGATCACATTTACGGCAAACCAATTAGGCCTGTATGCATTCTCTGTTAAATGCAGGGAGTTCAGGAACGGAATAGAAATCGGAAGCGTACAACGCGACTTCCAGCTACTGGTGTTGAATTGTGAAACCAACAATAAGCCCTCATTCACACTATCACAAAACGGCACATCGGTTACAGACGGTGCATCGCTTGCAATTACCGCTTCGGGTAGCCGGTGCTTTGAGGTGAAAGCCTCCGATAAAATCAGCGGGACTGCCGCCACCAGTTCAACCCTCACCTTATCAGTAACAGGCACCCATCTTTCTTCCTCCAGTGTCACCTTATCACCTGCCTCCGGTACAATAGACAGCGACAGCGATACATTGCTAATCAAGGCGTGCTTTAGTGACTGCTTCAGTACAGAAAATGGCGAGGCTGAGCAAGTGCATTTTATTTTAAGTGACAACGGCTGCCCCGAAGGCTTGAGCGATACCCTGACCGTAAACCTCATTGCAGCCCCACCAGTAAAACCTGATATTGTAACCGACCTGCCCGATGACAAAGGCACACTTAAAATTGGCAACCGCATTGACTTTAATGTCATTGCCACACAAGCGGATGGAGGAAGTGTTTCCATCAATGCTGCAGGAAGAAATTTTGATTTAACTGATGTTGGGATGATCTTTGAAAATAATCAGACTGGTCAGGGAACACTTACCGTACCTTTCGACTGGACATTGACCTGCGAAAGATATCAAAAGCGTATAGACGATAGCTTTATAATAGATTTTGTTGCATCCAATAAAAATGTGTGCACCCCACTCCATGATACAGTAAGCGTTTACCTGAACGTAAGAGATACCGTGATCAATTACGATGAATTTATCCCTTATAATGTTTTTACTCCTAATGGAGATACGGATAATGAAGTGTATGAGCTCCCTGGCCTGCCAGCTGATAACTGCACAAACAGCTTTGAAAGAATAGTGATCATTAACCGTTGGGGCGAGGTTGTTTTTGAGAGCAAAACCAGAATCTTCTCCTGGACTGGAAAAGATTATCCGACCGGCACCTACTTCTACCTGATTCAATATTCGAATAAGAAATACAAAGGCTGGCTGTCGCTGATACGATAATTATTTCTGTCTCATAACATCACGATGCAGGGCAGCACAAACAACAGATACTATTCCTGCCAGAACTTACTTCCCTGCAGGCGCGTGAGTTCCGTCATCGCCAATGTTGCCTGATACTTGTACTGAAGTTGTGCCAGCAATGCGCGCTGCAAATTGGCGGAAGCAAAAACCAGATCAATGTAAGTAACCACTCCCCTTTCGTAACGCACTTGTGTCAGACGTAATGCTTCTTTGGAAGCACTGATCTGTGATTCTGTATTCTTTACCTGCTGATCAAAAGCGGCCAGATCGGCTTTTGCCGATTGCCAGTCTTTTTGCAACGTATTGGTTAAATTGGTTTTCGAAATCTCATTCAGCTCTAATGATTTCTGTGCCACTACTACATTTTGACGGATACGATTGCCCTGGAAGATAGGAACGTTTAATGTCACTCCCGCCAGGTAATTAAATCTCATCTCATCCATATCCGGCTGGTAACCATTTTTAACACCAGCGCTTGCCTGGAAATTTAAACTGGGAAGGCGATTGCTTTGTGCCAGCTTTGAATCCGATTTTGCTCCGGCAATACGCTGATCAGCTGCCAGTATATCCGGATTATTTTGTGCATTTAATTCCTGTATCGCAGCGGATTGAAAATCAAAATCGGAATTCGCTGGTTCTTCGGAAAGTCCGGTAGTAAATACCATCAGTGCTACCTGTCTTTCGTATTGCCGCTGAAAGTCCACCTTCCTGTTTTTTTCCTGATCGATGCTGTTGTCTACATTGGAAAGATCTACCTGCAATGCATCGCCCTGGCGGATTTTACCTTCAATGATTTTTTTGTTCTTCTCATAAAAAGAAATCACCGTATCCTGTAATGAGATGGCTTTCTTCAGATAAATCATGGAATAATAAATACCTGTTACCTGCGCAGCCAACTGTAGTTTTGCCGATTCTGTATTTTGTTGAGTAACGAGCAAATCAGACTTGGCTTTCTCCACCTGCGCCTTTGTCTTCCCGAAATCCCAGATCACCTGGTTTAACCCCACGTTAAAATTATAATTGTTGTGCGGTTGAAACTGGAGTGTCTTTACCTCTGTTGCACTTACCGGAATACTGGTTTGCGAAACCGGGTTGATATAATTGTAAGAAGCCGTTCCATTGATGTTAGGCAGGTAATTACTCTCTGCCACATCTACTCTTATTTCAGAGATTTCAGAAGTTTTCTTCAACTCCTGCAGGCGTGGATAGTAGCTGAAGGATTGTATAATCCATTTGTTCAGCTCTGTGTTTACCTGCGCATGGACTTGAATCAGCGCGACCAGAATAAACAGTAGAATTAAATTCCTTTTCATATAAAATAGTGAAGGGTTAAACATTTGTAATTCATAAATCCGAAATCGTACTTCTCAATGGCTCTCTTCAGAGATTTTTTGCATGGTCGCTTTATCCATCTTTTTAGTCTTCAGGAAAAATACCAGGGGAAGAACGATTAAAAAGAATAAGCCGATCAGTTTAAATCCATCGAGGTAAGCAAGTAAGAAACCCTGCTTGCTTACGGCCCCATCGAGCATACGGTAACTCATGCTCACTGCACTTGTCGGATCAATGCCACGACTTGCGACACCGGCAGCATAAGCAGCCAGTCGTTCCGCTGTGGCGGGATCAGAAGCCTGCAGGTTACTCACCAGATCAGTACGGTGAAGCACATAACGATTGTTGACGTATGTATTCATCACAGCGATACCAAAGGCACCACCCAGCTGGCGAATCATGTTGGTCAGCGCAATACCCGATGGCATTTCCTGCGGAGTCAATCCAACCACTGCCTGATTGATCAGGGGAACAGTAAGACACGCTGTGCCTACACCACGAAAGAGCTGGGGAAGTGTAAAAAAAGCCAGTCCCGCGTTCGGATCAGCCAGAGAGGATGTATATCCATGAAGGATAAATGAAATACATCCGACTATCACATAGTAAACAGGTGGTGTCCCGCTCTGCAGGGTCTTGCCGATAACGGGCATGCAGACAATCGCAATCAATGCACCCGGCACTAAGCCAAACCCGGCATCGGTAGGGGTATACCCCAATATGCGCTGCACCAAAACCGGGAAGATGAATACCGATCCGAATAACCCGAAGCCAAGAACGAAAGTAAGAATGTTACTGGCTACGAGGTTTTGACTTTTCCATACCCGAAGATTCACCAATGGTTCTGGAATAGTAAGCTGCCGGTACACGAAAGAAAAAAGACCGGCCACGGCAAGGATAGCAAGAATTACAATTCCCCTGTCGTCAAACCAATCTTCCGATTGTCCTTTCTCCAAAACATATTGCAGGCTTCCAATACCCACCACCAGGAAAAGAATACCCAGATAATCGATGTGTACATTTTTACGGTTAGCCAACTGCTCTGTGGTATCATCCGGAACAAAACGCCACGCCAGTAGTCCGGCTACAATTCCAAATGGAATGTTGATATCAAAAATCAATGGCCACGAATAGTTATCTACAATAAGGCCACCCAGTGTAGGGCCGATGGTGGGGCCGAGTACGATCCCCATTCCGAACATACCCGCAGCCATGCCCCGTTTCTCTGGTTCAAAGGCATCAAACAAAATTCCCTGCGAAGTAGAAAGCAATGCTCCTCCTCCTACTCCCTGTATAAACCGCCAGATGATCAGGGTAAACAAACTATCGGCATTGCCACACATATAGGAAGCAATGGTGAACAGGATGATGGAAGCGAGGTAATAATTCTTCCTGCCGAATAACCGCGCGAAGAAACCGGTGAGCGGAATGATAATTACGTTGGCAATCGCATACGCTGTAATTACCCACGAAGTATCTTCAATCGTAGCCCCCAGGTTTCCGCTGATCTGAGCCAGCGCCACGTTCACAATGGAAGTGTCGATCAGCTCCATGATTGCCGCGGAGATGGTGGTGAGAACGATAATGGTACGGGCAAAACCCTTTAATGCCATGATTACTTCACGTTAACTTCTACTTCTGCACTAAGGCCTGCACGCAATACATTTTTATATGCATTGGCATTCACGATGTCAATCTTTACCGGCACGCGTTGTGTTACTTTCACAAAGTTACCCGTTGCATTATCGGCAGGAAGCAATGCAAACTTGGCACCGGTAGCCTGGCTGAACGAAGCGATTTTACCTTTGATTTCCAGATCAGGATAACCATCCAGTTTGATATTCACTTCCTGGCCTTCCTTCATTTTTTCAAGTTGTGTCTCCTTGAAGTTAGCGACAATCCAGAAGGACTCGTCATTCACAATGGAGAATAAAGGAGCACCGGCCTGAACGAATTGTCCTTTCTCAATGGAACGTTTGCCAATCCTGCCGGAAACAGGAGCGGTGATTCTGCAATAGCTTAGCTTCAGTTTTGCCTGATCCAGCGCTGCCTTACGTGTTTCAATCAATGCTTTTATTTTTTGAATCTGTGCCTGCGCTATGGCCACTTGTGTGGATGCCAGGCTGATCTGATCCTGGTTAGCGGTGTACTGTTTGTTAGCGCCTTCATAGGTAGAGCGGGTATCTTCGAGCTGTTTGGGAGTAATCGCTCCTTCTTTTAAAAGCGACTCATCACGGGCAAGGTCTGCTTTTGCTTTATTCAGACGGGTAAGCTGTACATCTGCATTTGCAGAAGACAGTTTTCTGTTTGCCAGGGAATTGCTATACGAAGCCTGTGCGTTGGTTTCATCCGCCTGTGCATTAAGCAAATCCGCTTGTGACTGCACGACAGCTAATGCGTATTCGGCATCATCTATTTTAATGATCAGCTCATTTTGTCCCACCTTTCCATAATCATCCACGCCAAGTGAATCGACATAGCCGGCTACGCGGGAGATGACAGGAACAGAACGGGATTCAATCTGAGCATTGTCGGTAATTTCGTATTTCAGATTGTGCAAAAACGAACGAATACCAAAGAAAGCAGCCACAGCTACGACAGCCATTACAATAAAGAGTACAGGGCTTTTCTTTTTAGGTGGGGTAGTATTTTCCATACGTAGATTTTTATTTACAGCTTTATACGGGCAAAAGTAAACCTGGTTGACTATTAAAGTCAACTTTGTTGACTATTATTTTTTAGTTAATTTTGAGCCGTTGAAATCAAACAGAAATGAACATCGACAAACAACTGGCCGATACGGAATACATTAAAAAGCAAAATTGGGGTAAACTACTTGCCCTTTCCAAACGTCAGTTTGATGAATGGGCCACACGAAGATTATCCAGCCATGGGTACGATGACTTCAAAATGGTGTATATGCCAGTTTTGATGAATATCCAAGCGGAAGGAACAAATAATAATGATTTGGCTTTGCACGCGCGCGTAACGAAGCAAGCCATGAGTAAGGTGGCCAAGGAGCTTCAGCAAATGGGCTATATCAAATCAAAGGTTTCGGCTGATGATAAACGAAGTACTATTTTTTCGCTTACCGAACGCGGAAAAAAATTAGTGGTACAGGCAAGGTTATCTGTGAAAGAACTGATGGACACCTATCGGAAAGAATTTGGCAAGGAAGAATTTGATGCTACCCTTGATATGCTCATGAAAGTGATCGACTTTACGGAAAATAAGATCCTGACAAAAAATGACTAACCCTTTTCCCCCGGCTTTTGAAGAACGAATGCGTCAGCGGCTGGGAGATCAATGGAATGCTTTTGAACAAGCTCATGACACACCAACGCTGACCAGCATTCGTATCAATACAAAAAAAAATACGGTAAGCCACGAAGAGAAAATTCCCTGGACCGCATCGGGCTATTATTTAAAAGAGCGTCCTTCTTTTACACTTGATCCTGCCTTTCATGCCGGAACCTATTATGTGCAGGAAGCCAGCTCTATGTTTTTGGAACAAGCACTTAAGCAATCTGTTGATCTTTCTCAATCATTGCGTGTGCTTGATTTATGTGCTGCCCCGGGTGGTAAATCCACTCACCTGCTTAGCCAGATCAGTGAGGATTCTTTATTGGTAACCAATGAAGTCATTCGTTCACGCGCATCTGTCCTATCTGAAAACATTCAGAAATGGGGGAACCCTAATGTGCTGGTTACCAATAACGACCCGGAGCATTTTCAAAGACTAACCGGCTACTTTGATGTGATCGTGGTGGATGCGCCCTGCTCGGGGGAAGGATTGTTTCGTAAAGATGCCGGGGCAATGCAAGAGTGGTCACCCGATAATGTAGCGCTTTGTGCTCAGCGACAGCGAAGAATACTTGCGGATGTATGGCCGGCTTTAAAAGAAAACGGAATTCTCATCTATTGCACCTGCACGTTCAGCGAAGAGGAAAATGAAAACAACCTGGCGTGGCTAATGAGCGAACAGGAAGCAGAGTCGATCGAACTAAACATTGATCCTGCCTGGGGGATAGAAACCATCCGCAAAGAGGAAGCTGTTGGCTACCGGTTTTATCCGCATCAGGTAAATGGCGAAGGCTTCTTTATTTCCGTGATGCGGAAGAAAGGGCAACAGCAACCCGTGAGAACAAGGGCAAAAAAAACATTTACCGGTGCTTCAAAAAAAATCACAGCACAATTAAATAACTGGATTCTTCAGCCGGAACGTTTCCGTTTTATCCAGCAGGACGACCTGCTCATTATGATTCCTGCCTCACGCTACGAGGAGATGGAATTTCTTTCGTATCAATTACATATTGTAAGTAAGGGAACGGCCATCGCAGAAGTAAAACACGAGAAGCTGATCCCCGAACATGCCTTTGCACTTTCTGTTTATCTTAATAAAGAAAATCTGAAGCTGATTGAGGTAACCCTTGAACAGGCGCTTGCCTACCTGAGAAAAGAAAGCCTGATGCTGGCCGAAGGAGAAAGAGGATTTGCTTTAGTTACCTATACTAACCATCCGCTGGGCTGGGTGAATTTACTTGGCAACCGGATCAATAATTTATATCCTTCTTCGTGGAGAATAAGAATGGGGTCATGAGTCCCATTCTTTCTCTGATCAAAATTATCTATTTACTTATAGCTCAGAATCGTTTCAATAATTCCTTCCGGGAACTCTACCCCGCTGAAGAATATCCCTACACAAAACACCTTTTCATAGTAATTGGCATTCTTAATCGCCAAAGGCAATGAGCTTACCGAAAGCGTTGTAAAGGTAAGCGAGAATAAGAATGCCATGATCAACACAATCCAGCCATCACTCAGAAAAATTACTCCGCTCATACTTATTCCGATCAGGGCAAGACTACCCCAGAATACTTCCTGCATTCCGAATTTATCCACCAGTTTACTTGCTGGCAGGGAGAAGAGAGCAGAGATAACCAATATCCCCACAATCATCCATTTGCCTTCTACATTAAAGTAAGAACCGAGTGCTGTATGCATCACCTCCGGAAAAAACTGGAAGAGCACGGTGGTAGCAAAACCCAGAGCAATACCCATAAAGAAGATGAAACCATATTGAGATCGCTGTGTATCTAAAACGATAGCCGCACTTGGGCCACTTGCATTTTTCTCAAACAGGCCCATCGAGTTTTTCTTCAGTGCATAACCCGAAATAAAAACAACCGTACCCCCGGCAATGAAAGTAAGCGGGGCACCGATGTAATCAATGATGTCTACAATAATTGGTTCCAATGCATAAACCAGGTTACCCACAATAGTAAGAATGGCCATGGCGCTGGGTAACTTATCAATGGGCGTAAATAGCTCTAAAGTAGAAAGTGCAGGGCTGGTAAAAATACTCATCGCTACCAGCCACAAAACAATTAACACCGGAAGCATCCATTTGAATACTTCGCCCGGATTGCCCAATAAAGTAAAGGCAACCGCCATAAAGACCATAGCTGCAAAACTGATCCCAGTAGAAATAATAGGAAGCCGGTGACCTTGCTGAAAACGGTAACGATCGCCAAGCCGGCCGGCAATGAGGGGCGTAACTACTAATATCACTGCCTGTACCAGCGTGAGTAAAAAGGTGAAATCTGTAAAGTTGAATTTGACGAGAAGCTTGGGCTGGTAGTTATGATAGGCAATCCATCCGATTACGATAGAAGCATAAAGAGCCGCAAGGCTCCAAAGCTGCTTCCATTGAATGGATTCTGAGTTATTATTTTCCAAAGACGCAATCTTTTCCATAATCTGTGTGAGTAGAACATCTAAAATACGAAGGCACGCACAAAGTTGGATTCTATTGAGTTATATATTTGCATGCTTATCATTGATAATCAAATGGAAAGAAGCTTCAAATCCTTGGCAGATGCCTCTTTTGCCCTTATTTTTGCCCTCTTTTATTGTCGTAAACTATGTCTCTTTCCACCAAATACAATCCTGCCGAAGTAGAAGATAAATGGTATCGCTACTGGATGCAGAATGGTTTTTTCCATTCAGAACCGAATCCTGACAAGGAGCCGTATTCCATTGTTATCCCCCCTCCCAACGTAACGGGGGTATTGCACATGGGCCACATGCTCAATAATACCATCCAGGATGTGCTGATCAGAAAAGCGCGTATGGAAGGCAAAGAAGCGTGCTGGATTCCGGGTACTGACCATGCTTCTATTGCTACTGAAGCAAAAGTAGTGCAGATGTTGCGTGAAAAGGGAATTAAGAAATCGGATCTCACCCGCGATGAGTTCATGACCTATGCCTGGGAATGGAAAGAAAAATACGGTGGCATCATTCTCGAACAGCTAAAGAAACTTGGTGCATCGTGTGATTGGGAACGTACTGGCTTCACGATGGATCCTTCTTATTACAAAGCGGTAATCAGAGTATTTGTTGATCTGAATAAGAAAGGATACATCTATCGCGGTCTGCGCATGATCAACTGGGATTGTGAGGCAAAGACGACCATCTCCAACGAAGAAGTGCTTTATAAAGAAGACGGAGAGAAATCCATTCTCTATTCGATTCGATATAAGATAAAAGATACCGCAGATGAATGGATCACCATTGCCACGCAGCGCCCCGAAACCATTATGGGCGATGTGGCCATTGCTGTTAATCCAACGGATGAACGTTATCAGCACCTGATTGGTAAAAAAATACTGGTTCCTTTCATCCACCGGGAGATTCCTGTTATTGCGGATGATTATGTAGACAAAGCATTTGGAACAGGATGTTTAAAAGTAACTCCTGCGCATGATGTGAATGACTACGAGATCGGCTTACGGCATAAACTTCCCGTTATTGATACAATCAATGATGATGGTACAATCAATGAGAAAAGTGAGCTGCCCAAGTTCTATGGTAAAGATCGTTTTGCAGTTCGTAAAGAAATTGTAAAAGATTTGCGCGAAGAAGGCCAGCTGGTAAAGGAAGAAGAATTCATTACCCGTATTGGAAGATCGGAACGTACGAACACCATCATTGAACCCAAGCTTTCCCTGCAATGGTTCATTAAGATGAAAGAGATTTCAACCAAAGCGTACCAGGCGGTAGAGGAAGATGAGATCAAACTTCATCCTGCGAAATTTAAAAACACATATCGCTACTGGATGGAGAACGTACGCGACTGGTGCATCTCGCGCCAGCTGTGGTGGGGGCATCGCATTCCTGCCTACTACTATGGCAACGGTGAGGATGATTTTGTGGTCGCCGAAACACTGGAAGAAGCAATCGCAGCTGCATCAGCCAAGTGCGGAAAGAAACTGACTGAAAAAGAGTTACGTCAGGATAGTGATGTGCTTGATACGTGGGCATCGTCCTGGCTGTGGCCGATGGAAGTATTTGGCGGATTCCAGGACGAATGTTTTGATAAGGAAAAAGGAAAGATCATCGTTTCTAAAAACAAAGAACTGGATTACTACTATCCTACCCAGGTATTGGTAACAGCTCCTGAAATCTTATTCTTCTGGGTGGCGCGTATGATCATTGCCGGCTACGAGTACATGGACAAGAAACCTTTTGGCGATGTATACCTTACGGGAATTGTGCGCGACAAGCTGGGAAGAAAAATGTCGAAGTCGTTGGGCAATTCACCCGACCCGCTCGACCTGATTGCCAGCTTTGGTGCCGATGCTGTTCGCACAGGGATGCTCTTCAGCTCACCGGCAGGAAATGATTTGCCTTATGACGAGAAACTGGTAGAGCAGGGAAGAAACTTTGCCAATAAAATATGGAACGCTTTCCGTTTGGTGAAAGGATTTGAAGTAGCTGACATTGCACAGCCGGAAGAAAATAAGACTGCGATAGCCTGGTTTGAATCGCGATTGAATCAATCACTGGAAGAACTGGAAGATCATTACACCAAGTTCCGCATCTCGGATGCGTTGATGAATGTATATAAGCTGACATGGGATGACTTCTGTGCGTGGTATCTGGAAATGATCAAACCGGAGTTTGGTAAACCAATTGATAAGCATACTTACGAAAGCACCGTTGTTCTTTTTGAGAAGGTACTGAAAGTATTGCATCCGTTTATGCCTTTCATTACTGAAGAATTGTGGTGTGAACTGAGTCCTCGCAAAGAGAAAGAAAACATCATTGTTGCCCAATGGCCTGTATCTGCTCCTTACTCTGCGGAGATCCTTGCAGAAGCGGGTTATGCTTTTGAATTGATCACACAGATTCGTAATGGAAGAAACTCCAAAGGTATTTCACCAAAAGAAGCGCTGGCACTAAGTGTGAAGGAAGGAGATCAAAAACTGATCAACACCTTCTGGCCGATTGTCAGGAAGCTATCGAACCTCAGTGAAGTTGCTTTCATAAAAGAGAAGCTGGCAGGAGCCACGAGCTTTGTAATCAAATCTACGGAGTTCTTTATTCCGCTTGGCGGAAAGGTAGATGCAGCGAAGGAGAAAGAAGCGTTACAGAAAGACCTTGACTATCAAAAAGGATTTCTTGCTTCGGTGAACAAGAAACTGGATAACGAAAAATTTGTGAGTGGCGCAAAGCCGGAGGTGATTGAAATCGAGCGCAAGAAGAAAGCAGATGCGGAAGCGAAGATCAGTTCGCTGGAAGAGAGTCTGAAGGTGCTGGGGTAGAATCCAGCTCCTGCCGGAGGAGAGGGAGAATGCACAGTGCCCGATGGTGTGTTCATTTCATTCTTTATAGAAGGAGTACCTGGAGAATTTGATTTGTGAATTGCGCGTATTGATTGTGAGCTGTGATTTGAATACAAACTGCCATTATAAAACGACACCAATAGATCTAGAAAACAACAATGATAAATTGCAAAAGCTGTAACCATCCAGTAACTGAAAATTTCTGTTCCAGCTGTGGTCTGCCCGCAAAGCTCAAAAGAATTGATTCGCATTACATTATGCATGAAATAATTCATGTTCTACATCTGGAGAAAGGGATTTTTTATACGATAAAAGAGCTCTTGCTAAGACCGGGACAAAATGTGAAAACGTTTATTTCTGAAAACAGAAGCCGGTTGGTAAAACCGATCATCTTTATCATTATTACTTCTTTGATTTACACGATCATTGCTCATCTTTTTCATATCGAAGATGGGTACATTGTAATGAGTGGTGACGAAATTAAAGAAGGTTCAGCGACTTTCGCCTTGAATAGTTGGGTGCAAAATCATTATGGTTATGCCAATATCATCATGGGAATGTTCATCGCTTTTTGGCTTAAAGTATTCTTCAAAAAATACGACTATAACTTTTTTGAAATTGTGATTCTTTTATGTTTTGTAATGGGAATGGGGATGTTACTATTTTCCGTCTTCGCCATTATTGAAGCGTTCACCAAAATTCACCTGATGCAGATTTCAGCAATGATCTTCTTCCCCTACGCCACCTGGGCGATCGGACAATTTTTCGATAAGAAAAAAGTAAGCAGCTATCTAAAAGCATTTGGAGCTTATATGTTGGGAGCGCTTACTTTCCAGATCGGTGTGATGCTACTGGGAACGGTGATTGATCTGATCTTTAAACACTAAAATTAAAAGAACCGAGGTCAAGTCATATAGCAAATATCATCAACACGGCTTAGATGCTTCAAAAAAAGAAAGAACATCCCAAAGAGAAGCCTGGCTTACACACCCGAAACAAGCATCGTGGGCGTTATGATTTCAAAGCACTCATCAAAAGTTTTCCTGAATTGGCTCCTTTTGTGCGACTGAATGAGTACAACGATGAGTCGATTGATTTTGCCGATGCGGATGCGGTAATGATGCTGAACAAAGCGCTGCTGAAGCATTACTATGGAATTAATTACTGGACGATTCCACCGGGCTATTTATGTCCACCTATTCCGGGAAGAGCGGATTACATTCATTATGCAGCTGACTTATTAGGAAGTTGTAATAAAGGTGTTATTCCAACTGGCAACAAAATAAAATGTCTTGATGTTGGGGTTGGAGCAAATTGTATTTATCCCATCATTGGAAATAAGGAATATGAATGGTCGTTTGTGGGCTCGGATATTGAACCTGTTGCCATCCAATCGGCATCTAAAATAATAGAGGCGAATACTTCTTTGAAAGGAAAGATTGAACTTCGGCTGCAACCCAACTCAAAAGATATTTTCCGTGGCATTATTCATACAAATGATCGCTTCGATTTAACCATTTGTAATCCTCCGTTTCATTCTTCTCTGGAGGAAGCGCAATCGGGAACGCTTCGTAAATTAAGTAACCTAAATGGTAAACGAATTACTAAACCTACTTTGAACTTTGGCGGAAAGAATAAGGAATTATGGTGTGAAGGTGGTGAAGAAAAATTTGTACAGGAGATGATAGCGCAGAGCAAACCGTTTTCTGCTTCCTGTTTTTGGTTTTCTACTTTAATTTCGAAATCATCTCATCTTAAAAGTGTTTACGCTGCACTGAAAAATGCAGCGGCTATTGATGTGAAAATGATTCCTATGCATCAGGGGAATAAAACGAGTCGCGTTGTGACGTGGACTTATCTTACTGCAGACCAGAAGAAGAGATGGGTGGATGCGAGGTGGAAGTAAATTTATTACTTGTTGAGATGAGAAATTGATTTATGCGTTGTTATCTATTAATAATGCGACCTTAACTAAGGTGTAGACTGTTAAGGATAAAAGGAAGTAATGAGATCCTTTATCCTCTCATCGCGTCAAAGCTCATTACATTTTTAATTTATACTCTTGCAGCAAACAACAACTCGATATTCTTATACTTCAATCCGAACTTACGGGCCATGGCTTCGTTGGTCACTCCACCCTTGTAGGTATAAACACCTCGCATAAACCATTTGTGAGAAAAGATCATTTCTTCTACTCCTCCGTCTTCGGCCGCTCTTAAAATAGTCGGTGTAAAAATATTACTCAATGCGGTGGTTGCCGTATGCGCCACACGCGAAGCTACGTTCGGCACACAATAGTGAATCACATCGTGCTTGCGGAATACCGGCTTATCAAGCGTGGTAATTTCGGAAGTAGCGATACACCCACCCTGATCAATACTCAGATCAATGATCAATGAATCGGGCTGCATATTGGCTACCATCTCTTCGGATACTACATGTCGTGCACGTCCCTTCTCGGCACGCAACGCTCCGATTACTACGTCCGCTGTCTTTAAGCTCTCGCTCAATGTAACGGTATCAATTGTAGAAGTATATAACTGATGACCCAGCGTATGTTTGATCCGTCTTAATTTATAAAGATGATTATCGAACACCTGCACCTCAGCACCCAGCGCAAGAGCAGCACGTGCTGAATACTCGGCCGCTGTACCCGCACCTATGATCACCACTTTGGAAGAAGGCACTCCGGTAATTCCTCCCAGCAAAACTCCCTTTCCCTTCTTTGTGGTGCTCAGGTATTCCGATGCAATCAACAGGATGGTACCTCCTGCTATCTCACTCATCGCGCGGATGATGGGCATCCCGCCTACTTTATCCTCAATGTATTCCCATGCCAGCCCGGTAATTTTTTTTCGCGTAAGCGCATTAATATTTTCCTGTTGTAATTGCCCTGATTGTAACGCGGAGATCAGCGTCTGGCCCGGGCGGAATAATTCAATCTCTTCCAGCGTAGGTGGCTCTATCTTAAGAATGATATCTGCTTTATACACCTCCTGCGGAGAGTACACTATTTTGGCTCCGGCCTCGCTGTACTTTTTATCACTGAATTTGGAACCTTCTCCCGCTTTGGTTTCCACCCACACTTCATGACCGTGGTTGACCAGAAGAGCCACTGCATCGGGCGTGAGGCTGATACGGTTTTCCTGCAATGAAACCTCTTTGGGTAACCCGATAAAGAACGAGTGCTTTGCCTTCTTCACGGGCATTAGCTTTTCCTGCGTGTATATGCCGGTCTTTACAAGCGTCTCAAAACCGGTCTTCTTCTTTTCACTCATGATCTGAATATTCGATAAGTCGTGTGGCAGGTGTATGTTCTTTGATTCTCACGTTAAAGCAATCAGCGGGGAGCAGGCTGGCTATTTTTTCTGACCATTCCAGGAAGCAGTAATTTCCCGAATCCAGGTATTCCTCCACTCCGATATCCATCGCCTCCGTTTCTTTTTTTAGTCTGTAAAAATCGAAATGATAAATCGTCAATTCACTCTGTGTGGTGTATTCATTCACGATCGAAAAAGTAGGACTGCTCATCACTTCAGTTACTCCCAGCACTTCACATACTTTTTTAATCAATGTTGTTTTCCCCGCTCCCATCTCACCTTCCACCAGCCAGATTTTCTTTGTTGTCGCCTGCAGCAGTTCACCGGCCACTGCATCTAACTCCTTTAACTGAAGCGGATCACCATTATTCACCGCTTTCCACTTCTCAGGCATGTTTCGAATTTAAGAAAACTAAAGGAATAATCATCTCCTCCAGACTCACTCCACCATGCTGAAACGTATCGTTATAAAAATTAACGTAGTAGTTATAGTTGTTGGGATAAGCAAAAAACTGATCTTCAATGGCAAACACGTATGAGGTTGAAATATTATTTTTAGGAAGATAGAACCGCTCGGGCTTCAACGCTTCCATCACCTTATCTCCCTGGTAGCCCAGATTCTTTCCCTGCTTATACCGAAGATTGCTATTCACTGCTTTGTCACCCACAATTTTAAAAGGACGCTTTACGCGGATGGTGCCGTGATCGGTGGTGATGATCACCCTTGCTTTCTTTTCGGAAATCTTTTTCAGAATATCAAAAAGAGGAGAATGCTCGAACCATGACTTGGTGATGGAACGATACGCTGCTTCATCCGGAGCCAGCTCACGAATCATTGCCATGTCGGTGCGGGCATGAGAGAGCATGTCTACAAAATTATAGACGATCACATTCAAATCATTATTGAACAAGTTATTGACGGTATCGGCCAGATCTCTTCCTTCTTCCAGCTTCTTTATTTTATGATAGGAAGACTTGATGTTCAGGTTATTTCTTCTGATCTGCTTGTTCAAAAACTCGTCTTCAAAATTATTCTTCCCATCATCCTCATCTTCACCAACCCATAGATCAGGATTGGTCTTAGCCATCTCTGAAGGAAGCATGCCGGAGAAGATGGCATTACGTGCATACGCAGTAGTAGTGGGCAAAATAGAATAATACGTTTCTTCCGAATCGATATTGAAGTAATCGTGAAGAATGGGCTCAATAGTTTTCCACTGATCGAAGCGAAGGTTATCGATCAAAATAACAAAAACAGGTTTTCCCTTTCCTACTTCCGGAAACACTTTCTTCTTCATCACCTGATGCGAAAGCAATGGCTTCTCTACGTTCGGGTTGTTCAGCCAGTTCTCATAATTGCGTTTGATATAGCGGCAGAAGTTTACATTGGCCTCCACTTTCTGAGACTCCAGTATTCCGGCCATGTCTTTATTATCGCCCTGCTCCAGCTGGAGCTCCCAGAAGACTAACTTCTTATAGATATCCGCCCACTCATCGTGATTCATGTTATCCATGAAAGCCATACTGATCTTACCAAACTCCTGCTGATAGTTGTTGTTGGTTTTCTCCAGCACCAGCCGTTTGTTATCCAAAATCTTTTTGACAGAAAGTAATATCTGGCTTGGGTTGATGGGCTTGATCAGGTAATCATCAATCTTGGCGCCAATGGCTTCTTCCATAATCAGCTCTTCTTCATTCTTGGTGATCATCACCACCGGAAGATTGGGCTTGTTATTTTTGATCTGGCTGAGCGCTTCCAGACCGGACATACCAGGCATATGTTCATCCAGGAAAACGACATCGAAGTGTTTTGATTCGCTCAGTTCTACAGCCTCCGCGCCATTGTTTACCGGTGTTATATCGTATCCTCTTTGTTGTAAAAAAAGAATGTGTGGCTTCAGCAAATCAATCTCATCATCCGCCCACAAAATCGTATATCTTTGCATAGATTCAAATTTAAGCAATCCAACTCATTAAATTTCTTTCGCATTACCAATTCAGAAAAAGAACCTGTGATCAAAAAGAAAATCATTAACGACCCGATATATGGCTTTATTACAATCACCAGCGGGGTTATCTACAAATTAATCGAGCATCCTTACTTCCAGCGCCTGCGCCATATCAGGCAGGTGGGGCTTACCGAGTTTGTCTACCCCGGAGCCACACATAGTCGCTTTCAGCATGCACTTGGCGCCATGCACCTGATGGGCAGGGTATTGGAGCAGCTCCGCACCAAAGGCATCGAAATTTCGAAGGAGGAATGCGAGGCGGCACAGATCGCTATTTTGCTTCATGATATTGGTCACGGACCTTTTTCACATGCCCTGGAGGAAACACTTCTGCCGGGGGTAAAGCACGAGAGCATTTCTTATTTGTTCCTCCGCGAACTCAACCATGAACTGAACGGAGCACTTGATCTTGCTCTTAAAATTTTCAGAAACAGTTATAAACGCAAATTCTTTCATCAGTTAGTCAGCAGCCAGCTAGATGTAGACCGCCTGGATTACCTGCATCGCGACTCTTTCTATAGCGGAGTATTGGAAGGAACGATTGGAGTGGACCGAATTATCACCATGCTTCATGTCGCCAACGATCAGTTAGTGGTTGAAGAAAAAGGGATCTACAGCATCGAAAACTTTCTGCATGCGCGAAGGCTGATGTACTGGCAGGTTTATCTGCACAAAACTTCCGTAAGTGCAGAGCGCATGATTGTGAACCTGATCAAGCGTGCCAAATATCTTGCGCAATCCGGAGAACGACTTGCCGGAAGCGAACCGCTGAAAAAGTTTCTTATACAAAATTATACGATAGACGATTTCAATGCGAAGCCATCGTTGCTGAATGTCTTCGGGCAGCTCGATGATAATGACATCTGGGGAGCCATTAAAATATGGCGTACGCATCGCGACCCTATTCTTTCGCAGCTCTGCGAGATGCTGATTCGCAGAAACCTATTTCAGATTATTTTATCCACCGATCTGATCAGCAAAAGCCAGGTTGAAAAAGTCCGCAAAACAGTTTGTAAGCACTATAACCTGCTGCAAAAAGACGGTGCTTATCTATTTTCGCACGGCACCGTTACCAACGAGGCGTATGTACGTGAAGGGCAAACCATCAATATCCTGATGAAGAGCGGCAAGGTGGCAGACATTGCACAGGTTTCTGATTTACCTACCATTACAGCCATCAGCAGAATCGTGAAAAAAAACTATTTATGCTGGCCCAAAAACGTATCTTTGTAGACTTTGTTACTCGTTATTTATAGGTTGTATCAAAGCGCTTGATGTATAACTGATAACGGGATACTCATTTAACTGATACACATGGAGTTTACCATTGGGCAAATAGCCGGCATGTTGGGAGGCGAGGTGAAGGGGGATGAAACAGCAAAAATCAATATGTTGGCAAAAATCCAGGATGCAAAGTCCGGACAGATTGCCTTCCTCTCCAATCCTAAATACGAACAATTCATTTATACCACACAGGCCAGTGCAGTTATTGTAAAAAAAGATTTTCTTCCTAAAAAAGAAATCACACCTTCTCTTATCCTGGTCGATGATCCTTACATCAGCTTTACTACGCTGCTGGAGGAATACCACAAGATGATCAGCTTCCAGAAGACAGGTATCGAACAGCCCAGCTTCATCGGGGAATCATCCGTTACCGGGAAAAATATCTATCGTGGTGCCTTCTCTTACATTGGTACCGGTGCTAAAATCGGTGATAACGTAAAAATTTATCCTCATGCTTTTATTGGTGATGAGGTCGCTATTGGAGATAATACTATCATTCACTCAGGGGTAAAGCTGTATGCAGGTACTAAAGTTGGAAAGAACTGCGTCATTCATTCCGGAACAGTAATCGGAAGCGATGGATTTGGATTTGCACCACAGGCCGATGGCACCTATAAATCAATTCCTCAACTGGGCAATGTGATCATCGAAGATGATGTAGCTATCGGTGGAAATACCGTGATTGACTGCGCTACCATGTTTGGTGATTCAACCATTATCCGGCAGGGGGTAAAACTAGACAACCTCATCCAGGTAGCCCATAATGTAGAAATCGGAAAGAACACGGTGATCGCTGCGCAAACTGGTATTTCAGGCTCCACCAAAGTAGGCGAAAGCTGTATCATTGGCGGGCAGGTAGGAATTGCCGGCCACCTGGTGATTGCTAACCGGACTGGCGTAGGTGCACAGTCAGGCATCTCCAAAGCGCTTGTTGAAGGCCAGCAGTTGTTTGGCTCTCCCGCCTTTGAATTGGGTAAATGGCTGCGTTCCTATGCGGTCTTCAGAAAGTTACCCGATCTGGTAGACCGCCTTGGTGAGCTGGAAAAAAAGGTAAATAAAAAATCAGATACTCCTTCCCAATCGAATTGATACCTTAAAAGAGCCTTTTTCATCCTTATTTCAATTATCCGCTACTCGCATAGCACAGTTTTTTGATTATCGGTTAATGGAACATTAAATTTGCGCCACTTTATAAAAAAATGCTAAATCACAAGCAGCAAACGATCAAGAAGTCGGTAACCCTCTCAGGCGTAGGCTTGCACACTGGTGTGCAGACCAACATGACCTTTGTTCCCGCAAAACCGAATCACGGAATTAAATTTCAACGCATCGACCTTCCCGGCTCGCCCATCATTGATGCGGACTGCGACCGCGTAGTGGATGTTTCAAGAGGAACAACCATTGAGCAAAGTGGTGCCCGCGTAAGTACCATTGAACATACACTGGCCGCCCTGGTAGGCCTGGAAATTGATAATGTACTGATCCAGCTGGACGGACCGGAATGCCCTATCATGGATGGAAGCTCTATTGAGTTTGTCAATGTGCTGAAAAGCGCAGAGTCGGAAGAGCAAAATGCGCTCAAGGACTTCTTTGAAGTGCAGGACAGCATTTTCTACAGAGATACCGCCCGCAATGTGGAAATCGCAGCTCTTCCGCTGGATGATTACCGCGTAACGGTGATGATCGATTACAACTCACCGGTATTAGGAAGTCAGCATGCTTCCATTGCCAACATTCAGCAATTCGAAAAAGAAATTGCTTCCTGCCGCACCTTCTGCTTTTTACACGAGCTGGAAATGCTCTATAAAAACAACCTGATTCGTGGCGGTGATCTGAACAACGCAATCGTGATTGTTGACCGCGTGGTGGAAGAGCACGAGTTGGATAACATTGCCCGTATGCTGGGTAAACCTAAAGTAGAAGTAAAAAAGGAAGGCATTCTTAATAATATCGAGCTTCGTTATAATAACGAACCGGCACGGCACAAGCTTCTGGATATTGTGGGCGACCTGGCTTTGGCCGGCCGGCCGATCAAGGCACAGATTCTGGCTGCCCGGCCCGGCCACGCTGCCAATGTAGCGATGGCTAAGAAATTAAAGAAGGCAATGGCTGATGCCGATAAGAAGGGAGTACCACGCTACAACCCGAATCTGCCTCCGGTAATGGATATTAACCATATTGTTAATATCCTTCCGCACCGTTATCCTTTCCTGCTTATTGACAAGATCATTTATCTCGATCACGAAAGTGTGTCCGGTATCAAGAACGTTACCATGAATGAGCCCTTCTTTCAGGGACATTTTCCTGGTAACCCGGTGATGCCAGGTGTATTGCAGGTAGAAGCCATGACTCAGGTAGGTGGTATTTTAGTACTGAACACAGTACCTGATCCTGAAAACTACTGGACTTACTTCTTAGGTATTGACGATTGCCGTTTCAGGAAGATGGTTTTGCCGGGCGATACATTGGTGATCCAGTGCGATTTGCTGGCTCCTATCAAACGAGGTATTGCCAAAATGAGAGGTCGCGCTTATGTAGGCAATACATTAGTTTGCGAAGGTACTATGACTGCCAGTATTGTCCGTAAAGATTCATGAGCGCATACCCGTTAACCAACATTCATCCTGAAGCAAAGATTGGCAACAATGTAATCATTGAGCCTTTTGCCACTGTACAGCGAAATACAGTCATTGGTGATGGCACCTGGATTGGCCCTAATGTGACCATTATGGAAGGAGCTCGTATCGGAAAGAACTGTAAAATATTTCCTGGCGCTGTCATCTCAGGTACTCCGCAGGATCTCAAGTTTAAAGGAGAAGAAACCACGGCAGAAGTGGGTGATAATACAACCATCCGCGAATGCGTAACCCTCAACCGGGGTACTGTAGATAAGTTTAAAACAGTGATCGGATCCAATTGCCTCATCATGGCTTATGCGCACATTGGCCACGACTGTATCATTGGCAGTAATTGTATTTTAGGAAACACGGTACAGCTTGCCGGTCATGTGATCATCGATGATTACGCTATCTTCGGGGGCGCCTGTGCCGTGCAGCAATTCGCCAAAGTAGGCGCTCATGCCTATATTGGTGGCGGATCGCTGGTGCGTAAAGATGTACCACCCTTTACTAAAGCAGCACGCGAGCCATTGGCGTATGCAGGCATCAATTCAGTAGGCTTACGCAGGAGAGGCTATTCGTCTGAGAAGATCAGTGAGATCCAGGAGATCTATCGCTATATATTCCTGAAAGGCCTTAACAATTCCAAAGCGATTGACCTGATTGAGCGCGACCTTCCGGCAAGCGAAGAACGCGAATACATTATCAACTTTGTACGTCAGTCGGAAAGAGGAATCATGAAAGGATTCACTACCAGCTCTCCGGAAGCAGAATGACCATTGAGGCGGAGAATCTGGGCAAGCGATTTAATCGTGAGTGGATTTTCAAAGACCTGACGTTCTCTTTCCAAACCGGAAACACGTATGCTGTTACGGGGCCTAATGGCTCAGGTAAATCTACTTTAATGCAGGTATTGTGGGGCCAAATGCCTTCAAGTGCCGGACGGCTCTGTTATAAAAATCAGAACCAGACCATTCCGGTGGAGGAAATCTTCCCTCACCTGTCCATCGCCACACCCTATATGGATCTGATTGATGAGTTCACTTTATCGGAGATGCTTCACTTTCATTTTAAATTCAAATCTGTGCGCCAGGGAAAGAGCATGGATGAATTGATGGAAATGATGGAATTGCCAGCCTCCAAAGACAAGCTGATCTCCAATTTTTCGTCTGGTATGCGGCAACGGCTAAAGCTGGCTTTGGCATTTTACTCGGACACCTCATTGCTGTTTTTAGATGAGCCAACAACCAACCTGGACAGGAAATCCATCGACTGGTACACCAAAAATCTTCATGCTCTGCCTGGGGACATTTTAGTTTTTATCGCTTCCAACCAGGAACATGAGTACCCTGCTACCGCCAAAAAGATTGATATTCTTGACTTTAAGAAGGTTACAAAATCAAATCAGTGATCATTAAAACAGGTAACAGCGCTATTATCTTTAAGTTAACACGGAATAGCAGCTTTTTTTAGAAACCCGATTTTACTAAGTTTAAGTTCTTTAAATACCAAAAACGAATGAAGATTACTTTAAAAGCACTTGCTTCTGTACTGGCCATAGTTTCTGTACTTGTTATTTCCAGCTGCGGTGGCGACTCCAACCCCGAACCTTCTATCGAAGATCAGCAACTTGCAAAACTGTCTGCCACCTGGACGATTTCAGACGTAACGCTTGATGGGGTAAACAAAAAATCAGATTACCCAACCACTTTTCAATTATTGATTTCCGGAACGGCAGGAGCAACTTCCTTTGGCTATACTGCCGGGCCACTTCCTGCCAATAGACCTGCTTATAGCCCCTGGCCAGCGAGTGGTACCTGGGCATTTGGAGCAAATCCTGAAACTCAAATTGTACGTGACGAAGCTAAGCCAGCAGATAAAAAGGATCTGACCTATGCACTAAGTGCTGATGGCACTAAACTTACAATTAGTTTCGATTTTTCCGGAACGGGATACCCTGCACGTACATCTAATGTAACAGGTGCCTGGGTGTTTACTTTCACTAAGTAGTCTTTAGACTTGACTAAGATAATTTTAAAGGCTTCTTCGGAAGCCTTTTTTATTTTAGTATCACCACGGAAATACCATCTCCTCCGCGCTCCACATGCTCATCTGCCACGGAAGCTACTGCTTTTACTTTGCGCAAATGATCTCGCACCACTTTGCGTAGCACGCCTTCTCCTTTACCATGCAGGATCTTTAACTCTCCCTGTCCCAGCAGCAAAGCATTGTCGATAAACTGATCCAGCAAAGTAATCGTCTCTTCTACGCGTTTACCACGAATATCCAGCGTAGAAGAAAAATTGGATTGCCGCTCGTGAATATTTAAACCCAATGAACGGGCTTTCTTTACCGGATCGAATTCAATCAAGTCGCTTCGTACCAGCTGACTTGTTTTCAGATTAGAACGGAGCTCTCCAAACTGAACCGTTGCATTGTTGTTCTTCAGTGAAAGTATAGTACCTGTTACCTCCTGCCCGCGAAGGCGAACCTTATCACCTTCTTTAAGCGCCTCATTGTTTTTTTGCTCCAACGGTTTGCTCACTGGAAGAATTTTATCACCTAATTCTTTCAGGCCTTCTCTTACTTTCCTCGTCTCTTTCTTCTCCGCTTTGTTCTCTTTGATGTGGCGGATGGTTTTTTCAATCTCTCTGTTCGTCTCCTTTAATAAAGTGGAAGCTTCTGCTTTTGCCTTATCAATAATTTCTTTTTTCCTCGATTCCAACCCACCCGACAGTTGCTGGTATTTATTCAGCTCTTCGTTCAGTTTTTTTTCTTTCTGCTGAAGCTCCAGCGTCTTCTTAACGGCTAGTTGCTTCTCGTCAGCCACGGTTTTCATCAATGTTTCCAAACCGGTAAGGTCTTTACCAATGATGTTCTCGGCTGCCTGAATCGTCTCATAAGGAAGCCCTGTTTTGCGGGCGATCTCCAAAGCAAAAGAACTTCCTGGTTTACCAATCTCTAAAGAGAAAAGCGGCTCCAGCTGCTTGCTATCAAATAACATGGCTCCGTTTCGAATGCCTTCTTCGTTGCTGGCAAACAGCTTCAGGTTATAATAATGCGTGGTGGCCACTCCCCATACTTTCTTACGCACCAATGAAGTGAGAATAGCCTGGGCAATACCTCCGCCAAAGTTCGGATCGGTACCGGATCCTAACTCATCCATCAGCACCAAGGTATTTTCATCTGCATGGCGCAGGAAAAAATTCATATTCCGTAAGTGCGAGCTGTAGGTACTCAAATCATTTTCGATGGACTGCTGATCGCCAATGTCGAGGAAAATATTTTTGAATATCCCCGCGGAAGAATTTTCCTGCAGCGGAACAAGCAATCCGCACTGCAGCATGTATTGAAGCAAGCCGGTGGTTTTCAATACTACGGACTTACCTCCTGCATTAGGACCGGAAACAAGAAGAAATTTTTCTTTTGAAGTAAGGTCAATCGTAAGCGGCACAACGGGGCGCTTATCGCGTAAACTTAAAAACAACAATGGATGCCTTGCGCCTAACCAATTCAAATCAGGATGTTCTTTCAGGTAAGGCAACGTAGCATCTATGTCGATGGAAAACTTCGCTCTTGCCCGCGCGAAATCCATTTGTCCCAGGAACTGATAAGCGGTGATGAGATAGGGAAGATTTTCTCTTAATAATGCAGTCAGCTCTTTCAGAATTTTTACAATCTCCCTTCGCTCGGCCAATACGAGATCACGAATCTCGTTATTTGCTTCCAGTACTTCTGCAGGCTCCATGTATACCGTTTGCCCGGTGGATGATTCATCTACAATAAAGCCACGTACTTTTCTTTTATGTTCTGCCAGCAAAGGAATCACCACGCGTCCATCGCGAATAGTAGGAGAAACACCATCCGGTGTAAGGCCCTGCTCAGCTGCATTCCTGAAAATCTGATCGGTTAATCTTCGCACGCGGGATTGTTCTTCACGAAGCCTTTTCCTGATCTTGCTCAGCTCCGGGCTGGCCGAATCTTTTACTTTACCGGCATCATCGAATTTAGACTGAAGCTGGATTAAAACTTTTTTATCTAACAGAACAGGCTCACTCAGCAAACTCAGTTCCGGGTAAATTTCCCTGGACTTGAATAAAAATGCTTTACCTTCGAAAATGGTGTGAAGGGAAAGAATGATTTTATGGAAAGCTTCTTCTTCAACAAAAGTCCCTTCAATGGCAATGGTGGGCCAGAATTCAGAAGGATCAAAATAGTTGGCAGACGGAAACGTTTCTGATTTTTGCAGCAACTGCTTAAATTCCAGATTCTGATGAAGACGTTTTCTTACCTCGCGGAAATCAGGAGAGAACTCCATCTCATCTGCGAGCCGTATTCCCAGTTCGCTTAAGCAATAGTTACGAAGCCGCTGGCGGATCTGGTCGAAACCCAGCTTCTGTTCAAAATCATTCGGATAAGTCATACTTCACTGCACCTGTTCAGTTCACCACCGTTTTGGGCTCGGGAGGTTTGGCCCGTTGTTCACGCAAGCTAAGTGTATCGATTACTGAATCATAGATTTGCTCCAGCTCTTTCGGATGAATGAGGTAATACTGATAGGTTGTGCTCATGACGGAATCGGATAACCCGCTTTCCTTCAACAGCTTTTCCTGAAAAGGGTGGAACAGCTTATCGGCCGAATCTCTGGGCACCAGCGCTACCGAAAGGCGTGCTTCTGCCAGGTAGATCTTCACCATCACGGCAGCGAGCTCCTCTTTGCTGAGCACTCCGTCAGGGAGTTTTTCTTTTCCGCAGGAGAATACCAAAAGAAGGACAACTGAAAAAAATAAACTATTTCTAACCATGACTGCAAAGCTGCTATGAAAAATTGATGGTGGAGAAGTCGACCGTTATTTTGCATCCACTTCCCAAAGTAAATTCAAAGGAATTGTGATCTAACTTCTGAAGCTGATAGATACCGTCAACTAATGTATAGATTTCAATTGAAGCCCTGTCTGCATCAACAAGAATATAATACTTTATGCCTTGCTGCTGATAAATTTCAAATTTGGTATGCCTATCGCGCAAAGCCGTAGATGGAGATGCTATCTCGGCAACTACCGTTGGCGGAAAGTCCAGAAATTTCTTTTCAATAGTTCCACATACCACCAATACGTCCGGTTCGAAGATGGTGTCATCCGAAATTTTATAATCGATGTAATCATACACTCTGCATTTATTCTTGCAGGCCGATTGGCGCAATGCAATATTAAATTCAGTAATCACGTCAGCTACGATTCCCTGATGCCGGGGTACAGGAGCCGGACTCATCGCGATGGGGTGGCCATCGATCAATTCCCATCTTCCCTCCCACTGAACCCAGTCCTCGTAGGTATAATGAGGCAATATTTTGTGCACATTACTCATCCTTTGTAAAATTACGTAATATTTCAAACCTTCCGCTTTTCAAAAACGTCATTATTGGTAAGGATAATCTGTTTATTTTTAACCCGCTAAAATTATGCCGCGTGAGGGACCTTCTAAAAAAGCTGCGTAAGTACGAAATTCAGATCCGCAAGGCTATCAACAGCCAGATGCAGGGTGACTTCCATTCCATCTTCAAAGGATCGGGGCTGGAATTTGATGACGTGCGTCCCTACCAGTATGGCGATGATGTACGGTCTATCCACTGGAATGTAACGGCCAAAGGACACGGCACCTTTGTAAAGACGTATCGTGAGGAAAAGGAACAAACGATTTATTTCATTGTTGATGTGAGCGCCTCGCAGGACATTGGTAGTCCCGGTAAAACCAAAGAGGACGTGGGGAAAGAGATTTGTGGAGTACTGGCCTTATCGGGAGCGAAAGAATCGAGCCAGATCGGACTGATCTGTTTTTCCGATGAACGCGAAAAATTTATCAAGCCGGCCAAAGGAATGGCGCAGGCCTATGAGATTGTTTATAACCTGGCCAGGCTAAAACCAAAGTCAAGAAAGACTAACCTGAATAAAGCCATCGTTTTTGCATTGAACTCCATACGGAAAAGAAGCGTGATTGTGATGATCTCCGACTTTATCGATGAAAATTATTTTCATAACCTTAAATCGCTGGCACGCAGGCACGATCTGGTGCTGATCAGCGTAAGCGATAAAAGGGAAACCGATTTACCGAAGCTGGGAATCATTCCTGTTCTGGATAAAGAAACTAACAGTACGATCTGGATCAATACTTCATTTGGCGACTTTCGTCAAAATATTATCAAACACCACGGGAGCCGCGTGCAGGAGCTGGCCGAGTTCAGCAAAAAACATCAGATTAATTTTTTAAGTGTGGACACTGCTACGGATTACGTTCCTCAGCTACTGCGCTTGTTTAAGGTGAGAAATAAAATGGCGAAGAGTGTTTAAGAAAATTTCCATCCTGCTTGCTTCAGTACTGATTTCGTTTTTTGCCTCCGCGCAACAGGCAAAAGTGCGAGGCTCATTTCTGGCCGACAGTGTACGCATAGGCGAGGCTATTCCTTATTCGCTTACCGCCTATCATTCCAAAAAGACGGACGTCCTCTTTCCTGATTCCTCTTTTTCATTTGCTCCTTTTGAATTCAGAAGCAAAAGATTCTTTCCTACGGTAACAAAAGATACCATCAGCTATGATAGTGTTGTCTATTATTTGTCCACCTACGAAGTACAACCGGTTCAGCATTTATCTTTACCGGTATTTATTGTTCACCCGCAGGATTGCACACGTTCAGTAGCCCAGGCCGATTCCATGCGCGTGGTGCAAACCATAAAAGCGTTACCTGATTCGATCAGCCTGCGAAGCCTTCATCTGAAAACCAATACAGCTTATCAAAAAGTAAAATGGTCATTCAATTATATCATCCTCCTCATCATTGCAGGTGTTCTGATTATTATCGGCCTGGTAGGATGGATTGTATTCGGAACAGAGATACGAAAACATTTCGCGGTGCGCAGGTTGGAGAAAAACCATCTCGCATTCATTACTCAATTCGATCTGGCTGTGGAGCAACTTAAAACAAACGTCTCGGCTGTCAGAACCGAGGCGGTATTGCTCATCTGGAAAAAATACATGGAAGGATTAGTCGAGCGTCCGTTCACCAAATCTACTACCAAAGAAATACTCCGCTATGATGCAAGTGAGCAACTGAGCGTTGCCTTACGTGCTACCGACAGGATCATTTACGGAGGTCTGAATGAATTCTCTGAAACTTCATTTAGCACCTTACATGATTACGCAATAACGCAATACCAAAGAAAGATGGAGGAGGTGAAGAATGGATAGCGCAATCAATCCCTGGTACTCACCGGGCTGGTTTTTCCCTTCCCAGTTTGGAAGCTACACCTGGGAGAACCGGATTTACCTGTGGGCATTATTACTTGTACCTGTCATTATCGCTTTTCGCTGGCTCACCCGTTATCTGTTGAATCAAAAAGTGCCGGTGGCTTTGGTAAAAAGCGATTTAAAGAGTACGCCCCTCACGTTAATCCGGCTTCTGCCCGATCTTATTTTAACGCTGGTAGTTACGCTGATCATCGTTGCATTGGCGCGGCCACAGAAGACCAATGAAAAAGTAGAACAATGGACGGAAGGTATTGATATCATGCTGGCCATCGATATTTCGCAGTCCATGCAAATCTCTGACTTTACTCCTACCCGGCTGGATGCGGCACGGGAAGTGGCACGTGATTTCATCAAAGGCCGTATGCAGGATCGTATTGGTATCGTGGTGTTTTCCGGTGATGCATTCTCGCTCGCACCACTTACTACGGATTATGAACTATTGAATTCCTATCTTAATGAGATCAGTTTTGATATGATTGAGAATCGGGGAACAGCAATAGGCAGTGCCCTGGCTGTGGTGACTAACCGCATGCGTGAGTCCGAATCCAAATCGAAAGTATGCATTCTGCTTAGCGATGGTGATAACACAGCAGGGAACATAGATCCTATTACTGCAGCCGAACTTGCTGCTGCTTATAATATTAAAATCTATACCATCATTGTCGGTAAGGAAGGGCTTGTACCTTTTGGCCAGGATTATTTTGGAAGACCCCACATGGTAGAGAATACCGTAGACGAAACCACCATGCGCAAGATTGCCGACATTGGTAACGGCCAGTTTTTCCGTGCTACGGATGAAAGTGCGCTGCAAAATGTATTTGCCCGTATCAATCAATATGAGAAAGCAGAAATCAAGGAAAGCCGGTTTAAAGACACCTCTGATTATTACTTCATCTACCTGCAATGGGCCATCGTTCTGTTCCTGCTGTGGCTGCTGCTGAAGTCTACGTTCATCAGTAACGTACTTCAGGATTAAACCTGGCTGATATATCAGCTGTTTTTTCCAGCACTGGATCTCTTGCGCTTCGATCAGTATTACTGGTTAATCAGAGCGTTATACCCTGAAAAATGAGGCGGCCACCGAATACCATGAGGATGATGCCTACGATGATATTTAAATACATCATGGTTCGCGGGGTCACTAATCTGCGAAGTTTGTTAGCCAGGTAAGCTTTGAGCAGATCGGTAATCAATACCGTACCCAACACAGCTGCGAAGAAAATAAAAAACTGGATTCCTTTCGAGTAACCGAAATCAACGGAAGCAATGCTGATTGCACCCAGCCAGAAAAGGATTACCATTGGGCTGATACCGTTGATGATAAATCCCTTCAGGAAATAACGAAACTTCCCACGATCCTCGACTTTCTTTATCTCTCCGTTGATGCTCTTCCTGCTTTTGATAAGCGAATGATAAAGTCCGAACAGGATAAGAATGGCGCCACCACCATAAGCCATGTACACCTTATTCTGATCCTGATCGATGAACTGTGTCAATCCAAAATAGCAAACGGTAACATACATAATGTCGCTGAGTGAAACCCCCAGGGCGACCAGCACTCCACTCCAGAAACCGCGCTCTACGCTGGTTTGCAGAATAGCAAAAAAGACCGGCCCTACAAGAAAGGCCAGTACAAATCCTAATTTGATTCCGTTAATAACAATCATGAAAACGGAGTCATGGTTGAATAAACTCTACCCACTGATCGAGCTGTGTATTTTTAATGACGCGTGGAAATTTATTCTGCCCACCCACCTTGCCTTTCGATTCCATCCAATTGTAAAATGTTTTTAACGGCAGTACATCCACAAATACTTCTTTCAATGCCGCACTGCGCTCCACGGCATAATCATCGTTCAACTCCTTCAGGTGATGATCGAGGCGTTCCTTAAGTAAATGCTTATCCACTACATCATCCGTGCCCACATACCAATGATGTGCAAAGAGTGTTCCATGAGGGATCCCTGCCACGGTGAATTCAGGAATCTGGATATTCATTTCATCCGACACCAGTTCGATGGCTTTGTTCATATTATCCACCGAGAGATGCTCTCCACAAAGACTAAGAAAATGTTTCGTTCTTCCGATGATGACGATTTCTGCATCTTCAACTGATGTGAATTTCACCACATCTCCAATCAGGTAACGCCATGCGCCAGAGCACGTGGAGAGCAGGATTGCATACTCTTTGCCTTCTTCCACTTCATCAATCATCACTGCCTCAGCGTCCTGTTTTATATCTCCGTTGGGGAGAAAGTTTTTATCTTCAAAAGGCACAAACTCATAGAAGATACCATTGTTCAATACCAGCCTCATGGACTTCCGGTTGGGCGATGCCTGGTAAGCGATAAAGCCTTCGGAAGCGAGATAAGTTTCGATGTAATGAATGGGTCGTCCCAATAATTTATCGAACCCCTTGCGATACGGTTCTATGGAAACCCCGCCATGCACATACACCCTAAGGTTGGGCCATAGCTCATGAATATTTTTGATTTTATAGTGCTCAATTATTTTTTCCAGAAGAATCTGCAGCCATGCCGGTACGCCTACGATAATGCCGATATCCCAGTCCTGCGCTTTATAGACAATCTCGTTAAGCTTGGCATCCCAGTTACGGGTTTTGGCAATCCGTTTTCCGGGTTTATAAAAATGCTGGAACCAGAAAGGAAGATTCGAAGCCTGAATTCCGCTCAGATCGCCTTCAAAATAACTTCCTCTTTTATTTAAATGTGTGCTTCCACCCAAGGCCAGAATGCCTGCTTCAAAAAACTCGGCCGGCAGATCATACTTGGAAAGAGAAACCATCTGCCTGATGCTGGTACGCTGAATGGCTTTGGTCATATCTTTAGTGACCGGGATGTGCTTGGAAGCGGTCTCGGAAGTACCCGAGCTGAGTGCAAAATATTTTACACGGCCAGGCCAGCAAACATTCTTAACACCTTTGGTTGAGAGATGCCACCAATCCTTATAGATTTTTGTATAGTCGTGGAGTGGAATCGTCTTAAAAGCAGGATAGAATCCCTTTGGGCTTTTACGAAAAGTATTAAGTATATCGCTGAAATTGTAGTACTTACCAAACTCGGTCTGATTCGCAGTGATCAATAGCTCTTTGAGTTCATTCTTCTGAAGTTCAAAAGGGGATGAGTATTCCTGGGCAAGATTTTCACGCAGTTTTATTCCTTTTTTAAGTAAGGTTCCTAAGATCGCCATATTTTTGTGTGCCTTTAAAGAACGGTTAGTTTGGGTGGGCAAGTTAAAGAATGAGTACTAAAAATAACATAGCCCGGTTTCAGCAGGAGCTGGCGGCCAAAAACTGCCAGCTGATAGCAGTAAGTAAAACACATCCGGCAGAAAAGGTAGCTGAAGCCTATGAAGCAGGGCAACGCATCTTTGGCGAAAACAAAGTGCAGGAGATGAGTGGCAAATATGAAGTGCTGCCCAAAGATATTCAGTGGCATCTGATCGGCCATCTGCAAAGCAACAAGATTAAATACATTGCACCTTATGTGGCGCTTATCCATTCGGTCGACAGCGGGAAGCTTCTGGAGGAAATCAACAAGCAGGGAAAGAAGATTGACCGGATTATTCCTTGCCTGCTGCAGGTACACATTGCCGAGGAAGAGACCAAGTTTGGCTTTGATGAGCAGGAACTGATGGCTTTTATCTCCTCTCCTGCTCTTGCTGCTCTTACTCACATGCGCATTGAAGGATTGATGGGCATGGCTACGCTGACAGAAAACAAAGAACAGATCCGCAAGGAGTTTCGTCAATTGAAAAAAATATTCGACACTATCCGGCAAATGAACACGCCTGAACAGGTAATCATGAAAAATCTTTCCATGGGAATGAGCTCGGATTATCAGATTGCGATGGAAGAAGGAAGCACGATGGTTCGGATTGGTACTGCTATCTTCGGAGGAAGGGGTAAGCTAATTGACAATGACACAGTTGACAATTGACGAATGAACCCAACATTATCCAAGTTTACTGTTTCTATTGCCTGGCATCTAAAATTCTATTTATTATGAATCAACAAAATACATTACTAACCGCAGCCCTGTTTGGATGCTTAAGTGTAGCATTGGGTGCATTTGGCGCTCATGCTTTGAAAGCTACGTTAACTGCCAGCGGGCGGCTGGATACGTTTGAGCTGGCAGTGAAGTACCAGTTCTATCACACGCTTGCTCTATTTGCTTTTGGTTTGCTGATGGATAAGATTCCCGGTGCAGGTATGATGACTGCCTCTGCATTGCTGACCACCGGGGTGATCCTGTTTAGCGGAAGTCTTTATGCGCTGGCGCTAACTTCCTTCCGGGGAGTTGCTTTTGTAACTCCGGTAGGAGGACTATTTTTATTGGCGGGCTGGGTTGTTGCCGCTTATGCGATAGCGACAAGAAACCCTGGTAATGAGTGATTTCTTCTCTTCTGAGCAGAAGGAAGAATGATTTATCTGTTAGAAATTTTCTTTTCCAGCACGTTAGCCGAAAAGGTAAGCTGGCTGGCCTCCGGATTGGTTGCGTTTGAAATAATAGTAGCTACCTTATTTTGCCTGCCATATTTGCCCGAGCTATTGAAAGCGATCACAATCTCTGCTTTGCTTCCGGGCAAAATAGGATCACGAGTCCATCCTTTGGGAACGGTGCAGCCGCAGGTTACTTCTACATTCGTAATTACCAGCGGCTCGTTTCCTGTGTTGGTAAATTCAAAAGTGTGCTCCACCTTATCTCCCTGGTAGATGTCGCCAAAATCGTGCGTAATACTCGTCCAGGCGATTACGGGACCGCTCTGTTTTACATTATTATTATTATTCTGGGCAACAGCGTAAGACACAGCGTAAGACATTGCGCTGCCTAAGAATACCATCGCCAAAAGAATTCTTTTCATTGCGTTTATCATTATGTTTTATAAGGAGTAATAGATCCGGTATCAGTTAAAATGTAAATTCGTTATCGCTTTATGAAATTTAATAACGATTATAAAGGTTAAAACGTATTTATGATCAATCCGGTTCAGGAATTTTATGGCAACCGTTTGCGTCTGAGAGTTTGTGGCTTGTGTACCAATCAGGATCAGTTGCTTTTAGTCAATCATCAGCTATCGCGGGCAGGCAACTTATGGATACCCCCGGGTGGTGGGCTTGAGTTTGGAGAATCGGTAACCGATGGATTGAGAAGAGAATTTATAGAAGAAACAGGCCTGCATGTAGAAGTCGAGGAGTTTCTTTTTACCAGCGAATTTCTTCAGCCTCCACTGCATGCCATTGAACTATTCTTTCGGGTAAAAGTAGTGGGTGGCACATTGAAAACGGGACGAGATCCGGAGCTGAAAGAATCCATTATCCGGGAAGTGAAATTTGTATCGTGGCAGGAGCTGGCCACTTGGAATCCGGCAAGCCGGCATGGAATCTTCCAAAAAATAAATGAACCATCGCAAATCATGGATTTGAAAGGCTATTTTAAATTGTAATTGACTGTGTTTAACGGTTTAAAATTTTTATAATTGCCAAACTATCGTGGGCTGAAAGCCTCCTTATTGAATCTGTTTACGGAAAACGGTAATGAAATACTGAAAGTTTAACGGGAAATAACGAATCGCTTTGCAAGTAACAACGACCAGTTTTAAGCTGATCAAAAAGATCAAAGACGAAACTTTTGATGAGGAAAGACTTCATCAATATACGCTCCTTATCAATATTGGAATAAGAGATCTGCAGGTGGCTGTTGTGGATACGGATGACAGCCGGATGATTTTCTTTGAGGATTATGTACTAGGCGATCTGTCGTCACCGGACGACTGGCTCGGTCAGCTCCAGTCTCTTTTTGAAGCACATCCCCTTTTAATGGCGGGCTTCTGGAAAAATGTAAAGGCCGGAATCAAGAATAATAAATTTGTGCAGGTTCCTTCTTCGCTTTTCCTTGAAGAATCAGCTGCTGAGTACCTGCGTTTCAACAGTCACTTTGATGAGTCGAAGGAAGTCGTTCTCTCGGATGCCCCGCAGCAATCGGGAGCAGTGACGGTGTTTGCTCTTTATAAAAATGTGCACGAATGGCTGGTGGCTCTTTATGCCAATACCCGCCTCACGTTCATCCATCAGTCTGCCTCCCTGATTGAAGGAGTAATGAGTGTGAACGCCCATCAAAACCCGCCTCCGCTTTATTTGTATATCGACCGTTTCAAGCTGCACGTGATCTCTGCCAAAGAAGGGAAGCTGATCTATTACAACCAGTTTGTGATCAAGCAGTTTTCGGATTACGTAAAGTACATTATGCTTGTGCTGAATGCCCTGAACATGGATCAGCAAAAAAGCAAAGTAGTGTTGTGGGGATACATAGGAAAAAATTCACCCCATTACCTGGAGTTTGTCAAATACATTCGCAATGTATCTTTTGGTTCAAGACCCGCTCACCTCAAGTTTGGTTACCAGTTTGACGAAATACAGGAACATCATTTTTTTGATTTGTACACTATCGATCTGCCTTAGCTGTTAGTTCTGCATCCTCAGGAAACTCACACTAGCAGCGTTATTCCCCTAAGATCTACCGATATTAAAAACGCTAACCCATGAAGCGAATCGCACTTTTCCCCGGTTCATTTGATCCATTTACCAAAGGTCATGAAGATATCGTGCTGCGTGGCCTGCGCCTGTTTGATGAAATCATTATCGCCATCGGCTATAACAGCGGGAAGAACAAGCGCTACTTCCCTATCGAGGTCATGATTGATCATATCGGGGAGACGTTTGAAAAATACCCGAACATCAAAGTACAGACCTATGATGAACTGACGGCAGAATATGCGCGCAAGCACAACGCTCACTTTTTACTACGTGGTTTGCGCAACACCACCGACTTCGAGTATGAAAATAGCATTTCGCAACTTAATCGTAATCTGAATGAAGACCTGGAAACGGTGTTCCTCATCACTTCTCCTCAACTGGCTGCGATCAGTTCGTCCATCATCCGCGAAGTGCACCGTTATGGCGGAGATGTATCGAGTTTTTTACCTTTTAAGATTTGATCAGTAGCGCTTACTTCTCTGATTTCCGGTAGTATTTCTCAAAAACAAAGCGGATCGAGTTATAGGAATTTTCCAGCGCATGGTACACTTCTTTTTGAGTCATCCAGCGAATGTCTTCGATGTCTTCTTCCTGTTGTGGCTTAATCTTTGAATCGTCAACCAAATCCATCACGTACCAGCGGGTTTTCTTCAGCATGGATTTTTTATTCATCGTGTAAGTATGCCAGGTGGTACAGATTTTTTTTCCCAGCTTCACTTTCACATTACACTCTTCCTCCACTTCACGTACAGCCGTCTGTTTGCTTTTTTCGCCCGCCTCTTTTTTGCCTTTGGGAAGATCCCACTTCTTCATGCGGTAAATCATGAGCACCTTGTCTTTTTTAAGCACAAGCCCACCGGCTGCCTTAATGATTTTAAATTTCTTTTTCAGGTACAGCTTTACGGCTTCATAGTTGGCCACCGTAATAGACAGCGATAAGAGTGCAATCGGTACTTTAGAATTGATCAGATCCAATACAATATCGAGGTGCTGAATGTCGGCCTGGTTGATCCACACATGATTGATGAGCGCTGCCTTGGTAACCGGTGTCTGGCTTGCGTCAATAGCCGAATTGTATTCACCGGCTTCAGGCCTGGTACCCGGCTTCATTATTCGTACGGGTATGTCGTTGACAAAAAGGTTCATGCTCTGACGTGGCGCAAAAACATAAATTATTTGCAAGGGGCCAAATCCATGGGAAGGTTTTTTTTATCATCGCTGATGATGGGGATTATTCGATGCTTAATGTCTTAAAATCAAGGCGATTAGCGAGGTCAATCTGCCAGCCAGGGCTGGTAGTGGAAAGCCCGAAGTAGAAAGGCTTTGCGGATGGACGGATTTGGAGTGAGTAGCCCCAGTGACATCCCTATAACATCGGGATTTGGCGGAAGACCATCAATTCATTCCTAATGATATATTACTTGAATTCATGGACGAAAATTAGTGAGGGTTTTTGTGCTTTTCATGATAACTTGGCGGGCAATGAGTACGATTACTATACAGGAAAAAACGGCCGGAGCTGTGGCTTCGCGATTGCTTGAAATTGAAGCGATTAAATTGAATTATAAAACACCTTTTACATGGAGTTCGGGCTGGAAATCGCCCATCTATTGCGATAACCGGCTGTCGTTGTCGTACCCTGCCATTCGTACGTTCATTAAAGAGAATTTGTCGCAAGCCATACGCGATCATTTTGCCGATGTGGAATGCATCGCGGGCGTAGCTACTGCAGGTGTACCGCAAGGAGCACTGGTGGCGGAGGAATTGACGTTGCCTTATATTTATGTGCGGCCAAAGCCCAAAGATCATGGCATGGGAAATTTGATTGAGGGGAAAATAACCAAAGGACAAAAAGTGGTATTGATTGAAGATCTGATATCAACCGGAGGAAGTTCATTGAAGGCAGCACAGGCTTTACAGGAAGCAGGATTCGAGGTGATGGGGATGGTGGCCATATTTACTTATGGATTTGAAACAGCAGAAAAGAATTTTGAGCAGGCGGGAATTCCTTTGGTATGCCTGAGTGACTTCAGTCACCTGCTGAAAGAAGCGGTGGAAAAAAAATACCTGAAAGAAGAGGAGTTGATTTATGTAAAAAGCTGGAGGCTGGATCCTGCTAACTGGAAGTAAACTTATACGTTTCTTTATTTTTTGACGAAGGATGTCTTTATCGTGGCGGCTGAAAATCCAATGTAGTTATGGAATTTGTTATTAAAAATCGCCTTAAATCCATAGCAGAATATAAAAACCGTTGTTACCAGGAACACTTCTTCGGCATTCCCCACTTTTCTGTTACTTTTGCGAATCATTTTCCGGGCTCCGTATTTCAATGGATAGAATTTCAGATTCCGATTCTGAAGATGCAGGTTCGATTCCTGCCGGGGCCACATCTCTGCCAATAATCAATATCAAAAGCTCTCAAAATCAATTTTTGAGAGCTTTTTTGTTTAAGTCTATATCACATAAACACAACAATCTCACTTGGCAGGATACCTATTCGGGTACCAATCACCATTCTATAAAAAATTAATACCGAATCAATTGTAATATTTGTTTAACAGCGCATTACAACAAGTCAATCTGAATTAATTGCCATCAGAACTTATGATATCAGGTACCAAAACCAATCGATGGAATGAATTTAAATCAAACGTTCGTAATTCTCTTTTGGCTCAATTATTCAAAGAAGAATAGCAAAGGTCTTGTACCTCTTTAGGCGAGTATCACCATTAACGGCAGGCGCGCGGAATCCGGTTATCGGAATAACAGATAAGCCAGTATCAGAGTAATAATGATGTTGAACAGCTGAGCAAGAAGAAATGCATATAATGGTTTTTGATTATCTGCTTTGATCAGGTCTTTAAATTTCGTCTCCAGCCCTATGCTGGTAAATGCCAACACAAACCAGAGGGTCTGAATATTTTTTAATCCATCCTTCACACCACTCACTCTCTCGGGGCTGAGAAAGAAAGAGAACAAAACAGATGCCGCTACAAAGCCGATCACAAATTTGGGAAACCGTTCCCATATCAAACTCAATGTTGGTTTGGCAACAGCTGCATCGCCTGCTGATTTTCGACTGTACGTCCAATAAATACTTATAGCAAAGGCCGCCAATCCGAGTAACACATTCTGTGAAAACTTTACGATGGTGCTGATCTTCAATGCGATTTCTCCCACCAAGGTGCCTGATGCCGCTACTGCTCCGGTGGTATCGATACTACCTCCCAGCCATGCACCAGTCACTTCTTCGGAAAGACCCCAGGACTTCGCCAGGTAGGGCATGAAGATCATCATCGGGATAGCAGTAATCAGCACGAGCGAGATTACATAAGAAAGTTTCTTCGCATCTCCCTTGATTGCCCCTGCTGTTGCAATCGCTGCGGACACACCGCAAATCGATACCGCACTGGAAATCATCAGGGCTAATTCATCATCTATTTTAAACTTCTTGCAAAGCCAGAAGGCGAAATACCAAACGCTCAGTACAACCAGCAATGCCTGTATCAATCCCAGTGATCCCGCTTTCAAAATATCTGAAAAGATAACACCGGTCCCCAGTAGCACCAGGCCGATCTTCACATACAACTCAGTAGATAGTGCCTCCCGAAACCAGGACGGAAGTTGAACGGTATTGCCGATCAGCAATCCGATAGCCAGGCTGAAAATGACGGCCTCCAGATTCAAACCCTTCACTTCCTTATTGCCAGCTAATATTAAAGCGATCAGTGTGAGCAAATAGATAACCGGAAAAACCAGGACGGAATATTTTATACTTTTCCCGGTAAGTAACGCACCCAGAACAGAAAAAAGAAAGACAAGCACAAATTGTGCACCGATACTGCTCAGGTTTTGTGTAGTGAAGACTTTATCGGACAACTCGCTGACATTACTCCAGGAATAAGATGGTACAGGTACAATCCATCCACTTAAAAAAAGCAAGATGATGGCAAAACCAAGCACCACCACGGACCAGTCTTCATGTAGTAACACTCCTTTACTCGGTGACGCCATTTTATTTTTTTTATTTATTCGTTAGATTACTTTTTACCTGATTATAGTTTGATAGAAATCGTAAACACATCCTTCAGTGCCCTGCGAGCTGCATGATATCCGCACATGCCATGCACGCCTCCGCCCGGAGGTGTTGACGAGGAACAAATATACAGTCCTTTTAAAGATGTGCGATAAGGAGAGCTCCGAAGAGCAGGCCGGGTGAACAACTGCCCGATATCAACGATCCCACCGCTGATGTCCCCACCGATATAATTGAAGTTATAACGTTCCAGTTGTTCGGTATTGAAGGTGTGCCTCGCCAGTATACGGTCACGAAAGCCAGGGGCAAAACGTTCGATTTGTTTTTCGATTACTGTGGTTCTGTCCACTGTAGAACCATTAGGTACATGGCAGTACGCCCAGGCCGTATGCTTATCCTTCGGAGCCCTCGTAGCATCAAACAAACTCTGTTGGGCTACTAATACAAATGGCCGATCAGTATGCTTACCGTTACTTGCTGCTGCTTCGGAGGCTTGTATTTCTTCAAACGTATTTCCGATGTGTACTGTTCCGGCTTGCCTGCATTCTTCGGCAGTGAAAGGAATGGCATCATCCAGCGCCCAATCTACTTTGAACACGCCCATGCCATAACGATATCGTTTCAATTGCCAGCTATAAAAAGAAGAAAGCTTATGTCCTGCCATCTGCAGTACCTGGCGAGGAGTGACATCGAGTAATACCGCATGAGCGGTGGGCAATTGATTTAATGATTTCACTTCTGTATTGGTTTCTATTTTTCCACCGAGCGAAATAAAATAAGAAGCCAGTGCATTGGCCATCTGCTGCGATCCGCCTTTGGGCAAAGGCCAGCCGTGAAGATGTGCTGCGATCATCAATACCAACCCAATAGCAGAAGTGGTGAGGTTAGTCAGTGGCTGTAATGAATGTGCTGCCATTCCCGCCCACAGTCCTCTTGCTTCCTGTGTCTTGAAATGATTTGCCAGTGTTACCGCAGACGAAAGTGCCTTAAATCCAAACTTTGCCAGCGTCAGGGGATGAGATGGAAACGTTAAGGGGCCCAATACATCCTTCTCAATATCCGGCCAGTCATCGCTCAAAGGTCCGATCAGATTTTGATAGGCATGATCATCGATACCCAGATTACGTGCCGTTTTTTCAACAGAAGTGTATAAGGCTACTGCCTTCCCGCCATCAAACGGATGTGCTGCTGCCAGTTTAGGCTGAATGTATTCCAAACCGTGCTGATGTAAAGGAAGTATTTTAAAAAAAGGAGATCCTGCCGCCATAGGGTGAATAGCAGAACAGATGTCGTGGACGAATCCCGGCAATGTCAGCTCTCCCGATCGCAATCCTCCTCCAATGGTATCTTTTGCTTCCAGCAGAAGTACAGAAAGACCTTGCCGTTGCAAAGTGATTGCTGCTGACAATCCATTTGGCCCGCTACCTACTACTACCGCATCATAATCTCTCTTATCCACTTTCTACTTTTCAATTAAAGAAAATTATTCTGTCAATTCGTTCTCTTCTCTTCGGACAAAACAGTACCTGACAATGCAATGCCATACCATAGATAACGAAAGGCCACACCACATGTGCCTTGTCCAACACGGGATCGTGAAACGGGGCCTCATGTGATCTGGCCATGTGAATATCCTTCTGAAGCTTGTGTGAAACGGAGTAAAGCATTCGATCACTCGGAAGAGTTCAAAAAAAGTACAAGATCCATGCGAGTACGCTCATTGAGAAATTGAAGCGTACTATTTTTGAAGTCGATCATTGACAACTGCCTGTGCTTTTTTGCTCTTCTACTTCTTCTTCCTGCTTTTGGTAAGCTGGTGCAACGTATCTGTCAATCGGTCAACATCGGAGCAGGTGTTATAAAACGCAAGCGAAGGTCTTACCGTACTTTCCACTCCAAACCTGCGCAGAATAGGTTGTGCACAATGATGCCCTGTACGAACAGCAATACCTTCTTTATTCAGTGCCTGACCCACTTCATCATTGCTGAATCCTTCGAGCGTGAATGACATCACGCTGGCTTTTTCTTTCGCAGTTCCGATCAGACGAAGGCCGGGTACGGTCTTCAGCGAGGCAATACCATAAAGTAACAACGCATGTTCATAGTGTGAAATCAGATCTAAGCCAATCTTCGAAACATAATCAATAGCCGCGCCCAAGCCAACAGCGTCCGCAATGTTACCGGTACCTGCTTCAAAGCGAGCCGGTGCCTGGTGAAATTGCGTATGTTCAAAGGTGACATCTTTAATCATGTTACCTCCACCCTGATAAGGTTGCATTTGATTCAGTAATTCTTCTTTACCGTAAAGCACGCCAATACCTGTAGGGCCAAAAACTTTATGACCGGAGAAAACAAAAAAATCAGCATTCAACAATTGCACATCGGTGCGCATGTGTGAAACTGATTGTGCGCCATCCACCAGTACTTTAGCTCCAATGGCGTGCGCCATTTCCGCGATCTGCCTGGCAGGAGTAATCGTACCCAACGCATTTGATACCTGTGTGAATGAAACGAGCTTCGTCTTTTTACTGAGCAGTTTACTGTATTCTTCCAGGATAATCTGTCCATCGTCATCCACCGGAATTATTTTCAGGACAAGACCTTTCTTTTTTGCAAGCAACTGCCACGGTACAATGTTGGCGTGATGCTCCAGGTGACTCACAATAACTTCATCACCGGGTTGCAGGTTCTGATCTCCCCAGCTTGCTGCTACCAGGTTGATCGCTTCGGTTGTTCCCCGCACAAAAACAATTTCGTTGACGGAAGCTGCATTCAGAAAGTGTTGTACTTTTTTGCGAGCGGCTTCGTACGCATCGGTAGCACGTGCGGCCAGTTCATGTGCGGCACGATGGATGTTAGAGTTTTCGTGTTCGTAAAAGTAGCTGATGCGTTCAATCACCTGCTTAGGCTTTTGTGTAGTAGCTGCATTATCGAGCCATACAATTTCTTTTCCGTTGACGATGGTCTGCAGGATAGGAAAATCTTTTTTGATACGATTTACATCAAAAGGCGGCTTCACTAATCCTGACGAGGGTGAAGTCGATTTTAAATCAACGTTAAATGGGTTGAAAACATCGGGTGCCTGATTCAGGTGATGCGATCCCGCCAAAAAATAAAATGCAGTCTCATGAATACCTGAGTTTCCTTCTACAGGAAGTTGTGAGAACGGAATGAAGGAAATGATTTCATTCACTACACGGGTTAACCCATCTGTGGAATTATTATCTGTTTTAATTACGGAAGGTGATATTCCATTACCTGCTGCAGACGCAGGTATCTTACCATCTTCAAAATGTGGGTCGGGCAAACTGGTTTGTGGATCATCGATGTTGAAAACTTTTTCGCCCGCTGATACAGAAGACGATGCGCCACTTCCTGCTACGGATGCCGGAAGAAAGCCAAAACCTAAAATGTTTGAATCAGGAAATGTGGATTTAGAATAGGAATTAGTGTGGTTATTTATTGGTATGGAAAGCTCCGCGTTTTCTAATGAATACGGCTTTACATCCGCTTGCCGGTGAAATCCATGAAGCTGACTCTGTGTAAGATCAGGGTTCTCGAATTGCTGAGGCGATCCACCAAAACCTGTTGCCGGAGGTTCAATAAAATACGCGTTGGCCAGAAGTTGCAATTCTTCTTCGGACGGTAATCCATTTATATCCATGTCGTTTGTATCCATCAGTATTTGTACTCGTGATACTTGGTAATGTCTACGTCATCCAAAACGGCTACCGCATCGTCCACTAACACGGCCAGCGAACAGTAAAGTGAGATCAGGTACGAAGCGATCGCTTTGTCGTTGATGCCCATAAAGCGCACCGATAGTCCAGGTGATTGCTCTCCGGGAAGACCCGGCTGATAAAGGCCAACAACTCCCTGGCGTGCTTCACCCGTGCGAAGTAAAATGATCTTTGATTTTCCTTTATCAATAGGTACTTTATCGGACGGAACTAACGGAACACCTCTCCAGGTAATGAACTGCGAACCAAACAACGAAACGGTGGGCGGAGGCACTCCCCTACGTGTACATTCGCGACCAAATGCAGCCAATGCCTGCGGATGCAACAAAAAGAAACCCGGCTCTTTCCATACCTTGGCAAGTAATTCATCCAAATCATCTGGCGTTGGCGCACCCGCTCTTGTTTTGATGCGTTGTGAAGCAGTAACACTATTTAATATTCCATACTCGCCATTGTTGATGAGTTCACTCTCCTGTTTTTCTTTTATGGTTTCAATTACCAGACGAAGCTGCTCGCTGATTTGGTTGTAGGGCTTACTGTATAAATCGGAGATACGGGTATGAACATCCAGTAATGTATTTACAGCCGATAAGTTATACTCCCGGGGATTGGGCACATAATCAACAAAGGTATGTGGTATTTCATGTTCATCACGGGTGGAGCAATCCACTTCCACATTGTCTTCGTCCTTTACTTTGTTGAGGCGGTAAACCCCCGATTCCACGGGGACCCAGTTGAGCAGTTTGGTCAGCCATCGCGGACTGATCTTTTGCATTTGAGGTACTGTACGCGTAGCAATAGCCAGTTGCCTGGCGGCTACATCGCCCAGCGCGGTTTGTTGTTTTTCTTTTGATTCAGCCATAGTGTTAATATTAGTTTATTGTATCCAGGATAATTTGAAGATAGTATTTTATTTTCAGATGAAGATTTTTATCATAAACATCCATTTATTTACCCTTGCTTATCGGATTGAGTGATGGACAAAATTATTTCTTAGCTACGTTTAATTCCTGCTGCTGCAAGCGTGAAAATATTCTCCACTCTATGAATACGCGCAGATAAAGAACAGAAGATTTTTCCATGTTGATTTAAAGTTAGAGGGATTGAAGATTTCAATAACAGATTATGATTACAACACAGAAGATTTTTTTTCAGCTACGCGTTTCACTGCGATCACATAAGCGGCAATCCGTGGCGAAATACGATAACGTGAAGCAGTATCAAACACTTCCTGAAAGGATGCTGTTAGTATCTCTTCCAGTTTTCGATTTACCTGTTCGATATTCCAGAACTCATTCGTTGAGTTTTGTAACCATTCGAAATAGGAGACAATCACTCCACCCGCATTGGCCAGGATATCCGGTACAATCAAAATGTTCTTGTGCTCCAACAATTCATCGGCATCTGCTGAAGTAGGGCCATTCGCTCCCTCGACAATAATCTTAGCCTTGATTTTATTCGCATTCTCTAAGGTGATCACATCTTCCCTTGCTGCAGGAATGAGTACGTCTACATTTAGTGTAAGCAAATCTTCACTGGCAATAGGCGTTGCATTGGGATAGCCCTTGAGCGAATTATTGTTAAGCTGGCTATACACGATCAGGTCTTGCACATTAATACCAACCGGGTTGTAGAAAGCTCCGTTCACATCGCTCACAGCAACTACTTTTAATCCTTTTTGATGGAGGAACAATGCGGCATGCAGTCCGACATTTCCAAATCCTTGTATGGCTACAGTAGCATTGGAAGGATTCAATCCTCTTTTTTTCAGTGCTAATAACGTTGTTATACTGACACCTCTGCCGGTTGCTTCCACGCGACCCAATGATCCTCCGGCATGCACATGTTTTCCTGTAACCACTGCATAAATAGGCTTGCCATGCAGAATGGAAAATTCTTCCATGAGCCATCCCATTTCATCTGCACCGGTGCCCATATCGGGTGCAGGCACATCTTTATTGGGACCAAAAACGTCAATGAGTGCTTTTGTATAGGCACGAGTCAATCGCTCTAACTCGGCTTTCGAGTATTTTTTCGGATTAACTACGATTCCACCTTTTGCTCCGCCAAAGGGAAGACCTGCCACGGCTGACTTCCAGGTCATCCATGCAGCAAGTGCTTTTACTTCGTTGAGGTTGACATCCTGATCATACCGGATACCACCTTTGGATGGACCAAGTGTGGTCGAATGTATAATGCGGTATCCTTCGAATGTACATTCCTTACCATTGTCCAGTACAATCGAAAAGTGAACTTGTATTTGTTTGGCTGGCTTGCGAAGTTTTTCGCGCTGCTCTTCCGGGAGCTGTATAATTTCTGCCGCGCGCTCAAAACGTGCCAGCATCGATTCATAAGGATTGATTTTCAGTGATTCAGTTAACGCAACGTGTGTTGACATGATTATTCAGTTTATTGTAAAATATGAGTTATATCGGACGTATGGATACAGTAAGATGTTTCCTGCCTTCTTTCAACAGGAATAGGTGTATCGTGAAAATTCAGGTTAACAACAATACAACATATGGCAGGCTCGCAGGAGAAGCGAACGTAAATCAGTGAATGACCGGGGTGTTGTTTTCTGAAGAGCTGCTTTGTTCATCGTGATCATAATTTATATACCCTTGTTTTTGGTGGCAGGATTTAGCACTTATTCGAAATGATAAGTTTCAAAAGTTGCTAGGGGTTCACAGAGCCTGTCTCTCCCCCCTTCTGTATAAATTCTGGTGTAAATATAGAATATTTTTTAATAAAACATTAAGTCTATAGATTTTATAGATTAATTTTAAAAACTTTTTACTTCAACACACTATTCGGCCTTGAACGGCAATTCGATATGATTTATAAAAAAACACTCATCACATCACTATTACTGCTGGCGGGCACCCTTGTATATGCACAAAAAAATACAGAGGAGTCTTTTACTATTGAGAATTACTATAAAGTGAAGTGGGGCTATGCAGAAGAGTTCATCAGTCTGTATAAGAAAAACCATTATCCTCTTTTAAAAAAAGCATTAGAAAAAGGAGATTTACTTTCTATCAAAGCAGAAAAGCCACGGCAACATGCTTCAGAAGAAGGAAGATGGGATTACCGGATCACGCTGGTATTTAAAAATGTACAGGCTGCTTTTGATCCCAACCTGACAGAACCCTATAAAAAGACACTCTACCCCGATTTGGAGAAACTAAAGAAAGAGGAACAGCATCGCTTTGAACTCCTGATTGCTCATTGGGATGTGGAGGTGCAAAGCGTTGATCTTGAAAAATAATAACCACAATTTAAATCATTGAACATGCCCCGGATACCTCCCTTAGTCATTGAAGCCTGCCGAAATCAGGATCGCTTACAATCAGCACAAGTTAGAATACAACAATCGTATTACAACATGAAAGCCACGTTGGGGCATTCATTTACTTCTTTTAAAGCATACATGCAATGGTATCCCTTAGATGTAAAAAAAATTCTTGGACCCCGGCTTTCGCCACTGTTTGCCTGGTCCATCTCGGAAGCTTCGGACTGTCCCTTATGTAGCACATACTTCAGGAAAATCATCATTGAATCGAGTGAAGATCCGGAAGACCTGGTCTTATCCGAAGAAGATAAAAACCTGCTTGCTTTCGGTGCAGCCACCGCACAACACAAAAGGTTTGTTTAGTGATGATGTTTATGAGCCCATCTATCAGAAATTTACTGACACAAATCGTTTTGCTTACTGCTTTTGCGGGGGATCATGATTGCCATTAATATTTTCAACAACGTGCTGCGTGCCGATATAGACGAGTACCTGTTTCCCTTTCAATCCAACAAAATTATCAATGGTCATGAGCACAAATAATTCGATTGAATGCCCCGTGGATTTTATACCCGTAAATGAAAATAAAGTCCGGATTATCGCATCGCAGGTTTTCATCATCAGCTCACTTTATGTCTTCACGGCATATTGGCCATTGATTGTATTTCTGCTGCTTGATTTTTTTGTGCGGGGTTTCGGCTCAGGTAAATTCAGTATACTGTCTGTTGTGGCTTCAGCTGTTATTAAGCTTTTCTCGATTGGCAACAAACCCATTGACCAGGCCCCTAAGCTTTTTGCTGCCCGCACAGGAATTGTACTTTCTATCGCTATTCTGGTTTTCCATACGGAGTTCTCTGCCACAGCAATGATCTTTGGAGTTCTGTGTTCCGTCTCCTCCTTTCTGGAATCATTTGCAGGCTTTTGTGCCGGATGCTATCTGTACAGTCTCGGGAAGAAGCTCTTTCCATCATCGGAATAGAATACTCACGGCAATTATTAAATAAATCAAATCCAAATTCTAACCATTGATCCGATGAAAACCAAAATCATTCTTTCCCTGGCTGTACTTGTTTTTTCTCTTCTTACATTATTCTCTTGCGGAAGGGAAGAATCAATACGTGCACAAGCCAGCATTGATTCACTGCAAAATGAATTGAACCTACTTACGAATTCTAAAAACCAGCTAGAGGCGAATAAGAAACTGGTGGCCGATCTCTACCAGGAATTACTTGGTGACAAAAATGTAGAGGCCATCGACAAATATATTGGTGATACCTACATACAGCATAATCCAATCCTTCCGGACGGTAAGGATGTGCTAAAGCAAGCAGCTGCTCAATGGTTTAAAGGTGCTCCGAAAGAAAAAATTGCCATTCATCATTTATCTGCCGAAGGTGATCTTGTTTATATCCATACCAAATCAATCATAGGAGGTAAGGTTTCATCTGTCATTGACATCTTCCGATTGGAGAATAACAAGATTGTCGAACATTGGGATGTTATCCAGGCTGTTCCAGAAAAATCAGCCAACTCACATCCTATGTTTTAATTCTGTACTCATTCTTTTGGAATATTGAAAAGCCAACACTTTCCTCAAGGCTCTCGTGAGTCCTTCTCTGTCATTTCTTCCTCTGAACAGTCTCTAAGGAGTAAAAAAACAGGTTTATTTACTATTATGACATGCATGCCATACAAACGGCACGTCTTTTCTAATAATCTTCTAATTCCCGAAGTGATTCACCGTGGCTTTTTGATAAAAATACCTCCAATTGAGAGTAAAAACGAAGCTGAAAACGGCCATTATTTCGCAAAGGATTCGTATTGAATTTATTCCTTCTTGTGTTGGTTATGGTAGCGTGTCCAATCAATCATTTAACAATAATTAAATTTTGAAATTATCACCTTTGACGTTCTCACGAACGAAACTTGATTTCTCTTCAACACTCAACAAGAGAGTCAATGAATACTTTAAGTCCAATAATATCAATCGCACAGGGAATAGCGAAATGGTTTTGAAGACCATCTGCATGTTCCTGTTGTACTTCGGGCCTTACGCGTTGATTGTTTCCGGCTTAATCACAGCACCACTTCTACTGATCGGCATGGTTATTATCATGAGTTTTGGGTTGGGTGGCATAGGTCTCTCCGTTATGCACGATGCTAATCATGGTGCATACTCGAAACGGAGCTGGGTAAATACCTTTATCGGGTATTCACTTAACCTCATTGGGGCAAATGCCTTTAATTGGAAAATGCAGCACAACGTACTCCATCACACTTACACTAATGTACATGAGGAAGATGAAGATATTATTTCGCGTGGCGTTTTACGTCTTACGCCACACTCCAAATGGAAGTTTATCTATAAGTTCCAATATATCTACGCCTGGTTTCTTTATGGTCTGATGACCCTATCATGGATGTTTGCCAAAGATTTTGCTCGCCTGATCAAGTATCATAAGAATGGTCTCGCTGAAAAACACAAAGCAAGTATTACAAAAGAATGGATTATACTGATTGCTACAAAATTGTTTTATGTGGGTTACATCTTCGTAATTCCTCTGGTATTTACCTCTTTGCCATGGTGGCAAATCATCACAGGTATTTTGGTTATGCATTACATTGCGGGTTTTATGTTGGCCATCATCTTCCAGCCTGCCCATGTAATCGATGGTGCGGAATTTCCTTTACCTGATGATGAACGTGTTCTCGAAAATAACTGGGCAGTACATCAGCTTTTAACCACCACAAACTTTGGCAACAAAAGCAAATGGTTCTCCTGGTACGTTGGTGGATTGAATTTCCAGATCGAACATCACTTATTTCCCAATGTATGTCACGTTCATTACCGTAAGATTGCAACTATCGTAAAAAGTACTGCGCACGAGTATGGGCTGCCTTACAAAAGCGCATCCACCTTCCTTAAAGCACTGCAAGGTCATGCAAAGCTTTTAAAGCAACTCGGTTTAAAGCCGGTAGTGACAGCTTAATTTAATAAGTGAAGACATTTAGTAACAAAGCCGGATTACTCCGGTTTTTTTCGTTAATAAAAACAAAGATGAGAACTGACTAACTACATGAACACAAATTCGTCACGGCAACATCCATTGTTCCTCGTTGTTTTTTACCACATCAGGCATGCATCATCAACTTAGGATTCTCCGGAAAGCCACTTCAGAAAGTGAGGCATCTTTTCCCGGCTTACAGTGATACTTTCCTTCAATGGCACCGAAACATTTACCCAAAGTTTTCGCCCAAGGGAATTGGAAACATCGATAATTGCGTTGCGACTCACCAAATATTGTCTGTTTGCCCTATAGAATTTTTTTCCAATCATCTTTTCCAACTCATCAAGACTTTTTCCAGGAAGATATTTCTTATGATCGTAGGTGACCATATGAACCATATTATTCTCCAGATAAAATACAGCTGTGTCTTCCAGTTTGATGGGGAAAATCTTTTCTTTATAACTAACCAGGATTGACGTTAAATTCTCTGTCCCTTTGACTTCAAAGGCTTTCATGATCATCTCCAATTTTAAAGCGTCCTGATTTTTAGATGTCTGGGTCAATCTTTTAAATTTTTCCAGTGCTGTACTGACCGTAGAACGCGTAAACGGCTTCAACAGATAATCAATGCCATTCGTACTGAATGCGGTTAAAGCATGTTCGTCATAGGCAGTGCAAAAGATGACAGGCACCTGGATCTTTGTTGTTCTGAATATCTCGAAGCTCAAACCATCTCCGAGTTGTATGTCACTAAAGATCAGGTCGGGTTCTTCATTTTCCCGGAAATACCGAACAGCATCTTTTACAGATAACAGTTTTGCGCTTATTTCTATACCTGCATCAAACTGTTGAATGGTTAATGCCAGATCATTTGCGGTCAATCGCTCGTCTTCAATGATTACGATCTTCATTGTCCAATAATTTTATCCCGACAACAAATTGAGTTTCATTTTGGGTAATATGGATTTCATCTCCTGTGAGTAGCCGATAGCGCTCGGCCAGATTGGATAAACCTTGTCCGGTGGACGGCTCTTTGAAATGCCTGGGCTGAAAATTGTTAATTACCTTGATACAGTCACCTTCTTTTACGATTTGAATGTTGAGCGGTGCATCTTCGGTCAGGTCATTGTGCTTAACGATATTTTCCAATAAAGTCTGTACAGCAAAATAAGGGACAAATTTTTGAGTCCGGATTTCGGACGGCAAATCAATCTGACAGGTGAGTGCTGTGCCGAATCGGATTCGCTGCATTTCGATATAGTCGAAGCAAAGTTGCAGCTCATCTTCAAGCCGAACGATCCTGGCAGTTGGGTTAGAAAGCGAAGCTCGCAGAAAATTTGCCAGATGCACGAGATATTCTTCGCCCTGGTTCAAATCCTGTTTGTAAAGGGTCTTGACCGTATTCAGCACATTGAACAAAAAGTGCGGATGAATTTGTTGCTTTAGCAACTGATTGGCCGTTTCGCTGACAATTGTTTTTAATTTAAGGTTCTCAATTTCTGAATGGATCTTCGACTGTTGCAATGAATAATAGTTATAGAAGACTATAATCATGGTATTATGTACCCAACTCGCTATAATCAGAATAGCCATAGTTGATATCATCGATATTGATGGCGAGCCCGATTTCTCATCGGTGATAAGGGTTCTGAAGAATTCAAAAATGATGATATAGATAAAAGGACTTATGATGTAAGACATCAGGTATCTCAGTATTGTTTTATTCTTATTAGTTCTTAACGAATCGCTATTGATCACTTTAAATTCAAGAATAAAAATATTGATCGTACCAACCAGCAGCATGGTAATTATTCCCATAATACCCCGAATCGTTGCACCCGTAAGATCAACATTGGTAACAACATGGATAATAAAAGACACTAAACTGACAACACCTGTTATGACCAGGTTGATGCGCATCAGGCTTCTAACATTGGGTTGATGTTCCTTCGATACCATTAGGATGAGTTGCTTGCTAATGAATTATTCCTTTCCAAAACGGCAGAAAAGATATACCGGCTTTTACATATGGAACCATCGATTGTTTGTTTTTTATAAAGGGATCACTGTACTTATTTGCCTCCAATACTTTGGACGTGAAGGTAGAACTAACCCCTGCACTAAGGCTGAATACCATTTTTTTTGTCAACAAACGCTCATAAATAAGACCTGACTTCATTTCTAACGTAGTATAAGCCTGTTTGCCAGGCAAGGTGGTGATTTCATATTTAAAAAGAGATAAATTTCCGCCAATGTTATTAGCGAGCGAGATGGAACTCCTGGGGGTTAATTCTTTACGCAACGCTATTCTTGACGGATCTAAAAAGAACTCCAGGCCGGGCACCTTAAACTTGTGATAATAACTGATAAAGGGAATCAGTGGTAAGGGAGCCGATGGATCAAGTAGTGCCAGCAATCCCAATGACAGGGTTGAACTCTTTGTATAAATTACTGTCACAGTCATCAACCCGGTTAGTCCGAATCGATATTGCGCGGTTACCGGGTTCATCAGGCCAGAGGCAGATACCGAATACACCACAGAGCGATGGAACAAAGAATCCACACGTGTATAGGTCAATGATGTACTTAAAAGCGTGTTGTGTACATCCGTTTTCGGCACTTGCAGCGAAGGCTCATAATTAGTTACATTATATAACTGCATCGTTTGATGGCTGACGGCAAATCCTGCAGAAAAAATATTCTTTTTAATATGCACGATTGGCACACTGAAATAGGCGTTGGTCCTTACCGTCTGGAACTTACTTTTAAAAAAGGAATTTCCATAGAGGTCTGATTTTATATCGCCCGGTGCAAAAACCTCGGTTGAAATTCCTGCCTGCCTCATGAGAGGGTTTTTCCAGGCAAGTCCATCGAGGTATTTTGCCTTGATCGAATCCATCATGTGTTTCATTTTCTCCTCTTTTTGTGACTGACCAAATGAGTACAGAACACAAAAGGAAAAGGCGCAGGTAATTACTATATTTTTCATTCAAGTAGTTTTATTCAATCGTTTGGTGAGAACCTCCTGTATATTTTCCCGATCATAGTAATTCGTAATAGAATGCGTCAAAATTGATAATTGAGGTCGATACCCCATATTACTTCGTTCCCCAAACGGACAAAATCACCATTGAGGCGTTCTGCCGTTTAAGAAATCGTTTTGAAAAAGATGTCATCGGGAATAAAAAATGCATCTGACGGACGCTGTATAAAAAAGTTGTAGCTTTAAGTGTAATTGAGACACTTAAAAACAACCTATATCAATTTTAAAAGGCTCACTCTTTAACGAAATATGAAGACTTTAAAAATTCCGGGATTAATTTTGATTATGACCGCTTCGCTTTTATTACTGAACTGTAATAAGCACAAGCAGCAGTTCCTCCAAAAAAGCTACCCGATTTCCTCCATTGACATCAAGAATGTAATCCTCACGGATAGCTTTTGGTTACCCAAAGTCAAATTGATTCAGGATACCACCATTAAACATGCATTTGAAAAGTGTGCTGAAGAAGGGCGCATGGAAAACTTTTTGATTGCTGGCAAAAAAATGAAAGGAAAGACCAGGGGTAAAATGCCGTTTGATGACACTGATCTTTATAAAACAATTGAAGGTGCTTCTTATTCTTTGATTAGTATGCCTAATCCAGTTTTAGAAACCTATCTCGATTCAATTATCTCAATTATTAAGATTGGTCAGGAACCAGACGGATACATTACCACATGGTTTACCATTGATCGTACAAATCCGCCCGCTGACTGGGTTAAGCCTTCAACGAAAAGGTGGGAGAATGAAATTAGCAGTCACGAGCTTTACAACAGTGGTCATTTGTTTGAAGCAGCTGCTGCTCACTACTGGGCCACGGGAAAGAAAAATCTTTTGGATGTTGCGATCAAAAATGCTGACTTATTAGTTGCAAACTTTAAACCCGGACAATTGCAGCGCCCTCCCGGTCATCAAATTGTGGAGACGGGGCTGATTAAACTTTATGACATCACACATAACAAAGATTACCTGAAGCTTTCTAAGTTTTTCATCGATCTCAGGGGAGATAGCGTCACACACCAGTTATACGGTGCTTACAACCAGGATCATGTTCCGGTAATTAACCAATCAGAAGCTGTTGGCCATGCCGTGAGGGCCGAATATTTATATGCCGCGATGACAGACATAGCAGCTATTTATCATGACGCATCTTATACAAATGCACTCGACAGAATATGGGATAACATTGTGAACAAAAAAATGTACATCACTGGCGGAGTCGGGGCAAGGCATGATGGCGAGGCCTTTGGTGATGATTTTGAGCTTCCGAACCTCTCTGCTTATAATGAAACATGTGCGGCCATTGGAAGTGTTTCATGGAACCAAAGAATGTTTTTGCTTTCCGGAGATGTCAAATATTATGATATCCTTGAACGCACACTTTACAATGGATTGATCTCCGGCATGTCAACCGATGGCAAAATGTTTTTCTATCCCAATCCCCTGGAATCCGATGGTAAGTTTCAATTTAATAAAGGAGCATGTACGCGTCAGTCCTGGTTTGATTGCTCTTGTTGCCCTACCAACTTAATCCGTTTTATTCCTTCGCTGGCGGGTTTGATTTATGCTTCCAAAGGAGATACCCTATACGCCAACCTGTTTATATCAAGTCAGGCTCAATTACAAAATAAAGAGGCGAAGATTAAAATAAGTCAACAGACAGGATATCCGTGGACCGGCAGCGTTTCTTTTACGATTGAACCCGAGAAGAAAACAAAGTTCACACTGCAAATTCGCGTACCCGGATGGCTTCGAAATGAAGCGGTGCCTGGAAATCTTTATTCATACATAAATGGTCAGCCTGATGATCCTTCCCTGAGTATTAACGGAAAGAAAGAGAAGCCTCAGGTATCAAATGGCTATATAACTATTACGAGAGAATGGGCGAAAGGAGATCTTATTGAATTATCATTACCGATGACCATTCGTAAAGTGATAACTAATGGCCCGGTTAAAGACAATGTGAACAAAGTAGCATTCGAGATGGGACCCATTGTTTATTGTGTTGAGGAAATAGATAATCCTAATCTTTCAGATATTACTTTGCCTCATGATTTTAGTTTGCAGTTTAAAAAGCAGAATCTTTTGGGCGGATATGTGAATGTGCTAACTGGAAAAATCAAAAAGGATAGCATCACATTGATTCCCTACTACCTGTGGTCGAACCGCGGAATAGGCAAAATGAAAGTATGGTTGCCGCAAACAGAGCAGGTAGTAATGCATTGAGAAGCGTACCGTGAATTTATCCTCGTCATTACTTCCGAAATGACCGGTTTTGCCATTCACTTCATCTCTACTCCGTGTAAAAACTCTCCATTTTTTCCATCGGTTGAGATTTTAATGGTTTTAACTTGATTGAGGATTTCAACATCATTCCAGAAAGTGAGGAAAATCATTTTTTTTATGCGTATAACAATTTCCAGGAACCGCAAAATCACGCCAAAATGGATAAAGCACCCATAGTGAATCTGGCAAAAATTGAATGTTCAAGACTAAAGTTGTACGCTCCAAAAGGGTAAGTGACGAAATCAACTATCCTTACTTCCCGTATTTGGCTCTCATAACGGGTACTTCTTATATTTAGCCATCAATAATCCTGGTATGCAAAATCTTTTTATCGAGTACGTCTACCTTATTTTCATCATTGTCGCACTGATCATGTTGGCCGGTAAACTCAAAATAGCTTATCCGATTGTACTGGTATTAGGCGGGTTGGCGATCAGCTTTACCAACGTGTTCTCTAACATTACCATTGACCCTGAGTTAATCTTCTTCATTTTCCTTCCGCCCTTGCTTTATGAGGCAGCATGGCAAACTTCGTGGAAGGCTTTGTGGAAATGGAGACGTGTCATCACAAGCTTCGCATTTCCGATTGTAATTATTACCTCCTGCGTTGTGGCCTTCGCATCACATACCCTTATTCCCGGCTTTACACTTGCCATTGGTTTTCTCCTGGGCGGGATCATATCCCCTCCGGATGCTATCTCTGCAACCACCATCATGCGTCAAGTGAAAGCACCCAAAGCGCTGGTTAGCATTACCGAAGGAGAAAGTCTGCTCAATGATGCCTCTGCGCTCATTGTTTTTCGATTCGCATTAGCTGCAGTTGTTACAGGACAGTTTCATTTCTCAGAAGCTGTTGGCAGTTTCTTTCTGGTGATTGTCATAGGAACACTGATTGGCTTACTTATCGGGCTTGTTTTCTATGCGATACATCGTTGGCTGCCTGTAACACCCAGTATCGAAATTATTTTAAGTTTCCTGGCACCTTACTGCATGTATTACGTTGCAGAGCGCCTCCATTTTTCAGGCGTTTTAGCCGTTGTGGCCGGAGGGCTTTTGCTTTCCAGCAAGCGTCACACCATGCTTACGTATCAAGGGAGGGTACAAGGGTCAAACGTTTGGTCCACTATTGGATTCATCCTTAATGGTATTGTTTTTATGCTTATCGGTCTGCAGTTGCCCTACATCATCACCGAGGTGGAAGGAGTCAGCCTGGGGCAAGCCATTGGGTATGGCCTGGCTATTTCTTTGGTTCTCATCATCACCAGACTATGTTGCACGTTTGGTGCTGCGGTTTTTACGCGCTTTGCCGGACGCTTTATCACCGTGGCAGATCGAAACCCCGGATGGAAGATTCCTTTTGTATATGGCTGGTCTGGAATGAGAGGGGTTGTGTCCCTTGCAGCCGCTCTATCCATTCCGGTACTTATTCAACCCGGACAGCCATTTCCTTACCGCAACCTGATCCTTATCATCACCTTTGTTGTGATCCTGGTGACATTGGTTTTACAAGGATTAACCCTTCCATGGGTGATCAGAAAAGTAAAGATTGAAGTTGAATCAGACAGAGTTCGGGAACAAGAGCAAGAATTGGTCATTCGAAAGACAATGGCTGAGGCTTCACTAAGATTTATTGAGCAGGCACATGATAAAGAGCAAGCATGGAATGATCATCTGAATAACCTTTCAACAAAATTCAGAACTGATTTAAATGTATTTCAACAGGACATTCAGGAATTCAATAAAATGAGCAGGGATCGACTTATCCAGTATCAGGACATTTACGTGGCGCTATTGGATGAGCAACGAAAGGCACTTCACGAATTGAACCGAAACGAAAAATACGATGAAGAGCTGATCAGGAAATACCTTTCCCTTGTGGACCTCGAAGAGACTAAGCTGAGGGAAATTTCAGTGGGAAATTGACATTTATTCTGAACAAACTCAGATTATTGCCGATCTGACTTCAAAGATTGAAGTAGGACTGTCTTTGCCTCTGAGAATAATATGATCTAATAACATCGCTGAATAGGCTTCGTTACTTTTCAGCCAATCAGCAATGATCGATGACACTAATAAGTCCTTGTCGAACTGGCTACACTGGGCCATAATTCGTGCACAGGTATTAAGTACATCACCATGGTATACAATGTCTTTCTTTACAGAATGAATTTCAGTTACCGTGACCATTCCTGCATGGATGGACGCCCGGAAATGAGGGATCTCTTGAAATTTGGATAAGAAAAATTCCTGTTCTTCATTGAGCCTGTTCAAAAAATCATAATATAAAAGGACAGGAGCAACCGTTTTACTGGCGTTTTTTGTTTTCCATAGAAGCACAGCCTCGTCACCAACAAATTGATAGACAGTAGCATCAAATTTGTAAATGCTTTCGGTAAGTTTTTGAAAACACTTATCAATGAATAGGCTGTACTGCACATGCCCCAGTTTTTCAGCGATGGTGGTGGATGATTTCAGGTCGATAAAAATGAAAGTAATATCTTCCTCTGCAGGGTGTTGATATCTTCCTAACAGCGCGCTTGCTACTGCTTGTGGTCCCAGATAGTGTGATATCGTTTTTAACACATTGAAGAATATACTGAATAACAACGTGTAAATTATCCCCGACAAGAAGAGACCGCTTCCTAAAAGTTCTGGAATATTGGCTAACAGCGTCAGTACCGATTTATTATTATCAAAATACTCAGATCCGATATAAATCAGAATACCTAAAAAAACGATTGTCAATATAAGAAGCAAGTATTTGTAAATGGTGAATTTCAGAAATGATAAATGCTTCCATCTTGGAAACACATAGAATTCCAGAAATCCAATTGCCAGCGCCATATCAATTCCCATAAAGGTGGACAAGGGAAGTATTGTTTTCAGAGCTTCTCCATGCGTATATTTTAATTCATTTATTCCCAGCAATTTCAGGTAGATGAATAAATTCATACCTCCCACATACGACAGGAGTAATATGATACTATAGATCCCATAAGCCTTGCGGGATGTTTTCATAGGCAAGACGATCGGCTGGCTTTATTCATTTCTCCCGATTCATCTCCATAAACTATTTCGAGCGGAATCGTTCGACCGGAAATGATGGAGGCTGCCTCCGTTGAAAGGTAAAGACCTAAGTAGCCGACATCATCCAGTCGCCCAATACGTAAAGAGGAGATTCCATCTTCCAGGCTCTCGAGAGTGACTGAGTCATAGTGTTTCCATTCCAAAGAAATGGCGTTACAAGTTATCTTGTAAGGTAAGATGTCTTTTGCCAATTGTTGGATAAAGCCGGAAGCTCCTGATCTCACAGTGGAATAGCAAGATCCATCATCTTCAAATTCCGATAAGCTGGAGCCGACCGTTATTATACGCCCCCAATTCTTTTTACTCATAGGCCCAAGTACAGCCTGACAGCAATTTAAAAAACCACATAAATTTTTATCTCTTATGCCAGGCCAGTTAGTAGACAAGAAGGAGGCCATCGCGGATAATTCCGCAGGATAAGCCGTACCAACATTATTAATCAAAATGTCGATGTCTCCGATTTTATCGGTAATAGCATTTAAAGAGGTAATCACCGTATTATAGTCAGTGAGCCCAAATGAAGCGGATATGGCAAAACCGCCATCACTAAAAACCAACTCGCACACCGCGTCTGCCTTCGCCTTTGATTCATCACATACGATTACCGTAGCTCCGTATTTTGCCAATACACGTGCAATTCCAGGCCCGACACTTTCTCCGGCTCCCGTAATCAAAACCACTTTATCAGACAGATCAAACATTTTTCCGGGTTTGGTATTTTGTATGCACAGCCAAATCAGCCATGTGGTTAATCGATCTTAACTTTAGGCCAAAGCTCGATGTATATCCCCATGCACGGGAGCCCTTTCGCTCTAAAGCGGACAAATAGCCTTTCGAAACAGCCTTAAAAATGAATACTTCGACTGCCGCCATTCATCAAAAAGAAATCGAACAGCAGTGCCGTTTATGGCAGAGGAAACAAATACCAGTCTTGTTCAATATAGCAACCTCTGCTTAATTATTCCGGAGGACCAAAACCCTGTCGAGCCAATCATAAAAAAGATCTTTATGAGGTATAGTAAAATGGAATAAAAAATGAGCGTCATCAAAACACTGAATGACTTGACGCTTCCGATTCTACCAGCTATAGTACAATGACACATTCCCCACTTCATGCCTTGGTAATCCTTTCAACATGGCTGACATTGATTTTTGGATAAAAGAAAAACCTATATGTCCAGAGGTAATCACAGCTCCATAATCAACACTTAAACTCCAATGCTCAACGGAAGGCGCTGATTGAACTGATTCCTGTGCATCGATGGGAATGCTCATTTTTTTAGTCAACATACCATTGTCTACAGTGATACCGGCACTCGGCCTGATAATCGCGTAGGCCTGAAGGCGGTTCTTTTTTCCTGCAATGACACTGCCTCTTGAAGAATGTTGGCTCATGTATCCATTGAAGTACGGTGTCATTTTCCCGATCCGGATCGTGGCAAAAGTTGACACATAGTTGAAAAGGGTTCCCGCAAAAGCCTGTCCACCAACGATCACTTCAACTACATTCCTGCAATGAGCCAATTGTTTTTCGACTGTAAAGTTTGCATTCATAATTAGTTTAGTTCCCAACTGATTATTCCAGCCCATGGGCCGTTGATTACCAAGTACCCGATGAATAAATAGCTGCGTCTGAGCAGCGAAAGAATCAGTACCTCGTACTCCTATCATTACTTCCGTTTGAAAACTGTATTTCTTTTTTGGATTATAAGAGTAAAGAGAGTGAATACCGATCAACGCTCCCGCGTAAGGGTAGTCGCCTCGCTGATAATTGGTTTTACTAAGATCGTGAGGAGTCATCATCATTTGGCCAAATCCCCACCCCCTCACGTTGACACTGCTATCTCCGGCCCTGGGAAATAATCTGTCAAGAATAAATTTCTTGAGCCTGGGCTGTTGCTGGTAGAATAGGTCAAATCGTAAGCCATTAGTATAGGATTCATCGGTACCGTGCCCCCGAATATTAAAAAAATCATTATCCCAATATTCCCGAATTAAATAAGCCGGTTTATCCTGAGCGAAAAGTTCGTGAGCTCCCACGATCATAACTTGAACAAACAGTCCCAGGAATAAATATTTTTTCATAGCATAAATTATTCAATTAAGAATCACCTGCTCAACCGAATCTTTAAATCCGGTATATGGTGAGCCGATCTTTTCATAAAGCTCGGAGTATATCGCCATTCTCAGGAGGCCTTTTGGGTTGAGCCAGACAAATAGCCTGCAGAAACAGACTTAAAATGGCTGACACAGAGAAGATATAGATGACTATAATTATTCATGAGTTAAATGCATGGTGGCATTAAGCGCACGGATGACAATCCCCTACTGTCCTGCTACATGAAAAGTCTATTTCGTTGCCTATTGAGTTCAACAGGACGTAATCGGATGTGTGTTCAATCTGCCGATATGCTACTTTCACCAGAGGTGGTCTTATCCGCATTCAGGAGTCACGGCTGTTCAAGCCAACTCATAAAAGAAGAGACCTTTTCCTTACTCACAGTAATGATCTCGGATACGGGTACGGAAAGTTTAACTGATATCTTGCGCGCCAGATAGCTCGACACATCCGTGACGGCCTTTCGATTGATCAAAAACTGGCGGTTCACACGAAAGAACAATTGTCCTGTTAATCTTTCCAGATCCTCAAGATTCTTGTTGAGTAAGTAAGTCTTCTGCTCAAAGGTGGTCAGATGAACAACGGCATTCCGCAATTGAAAAAAAGCAACGCTACTAATGGTAATGGGAATTATTTTGTCCTTATGATGAACAAGTATTGATCCGGTCTCGAACGGCTTTGCCGAACGAAATACCCGTACCATCTCCTCATACTGCATCACCGAATGTCCGAGCGTTCTCTTAAGAGCCAGAAACTTATTCAACGATTCACCAACCGATTCGTCTGTAAAGGGTTTCAAAATATAATCAATACCGTTCGCCTTGAAAGCGTTTAGCGCATACTCATCATAGGCGGTACAAAATATGACTGGAGCAGTCACCACGGTAGAAGAAAATATTTCAAAGCTTAAGCCATCACCTAACTCAATATCACTGAAGATTAAGTCGATATGCTTTCCCCGATTGAGGAAGACCACACTTTCTTTTATACTCCGAAGCATAGCGATGATCTCCGCTTCAGGCATTAGCCTGCCGATTGTCTCGGCCAGGTCAGTCGCGGTAAGTTGTTCATCTTCAATAATGACAATCCTCATGATTTCAAAATTTTTATAGCTACAGAAAACGTATTATGATCAGATCGTATGATTACCTCGTCTCCGGAAACAATCCTGTACCGCTCCATCAGATTACTAAGACCTTTGCCGGAATAGAAGTCTCCATTCTCTTTCTTTTGAAGATTATTCCTCACAACAACAAATTCACCTTCCAAAACAACAGTGATCGTCAACGGTGATTCATCGGTAACTTCATTATGCTTAATCGCATTTTCAAGCAAAGGCTGTATCGAGAAGGAAGGTACGAAACCATTTGACAATGTTTCTTTGGGAATGTCCACATGACACTTCAGTGCCGTGCCGAACCGGATTTGCTGCATCTTTAAGTACCCCATGCAAAAGTCGATTTCATCGGAAAGCCTGGTTATATTTTTATTAGAATACGACACCGATACACGCAGGAAATTGGCCAGATGAACCAGGTAAGCTTCCCCGGCATGAATATCTTTTTTGTACAGTGTCTTCAAAACACTTAATGCATTAAAAAGAAAATGCGGTTGCACCTGCTGCTTGAGTAGAAGAATCGCTGCCTCCATGTTGGCTATCTTTAACTGCGAATTCTCAAGAACAGCCTTTGATTTTTCATACTGCACTAAAATAAAGGTTTGCATAAAAATCGTTAAGGTATTGACGCAAAAGCCTCGCACAACGATTTCGAAAAAATGCCAGATACCGTGGGCGGTCAGAGAATGTGTAGCGGATATATTAATGTTCAATGGTGTAGGAATCAAAAAGAATAAGGAACTGAAAACGTATCCTGCCAGATACCAACGAATTCGCTTTCCTTTGGCTTTGCCACCCATACCCGAGGCATAGACCACTCGTAAAATAATAATGTTAATAAAGCCGATCGCTAAAAAGTCTGCAGTGACCGATAACGAAAAAAACCCGATGGGTTTGTTAACATCATCAAATAAAGAAAGAAGGAGAAATAGGAATCCCCCTACCAAAGCTGCGACAAGGCAATTCATTAAGACCAGGCTTTTTATAGGAAGTTTGGATTTCATACCCACAAAGTAAGGGCTATTCCCGTCACGATGGATATGCAGTAAGCCTTAAACGGACAAAAAAGGATCGGAACAATCCAGATAGAATGCTAAAACAAACCATTAAGTGACGATTATGATGAAATGATGGCCTGGTCTTAAATCTTATAGAGCCTCATGAGGAGGACATCAATACGAAGTGCCCAACCCGCCTTAACCAGTTACCGGAGTTCATTACGATTGCCAATGCCGGCCACAGATCATTTCACTTAGAGCCAATTTCTCCGCTTACGGTGCTTTTTTGTCCGCTTCAGTTAGTCTCCGCTTTACGTCCACTTACAAATGAATCAATTTTGTTCCGTCATCAACAAGTTTGAAGCAATTGAGTTTGTTCCTGGCATTTTGAAAACATCATCTATTTTAAATCATAATTAAAAAAAATTCAGTATGAAGAAGTTATTGTTCTTAAGTTTTATCTTGGTTTCGGTCAATTGTTTTAGTCAGGGCTTTGGGAAAGGTATCGTTAGCCGGTTAACGTTTGGAGTAAAAGGTGGAGCTAACTACAGTGATTTCTCTGGTGCCAATTTTGAGACTGAAGGTTTGGTGGGCTTCCATGGTGGAGCGTTGGTCAATTTCAAAATAAGCGATCACTTCTCAATCGAAGAAGATTTTCTTTTCTCTTATCAGGGTGCAAAAACAAAGAACAATCTTTTTGGTGACAAAACAGTTAAAATGTACTACCTCGCTGTACCAATCATGTTAAAGTACCGTCCAATTGGTGGCCTTTATTTAGAACTAGGAACGCAGTCAAGTATCCTCTTGAAAAAAGTAGATGCGACTGTCGATGGGAAATTTGCCAAACCAATCGATATGGGAGTAGCTGCAGGTATTGGATATCAAACCAAAAGCGGACTTGGACTTGGCGTACGATATATTGCAGGCTTAACGAAAGTCGGAGATTTCCAATCTTCTACTGTAAAAAGCGATTTCAAAAGCGCTGTAGCACAAGCAAGCATATTTTATACATTCTGATGGAACTCAAATTGGCGTAACGATTACACCGGTTCTCTTTTGGTTCTTGCTAAAACGTAATAATGATAAGAACAAAGGTCCTATGATGGGCGTCTTTGAGTTAAGTTAACGTTTTTGCTAAGTCTCGGCTGCATCATGCATCTGGGACTTTTGTAGTTAACACGCCTTCGCCTTGACAATAAACCAACGGATAAAACCTTTTGAAACACTTAAATTCCCCACATCCAACGATTGGAAATCCACTTCGCTTCTCATCGGCACCCACTCTCTGGCAGTATTCAAAAGAATAAAATCTTTCACCGGAAATGATCAGAACATCAGGGGAATAAAGAAGATCTTCGTCAGAATCTTTTTGTGAAAATTTGCACTTTTGAGCATAGATAACAAGCTTAGGCAATTTTATTGATTATAATGACAGCAATCAGAATGAAGACATTACTTCCGGTTTTAAATTTAACCACCAATCAGTTGATTAAGGAGTTCGGCCTGATTCCAACGGAACGAAAAGAGACGTTACAAGAATTAACACGATTTGTTCAGGATAAAACCAATGCGTCTCAAAATGTATATCTCAATTTTATCTGTACGCATAATTCAAGGCGAAGTCATCTCTCTCAACTATGGGCACAGGCGGCCGTCTACCTGTACGCGATTCCTCATGTTCATTGTTTCTCTGGCGGTACGGAAGCAACAGCCTTTAATCCAAGAGCAGTAAAAGCCATGCAGGAAGCTGGCTTCAATATTAACGTGAAAAAGGAAAGTGAAAATCCCGTATATGAAGTGCGTTATGCGGAAGACGCAACTCCGGTCATTGCGTTCTCAAAAAAATATGATGACCCGTTCAATCATAACAAAGACTTTTCAGCCATCATGACCTGCTCCCATGCAGACGAAAATTGTCCGTTGATCGTGGGTGCTTCAGCGCGCATCGCACTCACTTACGATGATCCCAAAAACTTCGATGATACCCCGCAGGAGGAAGTCAAATACAAGGAAAGAGTTTTACAAATAGGCAGAGAAATTCTCTATGCATTCTCACAGGTTAAGGTAAATAATTCTGTGATATGAATAATCAAAACAGTTTGTCTTATTGAACTGGCGATTGCTGTTGCCACAGAGTCTTTGATATTAATTCAGGACAAATTGTACCAAAAGGAGTTCGCCAATTCTTTAAATTCGGGAGGAAGTCGATATTAAAAATAATCCAGAGAAATGTTATCAATACATCGTCTGAATTTTAATTAGCTTCACTTCATAAAAAAAACTCCAGGTGCATCCGTATCATCAGCAGATTCTCGATCAGATTATTCAAAAATCAGGAAAGGCAACCCAGCATACCTTTCTTGATCGCTATCTGGGCAACAGTCATCCGCGTTATGCAATCAATACTCCTTCCCTGCGCGCTGTAGCCAAAAGCTGGATGAGAGAACATCAGTCAGAATTGTCCGTCAAAGAATTCTGTTTGTTGATCAGTTCCTTAATAGAAGGAGAATCGTCTACTGAAAAAATAGCCGGTACTATGCTGCTGGATTATGCTCCACGAAGTTTGTGGCAATTTGATCCGTCCTTTTTTGATCAATGGTTGAGCCACCTGCAGGGATGGGCCGAGGTAGACGCACTTTGCACCGGGGCCTATTCTGCTTCCGCCATTCCGGAAAATTTCACCAAATGGAAAAAGCTACTGGTTACATTCTCAAAAAATAAGATGATTGAAAAGCGAAGAGCTTCTTTAGTATTATTATGCTCTCCCTTAAGTAAAGTTAATGATACCTCGCTTTTAGAAATAGCCTTTAAGAACATAAACCTGCTTAAAAGTGAAAAAGAGATTTTGATCACCAAAGCGATTTCGTGGGTATTACGAAGTGCCATAAAGCATTACAAAAAAGAGGTAGCGCTTTTCGTAAAGCAAAATAGCGACTCGCTTCCTAAAATCGCGGTACGCGAAACGCTAATGAAGTTAAAGACCGGGAAAAAGACAAAATCAAAAGAGAATTGATTTCAGGACGCAAGACAGTCCGGGATTTACTTATTACCACGTTCATTAAAAATGAAGGCCGGATTTTTCTATCCGGCCTTCATTTGCAAGTAAGATGATCTTTGCTTCTTTCTTATTTTTTCACAAATTTAATCTGAACGAAAGATGTGCCTTCCTGAATTCTTGCCAGGTATAGACCGGAAGTAAGTTCGCTTACATCCACACGAAGATGGTCGCTATCGTAATGATCTGATTTCATTACCTTTCCCCGTCCGGTTACATCGATCAGATAAATTTCAGCAACCGCGGTTGTTACTCCTGAAATAATCAACTCATCCTCTACCGGATTAGGATAAACGGAAATTCCTGATTGCGAAGATTCTATCCCGGTAACCACCACAGGAAGTTCATCCGAAAATGTACTTAAGCAGTCATCCACCTTCACCTGCACTTTGTAAGCACCCGAGCTGGTAGCATTATAAGTAGCATTGACAGCTCCATCAATAGCCACCCCATTAAGGTACCATTGATTGCCCGCAGAAGCACTTGAAGTAAGCGTAGCTGACGCAGTGTTTATCGTCACCGATGGCTTTGCCGGCTTCACACAAAAACTTTGACTTACAGGCAAGGCGGCATTGTAATCCACATTCCCTGCCTGCGTTGCAGAAATGGTAACCCGGCCTGCCTTTGTAATACTTACCTGGCTTGCCGCGATAGTAACCTTATCGGAAGTAGTGGAGTAGCTCACCGGCAATGAGGAGCTTGTTGTAGCAGTAAGCGCAAATGAAGCATCGCCTAACACCTTGTCACTTAGGGCTGCAAACGTGATGGTCTGATCCGCCTTAGAAGACAATAACAACCGCGTACTCACCGGCAAATGATCGGAGGTCGTATTCACATAATTGGAAATAAAATTACGTGCATCTTCAATGGCAGTAGAGTTGGTAACGTAGGCATTGGCCAATTCATCAGAAATAATGATATGATCCAGGAAACTATTGGAGCTTGGGAAACTACCCGCACCGGTCTGGCTCAGCGGGTAAGTAAGCACTTTGAAGTTGACTGCATCATCTACAAATACTTTGTAGGAAGACTCTGCACCGGTTAAAATAGAAGAATCGACATCATCATTGAAGTCACCGAGCAGAACTATATTATCATGCGGGTAATGAGCCGCGAGCGAATCGTGCAATACCTTTACATCGTATTTTCTGCGATCGTAATCGGCTTGTGCTGATCCGGATTTGGAATGAATATCGATCATGCGAATGCGTCTCTTCACCCCCTTGATGGTGACATCAAACGTAACCATGAACGGCAACCGGCCCGATGACCAGAAGCTGCTGCTTGTACCTCCCGGATAAGAAGGAAGAGTGACGGTGCCTGCCTGAATGGCATCGTACATTTCACCAAACATCACTCGTGAACTGACGACCTGTACGGTGGAAGTGTTATAAATGAATCCAATCTTTTGTGGTGGGAAAGTAGCTTCCGGAGGATTGAACGAATACGACCACCGGTTGGATACAATCTTATCATACCCCGCCAGGTTAGTGACCAGCTGATTGAACGCATTGTCATCGGCAATCTCTTCCACTGCAAAAATATCCGCGCCCAGCGTTTGCATCACGGTGGTTACATTGGCTACCTGCAGTGCATCATCAGTAGGACCAAACTCTACATTGCTGGCATCCTTTACATCAGTGCCAAAGAATTCAAGATTATAAGTAACGATGTCAAATGTTTGAGACTTATCTGTTCCTTTTACGGCTATCTCTTTCGAGGACACGCCTGCCGATGTATTCGAAATAATACCACTGAATGAATCCGTGGTTGGAGTGGCTACATCAAACTTAACGTACACGGTCTGTTGTGCATTGGCTTCGGCAGCAGTGTAAGAGACCGTATTAGCAAAAGTGCTGTTATCTTTCGATAGTGAAAAATTAGCAGGAGCCGTAATGGTTACATTGTTCTGAAGGTTGACTCCTTTTAAGATATAACTTTTTGTTGTGCCTGCTGATATAAACTGAAGTGCTGATGGTGTAACCGATAAATAGCTGGGCACTGCACCGCTTACGTTAATTTCATCGAGTGTCCAGCGTGATGCCGCAGCGGATGTGGAAGTATACACAAAAGCAATAAATACTTTTTGACCAGCATACGCAGAAAGGTCTACGTTGCTCAACGTCCAATCGGATAATACTACACTTGTCGATCCTACGGCTACGGTAGGGAAGTTTCCATTCAAATCCGCCCAGGTGGCGGCAGAAGGATTTCCCGATCCAGTGTAGTCCGTAGAGATTTTTAATTGCAATCCGTTACCTGCAAAAGAAAACTGTGAATAAAAAGACAATGCCGGGCTGGCATTAAGATTAAGTACAGGCGATATCAGCCAGTCTTCATTCGCAATGGCACTTCCGGAAAATCCATTCATACGCAACCCTTTCGAACTGTTGTACCCAAAATCAACGCATCCCCAAACCTGATCGCCTGCCACGCTGTATTGAGTAAATGATGCAGTGGCATCGCAGCTGTTAAAGTTCTCTGTAAACAAGGCAGCAGTAGTAATCGCTATTTTGACTGGTGAGGATTGAAGATTGGGGATGTTGTCTTCGGCTACGATGTACACGTCATACGATGTGCTGGGCAGCAACTCATCTACTTTGTCCATGATATCTGAATTGGTCTGATACACCAGGCTTGAGCCAAACAGGTTTTCAGGAAGCGCTGCGTTGGCAGCATCCATCCCCTGCTTTACTTGTGCAGAAGTAGGAGCAGTAGCACCGGCCGGGAGAACAACAAAGTAAACTGTTCCCCATTCGTCCTGATTATAGTAGATAAAAAATCCGTCTGAAGTAATGTTCGTAATTTTCGGATAAGAAGCAGTGAACACAGGAGGAGTAACATCACCCACTGTATTTGTTCGTAAATCCAGCTTACGCGGATTATTTTGCAGATTTAAAGCCGCATCTTCAGTCACGAAATAAATATCATAATCAGTAGCACTGCTTAAGCTATTGATGACCGCATTGTATTCCGTTTCTGCAGCGGCAACATTGATTGCACCATAGAACCCTGCGGCTAAAGAATTGCCGCCTGCATCCTGTCCATTCTTTACCTGCAATGAAGAGGGCGCTGCATTTCCATCCGGAAGAGCGACATAATATATTTTTCCTGCTTCGGTTAAATTTCCTAAAAGCGTAACACCTGAGGTGGTGAAATCAGTAAACCGGGGATAGGAATAAGTGAATGATGGCGGAGTGAAATCTCCAGCGACAAACGAAAGAGACACATCATCGATGGCTGATGTAGGCCTGTTTAGCGATCCTGTTGTTACGCTCAGAGTAACAATACGAATCCAGACATTACCCGATTGATTGTCCAAAGCTGTACCAAAATTGACTGTTACATCTGTGCTCCCCCAACCAGCAGTTGAAAGTGTAGTCGAGATTGTAGCGGGATTGGTTGTTGCAAGTGTAAAAGAGGATGGAGCAGAGCCAAAACCATAGTCTACTTTCCATGTCGTTGTGCGGCCCGTGGTAGCCGATCCATCTAATGACTGCAATTTGAAACTCATCGAGAAATTACTAAGACCAGTTGTATTGATAAGTTGCAAAACAAAAGCAGCGCCCGGATCACCCAACGAACCAGTCTGACGAACTGCAAGTGCTCTATTGGTAGAACCGCTTTGAGCTGATGCATCCGAACTCACAGATAACCCTGTCGCAGAAGCCACATTTCTGAAATTACCCGAAGTAGAATTCCAACTTGTTGCTGTGAGTATTGGGGTTGCTACTGTTCCCAACGCAGAAGCCGTAGCACCCGTTCGTACTGTCCAGCCGGTAGGCAAATTCGTTGCAATTGAGTTGAAATCTTGTGAATAAGGAGAAGTTGACAGCGTAACCTGCGCTGTGGTCTGATAGCCGCTAAAGATTAAAAACGTTGAAAAAAAAGCAAAGACAAAAAGTAGAATTTTACTATTCATAGGCAAAAGTTAAATTAAAGAGTAAACATGACGATTATAGAGATTATCCGGAAGAACCCCCTATTACCATTTCTTTAAGTTTAGACAACATTTTGCAGCCACCAAAGCTTTATATAACAAAAAAGTGATGGAATCGATTTCTATATCCAGACAAGTAATGCCTCACTATAAAAATTGAAGATGGATTAACGGTTTTCTCAGCTTATCAATGCACGGCAGTGAGTGCGGCTTTCACTACCTCCACATCCTGGCCGGAGGTCATCCCTGAAACACCAATGGCTCCGATAATTTTTCCTTCTGCAGAAAAAATAGGCTCTCCTCCTTCTATTGGATACACGGGCAGCGAAAGTACACGAAGTCCTGTTCCTCCGTTAGCCAGCGCTTCTTCCAATGCCTTTGAAGGACGTTTGAAATTATTGGCTGTTTTTGCTTTGCCTATGGCAACTTCGATAGAACCGATCTGCGTATTGTCCATTTTCCAGAAAGCGACAAGATTACCTCCTGTATCTACAATCGCAACGGCAACGGTGTATTGCTTACCAATGGCAAATGTCTCAGCCGCTGCCAGAATTTTCTTCGCTTGTTCCAGTCCAATTGGTGCGCCATAGCTAATTACCGGAGAAGGCGGAGGCGGAGTGACCGGCTTTGGTGTAGTTTGCGCGAACGCCACCAGAAAACAAACACTGAAAATAAAGCACATTACCTGTTTCATAAGCATTCGGATTTTTTTTTGAATAGAACTACACGGCTAAGATTAGTACTAAAGTAATAAAGTAACGGTAGCACGAAAGGCAATTGCGATGAATTTCACGTTAACGGTTCTACTTTATTATTAACGGCATTTCATTTCTTCCTTACCGGAAAAGAAGGCTGACGATGAGTTTTGCAAAATGCCGGGTAGTTTTTAATTTAACCGTTGTAAATTCTATACTATGCTCCCCAACAACGAAAACAAGGATGTAAACCCCGAAGGAGCGGGCACCAAGCAGCCGGCTATCAAATACAAGTTCAAGGAAATGAAAGTCCATTCGTCTGACGAGTGGATGGCAGATGCCACCAAAAAATACCGTCAGGTGTATGACCGCTACGAAACGACTCACCTTCGCGTGGAGCTTTCCTTCTTTAATAAACTTTTTGATGAAGAAGAGTGGGAAGCATCCATCAGCACAAAATGTTTTTTCATCAGCGGAAGCCAGTATAAAGAATTGTGCAGCGCTGAACAAAAAAGAAAAATAGCGAAGGAAGAGAACGTGGTTTACATTCGTGATTCGTGGGGCAATCCTACTCCCGGTGCCTATTGGCTAAAGGGAAATTATGTATGGGAGGCTTACATCGACAATGTTAAAATAGGCGAAGCCAAATTTTTTATCGAAGACGTGGGTATCGCGAAGGAAGGCGAGAATCTTTTCTTTGACATTGAAAGTATTAACCTTTTTGAAGGGGATAAAGAGGCCCCTTCCCTTCCTCAAAAAAAATACCTGACCACATTTAGTAAAAAAGAGACCCGCTATGTGTGGGGCGAATTTGTTCTTAAAAACAAAATTGCAGGTGACTATTACGCAGAGCTGTTTTTTAATTTCTGCGATGATGCCGGCCAGCTAAAAGGAAGAAGCACACGACTGGTTTATGTTGCACCTAATACAGCAGGACAGCTCTATACACTCTTCCCTTCCTGGGGAAGCGATGTACCGGGTTCATGGATTGATGATACCTATACCATGGAAGTGGTTTTTATGGATCGGCTCATTGCCACCATCGCATTCCGTGCAGGAGAAGTATTTGAGGAAGGTTTTGTGAATGTGATTACTGATGCCGGACAAATGTTTCAGCAAATCGCTCAACCCCTCTCTTCATCTGCCAATAAAAACCTGGACGATATTTTATTTGAAGCCATGGCGGAGCTGAATGCGCTTACCGGATTAGAAGGTATTAAAGCAGAGGTGAATGAGATGGTGAAGCTGGTCCGTTTTTACCAGGAGTCAGGTAAAGATGTGCTGAACAAATTTTCATTGCATACGGTATTCACCGGAAACCCGGGAACGGGAAAAACGACCGTAGCCCGCATACTGGCCAAGATCTATAAAGGACTTGGCATCCTTGAAAAAGGACACCTTATTGAAGTGGACCGTCAGGGACTGGTAGCCGGATTTGTGGGACAGACCGCGATTAAGACGGGTGATAAAATTACGGAAGCCATGGGCGGGGTACTCTTTATTGATGAAGCCTACTCCCTCGCCAATGAAAACGGGTCGCAACATGATTTCGGTGGTGAATCGATTCAGGTGATTCTGAAACGGATGGAAGATTTGCGTGGAAAATTCGGTGTGATCGTGGCCGGCTATACGGGTAACATGCAGGAGTTCATCAACTCCAACCCGGGATTAAGATCGCGGTTCGATAAATATTTTTTATTCGAAGATTATTCGGCCGAAGATATGTTTACCATTGCCCTTACTTTGTTCACCAAGGAAGATGTAAAGCTGGATGACGCATCGGCCCAGCACCTGAGAAATTACTTTGCCTTCCTGCATAGCAAACGGGACAAACATTTTGGCAATGCACGAACAGTGCGCCAGGTAGTGGGCGAGGTAATGAGAAACCAGCATCTACGCCTTGCCGCCATGAAGAAAGAAGACCGCACCAAAGAACTCATGGAACTGATTATCCTGGATGATGTGAAAGAATTTGAAATCAAAGAAACGAATTCAGACACACGATCATTAGGTTTTCGGGTGGGGAAAAAATAAACGGCAATAAAGCAAAGCCAGGCTAATTAGTCTGGCTTTGTTTAACGCTAAGGTGTTAGACTACAAAAACTTTATGCTCTTCCCCCTTCGGTGAAAGAAAAATATTTTGCTTTCAGTTTGTCGTCCCAGTCGTTCGCATAGATGCTTACGCGATCAAACGTGCTCTTAATTTCTGACTTATCTAATCCTTCCAGCTCGCGAATCGATTTGATGTATGCCTTATCTTTAAAAATAGTGAAGCCTACTCCGTAAAGGGAGTGATTGATTTCCAGTAATTCTTTTGTGAAAAGATGCTGATTGTTGACCGGCATATCACACACAGGGGCAAGCACCTGCAGGTATCCATAGGGAGCAAGATTTCCTTGTGCATCTTTGGACTGAAAAACATCTACCCAGATGCTTGCTGACCCGAGGGTAAGATTCCATTGCCCCGGAAGCTGGCCGCGTGCGGTGGCCGGATCGATTTTATACTCACGAAAAGCTTCTTCTACCAAGTCATAATAGTGTTGAATAGGGTGTTGCATGATTGATACATTTAGGTGGTTATATTTTTAATTATAAAAATTAATCAAAAACCGGAAATAAAAAAATGGTCGTGTAAGTTATCAGGGAAATCGCCTTTAAAAATATTCCTGCATTTCGTGCCATGATAATCCCTCTCTTTAACACAACTGCATGGCACGATTAATCTTCACCATTTTACCACGGGCCGAAGTCCCGTGGCTACAAATATATCAGCGATTTTCGTGAGTTATCTCGTTTGCCAATCAAGCCGACTGCTATTAGTAATATACTAATCTTAGCAAGACGGGTATCATCCTGAGGGTATCATTCAAGAATGTTTGCGCTTACTGATTTCTTAATTCGCGAATCACGAATTACAGTATGAAATTACAAAATCCAAGTCCCTCAATTCCGAGGATGCTACCTAATCACCTGCTTTAGTATATAACCTACTCCACGAATATTTTCAATTCTAAGGTGGCCGTCATTCAGCAGGTATTTACGAAGCCTGGAAACAAAAACATCCATACTGCGGGCTACAAAAAAACCATCCTCTTCCCATACGGTTTTCAGAAAAACATCCCGTTCTATTACTTTTTCGAAGTGCCTGAAAAAAAGCTGCAGGAGTTTGCCTTCTTTATATGTGAGGCGCGTGATTACTCCGTTAGCATCCAGCAGAAGGTTGTGAATATCGAGGGTGGTATTGGAGACTTTAAGTAAAGAAGTTTTCTCTGAAGAAGTGACTGTACCAAATGATCTTTTAAAGATGGCTTCGATGCGATAACGGAACTCTTCGATGCTAAACGGCTTGCATACGTAATCGTCTGCTCCAATCTGAAAGCCACGGATCCGGTCGGCAGTCTGGTTTTTGGCGGTCAGAAATACAATCGGTACACGCTGATTGTATTTTCTTATTTCCATAGCCAGCTCAAAGCCGTCTTTCTGCGGCAACATGATATCCAGGATGCACAAATCAAAAAGATAATTATGAAAGGTAGTAAGCCCTCTTTCTCCATTCGCGCATAAATGAACGTTCCATCCCTGTGCATCGAGGTGGTCTTTGATGAGAAATCCAAGGCTCTCGTCATCTTCTACGAGCAGTATCTGCGGTACATCAGTCATACGTTGGAAGAATAATCCGTACTTCTGTTCCTCTGTCCAGCTCGCTGAAGAGAAGAATCTTTCCACGATGAGAGCGGATCACATTCTTTACAAAACTCAGCCCCAGTCCAAAGCCTTTTATGTTATCCACGTCACCGGATCTTACGCGAAAGAATTTTTCAAATACCTTCGTCCTCATGTTGGAGGCAATGCCAATACCTTCATCCAGAATACTGATCTCGATTCCCTGTGCACAGTCTTTTGTTGTTACCGTGATCCGGGGCTGGGCAGGAGAATATTTCTCCGCATTATCAATCACATTATTAATCGCCTGGGTCAGCAACTCCATGTCGGCAAGGATAGCTTTATTTCCGGCTTTGAATTCCAACACCATATTCCCATTGCGCTGCTGCACTTTCCATTGAAACGCATCGGCACATTCTGCAATGAGCTGATGTACGTTGATGATTTCCAGTGCGGGCCGTTTTAAATGATCGGCCGATGATCCCTGCAAGACCTGATCAATCTTCTGGCGTAGCTTTTCATTTTCTTTCAGCAATATATCGATGTACACATTCACCTCTTTCTGGTTGACTACTTTGTTCTTCAATATCTCTGCAGCGATTTTAATATTGGTTACGGGTGTCTTGAACTCGTGTGTCATGTTATTAATGAAATCACTTTTGAGGGCGGCAAACTTCCGCTCGCGCAGCAGCGAGTAGATCGCAAAGGCAAAAAAACCCATCATCAGTAAAAGCACTACCGTGGAAAAAATCCAGACATTGAGCTGCGCTGCCACATAGCTTTCTTTCCGGGGAAAGTACACCGCGAAATTCTTTTGATCAGCATCGGCAGGATGACCATCCAATTCTTCTTTTGAAAGGGAGCGTTTGGTCGCCTCTACATAATTTCCATACACGAGGGTATCATCCTCTGCCTTGTACACACCCAACTCATAATCGATATTAAGACTGCGCAGCAACAGTTCCTTTTTCAACAGGCTGTCCAGTGCTTTATCATTCAGTTCACTTTCGGTAGCTACAAAGTAAAAGTTGGAGGACAGTTTTTTCACTTCCGAATCGGACGAAACCGAATCGGCTACTTTCTTTAATGCAACCTGAACGCTGTGATCGAACTGCATCTCCGCTACATTAAACGCTTTCTTAAACCAATATACCTGGAGAATCAGCAGACAGCCCAGCAACACGGTTCCGAAGACAATGATCCTGCCTAAATGTTTGTTGTTCATGTTTTCAAATTACGAAGCACAAATGAGTGAGCCAATTATCACGAGTATTTAACTGTACTAAAATAAGATTTTTAGTGCGTCAGACCTTGCACTGGATCGGCTTTAACACTCCATTAACACTACTTTACACTTGTTAACCCAGCGGGAGGATTTTCATCTCTATCCTTGCTCTGTTGCTTTACTTCTTCAATGTCCACTTCCAGTTAATAAGATGGTGTAGGACGAAAAATGATAACGACAGAAGCATTAACTCTCTCCGCTATGTTTACCAGAAAAGATCACCTGTTCTTTCTCTCCGCTATTCTACTACTGCTGGCCGGCTATCTCTGCATGGCCTTCGATCCGGCCGAAAATGGTTTTGGTATCGCTACGCTATGGATAGCTCCTCCCCTGCTATTGACGGGATTCATCCTGCCTGTGATCGGAATCATTGGCTATTCCACGCTGGTACGTCCCATCTCCTTTTCATCTTTAAGAATCAACCAATGGAAACATTTTTTGGGATTCATAGTCTTCCTCATTTCACTGAGTACTTACGTCATCACTTCAGAACCGACAGCAAGCCTCTGGGATTGTTCCGAATTTATTGCGTGTGCATTCAAGCTCCAGGTGCCGCATACTCCAGGCAACCCGCTTGCGCTCCTGATGGGAAGAATCTTTGCTATGCTTTCTTTTGGCGATCTTACCCAGGTAGCGCGCAATGTTAACTTCATGAGTGCACTCTTTTCTGCGCTTACTGTTTACCTGGTTTATTACATCATCTGTTATTTTGGTTTCCGGCTAATTAGCCGATCTTCTTCTGCATCTCCATTCCCAATACTGTTCGCTGCTCTCTGCGGAAGTCTGTGTCTTACCTACTCCGATACTTTTTGGTTTTCGGCTGTGGAAGCAGAAACGTATGGACCTGCCTGCTTCTTTTTGGTATTGATTGTGGCCTTGATCCTGAAAGGAAAAGAGCTGAAAGAGTCAGAGCGCCCGCGATGCATGATATTGATTTTTTATGTAGCAGGCCTCTCCTACTGTGTACATCCTATGTGCATTCTCTCTTTACCTGTGCTGCCTTTCGCCTGGTATATCCGCAAGCGAAACCTCACTTTCAAAAATATCCTTCTGCCTGTTATGGTTGGAATGATCCTTGTTTTCATGATTAACCGGTTTATCGCCATCGGCATTTCTGAACTTGCTTTTTACCTCGATTTATTCATGGTGAACAGCTTACATTTTCCCTTTTACAGTGGAGTAATTGTTCTGCTGATCCTGTTTGTCTTACTCATTATTGTCGTGCTGAAAAAATATGTTGCACTGAGCGCATATACCTGGTCGCTTGTCTTCCTGCTATTCGGATTTGCTCCTTACCTGATGTTGTTTATCCGCTCGAATCATAACCCTCCTATCGATGAGAATAATCCGGAAAATCTCTCGCTTATTAAAGCGTACATGAACCGCGAGTCGTACCCCAGCAGTCCATTGCTTTACGGCCCTTACTTTGATGCACAGATCACCGAAGTAGCAGTGAAGAAAAAAATCTACTACCAGGAAGCCGCTCACTATAACGTAGCAGGCACCATGCCGGAATACAAGTATGACCCATCACGAAGTACCCTCCTTCCCCGTCTTTATAGCAACGATCCGGATCACATTGAATCGTATCGAAAATGGACGGGCTTAAAAGCAAATGAAAAGCCGCGCTTCGCAGATAATCTTGCCTTCCTGTTCAACTACCAGATTGGTCACATGTATTTTCGTTACCTGTTATGGAATTTTGCCGGCAGAGAAAGTGATCACCAGGACAGTAACTGGCTCAGGCCATGGGATCATTTGCATGTGATGAATTCCATTGACAATGAAAACAAAGCGCGTAATCAATACTGGATGATTCCATTCGCATTGGGTCTGCTTGGACTCCTGGTTCAGTACAAGCGTGATCGTAAAAACTGCTATGCGGTCGCGCTCTTCTTCCTGATCACCGGGCTGGTGCTCGCCTTGTATCTCAACTCCTACCCCAATGAGCCACGCGAAAGAGATTATATCTATGTCGGCTCGTACATCGCTTTTTCGATATGGATTGGATTGGGAACTTTGGCTATTGGCACAGCGATCTCCAACACCCGGCTTTCTTTTAGCCTGATCGGAGTGATAAGCATCGTACTTCCTTCCTGGATGTGTGTTGAAAATTATGATGATCATAACCGTGCCGGAAGAACCTTTCAGATCGACAACGCACGAAACCTGCTCGCCAGCTGCGCGGCCAATTCTATTCTCTTTACCGGTGGCGATAATGACACGTTTCCTCTTTGGTACCTACAGGAAATAGAAGGACACCGCACCGATGTGCGTGTAATGGTAATGAGTTATTTAAATACCGACTGGTACATCAATCAATTGCGTAAAACATATTACCGATCCGCACCTTTTGCCTTAACGCTGGATGAAAAAGCATACCGCCAGTATGGAGCCAACGATGTCGTGTACCTGCAGGAAACCATCAAGGAGGGAATTGATATTAACAATTACCTGCAGCTCTTAAAGGAAGAGCACGAAGGTCTCCGAATGCAGGCTTCCTCCGGAGATGTGTATTCCATTCTTCCTTCACGAACGCTGAAACTAAAAATGGATAAAACTTTATCAGCACAACATGCACTTGCCGGATGGGCCTCTTCTGATACGCTCCATCCGGAAATGACACTGCGGGTTACCGGAAACTATATGCAGAAAAGCACACTGGCTATCATCGACATCCTGGCAAGTAATCACGGGACACGCCCTGTTTATTTTAATTACACTTCACTGAATACGGCTGGGCTGGAGTTAACCTCGCACGTGGTTCAGGAAGGAAATCTCTATCGTTTATCGCTCAAAGAAAACCCGAAGGAAGACATTCGTATGGATACGCAGCTGGCATATCAAAACCTGCTTGAAAAAGCAGACTACAGTAATCTGTCCAACAAATCACTTTATCTTAATTACGAAGACTATCAGGCCAGGATCATCAACCCGCTACGCATGTCCTTCAATTCCTTAGCTATCGCATTACTGAATGAAGGAGATAAAGCCACCGCAGAAAAGGTGATGGACTTTGCTCTTCAGAAATTATACCTCAGGCATCTGGAGCCATCGTACACCAGTCTTCAGGCAGCAGATATCCTGGTCGCTCTTGGTAAGGAAGACCTCGCCCGATCTCTTTGTATTACTTTGTTTGATTTTCACTATGATCAGGTTCAATCCAACCTGAAAGAAGGAAAAGATACCGACAAGCTGGACCGTTACCTCGCAGAACAATCTGCCCAAATGCTGGATCAGCTGGGAGAAAAGAAATACAGCGTTATGCTGAATGATCTGGGGCTGGGATTTGGATTCAGATGACCTATTTATAAAAGATCATCGACTATTCAAGTACGCACCTCCCTATTCCAGCTTATACGTTATACCTTGATAGGTAACGATCATAGGCATAATCATCTGCCCTGCTATTTTTTTATGGTCATAGTCCAGCCCCAAAAAAGCAGCGGCAGTTCTGGCAATCTGTTTCTGGTAATAGCGCGTATTGTTTTTCATTTCTCCCAGAGGAGGCGTGTCGGGACCTATCACCGCCATCCACATCTGGTTAGAACCAATGGCCCAGCGCCCGTGTGTCTTCCATGAACCTTTCGCATTTCTGCCGCGACCATGATCGGTAGTTATCAGCAAGGTGGTTTTGTCTTTATAGCATTCCTGCGATTGCATCCAAAACCAAAGCTCGCGGATCATCTGATCAGCCTTATTCGCATAAGCTAAATATTCGCCATAACGTCCTGCATGGCTGTGTTCGTCTGTGCCATCAAAGCTTAAGAATACTACTTTTGGGCGTTGTATTTTCATGTATTCGAAAGCAGTATGAAAAGTAGATTCATCGCAACGCTTGCCACCTGGATAGCCAAGGGCCTGTGAACTCGTTTTATTTTCTATACAGACAATGTCCTCGTTGCTGTTGGTATGGATTCCATTGGACGATGCCCTGATCACATAAGGAATTACATCCCAGGTAGAAAAAGCCGCTACCTTACCTTTGTAACCGTGTTGCTCATTGATGAACTCCAGCACATTCGCATTGGGATTTTCCACTTTACGATTGGAAGCCATTTTCCGATCTACAATGCCGGTAAGCATTTCACTATAGCCGGGATAAGAAAACCAGTAGGGATTTGCGCAGTTTACCTCGTTGCCGTAGGCACGATTTCCATAGAGTTGTCCTTGTGTGGCAACGGTCTCCCATATAAATGGCAGCAACCGTTCTCTTCTGGTATTACTATCCGGATGCCAGAAAGAACGTACATGTGAAGTATCCGGTGTAAACGATTTATTATAAAGAATAGCAGAATCAGCACCGCCAAATACTTCCTGCCAGCGGAAGCCATCCAGCGTAACGATGACGAGATTCTCGGTACGTCTGCTTTGTGCAAATGATAAAGAGACGACCAGGATCAAAAGACCGGAAGTGATAAAGGATCTTGATTTCATGATCCTAAATTTCCTGATCTACCTTCACCCCACCATTAAAGGAGTTTTACCAAACGGTCACAACTGTGTGAATCGAATGTAAACTTTACTACCGTGAATTCATCTTCTGTTAACGGTTCGAATATCTGGTGAGTAATGTTCAGTAGTGATGGATCAAATGAATGGCTCATCACCTGCACTGCCCTAAAAAGAATCTCATAAGTTTGAATTATAAAATTTCAACTCACTCACACTGCTGCCATCCGTATATAAATCAATGATGGCATAGACCGGAGGAAATTCGTCTAAGGCCAGCGGGTTGCCCCACCAGTTTCCCGACACCGCTCCATTGCACAGGTACTTCACTCCGAGATACTCTACTTCATCAATATAATGAACGTGGCCGCTCAGACAGAGCTTTACATTCTTATGCTGAAAGAAGACATCTTTTATCCGCTGATGATCATTATGCATATCACCAGAAGGAAATTTTACTTCACTGACCGGCTTCCGTTTTGTTTCATACATCAACGGCCCCATAGCAAGAATAGGTACATGATTGAATACACATACCGGGCGTGATGCAGGAAGCTTGCGCAACTCTTCTTCCAGCCACATAAACTGCTCGTCATCCAATTGGTAACCGGATGTACCGTTGATGCTATCCAGTGCGATGAACTGCCAGCCTTTACTTTCGAAAGAATAATACCGATGTGGTAGGGCCAACATCTCAATAGCCCACTGCTTTCCATATCGTTTATCTTTTTTATATTCCGCATCCAACGTGTCATTGGGACCATACCATACATCATGGTTACCCAGGGCACTACGGATTGGGATTGTATTAGCCGCCATTACTTTGCTCCATGCTTTCCAGCGGACTTCCACCTCCTCCCTGGTTTGCTTGTTCTCATCCATCACCGTATCACCAGTATTGATAATCAGGTCAGGCTTATCTTTCATGCTGTTGATCTCGTTCATCACACGGGCAAAACAGGTTTCGGCATTGCCCTGATGAAGGATGTGTACATCGGTGATGTGGGCAATACGCAGTGCACGTTTTTTGTCCTGCTGTGCAGGTAAGGGTATATCATTCGCCTGTAAAGCAGTAGGAATCATCATCGATCCCAACCCAGCCAATGCAGATTGTTGAAAGAATTTTCTACGGGACGACATAGTTAGTTTATTTATTAAAAAAAAGCCGGAGACCATAACAGTCTCCGGCTGAACGCTACGCTATGAAAATTTTATGGCCATGGTGGTAGCAAGCAGGCACAGTTCTCCTTATTGAAGTATCCAAAGTTTGCCATTCAGATCATCCGCTCCACTGAACTGACGTTGAACTGCTGTATTGTAGTTCGCTGCATTAGCAGATGCCTCAGCAACGGGATACTGCCACCTTGTAGCAATCTTATCTCCATTGCCATTTCCAACACCAACAGAGAATGCAGGCACTCCCGTTCTGCGCTGATTGAAGAATGCTTCCCAGTTCGAATTTTGCCAGAAGGCAAGGTACTTCTGGTTAAGTATTTGCGTAAGTCCATCTGTTCCGCTCTTATATTTTACCGATGGTTGCGCCAGATAGCTGGCAACCGATACGGTAACTGAACCATAATTGACAGTGGAAAGGTTATTTGCCACTTTTATAAGCGCTCCTTCTGTCACACCCAGAAAATTCATGGAAGCGGTTATTCCTTTTACATACCACGACTCCGCATCGCCTGCTGCCCAACCACGGTTAATGCCTTCCGCTATATTGAAACATAATTCAGGATAACCTATGATGATTGCCGGCTCGGCTTTGGATCCTGCGAAGTCGGCATAGTATCGCAACGGATTAATATAAGAGTACTGGCCACCTTGTGCATTATTACCCAGGTCACTCATACTCAATCCTGCAGGAGCACCCACGTAAGCGGTAACATCGGTAAATGGTTTCTCTGCTGCTCCAACTGCTTTGAATATTTTATCTGTAATGACATAGCCGACATCCGCTAATCCTGCAGGTACGGCATAAGTAAACGTACTATCCGTAGACGTTGATACGATGACTGCATTGGTTACATTATAACCTGCCGGCAACACACTTTTTATAGTGACAGTCTGACCCGTTTTATAATGATGCACCGGTTTTGTTATAGCGGTTGCTGTTGAAGAGCCTCCGGAAGTAATTTTAAATATACTGGCTAATAATTGCCTTGGCGCAGGTGTGGCGACAACAAAAGTACGTGGGTCATTTAATGAAGTGGCCAAATCAAGAAAGGCGGAACCTATATTTTCCCGCTGAGCATCTCTTCCCTGGCTGGTTGGGTTTTTAGGATAGTTGTTGTATTGCGCATTATAAACATACTGAAGATTTTCACTTAGGTCGGAGAGCACCGGATACTTGGCCGGATCGGCTATGATTTGAGCAAATCGCTGTTTGATCTTAAGATCTGCATCGGCTTCCTTTTTACTCAGGCTGATCAGAATGCGCAGTGTAAAGGAATTGATCACTTTTTGCCATGTGGCCAGGTTGTTTCCCAAAAAGATATCCCCGGATATGGAATTGCAGTACGCACCTACGCAACCTGTATTGCCGGTAGAAATAATTGTTCCTAAATCAGAGTTAGCTTCTTCCAGCCATTTTAAAATCTGAATATAAACGTCCTTCTGCGTATCGTACACAGGCGCAATATTATCCGCTGCCTTCAATGCTGCAGACAAGGGAACATCACCCAACTTCTGAGACATCAGGTTGAAATAATATGCTCTGAAAAATTTACCTAAAGCCGTATAGGGATTAAGATCGGTAGATGCACCTTTCTTCGCTTCCAATTCCATCTGCACAATATTTTGTAAAGTGCTTACGTATTCAAAGTTGTTTTTTGTTTTGGTAAAGGGCTCCTGATCGTACTTGTTCGTACCATAATAATCATAGGAACTGACAAAAAACTGAGCAGCACTTTGTGAACCCTGCTTGCCACTCCAGGCATTCTGGTCATTCATGTGCTCGATCATTCCGGTTAGTAGTAAAGAGGGAGGAGATGATTCGGGCAAATTGGGATTCTTTACCAGCTCATCAAAATTCTGGCAACCACCTAACAGGGCAATGGCAAGAACTGTCAATATTTTCTTATATGCTTTCATGGTCGAGTTCATTAAAAGGTTAAGTTGATATTTACACCATATCTTCTTAAAGTAGGTGTGGCCAGCAATTGAGAGGTACTGTTGGTGCCAATGAATTGATCCCAATCAATATCTTTTCTCTTTGCGAAATAAAGAAGGTTACGCCCCACCAGTGAGACACTCGCAGAACGGAAGAGTGTTCGGCTCAACACCGAAGAAGGAATGGCATACGTAAGGGTAACCTGCCTGAGCTTTGCATACGATTTGCTGATCAGCGTCCGCTCATCAAAACTCGTTTCATTTCCAATATAATCCTGCAGTGAATAAGGGGTTGTGTTCTTCACTAACTTTAATGAACTGTAATTTTTGATTTGCCCCGTGGTCGGATCAATATCAGGCTGAGGAGAATCGGCAGCCAGAGCAACACCTTCACCTACATACGTAGGCGTTGGCTTCAGATCATGATCATTGTTAGGGTTAGCGTTAAACTCTGCCAACCGGGCTACTCCATAGGCACCCTGTACAGTAGAAATTTCACGTCCACCCTGCAACAGTTTCTTATACACGTAATCAATACCTACTCCGCCTATGCGACCATCAAATTGAAAATTCAATGTGAAATTTTTATAGCTGACCGTGTTGATCACCGACCATACCCAATCCGGATTTGAATTGCCCAACAACTGCGCTACACGATTACTGTTATAGGGTTGACCGTTAGCAGCATGAATGATATTTCCCTGCTCGTCCCTGTAAAATTTAAGCCCATATAAACCATCTACACGGTCACCTACATTATAGACAATACGTGAGTCGCCTCCGGTATAGCTTCCGCTCAATGAGTTCAGTCCGTCATAAAACTCTTTGTAGCGCTCTACATATTTCGACCAGTTCGTCAGTATATTCCACGAAAACCCATTGGCCGTTTTTACAGGTGTACCACTCAGTGTGATCTCTACGCCTTTCTTTTCTGTTTTTATACCGTTGATTGTACCTCCCGTAAAACCAGAAGCTTCCGACCACTGCGAACGTACAATGCCAGGACCTTTGATGGCATCAAAATAAGTGAAGTCAAGGCCGATACGGTTTTCCAGGAACTTTATATCAAAGCCGGCTTCCGATGAGGAGTTGGAGCTGGGCTTTAGTGTAGTTGAAGCCTGCTGGTTGGTATAATAAGCTGCGCTCTGATTATTATACGGTCTCGAAAGAGTATAGGTATTGCTGTTATAAACAGGGCCATCATAAGCAGTTGTATAGGTATCGCCATACTCCAGCGGGTTACCATATCCGCTGGATTGCCATGCGGGGCCGGTGGTGGTAGAAGTAAATGCACTTTTTACATTTGCATAAGAACCGCGTAGTTTAAAAAAGGAAATTACTTCAGGAAGCTGCACATAGTCGCTGACTACAGTACTCAATGATACAGAAGGATAGAAACCTGTGTTATTCCCTTTATAGAAAGTAGAGTATTTATCCAATCTTCCTGTCGTGGATAAAGTAACATAATTGCGGTACGAGAAGTCAAACGAATAGTAGCCGCTTCCTACCTGCATGGGTGCCTTATAGTTATAGATTTTTACGGCATTCTTGGAATTACCAAAGTTGTACACGCCAGGCACATTCAAATAATCGGTAGTAGCATAGGAAGAATTGTACAGGTAAGTACGCAGATTGCCCCCCACTAAACCCGAGATATTAAAATCAGGTGTAATGTCCTTATTGATATTAAGTAACACATCTGTATTATTTTCAAACAGGTTGCGCTTGTCTTCACGATAGTCACCCTGCTTTTGATCGCGGCCATAAGCCGAGGCAGAGAAAGGCACCTTTTCACTTCTCAGCAAATCCCAGCTGGTAATCTGGGTACGCACTGCGGCATTCAGCCAGTCGGTTATTTTATACTTTAGTGATACGTATCCATAAACATCTGTTTTATGATGTCCACGCAGCCATTCGTTGGCAAAGAAGTAAGGATTATTATAGCGGGTGTATTCATAGTTACGTTGCTGAACACCCTCTTTACCCGGCTGCCAGTAGTTCTTCAGATCTTTGATATCCCAATCAGAGCCACCCCATACATCGATATTATAAATAAGACTGTTAGGGCCATAGGTTACATCCGGATAGTTATCGGTGTATTGTTTATTGTAGTTGATATTGGATTCGAACCTTAGCTTAGGAGTGAAATTATACCCGGTAGAAACATTGAAGTTAGTAATATTCAAATCCGTGTTGGGTACTACACCCCGCTGGTAAGAATGCGATACGGAAGCACGAAAATCATATTTCTCGTTACTGGCAGAGATCGCGAGGTTGTTGGTCGATAAAACTCCTGCCTGAAGAAAGCGCTGAAGATTATCTTTTCCTCTTGCTGTCCAGGGCGTAGCAGAGCGAATTCCTGTTGCAGGATCGACCGGGCTATCGTATTGTGAAATCAGCTGACCATTAAAGCGCGGGCCCCAGATGTCATAATCATTTTGATTATATCCGTTCTTTTGTCCAAAATCATCATCACCAAAACGATACGTATTATACTCACCAGCACCATACTCGTCCTGCACTTTCGGTATGGTTAAGAAACCTTTATCGACCATGGTGCTTGAATTAAAGTCGATGGAAAATCCTCTTTTATCCTTCGTGCCTTTTTTAGTTGTAATTAAAATTGCTCCGTTCTTTCCTCTGGATCCATACAACGCAGCGGCATTCGGGCCTTTCAGTACACTGTAAGTATCAATATCATCGGGACTGATATTCCATGAATCAGAAACAACCGGAACACCATCAATAACAATAAGAAGGTCCGTTTCGCCACGTAATACTAACTGAGGGCGGCCAAGCATTTCAGAAGAAGCACCAACTGTAAGCCCTGCTACCTTACCGACCAGTGCATTGAGCGGGTTAGGTTCACGTGCTTTAATTAAATCGGCACCGGTCACTTTTTGCTGGGAGTAACCAAGCTTGGCTACGTCTTTTTCAATACCCAACGCGGTTACTACCACTTCGGATAATTCTTTGGCATCGGTAGCCAATGTAACATCAAGACTGGATCGGCCTGCCGCAGCCACTTCCTGCGTCAGATAGCCGACAAATGAAAATACAACGACATCATTGTCAGCGTTCAGACTAAGAGAATAATTTCCATTGGCATCCGAAATGGTACCGTTGGTAGTACCTTTCACCACGATGTTCACACCGGGTAAAGGCGATTGATCTTCACCGGAAACAATTTTTCCGGACAGCATACGCTGCGCCATGGCATAGTTGGTAGCCATAAAGCAGATCAAAAACAAGAGCTTGACGAGGAAGCTCTTTTTCTGAATCTTTTCATGTAAAGGTTGGTGCATACAGTAATGGTTTGATTGTACGGATCAAAAATTGAAAAAGGTTTTGAAGATGGCTTTAGTCGAAAATTATCTAAGCGTTAACAGCGAAGCGATCAGATGGGCTGCGGTTAATGATTCGATAATTGATTTTGCTGCCATGTTGATTTTCAATCGTGCACACACGTAAAATCGTTTAACAATTCATTCACACAAACAAAACGTGTTTGAATTGCAGGAGCGCCAGGAAAATGGAAAGTTTACAATCAGTAAACCAAAATCATGATTGACTCGGAATTATTGCCCCGCGTGGCAAAAAAAATAAAAACCCTGCGCTCCAATAAAAACCTGACACTGGCAGAGCTCAGTAAAAACTCGAACGTGAGCAAAGGATTGCTTTCAAAAATTGAAAACTCACGTACCATTCCCTCGCTCCCTGTATTTCTGGGCATCGTCAATGCACTGGGCATTACATTAAAGGATTTTTTTGATGGCATGGATCTGCTTCGTGGTAGAGATTACTTATTAATCAAAAAAGAAGAGCAGCAGGTAATCCATAAAGAAGAACGTGAAGGATTCTCCTATCGCTTTCTGCTTTCGCAAAGTATGCCGAGCAGCTCCATGGAAATGGTGCTGCTTACTGTGCAGCCCGGTGCGCGCAGCAAACCCACGATCACAGATGGGCATGAAGTGAAGTACATCCTGTCAGGTCAATGCGATTATTATATTAATGAAGAGATCATTCATCTCAACGAAGGAGACACGCTTTACTTTGATGCCAGCAAGCCGCACATGCCGGTAAACCGCAGTTCCAGTCCCGTGGTGATGCTGGTGACGTATTATCTCAAATAGCCGATCAGTTAGTCGTTACAGGGTGTAAAAGAAATACCGGATTATAGATTCGAAATCAATGGACGCAAGTACGCGCTTGGTGTCATAAAAATAGTAACCTGCTTTGTTTAGCAGAGTTAACTATTAAAAGAATCGGACAGCTACGAGCCATTAACTGATTAAAGCTTTCCGATTACTTCTTCTGCCAATCCAAACGACAAGGTCATGCCCGCACCACCCAGACCATTTACGATCATTACATTGGGTTCCGGTTCCACCAGCATATTGATCTGCCCCTGAAGTTTGGGGTATACACCATGCCAGCGTTCGGTAATCTTAAGATGGCCCAGCTGAGTGAATGAATCGAGGTAATTCAGGATAAGCTCATTTACTTCTTCCCGGTCAAAGGGCTCCACCGTTTTGCTGTAGTGATGCGAGTCGCCAATGATTAATTCTCCCTGACCGTTTTGAGCAAGTAAGATATGAACGCCATCACTTTTGTAAGCAGGATTCAGCTGATCATAACGTTCATCGAGTTTCTTCAGGGAAGCACACTTCGAAAAAGCCGCATAATGACGTAGTGTTAAACCGGCACACAACGATGGTCCGATTTTTAAATTATCAATAGAGGAAGTGGCTTTCATCATCTGCAGCTTGCATTTGGTGATCGGCTGCGCATCAAACACTTCGGGATACAATGTTTCAAAGTCGGCACCATTGCATACGAACACTTTATCTACCTGCCAGCTTTCGCGTGCGGTTTCCACCCGGGGCAGATCGATGTTCGTAACCACGTGACCAAACCGCGTAATCAATCCGTATTTTTCTTCCAGCCATAACGGAATTTTACGAATCGCTTCGCGTGGATTTACGGTACATTCCGTGTCGCTCCATAGCCCGCCCAGCAGTCCCTCCTTCTTAACAAACTCCGACTTTCCTGCTACCGCACTTGCATGGAGTAAGCGCGTGGAATATCCGGCTTCGCTATATATCGTATCAAATTCGTTAAGCACATCCCATTCATCTTCATGATATGCTACATGCAACGATCCGTTGGGATCAATCCAGAAGCCTGCTTCTTTGGCAGCTTCGAGCCAATGACCACGACTGCGCAGGGCACGATCCAACCCTACGCCCGGCTCCTGCCCGATCGGCCATATCAAACCAAAGTTGCGTACCGAAGCTCCGATGGCAAACTGATCGCGCTCGAAGAGTACTACCCGGTACCCTTTGCGCAAAGCCATATACGCATGTGCCAATCCTACAATGCCTCCGCCAACAATGGCAATATCTGCTGTATTCGTTGAACTCATAAGTAAAGGCAAGTACTCCATTATTTGATGAACCCGAAAACAGGTGCTGTAAACGAAATATTAATTCCGCATAGCAGTCGTTAACGCAAACATCACATCTTATTCATTTCAGCATGGCATTGCGAAAGTAGTTTCGAAAAAAAATAAACTTGAACCCTTCCTCTTCAGTCACACGCTGGCTACAAAAAGTAACTCCATTCTGGTTTTCGCTTTATGCAGCCGGAAGTGCCTTTTGCTTATATACCTGTGTGTATGCGTTTCGAAAAGCATTCTCGGTCGCCACGTTTGAAGGGTTGATCTATTTTGGAATCAGCTTCAAAGTATGGCTCGTTATCTTCCAGGTGCTTGGATACGCTCTTTCCAAATTTATTGGCATTAAGATCATTGCCGAGCTTCGTGCCGTTACACGCAAAACAGGAATGATCCTGCTGATCGGTATTGCTGCGTTATCTTTATTTCTGTTCGCCCTTGTTCCGCCTCCGTACAATGCTATTTTTTTATTCACTAATGGATTGCCTTTAGGGATGATCTGGGGAATTATTTTCAGCTACCTGGAAGGAAGGCGCACTACGGAAATGCTGGGTGCAGGCTTGTCGGTCAGTTTTATCTTTTCTTCCGGCTTTGTTAAGTCAGTAGGCGCATACGTTATGCTCAATGGACATGTATCGGAATGGTGGATGCCCTTTGTTACGGGGTGCCTGTTTACCATTCCGCTTTTCATATTCCTCTTCTTACTGGAGCAGGTACCTCCTCCTTCTGTTGAAGATGAAGCCTTGCGTACCCAACGCTTACCCATGAACGGAGCTGACCGAAAGAAATTCATTGCCACGTTCGCACCGGGGCTGATCGTACTGATCATCGGCTATACCTTACTTACTGCCTTTCGCGATTTCAGAGACAATTTCTCCAGTGAAATCTGGAACAGCCTGGGCTTCGGCAGTTCACCGGAAATGTTTACCCTGACGGAGATACCCATCGCCATTGTTGTACTGATAGCGATGGGCAGTGTTATGTTCATTCGTAACAATCGCATTGCATTAGCGGTCAATCACTACATTATAATAAGTGGAATGCTTTTAATCGGTTTGAGCACTTATCTTTTTGAAAACAGTATCATTTCATCACCATTGTGGATGGTACTGGTAGGGCTTGGTTTATATCTTGGTTATGTACCGTTCAACAGTATCTTCTTTGACCGCCTGCTCGCCACCTTCCGCTATCCGGGTACGGTAGGATTTCTTATCTATCTGGCCGATTCGTTTGGCTATCTCGGATCAGTGGGTATTTTATTTTATAAGGAATTCGGTTTTAAGCACCTCAGCTGGCTGAATTTCTTTTTACAAAGTGGCTACGTGGTTTCCATTGCAGGAAGCATTCTTACCCTCACCTCGCTGGCATACTTTCATTGGAAATACGAGGTCAGGCAAAATCCGTCCTACAAAGCAACGATGGAAATACGTGCATGAAACTGTTGATTATAATACTTAATAATACGTATGGCATCCCCCATCCGGTTAGGGTTCAGGTTCTGAGTGGCGACAAATTCTTTTAACAGCAACGGATACTGTTGCAGTAACGTGGGGTAAATATCCGAACGGAATTTCCTTAAAGAAGTCATTTCATTCTCCTGCCAGCTAAAGTACGTATATTCTTTTTCGTCCCCGTTGTTATTCAATAACGGATAGTTACTTCTTCTTACCACACAAACAGCGCCCCAGGTAACAACCTCATAAAAGTGAAGAACAGGAAAAGCAAAACCCGGATGGCGCAATGAAAGATAATAACGATTAATGTTCGCCATGGCATCGTAAAACCGAAAAGAAGAAACCCGATGGGCCGGATAAACAATTACCTGATCTTCCGCTTTCATTAACAAAACATCAGAATGAAACTGAATCTCACCTGTCAGCACTTGTCTGTCCTTAAGTACAACCGAACCGGAGCTCCATGTTGGCTGGGCTATCATTGCCTTAGAAATAATCAATACAAGAAAAAGCAATCTCACTTCGTGTTAACATTAAGCTAACAGGAAGTTAACGATTCAATAATCTAAGTGCAAAACAATCACTGGATTTTCAGGATAGGAAGTATCTCAGAAATTGAATTAACGAGGTGAGAGTGTTTCACCTTTGTCAACTCTTCATGAGTATACGCTCCGGAAGTGATTCCGATTACCCAATGGCAGCCTGCTGCTGTTCCTTCTTCCATGTCGGAAGCCGTGTCTCCCACTTTCGCCACATGATTCACGTCTCTTACACCCGTCAATGCCATGGATTTAAAAATCATGTCCGGGAAAGGTCTGCCGCGTGGCACTTCATCGCTGGTCACACTGAAGTCAAGCAGGTCATTCTTGTGCCATTGCATTCGTTCCAACAGGGGAGTAGTGATCTCACGACTGAAGCCGGTATCCACAGCGATCTTTATTCCAAGCGATTTTAGCTTGCGAAAAGTTTCACTTACACCTTCTTTCTCTCTGACAGAAGCATCGGTTTGATAGAAGTGAATCATGTCATCGGTAAATACCCGGTGTACCTTCTCAATCCATTTATTATCCGGATCTGAAATTCCCTTTTCTATGGCAAGTTCACGGATCGCTATTGGTTTGGGAATACCCATTACCCTGGCGGCATCCTTTAAAGAGATGGCCACATCGAAACGCTGCAACGCATTTTGAAGAATTCGTGGCACATCATTATTATCATGAACAGTGGTTCCGGCAAGGTCAAATACGACAAGTTCAACAGGCATATCCATTTTTTAAGGGCAAAGTAAGAGGGAGTTTTCACTCCATCATGAAAAAAGGTATGAACACAAGTTTAAGCTTTTGAAAACAACTTAATGAAGCGATAAAGCAATCGAAGAGCCGTGCACGAATGGTTTAAATAATTTTGACAGGTTATACTACCAACTATGAAAACCATTGAATCTGCCGTGAATGAAATTTTTGATCTGTACACCTTATATGGAGAGGCCGACTACATTGGCGAACCCGTATCGCAGATCGAACACATGTCGCAATCAGCACAATTGGCCATGCAGGAAGGGTATGACGATGAAGTGATTCTTGCTGCTTTCTTTCATGACATCGGCCATATCTGTGTAACTCATAGTGAGGCCGGAAAAAATATGGGAGGCTACGGAATGAAAAGGCACGAACAGATCGGAGCTGATTTTCTCAGGGCACGTGGATTTTCTGAACGGGTGGCGCAATTGGTAGAAAATCATGTGCAGGCCAAACGTTACCTTACTTTCCAGGACCCTGACTATTACCATCAGTTAAGTGAAGCCAGTAAAAAAACGTTGGAATACCAGGGCGGTGTAATGACTGCGGAAGAAGCAAAGACTTTTGAAAAAGATCCTTTGTTTGAAGTGAGCATCCGGATGAGGCGATGGGATGAGCTGGCGAAAGAAATCAATATCCCGTTGCTCGATACTCATGAATTAAAAGCGCGGGCAATCCGTGTACTTGCAAAGAATACATTATGATCTCCAGATTAACCCGTGCACAAAAAGTTTCTTCATCTTCATACAAGAGTAACAAAACTGTAACGCAACAAATTCAGTTCTCATTTCGCCACACACTACCTTCGTGCCAAGGTTTAGGATTTATTTAGTTGACGGAGGCTCTTTTTTTATAGGTATAGAAAGAGCCTCCTTTTTTAAAAGCAGGATCAGATTCGTTCATGATGCGCCAGTCGTCTGAAATGCAGTCGGACTTAATCCCCAATAAAAAAGCGTATGAATTTCTCCAATGCTGTCTCCTCTCAACGTGTACGAATCAATGTATGTTCTGAAACCGCTTTACTAAAGATGAAGGGAGAAGGTGTGAATACTGCCTTTGTTGATTGTGTAGAGCTGCTGGAAGAAAAAACGGATCTGGAGGTGACAGTGAACAATGAAGGATGGGGAGATTTAATGCACAGCCACACGTATGGCCCTTATTATTTCTGGAGAGGCATGAATTACCGGAAAAGAAAAATCCTTACCGTACACGTGATCCCGGATTCCATAAAGGGTTCATTGCCAAATGCAAAATTGCTGATGCCTTTTGTGAAGTGGTACTTTCGCCAGGCCTATTCGTATGCCGATGTGGTGGTAGCCATCAGCCCTAAAGTAGAAGAAGCAATCAAAGAGCTGGGAGTGAAGACTCCGGTTTATCGTATTGACAATCCGCTTCATTTAAATAAGTGGAAAAGAACACCTGAGCTCCGCGCTAAAGGCAGAGCCTTGTTAGGATTAAAAGAAAATGAATTCTGCGTGTTAGGTGTCGGACAGCTGCAGCAGCGAAAAGGTCCGGAAGATTTTATTGAAATCGGAAAACAGGTTCCCAATGCACAGTTTCGCTGGGCAGGAGGAAGACCATTCGGTGCTATGACGGAAGGTATCGGAAGATTAGATCAACACATTGCTGCAGCTCCTGATCACATTCAATTTGCCGGCTTGTTTTCATTGGAGGAGATGCCTTCCATCTATGCCGCAGCTGACTTGTTCCTTTTTCTTTCCTATCAGGAAAATTGTCCGCTCGCGCCCGTGGAGGCAGCCGCTTCCGGCATGCCCGTCATCTATCGCGACATTGAGGAATACAGGGTGCTTTACAAAAATGAATATTGGAAAGCAGCAACCAACTCAGAATTTATCAATTGGATCAACCGCCTGATGGCAGACAAAAAATGGTACGAACGCGGGCTTTCTGTTTCGGAAAAACTGATCACACAATTTGATAAACAATACATTCGGAACCAGCTGTTAAATTTATACAGAACGCTGATAGAACGGTCAGCAACAAATAATCCCAAACAAAAAGCCAGGCAACGAAGAGATCAGTCACCGTATGCACAGTCCGCATAATTGTGATCGTTCTAATAATGCTTTCAGGTTATTAATAAATAAATCAAGCCCTCTCTACATCGATAGTTAGCTCTTTCGCAGACAGACTAAGTTCACTGCTGATGGATTGAAGAAGCTGCGCATACAATTCATCTTCATTGTCAGATTCGATGGTGATGGAAAGATCATCTTCTTTCATTCCGTTTACGGTAATGTCTTTGTTTCTGCGCAGTATCTGCAAGATAGCAGGTTGAATTTGAACTTTCGCTCTGATCTTATAATCTTTCATTTCCGTAAGTTTTTATGAATACGGTATAGTATATCGAATATCTATACTCTATTCCCGAATTCCGAATGAACTCACACTAATTTGATGCCGTAAAACACATTATTGAAATGAATGTAAAAAGATTAAAATCGTTACACCAGGTTGAGGATTATTATCCCTAATAAACGATAGTATGATGAAATAAAGTTAGCTGACTTAGTAGTTAGACTACATAGAGTGAAGAAAAATAAAGTAGAGTAAAGAAAACAAATTCTAATTATTCCAAGAAGTTAGTCCGCTAAGTAAGAACAGATTGGTGGTATGAAGATTGTATTCTTACCGTAGTCATCGATCAAGGTTTTATAAATTAAGCCTGAAAAAGCAATCCGGGAAAGAATAATCAGAGCTTATTTTAAACACAATAAAGATTTATTCATGAGGAAGAAAGGCAGTATTTATATAGGCACCTCAGGCTGGCAATATAAACACTGGAAGGGAACTTTCTACCCGGCCGATTTAAAGCAGGACGCACATTTCCCCTACTATCTGAAATCATTTAATACTGTAGAGATCAACAATTCATTCTACCATTTACCAGAATCATCCGTGTTTAAAAAATGGAGAATCTCCACTCCAGGTGATTTTGTTTATGCCGTTAAAGGCAGCCGATATATCACTCACATGAAAAAACTGAAGGATTGCAAAGATGCTCTCCTTCTCTTCTTAAAAAACTCATCAGCATTGAAAGAAAAACGTGGTCCCATATTATTTCAACTACCTCCTGGCTGGAAATTAAATATTGACCGGCTGAAAGAGTTTCTGCAGATGCTACCTAAGCGGCAACGGTTTACTTTCGAATTCCGAAACACAACTTGGTATGACGAGCGGGTGTATGATCTGCTCCGCAGATTCAACTGTGCCTTTTGTATTTATGAGTTAGATGGACATCGGAATCCGGAAGTAGTTACATCCGACTTTGTTTATATCCGCTTACATGGCCCGGGCAAGAAATACCAGGGAAGCTATACGACTGAGACATTAAAAAAATGGGCAAAAAAAATCAGAGCATGGAGAAAAGAAAGAAAAGACGTGTACGTCTATTTTGATAATGATCAGAATGGTTATGCCGCCTTTAATGCCGAAAAATTGATTCGTATAATCGGAATCAATTGACAGACAACTAATAATACAGGATAGTGATTGTTAAAGGAGTCAGAAACAATTGTCTGGGGAAGAAAAACAACAAATCAAACTGTTGTACCGTTATATGCATAGCGCAAATCCTGTAAAACAAGTCATATAGCATTCTAACTATGAACTTACCATTAAAATAATTGTTTCGGGTAAAAGACGATGCAGTTTGTACATTTAGGCTTATCTATATTTCAGGTTTAATTTCTTCGGCAATTGGGAACAGCGTTACATATCATGAAAAAAATTAAGGTTAGTTTTTTTGTCTTTCTACTTTCCTTATTTGTCCTGCTCGTTATTTCCTTCACGACATCTTTTCTCGCCTTTGGTCTGGAAGAAGAAGAAATTCTTTCCTATTCGTTCAAACAAATCTGCTACCGGGTTTTCCTTTTATTCCGGTTCCCTGCACATCATATCAGTTTATTAAAAAGTATATTTCCAGCTATTCACGAACAGCTTGTTTTCAGTAGTATTTTATATGCCTCCACCATCACCCTTTTTATTTCGGGAATTCAATTTGCAAGGAGGTAATTGAAAAACGGAAATCATGCCTCACAATCATGTCTCACAGTGAGGGAACAAGATGTAAATAACAGATCAGGCGATCACACCGAAAGATCATTACTCCACTTCTTTCGTTTCAAATGCTCCGGTTAAGGGAGTGAGCCGTTCACGGATTACCATCTCTATTCCACGATCAGGAAGCTCGATGTTATAGGAAGAATTGGAACGGGTGGATGGTTTTAATACGATTACTTCGGTCTTGCCGTCCAGCAGGTATTTGCTGCCAGATGTGATTGGAATGGTCATGAAAAATTAAAACTAACGATAAATTATTAAAAGAAGATTACAAATAGTTCACGATAGCACGCTCGATGTCCTGATAGAAAACCAGTTCTGTATTAATAGAGATCACCATACTGTCCATTTTTCTGATTTTCAAAATCAGCTGACTGTAATGCACAAGATCTACCGGAGTGGCATATAATTCCTTGAGCGCACGCTGTATAAATTCCAGTTTGACGGCAGAGATTGCTGAGAGCTGGTGGTTTTCTTCCAGATAAGTACGAAGAAAGGTATCGTCCAACAGTTTTTCAATAACAGTATTGCGCGTATCCCTGATCAGCCGGATGATGCCTTCACTCATCGAGTAAACCATCGGCTCCTGTACGTGTGCTGTTGAAATATTCATTGGAATGTTTTTATGCGATGAAACTTATTGATGGCAATAGGTAGCTGTGTGCTTACACCACGTCTACCCTTCAAATTTTTGGTTTTACTCATGCGTACCGCTACAAAACAAATGCCGAAAGAATTAAATTCCTTTGTACAGGAAGACAGAGCACTAAAATTTAACTGCAGACTGCTTTTTACTACTCGTAAACGTGCAAAATGTGACTGAAATCCCGGTTTTTCACATTTCTATATGTGATTTATCAAACGCAATTGGCATTTCATTCATTCCCTTTAAACAAATCCATACCAATTACTTATACGGATGCTGTGTAGATTTATTTACTCTTGCGATAGAGGAAACGGAAATTTCCAATGTTTAGTGTGGAAAAGACTATACCAGAAAAAGAGAATAGCAGGAATCAGCACTCTGCTGTAAACAATAATTTTTATTTCTTTATCAGCTTACCTCAACTGGTAGCCGCAACCCGCACGATGGAAGAATTACTTTTTTATATAAACATTTCCGGTTGAGCGGATTTGCTGCATTAATCAACCTGTGTAACATTAATCTCTGTATCGAACGTATTCAACGAGTTAATAGCAGGTACATCTCAAATCGTACAACACCCCTGATTTTTATAGTCATCGAAACAATAATCAACAAATTTTTGCCTGATCTCTATAATGAAAGCGACCGGGCAATCCCCAACTCCAATCCGCGAAGCTCCGCCAAACCTCTTAACCTTCCTATCGCTGAGTAGCCGGGATAGGTTTTCTTTTTCAAATCATCCAGCATCTGGTGTCCATGATCCGGCCGCATAGGAATGGATACATTTCTTCGCTGCATTAACAACACAATTTCTTTCACCACTTCAAACATATCGGTATCTCCACCTAAATGATCTGCCTCATAAAAGTTGCCTTCATTATCTCTTTTCGTATTCCTCAGATGCAGGAAATAAATATGATCACCCAGTCGCTGAATCATTCCGGCCAGATCATTATCCGTGCGTACACCATATGATCCGGTACAAAAGCAAAGGCCATTCGCAGCAGAGGGAGCCGCTTCCAGTAATTGTAACGCATCCTGCTCCGTACTCACAACACGTGGAAGTCCAAGAATTGGATACGGAGGATCGTCCGGATGAATGGCCATCTGTAATCCCATTTCTTCTGCAACAGGAATAATTTGCTGAAGGAAATAATATAAATGCTGCTTTAATTTTTCAGCATTGATACCTTCGTACTGTTTTAATGCACTGAGAATCTGTTCTTCGGTAAAACGCTCTTCACTACCCGGCAATCCCAGCAATGCATTTTTATATAAAGTTTCCTTTTCAGATTCACTCATCACAGACAAGCGTTGCTTTGCTTTACTGATTTCATTTTCAGAATATTCCTTTTCAGCGCCAGGTCTTTTTAGCATAAAGAGATCAAATGCAATAAAAGCCGCTTTTTCAAAATAGAGTGCTTTACTGCCATCCGGCATTTCGTAGGAAATGTCGGTACGCATCCAATCCAGAATAGGCATGAAGTTATAAGTCACCACTTCCAGCCCGCACATCGCCACATTGCGCAGACTTTGCTTATAGTTTTCAATGTATGCTTTATAGTTTCCGGTTTGTTTTTTGATGTCTTCATGAACAGGAAGACTTTCAATCACTGTCCAGGTAAGGCCAGCCGTTTCGACCAGAGATTTGCGTTTATTTATTTCTTCCATCTTCCACACCTCTCCTACCGGGATATGATGTAGCGCAGTAACCACACCGCTGCATCCGGCCTGGCGTATATCAGATAAACTTACCGGATCATGGGGACCATACCACCGCATGGTCTGCTGCATTAATAGTAATGAATTCATCATTCGCAATATAGATTGTTCTTTTAATTATCAGTACGAAAAGGCGATGCAGGCAGGCCTTCCTCGTTATATAAATTGGCGCTATCGGGATTGTCAGCCCAGGCATACCGCACAAATTGCGGGTTAGGAATAGCGTCATTCCATACCACAACTGTATTATTCTCAATTACAGCATTTGCCCACACAAATTTCTTGTCAGCTCCGGCAATCGCAAAATGATGAAGCGCTTCGCCATCTATGGATACCATCCCACTACCGGCATTGGAAAAATTAATCACCACCTTATTACCATTTATTTTATAGGATTGATAGATAGGCCCTGAATAAACAACATTTTCTTCTCCATAGGCGACCTTTTGTGCCGCCAGGGCTAAGCGTTCACCCACCGGCTTCTTATTTCCGGGATGAATATCATTCCATTCACCAAGGTCAATGGCAACAGCCATCCCGGTATTGGGCACACTCAAGGCTTTCAATTGTGCTTCCCGTAACAACGCCCAGGAGCTTTCTTCAGGTGAATAGCTGACGTCCATAAAGTTCGGGAGTTGCACATATAAAAAAGGAACCACGCTCTGCTTCCATTGATTCCTCCAATCTGCAATTAATGCTGGCAAAAGTTGCCGGTACTCTTCTGGTCTGCCTGCATTGCTTTCACCCTGATACCAGACGATACCTTTTATGGCATAATTAGTTAATGGCGCAACCATTGCATTGAATAATGCTGCGGGTTGATTTTGAGCAGCTATCCCACTTACACCGGGTTCTCTTCGTTCATACACTACACCTACTTTGTATTGCCAATATCCTTTCAGATCGATGGTCTGATTCCCTGCATACAGGTAATAAGGCTTGTCCGGCACAAAACCTCCTTTGCCTCCATGGTTGATCACACGAACCACGATACTATTTTTTCCTGCCCTTAGTAACCCAGCGGGAACCTGGTATCTGCGCTGTGGATACTGATAAGAAGTGTTGCCGATAAGCGCACCATTTACATATACAAAATCAGCATCCACTATTCTTCCGAGTGCAATCTTTGCCGGTACCCCTGCTATAGAAGGTGGCAAATCGATCTCCCTTCGATACCATACTACGCCATCCAGATTTCGGATACCCTGATCCTCCCAATAACCGGGTACATTTATCGTGTGCCAGTTCCTGGGAACATAGGAAGTGTCATACCATGCTTTCGTTTCCGTGAGCCCCTTATCCTGCGGTTCTTTTTTACTCCATAACTGGCTTGCAGCAAAGGCTGCCCGATTCGCGTTATTCACATAAGCGGTATCTCTATTTTGTTGAACCGTACTCAAGTACCTGGGAAACTCTTTAAGTCCTTCTTCACTCATCCAGGCTTCAATAGGTGTTCCTCCAACACTTGCATTGATAATACCTATTGGCACATGGTACTGATCGTACAATTTCTTAGCAAAGAAATAAGCCACTACAGAAAACTTCATCACATCCTGCGGATTTACAGCTTTCCAGGTACCTCCCGGCAAATCGTCTGCGCGACCATTCAAATTTGCTGCTGTAGGTATTGTAAAATTTCTGATCTCCGGATTATTGGCTTGCGCTATTTCGCTGGCATACCTTTCCTTATGCAATTGGAGATTATGCACCATATTGGATTGTCCTGCACAGATCCACACATCTCCCGCCAGAATATTTTTTATTGTGATCTTGTTACTTGCAACAAGATCCATCGTATAGGGTCCTCCTGCTTTAACGGGCGGTAGCAATACAAGCCACTGACCATCCACACCGGTAGTGGTCCTATAGTCTTTTCCGTCAAAGCGGACATTTACTTTTTCACCTGGCCTGGCCCATCCCCATATTTTCAATTTAGCATCCCGCTGAACCACCATGCTGTCTCTGACTAAACGCGGTAGTCTCACTTGCCCGAAAAGTTCAATGCTACTGTACAGGCAGAGAAGAGAAAATATAATATTCAGTAATGCATTCTTTCCGATCATAAGTAAAGGAGATTGATCATTCATTAATCATTTTTAATTTCAGGTAGCCTCCAGGAATCTATTTGCATTTAATATTCACCTGGGTATCCTTTAGCCCGGGCGATTTTGCTGTTATCGTACTATTTCCGGTTTTACCTGCTGTTGATCGGATTATCACCAGGCAAAGTCCATTGAATGCTTCCCGTTTCTTAGATGAGAAAGATACCATGTTTGTTGGGTCACCGTTATCGGTTGCCACAATTTCGCCAGGTCCTTCAATGCTAAACTCAATTGGATTCTTCGAACGTGGCACCACGAACCCCTCTTTATCAGTTATCTGCACAGTAATAAAAGCTAAGTCTTTTCCATCCGCATTAATGACTTCACGATCGGATGAAGCCGACAGCTTCATTGGTTTGCCGGTAGTTTTGACCGTGCTCTCTGCCCATTGCTTATCCTTTTTATAAGCTACTACTTTCAATTCACCAGGCTCATAAATTACACTATCCCAACGCAAACGATATTCATATTGTCCCTTTTTCTTTCGACCCATGGACTTGCCGTTAAGGAACAACTCCGCTTCATCACCCGAAGTAAAAACATGCACCGGAGTAATCTCTCCCATACGTTCCGGCCAATTCCAATGCGGCAAGATATGCACCATTGGCAATTCGGGAAGCCAGTGTGATTGGTACAGGTAGAACCGGTCCTTTTTGAAACCTGCCAGGTCGATGATCCCACAATAGGCACTTCGTGAATCATAGTAAGGTGTTGGTTCGCCAAGGTGATCCCAGCCGGTCCAGACAAACTCTCCCGCAACAAAAGGATGCCGTTCGATGGAACCAAAGACTTTTTCAGCCGATGAACCAAAATCCACAGCATGAAGCTCATACGAACTCACCTGGTGCGTCTTTGAGTCACCACCTCTGCCATAGCGAACAGGTGCGCTCACCTCTTTCGATACCGGGAAAAGATAAATACCCCGGCTACTGAATGCGGACGCTGTTTCACTACTGAGAATTACTTTGTCCGGGAATTGTTTATGGTAAGCATCGTATTGAGGTACGGTGCGAATGCGATCGGTTCCTTCAAATTCTGGCGACTGACGAATTCCTTCTCCCTGATAATTCAGGCTGATGAGGTCTACCACTTCAGGCAACGGCATATCTGGTTTTGCAAAGTTCATCGCTGTCGTTGTAGGACGCGTTGGATCTTCTTCTTTAAAGATAGTATGCAATCGCTTAGCTACTGCAGCACCTTCTTCATTCGTGTATTGCTCGCCCACTTCGTTACCGATACTCCACATGATAATGGAAGGACTATTTCTATCTCTGCGAACAAAGACACGTGCATCCGGCTCCGACCAGTCGGGAAATATCAGGTGAAAATCGTGTGGTGTTTTCTTTCGCTCCCAGGAATCAAATATCTCATCCACCACAAGGAAACCCATACGATCGGTTAATTCGAGTAATTCAGGTGCAGGCGGGTTATGAGACATGCGAATAGCATTGCATCCCATTTCACGTAACAGTTCAAGCTGACGTTCGGCCGCACGGGTATTAAAGGCTGCTCCCAGCGCACCCAGGTCATGATGCTGGTTAACACCTTTTATCTGGATGCGTTCTCCGTTAACTACTATTCCTTTGTCAGGATTGTATTCCAGTGACCGGATACCGAACCGTGTTTCATAGATATCGATCGGTGCATCATTTTGCATTAAGGTAGTTACGGCAACATAACGATTAGGCTGTTGCGTAGGAGGTGGTCCCCATAGCTTAGGATTTTTAATGGATATCGTTCCATGAACCTTACCACTTCCTCCCGCAGCAATCGATGTGCTTAAGTTCGGAAAACTGCCAATTGCTTTTCCTGTTTTGTTGCCTTTAGCATCTATTGAATAAATGCGGGTTATTGCTATGATGTCAGCTGCTGTTTTGGAGTCATTATCTACCGTAACTTCCAAATCGATGGTAGCCGATAGGTCTGAAACATTTTTTGTGGTTACATAAGTACCCCATTGACCAACATGAACGGGATTTGTTTTGGTTAGCCAGACATTGCGATAGATACCTCCGCCCGGATACCAGCGAGCCGAGTAATTAGGGTTGTCTAAACGGATGGCCAATTGATTCTCTCCACCGGGCACAACGTAAGGTGTAAGATCAAGTCTCCAGGAATTGTAACCATACGGCCAGCCGCCAACCAGATTCCCATTCAGCCAAACGATAGCATACGACATAGCGCCATCGACATCAAGAAAAATTGATTTGCCTTTGTCGCTTGCGGGGATGTCTAATTTTTTTCGATACCACGCTACACCATGGCTGGGTAGTCGTCCCATTCCACCACCTACTTCAGGATTGTTACCTGTCATAAAAGGTCCTTTGATCGCCCAGTCGTGAGGCAGATTCACTTTCTCCCAGGCACTATCATCAAAATCGTTCTTTACAAATTGAAAATTACTACCTGGATTTCCTTGCGGACGAACGTGTCGATTCTGGGAATCTTTGATGAAACGGTTTCCGGTTGATAATATCCACGGCTTAAGCACTTCCTGTGTAGCCTCCACTTTTACTGCTTCTGTCGGTTTTGCATCCGCGACCTTATTCTCAACATTGTTTGTAATTGTTGGCCGTCCATCGTATCGTAGGTTATCGGCTTTAGCCAAAGAATCGTACTTATAAAAATGCCATCCCTCGTTGATAGAGATCCGCTGTCGATTGATGGTACTTGCGGGTTTAGAAGAAACCTGTGCCATCATCGTGCCTGTAAACATGGAGAAGTAGAGAAGAACAAAACACTTCAGCGCAGTCGAATTAAGTTTTTCCATATCGATTTTTCCGAATAGAATTAAAGATGATTTTAAAACTTCACTACCTCCTGGTACGCTTTTTTCGGTTTCAGGTCCTTATCAAAAAGCAGGGGGTAATCTTTTCTGTTTTTTACCGGAAAGTTATCCAGCCAGCTCCTGCGATCACTAATGTTCCAGAACGTAACTCCTGTGATGTACTGTTTATATTTTCTGAACAACTCAAAACACATTTTGTAAACGTCAAGCTGCCTCTGCTCTCTTTCTGCGGTAAAAGTTGTGTCATCGTCTTCCGAACTCTTTTCACGTGCATTATGCTCCTTCCTGTAAACCGAGATATCCAGTTCCGTAATCTGCAAGGTTAATCCCGATTCAGAAAATCTGGCCAATGTTTTTTCAAGTTGCTCACGCGTGGGTTCGTTCACTGCCCAGTGTGCCTGCAAACCCACACCATGAATAGGGATACCTGCCTTTTTCAAATCCGTAACCATCCTGACTATTTTTTCACGTTTTACCGGATCAATCTCATTGTAGTCATTGTAAAAAAGCCTGGCATCAGGATCGGCTTCATGCGCATACTTAAATGCAAGAGCGATGTATTCTTCACCGCATATCTTGTACCATGCAGACGGGCGATAGAATTCTTCTTTTTTATCGGATATCGCCTCGTTAACAACATCCCATGCATAAACCTTTCCTTTGTATCGTGATACTACCGTTGTGATGTGTTCTTTTAATCGTTGTAATAAAACCGCTTTTGAAACGGTATCCCCTTTCGCATCGGTGAACATCCAGTCCGGTACCTGGTTGTGCCAGCACAAGGTATGTCCCCTCAATTTCATTTTGTTACGCTCAGCAAATACGACAATCGAATCGGCATCAGCCCAGTAATATTCATTCTCTTTGGGATGAATTAGCCCCATCTTCATTGCGTTCTCTGCTGTAATGCTGTTGAACTCCTGTTTGATTAATGTGGCCTCATCGGTTTTCAGCGCACGTGGGGACACCGCAACGCCTATCGGAAAATAGTTGGCATAATACGCCTTGAGTCCATTCTCACCAACAGCTGCCTGATCGGCTGACACGGTTTGAATCGTGCCATCCGGATTATACTTCAGTTCCGTCACCTTAACATTTCGGAGATGTGTTTTACCCGACAACTGAACGTCATGATAGAACAGGTACCACTTTCCTTTTATCTCTACAATCGAGTGATGGTTCGTCCATCCCTTCACCGGGTTGAGCACAACACCCGTGTAAGTGAACGGTCCGTAGGGTGAATCACCCATAGCATAACGTATAGTATGCGTATCACCGGTAGAGTATGAAAAATAATACTTGCCCTCGTACTCGTGCATCCACGATCCTTCAAAAAAACGTTTGTCGTTCTGTGCTTCAGTGAATGTATTTCCCTTTGCATCCGCGAGCTTAATCTCTCTCACAGGTTCAGCAAAACCTTTCATGTCTTTGGAAAGTTTTACAACACGCGGAAGTATGGCTTGCTCTCCGGGTTTCCGAAGGGCTCCTTTTGCATCGTATATGTTATTACTCCAACGCTGCAGTTGCCCTCCCCAGATACCACCGAGGTACATGTAGAATGAGCCGTCATGATCTTTAAAAACACAGGGATCGATACTATAACTTCCGTCTATAGGTTTCTTCTCAGCCACAAAAGGTCCCTCCGGCTTTTTGCTCGTAGCCACGCCAATACGAAATATGCCCTGCTTATCCTTCACCGGAAAATAGAGATAGTAAGTCTTATTTGCATAGGCTGCATCGGGCGCCCACATTTGCCGGCCGGCCCAGGGAACATTTTTAATATCGAGCGCCACACCGTGATCGGTTACTTTTCCACCTATTTCATTCATAGATAAAACATGATAGTCTTTCATATCAAAGTGTCCACCTTCATCATCTTCCGCTGTGCTGCTTTCAATATCGTGTGAAGGATAGATGTAAATCCTTCCTTCGAATACGTGCGCGGATGGATCGGCAGTAAAGATATGTTCCACTAACGGCTTTGAAATAGGTGCCTGCCCATAGCTGCTTAACGTTGAAAGAATGAGCAGTGCCCACCAGAATGATTTCTTCATGTCTATATAAAATTTCAATTCCTAAAATTCGATTTTTCAAAATGAATCAGGGCTTACCGTTCAGCAAATAGCTTTCGGGTGGTCCAAGATAACTGGGTTTTAATCCTCCTCCATCAATGATAATCTTCTGCAGGACTATGCCCGGATCAATGCGCCAGAATTTCAGAACGTGCTCACCCTTTTGCCTGATACCGTGTTTCGATACTGAAGTGATGACATTATCACGAACCGATTTCTCCCATGCCTGCGCAGTATTGTCCTGGTGAATATTGATCACCTGGGGGATTTCCTGGTCAATAGAGATTGCGTAACGTAAGCCACCATTGTTATGAAAATCAATAGTAGGCGAAACAAGTGTGCTTACCAGCACCGAGTCTTCATCCGCAAGGTGAATGCGGTACTCCAGGTATGGACTGTTACGGTCAATCAGGCTGGATGGCTCAGTGACCGGAAAGGTAGTTACCGCTGACCCGGTTCTGCCATGATCGGGAAGAGCCGCCCATGTTCCTTTGGAAGTATTTACTGCTCTGTAGAAATGATTGGCTTCAATCGCTATGTATCCATTGCATTCAATGAATCCTTTTGCATTAGAAATAACCTGATTGTTGGCCACAATTTTAATATCCACTTTTTGTCCGTCCGAACCCGCAAGGGTAAGAAGTGCCGTTATGTCTTCAACTGGAACGGCATTCCAGTTAATGCTCACTTCGATACGTTTCTGTTTTTCGATGGTTCCGCTGGTCTCGGAAAGAATAACCCAGGGAGCGCTGGATTGTATCGAGTAAGCAAATGACTTACCTCCCCGATTGAAAATATCGATATAAGAGGTCTGACAATTATAACGGTCAAACTCAGGCAGCACAGCTTCTGATTTTTCAAGGGGCCACCAGAATGCCGATCCTTCAACAGCCACCCCCATCTCAGCATTACCAGGTACATCAATCGTTTTTACTTCAGGAAGCACATCCTTTTCGGGTTGCTGCCAATAGGTATAACTGATGTGTGTCTGATTCATCATGTTGTTCCATTTTCCACCGGCCAGTTCTTTGTTATAATATCTTGAAAACTCCGCATCGCGATCAAACAACACCCGGGCATAGGCAGCCATATCGTTAGCTGATGTTCGTCCCTGCGATGCATAGAAACGGTTCTTTCCCACGGTGAAATAAAGTTCATTCAGGTTGGCACAGGCCTTTACAGGATGAAGAACAAGTTGATAATACGCATCTTTCAATTCAGCGGGTAGGAGTTTATCGATGCGTTCGGCCTCTGCGGCAAGTTGATTATACTCGCTGACAACGCGTTCGGCCTCGCGATAATGAATCAGGCTGTAGGTATCAGGAGAAAGTAATTCAGGTTTTCTGCGTCCGTTGAATTTTGTGTACTGCGAAATGATGTGGGCAATTTCAGCTGCATGGGTTTCTCCAAATTGTTTTGCAACCCATTGTCGCGTATAATCTTCGAGACTGTTCTGATCAAAACGTTTGGGGTTCCATGCAAAATCGAGAAAAAAAGAAATTGGAAATTCCATCGGTTTGAGATCGCCCACATTCACAATCCATATTTGTGTGGCGCCATATTGATAGGCAAGATGCATTTGCTCCCACACTCTGGCAATCGGGCTTGTATTTAACCATTTATAATTTCGTGGTCCACCGACATAGTCAAAGTGATAATATATGCCATAACCACCAGCCCTTGGCGGGTCGGTAAGTTTGGGCAGTTTTCGGTTGTTGCCCCAGTTGTCGTCACACAACAATAAGGTCACATCATCGGGAACGCGCATCCCTTTGTCGTAATAGTCCTGCGCTTCCTTATACAACGCCCATAGCTGTGGCGTTTGTGTTATCTCTTTTTTAGTGACCTGTTCAATGATGTTGCGCTGATCCTTCACAATCCGTTCCAGCAAGGCAATATTCGTTCCTTCGGTCATGGCCATATCACCATCACCGCGCATGGCCAGGCTTACAATGGTTTCATAATTACCCATACGTTCAATGCCCTGTATCCAGAATTCACGAAGTTTTTCAGCGTTGGTCTCATAGTTCCATGCACCACCATTGAACTTCTTCCATTCCGCATGCGCACGATTCATCGGCTCGTGATGCGTGGTTCCCATGACAATTCCATAGTCATCGGCCAACTTAGGATTCAATGGATCATCACTATTAAAACTTGCCCACCACATGGCAGGCCATACGTAATTTCCTTTGAGGCGAAGTGTAAGTTCAAATAACTTCTCATAGAACTGATGATTGAATCCACCAAATTTTTCCACCGCCCATCTTCCTAGTGCAGGCTCTTCATCATTCAAAAACAAACCGCGGTATTTTACCGATGGTTCGCCCTGTACATAACGACCGGGCTTTACAAACAAAGCATTTGTTTTTTTCGGAGTTACATCCGCCCACCAGTACCAGGGTGATACACCGATCTGCCTGGAGACTTCATAAATGCCGAAGATGGTTCCGCGCTTGTCACTGCCAGCAATGATCAAAGCTTTCTTTATATTCGGAAAAGGGTTATCTATTGTCTGAATAACAAACGTCTCCCATTTTCCTTTGATATCGGATACATCTAACTTATTAACTTTAATCAGCTGATCAATGAGCGCATTCGTTCCAATCGTTCCGATGATTACTATTTCCGTTTCACCTGAAGGAGATAGCGTTACTAATTTGGGTTCTGTATCCGTAACCGTTTTTATATCTGCCTGCAAATCCTTTGCTGCACGTATAACCCCGGGGTAATCATTTGCACTGATATAAATGGAAGAAGATTTTCCCGAAGCTGAGATAACAAAATCGTTTGGATTCTTTTTGAAAGAAATAACCAAATCTTGTGCGTTGGCAAAATGATAACTCAGGAAAATGAAGCAGATTAAAGAGCTGTAACGAATGGAATAATTCATCGAACAAAGAATTTGCAATTAATAACTATAGCCAACCAATGCACAATAAAAAAGTAACTGTTACTAATAAACGTAACTATCCTTTTAAAAAATAAAGAGGATACTTATAAAGCAACCTCTTTATTTTTATAACATCTAAAAATTAATATCCTGGATTCGAATAAGCAGTTTTTTGTTCGGCCGTCATTTCCATGCCATCAAGTTGACTTTGAGGTATAGGACGAAGATAAGCTGTTGGAGGAATTGTACGATTGTATTTTACAGGAGTATGGTCTCCTTTAGCTACTCCGGAAATAGTAAAAGAAGCAGCTCTGGTATTCCATGTTTGCGTACGTACCAAATCAAACCATCTTACCCCTTCACCATAATATTCGCGGGAACGCTCATCCAGAACATAGTTGATGTCGATCACTGCAGGCGTAGCAGCAGTCATAGAAGCACTGTTGTCTGCGGCTTTGGCCACATTGTTGTTATTGTCAAAGCGCCATTTACCAGCCCGGGCACGAATAACATTAATCAGGTCGCGGGCACTTTGTGAGCCAGTGGCTCCTTTTACAGCTGCTTCAGCCGCTACAAAGTATAACTCAGAAAATTTAGCAACAGGGAAAGGGCGCGTTAACCTGGCACTCGCTTGTCCCAGGGACGTTCCATTATCTGTACGGTAAGGACCGAGTTTCCAAAGACAAGGAAAATATATTCGGCTTATACCGGTCGGTGTTATTACCCAATCTGCTCTTCCGGGTATTGTACCAGCACCTACACCGCTAAGACCAGCACCGCTAGTATAGGTAACTGTTCCCGGATCGGTGAATAGAAAAGTAAGTATGGGATCGCCCATCGCTACAGGCAAATTGTTAGCGTTATACAATACGGTATTAGCAACTCCGCCTCTCTGCCAATTTCCCCGAAAAACGGTGGCAAAGGTACCATCGTAACGTGAATCATTAGTCTTGTCGGCAAAGGTGTTTAGAATTGCTTCGTGGACAGGTGCAACGCCCGTGAACGGACGACCGGCTCCCTGGGCTGCTTCGCGCTGAACGGAACTTGTACCATAAGTACCGCCCGGAGTTGTGCTACTTCTGACTTCCGTATAATTCGAGGTAGCGTACCAGGAAGCAAAGCTACCAGGAGACGAGGCCGGCCCGAATTCATTCACTGGAGATCCATTATAAAGATCACTTGCCTGGGTATGGTCTGCATACAGCAATAGCTCTTTGCCGCGATCGTTAGACCCCACATTGATATCATAAAAATAAGTCTCCAGTCCCATTGAAGCATCGTGTGCATTAATGGCTGCTGTGGCTATGTCATATGCCTGCTGGTAATAGTAAGCAGCATTATGTGCATCAGGATCGGTTCGTGTTGCTTCAGGGTAAGTGGGAATACCTTTTGGATTCTCTAACCACCATGCGTATGTCAAATAGGCTTTTGCTAAAAAAAGCTGAGCCACTGTTTTATTTACAGTCCCGGTTAAACGGGATTTAGCAGGCAAATCAGTTACCGCTTGCAGCAGATCTGGAAATATACCTTTTGTATATACTTCAGGCACCGTGTTGCGAACGGAAAACCGTACTGCTGAAGTGTTGAATTTCAACTCACCAGCTCCCAGATCCAAAGGAACTCCGCCAAAGGTTTGTACTAACAAGAAATAATCAAATGCACGGAAAAACCTGGCTTCGGCAATCAATGCAGTTGATACTCCAGCATCCTGACCGTTCTCGATGATACCGCTAGCTGTGTTTACATTGGGGAATATACCCCAAATAGCTGCAAAGGGGTTGTTCTGTGAAGACAAATTCCCTACCCCTGAGTAGTCTGCATTCTTGGTATCCGTGCCATTAACCGCACCCCAGGTACTTTCGTCCGTGCCGCCTTGCATACCCGAATAATAGAAACCATTTCCATAGATGTTACGAAGATGCGCGTACAAAGAAGTTATACCTCCGGTTACCCCTTGAGCTGTTTTGAAATACTGAGGTGTATAGATACTGCGTGGGGTTTCTTCCAGGAGGTCAGAGCAACTTACCAGGAACAATGTCAACAAGAACGTTCCTATTGTTGTTATATTAAATCGTTTCATAGTGTTCTTTTTAAAAAGTCAGATTGAGACCAAAAATGTAGTTGCGTGTTGAAGGTGTGTTCGTACCTGTTGACAACAAGCGACTCTGATTACTAGGATAAGCCACAGCTGAATTTTGGCCATCGTTCGCATATGAATTGGTTTCCGGATCCATACCAGATTCTTTATGATAAGGTGATAAAAGCACAAACGGGTTCTGTACGGTTGCATAAAGACGCATCCTGGATATACCCTTCACCTTAAACCAGCTACTTTGATCAAAATTATAAGCCAAAGTGATGGTTCGTACTTTCAGGAACGATGCATCGAAGTAGGACAGGGAATTAAGATACTTCGGTTGATCTCCTCCTATTGCTCCGGGTCTCGGATACTTCGCACCGCTGTTGGTTGGTGTCCAGTAGTCCACATCGATATTGTTTCTGCGTCCACTTAAAATATTCAGATAGCCATTTGCACCATAAGGAGTAGCAATCAACAATCCACCGCTTTTGAAGATACCGATAATGCTCAGGTCAAAACCTTTATAAGCAAGGCGAGTGTTAAAGCCTCCCTGAAACTTAGGCTGCATACTCATGATTTGTCTGTCAGCGGGACCAATTATTCGTGTAGGTGTACCGTCTGGGTTAAAGTCACCAGTATATTTTACCTTGATCATCCCTTCAGTACCTCCTACACCTGTTGCGGGACCTGGCTCATATTTATCGCGATTTGCATCACCCGGTTGCCAGATTCCTATTGCCTGATAGTCATAAATCACATCAATAGGATGGCCAACAAACCACCAGTTGGCTTCATCTCTTGTCTGTCCTGATGCAAGCTTTGTAAGTTCATTGCGGTTGGCGTAGATGTTAAGCCCTACATCCCATGACAAGCCATCTGGTTTATCCAATATGGCACCATTCAGCGTAAGCTCAACACCTTTATTTTGAGATTCGCCAACATTGGCTACATAACTATTAACGCCTGAAGTTGGCGGAAGGCCTAGCGTAAACAATAGATTATTGGTCTTTGTTTGATAGTATTCTACCGTACCAGAAATACGATTCTTCAATACTCCAAATTCCAATGCATAGTTTATGGTAGTAGAATACTCCCATCCTAAATTCGGGTTTGGCAAACCGGTGACGGCATAACCAGTGGTGAGTGTAGAGCCAAAGTTATAGGGTGTGGTATTGAGTAAGCCAAGTGTAGAGTATGGGCTAATGGCCTGGTTGGATGTTGTTCCGTAGCCCACACGCAGTTTCAACCTGTCAATCACACCGACATTATCCATAAAAGATTCTTTATGAATATTCCATCCTGCCGATAAAGCCGGATAATCCACCCACTTATGACCTTCTGCTAATCGTGAAGATCCATCATACCGGTAGCTGGCCTGAAATAAATAGCGATCGTCATAAGAATACATAAAGCGTAACATCCCCGACATAAGGCCAGCCTTGTAATAGTCTTGTTGAGCCGGATCAATAATGGGCTGCTGATTGGCTCTTCCAAGGTTATAAAACTGGAAGGCATCCGCTGGGATATCTTTTGCCGTTGCATTAGACTTGTTATATTGATCTTGCTGTGCAGAGTATAGTCCTGTAAGATTGATGTTATGCTTTTCAGCAAATGTATGATCATAAGTAAGCAGATGTTCCGCAGTCCATTGGGTTAAAAGCGTGTTAGTGATACTTGTGGAAGATACTGTCGTAGCGTTTACATTAAATACACCTTGTCCTGTATATTGACCAGCTGAGCCCTGACGATAGTTCAGACCAAGGTTAAGGCGATAAGTCAAGCCTTCAACACCAGGAATTTTGAATTCTGCGAATATTGAATTGTAAGAGCCTAACGTTTTAGTCTGATCGATCCAACCATCCCCTAAAGCATTTATTGATGAACGGGTTCGTGTCCAGGTCTCGTCCAATGGCATTCTTATCGTTCTCTTCAGGGTGCCATCCGCGTTGTATGGATCGGCAATGGGCGACAAACTGAGCACATCGTACATAGACAGGTTAGAGCCATTAGAGATGGCGTAGTTGGTATTGGTACTAAAACCAAGACGGAAATAATTACCCACCTTCTGATCAATGGAAGCTCTGAGCGAGATTCGGCTATAATCTTGCCCCGGAATCACCGCTACATCTTTGTAATATCCAATTCCCGCATTATAGGTGCCTCCTTCTGTACCACCCGAAACTCCTATGTCGTGGCTTGTTACTGCTGCCGTTTTGTAAAACATGTTTTGCCAATCTGTATTCGTTCCTTTCACTTCATCCAGACCATCAGTAGTGTATACACCCGCATCAGCACGGAGTTGTGAAAATTTGTCTCCACTCATCATAGGGTATTTGGCAAATACATTTTTAACACCATAATAGCCATTGTAAGTGATCTGAGCCTTCTGTCCGACTTTCCCTTTATTAGTTGTTACAAGGATCACACCATTGGCACCACGTGAACCGTAAATAGCTGTTGACGCAGCATCCTTTAGAATATCTACGCTCTTTATATCGTTAGGATTGATATCAGCGAGTGAACCACCAAAGGGAATTCCATCAAGCACTACCAATGGGTCATTACTTGCGTTCAACGAACGTGTACCACGAATACGAATCTGCATCGTTGCACCTGGTTTACTTGACGATTGTGACATATCAACTCCAGCCAAACGTCCCTGCAAGGCTTGAGTGATATTTGGAGAAGGTATCTCACGCAAGGCATCCCCCTTCAGTGAAACAACCGAGCCGGTTATTGCTTCTTGGCGTTGCTCACCATACCCGATCACCACTATTTCACTCAATTGAGCAATGTCCGCGGAAAGGGCAATATCAAGCGTTGTCTTAGCTCCAACAACAACCTCTTCTGAGGCCATTCCAATAAAGGAAAAAACCAATATTGCTTCGGAGGATGGAACACTTATTTTGTATGTCCCATTCACATCGGTAGATGTGCCATTAGTAGTTCCTTTAATAATTACACTCGCCCCGGGAAGAGGTGTGCCATCCGCCACAGAAGTGACTGTACCGGACACAGTTCGTTCTTGTGCCATCGATACGAAAGGAATCAGGAGCAACATGAAAAGTAGCCTGAATGAACGAGGACACTTTCTCACGTCCTCATAGATGTGTAGAATTTTTCTTTCCATAGATGATTGATTAAAAGTTGGTTTTCAAAGATTTTAAAATGTGATTAGGATAGACCAGTTGGGGTAACTCAATTCGCGCCTTAAAATGAAATCGATTGCAAAACGCATAAGCGAAGATGTGGGATTGATTTAAAAAATGCAACCGATTGCAAATAATTAATTTTATTCTTGGCTTATAAGGCAGAATAAAGTAGTTTTATTCTGCTCTAAAGGCATATTATTGATTGCAACCGATAGGATAAAAGATGTGTAAACTTGAGTTGAAAGCGGCAATTACCCAATTATTATCACCGCCATGGGCTTCTGAGGCTTACATTACTAATAAGTGATTCTGAAATTGACAATCCTCCAAAACAAGTAAAATCAAACAGTGAGAATAGAGGCGAATACGTGTAACCGATTGCAAAATACTACCTTTAGCCAGGCTAATAATAGGCTGATAATGGATTCGGACCAGTAACACTATATAATATAGTGTTGGCGAAAACAGAGAAATGGATTTATGAGTACAACCAGGGATATTACGATTTATGACATTGCCGAAGCTTTAAGCTTATCACCTGCAACGGTAAGCCGCGGTCTCAAAGATCATCCTGCTATTAAAAAGGATACTAAAAAGCGTATCCTCGATAAAGCCAGGGAAATGGGCTATCAGCATAATCACTTTGCCAGCAACCTGCGCAGAAACCGCACGAACAACATTGGAGTAATCGTTCCGCGACTAAACAGCTATTTTATGTCTACGGTGATTGCCGGTATGGAGAAAGTGGCCAATGATGCAGGCTATAACCTGGTGATCAGTCAATCACTGGAGTCGGTAAAAAAAGAAATGGCCAATGTGCGCACCCTATTTAACAGCCGTGTCGATGGCCTGCTGGTATCGCTTGCCTATGATACAGAGAACCTTTCTCATTTCGAACTTTTCCTGGACAAAGGCATCCCGCTCATCTTCTTTGACCGGGTGATTGATCATCCCAAATGTATCAGCATTGTCATTGAAAATTACAAAGCGGGCCATGAAGTAACCCAACATCTCATCGATCAGGGCTGCAAACGGATTGTACACATTACAGCCAGCTTAAAACGCAATGTATATGCGGACAGACTAAGGGGATACAAGCAGGCTCTGGCCGATAACGGGATTGCCTACGATGAGCAACTGGTTATTTTCAATAACCTGAGTGACCAGGCCGGTGCGGAAGCTGCCCGTGCTATTCTTCAGATGAAGGAATTGCCGGATGGAATATTTTCGGCCAATGATTCCTGTGCGGTAAGTTGTATCCGTGAACTGAAACTGGCTGGAATAAAAATTCCCCGGCAAATCGCGGTAGCTGGCTTTAATAATGATCCGCTTTCAAAAGTAATTGAACCTAACCTGACCACCGTTTCTTATCCCGGCCAGGAGATGGGTGAAGCCGCTGCTTCCATATTGATTCGAAGGCTTGATAATAAAGAAGGCATCAATTTAAATACCATGCTTCTGCGTCATGATCTGATCATACGCGAATCTTCGTTGAAGAAAGTATAATTATACCATGAAATTTAATTCCATAATGATGCTACACCATTCCATGTGGATTTCAGTAAGACGAATTACAATCACCGTAGTGTTTATCGCAATCGGCTTTCTCTTCTTTCCGAAAAGCGGAAGAGCAGAAGATGGCTACCGGCTGTGGCTGCGCTATGACCTTGTAAGCAATCCACAGAAATTGAAAGAGTATCGTGCAGGTATAAAAAGTTTCCTTGTCGAAGGTGAATCGCCAACGCTTACAGCAGCAGCCAGTGAACTGGAAGCTGGATTAAATGGATTATTGGGATCACCTATAAAAAGAGTAACACACTTCAGTAGCGATGCTACACTTATAGTAGTCACTATCCAATCATCTTTACTTAACGGCATTAAAGAAAAAGAGAAGTTAAAAAATATGGGCAGGGAAGGATTCATCATTCTTACTACTCTGGTTCAAGGAAAAAAAGTAACCCTGATCATGGCCAATGAAGATATTGGTGTGCTTTACGGAATATTTCATTTTTTACGATTGTTGCAAACCCAACAGTCCGTTGCATCGCTGCAAATAGAAAGCAAACCTAAAATTGATATACGCCTGCTCAATCATTGGGATAATCTCGATCGTACGGTAGAGCGTGGCTATGCAGGTTTTTCCATGTTCGACTGGCATAAGCTGCCTGACTATATTGATCAGCGTTATTATGATTATGCCCGTGCCAATGCCTCTATCGGAATTAATGGTTCTGTTATCACTAATGTAAATGCCAACGCACTTTCGCTTACGCCTGATTACCTCAGGAAATTTGCTGCGCTGGCAGATGTGTTTCGTCCGTATGGAATAAAGGTATATCTCACCGCACGCTTCAGTGCGCCCATAGAAATTGGTGGATTAACTACCGCAGATCCGCTCGATGAGAAAGTACAACAGTGGTGGAAAGATAAAGCAAAGGAAATCTATAGTTACATTCCTGACTTTGGTGGCTTCCTTGTCAAAGCAAATTCGGAGGGTCAACCTGGCCCACAGAATTATAAACGCACACATGCCGATGGTGCCAATATGCTGGCCGATGCCGTAAAACCTTTTCATGGCATTGTGATGTGGCGTGCATTTGTGTATGATAATAATGTACCCGAAGATCGTACAAAACAAGCCTACAATGAATTCAAACCATTGGATGGAAGCTTTCGTGATAACGTAATTGTACAGGTAAAGAATGGTCCGCTGGATTTTCAGCCACGCGAACCTTTTCATCCCTTGTTTGGTGCCATGCCCAAAACTCCGCTCATGATGGAGTTTCAGCTTACACAAGAATACCTGGGGTTCAGTACACATCTTGTTTTTCTTCCTTCTCTGTTTAAAGAAGTGCTGGATGCCGATACGTATAGCAAAGGGCCGGGCTCGACAGTAGCTACTATTATAGATGGAAGCAGAGATACACATACACTGTCCGGTATTGCAGGAGTTGCCAATATTGGTACCGATCGTAATTGGTGCGGCCATCCTTTCGCGCAAGCCAACTGGTACGGTTTCGGGCGGCTGGCATGGAACCATGAGTTAACTGCTGCTGACATTGCAGAGGAATGGACACGCATGACGTTAAGTAATGACAATGAAGTAGTAAAGCCAATCGCTTCGCTGATGCTCGCATCAAGGGAAACCGTAGTCAACTATATGACCCCGCTGGGCCTGCATCACATCATGGGATGGAGCCATCATTACGGGCCGGGGCCATGGGTAAAAGATAAACCCCGTGCCGACTGGACTGCCGTGTATTATCATCGTGCAGATACAATGGGCATTGGTTTTGATCGCACACCTGCAGGAAGCAATGCAGTGAACCAATATTTTCCTGAAGTAGAGAAACTATTTACCTCCACGGCTACATGCCCCGAAGAGTATCTCCTTTGGTTTCATCATGTAAGCTGGAATTATAAAATGAAATCCGGTAACACGTTGTGGAATGAGCTGTGCTATAGATATTCTTCAGGGGTAAACGCAGTACGCTCCATGCAGACGACCTGGAAATCAATGAACAGAAAAGTAGATACCGAACGTTATAAACAGGTAACGATGCTACTAACCATACAGGAGAAAGAAGCGCTGCAGTGGCGCAACTCCTGCCTGCTTTACTTCCAGACGTTCTCCCATCAGCCTATTCCTACTGAACTGGAAAAGCCAGCACATCCATTGGAATACTACGAGAAGCTGAGTTATCCCTACGCTCCGGGCATTAACCCAAAGTGGTAATTATCGATTTAGAAATTAATAACAGATGAAACAGAAAGTTGCTATTATAACGGGAGGTGCTTCCGGATTAGGTTTTGCCACCGCCAAAAAATTCACACAGGAAAACATACTTACTTATATTATTGGAAGGAACAGGGAAAGGCTGGAGACAGCGGCAAAAGAACTGGGGAGTAACTGCATTCCTCTCGCAGGAGACTTAAGTTCATTATCTACCCTACCTCAACTTGTTCAACAGATCCATCAGGCGCAAGGGCACATTGACATTCTGGTGAATAACGCGGGTATCAATCTGAAGAAATCATTAACCGAAGTTACTGATGATGAGTTTCAAAAGATCATTCTCACCAACCTGACGAGTGTCTTTTCTATGACAAGAGAAGTTGCTAAACAGATGATCGCGCAGGGATCAGGAAACATCATCAACATCAGTTCCATGGCTGCTCATTATGGATTACCAAAAGTGATTGCTTACACGGCATCCAAAGCAGGTATTGAAGGAATGACACGCGCCCTGGCCGTAGAGCTATCACCATCGGGGATTCGTGTCAATTGCATTGCACCGGGATTTATTGCTACCGCGATGTCTTCGACTGCACTGGATAATGATCCGGAACGAAAACAAAAAGTACTATCGCGCACTCCGATGGGTAAATTAGGCAAGCCGGAAGATGTAGCAAGTGCTACCTACTTCCTCACCACCGAAGAGGCTGCTTTCATGACAGGCGTGATTCTTCCGGTAGACGGAGGTAATTCCATCGGGTTTTAGATCACAATTGCCCTTCCCTATCCACCTCACCCTTTTGAAACTTGCCTGTAACTTCAGGCAAGCTTCAACAGGAATGCAGCGCTTTTAAACATTCATTCCAGGAAGGTTCAAATACACGTACGGCTTAGTGTAATTACCCCTGGCAGCAGGCTCCTCCCCGCCAATTCCATTTTGCGCTTCGTTTGTCCTAAAATCATCACCACCTCAAGGCATCAAAACCCCTTTTTTCGTACTTCAGTCACAGCTCAGACATAGATAACCCGTAGATAACCCGTATGTAACCCGTAGATAACCTGTATCTACATACGTACGGGTTTCTACAGGTTAAATACAGCTAGAAGTACATTTTAAAGATATGTTAATTATGGCTGATGGTTGTTTCAAGGCAAACTGATCAGTGCCTGATGATATACGCACCGCACCAACTGCTCTTAGTTGCTAACTTTTCTGTCAGCCCTGCATAGGCTTAAAATCAGTAGATAAAATACCTACAGGTAAAGTGTAAATGCCTTTATAAGTCCAGGAAGGCGTTTTTGTTGATAAATAATTTAGAAAATATCTAAATAGCCTTTTGAGATTCGAGAGATAGGCGCATATTTGAGCACTATTTGAAAAGAATCTAAATAACAACTATGAAATAATCGCTTGCCGGCCCTTTCGCTTGATGAATAGGCTTATCCTTTTACCTGGCTTGCTCCATGTGACTTGATTCTGCCCTATTGCTTACCTGGAATTCAACTTAACCCAAACTATACATTCTCTATGCATAAAATTTACCTGCTCGTACTACTATCTACGCTTAGTCTATATTCTGCCGCTCAAAATCATACCACCGGCACCATCAAAGGTGTAATCAAAACAGCGGAAGGAACTCCGGCTGAGTACATCAACGTGATCTTAAAAGGCACTAATAAAGGTGCCTCAACCAACGGCAAAGGGGAATATGAAATTAAACACGTCAACCCCGGGCAGTATACGCTACTAGCTTCATTTGTAGGGCTTGGATCGAGAGAAGAAGCGGTGACCGTTGCTGCTGGCGAAACCTTTACTGTGCCTATCATTGAACTGACAGAGAATGGTCAACAGCTCAATGAAATTGTGGTGACCAGTGTAAAAGAAAGGTCGTATCAGAATGAATATTCCAGCCTTGCATCGAAGTCTACTGCTGCATTAAAAGATATCCCCCAGGCCATCAGTTATGTCACCAAAGAATTGATTCAGGATCAGAAAGCCTTCCGCATTACCGATGTAGTAAAGAACATCAGTGGCGTAAACCAGGAATCGATCACCGGAGATTATATGATACGCGGGTTTGCTACCGGAAGCAATGTAATGATCAATGGGTTGAGAATAAGCAAGGGCTGGACTCCTACCCTGATCAGCAACCTGGAGCGTGTTGAAGTAATCAAAGGAGCCAACTCTGCGCTATACGGATACTCTGATCCCGGAGGCACTATGAATAGTGTAACCAAGAAACCGCTGGATCAGGCACGTCAGGGTATAAGTTTATCTACCGGCAGCTTCAATACCATCCGTGCAGAGGCTGACTTTACCGGCCCGGTAAACGATAGTAAAACATTATTGTACCGCGTTAATCTGGCCTACCAGAATGCAGAATCGTTCCGCGATCTGCAGGAGAAAAAAGATATTTTAATAGCTCCTTCTATATCGTACTTACCAAGTGACAAAACAAGAATTGATCTTGATCTGATCTATAGTTCCATCAACGGAAGAGTTGATCGCGGGCAACCGCTGATGGGCGGAGAAAATGGTGAAGGCTTATTGTACTCTACACCTACCTCACTCATCGCTACCTATGCCAACAGTTATAATATTGAAAAGGGTCTTTCTTTCCTGGGATCGATAAAACATAAATTCACAGATAAACTTTTATTCAATACTTCGTTCATTCACTACAGCTATGACCGCGATTACCTGGAACATCGTGTGAACAATGTGTATGGTAAAGATGCGGCAGGTAAAGAAATACCATCGCTGGTAGAGATGCGCCTGCAAAGAGGAACACAACGCAATTCAAACTTCAACGTGATGTCGTTCCTGAGTTATGATCTTCAAACGGGACCTTTTAAACACAATGTACTGGTTGGCTATGACTTTGCACAACAGATCACTCCGGTAGGCTCATGGCAAACCAGCCTGAGTGGCGGATATCGTAACGCAGCCAATACAGCTGCCATCAGCTCTTACAATGCTGCAAAAAAGAGTCAGTACCTGCTTGATGCTGCCGGTAACCCGGTGCCCAACATGCCTCATTTCAATTTAGCTGATCCTAACTATACCCCGCAGGATATTACCAGCTACTTTACTACCACTGCCGAACGGGTGCCTACACTTTATTATACCAGCGGGGTCTATTTTCAAGACCACATTAAGTTTGGAAAGCTGCAGGCGTTCTTAGGATTACGCCAGGAGTTCTACACCGATTTTGAAAACTATAAAGAAGAAGAGGAGAAGAAGGTAACGCAAACTGCGCTGATACCACGGGTGGGAGTAGTGTATAGCCTTACCGGCAACATCAATGTATACGGTACTTACGTAGAAGGCTTTCAGCCACAAAGTGCCGGAGTGATCGGAGACCCTGCCATCTATGGCGGACCCTTTGATCCACTGACGAGCAACATGGGCGAAGTGGGAGCTAAAAGCGAGTGGTTCAACAAACGATTAACGATCTCTACAGCTTTCTATCGTATCCAACTCAACAATATACTTATCAATGCCAATGATGCTGCCAATCCTGATCTTCTTGAGCAACGTGGTCAGGAACAATCGAAAGGGATAGAGGTAGATATTAACGGTACTATTCTACCTCATCTCTCCATCAGTGCCAACTATGCGTACAACAACAGCATCATTACCAGGAGCGATGATCTTGAACTGATCGGTACAGGAAAAGAGTTTACCCCACATCACATGGGTGGTGCGTGGCTTCGCTACCGTATACATCAAGGTGCGCTTAATGGTGTTGGTCTTTCTTTAGGAGGTAATTTCGTTACCGATCAAAAGACAGCACAGTATGGCAATATTAGTTTGCCCTCTTATAAAGTATTCAATGCAGCCCTCTCCTACCAGGTACAGAAAGTACAGCTTTCACTCAACATCAACAACCTGACGGATGAAACCTACTGGCTTGGAAGAGGCCGCTCTACCGTGAGCGTGAACCCGGGAGCACCACGAAACTTTTTATTCAGTGTAGGCTATAGCTTCTAACCATCGCTACCAATTGATGAAAAAACTAATTGGACAATTACACCTCTGGCTCGGACTTGCATCCGGGCTGGTGGTATTTATTATTGCTGTTACGGGTTGCATCTATGTGTTTGAAGAAGAGCTGAAGGCCTGGCTGTATACCGACCGAACAACCATAACAGTGCCGGAGAAGAGTAACCCGAAACCATTGAGTGAGCTGCTTACCCATGCACAGCAGCTGGCCGGTGAGCAGCATCCTATCCAGAACATCGAAATAGAAACAGAAGCCAGCAGCACGTATTCATTTCGCCCTGCGCAGATCAGAGACAAGCATGCGTATACTCATTTCGGAGAAATCGTTTATCAGCATAGGTTCTACATCAATCCGTATACCAGTGAGTTGGTAAAAGATGAGAATACAAAGCTGGAATTTTTCACCGTGGTGTTGCGATTACACCGAAACCTGTTGCTGAACAGAGATATTGGCAAGCTGATTATTGGCAGCTCTGTGCTTGTGTTTGTGGTGATGCTCATTACCGGTATTGTACTATGGTGGCCGAAAAATAAATTCTCTTTTAAGAAGGCGATTTCCTTTCAATGGAAAAACAGCACCGGGTGGAAGCGTAAAAACTATGACTTGCATAACGTACCGGGGTTCTATAGTTTGTTTATTCTGTTAGCCATTGCCCTCACCGGACTCACCTGGTCATTCGACTGGTTTGAAAACGGAACGCAGTGGATTGCAAACGGAGGAGCCAAACAGAAAAAAATAAAACCACTTTATTCTGATACTACACGCCTTGGGGCAACTATGCCTGTTGATAAAATTCTATATCAGCTCACGTCCATGAATCCGGATGCAAATTCCCTTCAAATCTCATTGCCCAATGATAACAAGGGTGTGATTACAGCATCGGCACGAAGCGGAAAGCACGTTCGCTATACACAAAAGCGCTACCAGTTTGATCAATACACCGGCACGTTGCTAACCACCACAGCCTTTGATGATAAGAACGCAGGTGAGAAATTAAAAGCAATGACCTATGATATTCACGTGGGTGCCATCTTAGGGCTACCTGGTAAAGTGCTTGCCTTCTTTGCATCATTGATTGCTGCCTCGCTGCCCATTACGGGTGTAATCATCTGGTGGGGACGAAAATTTAAAAAGGAAAAGAAGAAAAATAAAGTACCCGTGCACCGGTCAGCAGCAAGACCTCTGAAGGCACGCCAACCTGTTATAAAAACACCAACAGCAAAAGTAAGTTAACAGACTTAAGGTGATCATACTGCTTAATTCATTATACCGTTCATTTGCCGATTTCATTTTATACCAGGCAGGCGAAAGAACGTAAGCGTATTTTCTATTCTTGTGAAGGCGCCTGTTATAAAGTTTAGGCGCAGCTTGCCAACGCTATGTATTTCTTCACCTGAGCAGGTGTGAGGTTCATTGGCGCGTTCTCTCCTTTCATCCCTTCCTGACAAAGCAGATTTTAACCGCCTACAGTAACGATGCTACTAACCATACAGGAGAAAGAAGCGTTGCAGTGGCGCAACTCCTGCCTGCTTTACTTCCAGACGTTCTCCCATCAGCCTATTCCACCTGAACTGGAAAAGCCAGCACATCCATTGGAATACTACGAGAAGCTGAGTTATCCCTACGCTCCGGGCATTAACCCGAAGTGGTAATTATCGATTTTAGAAATTAATAAACAGATGGAACAGAAAGTTGCTATTATAACGGGAGGTGCTTCCGGATTAGGTCTTGCCACCGCCAAGAAATTCACACAGGAAAACATACTTACTTATATTATTGGAAGGAACAGGGAAAGGCTGGAGACAGCGGCAAAAGAACTCGGGGGTAACTGCATTCCTCTCGCAGGAGACTTAAGTTCATTATCTACCCTACCTCAACTTGTTCAACAGATCCATCAGGCGCAAGGGCACATTGACATCCTGGTCAATAACGCGGGTATCAATCTGAAGAAATCATTAACAGAAGTTACTGATGACGAGTTTCAGAAGATCATCCTCACTAACCTGACGAGTGTCTTTTCTATAACAAGAGAAGTAGCTAAGCAGATGATCGCGCAGGGATCAGGAAACATTATCAACATCAGTTCCATGGCTGCTCATTATGGATTACCAAAAGTGATTGCTTACACGGCATCCAAAGCAGGTATTGAAGGAATGACACGCGCCCTGGCCGTAGAGCTATCACCATCGGGGATTCGTGTCAATTGCATTGCACCGGGATTTATTGCTACCGCGATGTCTTCGACTGCACTGGATAATGATCCGGAACGAAAACAAAAAGTACTATCGCGCACCCCGATGGGTAAATTAGGCAAACCGGAAGACGTTGCCAGTGCCGCCTATTTCCTTACTACCGAAGAAGCCGCCTTTATGACGGGAGTGATTCTTCCTGTAGACGGTGGCAACTCGATCGGATTTTAAAGGATCATCACTATTCTACTATTATCTTTTTACTGATCACTTCCTTAGTACCAGTCAGCTTCAAAATGTAGGTGCCTTTTGAAAGTTTATCGCTCTCTATGCTCAGGTGAGTTTGTTCGTTACTTATCGGTAAAGAAAAAATAACTCGGCCACCGGCATCGGTCAGCGTTGCTTCTGTGAACGTAGTTGCAGGCAGTTCCACTTCAAAGCCATTGGCAGATGGATTGGGGTACGTTTTTATCTCGTCTGATTTTTCATCATTGACAGAAGTGATGATGTTGTTTCCGTTTTCCACCAAAATATACGTGACGGATCTGTGCGGTGAAGAAATTTTCACACCATCCGCAATCAACGCAGATTGTGCCCGTATGCTTTCGATGTCGGAAGGACCTCCTGCAGAGAATGCCGGTGCTTGTCCGTTCACGTTTACTTTCAGGGAGAAGTCACCATTGTCCGTTCCACCAGTAAGCGTGTAGGTGTAGAAGCGATCTCCATAGCCGAAGTGATCGAGATGAACAGCTACTGTTTGTTCTGTCGTTCCCTTGTTTATAATTACGATGCCTGCCTGACCCGAACTAAAGCTGGAAGCATAGGCTACGATATCGCTGCTTCCATTTATAGAGGAAGACACCAGTTGATCGCCAAAATATTTTTGAAAATAATACAGGTAATAAAATACAGGTCGCGGATTCCACTTCGGAATACCTCCCGGCTCATCACCATTACTGAACATGCCATGATCATTGCCATTTCCCCAGCCATTGGCCAAATCCCAGCGGCTGGCCATACCATATCTATTTTTCATCAATTCACCCACTACCAGTGCAGCGTGCATTCCATTGATAAAAGACACTTGCTGCTTCGAGCCTTCGGCAAAAATATTCCACTCCGTCAGGGCAACCGGCTTCACCGTAACTCCCGCATTGATCATTGCTGTTTTCACATACGCCATCATATCGGTAGTTACTTTAGAAGCTGTAGTTAAAATATCGGCAGCAGTAGAGTTGGTTTGAAAAGGAGTATAGTAGCTATGAATGATGTAATAGTCAGGCACATTACCTGCCTTTTGAAATATTCCCTGGTTCCAGCTTTTATCTGTGGCTGTAGCCCAGCTTGCCGGTTCCTCCTGAAGCAGCTGAGCCCCAATATAAATCGTGGCCCCGACTTCTGCAGCAGCTTTACGCATGGAATCAGCAAAGATCCTGAAATGCGTACCATACAAGTCGCCTGTTACAATCTGAGGCTGCTGATCTTTATTAGCGGATGTATTAATCCGATAACCCGCTTGCCATGTACCATTACTTTCGTTCCCTATTTCCCAAAATGCAGTGCGACCACGATCATAACGAACCCACTCTGCGGCAAGATGGGCCGCTGAAGCAACGGGATTGGCCGCAGTACTGTAACGAGCATAACTATAGTTGATCGTAATGATTCCTTTACCCGAAGTCATCTCCAGCATTTTATAATAGTTATCCAGCGACAATGTCCAGCCTTCGGTATTTTTTCCATACCAGTAACCCGGATCCTGATCTTTACCATCTGCATCCACCAGTTTTTCCGGAGCATCTGCGGGTGGCTGGTTATTTGTTGCATTCCAGAAATAAACACTGCTCAGGTTGCCTCCCGGAAACCGGATAATATTAGGTGACAATGCTTTAATGTTTTTTAACAGGCCGGGCTGATCGACCATTTGAGTCATATACAAATTGGAATTGTTACCAAACAAATACTTTGGAATCTTCGTAATGATGTTGCTCATATCGGCACTGACGATAACAGAAGCGACAGCAGAAGGTTTGGGATATGTTGTAAAGTCAGGGACAGTTGCCGTTTTGGGTACGAAGCCGTTAAGGAACAAACCCTGGGGATCCTGCGCGGATATACGGATGCTAATCACACTCAAACCAATCACCAGGAGAAGAAAAACAGTTTTTGTATTTATCATTTCAATGTCGTTTTATCCATCTTGTACATGTTTTTAATATCGGATTCAAACAGTGAGATTGGATCCTGATAAAATTTTATAAAACTATCTGTTGCCGCATGCCCCGGGTAAGGAGCATAATGATGTTTTTCATTTGCATTCCTCCAGACTAAGAACCAGGCCAGTTGTATATCGCGATGTTTTTGAAGGGGTTTCAGCATCACTTCCGTAAACCATTTTTCGTTGGTGATTCCTTCCTGCCCGGTTTCCGTCAATGCCGCTACTTTCTTTTTTTCACTGGCAATTTCAGTTAATACTTTCAGCGAGGCGATAAAATCTTTTGCCTGCTGTTCATTCGATCTTTTATTCCAGTTCACGCCTACATCCATATAATCATCCAGGCCAATCACATCTACATAATCATCGCCCGGGTAAGCGTATAAGAAAGACTGCTTCAATGAATTGCGATTCATCCGGCTACGATCAGGCGAGAAGGCATAAATAAGATGATGTAATCCTTTCCTGTTCTTCAGGTAGTCCACGGTAAACTTCCAAAGCTGAATGTATTCTTCTTCAGTGCAGTGATTCTTTCCCCACCAAAACCAATTACCATTGTGCTCATGAAACGGCCGGAAAATAAGCGGCACCTTCGTTGAACCACTGGTACAGTCTGTGAAAAAGGCAGCAAGATGATCCAATTGAGTTACGAACTGATCGTGATTTTTCCCTCCCGGCAGTATATGAATGACGGCTTGTGCCGTATCCCATGCATTTTTTCCGGATACAGGATTATTCACATGCCATGATACCGTATTCACTCCTCCCCGCTCATATACTTCCGTTATCCAGCGCTGCATATTTTTAAATCGTACTCCATCCACGTTTTCAGAAAGACTTTCTTTTCCAACATCCCATCCATGCACAGCCGGATAATCGCCACACACCTCTTTCACATCCGATTTTCCGGGAATATCTTTCCAGTTCACCCCATAAGCCAAATCCTCCTGGTGGCCAAACATAACTCCTTTGGCAGCTATTGTTTTTAAGTTGCGATATAAGGCATTGGTTTCCGGGGTAGCGTCTTTATCTGTTAAGGATTGAGCCGATGATACGCTGATCAAAAAAACACAAAAGGAACAAATGGTTATAATCGATCTCGTCCTGGCCATTATCATCATTTCTTTATTTTGAGACATAGATTATTTTTTTGAAACAGGATTGACCATCCACGGTAATTTTCAAAAAGTACATCCCGTAGGGAACATCTTTTAATTGCACGGTTATAAGATTACCTGCCTCCTCATTCCAGTTACTTTCCACTTCCCTGCCCGCTACATCACAAAGTGAAACCGTTACCCGTCCATTCGCTGATTCATGAACGGCAAATTGAATAACGCCTGTAGTAGGATTGGGATACGGAATTATTTTTCCTGCTGCCAGTTCCTTAATGATTCCGGTAACTGTTTCCGGAAGTACGGAAGCGAATTTTGCCTTGATGGCAATTGCTTTTGAAAATACAGGAAGTTCGATTTTAGTATGGGAAGGATAAACGGCTATTTCTTTCTGCGTGGTGGTGCCGGTAAGCACATCGTAAAAAGTAAACGCATAAGTACCGGCCGGCATTTTAGAAAAGTCAGCAGTTACCTTACTTAAATTATTACGGTTGTCTGTATCATAGATAATAGCATAAAAATCCGTTGCACTATAAAAGCCGGCTGATTGAAGTTTGACTGTTCCGTAATCCACGTCAAAGACCCAATCAGTCAATGTACCTTGTGAAACAAAGTCTTCTCCTTTTAAATACTGCGAAGGAACTTTGAATAAATCAGACCACGAAGAAGTGATATAATTTTCCCATTTCCACATCAGATGCGGCACCTGCGTCATTATACCTGTCCAGATAGAAGTGCGCTGCACATCAAAGGGAACATCAGCTGTAGTGATGTCCAGGCCATACTCACCATTAATTACCCCGGTTCGGGTCACTTTGCCGAGCAGGCTTTTATCTTTCGTAATCTGGGTGCTTAGTAAGCTGGTAGTGTACAAATGATATTGAACAATGTCCAGACCAGTGAGCTTGTCCATGTCCGGCAGTTGACTTTCGTCTGAACTGGTAGTAACAGGGTGAGCAAATGCATCTTGTGATTTAATATATTGCCCCATTTCGTCATGCCATGTTTTAACACCGGGGTACCATTGCGATGACTGATTGGGATGCGCGCCCGTAAAGTTTACTTCATTGAACAACTCCCACGCAAACAGATTTTGTGAATATCCCCAGCGGGCAACCATGTAGCGTAAGAGTTTTTTTGTGCGTGCTTTGGCCGTTGCATTATAAAAATATTGTTCTGCTTTCGTAAGAGGACCTCCGTTCACGCTGTTGTATGGATTGTCTGCCCAGTTTGAATCTACCGTTTCGGAAAACATGCCGTGCTGAAATAGCGTGATCTGTAAATACGTTTTCGTTTTTTCACATAGACTGAAAACAGAATCCTGTTCTGCTGCTGCTTCCTGGCTGTATATGCCAAGACCTTTATAAAAACCGCTTCCGTTTTTCCATTCCAGTCCTTGCTTATCAAACGGTACCTGCCAGTAACGCACCAGGTTAGCACCACCGTTACCAAGGTTGGTTATCGTAGTGGCATAGTTAGTCGTACTGTTCCATGCTACATTAATACCCAATGGATAAAAGGGTTCACCCGAAGTATGGCGATAGTATTGTTTATTGTTCGCATCTGCTTTTATGTACCCTTTCTTATCGCCCGTACTTATGAGCAAAGGATAAGCCGATGATGTCTCTGTTCCTGCAGCATCCGTTAAGCGAAGCTGAACCTGGTGAGTTCCCGCCAGTGGAGAACTGAACCGAAGCATCCAGTAACCCGCGCCCTCGTTCCTTGACCAGCTATCTCCGGTAGCGGTATAGCTGGCTTTCTCATAATAAAAGCAAGGCACAGTGATGGTAGTGGCATCCGGCTTCGTGATCAATGCATCGATCTTTATTACGTCAGGGTCGTATACGTTGCTGTAATCTCCCTTCACCAGGAATAGTGCCTCTGCCTTTTCGTGCGTTCTGATTCCCGAAGCAACAAACAAGAGTTTACCCAGCTTGCCAAAAGCAGGCAACACATTGATATTTTTCTTCCAATAGGATTTCTTTCCTTCGTTGTCTGTAATAACCAACGACACAAAATAAATACCATCATCTACATACGCATGATCAGCCATTTCTATAGATGCCGTTTGTGCATCACCAAAATTCCACTGATACGATGAGATTGTTCCATCCAGGTCGGCAGAGGCCGAGGCATCGAAGTGAATGAATTCACCTGCCGTGATTTGATACGAAGATACCGTGACATTAATAACAGGTTCTCCGTTGGGTGATTGTGAGTTTACTAATTTAAAATCGTCCAGGTAAACATCGGCCACAGCTTCATTGTCTACCGCAGCATTCACTTCAATGCGATCGAAATCTGTATTTTTTATAGCAGAAGTATTCAATGTGCATACAGTCCACTTGCCCGCATCCGGCCGGAACGCATATTCCGGTGCCCAGTTTTCAAGAACAGTCGTTGATCCCTTTACTAACTTCACAAACACTCGACCTTGCGTTGAGCTTCGCAGTTTAAAAGTCAATTGATCGGCCTGCCCTGTATTTTTTATGGATGCAAAACTGAAGTAAATGGCCTGCCAGTTGCCGGATATTTTTTTATAGTATGCTACTTTGCTGCTGGTATTTCCATTAGCGTCTGGATTAGTAACAATCGCTGCCTGGCTACCTGAAAGCGCGGGAGACGATGCTGTCGTTTCAAAATCAGCGAGGACTTGTGCCGAACATAATTTGACCAGTGATAACGTAAATAGCAGACTAACAATAGCTCGATTCATATATCTCATTTTGCAGAACTAAAAAAATCCTCAGTATCAACTCACTCTTCCCTCCCTCAATGGAGAGGGTAAGAGTGAGTTAGAGTACATTGAGGATAATAGTTATCTTAATCCTACATGATCAACATAAACGATGCCTATCCAATCTTGATTTTGAAATACAAGATCGGTGATAGTGGCAGGGTTTCCCAAGTCAGAAAGGTTAATAGTAAATTCTACCCACTTACCTTCTTGCAGAGTCACCACATAAGGAGATCCCCAGTTTAATAAGATGTTTATTTTCTTACCGTCTGTTCCTGTTGTACCGAAGACAGAGAAAGTTAGTCTAGTATAACTGGCCGTAGAGGCGCTTCCATTACCAAAATACAATGCTCCATAATTACCGGTATAATTTAATTTTATGGATGAATTTCCATCACGCACATTATCGGTACTGGAAAAATCGGACGTACTTCCCCATCCCCAGTTCTGCCAATTATTTTGAAGTGCATCAACATAAAACGCATAAGGCAGTGGAGCTAAATCGGGAAGATCACCCACAAATGTTAACACTTCCTCCGATTCTATTTCAATTTGTGATTTTGCCACTAAAGTTATTTTTCCTTTGTTGGCTGTAACCGGCACCGTAACGACAAGCTCGGTGGCTGTCTTGCTTACAAATGCAGTGACTGGTTCGGTAAGACCTTTAAACAACACACCGCTCACCAGATCGAGATCAGTACCTGTAATGGTAAGGTTACCTCCACGCTCAACAGGATTAGGCGATAAAGAGGAAACGGAAGGCAGCGTTACAACCAGGTCCTCTTCTGTCTCGATAGTCAACGGCTTTGTTCCTCCTGTTGAAAATACCAACGGCCCTGTCTGTGCTTCTTCAGGAACGGTAACCACCAGTTCGTGCAAACTCTGACTGACAAATTCCTTTACAATAATATCCTTCGAAAATTGTACCTGTGTGATCCAGTTCAAATAATCTCCGGTAATGGTGATGGTACTTCCTGGTCGCGCCTTGGTCGTTACAGAAGCGATCGTTACGGGTACTTCAAAACTTAATTTCGTTTTGGATGTGATATCGCCTTGCGGGCTTTTGATAACGATGAACCCTTCCTCTGCTTCCATGGGCACAACAATAACGATCTCCTCCGAGGTCTGGCTTACAAAAGAAGCCTGCGATACACTCACACCCGTCAATTCAATGTCGGTCACTTCATTCAGGTTATTGCCTATAAAGCGGATCTGTTCTCCGGGCTGAACACCCGAAGGTCCGAAACTGAGTAATTCTACCTGTGCCGAATCAGCATCATTCTCATCGGTACAGGAGGTGATGGCCAGTGCAATGAACAGCGCTATGCAAGTCATTGAAAACTTCCAGGTAATGCTTATTGTTCTCATTGGTTATTTTCTTTACGTAACATTTAACATTATTTTTTCAACACCTTGGGTACCACGCGAAAATTATCAAATGATATATCGGCATCCAGATCACCGGCACCATGAAAAAGTACCCGGGTATAATACCCATCTGCACTTACTGATAGTTCGGAGCCTGCTTTGACATAACTTGCTGTTACTTCTTCAAACGGGATGACTACCGTCTTCCAGGCACCTTCCGTATCATAGGGAGGTGTCCATAAATAGGCATCATTGTTAAAATCCTTGCTAAGTCCGAAATTCAACTTCAGCATATTGCTGTTATACGGCTTCATGGTGTTGACTTCGAATTTCAGGTAATAATTAGCCGGCTTAAGAATGGCCTCATCCGGTATATTCTTACTGATATCCCCCATGGCACTGGGTGGTCCTCCGGCTACTTCAAGCCAGTTCCATGCACCAATGGATTGCTTCACACGTATATAGTTACCGTTGATAGCCGGAGGATCTCCTGCCGCAGGAGCCGAAACCACAAAATTCGAATTCCACCATCCGGTAAAGGGATCACTGCTCACTACAATGTTCCTGTTATCACGAAACCAGAAATCGGAAGAGACGGTACCGAAATTAGTAGTAACGGTGATGGGACCAGGTTGAGCGCCAGCAGGTACTGTTATCGTAAGGATCTCATCGGTTACCGATACCACTTCGGCTGTTGCGCCACCGGTAAAGGTTACGGTCAGCGGCTCATAAAAGTAATTGCCATTGATCGTGGCCTCTTCACCGGCAAACACATATTCGCAGTACATGCTGGAAATCTCCGGCTCATTGATCGCCACAATAAAATCATGTTCCAAAATAGTTCCGTTACGGAATTCGATCTTGATCTTATTCGTAATCTCTTTGGGAATGACCGAAGGCACACTCACCAGGATAGTAGTATTAGTGATGTACGTGGATGTTAAAACAGACTGCTGGTCATTAAACCATATCCGTTGTGCATCCTGTAAGTTCTCTCCGATAATGGCAATGAGATTGCCCTGATAGGCGCTCACCAGTAATGAGTCCGAAGAGACAGGGTCCGTCAATCTCACATAGCGAATCCTCGGCTCACCGTTGTTTGGCAGTTCTTCATTTTCGCACGAGGCGTAAATGCCGGCCAGCGCTATCACCAGAGCCAGCATTGATATTTGTTTAATTCTATTTTTCATACGATCGATTTTGTATTTATTCTTCTCAGCCAAATCAACAACTACTTGTTATAATAATCCACTGCGGTTTTATGCAGGTTAGGTGCCTGGCTTATTTCTGCTGTGGGTATCGGAAGCAGGAAATTTCCGTCTCCGGCATTGATCTTTCTGTCGGTCGTGGCCCAGGCTGTTTTGGTAATGGTCCATTCTGTAGGATTCGGAAACACGTCTGGCTTTACAAAGAAAAGTCCTCTGTCCTGGCTGTTTAAAATAGCATAGGCTTTATTCTTATCGTAGTAATGCAGGCTTACCAGATCATACCATGCCATTCCCTCCATCGCAAATTCAATGAAGCGTTCTTTAAAAAGAACGTCTGGTGTAAGCGCATCTGTAAACAGAGGTAGGCCGGACCTTCTGTGAACGCGATTAAAATAGTCCAATGCAGTTGCATCGCTGGTAGACGCACTATTCCCCAGTACCGCCTCCGCATAAATCAGGTACACTTCTGCCAGCCGTATCATATAGGTATCGTTGGGATAATTCTGTGAAGCCGAATTGCCACCTACATCTTTGGCTTTGCCTGTAACGTATTTTTTGATGGAAGCGAAATTATTATCCGAACCGGTAAAGGGAAATACCAGTCGTTGCTCTCCATCCGGATTGTGCAGCGTTTGTGTGATCTCCGGATACGAAAATCCGGGAAGCATAAATGTAGCTTTCAGTCGTTGATCGATGGTTCTTCCCTTGAGTACATCTCCCGCAACGTTAGCAGTGAATCCGTCATACTGACTGAGCATCCAGAAGGTAGCGCTTTTATCTCCTCCCCATCCATTTCCATTATCAATATCCGAACTGTATGCAAGGTATGCGGGTGTGGTATTTTGTGTTCCATAGGCACCCGGTGAATATACCCATTGCAGGGAAAACAATGATTCCGTGTTGTTATCATAAGGGTATAGAAACAGATCAGCATAACTTTGTTTCAGGGAAGCTCCACTCTGGTTGATTACTCGCTCGGCAAAATATTTGGCACTATCTAAAAATACCTGATTTCGGGGATGAGGATTGTCATTGCCCTCACTTACTCCTGCCCGCGTGAGATAGAACCTTGCCAGCATTGCCTCGGCCGACCATTTGGTAACTCTGCCTTCGCGAATGGGTGCCACAGGCAGATCACTGGCTACCGCACGCATTTCATGAGTGATGAATTTCCATATACTTGAAACCGTATTTTTTTGAATCGCGGTATCTGAAAGTAGCGTGAGGTTATTTTCAATAACAGGAACTTCGCCCCAGTTCATCACCAGAAAACGATAGGCCAGTGTGCGCATAAAACGAGCTTCGGCAATGGCAATCTTTTTAACATCTGCAGAAACGGCATCTCCGGCATACTTGTTAATGTTCTGAATAGCCAGGTTGGACTGCCCCACAACAATGAAGAACGATCTCCAGGCGGTGCCATTTTCCGGGGTATCTCCTGTGGTATTGAATAGCACGTTTCCACGATCGTTGTATGCGGAGAAAGCGGTTCCTGAACGGAAGTCTCCCAGATTATAAGAGGCCTTATCGTTATAGTCAAACCATACTTCGCTGTACAATAAAGCAGTGGCGGCCAGCACCTGATCATCGGTCTGATAAAAACCAGCATCTACAATAGAACTTTTAGGTGGTCTTTCTAAAAAATCTTTAGAACAGCCCAGCAGGCCAAAGGCAACAATGATTGCCAGGGTATAGGTATATGTTGAATGTCTCATTTTCGTATTCGTCATCTTTTAAAAATCTACTCCCAAAGTGAAGGTATAAACCGGTGTAAGCGGGTAACGGCCATTGTCTAAGCCGATGGCCTGGTTGGCAGCCGATACATCTCTTCCTACGGAAGCACCTACTTCCGGATCAAAGCCTTTGTAGCGGGTGAAAGTGGCTACGTTTTGAGCTCCCACAGTAAACATTAAACCTTTCACCACATTTTGTTTAGAAAGCAACGCAGAGGGAAGCCGATAAGTGAGCGAAATATTTTTAACCCGCACAAACGATCCGTCTTCCACCCACTTGCTGGTGAGCCGTGCATAGTTGCCGTTAGCACCATTGGAAATGCGGGGAACGTCCGTTTCAGGATTAGCAAGCACGGCATTACCTTCCGCATCGGTGGTAGGCCGCGCATATTGCATCGCATGGATGAGCAGATTTCTGCTGAGATTAATATTGTTCGGATTCGTGTTTGAATAAGCCAGGTAGTTATAGATATCATTTCCATACGTGCTGGTGAGCAGTATACTCAGGTCGAAATTCCGGTATGAAAAAGTATTGGTAAATCCCGCATAGAGCTTTGGCCAGGGATTACCGATATTGGTTTGGTCCTGGTCATTGATAATACCATCATTGTTCACGTCTTTGTATTTCACATCGCCTACCCATACACCGTTATTGGTTTGGTCTACAGGAAGCTTATTGCCGTTGTTATCTACCGGCAACGCGCTTTGCTCTATTTCGGCAACGTTTTGGAACAGTCCTTCCTGGATATATCCGCGGAACAACCATGGAGCTTTGCCTACTTCAGAACGTTGTGTCCAGTTCGACATCCACCAGGAGGTGCGGTCTACTATAGCCGAATTGGAATAGAAAGACTGGATGGTCGTTTTAAAACTGGAGACGTTGAAATTAGATTCCCATTTGAAACTCCCGTTGTTCACATTCACCGTATTGATGGACAAGCCAAATCCTTTGTTCTGTAAAGAACCGATGTTGACGGTGGGTGAGCCCACTGAGCCTGTGCCATTGGTACCCATGTACCACGGCAAAGGATTATCCATTAACAGATTGTCGGTATCTTTAATGAAGTAGTCGAATTCAACCTGAACTCTGTTTTCAAAAAGACCGATATTGATTCCATAATTAACAGTTTTGGTTTCTTCCCACTTCAGATCCGGGTTACTGTACTTGGTTGGCAAAAAGCCGGTACCTGTAGGAGTAGCTCCTGTGCCCATGGGCGAGTAAATACCACCGCTACCTTGGTTGCCTGTGATCCCGGTTTCAAACCTTAATTTTAAATCGCTGATGAAGGGTACATTGAAAAATGATTCCTGCGAAACCCTCCAGGCAGCAGACACTGAAGGGAAAATCCCCCATCGGTTGTTCGCACCAAAATTGGAAGAGCCATCGGTTCGGATAGTACCCATTACAATATAGCGCTCATCGTAATTGTAATTCGCTCTTCCCAGGTATGATTCCATGGCCCAGTCTCCTGACCCGCCTGAATTACTTGCGGTTAAAGGATCGCCTGCGGCCAGATCAAAAACATCGTTGGTAAGAAAACCGGTTCTTGTACCCGAAGTATTCTTCCACAACGACTCCTGCGTTTCGTGGCTGGCCATCGCAGAAATGTAATGCTTGCCGATCTGTGTAGTGTATTCCAGCAGTTGGTTCCAGTTCCAATAGGTGCTTAAAGTACTTCCATCGGTAAGCGATGCTTTCACATTCTTTGCCCATCCAATGGAATACGTAGGTATATAATAGGTGGAATTGCCAAAATTAAGATTGGTGTTAAAGGAGGAGCGGAACGTAAGGCCTTTGATCAACTTAATGCTTGTGTTTACTCCTCCCAGAAATTGTCTGCCTGTGAGCTTGTTGGTAGTGAGGGTCGCAATAGCAATCGGATTTACCGGGGCATAAATATTGGCTCCATTATTAATATCGCCACCGCCCCAGGTTCCATCCTGGTTTTTAACAGGTATCTGTGGGGTTAGCTGCAAGGCACTGGCAATTACATTTTCCTGGCTTGTGGTGAGTTTTGAACTGTTCTGATTAAAGCTAAGGTTAGCACCGACTGTCAGCCATTCTTTAAGTTTGTTATCCAGGTTGATACGAAAAGCATAACGATCAAACCCGGAACCCAATGCAATACCATCTTGCTTCAGATATTCACCCGACATGTAATACGTAGTTTTATCAGTGCCTCCGCTCAGGCTCAACTGATGTTTGTTCATGGCAGCCGTCCTAAACAGTTCTTTCTGCCAATCGGTACCTGCGCCCAGCAGCGATGGATCTAAAAATTCCTGAGGTGTGGTTCCTCCAGCGATGGCATGGTATTCCTTCACCATTTGAGCATACTGCTGTAAATCCATCACGTCCAGGTGCTGGGGAGTGGTTTGCAAACTGCTTTGAAAAACATAAGCAATTTTTGCTTCACCCGATTTGCCTCGTTTGGTGGTGATCAAAATAACACCGTTCGTTCCCCGGGAACCATAAATAGCGGTAGCCGAAGGTCCTTGCAATACTTCAATGGATTCGATATCCGAAGGATTAAGACCTGCAAGCGGGTTCGATGAGCTTTGCGACCCGTAACTAACACTCTGACCCGGTATCTGCACACCATCGATCACGTAAAGCGGTTCGCTGGTTCCATTAATCGAGCTGACTCCCCGAATGTTTACGGAGATACCCCCACCGGGCTGCCCGGAGTTCTGCGTGATATACACACCGGCTGCCCGGCCTTGTATCGCCTGTTCAATAGTTGTGTTTACTGTTCGTCCGATGTCTTTTGATGATACCGAAGTTTGCGCGGTCGTTAAATCGGTACGTCTCATTTCACCATAGCCAACCACAACTACCTCGTCCAGCGAGGCAACATCTTCCACCAGCCTGACACTGATTTGCGTTTGGTTGTTTACGGCAATCTCCTGGGATTTATAACCAATAAAAGACATCACCAGTATGTCACCAGGCTTCGCGTCAATGGAAAAGCTACCATCTCCATCGGTAGCTGTTCCTTTCATTGTTCCTTTCAGAATTACATTCACACCGGGTAGAGCATCCCCCGCTGAGTCAGTTACTTTTCCACGGATAACCTGAGATTGCGCGTAGGCAGCCACCGAAGTCATCAGCGAAAAAAGTACGCAAGCAATCCATTGCTTTCGGTAGATTTTTCTGATCATAGATTTAGTTAATTAAAGGTTATGGTATTAGTAGTTTGTAGTTTGTTACTCGTCTCTCTCTGCTGCCTGCCAGATCACCTGCAGAGAATACCGGGGGATACCCTTGTATTCCTGCAGGCGCCTTAACTTAAACCCAAACGTCCCAGGGAAACTCAACTAAACCCTGGGGTAAGCGCTTCAATGCCGCAATCGATTCTTTTAAAAATTATCGGAATCGATTGCGTAAAATTAGGCGCTCCAAACGCCAAGAAGGGTATACAATTGTTCCATAGTGATCAGTTAGCCGTTAACAGTGGGCAAAAAATGTTTCCTAAAGGGAGCACAATTGTTAACCAGCCCAATTATCAGCAACCAGAAATGGCTTTCCGGATTCTGCATAAGACGGGCAAAAAGCGTTGGTAGACAGCCAAAGAGGAGTCAACTACCTGTGGTAACAAGTCGTTTAAAAAGAAAAAAGCAATCGGAGATTAATTGGTGATCAGAAAAGCAACCAAAATGGCTATAGAGAGATAAATGAGGATTTCAATTGCCAGCAATACCTTGTTTTTTCTCTTCAGGTTTTCCATGATGAGTTCGCTTTTAAATGCAGGCCGCAAATTTACAAGCTCACTCACTTTGCAGGGTGATCAAAACGTAACGATATAGGGGTGATTTGTTAGGTGATGATTAAACTGTTCAGCGAATGCTATTTACTTTTTAAAGCTGCATAGGCAGAGGGTAGCATTTTGTATTCTTCCTTAAAGCATTTGGCAAAATACTTGGGATTATTGAAGCCCACTTTATAGGCTACTTCCGAAACATTCAGCTGGCTTTTTTCCAACAGCTGTGCAGCTTGCTGAAGCCGGATGGTACGAATGAATTCCAGGGGAGACTTGCCAGTGAGCGACAAAAGCTTTTTATACAAGTACACCCTGCTCATTCCCAGCTCATGACTCAGGTCTTCTACCGAAAATTCAGGTTCAGCAATATGATCTTCTACTGATTTGATCGCTTTCTGAATCAGCTTCTCATCCATGGAAGTGATGTGCATATCGCTGGCCTTTACCTCGATGTGTTTTCTGAAATCTTTTTGAAACAGTTCTCTGCGATGGATCAGGTTTTTAATCCGCGTGTGAAGAATCTCTACATTGAAAGGTTTGGTGATATAATCATCTGCACCCGTTTCAAATCCTTCCAGTTTCTGTTCTTCTGCCATTCGCGCAGTGAGCAGGATAACAGGGATATGCGAAAGACGATGATCTGCACGGATCTTCCTGCAAAGTTCCAGGCCATCCATCACCGGCATCGTTACATCGCTTACAATCAGGTCGGGTAAATGGCGCTGAGTCATTTTGAACCCTTCGCTCCCATCGCTTGCTTCGATAACATGGTAATTGAGTTTCAGATTGTCCTTCAGATAAAAACGAAAATCCTCATTGTCCTCCACCAAAAGCAGCGTAGTCTTTTTTACTTTATTGGATCCGGTAAAAGCATTCTGTTCTTCTTCTTTTTCTACTTCTGATACCACGATTGACTCTTCCGGAAAATGATGTTCTTCCATCACTGTATGCGGAAGAATCTCTTTAACAGGAATAAGCACCACAAACGTGCTTCCCTGATTAAGTTCGCTTTCAACGTGAACAGTGCCTCCATGCGAGCGCACAAATTCTTTTACGATGGACAGGCCGATTCCTGTTCCCTGGTTAATCACACTGTTGGGTAAGTCCGCCTGAAAAAAACGCTCGAATATCTGCTCCTGCTTTTCTTTAGCAATACCTATCCCGGTATCTTTTACTTTTATCTCCAGCCATTTTTCCGGCTGTGTTTCTTTTTGAACTTCATTGAGGCTAACGGTGATGGTTCCGTTTTCAGGAGTGAATTTGAATGCATTGGATAGCAGGTTAAAAAGGATTTTTTCCAGTTTGTCCTGATCAAAAATAGTTTCCAGCAAAGGAATGGCAGACTGAAATATCAGCCCGATGCTTTTCTTTTCGGAGATATCGGAAAAAGAAAATACCGTTTCTTTTATAAACAGGATGATGTCGCCTTCGGAAGGATTGAATTTAATCTCCTGAACTTCCAGCTTGCGAAAATCAAGAAGCTGATTGACGAGGTTCAGTAATCTCCTGGCATTACGGAAGATCAGCTGAAGCTGGTTCTGGCTCTCCGGATGGATGTTGTTGCTGATTATTTTTTCAAGCGGTGTCAGGATCAGCGACAATGGTGTCCTGAATTCGTGACTGATGTTGGTAAAGAAACGGATCTTCATTAAATCCATTTCGTGCATACGATGTGCTTCCTGGCGCTCCTGCTCAATGGCAAATTTCAGGCGTTCTCTTTTTTGAATCAGTTTACGCGTAACCAGCAGCACCCCGAGAATAAAAAGGAAATAAAACACAAAAGCAGTGGATGTCTTCCAGAAGGGCGTGAGTATCGTAATCTTAAGGCTGACTTCATTTTCATTCCAAACGCCATCGCTATTGGCAGCCTTCACTTTAAATACATAATCCCCGGGATCAAGATTGGTGTACGTGGCTCTTCTCGAATTCCCATTGGTCGTTGTCCACTCTTTATCAAACCCCTTCAATATATATTTATATCCTGCCTTTTGCGGATGAATAAAACTCAACGCAGCAAACTCGATCGAAAACACATTCTGATCGTGACGCAACTCAATTTCCTGAGTGGAGTAGATCGACCTGGGAAGAATGATCCGTTCATTAAAAGCTTCTCCTGTTTTCACACTTTTATTGAACAGCTGAAAATCGGAGATTACCACATTCGGTTTTTGTTTATTGACCTGAATATCGGTGGGTTTGAAAATAGTAAATCCATTACCTCCTCCGAAAATCAATTCTCCTTTGCTTGTTTTAAAGGCTGCATTTTCATTAAACTGCTTTCCCTGAAGCCCATCCGATTCATCATAATTTTTAAAGGTAAAGGAGTAGCCTTGCTCATTATCTGATTTGGTAATGATCAGATTGGAAATGCCATTGGAAGTGCTGAGCCACAACATGCCTTTGTCGTCTTCGAGTATCGTGAGGATGGTATTATGCGGAAGACCATCTTCTTCGCGCAAGGCAAAAAATTTCTTTGTGGCCGGATAAAATATATTTAGTCCTTCCTGCGTGGCCACCCAGATTAAATGCCTGCTATCCTCCATTACCCACATCACATTATTATTGGATAAAGAATAAGGATCTTTCGGATCATTGATATAATGAAGAAAGCGTCCCGTCTCCCACTCAAATACATCCAATCCAAAACCCGTTCCCACCCATATATTCTCTTTACTATCCTCCATCAGGGCGGCTACGTAATTAGTATGAATGGAATTCTCATCGCCATTTCGATAATGACGGAAGGTATTCGTTTTTGGATCCAATACATCAAGTCCTGCACGAAGCGTACCGATCCACAAATTTCCTTTTGTATCTTCAAGTATCTCCCATACACTTTCATCTGCAATACTTTGCGGATTCAACGGGTTGTGCCTGTAATGTGTGAACGTTTTGCCATCAAATTTATTCAATCCTCCGAAGTAAGTTCCCAACCATAATTTGCCTGTGTGATCGGAAGTCATTCCTACAATCACATTGCTGCTTAAACTTCCGGGGTCATTCGGATGATGAAGGTAATTGTTAAAGGTGTTTCTATTCCGGTTAAAATAAATTAGACCACCACCATTCGCACCCAGCCACAGGTTTCCTTTATCGTCTTCTTCAAAACGGTTGATGTCACTATAGCTTACCGTGGAAGGATCGGTCGGCTCATGGCGGTATAGCGGAAACCTGACAATACTCTCATGGTAGTAAGACGCTCCTTCCTTAAAGCTGCCCAGCCAGATAATTCCATCACGGTCTTTATAAACGGCATTGATACTATTTTGCACCAGGCTTTTATCGTCACTCGGGTTGTGCAACTGGTACCGAATGGATTGTCTTTTTTCATCGATAATATTCAGGCCTCCATGGTCGGTAGCGATCCAGATATTTCCCTGATTGTCCTGCGCAATTCCTCTTACGATATTATTATTGAGTTTCAGCTCAGATGATTTATCATTATAGTGCTGGAAGGAATTCTGCTTTACATTATAATAGTACACACCATAATTCGAATTCATAAAGATCCAGAAGTTCCCTTCTCTGTCGCGCATCATTTTAAAAGACGATTCCTTGCTTCTATAAATGCTCTTGAGAAAGGAATTCGAAAATTCGACTTTAGCATTTTTCGGATCAATTCTCTTTAAAATGCCATTCTCCTGTATGATCCAGATTTTACCTTGTTTATCCTCCGAAAGGAAAGAAACCCGGCTTTCTCCGTCAAGACTATCCGGGGCGCAATAAATTACCTGTTCACTTTGCTCTTTCTCATGTGAATATCTGAACAACCCTTTTTGATAATGAAGAAACCAGAAATGATCACGTGAGTCTTTTACAATATCGGTTATCCGTCCATCGGGAATTCCATATTGCTTCAGATGAGGATTAATTTTATGAGTAATTTTTTCGGTAACAGGATCAAAAATATTGATGTCCGTATTTCCTGCGATACTGCCGATCCATATTCTTCCGTGTGGATCTTCAAAAAGCGAATTGATATTATTGTTGCTGATACTTGCTGTATCCCGCAGGTCGTTCTTAAATATTTTTACGGTATATCCATCAAAGCGATTGAGCCCGGAGCTGGTTCCGATCCACATAAAACCCCGGCTGTCTTTCAGAAAACACGATACATAATTATGTGATAATCCCTGGTTGATATCCAGACGGGCAAAACGAAATGGGTCGCCTTGTGCGGGAGAAAAGTAAGCGTAAGCCAGCGCCAAAAAAAGAAAAAAGACCCTTAACATTCAATGTAAGTAGGCCAATTGTGGACTAATTTAAAAATATTTGTTTTTCAAACGTCCTGAAAAAGTGGAGTCCAAAAGCCAAAAATCCTGACCCATGCGGGTAGTCGGGATTTAGAGGATGTAACAGCAAGACCTGTGATAACACCGGTGGGGCACCGATTTAGCAATCATTATATAAAAAATGTATACTTCATCCGGATTAACGTGCAGTAGAAACGGTGAGATTCCAGGTTCAGTCGTTATACTTCAACGCTACTCTTTTCACCGATTTGCTGACGCCACATGGCATAGTATAATCCTTTCTCCGACAGTAACTTTTCATGTCTTCCGGATTCAATAATCCGGCCCCTTTCAAGTACAAAAATCCGATCGGCATGCATAATGGTAGACAGGCGGTGTGCAATCAGGATGGTAATGTGGTTTTTGATCACTGATACCTCACGTATGGTTTCCGTAATTTCTTCTTCCGTAATTGAATCCAGGGAAGACGTAGCTTCATCAAAAACCAAAATATCGGGCTGACGAAGAAGCGCGCGCGCAATGGAGAGTCGTTGCTTTTCTCCACCTGAAACTTTCACTCCGCCTTCACCAATTACGGTATCCAATCCTTTATCAGCACGCGCCAAAAGAGTCTGGCAGGCTGCCTTCTGTAATACTAACAGACAGTCCTCGTCTGTAGCATCCGGTCTTACGAATAATAAATTCTCACGAATAGTGCCGGAGAACAATTGTGTGTCCTGCGTAACAAAACCAATTTTCTCGCGCAGTTCATCGAGGTTAATACGGGTGCCCGATATGTTATTATACAATATTGTTCCCTCCCTGGGCGGATACAAACCAACTAACAACTTAACCAATGTAGTTTTTCCGGATCCGGAAGGACCCACAAAGGCAATGGTCTGCCCATTATTGGTAGCAAATGAAATATCATTCAATGCATTGCTGCTGGCCGACTGATGCTTGAAACTAACGTTGTTAAAGCTAAGAGTAGTGATTCTACCCACTGGTTCGGGATTCTGAGGCTTTGCTTCCTTGGGGAGGTTTAATATGCGGTTAAAATTTAACAGCGACACTTCGGCTTCGCGATAGGCGATAATTACATTACCCAATTCCTGCAACGGGTTAAATAAGAAGAAGGAATAGAACAGAAAAGTGAAATACTTACCTGCTGACAGCTCATTGTCAAAAATGAGTATCAATAGAACAACCACCATTACACTGCGAACAAAATTAACGGTGGTACCCTGCAGGAAACTCATCCCTCTTACATACTTCACCTTTTTAAGTTCAAGGCCGAGAATTTTATAAGTCGTATTATTTAAACGTTCAATTTCCTGATTAGCGAGCCCTAAGCTTTTTACCAGTTCTATATTCCGTAATGATTCCGTTGTTGAACCTGCTAACGCGGTGGTCTCTTTTACAATGCTTTTCTGAACCACTTTAATTTTCCTGCTCAGCAGCCAGCTGGTAAGGGCAATGATGGGTATGGCAGCAAAGTAAACCAACGTAACTTTATAGCTTACCGTTAAGGAGTACACCATCACGAAGATCATTCCCACCAGAGCGGCAAACAGAATACTGATGAACGATGTGATAAATTTTTCAGAATCGGTACGTACCTTTTGGAGTATACCTAATGTTTCTCCGCTTCGCTGATCTTCGAATGTCTGGTAAGGCAACTCCAGCGAATGCTTAAGCCCGTCTGCATACATTTTAGCTCCCAGCTTCTGAACGACAATACTGGTGAAGTAATCCTGCAGATTTTTGGCAATACGCGATACCATGGCGGCACCAATAGCCAGACCTACCAGGTATAGTATTCCTTTTACAAATTCAGCGCGCGACAACGTGCCTTTCTTTTCAATAAAGTTATCGACAATCTTGCCTGTAATGTGTGGGTCTAACAGTGAAAAGACCTGGCTTGTTGCGGCCAGGAATAAAGCAATGGCAATGAGTCCTTTATAATTTTTTAAATAGCTAAATAGTATCTTCATTTGGAACAAATATAAAGAGAATGTTTGCACCCTCTGTATCCTTCCTGCGAAGGAGCACAGAATTGAATTTAAGCATCCCTGAACTCAGGTCTCTCCTCTTTTTTTGTCTAACAACATGGCACTTCAGGTAAAGATTCAGGTTACAAAAAAAATCACCAGGAAATGAGTGGCGGAATCAGTTCAGAAAGTCGTGCCCGACTCGCAGAAACGATACGGAGAATCTTCTTCCCTACCTATATAATCTGATGATGAACATCGAAGAAACTTGAGTTACAATCTAACAGGAGGGATCATTAGCCAACACCTAATTGATGTAAATCGTGATACTGACTGGTAAGAGGCGTAATGTGGCAGCAGAGGTTATTGTAGCGGGCATCGATTGATGGTAGCCATTTTCCAATACCCACTTCTTATCCTTTGAGTCCATATAAATTCTTAGCTCTTCTGTCAGGGATGGAAAAGAATATTCTACTTCCTGTTCCGAGAAATTGATCAGGCAAAACAAATGATGATTGTTTTTTTCACATTGACGATGAAGTACTAACATAGCTTCTCCCAGCACCGTAACGACCGTTGAATCTTTCTTTGCATTCTTAAATGCACCATGTGTTTTCCGAAGAGCAATAAGCTGCTGATACCATTTGCGTACAAGCTGATGATGACCCGACCTTTGTTTATCCCATTGCAGAATGGATGCATTAAACGTTTCTATGGCCTGGGGATCCAGAGGTTCTCCTTCCGGATTGATTTCTGCAAATTCTTTCTTTCGTCCTTCCTGAACCGCCTCAATTAATTTTTTATCGGAATGATCAATAAAATAGAGGAAAGGAGTTGGATCATCATATTCTTCACCCATGAATAATAAAGGCACATAGGGAGATACGAATAAGGCTGCAGAGGCGATTTTAAGCTTGTCAAAATCCACCAGTTGGCCAAGCCGCTCACCCCGCACTCTATTGCCAACCTGGTCATGATTCATATTGAACGCAACAAACCGGTCTCCGGAAATTCCTGCGGAAGATGCACCATGTTTTCTTTTTCTGAAAGAGACGTGCTCACCGGAATGCACGAACCCATGTGTATAAGCTTTCGCCAGTTGTTCCAGACTGCCGAAGTCCACATACCGCGATTTGCCTTTTGCATCGAGTAACACATATAATGCGTGATGAAAATCATCCAGCCACTGTGCTGTAAACCCATAACCTCCGCATTCAGTGGATTTTGTTACCCGGGGACTATTGAAATCACTTTCTGCGATCAGATAGCAAGGCCTGCCTGAACGTTCCGCCCATTGCATTATTTTATCATTTAACAATTCCCAGAAATGAACCGCTCCTGAATCGAAGACGGCATGAATTGCATCGAGACGCAATCCATCCACATGATAATTTTCGGCCCAGAACAATGCATTATCAGAAAAATAATCGCGTACCCCATCCGACCATTCGCCATCAAAGTTCAAGGCATTACCCCATGGAGTCCGGTATTTATCGGTGAAATAAGGACCAAATTCTTTCAAATAATTTCCTTCCGGCCCCAGATGATTGTAGATCACATCCAGTAATACTGCAATTCCCTTCCGGTGGCAGGCATTGATCAACATTTTTAATCCATTCGGGCCGCCATAAGAATTTTGAACTGCGTAAGGATACACGGCATCATATCCCCAGTTACGCTTTCCAGGAAATTGCGCTACCGGCATTAATTCGATCGCGTTGATGCCTGTTTCAATAAGTTCATCCAGTCTTGGAATAATGGCTTCGAATGTCCCCTCTGGCGTAAACGTTCCTACATGTAATTCGTAAATAATCCAGTCCCTGAAGGGCTTACCTTTCCAATTGGAATCCTGCCAGCAAAAGGTGTCATGATATACCACTTCTGATGCCTGATGTACACCTTCCGGTTGAAAATGAGAGACAGGATCCGGAAAATCCTGTTTTCCATCCGGCATATAAAAGTATCGGATGCCCTCGGGAAGATGATCAATCGTTATTTTAAAGTACCCGGAATGATCCTTGATCATTTCTATCTTCTGATCGTCCGGATAAACGATATGCAAAATCATTTTTTCTTTATGCGGAGCCCAGACACCAAAAGTTTGACTCCGGTAGTGTGTAGTGACGGTTCTATCCGAATTATTCATTGTAACAAGAGCTGGATTTATTCAGTTATTTTAATCGGATGACAAAACCTTCATCTCCATTCATGTTAATCGTATCTTTCAAAGAAATTCCTATCCATTCCGGAGTAGTGGATAGCTCAACGGTACCTTCCCACGAAAAACCAGCAGGTCTGAAATAACAGGTACGATGGCTCAGGTTTAACACGATGAGAAACCGCGAAGCTTCCTTTGCCTCACGCAGGTAAGACATCATCTGATGATCGGAATAAACAGGTGTGTAGCCGCCTTGTAAAAGTGACTTCTCATTTTGCCTGAGAGCAATCAGCTTTTTATATAACGCCAGCATGGAATGCTCGTCATGACGTTGGATTTCCACGTTATTTCGTAGGTAAGAATAATCTGTTCTCAGCCAGGGCAATGCATCCGAGAAGCCGGCATATTTACTATGATCCCATTGCATGGGAGTGCGTGAGGGGTCACGGCTCAGATTTTTATCCGGCATATTTAATCCCTGTGGATCCTTGATTTCATCGAGCGGAATGGAGACATCTTTCATACCAATCTCATCGCCATAATACATGGTTGGTGTTCCCCTCAGGGTTAATAATAACAATGCTGCTACGCGTGCCTGTTCAGATCCTATACGGCTGGCAATACGTGACTGATCGTGATTGCTCAAAACCCAGTTGGGCCATGCCTGTAATGGTAAGGCTCCTTCGTATTCACTAATAGCAGCTGCAATCTGGCGAGGTTCCCACGGTAAAAGAAGAAGCTGAAAATTGAAAGGCAGATGGGCACCATTATTATCCTGGCCGTAATACGTGATGAGCTTATTGACAGGCAAATAAATTTCACCAATCATCATTCGTTCTTCGTATTCATCTAAAACCGCACGCATTTTTCTAACAATATCATGTACTTCGGGCTGATCGGTAGAGTAAACAGGAAGAAGCTGATCGTAGGTAGCCATATGAGGCTGATAATTAATATTAACCGGATTGTCCCGAAGTTTTTCATCCTTAATCATGTGCCACATCACGTCCACACGGAAGCCATCTACTCCTATATCTAACCAGAACCGCATATTATTCAGCATGGCTTTCTGCACTTCCTCGTTGCGCCAGTTCAGGTCCGGCTGCTCTTTAAGAAAGGCATGATAGTAGTATTGTTGCGTTTGCTCATGCCATTCCCATGCGCTGCCACCAAAAGCAGCTTTCCAGTTATTGGGAGGCTCTCCCTTTGCATTGGCTTCCTGCCAGATGTACCAGTCTCTCTTGGAATTATGACGTGAGGAGGATGCTTCCTTGAACCATGGATGCTGGCTGGAAGTATGATTGGGCACAAAATCCAAAACCAGTTTCATCTTCCGCTGGTGTACCTCTGCGAGCAATGCATCGAAATCAGCAAGCGTACCAAACAGAGGATGAATGTTTGTATAATCAGATATATCATAACCAAAATCCGCCATGGGCGATGGATAGATGGGCGATATCCAGAGCGCATTGATTCCCAGCCATTGAAAATAATCCAGGCGCTGTTTTATCCCGTTGAGGTCTCCTACCCCATCGCTATTACTGTCCTGAAAAGAGCGGGGATAGATCTGATAAAGAATTTCTTTTTGCCACCAATACAGCTTACTTACTTCCTCCATACTTCATTTCTTTAATAAATTATTCCATTGCTCATTCCCGGCAGATTAGCTGAAGATGTGCTGTTTGGTATCCTACCAAAAGAATATCCGAACTAAAAGCATAAAAAGTGATACCAGATATAAATCCGCCAGAATTAGCGTTAGACGATGAGTAAACCTGTTCAAATCCTAAAATACCCCTTAATACTATAGATTAATTACCATGGCGGGAATAGCTTTTGGGTGTTACGCTCTCTAAAGTAAGATGCTTTGGTCTGAAGGGAAGAAGCATTATTCCATATCGATAAATCTTAATGACGTCCAAAATACCTGTAAAATTCCTTCCATTGACCATACCTTTATGGAGCACTTACCTAAGGATCAATACCAAAGTGATCGGCTCAGCATTATCCACACAAGGTCATTTTTCAAGTTTAACTTAACCAGACAAAATCTGTCCGGTTAAGCTAAAATCATAGCTATGTTATCTCCACGGATCAAGAACCACTTTCACGCAGCCTTCCTCTTTAATGTTTAAAAATATGATAGGCATGAGCAACTTCCGATAAAGGTAAACGGTGAGTAATGATATCGTTCAGCTTTACTTTTCCTTCTTCTACATATTTCAATAACACATCAATATACTTATGGGCCGGTGCCTGCCCGCCTTTTATAATCAAGCCTTTATCAAAGAATTGTCCGATTGGAAAGTTATCATAAGAAGTGGGGTAAACCCCCAATACAGAAACCGTACCTCCTCTGCGCACTGCGCTCATACATGCTTCGAGTACTTTCGGAGATCCTTTTTCAAAATGCACTACTGCCTTCGTTCTGTCCAGCAGAGTACGATCGGGTTCAAACCCTACGGCATCAACGCATACATCTGCCCCACGATTGTTGGTAATGGAACGAATGTATTCGATCACGTTCTTTCCTCCTTCTTCCCATAAAATGGTATCGCAATTAGCGGCCGTCTTTGCTTTCTCCAGTCGATACGGAATGGTATCTGTAATTATTACACGCTCTGCTCCTCTTAGCCACGCGCTCTTGGCGGCCATCAAGCCAACCGGTCCGGATCCGTAAATCAATACCGTTTCTCCACCACTCACATTGCCCCAGTCGATACCGGTATAGCCAGTTGGAAAAATATCAGTCAGAAAAAGTACCTGCTCGTCCGTAAGGATTTCCGGCACTTTACGCGGACCAAAATTAGCATAGGGAACGCGTACGTATTGCGCCTGGCCACCATCGTAACCACCATATAAATCTGTATAACCAAACAGCGCACCTCCTTTTTCTTTTATTAAACCTCCCTCAGGTCCGTAGTGATCCGGATTACTATTCTCACAATGCCCGGGAAGATGATGACTGCAAAAGAAACAATGACCACATGCAATAGGAAAAGGCACAACAACACGATCTCCCTTTTTAACATGTGTCACTTCTTTACCCGTTTCTTCCACGATCCCCATAAATTCATGTCCTAACACCATCGGCCTCGGCTGAGGAAGACCTCCTGAATAAATGTGAAGATCGGAACCACATATGGCAGTTGCAGTGACTTTCAGAATAATATCACTTTCCGCATTCAGTCTGGGATCTTCTACCTGATCGCACGTAACTTTTCCTGGCCCATGTATAACTGCTGCTTTCATATCATTTATTTAGCGGTGCAGGTTCTTGTTGTTTTTTCATCTTATCGGCCGCTTTCGAATCAGGCGTGATGTTACTCATAGCGACCTGAATTTTGTTCTTGAACCCGGAAACCACCATATCCTTGCCGCTCATGAGTGCTTCATAACCATCCTTTGCTGCCGTCTCAGCAGTACCCAGCTTACCTTCTTGCACGATCTTCGATTCGTTCATTCCTGCCTTATTAAAGAAATCAGTGTCCGTAGCTCCAGGTAGCAGCGCAGTAATAGTTACTCCGGAATCTTTTACTTCGCTTCGGATTGCTTCGGTAAAAGATTGAACGAAGGCTTTCGTTCCGTGATAAACAGATTGCCATGGACCAGGAGCCTTACTGGCAATCGAAGAGAGGTTAAGGATTTTACCTTCTCCACGCTGGACCATGTCCCTCAAAAATAATTTTGTTAGAATGACTACACTCGATATATTCAGATTAATAATATCGAGTTCCTTGCGGATATCAGTATCTGTAAACAAACCATACTGTCCGTGGCCGGCATCATTGACGAGCACATCTACCTGAATGTTGTGCGATTGAATTTCGTCATACAAAGCAAAAGCATCCTCCGGATTAAAAAGATCTTTAGAGATCGTTATTACATCCACTCCAAATTGCTGTATAAGTTGTTGCGATACCTGCTGCAATTCATCTTCCTTCCGTGCAGCAATGACCAGATTATGCCCATCCCGCGCCAGCAGTTTACTTAATTCATAACCAATACCGCTGGTACCTCCTGTAACAACGGCATAGTGTTGCATATTTCCCATATCTATTTTCTGTTTAGTTGAATTTAAACACAAAAAATAATGCCATCGCTGGTGGCACCGATAGGAAAAATAATCATCAACCTAAATAAATTATTCCATGATCAGCTTCAGTCCATTTCGTTACGCTCTTGGTAGGAGGAGGAATGTAAACCTATGGGGACAAGATAGCTCAATCCCCTTTCACCCGATCATTCACAAAAGAGAGTATTGAATTAATCAAGCAGCTGCCATAACAGGACTAATTTGATGTTTACAGGGCTTCGCACAAATTCAGTTTCGCTTTTCTGTAAAAGACTCAAGTAATAGTTTCAAAAAAAAAACTATTCAACGGTGCAACCTTTCCTGTTTTGCGAGGTATTATAGGCAAAGGTGAAAGAAATAGGAGTAATCCGCTCTTTTTGTTTCGTTTGACTGAAATACTCAATCAACATAGTATGAAGGGTACTTATATCGGGGAGTTTGAGGAACTGGTATTGTTAGTTGTAGGCACATTGTATGATGATGCCTATGGGCTGGCGATTGTAGATGAACTGGAAGCCAAAACAGGACGCAGCGTAATGATCAGCTCCGTTCACAAGGCATTGGTGCGCCTGGAAGAAAAAGGATTTCTGAAATCGCGCCTGGGTGGTGCTACTGAAATGCGAGGTGGCCGGGATAAACGACTTTACACGCTGACTCCTTCGGCAGTGAAAGTAATCCGTCAATCCAGGGAAATACGCAACGAGCTGTGGAGCCAGATTCCTAAAATTGCCCTTAACGGAAGTAAGATATGAAACGAGCTGCTGCTTCCCGCACTGAACCTCCGTTACCTCCCCGTTGGGCAATGCGTTTCTTCCATTGGTTTTGCAACGATCACCTTTCTGATGCCGTGATGGGCGACCTGATTGAGATTTATCAACGCAGGCTAATCACTCAAGGCAAACGAAAGGCAGACGTGCTGTTTGTTCTCAATGTGCTGCTCTTTATGCGGCCTTTTGCAATACGTAAAAAATCTACTTCATCACCACAAAATCAACTTACTATGTTACAGAACTATTTCAAAATGGCCTGGAGAACAATGGGCCGCCAGAAAATGTATACTTCTATCAAGATAGGAGGATTCGCCCTGGGCCTTGCCACATGCATGGTCATCTATCTCTTCATCCGTCATGAAATGAGCTATGATCAGCATTATAAAAATGGAGCAAATATCTACCGTGTGTATAATCACTACGATGGACCAGATGGAGGTAAATGGACGGCCTTCCCAGCGAGCATGGCGCCTATACTAAAGAAAGATTTTCCTGAAATCGAAAAATCAGCACGATTGATTCCGTTTATGTGGTTCAATGCCGGAAGCAACCTGATCCGCAGAGAAGACCAGGCAGAGAGCACGTATGAAGAAGGATTTGCCTATGCCGATCAGGAACTGCTGGAGGTACTTGAAATACCTATTCTTTATGGCAACCCCTCAAAAATATTATCCAATCCTAACACCATCATATTGAGCCGAAGAAAGGCCGAGAAATATTTTCCGGGGCAAGATCCTACCGGAAAAACAATCGTGCTCAATGATGATCCCAACAAAACATTCACTGTAGGTGGAGTGATGGAAAACTTTCCGCCTAACCACCATCTCTCGTTTGACTTCTTTATTACATTGAAAGGTGTGGAATTCTGGCCCGGAGAACAAGCAAGCTGGTGCTGCTGGAATTATAGTGTTTATGTTCAGCTGAGGCCAGATGCAGACCCGGCTGCATTGGAAAAGAAGATGCTCGCTGTCAATACCATCTACAACGTAGGTTATCTGAAAGAAACCGGAAATCAAAATGCTGCTGATGTAGAGAAACATCACAAATTCAAGCTGCAACCGGTAGGTGATATCTACCTGAAGTCGGATGGAATCGGTGATGCTGTCCCTCATGGTGATCTTCGTTACATCTGGCTTTTTGGAAGCGTGGCCCTATTCATCCTCCTGCTGGCTTGTATTAATTTCATCAACCTGTCAACGGCCAAATCGGCTAACCGCGCCAAAGAAGTTGGCTTGCGAAAAGTGGTGGGATCATTCCGTTTCGATTTGGTACGACAATTTCTCATGGAGTCATTGCTTTACAGCTTCCTCTCGTTTGCCATTGCCATCGTCATTGTCATCATCGCTTTGCCTTTCTTCAATTCACTGGCAGGAAAAACATTGACCATTCCCTGGAATGAAATGTGGCTGTGGCCTGCATTACTTTTATCCGTTGTGGTGATTGGTATCGTATCCGGAATGTATCCTTCCTTCTATCTCTCTGCATTCAAACCCATCGATGTGTTGAAAGGGAAAATAAGCAAAGGCAGCAAGAGTTCTTCGCTTCGCAGTGCCATGGTGATCTTTCAGTTCACCACTTCCATTGTGCTCATCATCGGAACTTTTGTCATCTACCGGCAAATGAATTTTATCCTGAATACCAAGATTGGCTTTGACAAAGAACATGTACTCATGATACAAGGCGCCAACACGCTCGATAAAAAACAAACTGACTTTAAAAATGAATTGCTCAGGCTGACCAATGTCAAAAGTGTCACCGCAGGAGATTATCTTCCTGTGAGCGGCACGCACCGTGATCAGAATGGCTTCTGGAGGGATGGAAAATCAAAAGAAGAGAAACCGGTGGGCGCACAGTTCTGGCATGTAGATGAAGATTACATTCCTACCATGGGAATGAAGCTGCTGGAGGGAAGAAACTTTAACCCGGAAATGGCTTCGGACTCTCAGGTGCTGATTGTGAACCAGGCAATGGTAAAAGCGCTGGGGTTAAAAAATCCGCTGGAAGAGAGAGTCATGAATTGGGAATCATTCTCCATCATCGGTGTAGTGGAAGATTTTCACTTCGAATCCATGAAAGAGAAAATAGCACCGCTGTGCTTTGCGTATGGAAAAAAAGGTTCGATCATCTCCGTAAAAATACAATCACAACAGATGGCGGGAGTAGTACAATCCATCACTAAAGTATGGGACCAGTTTATGCCTCATCAGCCGATTCGCTATACCTACCTGGATGAAAGCTATGCGCGCATGTATGATGATGTGCAGCGCACCGGTAAAATACTTACCAGCTTTGCCGTGCTGGCGGTAATCATCGCTTGCCTAGGTCTGTTTGCACTTTCTGCTTTCATGGTGGAGCAGCGCAACAAAGAGATGAGCATACGTCTTGTGCTGGGTGCGTCCGTGAATTCCATTTTCAGATTATTGACACAGAATTTCATTATCATGGTATTGATTTCCTTTGTCATCGCTGTACCTCTGGGAGCATACCTGATGCAAAGCTGGCTCAAAGACTTTCAATACAAAATCGCATTAACCTGGGATGTTTTTGCCATTGCGGGATTAATCTCATTATTGATCGCAGTACTTACAGTAAGCTATCAGTCGGTACGGGCAGCGCATGCTAACCCTGCAGCCCGGCTAAAGGCGGAATAGATCATACATTGCCAATAAATCAAAAAAACACATTCTGTACTTTCCGGATACCATTAAAAAAACAAAGTGCGAATTCATTATTTTTCTGGACGATCATTACACCAAGCCTTTCAAGACAGAAGACATGCTTGAAGTTTCACAAAGTCTATAAATCCGTATTAAATGAATTCTCCATCGCTTATCTTAATTTGTTTATCGCTTACCTGCTATGCACAGCCTCCCGTACCTAATGTATACCTCGATCTGAATTATGATAAGACAAATCATTTTGATGGAATAACTCCTAACCAGTTGCAAAACCTGAAAGGAAATATTCATGTGCTCACTCAATACTCGCATGAAGTCGAATTTAAACCGGATGGCAGCTTTCGGAAAGGAGAACTGATTATTGGTACACCAACATATACGTTCGTCTTTGCACCTGACAAAAAAATAAAAGAAGAATGGACGTATGAAAAAAAAGAAGGCGTACCTGCATTTAAAGCCTATTATCACGATTTCAAGAACGGGAAACGTGACAGCACCCTTTTCATCAGAAATGGAAAAGTATTCCCGAAAAGCCATTGCACGTATGATCAATCTGACTTTCTGATACAGGAATATGAAAACGAAGAAGGGGGCAAGGCGATGGAGAAACAAATACTCTCCACAGACCAGAGGGGAGATACATTGATCCAGAAACGCAAAGAATATAGTCAGTGTTTCCTTCATCACCAACTTATCAAAACCGTTCAGAATAACGATCGCATTTACCTTTACGAATACTCTCCCGCTGGTGCATTGAGGCAAAAAGAAATTTATGCATCAGAAAGACAGGAATTGATTGAGAAATTTGATGAACAGGGAAACTTAATTTATGAGTATGTGATGAGATACAAAGATTCAACCTTAGATTACACCAACGAGCGGACAAGAAAGTACGATACAAAGGGAAATTGTCTGGAGCAAAAAGAAGTTTATGTAGAGAAGGAGTACACCCGCAAAACCCATGACCTTTATCATTACCTGAATGACCGGCTTGTTTCCATCACACGAGGAGAAGATAACATGGCAGAGCTGACTTACACCAAAGAGGGAGACTTCATCAAAAGAAAGTATTATTATGCTGACGAAAAATTCACGTATAAGTATGATACTAAAGGAAACTGGGTGGAGCGAATAATGTATATCGCGGGCAAGCCATACAACATTAACGTACGGAAAATCACCTATTATTAAGTTCAATTGGATTTATAGCAATCCAGACTTACCGTACGAAATCTAATTCAATTATTCTTTTTTCTTTGACTCCATTGGGCTCATAATTTCTTTATAGACATCATCAAATGACCTGCCTTTATGCCTGGGCCAGAGTGCAGAGAATTTTATTTCAATTCCTTTCAGCACATGAACAGCCAGCTCTTTGTCATCATCGGAAAGGTCGTGGATAAGCATTCTCGCATTGCGGGTAATTCGTTCATAGCACAATGCAGTAACTTTTTGTCCCTTGGCCGTTAGCTCAACCCGCTTTGCCCGTTTGTCTTCTTTATCATTTGATTCCCGGATCAAGCCTCGTTTTTTTAGCCGGCCCAACATATCCGTTCCGCTGGAGAGTTCAAACAAATTTGAATAAATGATATCGGTCTTTCTGGGATTCACTTCCTGTGCAATGGTCGCCAGCATCCCGAACTCCTCCAGCTGATTGACTTCTGTTTCTTTAAGGGCCATGTTGGCATAGGCCATGTTCAGCTTGGTGATGCGACCGATAATTTTCAGCAATAATCCATCATTAAAGGGGGGAACAACACCTCCTACCATTTTACCTTTTACAGTTTGACCTTTTTGCCTTGCTAAGTAATGCCGGCAAAATTCTTCCACGCTTCCATTTGGGAAACGTTTCTCAAACGCTCCCCACTCCACTACTAACTCAACAGTTTTGTTCATTTCTATTTACTTCGTAACCGAAGCAAATATAGAATAAATACTTCGGATTTTTAAAGACAATCAATTCCCCAACGTATACTTGCTCGTGAACCAATAATACATTAACTAATTTGATATGAAACCCATGATCAGTGCCAGTACCCGCTACCGGGTAGCGAAAGGATTTATTGTTGTCTTTATGCTGTTCAGTTCCTTCTTTTCTTTTACACATGCAGCAGATTTCAAAATGCTCGGATTCCCCAACTATTTTCGCATCGAATTATCTGTTCTGAAAATTATCGGGGCGCTTGTATTGCTCGTTCCACAAACACCAGCGCGCGTCAGAGAATGGGTATATGCCGGATTCGGGATTTGCATGCTATCAGCACTCATTGCTCACCTCTTTTCCGGAGACCCGCTTTCAAAGATTTTGTTTGTGGCTACGGATTTCCTGCTGTTTATCGTATCCGTAAGAACGGTGCAGCGTTACGAAGAATCCAAAAAACTGATTAACTCTCCAACTGAATAACCATGAATCCAATTTATCCTGCGGCCTTGGTGCTGCACATTATCGGCATCACTGTAATGGGTGGCGCCACCGTAGTGGATTACCTGGGCTTTCGTACATTCTGGGCCACGCTCCTGCATGATAAGCCACGTGCTATAGTTCATCTCCAAACCGGAACATTATACCAGCGACTGATGGGCATCGGAATGCTACTGATTATTATTTCAGGAGTTACCATGATGGTCTTTATGCATGCTGTATGGGGTCAGCAAATGTGGTTCAAAATAAAATTCGCACTCCTGTTCATTGTCATCATCAACGGATTGGGAATACGGAGGATGCTTGGCTCAAAGCTGAACAAAAGCATTCATAGTATAAACGCAGAAACAGAAATGACTCTTACTTTTTCGAAGATCAGGAGAAACATCAGCCTGGTTCACGGCCTTCAGTTTATACTCTTCGTTGCAATTTTTATTTTGAGTGTATTCAAATTCAATTAAGCGATGCAAATCAAAACTATTATCAGCAACTCATGAAAGAAGAATATTCACAACCCCTGCGCATTGTAGTAATTGGCGCCAATGGAGGCATCGGAAAACAGGTCGTTGAACTTGCCTTAAAAGAAGGTCATCATGTAATTGCCATTTTGCGCGATCGTACAAAACTCATGATAACACATCCTAACCTGAAAATAGCAGAAGGAGATCTTATGAAGCCCGAATCCATCGAACCCTTCCTGGAAACCAGCAATGTGGTCATCTCTGCTATTGGAAACAGTTCACTGAAGAAAACCACGTTGTATTCGCAGGGTAATCAAAATCTTATCTATGCGATGGAAAAAGCCGGTGCAGAAAGAGTTTTCTTTATATCAGCTTCGGGTATTGACGTTAACCCCTCTCATTCTTTTATCATTCGGCTTGCAACAAAATACATTTTGCGAAAAATTCTGAAACACATGTATGCAGACCTGGAAAGAATGGAATGCCTTGTGAAGCGTTCTCCGCTGAACTGGACCATCGTGCGCCCTCCACGACTTACCGATGAACCAGTTACTGGCAGCTACCGGGTGGCGATTAACCGGTTTATAGAAAATCCAATGACGATTTCAAGAGCCGATGTGGCGCATTACATGATTCATCATTTATTAACCAAAGAAATATTTAGGACAACGGTAGAGCTAGCCTATTAGCAAAGCTATACAGCCTACCACCCTATCCCATAATCTTCGCCATGATTACTCGATCCTCCCCAGAAGCTTCCATGCTCCCAGTCAAAATAGATGGCATTGATGGGGCCGCTGGTGCGATCCTGATAAGTGAGCTTATAGCCCATGCGTGATAAGTCTTTGCGTACCCATGGAGGCATGGCACTGTTTAACATTAAACCTCCAATAACTTTTTCATGATTACCAAAGCTGCCATACATCTGCAACGTTTTGAAACTGGGTGCTTCCGTAGATTCCTGTACAGTCATACCAAACTCAACCATATTAAGAAAGAATTGCAGCAGCAATTGGTCTTGCTCATCACCGGCTTGCTTGGCAAAGGATAAAAATGGTTTGCCATCCTTTAAAGCAAGACTTGGTGTAAGCGTAACACGCGGACGCTTGCCTGGCTCTACGACATTGAATGGATTCTCTTTTGCATCCAGCACAAAGGACTGCATGCGCTGGCTAAGCCCAACCCCTGTTGTACCTGCTATACAGGCCGGTACCCAACCGCCACTTGGCGTGATCGATACCACCCATCCTTCCTTGTCAGCAGCCTCCACCGAAGTAGTTCCCGCAGTAAATGCTTCCATGAATTTTTCATTCACCTCACTTACATTTTTATTTAAGGAGGATTGACTCGCTCCCCATTTTCCCAACACATCGAGGTACGGATTCTTTTTTCCTTCGAAAGGATACGGATCACCGGGACCCGCTTTGGTATCATTCATTTCCTGATTGATCGACTTCGCTCTCTCCTTTGCGTATTCTTTGGAAAGCAATCCTTTCATTGGCTCTTCCGGAGCAAAGGCAGGATCGCCATAATAAAAATCGCGATCAGCGAAAGCCAGGTTCATCGCCTGGTAAAGCGTATGTACATAACGGGTGGAATTATACCCCATACTTTTCAGGTCAAAATTCTCCAGTATGTTCAATGTTTGCAGCATAGCAGGGCCCTGGGTCCATTGCTGCATCTTATACACTTCAATGCCGCGATAAGTCGTCATTACAGGTTCTTCAATTTTAACCTTCCAGTTGGCAAGATCCTGCTCGGTAATCAGTCCGCCTTGTTCCTGAGTGCTGCGTGCGATCTCCTTCGCTATATCGCCTTTATAAAAACGATCATAAGCCGCATAGATCGCATCTCTTCTGTTTTTGCCTTTCTTCAATGCCTGTTGCTCCGCCTCTACCAGTTTTTGAAGTGTCGCCCATAAATCTTTCTGAATGAAAACCTCTCCTGCATCGGGGGCTTCTCTTTTCTGACCCGGATGAGGTAAGAACACTTTCGTGGAGTAAGGCCATTTTTTTATTTCTGTTTTACCACGCTCAATGGAGTTGGCAGTCTGCGCTTCTATGGGATACCCTTCTGCCAGTTGCATGGCCGGAGCCAATACTTCCTTCAAACTCATGGTACCATATTCAGCGAGCATGGTCATCAACCCTCCGGCTGTTCCGGGCGTAGTCGCTGCGAGTGGTCCAAACTCGGGAGGATAGCTCATCCCTTTTCCTTTAAAGAACTCGGCAGTCGCTCCGGTAGGGGCCACACCCATGGCATTAATAGCAATTACTTTTTTTGTTTTGGGATTGTAGATCAGTGCCTGCGTTTCACCGCCCCAGCTCAATACATCCCACATCGTACACGTTGCGGCAAGCATGGCACACGAAGCGTCAACAGCATTTCCACCTTTCGAGAAAAGCATAGCACCGGCAGTGGCAGCCAACGGTTTCCCGGTAATGGCCATCCAGTGCCTGCCATGAAGCGGAGGCTTCTGCGTGGTGACCGGAAAATTGTTAAACGACTGAGCCGACACATGGTACGACCCGCTTGTCAGAAGGCAGCATAACAACAGAAGATGTTTCATAGGGTAAAGGTTATAGCGATCAGGTTTACTGGCCAAATTTCCATCGGCACGAGTGAAGTTACTTTTTCTGCTGCAGATATAAAGCAATGACTTGCCGATGGAGATAAAACTACACCAACGGATAATTTGCACCGATGAACTTTAAGAATCAGCCAGTTTATTAACTTACCTGCATGATTGCCCCTTTTATAGCTGCTGTGGTTCAGGCCACCCCGGTATTTTTTGACAAAGCTTTGACCATTGAGAAAACAGAAGTACTCACTCGCGAAGCGGCATCCCATCATGCGCAATTGATTTTGTTTCCGGAAGTCTTCGTTCCCGGATATCCGCGAGGATTACTTTTCGGAACAACGATCGGCAGCCGCTCTGCTGAGGGTCGTGAACTTTTTCTTCGCTATTGGGAGAATGCCATTGAAGTACCCGGCAAAGAAACCAGTCAGCTGGCGCAGTTAGCAAAAGAATCGAAAACGTATATTGCCATAGGTGTAACAGAGAAAGATAAAACCAGTGATACATTGTATTGTACGCTGCTTTATTTTTCACCGCAAGGAATTCTCATCCATAAGCATCGTAAAATAAAACCCACGGCTGCAGAACGAATCGTTTGGGGCGAGGGTGACGGAAGTGATTTGAATGTAATGGAAACCGAACTTGGTAAAATAGGAGGATTGATCTGCTGGGAAAACTATATGCCGATGGCACGTACTGTCTTGTACGAACAAGGCCTGGAAATTTACCTTGCTCCTACTGCCGATAGCCGGGATACCTGGCAGGCAACCTTGATTCACATTGCCTGTGAAAGCCGAAGCTTTGTATTGGGCGCGAATCAATATTTTACAAAAGAAAATTACCCTGCTGCTATCCAAAGCCAGCTCAGCAAAGCAGCAGCAGTTAACAGCGCAGGAGGAAGTGTGATCATTTCCCCCCTTGGCAAACCACTGGCCGGTCCACTCTTCGATAAGGAAGGAATTCTTTATGCGGAAATAGATCATCGTGAAGTCATCAAAGCAAAAATGGATTTTGATGTGATCGGCCATTATGCACGACCTGATATTTTTGAATTGAACTGGAAGAAAAGACAATAAAGTTATGACTGTCAACGAACAACTGCTTACCGATTTTTATACTGCATTTCAAAATAAAGACTGGAAAGCGATGCAGGCTTGCTACCATGAAGATGTAGTATTCAATGACCCCGTGTTCCATGATCTGGAAGGAGGCGAAGCAAAGGCGATGTGGCACATGCTGATCAGCTCCGGCAAAGAACTTACACTTCATTATAATGGTGTCAAAGCAGATGATCATTCGGGCTCTGCTCACTGGGAAGCGTTCTATCCTTTTTCAAAAACAGGAAGGAAGGTACACAACATCATTGATGCAAAGTTTGAATTCAAAGATCATAAAATCATTCGCCATACGGATCATTTTAGCTTCTGGCGATGGAGCAGAATGGCACTTGGAACTCCCGGTATTTTATTAGGATGGACACCCATAATTCATACTAAAGTAAGATCAATAGCAAGAGCGGGCCTGAGCAAATTTATACAGGAACACCAGGAGTACGTCTCGTGAAAAGGCTCAAAAAACATCGATTGGAACCTGAAAAAGCCCTTTTTTATTTTTTTAAAATATTAGGAACCTTTTGATTTGGTGGTATAATCTAAAATTGTTATATATTTGTCATGTTAATCGTAATTCCTTTTCTGCAAGTACATAAAGTTCATTTATTCTTCAGTATTGGTAATTTAGTTAGCAGTTTAGTTATCACTTAATTTCAAAAAACAAAAATGAACATTTATGTAGCCAACATTCCCTGGAAGGCTTCCGAGGATCAGTTGAAACAACTTTTTGCAGAATACGGGGAAGTATCCTCTGCAAAGATCGTTATGGACAAAGTAACACAACGCAGCCGCGGATTCGGTTTCGTGGAAATGTCTGATGATGCAGCAGCTCGTCAGGCGATCAACACTTTAAACGGTGCTGATTTCTTAGGTAAAAGCCTTGTAGTGAACGAAGCTCGTCCACGCGAAGAAAGACCTCGCTCCGGTGGTGGTGGCGGTGGTGGCTTCCGCAGAAGTGGCGGAGGCGGTGGTGGTGGTTACGACCGCGGTGGAAGATCTGAATATTAATTCAATCATTCTTACGAATATAGAAATGGCTCCGAAATTCGGAGCCATTTTTGTTTTATGTACTAATCAAACCGCTCCGGATCAAAAGCAGCTATCGGCATACTCAGCTTCTCTTCCGAAACCACTTCACTAATTAATTTGCCCGTACCCGGCCCGAGACTTAGTCCCATCATAGAGTGGCCTGTTGCAAAAATCAGATTATGAATTCGTTTCGAGCGACCAATATATGGAAGTCCATCGGGTGAACAGGGCCTCAATCCATGCCATATATTTTCTTTCTCCGGCATCGCTACTTTCATCTCCGGATAATAGCTGGGTATAGCATCTACAATACCTCTTACACGATTCATGTTAATGGAATGATCTACTCCTCTTATCTCCATTGTTCCACCAAAACGAAGAGTATTGCCCATGGGAGTAATAGCCACTCTCGCTTCTAAAAAGATAGAAGGGATACGAACGTTCTTTTCAACATCGGGTAACGTAAAGCTGTAGCCTTTACCTGCCTGCATCGGAACAGATATTCCTAACCTGGCCGCCATCTGACCCGACCATGAACCGGTAGCGATAATCACTTCATCACAAGAGAAATCACCTTGCTCCGTTTTAATAGCTTTGATTGAATTATGCTCGGTAACAAAATCAGTGACCTGGGTATTTGTCTTAAATACCACTCCTTTTTCTTTCAGATATAAAGTAAGGTGCTTTACCAGTTGCTGTGGTGTCAGGTGAGCATCACCCGGGAAGAGAACCCCTCCTCTTACACTCACTTTCACATCGGGCTCCAGCTTCTGCACTTCCTCTGCACTTAATACATGTGCCTCAATCCCGATTTTATTAGCCAGATGCGCAGCCTCTCTCTCTTCTTTCTCTGTCTCCGCATTCTGGTATAACATCATCAGTCCCCGCTCCTCATATCCAAAAGCGAAAGGAAGATCTTTTGCCAGTTGCTGATACATAGCCTTGCTTAGCAAACTGATCTCCTTTAAAGCAGGAATAGAGCGCTCTACATGCGCCTTCGTAGCGTGCTTATAGAATTGATAACCCCATTTGATCAACTCTCCGTTTAATCTGGGTTTAACATAAAACGGACTGGTTGAACTAAACATCCAGCGCATGCCTTTGGCAATCATTCCCGGAGTGGCCAGTGGAATGAAGTGGCTCGGCACAATCATTCCCGCGTTACCATGGGAGCAACCCTCTTTCAAATCACCCTGATCAATAATGGTTACCCGATGTCCTGCTTTATTCAAATAGTAAGCAGAACTTAGTCCGATGATACCGCCTCCGATTATACCAATGTTCATGATGCTATATTTTTAGATGCCGGGTAATCCCTCTTTCTGGCTCATTCACCTGATAAGGTTTCTGCCATGATTCCTTTCAACAGCTTTTAAAAAGCCGTTTATTTCCTTTCCTAAATGGTTCAAGTTTTTGATTAAATTCTTGATAAACTTGTTCTTCGCTGATTTTACCTGATCTTCGAATCTGTTGTCCTTCCTCAATTGCTTAAACCTGGAAGTCATCTCATGTCCAGTATCCAGCTTAAATTACCTGGAAGCCATACGCATACGGATCATCATCCGGATCAATCGTAATGGTATTATACCCATACACTTTTGCCCAACCTTCCACACTTGGTATGATGGCCGGTTTGCCTGCCAGCTCTGTTACCTCTTCCACGCGACCGATAAATTTGGAACCGATAATGCTTTCATGGATAAATTCGTCTCCCTGTTTGAGTTTGCCCTTGGCATGCCATTGAGCCAAACGTGCTGAAGTTCCAGTTCCGCAGGGTGAACGATCAATGGCTTTGTCACCATAAAAAACAGCGTTACGCGCTGTGGAAGTTGGATCAATCGTCTTGCCCGTCCACAGTATATGACTGCAGCTATTAATGGTGGGATTTTCAGGATGAACAAAAGCATGTTTTTTATTAATGTCTTTCCGTAGCTCGCGGCTCCAGCTGATTAACTGATCGGCCGTATAATGTTCGATGCCTTTGAAATTGTTTTGTACATCAACAATCGCATAAAAATTCCCTCCATACGATACATCCAGATTCAATTCACCCAGGTCGGGACAGTCTGCTTTAATATTTTCAGCTGCAAGGTAGGCCTTCACATTTCTGATCTTCACCGACTTCACTTTCTTACCTTCCATCGTATACTCAATACGAACTAAACCTGCAGGCACTTCAAGGTTTAAAATTCCGGGCGTCTTTGGTATAACAAGCCCCTGCTCAATAGCGATCGTTACGGTACCGATCGTGCCATGGCCACACATCGGCAAACAGCCACTGGTTTCAATAAACAATACTCCAATATCATTGACAGGATCGGATGGCGGATATAAAATGCTGCCGCTCATCATATCATGGCCACGTGGCTCAAACATCAATCCCTTTCTGATCCAATCATACTCGCGAAGAAAATGCTGCCGCTTCTCGCTCATGTTCTTTCCTTCGAGAAGTGGACCACCCCCTGCCACAAGGCGAACCGGGTTGCCACAGGTGTGCGCATCTATACAGAAAAAGGTCTTAGTCATATTCAAAAATACAACCCGCCACTTCTTACCGATAGTACTGGACTAACAGATTGTGAACATTCTATAGCTTCATCGAGTAGCTGTCCACTTATAGGTTCTTTCCCTTCTGGCCGGTTTTACGAAAGAATGTATTGAGTTTTTTGAAAAAAGTTCCGCTAACAGGGTCTAAAATTACCTAATCGTAAAATTTTTATTACTTTTTTAAAAAAAATGAGTTCATTTTAGACCTATTGCAATCGAATACGGTCATTTATTTAAAAAACACGCTTGGTTTTTACACCTAGAATTAAAAAATTCACCCATTATTAAACTACCTATTACTTATAAACACTAAACCTAGTTCTATGAAAAAATCGATTGTACTACTTGTACTACTTATTGCAGTCAGCATTCTGGGGGTCGTCATGCCTTCAGTGCCCACTTCCATCGTAACGGAAGGGATTAACTCGGGCGATGTCGCCTGGATGCTGGCAGCGACTGCCCTGGTACTGCTGATGACTCCGGGACTGGCGTACTTTTACGGAGGTATGATTGATACCAAAAACATCATCTCTACCATGCTTCAAAGCTTCATCGCTATGGGTGTGATCAGTGTGATTTGGATCGTAGTGGGATTTAGTCTTGCTTTTGGTACTTCAAAAGGAGGACTTATAGGTGATCCTACCACCTTCTTCATGTTCCAAAATGTATTGGATGGCAAACCATGGTCGCTGGCACCAACTATTCCATTGGTTCTGTTTGCCTTCTTTCAATTGAAATTTGCGATCATTACTCCCGCTCTTATCACGGGTACATTTGCGGAAAGGGTCCGATTCAAATCGTATGTTATCTTCTTAGTGCTGTTCTCATTACTTATCTATGCTCCGCTCGCTCACTGGACATGGCATCCTGACGGATTTTTATTCAAATTAGGAGTTCTTGATTTCGCAGGCGGTACAGTTGTTCACATGTCTGCCGGGTTTGCTGCTTTGGCCGCTTCCATTTACCTGAGAACAAAAGGTGAAGTGAAACCTACCATTGCTCCTGCTAATATTCCTTTCGTGCTTTTAGGTACCGGACTTCTTTGGTTCGGATGGTTCGGATTCAATGCAGGAAGTGCTTTAGGTGCCGGCCCTCTTGCTGCCTCTGCATTCGCAACTACCAACACCGCTTCTGCTGCTGCTGGTCTTGCCTGGATTTTATTTGATGCCGCACGTGGAAAGAAACCTTCCGCTTTAGGATTTTGTATCGGTGCTGTAGTAGGCCTTGTAGCAATCACACCAGCTGCTGGTTTTGTAACTATTCCATCCAGTTTATTCATCGGAACATTTGCTGCCATTATCAGTAATGTAGTGGTTCATTGGAAATCCAAAACTTCATTGGAAGATACATTGGACGTATTCCCATGCCATGGTGTAGGTGGTACTGTAGGTATGATCATGACTGCCTTGTTAGCAAACACTGCAGTGAACGCTGCAAACACAACCGGTAATGGCTTATTCTTTGGAGAGTTTGCCCTTTTCAAAGTTCACATGATTGCTCTGGTCATCGTTATTGCTTATACTTTTATAGGTTCTTTTATCCTGTTGAAATTGACAGATTTGATTTCTCCTCTGAAAGTATCTGCTGAAGAGAAGAAAGTAGGTTCCGATTTCAGCCAGCACGGAGAAAATCTTTATCCTGCTGCTTAACTAATATCTAACTATAAATGGTCCTAAAAAGGCCCGGTTTATCCGGGCCTAAGACCTTGTCTTGCTAAATTTTTAACACTCTAACCCAACCCCATGAAAACAAAAAAATCACTTTTATACTTCGCATTGATTCTTTGCGGGTATAGTACTTCCAGCTTTGCACAGGAAGCAGCAGCTGCAGCGACCACTCCATTGGTGGAAGAAGAAGAGGAGAAACCCTTTACACTTTCCGGATCAGTAGACGCTTACTACCACACTTCTTTCGGTAGTCAAACCAAATCTCCAAGCACTTCATTTGCTAACCTTAATGGATTCGCACTGGGTATGGTTAATTTAATTGGTGCCTATGATGGAGAGAAAGTTGGATTCAAAGCGGATGTGGTTTTTGGCCCGCGTGGTTTTGATGCGGTATTTGCTAATACCTATACCGGTTCTGTGGGTGGCACTGCCCCCGGACAGCGCATTGTTAACCAGCTTTACGCCTACTACAAGCTAGGTAAAAAAGTAACGCTGAATTTAGGTCAGTTCAACACCTTCTATGGTTATGAAGTGATCTCTCCAACAGGTAATTTTCATTACTCTACCTCTTATATGTTCTCATGGGGACCATTCAATCATACCGGCTTGCGTGCTGATTTCGACCTGGGTGGTGGCTTCGTTGGAAAGCTGGCCATCATGAACCCGACAGATCTGGTAGAATTTAATCCCGTAAACACCTATACATTGGGTGGTCAGATCGGGTATGCCAATGATGGAGGATCTATTTACTTCAATGTTTTGTATGGCGATCAGGATGGTACACTGGATAAAAATGATCCAGGTCTGTATCCAGGAACCACTTCCCAGGGGTCTACACTTGCTCTTGATATTACCACCGGATGGAGCTTATCAGAAAAATTTTACTTAGGTCTTAATACAACGTATCGTACAAAAGCAAAGGGAGAAACCTTTAACGGAACTACCATCGTTGATACCATTGAAGAAACCAATGGGTTCCTCGGAGTGGCCATCTATCCGAAGCTAACGCTTTCCGAAAGCTTTGCATTGGGATTGAGGGGCGAATATTTCAAGGTAAACAAAGGCTATCTTCCTTCTACGGTGATCGGGCTTGATGCAAAAGGAAACGGAAGTGTTACAGAACTAACGCTTTCAGGAAATTATAAGACAGGTGGATTGACTATCATCCCTGAATTACGTTTGGATTCTACCTCCGAAGATACCTTCACCGATAAAGATTTCAAAGCATCAAAGAGTTTGATCACTGCTAACCTTGCCGCAGTTTATAAATTCTAATTTTTTACCAAAACCTAAATTTTATGTCAAAAACTAAACTTGAATACCTATGGCTGGATGGGTATACTCCCACACAAAGCCTGAGAAGCAAAACCAAAATCGTAAAAGATTTTGACGGCACTCTTGAGTCGTGTCCGGTATGGTCTTTTGATGGGAGCTCTACAGAACAAGCTACAGGCCGCTCTTCCGACTGCTTACTCGAACCTGTTGCTTTGTTTCCTGATCCGGGCCGCAAAGATGCTTACCTGGTGATGTGCGAAGTGCTTAACCCGGATGGAACACCTCATGCCACCAATGGAAGAGCTACGATCGAAGACGATGATCGTGACTTCTGGTTTGGATTCGAACAGGAATATTTCCTGTGGGATCCTCAAATCAATAAGCCCCTTGGTTTCCCTGCTGATAAAGATCCTTCTCCTCAGGGACAGTATTATTGCTCAGTGGGTGCAAAGAATGCTTTCGGACGTGAGATCGTTGAAAAGCATTTGGATTATGCGCTTGCTGCTGGTATCAATGTAGAAGGTATCAATTCGGAAGTAGCTCCCGGTCAATGGGAGTTCCAGATTTTTGCCAAGGGAGCTAAAGCAGCTGGTGATCAGGTATGGGTAGCTCGCTACTTGCTGGAGCGCACTGCCGAAAAATTCGGAGTAGCTATTAACTGGCACTGCAAGCCTCTTGGTATAGATGCTGACTGGAACGGATCAGGTATGCATGCCAACTTCTCCAATTCATTATTACGTGAAGCCGGATCGAAAGAGATCTATGACATGGTATGCCAGGCCTTTGCTCCTGTTGTGAAAGAGCACATTGATGTATATGGTGCAGACAATCACTTACGCCTCACCGGAAAACACGAAACACAATCTATCGATAAGTTCTCTTACGGAGTTTCCGATCGTGGAGCTTCCATCCGTATTCCTATTGCTACAGTAGAAAACGACTGGCATGGATGGCTGGAAGATCGCAGACCTAACTCTGCCGCAGATCCTTACAAAGTAGCAGCTCGTATTATCAAGACGGTGAAGACTGTGCCTGAATATGAAACTGTAAACAAAAAATAAATTGCCTGGACGTTTGTTTTGAAGAGGTTGTCTCAAAAGGGACAGCCTCTTTTTTTATTACTTCTTCCACGCACTGTTTACCAGGCGCCAGATATGTAAAGGATTGGATTCTTTTAATTCTGCTGGCAAAAGTGAGTCAGGAAAATTCTGAAAAGCAACCGGGCGTACAAAACGCTTGATTGCATCCGTACCCACCGATGTAAAGCGTGAATCTGTTGTGGATGGGTAAGGGCCTCCGTGTTGCATCGATGCATTTACTTCCACTCCGGTAGGCACACCATTAACAATCAACCGGCCTGACTTTTCAATTATAGCGTTGATCAGATTGGTATGTTTCATTAATTCACTTTCATCGCCTATGAGTGAGGCGGTAAGCTGCCCGTGCAGGTGAGTAATTACTGTATGGAGCTCGTCCAGATCGTTGCAGCGTACGATTAAAGAAAACGGGCCGAATACTTCTTCTGCCAATAAAGGATTTTTCAGAAACTCGCTTGCCGATACGGAAGCTACTAAAGAACCACCTTGAGCAGATGAACTCTGAGTGGCAGATTTACCTTCTGTCTTCACCCCGTTCTGCTCCAATGCCTGCTTTAGTTTTTTGGAATAATTATCAGCGATACCTTGATGAAGCATGGTAGCCGGAATTATTTTCTCAATTTCAGCAGACAACGTTTTAATAAACTTTGCCAATGCTTCATTCTCTATACCTATGATCAATCCCGGGTTGGTACAAAACTGCCCTACTCCCAGCGTAATAGAGCCTGCTAATTTTATTGCCGTTGCTTCAGCATCTCTGGTTAATGTATCGGGCAACAGGACGACCGGATTGATGCTGCTCATCTCTGCAAAAACAGGTATTGGTTCGGGTCTTTGATTGGCTAAATCAAAAAGTGCCTTACCTCCTGCCAACGAACCGGTGAAGCCGATGGATTTTGTTAAGGGATGCTGCACCAAAGCTTTACCCACCTCAAACCCTGAACCGTGCAGGTGCTGAAAAACGTTACGTGGCATTCCTGTTTTTATAATCGCTTTTGAAATTGCACCGGCTACCAATTCAGAAGTACCTGCGTGGGCGGGATGAGCTTTAACGATCACCGGGCATCCGGCAGCTAATGCAGAAACGGTATCTCCGCCCGCAGTGGAATAAGCCAAAGGAAAGTTAGCGGCCCCGAAAACAACAACAGGTCCGACCGGAACAGATAGTTTTCGCAGATCAGGTCGTGGTAAAGGGGTACGATCAGGTTGCGCTGCATCGATTCGTGCTTCCACCCAGGAACCTTCTTCCACCAGATCAGCAAACATGCGGCAGTGGCCGGTGGTACGACCTCGCTCATTGATGATTCGCGCTTCCGGTAAATTAGTTTCCTTCATGACTGTAGAAACCAATTCCTGCCCCAGTGCTTCGATCTCATCGGCTATCGCACGAAGAAAGGAAGCTTTCTGTTTTCCACTGAAATTCTTGTACGTTAAAAAAGCAAGCTGTGCTTCCTTTAATGAGTGATCAATTTGATCTATGGTTGCATCGGGATAGTTCATAAGTTATAAATTACGATGTACAAGTTGTGAATTATGAATGACAGACTTAATTAAGCTTTACATCGTTTCCTATGCTATGTGGAGTTAACTATTTCAAATACGCTAACACGATTACAATTTCGGTCTGTTTTTTATTCCATCACGGATCACCTTCAAAACACGTTCACGCTCTTCGCCTATTAACGGAAGGCGCGGTGCTCTTACATTCTCTGAGCCAATTCCCTCTTCGGCTTCGGCCAGCTTAATGTATTGTACCAGCTTGGAATGAATATCCAGCTCCAGCAAGGGAAGAAACCAGCGGTAAATCTTCATCGCTTCCGTTATCTTTCCTTCCTTCACCAAACGATATACGGCTACGGTTTCTTTTGGGAAAGCACAAACCAATCCTGCCACCCAACCGTCCGCTCCCATCAGCAACTCCTCCATCGCCAGCGGGTCTACACCACAAAGTATTTTAAAACGATCACCGAAACGGTTAATCATACGCGTAACATTGGAAACATCGCGTGTTGATTCTTTTACTGCCTGAATGTTTTTGTTATCTGCCAGCTCGGCAAACATATCCAGCGTCACTTCAATTTTATAATCTACCGGATTGTTATAGATCATAATCGGAAGTGATGTGGCCCTTGCTACCGATTTGAAATAAGAAACCGTTTCACGATGATCGGATTTATACCGCATCGGAGGCAGCAGCATTAATCCTCTGGCTCCCAGTTTCTCCGCTTCTGTAGCTAACTTGAGCGCTTCCCGCGTGCTTCCTTCTGCGATATTCATAATCACTGGCACTTTTCCTGCCACATGATCTACAGTGAACTTTACCAGTTCAAATTTTTCCTCATTGCTCAGCACACTTGCTTCACCAAGGCTTCCGCCTAGGACAACGCCATCTACCCCGGCATCCAGCTGGGCTTTCAGGTTTTTCTCAAACAAAGGGAAGTCAAGTTCATCATTAGCTGTAAACTTGGTAGTGAGTGCAGGGAAAACCCCTTTCCATTCGATGGCCATAGCTTTGATCCGGTTAGTTTTTGTCTACTCAAAAGTAAACAGCTATACACATTATAAGTTAGCCAGTGAATAGTTAATAATAATACTATTTTGACTACCTTTCCGCATTTCCAATTCTCTTATCTATCAATATAGTTCCAGATGAAGGTGATCTCCTTCAATGTGCCTAAAACTACCCAAGAGGCATTTCGCCTGCAGGTAGATTCTGTTCCCTACCTGTACGATAAACTCCATCAGCATCCGGAGACACAGATTATGCTGATCGAAAAAGGGGAAGGAACATTGATAGCCGGAGATTATGTAGGGCGTTTTTCGCAAGGAGATTTATTTATGATCGGAAGTAATCAACCTCACGTATTCCGATGTGACGCCTCGTATTACAAATCAAAAAGTAAACTGAAGGCCAAAGCCATCTCTATTTATTTTGATGAGAAATATGCGGGTGAAAGTTTCTGGCAACTGGATGAACTGCATACCGCTCACCAGTTTCTGCTTCACTCCGGACTTGGTTATCGCATCGAAGGAATAACAAGACAAAGCATTACGCAGGTCATTCAGGAATTAATTTCCCGAAAGGGCATTGAAAAGCTGATCCATTTTTTTCAATTACTGAAACTGCTGAGCGAATCTAAAAATTTGTTACCCCTCTCCATTGCTCCTGCTCAAAGTAATTTTAGCATGGGCGAAGGCAAGCGCATGAATGACATACTGCAGTTTACTTTTAGTAAAAGTCATCGCAAGATTAAAATTGAAGAGGTGGCGGAAGTCGCTCACCTCTCTCCGGAAGCCTTTTGCCGGTATTTTAAAACGCGGACACAAAAAACCTATACTAACTTCCTGAACGAGATACGCATCAGTAATGCCTGCAAAATGCTGATCGAAAAAGAAAAAAATATACAGGAGATAGGTTATGAAGTGGGATTCAGTAATCTTTCTCACTTTAACCGTACCTTTAAGAAAGTAACCGGCAAAACCCCCAAAGGGTATTTGCCGTAAGCATTCAACTATTTCAGGCAGACCCAACCTAAACACATGGCCGACCATCAAAAACAGCTCGATGAGCTGAACAAAAAGATTTACCTAATCGAACTGCGTCAGCAGCAGATCAATGCTGACCTCCAGCTTATCCGAAAAGAAATCAGCACGATCACTTCCACCGATGAGACCGTGGAAGAATTACCGCTGCCAACATTGCCTGCTTTTCCTGTTAAAGAGAAGATAGCTGAGGAAGTTAAAGGTCCTGTGATCAGAGTAAATCCTGTAAAAGCTACTCCATTTATTATTCCTTCTACTCCCAAAAAGAAAAAAGAGAAAACACCCATTGAGGAATTCATCGGCACTAACCTGCTCAACAAAATAGGTATTGCTGTATTGGTGATTGGCATTGGTATCGGAGCCAAATATGCGATTGATCACGAACTGATCAGCCCTCTTACACGAATTGTTCTTGGTTACTTATGCGGTATTGTTCTGATCGTACTGGCCACACGGCTAAAAGCAAAGTATGAAAACTTTAGCGCAGTACTGCTCAGCGGTGGCATGGCCGTATTCTATTTTATGACGTTTGCCGCCTACGATCTGTATCAGCTCATTCCGCAAATGCTCGCCTTTGCACTGATGGTCATCTTTACTGCATTTACCGTCTTTGCGGCCATTCAATATAATCTCCAGTTGATTGCCATCATTGGATTGGTGGGTGCTTATGGTGTCCCCTTTTTACTTAGCAATGGATCGGGTAAAGTTGGTGTGCTCTTTACTTATATGAGCTTACTTAATGCCGGTATATTGATCTTGAGCTTTAAGAAAACATGGAAAGCACTCTATTACTCCGCCTTCACACTCACCTGGCTTATTTATTCCGCCTGGGCATTGGATCGCTACCAGGCAGACGATCACCTGTGGATCAGCCTGATTTTCTCCAGCATTTTCTTCATTACTTTTTATATTACGCTGCTCTCCTATAAATTACTACAAGGTGAACCATTGAGCCGCTGGGATATTATCCTGCTAACCGCCAACTCCTTTATCTATTATGGCTTCGGTTATTTTGTTATCAATGAACATCAAAGCGGGGAGGTATTCCTGGGAGTATTCACGTTGTTCAATGCCATTCTGCACTTCCTTGCCTGCTATGCCATTTACAGAAAACAGGATGCCACACGTGATACATTCTATTTTGTAGCCGGGCTTGTATTGGTATTTCTTACACTTGCCGTACCCGTGCAACTGGATGGGAACTGGGTTACACTGATCTGGGCCGCAGAGGCAGTGCTTCTTTTCTGGATTGGTCGCACTAAAAATTTCCCGGTATATGAACGACTCTCGTATGTGTTGATTTTACTCGCCTTCGGAAGCCTGTTACAAGACTGGGATGATTTCTACGGCCAGTACTATAAGGGTATGAAAGAACTTTATGTTACTTTCTTCCTGAATATTCAATTCCTGTCTTCACTTCTTGTGAGTGTGGCATTTGCCGCTATCTTTAAAATCAGTCGCAATCATAAATCAACAGCCATTTCAAAGATCAATTCCATTTTTGAATGGGTGCTTCCTTCTTTGCTGATCATCACTTTGTATTTCTCTTTCCAGCAGGAAATCGACAATTTCTGGAATCAAAAATTCACAGACTCGGAAATGACAGGCACAAAAGACGATTATCAATATAATTTCTTTGACAACGATCTGCCCCGGTTAAAAACCATCTGGCTGATGATTTACTCTGCCGTATTCATCACCTTACTGGCCATAGCGAATCAACGCTTCGTCAGGAATAAAATTTTCTCTTATGTCATTACAGGGTTCGCTGCACTCCTGCTATTAAACTTTGTAACACTCGGATTGACAGAGCTTGGCTCGTTGCGCGACAGTTACCTTACCCAGGAAGATGCAAAATATTATTTCCGCACTTCAGGCAACATCATTATTCGTTATACGAGCATGCTCTTTATGCTGCCATTGCTTTGGGTCGTGTATAGAAATATGCAGTCAGATGAGATCAGCGATGTTGTCAAAAAGGCGGAGCGTACTTTCTTTCATCTCATTATTCTGGCCTTGCTCAGCAGTGAGCTTATCAATTTATTAGACATGGCCGGCATTAATGACAGTGATAAGCTGGCCTTATCTATTCTGTGGGGAGTGTATGCGTTAGGATTGATTATTTATGGCCTGATCAAAAACATCAAGTTTATCCGTATCATGGCCATCAGTCTTTTTGGTATCACGTTAGTAAAGCTATTCTTTTACGATCTGTCATCAATGAGTACCATTGCCAAAACGGTGGTGATGATGGTGCTTGGTGTATTGTTACTGGTGGCTTCTTTCCTTTACAACAAATTCAAAAGAGCAGAGCCTCTAAAAGCAGAAGGAAGTGATGAATCACAACTGGATTAACTAACAGCTATGACAAAGAATTTAATCGCATTTTTTATTTTTATATCGGTCCCGGCTTGCTTCGCGCAACCTGCATTTCATTACAAAAGAAAATTAGCTCCGGTCGAAAAAGAAGGATGGTATTCAGTTGTTTTACCCGTTGATATTTTCAAACATATCACTACGGATTACTCCGACATCCGCATTCTGCAAGTCAATGAAAAGGATTCCCTAGAAATACCCTACCTGCTTAGAGTAAACAACGATGAGATCAGCGAAGGCTTTTTGGATCTGGAAGTTTTGAATAAAAGCAAAAAAGACGGCAAGCTCTATCTCACTTTTAAACTCAACAAGGGGCAGGAAGTAAACTACCTCGACCTGAAATTTGAAGAAGAGAACTATAATGGATATGTAAAACTCGAGGGCAGCCATGATCAGAAGGACTGGTTTGAGCTGGTCAATCACCAGCGGATCTTGTCCATCAAAAACAACAATGTCGACTTTCAGTTCTCTACACTTCATTTTCCGCTGACTAATTATCGCTTTCTTCGCGCTATTGTCTCCAATGATAAACCATTAACTTTTGAAAGCGCTTCTTTCCGGACGAAGACAGTAAAATCAGGATCGTTCTATACTGTTACACCCCGGCTAATAACCATACCACATAAAAAAGAAAAACAAACAGTCATTGAGATGGGGCTGACTGACTACCAACCGGTGAGCAAGGTATCCATCAAAATAAATTCACAAGGCGATTATTATCGTTCATTTTCACTGGAAGCCCTTCGCGACAGCGCACAGGCGCCTAATCAAACCTGGACCTATTATTACGAACCTTTAATTAATGGGTACCTCACCTCCATTGAGCCGAATGATTTTCAATTTAATGTGATCAATTCGGGGAAACTGAAACTGACTGTTTATAATGAAGACAATGCGCCTTTAAATATCGAATCAGTTACCGCATCCGGTCCCCATGTTGAATTGGTTGCGCAACTGAAAACAGGAAGTAACTACCTTTTCTATGGAGATGAGACATTAGCCCCTCCTGCTTATGACCTCGTTCACTTTACCAACCAGGTACCTGAAGAACTGAGCAGCCTCGCCACAGAAGCCGAAGAAAAACTGATTGCTGATCCACAAAAAGGATCACCTATGCTGGAGAGCAAGCTCTGGCTTTGGGGTGCTATGATCCTGATCATCGGATTACTTGGCTTTGCTACACTGAAGATGATGTCAAAGAAGTAATTCAGTAGACAATAAACAGTAGGCAACAGGTAATGGTGTGAGCTATGGGTGCACATTTTTGCCTATTGCATTTGCCTGCCTACTTCTTCAACACACCATTACTATTCATTTTCCGAAAAAGAACGATCACCGTCTGATATCGAACAATCACAGATCGTCATGTTGCTGTTTTTATGCTGAATACACCGTTGCTCATTCATGGCAAGCTATTTGATCAGCAAAAATAGAATTAATAATATCATCATTCATGAAGCGGGTCTATCTGGGAGAGTTTGAGGAAATTGTTTTGCTGATTGTGGCCACTTTGGAAGGAACGGCCTATGGGGTAAACATCACACACGAAATCATGGAGCAGACCGATCGCACAACACGGCTCAACCAGGTGCACGCTTCATTGCAACGCCTTGAAGAAAAAGGAATGATTGTATCCAGGATGAGTGAGCCTACTGCGGAACGTGGTGGCAGACGCAAGCGCTTGTTCACCATCACCGCCTTTGGCAAACAAACTTTGCGGGATATCAAAGCCGTACGTTCTCATCTCTGGAGTTTACTTCCTTCTTCCGTCTAAACCATTGAATGATGAATACGAACAAACCTGTTCCTCCGCGCTGGGCAAAACGGCTACTTCAATGGTATTGTGCTCCACATTTGCTGGAAGAAGTGGAAGGCGATCTTCAGGAAGAATTTGATTATCAGTTGCAGTATGCAGGGCTTCGCCAGGCAAGACTGGATTACATACGAAGTGTCTTTGGATTCATTAAACCCTTTGCCATCAAAAGAAAATCATCCTCCACATCCAACCCATTATTTTCTATGAACATGATCAAGCATTTCCTTACCGTGGCCATCCGGAATCTGGGTCGCCACAAAAGCTTTTCCTTTATCAATATTGCAGGCCTGGCACTGGGTATGACGTGCTGCATTTTTATTCTTCTCTGGATCCGGGATGAAAAGAGTATGGATAATTTCCATGCGAATGGAGATCGGTTATTTAACCTCTATCAAACCATCCGCGCCAATGGCGAAGTAACCGGAAGCTATACGATTCCTATTCAATACAATAATAATAAGTACTATACTCCGCTCGATAGCATGAAAGAAGTGATTCCGGATGTAATTGCTTTAAATTTCTATGCAACCGGATATGAAAAGCCATGGGGGCGCCCTGAGAATTTTCAAGTAGACGATAAGTTGTACAAATCGGAAGGCTCACGTACCAGTGCGGATTTTTTCTCCACGTTTAATTACAAAGTGCTCGCAGGTGATCCAAAGACGGCATTAAAGGACATCGGCAGCATTGCTATATCAAGAAAGATGGCAGCGTTTTTCTTTAATACTCCACAGAATGCCATAGGTAAGAGTATACGTTACGAAAACAAACTGGACCTGGTAGTAACTGCCGTATTTGAAAATGTATCCGCGCAAAGCTCCCTTAAATTTGACTTCCTGCTTAACTGGGATCTGCAAATGTCCGCTAAATTGGAATGGTCTTCATCAAATGTGCTTACCACAATCAAATTAGCTGAAAAGGCAAACGTTGAGGAGGTGACCATTAAGATCAATCGCTTGCTTCAATCACGCATTGATAAAACCAAACCATTTAAAACAGAAATAGGTCTTCAGCCTTTCCGGGATCAATACCTGATTGCTCATTTTGAAAACGGGAAACCCAGTGGCGGACGGATTGAATACATCCGGATATTCAGCGGGGTAGCTGTGTTTATATTGGTCATTGCCTGCATCAATTTTATGAACCTGTCTACCGCACGTTCTGTAAAACGCGCCAAAGAAGTAGGTGTACGAAAAGTGGTGGGCTCTTCGCGAAGCAGTTTGATTGCACAGTTCTTCGGAGAATCGCTGATGCTCTCCCTTCTGGCTCTTCTGCTGGCAATCGGAATGGTGACGCTGCTGCTCACTCCTTTCAATACCTTAACCGGAAAACAAGTAGTCTCTCCGTTTTTGAATTTATCCAACTGGCCGGTTCTTATTGCATTGATGCTGATTACCGGTTTGGTAGCAGGCAGCTACCCCGCTTTATTTCTTTCTTCTTTAAAACCAGCAGGCATATTAAAAGGAGTAATGCGTTTTACACAAAGTGCACTTTGGTTCAGGAAAGGCCTTGCCGGATTTCAGTTTGTCATCTCCATTACACTGCTCATTGTCACTATCGTGATGTCGCAGCAGACCAGCTATGTTCAGAATACCAGCCTGGGTTACGACCGTGAGAACCTGATCTATGTGCCGATCGAAGGAGAACTATCTAATCCCAAAGGATATGCCTCGTTAAAACAACAACTTACCGGCCAGCCTGGCATTGCCATGGTAGACCGCTGCGGTGAAACACCCTTCGCCATGAATTTCGTAGTCGATGTAGCAGCCGATGGAAATGTGGAAACACAAGATGCCAGTGCGGCCATCAATTGGGAAGGGAAAGAAAAAGATGCTGCTTCCGGTTTTACTCCCATGTCCGTAGGTATTGATTTCATTAAACTGATGGATCTTAAACTGGCAGAAGGGCGTGATTTTTCCAGCTCCATTCCCACCGATACTTCCGATGCGTTTATTGTGAATGAAGAAGCGGTCAAACAAATGGGTATGAAAGACCCTATCGGCAGGTGGGTCTCTGCCTGGAAAAAGAAAGGACATATTATCGGGATATTGAAAAACTATCATACCCATTCATTTCATGAGTCCATCAAACCATTAATGATTGACGTGAAAGAATTTGAATACTGGGGCATGGTGCTGGTACGCACAGAGCCAGGTAAAACAAAAGAAGCACTGGCCAGCATGGAAAAGGTATATAAGTCCGTCAATCCCAAATTCCCATTTGCCTATAAATTCCTCGACCAGGAGTATGAAAAAATGTATCAAAACGAACAGGTGATCACGAAGCTCTCTAATATTTTTGCACTGATTGCCATTCTTATCTCTTGCCTTGGATTACTGGGTCTGGTCATGTTCTCTGCAGAACAGCGCACAAAAGAGTTTGGTATCCGGAAAGTACTGGGTGCCTCTGTTGCCAACATTATGGGATTGCTATCCAAAGAATTTCTTGCGCTGGTGCTAGTATCGTTCTGTGTTGCCGCACCGGTAGCGGGATACATGATGAGCCAATGGCTTCAAAGCTTTGCCTTTAAAATTGATTTGTCATGGTGGATCTTTGCTCTGGCCGGAGCTGGTGCGGCATTCATTGCACTGATCACCATTTGTTTTCAGGCTATTCAATCGGCTATTGCTAACCCGGTGAAGTCGCTGAAAGTGGAGTAGCGAGTTGGGGGCTAAAGCCCTTAATCATTCTTGTTGTGATGGGCCACGGCCTGAAGGTCGTGGTCACCCAACTTTTTTCTTTGTATATGCTCTATTGGCAAATGGTAAGAGTACTCCGTTCAATTTTCACCTTTTCTCCTCATTTCAAGCTGTCTGATATCCTCCAGGTCTTTTGGCCTACGAGCCATGATCTTATTTTGTAACAAGTATTCATAGCTCATCACTTTAGATTGGCTATCAAGAATCTTAAAAGATTCTGCCTCTTTGTAAGCTTCTTGAAATGAAAATTTTGCATCTATAATTGAAAGTAATTCAATACTAAATCTTTCCAGGGGAAGACAAATCAATCCCTTTACTTCATAGTATTTCTTACTTTCCACTTCTGAAGTTTCAAATCCAAACTCTTTAATAGAATGAATTAACTTACTAAAATTATCAGGTGTAGGATTATACCAAATATCTATATCACCGGTAGCTCTTTAAAACCCATGGTAATTAACAGCAAGGCCACCTATGATCATGTATTCTACCTCATACTTATGAAGAAGAAAACAAAATTTCGCTAAGTCCTTAAGATACGCTTCCATTTCTTCGCTTCAATGAAATTGCGTTTGATTTACTTAATGGCTTATATTCTTTTTGAAAATACATCAATGATGAAATAAGATCGAACATTCTATCCACTCTTTGTTGCGGTGTAAGAGACTTGTCAAAAGAGACCTGAAAGTCCTTTTTATTATCCAAAATAATGAATTTTGCTTTTCGCATGGCTTGTAATTTACAAATTTCAGGCCATTAGTAAGAATTTCAAGCCTTCTTCAATTCAATGACGGTGATCTCCGGTGGCATACCGATTCTTCCTGGATAACCTAAACATCCGAAGCCACGGTTGACATAAAGAAACTGATTCTGTTCCTGGTAAAGATCGGCCCATTGCTTGAACCTGTACTGTGATGGGCTCCAGCGGGCATCACCTATCTCAACACCACATTGCCCCCCATGCGTATGCCCTGAGAAGGTGACGTTGATCTCCGGATGGTTAACTCGTACTTCTGCGTCCCAGTGCGTAGGGTCATGACTAAGTAAAAGTTTAACGGGTACATCTTCTGTACCCTTTACGGCAAGGTCCAGCTTTCCGTATCTTTTATCTCTCTTCAGACTCCAGTTTTCCACTCCGATTACTGCCAGCGATTCATTATCTACTTTGAGTATACGATTTTCATTCAGCAGCAGATCGTAACCGATGGCACAATGGGCATTGATCATTTCCTGAAACTCATTTCTTTTGGCATCTTCGTTTGGCCACCAGTTATAATCACCGTAGTCGTGATTTCCGGTAACGGAATAAACTCCGAGCGGAGCTTTCAGTTTGGCAAACAACCAGGCGTACTGATAAATTTCACGTACATAATAATTCACCATGTCACCTGTAAAAAAGATGAGGTCTGTCTTTTCATTCAACAGCAGGTCAATTCCTCCACGCACTGCTTTCTTATTATAGAGGGTGCCGGCATGAATATCGGAGATCTGACCTATCCGTATTCCATCAAATGCTTTGGGAAGGTTAGGTAATAAAATCGTTCTTTTCAGTACCCGATAGTCATGAGCACCCGATAAAATGCCAAAGGAGAATAAACTCAACGGCACCGCCCCCGCTACCAAGGCGGTCTTCATCAGAAACTCCGATCTCGAAATAGTTGGTGCATCCGGATGAATGGGAGCCGGTTCTGACACGGGTTCTGATTCCTGCTCGGGCTTTGATTTTAAAAATGATTTCAACCAGGCTGAAATACGGCTGACATCATGAATAAAGATCACAGCTCCCGCGATCAGCTTTGATGTATACAGCACCAGCGCAATACCGGTAATCCATTCGCGCGCGACTGAATAATGATTGAGCGGGTCGGCCAGTCTAAACCATAGCGCGGCCGCCATCATTGAAAAACTCACCAGCCAGTGAGCACCGTAAACAACTATTTTCAGAAATCGGCTTTTCTCTTTTACCGCAGAAAGTAGTGCCCTGAAAATGTAAAGGTCTATAAAAAATATCGCGATAATACTCGCAATGGCCATCTTCCACCGGTGAAGCTCTACTCCGTTAAACGCTAAAATAAGGATACTCATTGCGTGTTCAAGTAAACCAAGAAATCACATCAAAGCAAAATTTTGATACCGATCGTAATGAGAAATAGTATTATGCTCTCTTCAGTTCAAAGATGGTGATCTCCGGAGGCATGCCTACTCTTCCGGGATAACCAATGTATCCAAAGCCGCGATTGACATAGAGTTGCTGATTGCCTTCCTTATAAAGTCCTCCCCACTGTTTGTACACATACTGAACCGGACTCCATTTTATATTGGCGATCTCCACACCAAACTGAAACCCATGCGTATGTCCGGCAAAGGTGACATCAATGTCTTTATAATCGGGCCTGACCTGGGCATCCCAGTGAGTAGGATCGTGCGACAATAAAAGTTTTACTGCTGCTTCATCAGTGCCCTTGTATGCTTCACTTAATATTCCGTGTTTGGAAAACTTCGTCCCCCAGTTTTCAACGCCAATAATTGCAAGTTTATCTCCTCCCTGGGTCAGTATCCTGTTTTCATTCATCAGAATGTCGTAGCCCATTTGTTTGTTGGCATTCACTACATCTCGAAAGTTTTTTTCCTTTTCGGCCAGTGAACTCCATTTCTTATAATCACCATAGTCATGATTCCCGGTAACGGAATACACCCCTAAAGGAGCTTTCAGTTTTTCGAAAACAGGAAGGTATTCTTTCACTTCCGATGCTTCGTTGTTCACCAGGTCACCAGTAAAGAAGATGAGGTCTGTCTTTTCTTTCAACAACATTTCCACTCCGCCTTTGACTGCCGTTTTATTCCAGAAACTTCCCGAATGAATGTCGCTCACCTGCCCGATACGAAGGCCATCAAAAGACCTGGGAAGGTTAGGAAGGTTGAGTATCACTCTTCGTATCCGATAATCATGTGCACCGGAAATAACACCGTAGGCCATTGCACCAAAAGGCAAAGCAGTAGCTACCAAAGCGGTCTTCGAGAGAAACTCAGAACGGGTAATCGCTTCACCAGGCAAACTGCTATTTGATTTGCCCTGAAATGCCTGAATGACCCAACGGATACCACGCTGGATATCGTCTATAAAAAGAAAGATGACTCCAAACAACTTGGAGAAGTAAGTAGCAACCAATCCGGTGATGACCCAATTGCGAAAGTTGGCACTGTACTTATACGGATCATCAAACGTCCACCAGAGCAATGCAGCGATACTCAAAATCGTAGGGCCCCAAAAGCCATAACACACGACACTCTTCCATACGGAAGTCCAGTCCTTACTGATCGTTACTACTGCCTGAAAGACGTAATAGTCGATGATGAGAAAGAAAAGTGTAATTAAGAATAAGGTCATGATTCGGTTTCTCATAAAAAGAAAAAGTCGTCTTACTTTTTATAAGACGACTTTTTCAGTGTTTTATTTTAATTCAGTACCACCGGGCTCTCGTGTATGTCAGTAACTGGTTTTTTAAACCTTTTTGCTATACGAGCTTTTACCTTAGCAATCAGAAGGTATAATACCGGTACCAGAACCAGGGTAAGTACCGTTCCGAATACCAATCCAAAAATCATCGTCCATGAAAGTGGTCCCCAGAAAGCTACGTTATCGCCACCAAAGAAGATGTGAGGATCCAGTTCGGTGAACATGGTAACAAAGTCGATATTCAAACCAACTGCCAACGGAATCAAACCAGCTGTTGCTGCCATCGCAGTAAGTATAACCGGTGTCATACGTGTCTTCGATGCTTCAATAACCGCTTCCTTCACTTCCAAGCCCTGAGCAATCAGAATGTCAGTAAACTCAACCAACAAGATACCGTTTCGAACAATGATACCCGCCAGTGCCAGAACTCCAACACCAGTCATAACCACAGACACTTCCATTTTGAAAATAGCGAACCCAAGAAACACACCCGTGAGACTGAAAAGAATTTCTATCAGGATGATAAAAGGTCTGCTTACAGAATTAAACTGTAATACAAGAATCATGAAAATAAGAAGTATGGCTAATCCAAATGCAGAAGCGAGAAAATTAGAGGTCTCTGCCAAGTCTTCCTGCTCACCCGTCATCTTGAATGATACATCTTCCGGCTTAGGCATCTCGGTAAGGATACTTTGAATTTCCTGAACAATCTCATTTGCATTATACCCACTCAATACATTAGATGAAACCGTGATGACACGTTTCTGATCAATTCTGCGAACTCCTGCATAGCTATTGGAATATTCCACTTTAGCTATTGATGAAAGTGGTACCTGACGTACCTGCCCTCCAGCGCTCATATCACGAAAGGTGATCGGAATATTTAATAATGTATTGATATCGTTACGCTGATTCTGAGCTATACGTAATTGAATCGGATAGTCGTCATTCTCATCTCTGAACTTAGAAATTTCTACACCATAGATGGAAGAACGTAAAATCAAACCGATCTGTGCGGTTGATATTCCTTCACGGTTCGCTTTCTCTCTATCGATGTTGATTACAATTTCCGGTTTATCGCTTTGGAAGTCAGATTTCAATTCTTCTACTCCTGGAATCTGCAAAGAATCTAACATCTTTTTTGCTTTCGCAGCGGTAGCAACAAGCTCAGGAAAATTATCAGACGAGAATTCGATATTGACTGGCTTACCAGTTGGAGGTCCACTTGCTTCCTGATCTACCGATATTTCAGCACCGGCAATTCCTTTCAGGCTCTCACGGATTTTGTCCATGTAATCACGGGTACTTTTTCCATCCCGTTTGCTGAACTCAACAAAAGCAACACCCACTTTTGCCAAATGTGGACTTGATTGCAAACCACCACCTTCAAATGGATCTTCGCTTGCACCAATGGCTACGTTGGAGATGATCGACTTCACGATAGGATTCTTATTACCCATCACCTCACTTACACGCTTCTCAACTATCTTAGTAATGGAGTCAGTTACAGTCTGATCCGTTCCAATTGGCATACGGATATACGCATAGATAAAATTAGGATCTCCTTTAGGAAAAGGAACTACCTGGGGATTTCTGAATGCGAAAAACCACAGTGAGAAGATAAATAATCCAATGATAGAGAATACTACACCAATCGGACGATATCCCTGAAGCAACCAGGTAATTCTTCTTTTGTACCACTCCTGCACGCGTGGCCATTTATTTGTTTGAAAATCACTCACCACACGTACCAATAGAAAATGGTAAAGGCAATACACCAGGAACATGAACACGGAGAAATTACCAAATCCTGTTAAGCCGGTGACATAAGAAATCAATGCCATAGACCCCATAACAATAGCTGTTATTTTAAAGCCCTTTGTTATTTTACTTCCGGAATGATCATGCTCATGTTCTCCCATAAAATCAACCGCAAAGACGGGGTTCATGATATACGCTACCAACAGGGAAGCAATCAATGCTACGATCAATGTTACCGGAAGATAGAACATAAAGCTTCCGATAATACCCGGCCAGAACATCAATGGCGAAAAGGGAGCAAGCACAACTAACGTTCCTGATAATACGGGAAGGAAAATTTCTCCGGCAGCTACTTTTGCTGCTTTCTTAATGGGCACTTTGCCATTGTCATAAATACGGTGTGTATTTTCTATCACCACAATTGCATCATCCACCACTATACCCAAGGCAAGAAGGAAAGCAAACAGCGTCATCATGTTAAGTGTAAACCCAAATGCCTTGATCACAATAAATGTAATAAAGGCAGAGATCGGTACGGAAAGGGCAACAAAGAACGCATTGGTCACTCCCATAAAGAACATAAGAATGATCGTTACCAACACGAATCCGATGATGATAGTGTTGATCAGATCATGCAACGTCATGCGGGTATTTTCAGACTGATCGGCAGTGATGGTCACTTTAACTCCTTCCGGAAATATGTTAGTTTCAAAATCTTTCACGATCTCGGTAATCTTATCCGAAGCGTCAATTAAGTTTTCACCACCTCTTTTAATTACGTTGAGTGTGATTACATTTTTTCCATCCAACCGCGCAAAGCTCTCCTGTTCTTTATGACTATCCACTACCTCAGCTACATCTCGCAGATAGATTTTACCACCTTTGATCGAAGTAAGTACCAAACCTCCCAGCTGATCGGCATTGGCAAACTCACCATTCACGCCTAAGGAACGTTTCATTCCATCCATGCTGATCTGCCCGCCAGGGATAATTCTGTTTTCATAACCAACAGCACTTTGAATATCATCGAGACTTACTCCGGCCTGCGCCAGCTTAAACATATCTACGTTGATCTGAATCTCACGATCCAATGCACCCACAATATCAACACGTCTTATTTCAGTCATTGATTCAATGCGATCCTGCATGTCTTCGCCATACTTCTTCAACATCTCCAGGTTATAATCTCCCGATAAGTTGATGTTCATAATCGGAACTTCCGAAATATCAATATCAATTACAGTAGGATCATCTTCCAGATCGTTTGGCAAATCGCGCTTTGCTTTATCAACGGCATCTTTTACATCCTGCTTTGCTTTGGCAATCTCTACATCAGTTTGAAATTCGATGATTACATTAGAGAAATCCTGTACCGAATTACTGGTCATCTTCTTGATACCGGCAATTGATTTGAGCTGCTTCTCCAGTTGCTTCGTGATCAGGTTTTCAACATCCTCTGGCGGGCCAGGATAAATAGTGGCCACATAGATTTGTGGAAACACCACCTCAGGAAACTGCTCCTTAGGCATCATCAGGTACGACACTACTCCGATAAGAGTAACAATCACCGTGGCCACGTAGATACTTAACTTATTATCTATGGACCAACTGGTGGGTTTAAATTCTTTATTTGCGTCTTGCATATTTTTGACCGTTATAGTTAACGTGAGTCAGAAGACTCAATTATAGTTTTATGAATTGACCATCGCTCAGCCCCTGAAAACCAGCCGTGATAATTTTATCACCGGTATTCAAACCTTTTACTACTCTTGCATAACTATCATACACTCCGTCAATAGTAATCACCTTTCTGCTGGCGATATTTTGGTTACCCTTCGCTTCGACTACGTAAACAATCTTCTCACCATTCACATCCTGCACGATGTTAATCGGAACAGCAATGGCCGATGGGTAGCTGTCATAAATCACTTTGATGTTTGCTGACATATTCGGGCGAAGTTCAGGATTAGATGGCATATCAATTTCAACGATAAAAGTACGCGACAATTGATTGATGTTTCTGCCAACAAATGTAACCTTCGCTTCAAAATCTTTGTTAAGATCAGGAACGGTAACAATCACTTTGTTACCTTTTTTGATTGATGTTACAAAAGATTCAGAAACGGCAGCCTTCACTTTCAAATCAGAATTATTCACTACACGCACGGCTGGCATGCCCGGAGCGATGTTTTGTCCTGCTTTTGCAGTCACCTCATCTACCACTCCACTGATAGGAGATTTGATGCGCATCATATCATTCTGTTCTCCTACTGAAGCAATCCTTTTTTCAATGCTCTCTTTATTGTTCTTCGCCTGAAGGTATTGAACTTCTGTTCCAATCTTTTGATCCCAAAGATTCTTCTGACGATTGTAAACCGTAGTGGCTAACTCCAATGAAGCCTTGAGTTCATCAATGTTACGTGCTACCAGTGAGTTATCAATTTGCGCCAGCACTTGACCTTTAGTTACCATTTCACCTTCTCTCACAAATACCTGTGAAACAACACCTGCCGATTTAGCACTCACCTGAATGTTCTCTTCCGATTCGATAGCACCTTGAGTCTGGATAAAATAATCAAACTTACGTGGTGCCAGTTCTTTCGCTACTACTTCTTTTGATTTTGCTTTTACAGAATCAGCACCTGTCTTACCAACCTTCGCTTCCAAGGCCTTTATCTTCTTGGCAATTTCAGTCTGTTGTTTTTTAAGTTCAACTAATTGTTCTTTCTCTGAGCCACTGCCACAACTTGCCAAAAGGCCAGCTACAACTACAGCACTAATGATGTTTGAGTATATATTCGTTTTCATTTATCTTATTGTTTTCGGGTTATTTAGAATTTGTTGTAGTTGAGGCCGGAAGAATTCTTCCGTAAGCTTTATCCAAATCAACTTTAGCTACCATGGCGTCATACAATGCGGCATAATAATTTGTTTGGGCCGTACGCAAACTATTTTCAGCATCAGTTACTTCAAGGCTTGACCCTACACCTTGTTCATATTTCACTTTCGTAACATGAGCTATATTGGTAGCAAGTTGTTGATTTTCCTTTTGAGCGCTAAGGCTTTTCAACGCATTATTGTAATTAACAGCGGACTGAGTGATTTCAAAATCAACAGATTGTTTTAACCTACCGAAATTATTATCAATCTGAATCAATTTCAACTTCTCTTGCTGAGTACGGTAATGTCTTTGTAATCCCGAGAAAATCGGAACACTTAAATTCACCCCATACTGCGAATAATTATACCATGTATCTGGCCCAACACCAGGATACTCACCATTCTTAAATGGTGAATTGGTTTTGAATACTCCACTCACATTAGGCGATTGTGTAGAGTAGCCTAATGTGGCGAAGGCAGATAAGCTTGGCATATTTGCCGCATTTGTGTTTTTGATATTAAGCTCTTGTAGCTTTTTGTTTACTTCAAGTACTTTATAATCAGGACGATTCTTATAATCAAATCCTTCTTTATAAGTATCGATTGAGGTGTTCAATGTCAAGTCTTGAATACTTCCAACCACATCGATTTGTTGTTCCTGCGGGTAATTCATTTGAAACTTCAATAACTGGATACTCAGATCAATCAGGTTAAGAAATTTATCGCGCTCAGATTGAAGATTGTTTAAATTCACTTTAACACGATCAACATCTATCTTCTCCGCAAAGCCATTTTGATTAAGCGCTGAAGTATTTCTAAGCAATGAATCTACCCTAGCAATATTATCATCAAATAGTGTTTTCCTTTCTTTATTAATAAGTACGCCATAATAAGCTTTGGTTACTTGCACGATGATATCCTGATCTGTTTGATCTGAATTACGCTGGGACAATTCAGTGTAAGTCTTTGAAGCCTTCAGCCCAACAAGATAAGATCCGCTAAAAAGAATTTGATTTATAGTAGCACTTGCTGTACCTGAGCTCTTCAATTGAAAGGGGCTTTGCAATGCCACGACATCTTTGTCCCCTAACCCGGGTATATTTAGTAATGGTTGTTTATTTTCATCCAGACCACCGAATGCCTGAGCTGTCGGATAATAGGCAAAGAAGCGCTGTAGTTTTTGATTGTGCACTATAGAAGCCGAACCTGAGATTTGAGGAAGCCCAATCCCAACTGTCTCATTCACCTTTGCCTTTGCTATTTGCTTATCCAGATCTGCATTCTTTGCAGCGATGGAATTATCTAATGCATATTGAATACACTGCTCCAGTGTAAACGAAGCGCTCTGCTCTTGCTGCGCCCATGCCACCGCGGAAAAAAACAGCGCTGTTAAAATTGTAAATACTCGTTTCATTTATTATTAGGGATTAAGTCATTATTAATTGATTCGTGTTTATACTTCTCGTAGATCTTTCTTCCTTTATCGGTAAGAAGACCATAAGCAAAATGTTCGAAGATCTGCTGGTTCACTTCAGCCAGGCTATGCTTCGATGAACTGAAAACGCGATCGTCAAAAGTGAGCTGAATCAATTCCAGTCGCGCATTTCCTAAAATCTCTGCATTGATTTCCGGGCGAAAGTAGCCTTCTTCAATGCCTTGCCTCAGGTTGCTGATGATAGATTCACGCACATGATTGTGTTTATGATCCAGCCAGACATTCCACGCTTTGACATGATACTTCTGCAAATCATGAAGTACTGATGGATTCATTTTCTGAAAATCATTTTTTATACATTCCGCTACTTTCACCAATTCATCTACCGCATTCTTCGCTTTGCTTTTTATGTCTTCAAAAATGGTTTTGTCTTTTTCCATGTGGTAAGCCGCTACCATAGTCACAATCTCATCTTTATCCGCAAAATACTGGTAGATCGTTTTCTTGGATATCGACAGATGCCGGGCGATGTCATCCATGGACACACTCCGCACACTGTATTTTAAGAAGAGCTCTTCTGCTCCTTTTAATATCCTGTCTTTAATGTCTTTATCTTCCATAAGGGTCGCAAAACTATGGAAACATTTTTACCCATCAAAAGTTTCCAACGTTTCTTAAACGTCCTTTTTCGTTCATAGGTTGAGTTCATGCGAAAAAATTTTAAGGATTTTCATGTGAAGTGACCTACACCGATTGAAATGGCGCATTCAAGAATTGGAGTGAGAACGATCTACTGCACAAGACGGAAGCATTGCCCAAGTATTGCAGCACACCTGAAGAAAAGAACAAAGTTTTTTACGTGTTCGAACATCATATATGATAAGCCCTACTATAAAAGGGCTTATCGTATACAGGGACGTAGTTTGCATTTGAACAGAACCAAAGTTGCCTTAACGTTTAATCCGCAGTGCCAGGTAAAAAAAACCGGCTCTGACTTTCGCCAGAGCCGGAACCCACAAAATCAACCCCTCAATCAAAATGGGTTTTTATAATTTACGTTATCAGGTACCTGAATTTTATCTGTAAAGTAAAAGAGCCCCTCATTTATAGAAGGGCTCCTTGTTAAGACTGGCTCTTGTCATCCCAGTTGCACCACTTCTCTTTCATCTTTTGCTTAAATCGTTCCTTATCATCAGGAGTCATTGCGCTCAGCTTCTTTCTCCAATAATATTTCCACGATCCGCCACTATGGTTGCTATGACCTTTCCCTCCAAAAGAGGAAAATAAAATTTTACTCAAAAGAAGCAGCCCAAGTGCCTGCCAGAAGGTAATGACTGGGCCATGAAATAATTCGGGCACTAACCAATTCCATAAGCTCATGACCACAAAGCCCACCAGAGCAAGGCACACCAGTCCCAGCAGCACAAACTTCGCTATCCACCATCCACGTTTCATATCCGTTTTTGTTATCAGTTAATCGTTATTATTAGTTGTGATCAGTAATCGGTTCTTCCTGGCAAATTATGGGGACATCAATTACTCAATCAGCTATCACATCATCGTAGAACTTCTTCAGTCGCTTGCGCAGTGCCAGTATCGCATACCGCTTTCGCGAAAGCAGCGTGTTAATCGACACCCCGGTCTCTTCCGATATTTCACGGAAACTCCGCTCTTCAATTTCATTCAGTATGAATATCTCCCGCTGATCGCGAGGTAACTCCTCGAGCGCATCGGTAATCTCGTCCCAGATCGCTTCCTGCAGCATAGCTGATTCGGGCGTATTGCCGAGGTCCGGTAAAATTTCCTGGAGTGTGAGCGGAGCATCATCGTCCTGCCCTGCCCTGCCTTCGAAATCAGTACGTTGCGGCCTCACAGAATCCCTGCGGTAGCGGTCGATGATTTTGTTACGGGCCACACTATAAAGCCAGGAAGTAACACGATCCAGTGATTCGATGCTTTCGAAACCCGCCACAAACTGCACAAACACATCCTGCAGGATATCCTCCGCCTCTTCCGTGGTAGACACGCGGCTTCGGATAAATCCTAACAGCTTGTCCTTTTCCTTCAGGAACGTGTTTTGTTTTATTTCTTGCATCACCAGATCCATGGGCTCTTCCGCTTTACAACCACATAGACGGGCAGAGTTTTGGATTATTTTAACAAAGGTTAAAAATTCATTCGAGACTAATCGGGCTTACCCAAAACAATTGGTGCTGAGGGCTAAGCATTTAACCCGATTATCGCTTCTCTCCCAACCTTGGGCATTCCTTTTGTATCTAACCGGTTATAAAAATCTAATTTATTATGAGACTTAAAATTGCATTATTCTTTCTCCTTGCTTCTCCTTTCTTTGTTCGTGCACAGGATGTATTTAAAGGAGAACATTTTATTGAAGTAACGGGCACTGCCCAAACCGAAATAGAACCCAATGAAATTGATGTATTAGTTCGCCTCCGCGAGTTTGAAGAGAACAAAAAGAAGACTGCACTGGAAGCCATTGATAAAGACTTCTTCAATGCCTTGAAAGATGCGGGCATCGATCGTAAAAGAGTGGAGCTGGCCGATGCCGGATCCAGGCTGGACAAACTCAGCAAAAAAGAAAAAGATGCTTTCCGCGAAAAGACGTATCAGATCAGATTGACAAGCGGTGCAGAGCTGGAAAAACTTGTAGAGAAGCTGGAAACGGTAAAAACGGATCTCGTAGATGTAGTCCGTCTCAGCCATTCCGATCTGCCCAGGCTGAAAATTGATCTGAAAGTAAAAGCACTGCAGGCAGCCAAAGTTAAAGCAGAAACGCTTTTAAAGTCGATTGGATCGGAAGCGGGTAAACCGTTGATGATCCGCGATTGGGATGTAGATCCTGTTCAACCGATGATGAATATGAAAGCAAACACCATGGTCCGCTATGATGGCGCTGCTGCCAGCGAAGAACAAGCTATTGAATTCAAAAAGATTAAGCTGCAATCGCAGATTACTGCACAGTTTGAGATCAAGTAATTCATTCACGCCAAGAGGCAACGTGTTATACGCAAAAGACCCGCAGAGATCACTCTTTGCGGTTTTTGCCTTTCTTAGCAGGCTTTGTTCGAAATGGCTCTACCATTAGGAATCTATTTCTTCTGCCCTAATGAAAACCAGTTGCCTGAATCGTCTTTGAACAAGGCTTCGTAGCCGTAAAATTCTTTGGTGGGCGCTTTGGTAAATTCTACACCTTTCAGCTTCAGCTCTTCGTAGGTAGCTTGCAGATCATTGCACTCAAAGACACCAAAGCCAAATGTACCTTTGCTTACCAGTTCCTTCATTTGCTGTGCGGCTTCCTTCTTAAACATCATCCCTTCTTCAATCGCCATGAGTGAAATTTCCAGGTCGGATTGTTCGGGAGGGCAAACGGTTAGCCAACGCATACCCGGGCCCATGGGTGCATCGGTATGAACGCGAAAGCCCAGTTTAGTAACGTAAAAATCATACGCACTTTCCTGGTTGAGAACAAAGATGGAGACGTGATTGAGTTTAGTAATCATACGCGTTGTGTTTTTATATGAAGCAAAAATGAAGAATGGCCGAAGGTTATACTTCTTTAAAATTGCTATTTTTTCGTCCAGCCGTAAGATTCGGCAAAGCAGTTGGGTATAAACTGTAATGGGTTTCTGCGCGTGGCTTCCTGTACTTCTTTCATCTGTTGCTGATAAGCGGAAGGTGTAACACCTGCATTTCTTTTAAAGAGACTGGTAAATGAGCTGATGCTTTCAAAACCTACGGCATAGCAAACTTCATGGACAGGAATATTTTTTGCTAACAGCAGCCTGGCTTTTTCTATGCGCACAGAAGTAAGGTAGAGATGCGGTGTTTTACCGTAGATGGATTTGAAGAGACGTATGAAGTGAAATTTGGAGAAATATGCTTCATCCGCAATGTGATCAAGGTGGATGGTGCTGGCATAATTTTCATCCATAAACAACTTTGCCTGAACGATGCGTCTGTAGAGGTATATTTTTGAATCGGATATTTTTATCATCTCTATTTCTATTCAGGTCAGGATTCTTCTACCGAAGCGGATTACCGCGGCCGGGATGGTAAGGGTGATAAGCCACGCCCCGGGGCCGTAGCGAAGCGAAGCCCTGCACAGCCCGTTAAGCCGCCCAAACAACACGATTACTTTAATGGACTTGCTTTCACCCCGGCATTCGTAATCACTACAGGTTTGATTAGTCCTTCTTTATCAAAAACCAATTGATCGATACAGGTAACGCGTGAATTTCCATCTTTCTCTGTCAGTGGCCTGCGGTGATAGACAATGTACCAGCTGTCATTGGCTGGTTGATGAATAACCGAATGATGACCGGCACCGGTTGCTACTTTTGGATTTTGCTGCAGTATTTTACCAACACGCTTAAAAGGCCCGAAGGGTGAATCGGCTATGGCATACGCCACGCTATAATCAGGGCCAGTCCATCCGCCTTCCGACCACATGAAATAATATTTGCCATTACGCCTGAACATGAACGGACCTTCCACATATTGATCGGGAGTGATCTCTTTGAAGAGGGTGCCATCATCAAACGGAACAAAGCCGGTGAAATCATTTTTCAGTCTGGCAATATTGCAATGACGCCAGCCTCCATAAATAAGATAGTAGTGATCACCATCCTTATAAACAAACTGATCGATCGGTTGTGCGCCATTATAGAATTTATCGATCAATGGCTTGCCCAGATAATCTTTGTAAGGCCCACCTGGCTGATTGGCTACAGCCAAACCGATACCGCCATATTCGTTATCGCTCTGAATATCGTTGGCTCCGAAAAACAGAAAGTACTTTCCTTCTTTCTCAATAATGGAGGGCGCCCACAAGGCGCGCTTTGCCCACTTCACATTGGCAGTATCCAATATGCGGTTGTGCTTTGTCCAGGTGATTAAATCGGGAGAGGAGAAGGCATCGAAGAATACCTGCTCATCAAATTTTGCTGAATAGGTCGGATAGATCCAGTACTCTTTCCCAAAGATGATTCCTTCGGGGTCGGCATACCAGCCGGGAAATAACGGGTTACCTGAGGTTTGTTTTGCCTGTGAAAAAAGTGCTGAACAGACGAATATGAAAATGGCGAGCGGGAGGATTCTTTTCATTTCATAAATATGGTCAATTTATTTTTTTGAAACACAATTGATCTGACAACAGTGAGTACATTATCATGTGCTTACTTTAAAATTAAAAACCATTCATCCAATTTAGGATACCAGCTTATCGGGATAGTTCTTATCTTAGAAAGATGAAAAAAATCATTCTTACCTTAATGATCATAGCGGCAATCGCCCCTGCATTTACACAAAGTAAAAAGCAACCCGAAATAGGTATTGCTGAAAGTCTGGACAACGATAGCCTTCTGGCTGCTTCCGGGTACCGTTACCTCGTGGAGTCCGTAGCCAAACTGATCTCTCCCAAGAGTGTTTCAGATGAACAATTCGAAAAAAATCTGAAGCAGATCAAGGCGCTGAAGACACCACTCTATGCGGTGAATATTTTTATGCCGGGAGACATGAAACTGGTAGGGCCTGACGTGAATGAACAAGCTATCCTGACCTATGCAGAAGAGGTTTTCAAGCGCTGCAACCGCGCAGATGTAAACCTTATTGTATGGGGCAGTGGTGGTGCGAGGCGTGTGCCGGAAGGATTTGACCACGCAAAAGCAAAAGAGCAGTTCATTTCTATCGCACGCCAGGTGGCCATTCTGGCAAAGAAGTATCACATTTTGTTTGCATTGGAAAATCTGAACAGCACCGAAACCAACTTTATCACTACCCTCGCAGAAGCGCTTGACGTAGTAAGGAAAGTAGATCACCCCAGCTTTCGCCTGTGTGCTGATATTTATCACATGCTGAAAGAGAATGAGCCGGCAACTGTTATTGAGCAAACCAGGAATTATTTAATCCATTGTGATATTGCAGAGAAAGAAAACAGAACACCACCTGGCACAAAGGGTGACGATTTCAAACCGTATTTAGCTGCATTGAAGAAAATCAACTACCAGGGCAAGATCATCCTGGAGTGCCGGTGGCAGAATCTGCAGGCACAGGCAAAACCTGCATTGCAATATTTACAAAAAGAACTCGAGACAGCATATAGCCTTTCTTACAAATAGTTACAGATACACCAGCACATCTTTTATTTTTACTGCCTGCCGGAAATTAACGTGATCAATGGTGATGTCCATCTTTTCGTGCCCCCATGTGGTGTGGTATGGAATATGAATTCCATGACCACCGATATTCAGCACCGGAAGTACATCTGACTTTAATGAATTTCCGATCATCAGAAACTCTTCGGGTTGAATATCCAGGCGCTTCACGAGTTTTTTATAATCAGGTTCTTTTTTCTCCGACATGATCTCGATGTGATGGAAGTAGTGCGCCAGGCCGGACTTAATCAGTTTTCTTTCCTGGTCCAGCAGGTCTCCTTTAGTGGCCATCACGAGTTTATATTTTGGCTTTAATGAGGTCAGCACTTCTTCTACCCCCTCCAGCAACACTACGGGTTTATTCAAAAGTTCGCGCCCGTACCCGATCATCTTTTCGATTGCATGAACAGGAATGGTCTTATCCGAAATACGCATCGAAGTTTCGATCATGGAAAGTATAAAAGCCTTAATACCGTATCCATACAGTTCGATGTTGGCGATCTCCGTCTGCAGCAATTCTCTTGCTACGGTATGTTTCGGTAGATAATCTTCCATCAATTCAAAGAATTTATCTTCCGTTTCCTGGAAGAAGGTTTCGTTATCCCACAGGGTATCGTCTGCATCAAAGGCAATTATTTTTACAGGCATAGTGGATGAATTCAGTAGCGTTCTTAGTCAGTCGAAAGTTAGCTATTCAGGTTATCTAATTCATCCTGATTTAAAGTAATTTCACAGCTACTTAAATGAATTTATGCGATTGCTATTTACCATTCTTGTCTTGCGCACTGTTTGCTTGCTCACAGACTGCCAATAAGGTCATTCACAACCTGAAATGAATACCTCCAACTCCCTTCACTGGATGCGTTATTTTTTTATGCATGTGGATCATCAGTATCATTTATTCAAGCTACTTAAAGCAGATCCTGCTTTGAGTACTTATCATGTACTCATTTATGAGCCTGTGAGTGAGCTGCCTGATAAAAATAATATAAACGAACTCGATATCATGGTACACCATGCTCCTGTCGATCAAAATACAAAAAAATCAATTCAACAATTCGAGAAAGCCAGTGTGATTGATCCTGCGCATCTGGCACCGAAAGAGTTTTTAATGAAGGCAAAAAAGTTAAGTGGTCAGATTTAGGTAGTGCTGAACAGCATCCTACTTTACCGGCACCAGATAAACAGTAGCATTGCCCTCTGTGTCGTCCATAAACTTCAAAACCAATTCATCTTTGGTAAGAGTAATCACCGTCATCGTCCATTTATCTTTGCTTACCCGATTAGTGATCACCAGCCGTCTGGTAGCAGGATCATATTGCCAGAGTCCGTCCTGGCTTTCACCTGCTTCTCTTATTTCTACTGTATGATTGGCATCAAAAATAAAGCGGTCGTTCACTTCTCCACCATCCGGGTATTCCCTGCGACCTCCATTTTCTGTATAACGCATTTTCCATTCTTTCGATAGCAGCGTTTCAAAACTTTGCGGGGCAGCGCTTACCAGACACAGAAAAGAGAAGAAAAATAATTTTATCATATACCGATAGTATTTTGATCATGAATATAAGAATATACTCTTATTTTTAATGTTTAAACCCAGACTATTCGTGCCCGGTCCGCTCTTTGTTCATTTCCCTCACTCCTCCCTTCACTATGTAAAGAGGGGAACCGGACCTAAAGCATTGCTGCTCTTTCACGGCTTTGGTCAGGATCATCACGCCTTTGATCAGCTGCCGGAAACATTGCTCTTTTCTCATACACTTTATGTCTTTGATCTTTTCTTTCATGGCGCCAGCCAATGGCAGGAGGAAGAAAAGCCATTAGAAAAAGAGGTATGGAAAGAGATCATGATTCAGTTTCTGGCCGAGAATGAAATAAAAAAATTCAGTGTGTTAGGGTTCAGCATGGGAGGCAAGTTTGCCTTAGCCTGCGTAGAGCTATTTCCTAAACAGGTGGAATCGGTCTTTCTGCTCGCCCCGGACGGGATCAAAACCAGTATGTGGTATAGCCTGGCTACTTACCCTTTCGGCTTTCGTCACCTTTTCAAAAGTATGATTGCCCATCACAGCCGGTTCCTGGCCGTGGCAAGTCTTGCATTACGATTACGACTTATCGACAAAGGCATACTTCGTTTTGTGGAATCTCAAATGAACACAGAAGAGAAAAGAAAACGCGTTTATTATTCGTGGATGGCATTCCGCCATTTCCAGTTTAACTTAGATCATATCGCAGGCATACTCAATTCTATACCGATACCGCTTACGCTGATCATTGGTAAGTACGACAAGATCATCACGGCCAAAAACATGCTGCCCTTTGTTAACAAATTAAAAAAAGAAGTGCGCTTCGAAGTGATTGAAGCAGGACATAATGATCTGATAACAAAGTCAGGAAACATGTTAAATAGTTAATAGTAAGTCTCTTCTGCTTACTCATTTCATACCTTTTATAGTCCAGTAAAAATCAAAAGGCCGCAGAAGAAGAATATCTTTTGCGGCCCTTACGTATTAGTCTTTGCAATTTTTATCTGAAATGGATGGAGTTATCTCAACACTCCAATCATCACGCTCAGTTAATCGTTCTCCCGATAACTATCGGAAACTACTTCTGTTTTCCTGTTGCGATAAGCAATCTTTGTGACCATGACAAACAATACAGGCACTACGAAGATCGCGAGCGAGCTTGCAGCCAACATCCCTCCGGCTACTGTCCATCCAATTGTTTTACGTGCTTCTGCTCCCGCTCCGGAAGAGAACGCAAGTGGTAACACGCCAAGGATGAAGGCCAGCGATGTCATAATGATCGGACGAAGACGGAGCTGCACCGCTTCCAATGTAGCCGCTACGATTTCCATCCCGCGATCCACACGTTCCTTGGCAAACTCCACGATCAGGATCGCATTCTTGGCCGCCAGACCGATCAGGGTAATTAATCCAATCTGCGCATAAATGTTGTTGGTCAATCCGGGAAGGAAAGTAAGAGTGAGGATCGATCCGAACGCACCGATAGGTACAGCAAACAATACCGAAAATGGTACAGACCAGCTTTCATATAAGGCAGCAAGGAAGAGGAACACAAACACGATAGAGATCGCGAAGATGATCCCGGTGCTGCTACCTGCTTTGATTTCCTCCCGGCTCATACCCGAAAAGTCATAGCTGTAACCCGCTGGCAATGTCTGTGCAGCTACTTCCTGCAGCGCAGTAATTGCCTGACCACTGCTAAAGCCGGGCTTGGGTGCTCCCATAATTTCAGCAGAGCGATACAGGTTATAATGCGATACTACAGCAGGAGTTTCAATTACTTTTTGTGTAATCAATGCACTTAACGGCACCATGTTTCCCTGGCTGTTGCGCACACGGTATTGTCCTACATCATTGATATCTCTTCTGTACAACGTATCCGCTTGTGTCATCACCCGGAAATTTCTTCCGTAGATATTGAAGTCATTCACATAACTACTACCCAATAAAGTGGATAAGGTGCTGTAGGCATCGGATACGGATACACCTAGTTTCTTGGCTTTCTCTTTATCCACATCAATCTGGTAACTTGGAGTACGCGCAGTAAAAAAGGAATACGCCATAGCAATCTCCGGCCGCTGGTTGACCGCCCCGACAAACTTGCGCATCACTTCTTCAAACTTTTTGATATCATCGGTGCTGGTGGTTTGCAACAATTCGAATGTAAAACCCGATGACTGACCCAATCCTGGAATGGCGGGAGGGGAAATCGCAATGATCCGTGCTTCCTTAATATCTGCCGTGCGCTTCTGTACTTCTTTGATGATCATGGGAACACTTTCCGTTTTCAGATCGCGCTCGTCCCAGTTTTTTAAATTAATAAACACCGTACCCGCATTGGATTTATTGGAGAACGTCAATACGTTCAGCCCAGCCAACCCTCCTGCTACCTTTACAGCCGGAATCGAACTGATCCGTGTTTGTATTTCTTTCATCATGGCGATGCTTCGCGTAGTAGAAGTTCCTTCCGCCATCTCATAGGTTACAATTACCCGCTTCTCATCTTCAGTAGGAATGAAGCCCGTAGGTTTGTTCTTGAACAAAAAGAACAGCCCCACAAACAAACACACCATCATCACCAGTACATAAGGTGTTTTTTTGATCCAGGTGTTCACACCGTTAGTATAGGAGTTCGTTACCTTGCCAAACCATACATTGAATTTATCAAAGAAGCGGTCGAGCCAGTTCTTTTCTTCTTCCTTCTTGGCCGGTTTAAGAATCAGCATACTCAATGCCGGAGTTAATGACAATGCTACAAAAGCAGAGATCATTACAGAGATCGCAATGGTGATTGCAAATTGCTGATAGAGCTTACCCACAATACCGGGTACAAAGCCTACCGGCACAAACACTGCAGCTAAAATTAAGGCAATGGCAATTACCGGTGCAGCAATATCCTTCATGGCTTTGTGTGTTGCATCCTTAGGCGAAAGCTTCTCATGATCGATATAATGCTGAATGGCCTCTACCACCACAATCGCATCATCCACCACAATACCAATTGCCAGTACGAATGCAAACAGTGTTAATGTGTTAATGGTAAACCCGAAAGGGATAAAGAAGATAAACGTACCAATCAGTGAAACCGGAATAGCGAGAACAGGGATCAGCGTGGCTCTCCAGTTTTGTAAAAACAGGAACACTACGATAATTACCAGGATCAATGCTTCCACCAATGTGTGAAGCACTTCTTCAATAGACACTTTCACCACCGTAGTGGTTTCTACCGGCAGCAGGTAATCCAGGTCCTTGGGAAAAGATTTTTTCATCTCATCCAGAGCCTTTAACACACCTTCGTTGGTATCCAGTGCATTGGCACCCGGAGCCAGATACAGCAACATGAAAGCCGCCTTCTTGCCATTCACAAAAGGGTTATTACCATAGTTGAACTTGGCCAGTTCCACACGCGCTACATCTTTCAGGTAAGTAATATTTCCCTGCTGTGGATTGTTGCGTACGATGATATTTTCAAAATCTTCCCTTTTACTGATCCGGCTATTGGTCAGCACGTTGTACTCGAATGCCTGGATAGTAGGCTGCGGATTACCGCCAATCGTACCTGCAGCAATCTGTAAGTTTTGTTCCGATAGTGCCGCGTTGACTTCTGCCGGTGTTAATCCGAGGGCAGCCAGCTTTTCAGGATTGAGCCAGATGCGCATACCAAAGTCATCACCCAGGGACGTAATATCGCCTACTCCTTTTACGCGGAGCAAGGCATCTTTCATGTAGATGTTGGCGTAGTTACCAATGAATGTGGCATCGTGCGATTCATTGGGAGAATATAATGCCAGCGCCATGAAAATACTTGGGTTACGCTTACGTACAATAAGACCTAAACGTCTTACCAGCTCGGGCAACGTAGGTTCTGCTACGCTGGCACGGTTCTGCACGTCCAGCGTGGCAATGTTAATGTCCGTTCCGATATCAAACGTAACGGTGATGGCGCTCTGGCCACTACCAGTACTGTTGCTGGACATGTAGGCCATACCCGGTGTACCATTCACCTGCGTTTCAATGGCAGTGGTGGTGGTTTGCTCTACGGTTTGCGCATCGGCTCCCGTATATGTTCCGCTGATGGAAACTGTGGGTGGAGTAATATCAGGATATTGTGAGATGGGTAACGTACTCATCGCAATCAATCCCACCAGTACAATCACAATCGATATAACGATGGCGGTGACAGGTCGTTTTATAAATACATCTGCTATCATTGTTCTTTCTGTAGAATAGGAATACTATGTAACTCTTATTTTTTTACTTCAGGTGCGTGTGCTCCGGGTGTAGCCACATTAATAGCAGAACCTTCGCGCAAATTCTGCACGCCTTCCACCACGATGGTCTCTCCTGCTTTCAATCCTTCCTTAATCACCACATCTCTGTTGATCTGCTTGCCCAGTTGTATTCTTCGCTGTGATACTTTATTGCTGTCGGCTACGTACACAAAGAACTCGCCCAACTGTTCAATCACTGCTTTGAATGGAACAATCAGCGCCTCCTGTGCGGTGTTGGCACGTACACGCAGCTTGCCACTCATCCCGGAGCGAAGAGTATGATCCGGATTAGCAAACGTTAAACGCATGCGGATGGTACCGGTCTGCGCATCCACCGCACGATCAATCACGCTGATTCTTCCAGGATAAGGATAACGCTGATCGCCAAAGGCAAGCGTAAAGGTGGAATCGGTGGCTTTCGCTGCGGACTGTAGTTGCGTGAATCGTAAAATCTCTCTCTGATCTACAGTAATATCAGCGGCAATCGGATCATCGGAAGAAATAGTATTCAGTATGGTCTGTCCTGCAGATACTGCTGTGCCCAGGCGCACTAACGAAATACCTATCGTTCCGTCAAACGGAGCCGTGATCGTAGTATAACGTACGTTGGTCTGAACACCTTGAACGGAAGCCCTGGCGGCATCCAGCTGTTTCTGTGCGGCAGTGTAGTTGGCTTCAGCGTTATCGATTTGTTGTTTCGCAATAGCGTCTGACTTACCCAATTCGCGATAGCGCTGAACATCTTTTTCCGCCCGAACCAGGTTGGCTTCCTGTACAGCTACGTTGGCTTGCGCCTGCTGGTAGGTCGCTTCATACTGTTGCTGATCGATCGAGTATAATCTCTGTCCTTTCTTTACACGGTCGCCTTCCACGAAGTGGATAGCGGTGATGTATCCATTAATTTGCGGACGAAGCTCCACCTCATTCAATGCCCTTACAATGGCTGGGTATTCATCGTAATAAATGGCGGATGAAGCGCCTACCTGCTGCACGGTAACATTTACTGGTGGAGGAGTGGGCATTCCCTGCTGACCTTTATTGCCGCATGCAGCCATGATAAGAAGGGCACATGCTCCGATATAGTTTTGTATTGCTCTTGATGTCATATACGTGATTTCTTGTGGGTTTCTGATTAGTAAGTAATTTGTCCTAGTGATTTTTGAGTGTCTAACTTGCTGGATAATACCATATATAAAGCATTGAAGTAATTGATTCTCGTTGTACGAAGGTCCGCTTCAGCGATAGTTACATCCAGGTAAGTCTTCACACCATTTTTATATTGCAGCTGAATGACATCGTATACTTCCCGGGCGAGATCAACATTATCTTTCAAAGCCAGGTAGGTAGCAAGGTTCGATTTGTAGGCTGCCAGTGCGCGGATATAGTCGGTGTTCAGATTGCTCCTGAGATTATCCACATCCTTATCGAGCCGTTCCAGTGTCAGCTTTTGCTCCTGAATCTTAGCAGTACGTTTCATACCCTGGAAAAGGGGTAATGTAAAAGTAGCTCCTACAAAAGAATTCTTGTACTGCTGCGCATACAGATCACTGAAATTGTTGTTCTGATAATTCAGGATATAAGAACCATACGCATTCAACGTGGGAATAAATCCCCAGTAGCTGTACTTCACGTTTGCTTTCTGAAGCTCTCTCTGCGTGGTTAATAACCGAAACTCAATGCGGCTGTTGTAATCGGCCGTCTGAAGGGTATCGAACCCGATCTCTTTTTCCATCTGCAAAGTATCATAGACAATTTGCAGATCGCCTTTTACCGGATATCCCATCAATGTTTTCAGGTATTCTATTTTATAAGTCAGCAATTCCCGGTTTGATTTTAACGAGGCTACCGCATTACCCAGCGAAATCATCGCCCGTTTATAATCGGTTTTATCCGTTAACCCGGCATTGTACTGACTTTGTGCATCTTTTAAACTGCGCTGAAGCCGCGTGATGATTTCTTCACTTACTTTAATCTGCTGTGAAGTAGCCAGCACATCATAAAATGCTTTGGTGGTATTCACTACGGCATCAATCTTGGTGCGGGCCGTTACCTGCTCGGACTGAACACGGACTTTAGAAGCCGTGGAGTTGGCCAGCAACACATCACGATTAAAGATCACCTGCGTGCCATTGACCTGGGCATACGATGTATTGTACACACCAAAGCGAATGGGGTTACCACCAATGATACTGGTTTGCAAATCAATATTGCGCTGATAGTTATAGGCAAAGTTGATTTGCGGATACCAGTCGGCCAGTTTGCCTTTAATGGTTTTATCTATGATTTCCTGATCGATGAGCGATTGCTGCACCTGAGGCTGATGGACAATTGCATACTGAACCACACGATCCAGTGTGGCATTTTGTAATAAACTATCTGCAGCGGTATCCTGTGCTTTTGCCAGGGCCGGCAATAACAGGATCGCGATGAAGACAGAGAAACGTACTCTTTTAAAGGTCTGAAACATAAGGTTGATTATCATTTTTTGGTGGGTACTACATTTTCTTCCGGCACTACTTCATTAAACAGGGTATTGAATATAATCTGCTTCCGGTCGAGCAGAAATTTCTTATAGGCGGCATCGGTCATTCCGTGTATGGTTTGTAATATGGACTTTGCCAGCAGCGGGTAATTGCACATCGAGATCATATTGATGATGAAATGCTGGGCCGTTACCGGGGCAATCTTTCCTTTTTTTATTTCTTCTTCGAGGTCCTTCTTAATCAGTTCATCCGACTTCACCCGGTCCTGGGTACAGAACAACTTCATCTTATCCTGCCGCCTGGCCATTTCGCTGATCATAAAGTTTTCGAGATGAGGGTAATCAATACCGCGGTCGATAATCATATCGATGTATTGCCAGATTTTCGTTCGCAGTGGAGAATCCGAAGTAAAAATGGCTCTCATTTTCGCTCTTTTCTCCAGCACTGCCTCTTCCAGTAAAGTATCCAGTAATTGCTCGCGTGAGCGAAAGTAGTAATGGATCAATGCCCTGTTTACTCCTGCCTCATCGGCTATTTCCTGTGTGGTTGCGTTAAGAAAACCTTTTTGAAAAAACACAGTCTTGGCAGTCTCCTTAATCAACTTCTCTGTATGTGCCTGTTCCAACATGTTATCTAATTTGTTTAACAAAAAAGTTAAACGCAAAATAACAGCCCGAAGGTTCACTCTTCCAAAAAGGAAATTGGAAATTCTTCTACGAAGGGATAAGCAACCGTTTGCAATGATCCTTTATCACACTAATTCATTGTAAAAATAAATTTCCTGATAGCCATCAGCTATGACCAATCCTGATATCTATTGTATGAATGATTAGGATTGAATCCTTTGTTATGCTATAAGGAGGAAGGGGCAGGTCGGCATCATTTATAGTGTTTGCTATACAATACCTAATTAAAGGTACAATTAAATATCAAATGCGTATCAAACGCAGGAAATAGAAAAATAAAAAGAAGCATCTTTACCTATGTCCGGCAAGCAGTATCCCTTTACTACAGGCCAGTCATTTAGCTTCATTTTGCAATCGGGGATAACTTCCATCGGTTCTTTTAAATTGTATGTAATAATTAGCTTCCCGTCTGGTCTCTAAACTTACCATAACACAGAAAAATAGTACACCTATTTACTTTAGTATCAATGTTTTCTAAACGAACGCAGTGAATAGCCAAATCGAAGAAGAATTTGAATAAATTACCTGACTTTACTCCAAAATGCTTGTATTTTTGCGGCTCAATTCCATCCTTTTCTAATGATTTCATTCTTTCGTACCTCCTCCGGCCTGCTTTACGCGGTTGGGCATGCTTCGTCTTTTTCATCGGATGATGTTCAAAAACTGATCTGGCTTTTTGGCGGAGCTACTCCCCTTGCAGAAACAGCGATTACCGGCAAGTTCATCGGACCTCGCAAAGAAATGATTACACCCTGGAGCACCAATGCGGTGGAGATCACCCAAACGATGGGAGTAGCGGGTATTAACCGCATTGAAGAGCTGGCGGAAGTAAAAGACAGCAGCGCCATCTATGACCGCATGCTGCAACGATTGTATACTTCCGTAGATCAGGATCTATTCACGATTCATCATACACCCGAACCGATTATTGAAGTAAAGGACATCAAAGCCTTCAGTGAGAAAGAAGGTCTTGCTTTAAGCCAGGAGGAAATCGATTATCTCATTGATGTAAGTAAAAAAATAAACCGTTCACTTACCGACAGCGAAGTATTCGGCTTCTCCCAGGTAAACAGTGAGCATTGCCGACATAAAATATTCAATGGCACTTTTATTATCGATGGAAAAGAAAAAGAGTCCACGCTGTTCCAGTTAATCAAAAAGACTTCAAAAGAAAATCCGAATTACATCGTATCGGCCTATAAAGACAATGTGGCCTTTATTAAGGGACCACGTATGGAACAGTTTGCTCCTGCCCGACAGGACATCCCTGATTACTTTAAGATTGAAGACATTGATTCCGTTATTTCTGTAAAAGCTGAAACACATAATTTTCCTACTACAGTAGAACCCTTCAATGGAGCGGCTACCGGTGGTGGTGGTGAGATTCGCGATCGCCTGGCAGGTGGTAAAGGTTCTATTCCTTTATCCGGAACAGCAGTCTACATCACTTCCTATCCACGCCTGGAAAACGGAAGACCATGGGAGAAAAAGTTTGAAGCCCGGGAATGGCTATATCAGACGCCAGCCGAGATTTTAATTAAGGCATCGGACGGTGCCAGCGACTTTGGTAATAAATTCGGACAGCCATTGATTGGCGGAAGTGTACTTACATTCGAACATTTTGAGAACGACAAGAAATTCGGTTTCGATAAAGTGATCATGATGGCCGGTGGTGTCGGTTATGCCAAAGAAAAAGACAGCAAGAAAGAACACCTGAAAGCAGGAGATAAAATTGTGTTGCTGGGTGGCGATAACTACCGTATCGGTATGGGGGGTGCAGCAGTATCATCCGTAACTACGGGCGAGTTTGCCAATGCCCTGGAATTAAATGCGGTACAACGCTCCAACCCTGAAATGCAAAAGCGGGTGATGAATGCCATCCGTGCTTTGGCGGAATCATCGGACAATCCCATCGTATCCATTCACGATCACGGAGCAGGAGGTCATTTGAATTGCTTCTCCGAATTATTGGAAGAAACAGGTGGCATCATTGAAATCGATCAATTGCCTATTGGTGATCCCACTCTTTCCGACAAAGAAATCATCAGCAACGAATCGCAGGAACGCATGGGGATTGCCATCCACGCCAAAGATGTAGCTATTCTCAAACGAGTGGCTGATCGTGAGCGGGCACCGATGTATGTGGTCGGTACTGCTACAGGCGATCATCAGTTCAAGTTCATTGACAACGCCAGGAAAACAAAACCGGTAGAATTGGAAATGAGTCATCTCTTTGGCTCATCCCCTAAAACCATTCTTCAGGATAAAACCTTACCCAGTGGATTTGCAGAAGTGAAATACGATGCATCGAAGCTGAAAGAATACATCGAACAGGTATTACAACTGGAAGCGGTAGCCTGCAAAGACTGGCTTACGAATAAAGTAGACCGTTCGGTAACAGGCCGTGTGGCCATGCAGCAAACGTGTGGCCCTGTTCAATTGCCATTGAACAATGTATCCGTCATGGCGCTGGACTTCAACAGCAACAAAGGAATTGCAACAGGCATTGGTCATGCGCCCGGTGCAGCATTGGTTGACGCGGCAGCAGGAAGTAAGCTGGCTATCTCAGAATCACTGCTTAACATTATCTGGACTCCCCTTACCTACGGGTTGAAAGGAATTTCACTGAGTGCCAACTGGATGTGGCCTGCTAAAAATACAGGAGAGAACGCACGCCTTTATTCTGCCGTAGAAGCAGTAAGTGATTTTGCCTGTAAGCTGGGAATCAATATCCCTACCGGGAAAGATTCGTTGTCGATGACACAGAAATATCCGAATGGAGAAGTAGTCTATTCTCCGGGCACAGTGATTATCTCAGCCGTAGCTGAAGTAAGTGACATCCGTAAATCCGTATCACCGGCTTTGCATCCGGTGAAGGGCTCGCAATTGCTGTATATCGATTTCTCTAAAGACAATTACAAACTGGGAGGCAGCAGCTTTGCGCAGATTGTTAACTTACTGGGCACTGAAGCACCTTCTGTGAAAGACGATGCTTATTTCAGTATTGCCTTCACAGCCATTCAGGAGCTGATCAATGCGAAGCTCATTCTGGCCGGGCATGATATTTCTTCCGGAGGATTGATTACAACCTTATTGGAAATGTGTTTCCCCGTTCCCAATATAGGGTTGAATGTAAATCTGAAAGCACTAAAAGAATCAGACCTTGTTAAAGTTCTCTTCAACGAAAATCCGGGAATTGTTATCCAGGTAGAAGCAAATTCAAAAGCGGCTGACCTGTTGAACAACCATGGTGTTGTATTCGAACAGATTGGTGAAGTGACTGATCAACGGACATTAACCATCCAGCATCCGGCATCCGGTATCCTGAATCTGAACATTGATGAGCTGAGAAGCACCTGGTTCCATACTTCTTATTTACTCGATCGTATTCAGCGTCCGAAAGGTCATGCGGAAAAACGAAAAGAGAACTTATTCAAACAAGTACTCAGCTACCAGTTCCAGCCGGCATTTGATGGTACGTTTGCTTCGTATGGAATAGATCCCAAACGAAGAGCACCAAGCGGATTGAAAGCAGCCATCATTCGCGATAAAGGTGTGAATGGAGACCGTGAGATGGCATACACGCTTTACCTCGCTGGTTTTGATGTGAAAGACGTGCACATGACGGATCTCGTGGCAGGGCGCGAAGACCTCAGCGATGTAAACATGATCGTATTCGCAGGAGGGTTCTCCAACTCTGATGTATTAGGTTCTGCCAAGGGATGGGCAGGAGCTTTCTTATATAATCCTAAAGCAAAAGCAGCACTGGACAATTTCTATAATCGTGAAGACACGTTAAGTCTTGGCGTTTGTAACGGATGCCAGCTGATGATGGAACTGGGACTCGTAAACCGGGACATGCCGATGAGCGAACACCCGAAGATGCACCACAATGGTTCCGGAAAGTTTGAATCTATCTTTATCAACCTGACAATTCCTAAAAACGACTCTGTCCTGTTAAAGAGTTATGAAGGCGCACAGTTAGGAGTATGGCTGGCACATGGCGAAGGTCGTTTTGATCTGAAGAATCAAACCAACTATAACATTGCCGCTACGTATACCCATACCGAATATCCGGGCAACCCGAATGATTCTGACTTTGCCGTAGCTGCATTGAGCTCCAAAGATGGAAGACATCTCGCTATTATGCCACACGTGGAGCGAAGCATCTTCCCATGGAACTGGGGCTACTATCCGGCACAACGCAAGTCGGATGAAGTAGGCCCATGGATAGAAGCCTTTGTGAACGCAAGAGAATGGGTGAAGAGTCGGCTGAAGAAGTAGTTGTGAGGGTTTCCAACCTTAAGAAGGTTGGAAACCTTTTCAGCATAATAACAATGACTATATAAGTCTGCCAAATCATTATGATAAACACTATTTCCATTGTTCCTTATCAGCACATCTTTAAAGATCAGGTCGGGCAGTTAATCATTACTATCCAACGCGATGAGTTCAATGTTCCGATTACGCTTGCTGATCAGCCGGACTTAGCGAACATTGAAAACTTCTATCAAAAAGCGAATGGCAACTTCTGGTGTGCATTAAATCCCGATAACATCGTAATCGGCACTATTGCACTGATCGATATCGGATATCAAAGTGGTGTGATCCGTAAAATGTTTGTACGTACTGATTATCGCGGAGGAGAAATTAAAACAGGGCAGCAACTTTTGAACATTCTTGAACATTGGGCGAGAGAGAAACAAATCCAGACACTTTATCTGGGTACCATTGATCGCCTCCTCGCTGCCAACCGGTTCTACAAGCGCAATGCCTATGAGCAAATGGATGAGTCACAGCTACCTTCCTACTTCCCTAAAATGAAGGTGGACAATATTTTTTTCAGGAAAGAAATAGCATGATGGTGTAGACAGCTATCGGTGCCAATCATAAACTATAACCCGATTGACTGAGAATACGAATTGCTTTGTAATACCCATTTCAGATGGCGCAATCGTCACAAGCCATTCGTTAACATGGCTAAGTCACATCAATAATGATTGGATACAGCGGTCTAACGACAATTTGAACTGCATCACGTCCATTTTATAAAAATTCAACTTTTAAAGCTATCTTTGCAGCCACATCCTCATCATCGGCCTCCGATCAGAGGCCATTTTACATTAAGAATCTCCATTTACAACAATTATTCATGTCTTTTGAAAATTTAGAACTCATTGAGCCATTGCTGAAAGCACTGAAAGCAGAAGGTTATACTACGCCAACTCCTATCCAGCAACAGGCCATCCCGATTGTACTTCAGCGCAAAGATTTACTGGGTTGCGCCCAGACCGGAACAGGTAAAACAGCCGCTTTCGCATTACCCACATTGCAACTTCTTCATCAGGACGAACTGTATAAAAAAGGTCCTTCGGGAATTAAAGCACTCGTACTTACGCCCACGCGTGAGCTGGCGATCCAGATCGGAGAAAGCTTTGCTTCTTACGGGAAATTATTACGTCTTCGTCATACCGTAATCTTCGGTGGTGTTTCGCAAAAATCACAGACCGATGCCTTGCGTGCCGGAGTGGATATACTCATTGCCACACCGGGCCGGTTGATTGACCTGATGGATCAGCGTTATGTTAACCTGCAGCACATTAAAATATTTATTCTGGATGAAGCCGATCGCATGCTGGACATGGGTTTCATCCATGATGTGAAAAAGGTGATCGCCAAATTACCATCACAGCGTCAAACCTTATTCTTCTCGGCCACCATGCCAAAAGAAATACAAGGTCTTGCCAATAGTATCTTAACGAACCCTTCCAAAGTAGAAGTGACTCCGGTCTCTTCCACTGCAGAAAAAGTAAAGCAGTCTGTCTTTTTTGTAGAAAAGGGCGACAAGAAGAAATTGCTTCTTCATGTATTAAATACCGAAGATTCTCCTTCTGTATTGATCTTTACCCGTACTAAGCACGGAGCCGACAAAGTAGTGGTCGACCTGAGCAAAGCAAAAATTCATGCACAGGCAATTCACGGAAACAAATCGCAGAACGCACGCCAGAATGCATTGACGAACTTCAAAACAGGAAGAACGCGGGTACTTGTAGCAACGGATATTGCCGCACGCGGAATTGATGTTGATAATCTTTCCCTCGTCATTAACTACGAACTACCTAATGTACCTGAAACGTATGTGCACCGTATCGGCCGTACCGGAAGAGCGGGCGCCAGTGGTAATGCGATTTCATTCTGCGATGAAGAAGAAAAAGAATTCCTGCGCGACATTCAAAAACTGATTGCCAAGCCGGTCCCTGTTGTTGAAGATCAACCGTATGCCATGAGCAGCAGCATGATACCTAAGCATCATTCTTCACAAAGCAAAAGCCAGGGTAACAAACCTCAGGGAAACCGCAATCATTCTTCCGCTCCGAAAAGGAACGATCAGAAAAGATGGTTCTCTAAAAAAGCGGCCCGATAAGTTTCGTCTTTACACGAGTGATGTTCGTGTACCGTGGTCTGTGTCCTCACAGACCACTAAACGACCAAAAGATTTCGGTCTGTGAGACACAGACCGAAATTTAAGGTTTAAGAACATAAATCACAGATTATAATTTTACACCCTTGCGATCCATAAAAGCACAGCTTCATGCCTATTGTCTGGCCTATGTTGAAGAGCGGATTAGCGCTATCAAAAGCGAGATTGCTGCTGCTCAGGCTTCTGCTCACGAAGAAACCAAAAGCAGTGCAGGTGATAAGTATGAAACGGGGAGGGCGATGATGCAGTTAGAAATTGAGAAGAATACTACTCAACTGAGTGAAGCGAATAAATTAATAAATGCTTTACTGCTCATTCATCCGGATGTATCGACTGAACACATCCAGACTGGAAGTTTAGTAACCACCAGTCAGGGTGGTTACTATCTGTCCATTCCTGCTGGCGCCATTAAAATAGACGATAAAAATTACTTCGCCATTTCTCCCGCTTCTCCCATCGGCACTAAAATGATGAAGATGAAAGCAGGCGATGAATTCACATTCAACACAAAATCATATCGGATAGAACAGGTAGTTTAAATAAGAATAATTCAGTATGAAGACAGATTCTTACTTTATAACAATTTCGTAACTGCCCGTTCGCTTGCCATGTTTGTTCTGAAAGTACCTTTGCATCGTACAGATTTCTACTGTGCAGGGTTAGGTCAGGAAGTCCTTCGGTGAAATGCCGCAGGACTTTTTTATTTAAGTGAATTCTCTCGTTCTGTTCAGCAATTTCAGAAACGCTTTCTATTTTTACTCATTAACTATTCTATTCTCGTATGTTGAAGGCATTTCTTTATTCAGCGACTTTGTTTTTGAGTCTGTCGTTCCCTTTCGTTGCCGTTGCACAAAAGCTTATTCCTCTTCCCAGCGTGCAGCCCTCCTGGTCAAAACCCTACGAACCTTTCCGGATTGCGGGCAACCTTTATTATGTGGGTACTTACGACCTGGCTTGTTACCTGATCGTCACACCGAAAGGAAATATACTAATCAATACCGGTCTGGCAGAATCCGTTCCAATGATCCGTACCAGCGTAGAGAAGCTCGGATTCAAGTTTACCGATATTAAGATATTACTGAATACGCAGGCACATTACGACCACGTAGCGGGAATGGCGGAGATCAAGAAACTGACCGGTGCAAAAATGATGATCAATGAGAACGATGCACAGGTACTCGAAGATGGTGGCAACTCGGATTTTATATTTGGTGGTAAGGGCAGCACGTTTACCCCGGTCAAGGCAGACCGTTTGCTACATGACCGTGATACTGTAAAACTGGGAGACACTAAACTGGTGGCCTTGAATCATCCCGGCCACACCAAAGGGTCAACCAGTTTTTTATTGAATGTGAAAGACGAGAAACGTACGTGGAGTGTGCTGATCGTAAACATGCCTACTATTCTGGATGACACAAAGCTTTTGGGCATGCCTTCCTATCCGAACGTGGGCAAAGATTACGAATACACATTAGGAGCAATGAAGAAAATTCAATTTGATCTTTGGGTGGCCTCTCATGCAAGTCAGTTCAGCCTGCACAATAAACGCAAACCAGGAGACGGATATCATCCTGAAATTTTCAATGACAGGACAGCGTATGATACGATGGTGAATGACCTGGAGAAAGAGTATTTAAAGCGTTTGAAAAGTGAGAAATAAATTGCTTGCTGTCTTGTCTTACATTAAAGAATCAAAGAAGGATGATAATGTTTATTCCGGGTACTGATATCATCCCTTCTTAGAGAATCAGTAGTTATCGTTATACCTCTTACTTTCGGCAACCTATTTCTATATAAACCCGTTTTTCGCGCTTAAAAGAATAAAACAATCATTCAATATAAGATATTGCGCACATCCTTTGTCGGCAGTTAAAATCTACCGAAATTCCACACCCCTTATTAAAATAATTAACCCTCTATGAAGAACTTACCCTGGAAAAAGATCGGCCTCGGCACGGCTGTTCTGGCTATTATCGTGGTAGCTGTATTCTATTTCCAACATGCAAAAAGCAAATCCCTCACTCCCGCGGGTATCAACCCTGCCTTCGGTGAGCATATCTCTTCTTATACGGCAGGAATTGTCAGTTCCGGCTCTACCCTCCGCATTATTCTGGCCGAAGATGCAGTCGATTCTATCGAGATTGGACAGGAAGCTTCTGCTAAACTGTTTGAGTTCAGCCCATCTGTTGGAGGGAAAGCGATATGGCTCGACAGGCGCACGGTAGAGTTTCAACCCGAAGCAAGGCTGGCGTCCGGCCAGGTATACGAAGTCACCTTCTTCCTCTCCAAACTTGTGAATGACCTTCCCTCCGATCTGCATACATTCATCTATTCGTTCCAGGTGATTCCTCAAAATTTTGAAGTAAGTATCCAAAATATAAAACCGTATGTAAAGACCGAACTCACCAAGCAGATGATTGAGGGCACGGTGAACACGGCAGACTTTGCTGCTAACGATGCCATTGAAAAAATGCTGACCGCCAGCCAGGAGGGCAATGGGCTGACGATAAAATGGTCGCATACGGCCGAGGGCAAACAACATTTATTTACCGTAGAGAATGTAAAACGTAAAGAGAAAGCCAGTGCGGTAAAGCTGGTGGTCGAAGGATCGCCATTAGGCGTAAAGCATTCCACCGATCAGGAAGTGGAAATCCCTGCATTGAGCGATTTCAAAGTAACCAACGTACGCGTAGAAGCCGGCACCTCACAGGTCGTAATCCTTCAATTCTCCGACCCGCTGAATGAAACCCAAAACCTGGAGGGATTAATTTCCATCAATGAATTGCCTGACCTTGATTTTGAAGTCAAAGACAACGAAGTAAGGGTGTACCCTCCCGTTCGCCAGACCGGATCGCGTACCCTTACGGTGGAAGGTGGTATTCGCAACATCCTGAATTACCGCATGTCTGAAGGTGCTACTTTCGAGGTTGCTTTCGAGCAACTGAATCCTGCCGTTCGCTTTACCGGTAAAGGAACAATTCTTCCCAGCAGCGATGGCCTGGTGATGCCTTTTGAAGCAGTCAATCTTAAATCAGTAGATGTAGAGATTGTCAAAATATTTGAGAATAATGTGATCCAGTTTCTACAGGTGAATGACTTTGATGGTAATCAGGAATTGCATCGTGTAGGTCGGCCGGTATTCAAGAAAACAATCTCACTGGAAAACTCTGGTGCAACCGATCTGGCCAAATGGAATCGCTATACCTTAGATCTGGCAACACTGATCAATGCAGAGCCCGGTGCCATCTACCAGGTGCGTATTGGCTTCAAAAAAGTATATGCTGCATTTACCTGCGATGAAGGAGAAGAGGAAGGTACTGCTACTGGTGGCATGCAGAGTTTTGAACAGGAGGAATGGAGCACAGGCAGTGAGGAAGAAAGCTATTGGGACTCCTATGAAGATTATTATGATGAAGACTATAACTGGGAACAACGCGATAACCCCTGCCATTCCTCTTACTACACTGGCAGCCGCAATATCAAACGCAATGTGATTGCTTCTGATTTGGGATTGATTGCCAAACGTGGCGGAGATGGTAACACCGTGATCATTGCTACCGATTTAAAAACCACGCAGCCTCTTTCTTCGGTACAAATAGAATTGTATGATTTCCAGGAGCAGGTGATTGGATCGTCCACTACCGATACAAATGGTAAAGCGGTCATTAGCACAAAGCAAAACCCTTTTGTATTGATTGCAAAGAACGGAGCGCAACGCGGCTATCTGAAATTACAGGATGGTGAATCGCTTTCACTCAGCAACTTTGACGTGGGTGGCGAATACGTGAACAAAGGACTGAAAGGATTTTTGTACGGTGAACGTGGCGTATGGCGCCCGGGCGACTCGCTCTATCTCACTTTTGTACTGGAAGATAAGCTGAAGCTGATGCCAGCAGCACATCCTGTCGTATTTGAATTACAAAATCCACAAGGGCAGATAACGAGTCGGTTGGTGCGCTCTTCTTCTGAAAACGGGTTTTATAATTTCAATACCACTACCGCTTCTGATGCCCCTACCGGCAACTGGACAGCACGTGTGAAAGTAGGTGGTGCTGAATTCACTCAACCTATCAAGATAGAAATGGTGAAGCCCAACCGGCTAAAGATCAATCTTGATTTCGGAGTTGACAAAATCACAGCAGGTAATAATAATGTATCGGGCAGCCTGCAGGTGAACTGGCTGCACGGAGCACCAGGCAAAAATCTTCGCGCACAGTTTGAAGTGTTATTGGCCAAAGCCGAAACCAAATTCGATAAGTATCCGGAATATGTATTTGACGATCCCACACGCGACTTCTCCAGCGAGACCCAGCAAGTGTTCGATGGGCAGGTAGATGTCAATGGCCATGCCACCGTAAACGCTTCTCTGGAAGTTTCTGGCGGAGCGCCAGGCAAGCTCAATGCCATCTTCCGTGGTAAGGCGTTTGAAGAAAGTGGGAACTTCAGCATCGATCAGTTCAGTATTCCTTTTTATCCTTACGAATCATTCACCGGTATCCGTCTGCCGCAAGGCGATAAGGCACGCGGTATGCTGCTTACGGATACCACGCATCGTGTAGATGTGGTGACTCTGGATGCGGATGGTAACCCCGTATCGCGAGATGGCGTGGAACTGACGCTTTATAAAATTGAATGGCGCTGGTGGTGGGATAGTTCGGATGAGAGCTCGGTCAATTTTATGTCGGGCAACTATTCGCAACCGATCGCTTCAGGAAAGATTAAAACAAGCAACGGAAAGGGTACCTGGAACTTTAGAGTGAAGTATCCCGAATGGGGACGCTTCCTGGTAAAAGCATTTGATCCGGCATCCGGTCATAGTACTGCCAAAGTCATCTACATCGACTGGCCGGGATGGGCGGGCCGCGCACGCAATGAATCACAAGGCGCTACCATGCTTTCCTTCTCTTCCGATAAGCCAGCTTATGATATAGGCGAGAAAGCAAATCTGGTGATTCCCGGTAGCGGACAAGGAAGAGCACTGATCAGTGTGGAGAGCGGAAGCCGTGTTATTGAAACGCATTGGCTCGAAACTCAAAAAGGCGATAACAAATTCAGCTTTGAAGTAACGAAGGACATGACACCGAACATATTCGTTAATGTGACGATGCTTCAGCCGCATGCCCAAACTATCAATGATTTGCCTATCCGAATGTATGGAGTAATTCCACTACAGGTAGAAGATCCGGACACGCATCTTGAGCCAGTCATTTCTATGCCAGATGTATTGGAGCCTGGCGAAGAAGTAAAAATTAAAGTATCAGAAAAAGAAGGTCGCAAAATGACGTATACACTCGCTATGGTGGATGAAGGATTGCTGGATCTCACCCGTTACAAAACTCCTGATCCATGGAATCGCTTCTATGCGCGTGAAGCACTTGGCGTAAAAACATGGGATCTCTATGATCAGGTGATGGGTGCCTTTGGCGGAAGACTCGAACGACTGCTTGCCATAGGTGGTTCAGAGTTCGCGGCCAAAGAAGAAGATGCCAAAGCCAATCGCTTTAAGCCGGTGGTGATTTTCTTCGGACCATTTACATTAAGTGGTGGAAGCAAAGAACATACGTTCACCATGCCGCAATACATTGGTTCGGTGAAAACCATGGTAGTAGCAGGATATGAAGGCGCCTATGGTAAAGCTGACAAGGCTACTCCCGTACGCAAGCCATTAATGATACTCGCAACACTACCGAGAGTGCTCGGCCCCGAAGAGACATTGAAGCTCCCGGTGACTTTGTTTAGCATGGAAAAAAGTATTCGCAATGTGAAGGTGTCGGTAAAGGTATCAGGCCCTGTTACATTACCTAATGGAGATAACCAATCGGTGGCCATGAACGGCAGCGACATGACGGTGAACTTTGACCTGGCTGTAAAGGGACAAACCGGTATTGCTAAAATAGAAGTGACGGCAAGTTCCGGAAGCTATAAAGCAACGGATGTGATCGAGATTGAAGTTCGTAATCCCAACCCTCCTGTAACTAAAGTAACCGATGCGTTGCTTGAATCAGGAAAAACCTGGAGTGGCGCTGTTACTCCAATCGGAATCGCGGGCAGCAACTCATCGATGCTGGAAGTATCGAGCCTGCCTCCTGTCAATTTAGGACAACGGCTGAAGTACCTGATTCAATATCCCTATGGATGTATCGAGCAGACCACTTCTTCGGTATTCCCTCAACTGTATCTCGACCAGGTGAAAGCGTTATCGGAAGAGGAAAAGAAAACGGTGCAACGAAATGTAAAAGCAGGTATCGACCGGCTGAAGTCATTCACGCAACGTGATGGGGGCTTTGCTTACTGGCCGGGAGGTGAAGACTCGGACAGCTGGGGAACAACCTATGCCGGACACTTCCTGGTAGAAGCAGATGCCAAAGGGTACCTGGTACCTAACGACATGATCAGGCGCTGGAAGAAATACCAGAAAAACAAAGCACAAAGCTGGCGCAAACACCAGGAGCAATACAGCAGCGAGCTGATACAGGCTTATCGCTTATATACACTGGCGCTTGCCGGTGATGCCGAACTGGGAGCGATGAACCGTCTGCGCGAACAAACCGGCTTGCCTGCTACTGCCGCATGGATGCTTGCTGCTGCGTATGCCAAGGCAGGCCAGGTGGAAGCTGCGAAAGCACTGATCACTAAACTGCCGCTACAGGTAAAGCCATACCAGGAGATGAGTTATTCTTATGGATCAGACATTCGTGATAAAGCCATAATTTTAGAAACAGTGTTACTGCTGGGTGATAAGACCAAAGGTTTTGAGTTGCTGAAGGATATATCAGCCGCACTGAGCAACTCTTCCTATTGGATGAGTACACAATCCACTGCATGGTGTTTGAAATCGGTTGGCGCATTTGCAGCCAACGAACAAAAAGGAGAACTGAAATTCACCTACACCTATAATGGTAAAGAAGTATCGGCAAGCACAAAGCTTCCTTTTGCACAAGTACAATTACCGGTAGAGGGCGTAAAAGCAGGAAGTCTGAAACTGGTAAGCGAAACCAAGGGAACATTGTTCGTGCGTATAATCAGTGAAGGTACTCCCGCACGGGGCGCAGAAGAAGAGGCAGAGAATAACCTGGTGCTGAATGTATCATACATGGATACCGATGGAAATCCAATAGATCCCACTATACTGGAACAGGGTAAAGAGTTTGTGGCCAGTGTACGGATCAGCAATCCTGGCTTGCGGGGTGCTTATAAAAATATGGCACTGAACCAGATCTTCCCTTCCGGATGGGAGATCAACAACCTGCGTTTAGAAGGAACGGAAGATCGGTTAACCGGAGATAAGCCCACCTATGAAGACATTCGTGATGACCGGGTGTATTCGTATTTTGATCTGGGGCCTAATCAAAGCAAAACGTTCCGTGTGTTGCTTACCGCGAGCTATGCGGGAAAATATTATTTACCTGCTGTAAGCTGTGAAGCCATGTACGACCGAAGTGTGTATGCACGCAAGAAAGGGCAAGTGGTGGAAGTAGTAAAGCCGGTAAATCAATAGTAAAGTCAGGGTTTCCAGCCTTCGAAAGGCCGGAAACCCTGTTCTATAAATACAGCATTCTATGTTTTCACTTTTCAAAAAAGCGCCTGCCTTCAAATCAACGGATAAAGTATGGAAGACCAATGATCATGCGCTGAGAGGGCTGGCTACGGATGCTTTGAAAGCAATTACTTCAGAAGAAATACCAGTTGTACTTTCCTTCTTCGATGAATCAAAGAACAGGGTAATGAGCTACTTTGCTGCAAAGGATGCTCCCTGTTTTGATCTGAAATCAGAAACACTGGCCAATACTACTCACCAGCAAAAAGTTATTTTCTGTGCCAATGCTTTTGAGTGTGCTTCGTTGCTGACGAATTCTTCTCTATACAAAAAGAAGATTCGCTTTCTGCTTGAGAGTCATTATCCGTTAACAACACCGGAGCAGCACGTGCTGGAAGAATTACATACCCTGACGGGCGCTTCATCATTTACATTTTATCTTTCTATTGATGGTCCATTGATGAAGGTCTTTGATTCCGGTAACCTGATTCCTTTAATGGAGAAACTGGGACTCAAAGACGATGAATGCATCGAACACAACATGGTTTCACGATCGGTGTTGCGCGCCCGTGAAAAGATCAACGAAACCACACCTCATGAAATTCGAGCTGCTTCAGAGAAAGAGTGGTATGACCGGAACATAACAAAAAGCAGGTAGGTATGTCGATGTGCCATTATCGTTTGTGCATCTTTGTGACCTGGTGTTTTTGTGGTTCTATTGCGCACTTTTTCCTTTGCCACTAAAATCCCGAACGCACTAAGAAATCACGAAGTCAAAATCTGTGGCACTCCAATTACACTGGACAAGAACAAAATCGATAGTACTCACCATCGCTGTGGTGGCTTTGGTGACCTATTTTTTCTGCCTGCCCTCACCGCTTTTCAAAGACCCCTACTCCACCGTACTGGAAGACCGGAGCAATAATTTACTCAATGCTTCTATTGCTTCCGATGGACAGTGGCGGTTTCCGGAACAGGATACCATTCCTTCCAAATTCAAAGAAGCAATTGTATTATTTGAAGATAAACGTTTCTGGTATCATCCCGGTGTCGATCTTATCTCGTTGGGCCGTGCCGTTAGGCAAAACATCAAGTCGGGCAAGGTGATCAGCGGTGGCAGCACACTTTCCATGCAAGTCATCCGCCTGGCACGAAAGAATAAACCGCGTAATGTATTTAATAAAGTGATTGAAATCGTTCTTGCTACGCGACTGGAACTTCGTTACTCCAAAGAAGAAATACTTTCTCTCTATGCTGCTCACGCTCCTTTTGGAGGAAACGTAGTGGGTATTGAAGCGGCCTGCTGGCGTTACTTTGGCCGCGATCAGAAAGAACTAAGCTGGTCGGAAGCAGCATTGCTGGCCGTGCTTCCCAACAATCCATCACTCATTCACCTGGCGCGCAACCGTGAACTATTGAAAAACAAACGCGATCGTCTGTTAAAGCGGCTTTATGAAGATCATAAAATGGACGAAGTCACGTATGAACTCGCATTGACAGAGCCCGTTCCTGACCAGCCCTTTCCTCTACCACGTATGGCTTCCCATTTGCTGGATCGTGCAGCGAAGGAAGGCCATGCACAAAAAAAAGTCCACTCGACTTTAAATCTTCCGTTGCAATGGAGAGTCACACAAATTATAAATGATCACCAGCATGCATTAAAAGCAAACCAGGTCTTTAACGCAGCGGCATTGGTGCTTGAAGTGAAGACCGGAAAAGTAATGGCTTATGTGGGCAACACCGAATCAGGCGCACAGCACAGTGAACGGGTGGATGTCATTCCTGCTCCACGAAGTACTGGAAGTATATTAAAACCATTTCTATTCGCTGCCATGCTGGATGATGGCAAGATGCTGTCTAAAACATTACAAACCGATGTGCCTACCATCATCAATGGCTTCTCGCCCAAAAACTTTACGCATGAATATGATGGCGCAGTGCCTGCCGACAAAGCGCTGATCCGTTCATTGAATGTTCCTGCAGTACATGAGTTGCGTGCATTTCGCTACGAGAAATTTTACGAGGTGTTAAAGAATATAGGATTGAAAACACTTACACAACCGGCCGATCATTACGGGCTCTCTCTGGTGTTGGGCGGTGCAGAAGGAACATTGTGGGACATTACCGGGGCCTATGCTTCCATGGCGCGCACGCTTAATAACTATTTTGAACATCCCGGAAAGAACCGGTATGACAAAAATAATTTTCATGCTCCGGTATATATATCAAACAAAGAAGAAGGTAAGGCAGAAGTGAAGCTTGAAAATTCGTCCTACCTCTCCGCAGCCGCCATCTATTTAACCTTCGATGCATTGAAAGAAGTATATCGTCCGGGAGAAGAAACAGGATGGCGTTATTTTAACAACGCAAAGAAGATCGCATGGAAAACGGGAACCAGCTTTGGCTTTCGCGATGGATGGGCAGTAGGCGTGAATGCAGAATATGCGGTAGGCGTATGGGTGGGTAATGCCGATGGTGAAGGAAGACCGGGGTTGACAGGAACAGAAACAGCAGCTCCCATTATGTTCGATATCTTTTCACAACTGCCCGGCAATGCCTGGTTTCGCTCTCCGGAATCGGAATTAAATAAGATAACGGTTTGTTCACAAAGTGGACATCGTGCTACTTCTTTATGTGTGGATATAGATACTGTATTCGTTACACGCAAAGGACTGGAAACCCCTCCTTGTCCGTATCATAAAAAGATCCATTTAACACCGGATAGAAAATTCCAGGTGAACAGTGATTGTGAAGCCATTGATCAGATGAATTCAACAAGCTGGTTTGTGTTACCTCCCGTTCAGGAATATTATTTCAAGCCAAAAAATATCACTTATCAGTCGTTACCTCCTTATAGAAAAGACTGCGCCAACCCCACTTCGCTGCCGGCTATGGACCTGATCTATCCCAGGCCCAATTCAAAGATTTTTATTCCACGCGAACTGGATGGCACTGCAGGAAGTACCGTTTTCCAAATTGCTCACCGCAGCCCTGTTACTACCGTTTATTGGCACCTGGACGGAAAATTCATTGGGTCTACCAAAAAATCGCATCAGTTGGGCCTGGCTCCTGCAGAGGGTAAGCATATCCTTACACTGGTAGACGAAACAGGCGAAACCCTGGAGAGAAGATTTCAGGTAATATCAAAAATGTAATTGTGTGATTTACAATAATTTATTATGTTTGCCTTCATTTATACATCTAAGCCATAATTCTTGGATGTGTAAGATTTGAATCGGAATTGATTGATTAGTTTACTTCCAGTAAACCATTTTTACATTAACAAACCCGAAGTATGATGAAGTATTTAAAGTTATTTGGTTTTCTCTTTCTTAGCCTTCATGCCTTTGCTATAGATGGCCAGCTCAAGGCAGAAAACTCTAATTATGTAGTGATCGGGGCTTTTGCATCGCAGGAAAATGCAGCACATTTTGTAGAGATCGCCAAAAAGGCAAACTTCGATGCCCAGTTCGAAATAAACCCCAACCGCCAGCTTTTTTACGTGTATGTTCTTCATACTGGCAATAAAAAACAGGCGATTGAAGAAGCCCAAAAATTAAGACAGAAGACTACCTTCTGGGATACCTGGGTATTCTCTGGTTTGTTAGGCCGTAACGAATCGACCAGCAATGGGTCGGACTATCATCCGGAAACAGGTGAAAAATTAACACGGATCACAGCCGATGATAATCAACTCAACCCTTCCGGAGCCATCACGTCTTCGGTAAACGAAAGTACTACAGTAAAAGAAAATCCGATAGCAGTAACACCCGACCCAACTCCTGCGGAAGTAACAACAACTCCGGAAATTGCTGTACCGGAAGAGATGTATCCTAAAACACTGGAAGCAGAAGGAGACGGACGTCACTTTGTATTCAGGATCTTCCGTAATTCAAATCAAAAAGCGGTCGATGGGGAGGTGGATATTGTAGACCCTGAGAAGAAAAAGAAGATCGTTTCCTTTCAGGGAAACAAGGATGTCATCGTAAGACCTGTCAACAAATCCGGAGATGTGTCGATGGAGTGCGAAGTCTTTGGATTTCGTAAAGTAACACAAGCTGTGAATGTGAAAAACCCACAGGCTACAGCAGGTGTGGTAGTAGAGAATGACCAGGCTATTGTACCGTTTGAACTGGTGCGCCTGAAAAAAGGAGACTATGCCGTCATGTATAATGTCTACTTCTTTAAAGATGCAGCCATTATGAAGCCGGAATCGCGCTATGAGGTGAATAGCTTGCGTGATATGCTGAAAGAAAATCCAAAGTATAAAATCAAAATTCACGGTCATACCAATGGCAATGCAGCAGGGAAAATCATTGAGCCGGGCGAATCCAAGGACCTGTTTTCGATGAGCGGTACCAAAGATTCATTTGGTTCTGCCAAGACCTTGTCGGAAGAGCGTGCTATAACCATTTATGATTTCCTCATTGCAGAAGGCATTGATGCCAGCCGCATGCTGGTAAAAGGATGGGGAGGAAAGAAACCGATCTTTGACAAGGATCATCCCAAGGCGCAATCGAATGTACGCGTAGAAATTGAGATCATCGAAGAGTAGAATGATCCAATGATCCGACAGTATAAAAAATGCATCCTGCTTCTCAGCCGGATGCATTTTTGTTTATAGTGTATTCCGGTGGAATTTCCTTGTCGTATATTGGTACTCTGAAAACAAGCCACTTATGAAATTCAGAATCATTGTACTCTTCCTTCTTTTTCTATACGTATTTCAAAGTAAAGCACAATCTGCATCGGAACATTATTATGTAACGATCGGTGTTTTTAACAAGCATGAAAATGCGATTCACTCCACTGACAACGCCAACAAATTAAATTTCAATGCCCAGTATGCTATCCACCCGGAACAAAAGCTTTATTATGTATATCTGTTAGATACCGATGATAAAAGAAAGGCATCTGCATTTTTAATGAAAATCAAAACCGAGACAGAATTCAAAACAGCATGGATCTATGCCGGAAGGCTGGGTGATGAACAGGTCGTTCAGGAGATAATCAAAAAAGAACCGGAGCCAACACCTGTCAAAGAAGAACCGGTAATGGAAGAACCTAAAATACAGGAACCGGTAAAAGATCCTGTTGCAGAGCAGCCTGTTGTTAAAATTGATTCTTCCACTTTTATTAAAAAAGCACCGGAAAAGAAGCCGGATGGAAAGCCCTTTTATTTCAAATTGGTTGATGGTGGCAGCGGGGCTGAAGTAATGGGTGAAGTCCACCTGTTTGTTCCATCCAATACTGGCCAGTACCAATCGTACCCGGTAAATCAGGTGGTTTATATCAAGGTTCCTCCTGCCGGAGTAATGCAGGTAACCACGGTAGCAGCAGGATATCGTGAGATGAATCGTCCTGTTAATTTAAACGACCCAACTGCCTCCGCGGCAGAAATTGGTGCCCAACAGGAGGCTATCTTATCATTTCCTCTGGTGAAGGTAAAGATGGGCGACTATATCGAGTTTTCTAATGTGCGCTTCATTACCAACTCCGCTCTTCTCCAGCCGGAATCGAAAAATGAACTGGATGGATTGGCCACCCTGATGAAAGAGAATAAGAAATATAAAGTAAAGATTCACGGTCATTGTAATGGCAACGATGCAAGAGATATTGTAAGCAAAGGAAATGGCACCGAATTCTTTACTACTGATGCAGCCAATTTACGTGAAAATGCTTCTGCGAAAAGACTTACCGAATTGCGTGCAGAGATCGTAAAAGAGTACCTGATCAGTCAGGGAATTGAAGCAAAGCGTATCTCCACAAAAGCGGAAGGGGGTAAAGCTATGATCTATCCACAAAATAGCACCCTTTCCAGCCGTAATGACCGTGTGGAAGTCGAAGTTTCCAGGGGAAGATAACAAGGAAAAATACCATTGAGTTTAAAAAGAAATTAACTTTACGGAGCTAAAGACACCTACTCATGAGTAATGTTCAATCGTGGCTTTCCGCCTTTCGCCTGCGTACGCTGCCCCTGGCTCTTTCCTGCATTGGCATGGGAGGATTTCTGGCCGCAGCTGCAGGTAAATTTGATGGGCTGATTTTCTTTTTCTGTTGCCTCACCACCATTTTCCTGCAAGTACTTTCTAACCTGGCCAACGATTATGGCGATTCGGTGAATGGTGCCGATCACGCAGAGCGTAAAGGTCCACAACGTGCCGTGCAGTCGGGCGCTATATCTGCTGCGCAAATGAAAAATGCCATGGTGCTTTTCATTTTTCTTTGCCTCACCAGTGGTATTTCACTTTTGCTGATTTCTTTCGGATGGAATAGCAATGCCTTGCTCTTCTTTTTTATGCTCGGCCTGCTCTCCATCGCAGCAGCCATAGCTTACACCGTAGGCAAAAAACCGTATGGCTACATTGGCCTGGGAGATATTTCCGTATTGATATTCTTTGGACTGGTTGGTGTAATGGGTTCGCTTTATCTCTTTACCAAAGAAGTATCGTGGCCCGATGTGCTTCCTTCCTTCAGCTGCGGACTGTTTTCCATTGCCGTGTTGAACATCAACAATGTACGCGACATTGATTCGGACAAGCAAGCCGGGAAATTTTCCATACCTGTTCGCATCGGGAAAAAGAACGCAGCGATCTACCACTGGTTATTACTAATCACCGGAGTCGTTGCCTCTGTGGTGTATGTGCTTCTCAACTATCAATCGCCCTGGCAGTTTTTGTTTTTACTGACTACTCCGCTTTTTATCCGTATCGGATTAGCCGTTTCCCAAAAACCCTCGGCAGAATTAGATCCCTATTTAAAACAAATGGCTATCTCTACCTTATTGTTTGTCATTTTGTTTGGTGTTGGTTTTTTGGTGGCGTAAGGATTAAAGATCAGCTATAGTGTATTTTTACACTATAGTGAGGTTTGGATTCTTTGGTTTTACTTCTCCGATAATGAAGGCTAAACAAAGATGTTCTTTAAAAGAAAATATTTTCCATCTTCTTTTCCAGGAATTTTTTTTCTCTTTGCGACCCGGAGAGCTTCAGTGCCTGGCTGAAATATTCTTTTGCTTTAAAATGATCACCCGTTTTCAGGCACCACTCTCCCATCGCAGCAGGATAAAGATAATAGTTCTTCAGTATGTCTTTATCCGGTAGCTCATGGCTTTCTTTCTGTGCTGCAGCAGGCCCATGCACTTCACCAAAAGCAATAAGACGATTTAATGCAATAAGCGGATCGGGTTTGATTTGGTATAACCAATCATAAAGCTGAAGAATTTTCTGCCAGTCGGTTTCACTGAACTGTTTTGAAGAGCAATGCTCGTAAGCGATGGCCGCCTGCAAATGATAAGCCGACACAGCATCTCCCTGTGATGCGGTTCTCAGATAAGCAGCACCTCGTTCTATCAGTTCCTGGTTCCACTGTGATCGGTCCTGTTCACTTAGCGATAATAAATTTCCTTCATTATCCACACGGCTATAGACCCTGGCCGACTGAAAACAAAGTAATGCCAGCAAGGCAAGTGTTTCCGGCTTTCGGGTAAGGGGATGATCGGCCAGCATCTTACCTAATCGCAATGCTTCTTCCACCAGATCATCGCGGATCAGTGAATCATGATGCGTAGAATTGTAGCCTTCATTAAAGAGGAGATAAACAGCAACCAATACATTCCCGGTACGCGAATGGAGTTCGTCCGCGGCCGGAATGGCAAACGCAATCTTCTCTTCACGAAATTGCTGCCGTGCACGATAGAGTCGCTTGCCAATGGTTTCTTCATTGGTCAGAAATGCCCTGGCAATCTCTGCTACGCTGAATCCGCAAAGTGTTTTTAAGATCAAGGCTACCTGCGCTTCTTCCGCAACAGAAGGATGACAGCACACAAACATCATTCGCAGCTGCTCGTCTTCAATGTCATTTTCATTGATCAGCTCACGAAGTGTTTCTCCAGCCGAATATTCTGACTTCAATAAAGGAGACACCTCAGCAGCAAATTCCTTGTGATGCCGCTCCCTGCGAATAACATCCAGTGCTTTGTTCCGTGCTGCAGTAAACAACCAGGCAGAAGGATTGGCTGGCACTCCGTTGATCTTCCAGTTTTCCATGGCTTTGATCAAGGTCTCTTGCACCACATCTTCCGCCAGTTCGAGGTTATGTGTTCCAAAAATGCGGGTAAGTACGGAAACCAGCTTACCTGATTCATAGCGAAACAAATGATCGACTACGGGTCTTACCTCTTTTGTTTCTTTGCCTGGCATTACCCTAAAGTAGAAACAGGTTGCCTCAAATAAAAATCGGGGATAACCTGTTCTTAATAAATGCCCTGTTCTATCTATATCTGTGTGTGCATAAACCGAGACTACATATTCGTATGGTGGCTTTAGAGATATTATTTATCCATACTGTTTATTGAATAGATTCTTCATTAACCCGGTCTGTTTCTTCACAGACCGGGGATTAACTTCACAGCAGCCAGTTCATCATTACTCCTGATGTACTGGCATGATTTCTCTCACTTCAACACTTGCCGCTGGTGAATTATACATCGGGCACCCCTCGGAAAGTGTAATGGCCTCATCCACATCTTTTGCTTTGATCACGAGGTAGCCACCTACTACATCCTTCCCTTCTATGAAGGGACCATCCGTGATTTTCTTTCCGGGTCGTACTACTTTACCATGAGGAAATAATGGCTGGCCTCCGATGAGTTTCCCCTGTTGTGCCAGCTTGCCCATCCAGTCGTTCCAGTTCTTCATATCGGCTTCCAGTTCCTGGGGCGACATTTTTGCATAAGTTTCTTCAGCTTCTTTCGTGTTGCGGAAGATGTACATGAATTCTTTCATTGTTGTTAATTGTTTTGATTGATAATTATTTAATGACAACCTAATGACGAACCACTTTTGGAAATCCGGACGGCAGGAGACATTATTTTTAAAAAGATGACAGAAAGTGGGGAAATCATACCAAAATACATCTTTTGGCCTTCAAATAAAGGGTAGGCACTGGACTAAAGTCCATCGTGAAGACAGATAGTTACGCAATCGTATGGAACCAGCCTTGCAAAATTAGATCAATCGTATAATCCTGGCTTCGGACCGGATGAGCTATGGGAATATTTTAATCGAAATACCTGTTTTGAGAAAAGACAATAACTGGTATACTCATCAACTATCTTCAAAATATCTTAACCCCCTTTCCACTGGTGACATAAGGCTGTCACTGACCGGTGTTTGATTTGTATAACAAAAAACAAAACATCATTATTATGATAACTGCAACTCAAGAAAACACCACGATTGGCCTGGGATCGTTCCTGAAAGATTGCGCCACCTACAATGCCTGGGTAAGCCAGACCATTGTGAACTGGCTAAAGGATAAACCAGCAACGCTTTTCACGAAAGAAGTGGCCTCCAGTTTTCCGAGCCTCAGGGAAACACTGATCCACATCTGGGATACCGAACGCTTCTGGTATTCGGTGATCAGCAAAACTCCCGCACCGGAATCTTTCCGCATGACAGGCTTTAACGGTTCGTTGGAAGAAATCATGACGGGCTTCGAACAGCAATCCAAAACCATTGACAGCTACATCCGCTCACTGACTGAAGAGGAACTTACAGAAGAAGTCCATTTCTATACACCCTGGGTCGAAGGAACACAAACCCGTGTTGAATTTCTCTATCACTGCATCACACACAGTGCTTATCACCGGGGCCAGCTGGTGACGATTGGCCGACAAGTAGGTATCACCGATGCACCCATGACGGATTACAATTTTTACTTGTTGATGGTGAAAGGCAAAGCAGTGCTTTAAGTTTATTATCTTGACCGTCCATGACCGCTTCGTCCATCACACGTCACCGCCTCGCCAGCCAGCATATCGATACAAAACCTTTTGCCACAGCGGGCGAGGTAGTGAAATGGATGGGTGCCATACAGGCGCAGGACTACCTGGGATCGTTGTGGGCCATTGCACTGCGAACGAAAAAATCTACTGAAGCAGATATAGAAAGTGCCGTTGCGGATAAAGTGATTGTAAGAACGTGGCCTATGCGGGGCACACTTCACTTTATCGATTCAGAGAACGTGCGCTGGATGTTGAACTATTTAGCCCCGCGCCCCATTGCACGCGCTGCTACACAACATAAAAAAGAAGGACTTACAGCCAATGAGTTTAAAAAGAGCCGAAGAGTAATTGAACGGGTGCTACAGGGAAATCAATTGCTGACACGTGACGAAATCTATGAAGAACTTGAACGCGATAAAATTTCCTGTAAAGGACAGCGCGGTATACACATCCTTGTACAACTGGCGCAGGAAGGGTTAATCTGTTTGGCGAAACGCAAAGGCAAGCAACACACCTTCGCTCTTCTGGACGAATGGATTCCCAAAAGCAAAATGCTGAACAAAGAGGAGGCGCTCCATGAACTGGCGCTAACTTATTTCAACAGCCATGGCCCGGCTACTGTTCAGGATTTTACCTGGTGGAGTGGACTTGCACCCCAGGATGCACGAAATGCTTTTCATTCTGTTGAAACGAAATTAAAAGAGCTAAGCGTGGATGACATTAGCTACCGGATGACGAAATCCTCTCCTTCCAAGGCACAATCCACTTTGCTCCTGCCTCCTTTCGATGAATACCTGATCGCCTATAAAGATCGAAGTGCAACGGTAGAGGCGACACATTCGCACCATGTACGCAGCTCCGCTAACGGTCTGCTGAGCCCGATCATCGTTCATCACGGAAAAATCGTAGGCACCTGGAAGAGGGAGATAAAAAAAGATTCGGTCAATATAACTCCCACGCTGTTTTCGAAAGTCAAGGTCAGTCCTTTGGCTATCACAAAGGAAGCAGCCCGCTATGGAAAATTTCTCGGCCTTGCCTCTCATATAAAATAGGCCGCATACTCCGGCATAATTCACTCCTTTACCGTTATTCAAAACAGGATCATTCCTTTCTATTAAATTCTCTGTTAATTTCGCTGCTGTGACAGTCAATCATCGCATAAGGCAAATTCTCTTCCACCTGATAGGGTGCATGCTTTTCCTGACACTGCCTATTTTATTTAAGCCAGGTCCCAGCGATCCACGAAACATGTTTATTGACTTCCGCTTTGCCAGCGATCTGATCGTTTATATCCTGCTCATTGGCTTCTATTATCTCAACTATTATCTGCTTGTTCCTGAATATTATTTCAAAAGAAGGTATGCTCTCTATGTTCTTTTTGTGTTTGCTTTTTATATCGTAGTAATTTCAATACCCGATCTGTTTATGCATGGCGATCCTCCTGACAGGCCAGGAGGGGGTAGCATGAGCATGGTTCCTCCCCGCCCGCCCGGAGATAATTTTATCCTTCACAAAATTGGCAGCAACCTCTTCCTGTTCATGATTGTATTGTTCTTCTCCCTGATGCTTCGTATCAGCACTCAGTGGAAAAAGACAGAGGAAGAGAAATTAAGTGCGGAGCTCTCTTACCTTAAAGCGCAGATCAATCCGCATTTTTTGTTCAACACATTAAATAGTATCTATTCGCTCGCTATACAGAAATCGGACGACACTGCTGCTGCAGTTGTTAAACTATCCGGGATGATGCGCTATGTGATCAGCGAAGCACATAAAGATTTCGTACCGCTGGAAAAGGAAATCATCTACCTGCGCAGTTATATTGAGCTGCAGCAAATCCGCTTTGGCAATTCCATTGTTCTTTCTTTCTCCGTAACCGGGAACACAGAAGGAAAGAGTATTGCCCCGCTGGTATTGATCCCTTTTATCGAGAATGCATTCAAGCATGGGGTAAATGCCGAAGAAGATTCGAACATACAGGTGACGATAAGTATTATCGGGCAGGAGCTCGTTCTGTCCGTGATCAATAAAAGAGTATTTGTACGGCCATCCGAAGAAAACAAAAGCGGGCTGGGCATTGACAACACGCGCAACCGTCTCCGTTTGTTATATCCTTTACGTCACAAATTATCGATTATCGACAATAGTGATTATTTTTCAGTCGTTCTGGAACTTACATTGAAATGATCAAAGCCATAGCCATTGATGATGAACCACCCGCACTGAATGTGATCGAAAGCTTCTGTGCGAAAGTGGATTTCCTGCAGCTGGAAAAAACATTTAACAAGCCCAACGAAGCATTACGACACATCGAGAAGTTCCCTGTAGACCTGTTGTTCCTGGACATCAATATGCCTTCCATTACGGGTATTGACCTCTATAAATCCGTGGAACAAAATATGATGGTGATCTTCACTACAGCATACAGTGAGTTTGCTGTAGAAGGATTTAATCTGCAAGCCATCGATTATTTGCTTAAGCCATTTACGTTTGAGCGTTTCCTGCAGGCAGTGAACAAGGCCAATGAGTTTTACAGTCATACTCACCAGCAAAGTACAGCCGAAGAGCAGTTTGTTTACATCCGGGCAGATTACAGCCTGATCAAAATCAGGATTGCCGATATTTTGTTTGTGGAAGGCCTGGATGATTACCTGAAGATCCATCTACAAAATCAAAAGCCGGTAGTGGCCCGCCTTACCATGAAGGCGATGCTGGAGAAACTCCCTGCAAAGAAATTTGCCCGCGTACATCGCTCATTCATTATCCCGCTACAGCGGATTGAAAGTGTACGAAACAAAATCCTGATTATAGCCGGAGAAGAAATACCAATAGGATCGAGCTACGAGAAAAGCTTCTTTGAAATCTTTAAAGTTTAATGACAGTGAATCGTCAAAAGTGAATAGTGAAATCTTCAAAGAAGTATTTTCAATGTTCTTCTGTTTCAAGAAAAAGAAGTATCGCTCCTTCAGAAAGTGCTTCGAATTCGACCTCTTCTGTATTCCACAGTGCCAGGCCATCGCGATGCTGAAGAAGGCGGTTCTGTACTTCAAATGCACCTTCGATAACAACAACAATAACTCCTTTATTTGAATTCTTTAATTGATATATACCCTCCTCTCTTCCTCCAAACTTACCAATTGAGAATAACGGAAATGAAGTTAACCGGTTTTTATCATTGTCGAGATCAAACTGATAATGACTTGTGTCGGTTACAGCACTATTATGCCACCCTATACATAGAAAATTGATCAGGTCTTCTTCATATGGATTGGTCATCTCAAGCGTCTCACCTTTCAAAAAATAAATAAGCCTGGATTCTCCTGCTTCAATAAAATAGTTATGCCGGTTGTGCTGATAGTTCAATCCACCCACAACAGGAAGGAGTAAGATAAGCATGTTTTCATCAAAGGAATAACAAAGCGGATAGCCACTCTTCAGTGTTTCATCATTTAATATTCTAAGGCTTCCGAAAGCGCTTCTGTTTTCATGCTGGTAGGAGCCAAAATTAAAAGTATAGTGACTGCGATGCCAGTGCGACTGCGAACATCCACGCTGGTCAGCCAGGTAAATGATGGCATGGGTTTGTGTTTTCGCTGGCATACTTTAGTTTTCAGAATTCCTAAAAGCCAATGGCACCCTGATCTGCTGAAAGGAATGCACGGTTAAATTACTTCTCCATAGCACCATCTCTGTTTCCAATGCCTGCCCGCGATAGAGGGCTTCGGTCTGATCACCGGCTGCAAACAATAATTGATTATCGATGGTATCAATCCACGTGAGGGCATCACTATAAAAACAAATCGACACCTTGTGCTGGTCTTTATTCTTAATGTGCGACTCTACAATTTCAAACTTAAAATTTTCAAAAGGGATACAGCGCTTGCCCAATACATTCAATACATCAGGAAACAAGCCATTGAGCTGCCGTATGTAGTTAACTGCCGCAGTGCTTACGAGGTAATGCATCTGATCAGCAGATGGAATATTCTTTACCATCTCCTGAAAGGTGCCATATTTCTTTTGCTGATCGAACTGCTGCGCCTGCATATAGAATTCTTTGTAAGTATCGTCAAACACGTACTTGTCCCACGCGCTTGTTGATGAGATATCAATGACTTTGCGATAACATAATTTAATTAGCCCTTTCATTTTTACAGCATTTAAAGTCTCAATCATTTTACGTTTCGTGCCCGGGCATTGCTGCCCGGGACACTCCACGTGAGGCAACCTTTATTAAAACTGATTTACCTTTTAATCCCCACAAAACCCCCGTTCGGAAATCAAAGAAAATCAGGTTGCCGTATTTCTTTATAGTCGATTATTTTTTCTATGCACTTACTACTATGGTGTGTGTTAAAGCATATCCGGCAGACACACTTCCTGAAATTGCGCTGATTTCGGCACCTGTGGTATCGTCCGAGAACACATTATCGCTTTTATTATAGGTGTACCCTGACATTCCTTTTGTATAACCTGAGCTGCTGGCAGCATTTACCTGCACTACAGCACTATCTGTTCCTTCCGGGAAAGCAATTTGTGTAACCAGTAATGACTTGCCAGTGGAGTCATATACGTGTACATGAATGTGAGTAGCACGCCCGGAGTACCAACCGGGAAAAATAGAAGTGAATCCCACCACACCACTGCTGTTAGTGGTTTGCCTTCCGCGCAGGAAATGCACCGTAGTAAAATTAACCGTCTGCATGCCGGAGCCTCCGTATTCCGAATAGTATCCATCTTTATCACAATGCCAGATATCGACAATGGCACCTTCCAATCCTGCACAACTATTGTTCTGATTTTGAATTGTAATTTTTATATCGAACGCAATGCCGGTCCGGTCAGAACGAATATCCGTCTTTACCAATGTCGATGGGTCTTTGGTGGGAAACGGTCCTGCTGTTTCAGATGGTGAAATGGTACAGGTTCCTGTTGAAGTAGTGCTGGTGGTGGGGTCTTCACTTTCATCATTACAGGAAAGTAAGGGTAACAAAAGTCCGCTTATCCCCAGGCTTTTCAAAAACTGTTTTCTTTCCATACCGTTCTGCTGTTTATTTATGCTCTATATGGTCAATACAACGCATAAGTAAGCAGTAGATTCATAGTACAGAGTACAATTGAGGTAAAGCGATACATTTCCGAGGTGAAATCCGGCTCCTCCGCAGCCGAACCATAAATTCAACTTCTACGATCTTTCTTAACTTTCCTCTGTAACCTTCCGGGCATGCCCCGGTAACTAACCCGAAACTTGACAAAAAGCACAGATCGGATGACAGACGAACAGATCATGGAGGCCGTGCAAAACGGTGATCTTCAACAGGCTTCTCTCCTTTTTGACAGGTATCACAAACGGCTGTTCAATTTCCTGGCGCGCCTTACCATGGACAGGGACACAGCCGAAGACCTGACTCAGAATGTTTTTCTGCGCCTGATCAAATACCGGAGCAGCTACCGGCAGGGATTGAAGTTTCAGTCATGGATTTACCAGATGGCACGCAATGTGTTTTCCGATCACTATCAAAAAGTAAAAAACAAAAAGGCAGACTTCATAGATGTAGAGAAAATGGGTGAGCGCATAGCCGATAGCGAAGAAAGTGCAAGGATGGATGAGCAGGAGCTGCTGCTACAGAAGTCAATGGCTTTGCTAAGTGAAGAGCAGCGAGAACTGCTGGTGCTCACCCGCTTTCAGCACATGAAGTACGAAGAGGTGGCGGTAATTATGGAAACTACGGTAGCAAACATTAAAGTAAAAGTGCACCGTGCAATAGCCAAACTGAGAGAACATTATTTTGAACTGGAAAAGATTTAAAGTGGAAGAAAAGTGGAAGAGCTATGGACAAAGAAAAATTAGAAGGCCTGATCATTGATTACATCGATGGAAAGCTAAGTGAAGAAGAGCTGGCACTGACAGAGCGTGAGCTGGCTGCAAATGAAGAAGCGTACAAATTGTATGAGCAGACCCGTGAAGTCATTCAGGTCATTAATAAATCCGCTCAGTTCGAACCTTCTGTGAAGCTGAAAAAAGATTTTGACGAATTGCTGAAAGAAGAGATAAAGCAGCAAAAGCCGGCAGGTAAAACCATTTTCTTCTCGCCCGTACTCTTTCGTGCGGCTGCCGCCATCGCTTTAGTGCTGTCAGGTGTGGCCATTGGTTTCTGGATCAATAAAAACCAGCAACGAGAAGGTGAGATTGCTGCGCTGAAACAACAGATGGAAGAAATGAAAATGACCATGCTGAGTAAACTCGACAATCAGCAGTCAGCAAGCCAGCGCATTATTGCCGTAGCACAGGTGATGGAGATGGAAAAGCCGGACGATGAGATTGTGAAGGCATTGATAAAAACCATGAACGAAGACAGCAATACCAACGTGCGTTTAGCAGCGATGGATGCACTGAGCAAGTTCCACCAGGAGCCTTTGGTACGAAGAGAACTGATCAATGCATTGGGCAAACAAAAGGACCCGATGGTACAGATTGCACTGATTCAGCTATTGGTACAGATGAAAGAAAAAGGAGTAGTCAACGATTTGAAAAAGATTGTCGATGATGCCGGTAGTATGAAGGCAGTAAAAGACGAGGCGTACTCAGGATTGCTGAAGCTTTCGTAAAGGAAACAGGCAGTTGACAAAGGCTCAATTGACAACGGTAGTCGGTTTATTGTCAATTGCATTTTGTCAACTGTCAACTTAGGAATAGTACCACAAAGCTTGCAAGCGTTGTACTAGCAGATTAAAAGGGTAGGTAGTAAGGGTTTTGTTAAAAAATGAAAAAATGAAAAACAGAAGAATAGGTATAGGAAGTATTTTAATAGCAATGGTATTCAGCGCGACCTGGCTGCAGGCACAGGAATTCAAGATCGCCAAAAGTTCGGGACGGTTAGAACTGAACATTGGCAGGGTAACGGTAGAAGGCCATAGTGGAAACGAGATCATCTTCTCGTCATTGGATAACAAACGGGAAAAAGATGAACGCGCAAAGGGCCTTACCGCCATCAATAGCCTGGGACTGGAAGACAATACGGGGCTGGGAATCAATGTAACGGATAAAGGCAATGTGGTACAGGTATTCCAGTTAAAGAAAACAAATTCACCGGACATCAAAATCCTGGTGCCGAAGGGAGTGATCATTTACTTCAATCACGAATCGCAATACGGGGGTGAAGCAAAGTTTAAAAATCTGGAGAACGAGATTGAGGTATCGGCACAATACAATAGCGTGGAGCTGGATAATGTAACCGGCCCGCTCACCATCAAAACAATTTACGGGCAGGTGGAAGCTAATTTCGGATCAACCATTAAAAGCCCCATCTCGATTGTATCCATCTATGGATTGGTGGATGTCACTCTTCCTCAGGCCACCAAGGCAGATCTGAAACTGAGTACATCGTATGGTGAAATCTATGTAGCGCCTGAGTTTAAACTGGAGGTAGAGAAACAAGGAAGTATGATTCGCTACAGCGATAAGATCAGCGGAAAGATTAATGGTGGTGGAATCAACATTGATCTGAGTGCCAACTACGGAAAAGTATACCTGCGCAAAAAATAATATCAAGTATCAAGTCTTTAAAAGAAACCAAATAATATGAAAAAAGGATTAATGATTATATCGGCAGCTTTACTCTCATGTATGTTGTATGCACAGGAGTATAAAGTAGCAAAGAGCACGGGCCGACTGGAAATAAACGAAGTAAATCACGTCACTATTGAAGGACACAGTGGAAATGAGATCATCTTCTCGGCCAGCAATCATAACCGTGATGATGATGGCCGCGCCAAAGGATTACGCGCTATCAGCAGCATGGGGCTCGAAGATAACACCGGATTAGGTTTGTCAGTAACGGATAAGGGTGGCGTAGTTGAAGTGTTTCAACTTAAAAAAACCGATGGACCCAATGTAAAAATCCTCGTACCAAAAGGCGTGACGGTATCCTACACACACACATCACCACACGGTGAAGAAGTAGAATTTAAGAATGTGGAAGGAGAAATTGAAGTATCTACCGTACATAGCGGGGTAACATTGACCAACGTCAGCGGAGCTATAAATGTGAAAACCGTGCATGGAGATATCGATGCAAATTTAAGCGCTTCCTTTAAAGGTCCCGTTACTATCGCTTCTGTTCATGCCCACGTGGATATCGCTATGCCGGTGGCAACAAAAGCTAACCTTAAATTAAGTACTACGTGGGGAGAGATTTTTGTAGACCCTGATTTTAAAATTGAGATAGATAACACCGGAGGTCTGAAGAAATACAGTGGCGCGCTTACCGGTAAGCTTAACGGTGGTGGCATTGATATCAACCTCACCTCCACACACGACAACGTGTACCTGAGAAAGAAATAATTGAAAGTATCTCCTGACTGATTTGTCAGGAGATTTTTCTTAAAAAATAAGACTATGAAAAAGAATCTTATCCTGTTGATGTTCGCCATGGCGGCATCCCTGACTATCTATGCGCAAACACAGATCAATAAAGTAATTCCTGTAAAAGCGGGCCAAAAAATTACAATGCACTTCGATTATCCTCAACTGATCAAAGTAAGCACCTGGGACAAAAATGAAATTGGCATTACCGGAAAAGTAAGTATCAATGGCGGAGAAAATGACACCGCTTTTGTGATGGAAAATTCAGAGAGTGGCAACCAGGTCAACCTGCGATCAGAAATCCGCGACATGAAAAATCTGCCCAAAAGGTATGTAGTTACCCGTGGAGAGCAGAAGATCATCTTTAAAGACAAAAGCGATTTCAAAAAATATCAGTCAGAAAACCCGGGAGCCTATAATTCGGTATCAATGAATGTGGAGATTGAAATAGAACTGGAAATAAAAGTGCCTAAGAATACCGAGACACGGATAGAATCCGTTTACGGAATGGTAGAAATAAAAGACTTTACCGGCCCGCTTACCGTAGATGCAACGTACGGTGGAGTAGATGCCGCCCTGCAGGAAGTGACCACAGGTGAACTGATTGCTGAAACCAATTTTGGGCAGATTTATACCAACCTCAACTTGAAATTCACCAGTTCAAAAGACGAAGATTTTCACACGTACGTAACGGCCAAGCCTGGTACCGGCCCCCGCTATTCCTTTGAATCGAAATATGGAAATGTCTACATTCGAAAACCATTGTTAAAATAGAGAAACTGTATAAAGCTTCCTTTTTTACTGTAAACCAGGCCTTGTCAGCCTGGTTTACTTTTTTATGAAATATATCATTAAAGTCTATGGATTTAGTAGATTATTGATATTTTTGTGGCAAATACTCAAACATTCTCATGATCAATCGCTTCATACCTCACCTTTTGCTTGTACTTACCTCAGTAGGTGCATACGCTCAAAACACTGCAGCTCCATCAGAGCCAGCTCAAAAGATTGTGGTAGTAACAGGAGCGCGTTTTTCTTACAAACTGGTAGAGAGATGGATTGACCGGTATTCTAAAGTGAATCCGGGTGTGCAGATCATTGTTGAATCCAGAGGTTCATCTGATCCACTCAAGTATGATATCCTTGCTGAGGTGTATGAGCATGAATCTGATGTTAAAAAAACACGTGAATATATTAATGTAGCCCGCTATGCTATTCTTCCCGTAGCCACAAGCAAATCTGCATTTGCTAAAATTTATATAGACAAAGGGCTGGATACTGACCAGATCAAGCAGATTTTCTTTAACAACATCTTTGCCGATAAAGAAAAACAAAAAGCACTGGAGGCTCCCTTTACGGTTTATACACGCTTGCAAAAAGCAGGTGTTCCTACTGTGTTTGCAAAATATTTCGACCACAAACAAAATGACATCATCGGAAATGGAATTGCAGGTGCCGATACTCATTTACTAAAAGCATTACTGCGCGACTCCACCGGAGTAACGTATTTACCTCTACCGCTCATTTATGATGAGCAAACCAGAAAACCAGTGGAAGGATTAGCCGTGTTGCCAGTTGACCTTAATGGCAATGGAAAAGTGAGTGACACAGAAAAGTTTTATGATCTGCTGGACAATGTGATTGAGCGATTGGAGACTGCTGAAACAGGTACAATAAAAAACATTCCTGTCGAATACCTGCACCTTTCTATAGCTAAAGATAAAGCAAGTGAAGAAGCCGTTCGTTTTTTGAAATGGGTTAACGAGAACGGCCAGGGAGATCTACATGACTTCGGTTATCTGAAACCGGAAGCAAAGCGATTTGAAAAAGAAAAATTTAATGAGTTTGCCTCCAGGTACGAAAAGTAATGTTGCCGATGGCTTCCATTAAAAAAATTAAAATCAACCTAACCCTTAACCCTTTTATGAAATCATTTTTACATTGTTGTTGCTGACTACGCAAAAATGACGATGCTTTTTTGACTCGTCTCTTTCCTTCATTATAAAAATAAAATCTTCAATCTGATCAGATAGATTCTGAACATGGAATCGGTCTGTCACATCATCCCTAAAACACGTAAACTCATTAAGCAATGATTAAAAAATTACAAGTGATAATACCACTCCTGCTTTGGACAAGTATTGCCTTCGCCCAAAATGTAACGGGCGTGGTGAGAGATAGTCAGGGCGCTGCCGTGGTGGGAGCAACAGTAGTAGTGAAGAGCACCAAGATCTACGCAGTTACTGATGTGGGGGGTCAATTCAGTTTTACACCACCAAAAGAACTTCCATTTTCTATCCAGATCAGTTCAACAGGGTTTAAACCGCAGAACGTTCAGATATTTGAACTGTCGGATGAGCCTTTGGAAATATCATTGGTAGATGACAACGTCTTATCTGCGGTGGTCGTTACCTCCAGAAGAAGAAGTGAAAGCGTTCAGGAAATACCCATACCCGTTTCGGTAGTAGGTGGAGACCTGGTAGAAGATGTAGGTGCATTTAATGTGAACCGGGTGAAGGAACTCATCCCTTCTGTTCAGCTATATACTTCCAATCCACGTAATACGGGTATTAACATTCGCGGATTAGGTTCACCATTCGGGCTTACCAATGATGGACTTGATCCGGGTGTTGGTTTCTATGTGGATGGTGTTTATTACGCACGACCAGCAGCAGCAACGCTTGACTTTATTGATGTAGAACGCATCGAGGTATTGCGTGGCCCGCAAGGAACATTGTTCGGCAAGAATACAACAGCCGGTGCATTTAACATCACTACACGCAAACCCAGCTTTGAGCCAGGTGCTAATTTTGAAGTTAGTTATGGTAACTACGGATATGTCCAGGCGAAGAGCTCAATAACAGGGCCGTTAAGTAAAACAGTGGCGGCACGTGTCTCCTTCTCAGGCACACAACGCGATGGATTAATTGAGAACGTAAGAACCGGACAATATATCAATGACATCAATAACCTTGGTGGTCGCGCTCAATTGCTATTCAAGCCATCAGATAAAACTTCTATCCTGTTGGCAGGAGATGCCTCACGTCAGCGCCCAAATGGTTATGCGCAAGTAGTCGCTGGTGTAGCCGTAACACAACGGCCGGCATACCGTCAGTTCAATGCCATCATTGCTGATCTTAACTATTCGTTGCCAAGCGATAATGCATTTGATAGAAAAATCGATCACGATACTCCCTGGAGATCGGGTAATGATCTGGGTGGCGTATCACTTAATGTTGACCAGAAAATCGGAGCTGGTACATTGACTTCAACTACAGCATGGCGCTACTGGAACTGGGATCCATCTAACGATAGAGATTTTACAGGATTGCAAGCATTGGCAAAATCACAAAACCCTGCCAAGCATAAAAACTGGTCGCAGGAAGTTCGCTATGCAGGAGAATTCAATTCCCACCTAAGTGGAGTGGTTGGTGTATTCGCTATGGGACAAGAAGTTAAAATCAATGGTACTGAAGAATCCGGTAATGCACAGTGGCGTTTTTCACAAAGTTCAACCAGTACATTATGGAAAACACCAGGGCTTTTCGAAGGATATGGTATCAGCACAACGGCATCAATCAAATCATTAAGTGCCGCTGCATTTGCCAACGTTGATTGGAAGATTACTGAAGGTTTACACATATTGCCTGGTATTCGTTTCAACTATGACAAGAAAGAGGTAAGCTATGACAGAACTGCCTACGGTGGGTTGGATACCGCCACGTACGCTGGAACAAAAGCCCAAAAGACAACACTGCAGGGTTTTAAAAATGGAGTTTATACCAGTCAGTATTATGTTGCCAATGCCGATGAGAATAATTTCACCTATCAACTTACTGTAGCATACAAAGCGAATAAGCGTGTCAATGCTTACGCTACTTATTCTACCAGCTATAAACCGGTAGGTGTAAATGTGGCTGGTCTTCCAACTGTTAATGGTGCTGCAGCAACTGATCTGGCGGTGATAAAGCCAGAAGACGTGAAACACGTTGAGTTTGGTGTGAAGACTACACCCGTTGATAACTTCACACTGAACCTGACCTTTTTTAACACAGACATCAAAAACTATCAGACGAATGTTCAGTCTCCGGAGTTAGGTGTTAACCGTGGCTACATCGCTAATGCCGAGAAAGTAAATGTGAAAGGTTCTGAATTGGATGCGAATTTCCGGATCAATAAGAATCTATCATTCTTCGGAGCACTTACTTATACCGATGCAAAGTATGTGACCTTTACCAATGCACCACTCCCGCTGGAAGAAACAGGCGCAGTAACTCAGGATCCAGCCTTCCCAAATGATCCAACCAAAACGGTGCAGCTGGCCTTCAAAGATGTTTCCGGTGGTGAACTTCCCGGTATCTCTAAATGGGCGGGCTCTTTCGGTGGTGAAATACTTTCCAATTCTATAACCTTCTTTGGTCAGGAAAGTAAATTCTTCTTAGGGTTCAACGCATATTATCGCTCCGATTTCTCATCGAGCCCTTCACCCTCAGCATATCTCAACATTGATGGTTACGCCCTGATCAACGCTCAGCTGGGCTTCAGAGCCACTACAGGATTATCGTTCTTTGTATGGGGGCGCAATCTGGCTGACAAGAACTATTATGAGCAACTATTACCTGCCGGAGGTAACGCAGGCCAATATGCTGGTGTACTCGGAGACCAAAGGACGTATGGCGTAACGCTGCGATATAATTACTAAAATCATCTATTAAAAAAGGATCATCGAATCCTGAAAAACAGTTTGTTTGGGGGCTTGTTGTTCGTAAGGGCAGCAGGCCTTTTTTTATTGCCAATTATGATCATTCTAAAAAGAGAACCTTCAACGATAGCAATTACCATATTTCAAAAAAACGGCATCGGCCTGCCCGGGACTGTTTTCTTTTTTGCATCTTCGCGCGCAATTCGATTATGGCATTATTAGAGAAACACCTGTATGTGAAGAAATCCACCTTGCCCGGAGCTGGCAAAGGTCTCTTCACCAAAGTATTTATTCCTAAAGGAACACGCATCGTTGAATACAGAGGCGAAGTGCTTACATGGAAAGAAGTAGAAAAAATGGCCGAAGACCGCAATGGCTATGTATTCTATTTTAACAGCAAGTACGTAATCGATGCATGGAATTATAAGAAGGAACTGGCGCGCTATGCCAACGATGCCAAAGGTATTACCCGTGTTGAAGGAGCAAAAAACAACACCGAATATGTAACGGTGAAAAAGAGATGCTTTGTAGAAGCGATCAGAGACATTCCTAAAGGAGCTGAACTTTTTGTAGGATATGGTGGTGAGTACTGGCAGGCTATCCGCTATAACATCCGCCTGGAGCAGAAGAACAAAGAGAAGGCAGCTAAGAAGAAAGGTAAGAAAGTGAGTACCAAAGTGGAGCTACCCCATCAAAAGATCACCAAACGGAGAGCAAGGAGCTTGAAATAGCCTGACAAGGCTTAATGGACAAAATAATTTCTACTCTTTGTCCATTGCTTTTTATCAACTGTCAACTAAAAAATGGCTGGATTTAAATTAGACAGTATAATTACTTCTGCCAACTGCTATCAGCCTACTTGCCTTTTTCTTTTTCAATCGCCTCCAGCATAGCATCTTTTACCTTCTTGATTTTTTCCATTTCCGATTCCAGGTATTCACGTGCTTCTTCCTGATCGGATGAATCCGGCAGCGGATCAAACTTGTGCATCCAATCCATCATCAGGTTGCCTACCGAATCCAGATGGGCAATACGCTGTTCCAGTTTTAGCTTTTCTTCTGCCGCCATGTTGGAAGCGCTGTCCAGCTTATCCTGCAGGTCTCTCTTCAACTCATAGATGTCCTCCATTTTAGGCATCACCTCGTCATGGATATCCATCACCTCATTGTAAAGTGCCTGATTGGGATTATCAGTAACCGTATCGTTTTCACTTTCATGACCGTGATGCTCTCCTTTGTTTCCGCTACAGGCAGCGAGCATCAACATCAGTAAAAAAGCAATAGAGGATAGTTTCATAAGGATTTTGTTTGCTGTAAATGTATCCTTTTTTGATGAAGTGATTGGCCCCGAACCTACTAACAGTAGTTAGTGGCGATTAAAAAATATTAAATTCTTTTGAAGGATTATTGCGCAGACGATTTTTTTCATCTTTATTCGCCTCTGTTATTACAGACATGAACAGCAAACGATTTTATTTTTACTATTATTTTTTTCAAACCCGCACGGGACTTGGAAGAGAATCGCTTTGCTGAAAAGATAAATCACAAAGAATAAACTCAGAAAGTCCCGGAAAAACCGGGACTTTCTTGTTTTTAGACCTGCCTGGTTTAGGTACCAGACAGAAACAGGAGAAGAAAGTATGAAAAAGAAGAAATTAAGAGTAGCTATCCAGGGTATCACTGCCAGTTTTCATGAAGTAGCAGCACTCACTTATTTTGAGCAGCCGATAGAGACCGTGGAATGTCTGTCGTTCCATGCTTTATGCGAGTCGCTGAAACATAACCAGGCCGACTTCGCAGTAATGGCCATTGAGAACTCTATTGCCGGAAGCATTCTTCCCAACTATTTCCTTTTACAGGAATATCATTTCTCCATCATCGGAGAATTATACTTACCTATTCACATGCATCTGCTGGCCTTGCCAGGCGTAAAGCTGGAAGACATCAGGCACATCGAATCACACCCGATGGCCATACGCCAGTGTGCTGATTTCCTTCACAAGCTAAATGGCGTGGAAATCAGGGAAAGTGACGACACTGCCTTGTCTGCACAAAAAGTAAAAGACAAAAAACTAAAGGATACCGCTGCTATTGCCAATGAACATGCGGCCAAGAAATTCGGTTTAAAGATATTGGAGAAGCGTATTGAAACCAATAAGAAAAACTTTACCCGTTTCCTGATCCTGGCCAAAAAAGATGGCGTAGCGAAAGAAAGCAACAAGGCATCCTTATGTTTCGAAGTAGCCAACGAAGCCGGAAGCCTGGCCAATGTACTGGTCGCTTTCAAAGAACAAGGTATCAACCTCACCAAGATTCAATCTATCCCCATCATTGGCAAGCCACGCGAATACTCCATTCATGTGGATGTGGAGTGGAAGAGAAGAAAAAACTATGACATCGCGTTGAACCAGGTATTGCGCCAGACGCGCAACCTCAATGTATTGGGCGAATATAAAAAAGCAGAGATAAAGTTTTGAGTATGATAAAGTCGGCAAACCGGATAGCTAACGTAGAAGAATACTACTTCAGCAAGAAGCTCACCGAAGTACGTGGCCTGGATACCCCGGAGCTTCGCGTGATTAACCTCGGAATAGGAAGTCCTGATCAGGCCCCTTCCGAAAACACGATCGATGCATTGATCACTTCTGCAAAGAATGCAGGCAATCATGGTTATCAGAATTACAAAGGCATTCCCGCATTGCGCCAGGGTATTGCAGACTTCTCAAAACGCACCTATGGCACTTCATTGAATGCGGAGACCGACATCCTTCCTTTGATGGGATCGAAAGAAGGTATCATGCACATCATGATGGCGTTTGTTAACGAAGGCGATGAAGTGTTGATTCCTGATCCGGGCTATCCTACGTACTCTTCCGTAGCGAAACTGGTTGGTGCAAAGCTTCGCACCTACGAGATGAAAGAAGAACTCGATTGGGGAGTGGACATAGAAGCATTACGCAGACAGGATCTCTCCAAAGTAAAAATCATGTGGGTGAACTTTCCTCACATGCCTACCGGAAGAGTGGTGAGTAAAGAAGAGCTGAAAGAACTGGTTGACCTGGCGCGCCAGCATCAGTTCCTGATCGTGAACGATAATCCGTATAGCCTTATTCTGAACGATGCACCACTGAGCATTCTGTCTATTGACGGAGCGAATGAAGTGGCCCTGGAATTGAATTCACTGAGCAAGTCGCACAACATGGCCGGGTGGCGCATCGGCTGGGTGGCCGGCAACAAAGAATACATCGATGCGGTGTTGCGTGTGAAGAGCAATATGGACTCCGGAATGTTTCTTGGCTTGCAGCATGCGGCCGTAGAAGCATTGAAGAACGACAAAGCCTGGTTCACCGAACTCAATAAAGTATATAAACAAAGAAGTATAGCTGCCCGTCATATCCTGGATGAACTGGAATGTGCTTACTCCGAAAAGCAATCGGGATTATTTGTATGGGCCAAAGCGCCCGATCACATTACTGATGTTGAAAAATGGATTGATGACATTCTTTACGGAACAAAAGTCTTTATTACTCCGGGGTTCATCTTCGGTGAGAATGGAAAACGTTTTATCCGAATTTCTCTTTGCGCTACAGTTGAAAAACTGGAAGAAGCACTGGTACGCATCAAAGAATGGAACGCTTCGGTGAATAAAGCATCTACTGCGTCATCACTTACTATTAAAGACTAAAAGCGCAAATGAAAGTAACTGTAATTGGTCTTGGACTAATAGGAGGATCGATCGCCCTCGACTTGCGCAAAGCAGGCATTGCTACTTCACTGGTAGGTGTAGATATGAGTGCGGAAAATGGTATCAAAGCCGTAGAGCTAGGCCTGGTAGACGAGATCAGGGATGAAGATGTCGCGCTGGCGAATGCCGACCTCGTGATCCTTTCTATCCCTGTCAACGCTATGGCGGCCTTCCTTCCTTCCGTGCTGGATGCCATCAACAAAAATGCAGTGGTCATTGATACCGGCTCTACCAAATCAATGATTAGTCGCTCCGTAAAAAACCATCCCAAACGTGGGCAGTATGTAGCGGCCCATCCGATTGCCGGTACCGAGAACTCGGGACCTACCGCAGCCTTTGAAGGATTGTTCACCGGCAAAACCAACATCATTTGTGAAAGCGATCGTTCATCGAAAGAGGCGCTCGATCTTGCTCTCAGGGTATTCGAAGCATTGGGTATGAACACCATCTTTATGGAACCGGAGGAACACGACAAGCATGTGGCCTATGTGTCGCACCTGTCTCACGTAAGTTCTTTCCTGCTGGGACAAACCGTGATGGATATCGAAAAGGATGAGAAGAACATCTTCAATCTGGCGGGCAGCGGTTTTGAGTCGACCGTACGTCTGGCGAAAAGCTCACCGGAAATGTGGGCGCCCATCTTCGAACAAAACCTGGAATACCTGAGCCAGGCACTGCTGGAATACATCATGCACCTTCAGAAGTTTCACTACCACCTGATGAAGCGCGACACCAAGGAGTTGCACCGTATTCTATCCAAAGCCAATGATATCCGTAACGTACTGGACGGTATCCAAATAAAAAAACAACAAAAGGAAAACACAATTGTTAAATAATTCAGAGCTTTATACCAATTATCACTTATGAAAAAGGGACTTCAAATCGAATCAATTACCAAGCACCTTAATATTACCAAGCCGCTTATTATCAGCGGACCGTGCAGTGCTGAAACAGAAGAGCAAACGGTAGCAACAGCAAAACAGATTGCTGCCACAGGCAAAGTACATGCCTTGCGTGCCGGAATCTGGAAACCACGCACACGCCCGGGCCAGTATGAAGGTGCAGGCGAAGAGGGATTGAAATGGCTGGTGCAGGCCAAAAAAGAAACGGGCTTACCCATCACTACCGAAGTAGCTAACGCTGCCCACGTGGAGGCTTGCCTGAAAGCAGGTGTGGATATTCTTTGGATTGGCGCACGTACTACGGTGAATCCATTCTCCGTACAGGAAGTGGCCGATGCGCTGAAAGGTGTAGATATACCCGTGATGGTAAAGAATCCGATCAACCCTGATGTCGAATTGTGGATCGGAGCTTTCGAAAGACTGAGCCGCACAGGTATTACCAAGATGGCTGCCATTCACAGGGGGTTCTCCTCCTTTGAAAAAGGACCTTTCCGCAATGCACCGATGTGGGACCTGGCTATTGAATTGAAAACCAAATTGCCCGAGTTGGAAATGATCTGCGATCCAAGCCATATCTCCGGTAATCGTGAACTGATTGGCATGGTGTCTCAGAAGGCACTTGACCTTGATATGAGCGGATTGATGATCGAAAGCCATATCAATCCCGATGCAGCATGGAGCGATGCAAAACAACAGGTAACTCCTGCAGCCCTGGCACGAATCATTGAGGGTTTGGTAGTAAGAACCGTTTCATCGGACAACAAAATATTCAAAGATACATTGGGCGTGCTTCGTGATCAGATCGATCAGCTGGATGATGAGATCATGCAGAAGATGGCTTCACGTATGAAGGTGTCTGAAAAAATCGGTCAGTACAAAAAAGAAAACAACGTGACTATTCTACAGGTAAATCGCTGGGAAGAAATCATCCAGACACGTGTGAATCTTGGAAAAGCAATGGGATTAGATGAGGGCTTCATGCGTGATTTGCTTCGTCTTGTTCACCATGAGTCCATCCAGGTGCAGACCAAGGTGATGAACAAGCAGGAAGTGAAAGTATAGTAGTATTTCCAGTTACAGGTTACAGGTTCTTTGCAACCAGTAACCTGCAACTGGTAACTGGTTTATTTGCTCTCTCCTGCCGGAGTATTCACATCATCGGTAGTTACGTAGTTAATCAGGATAAACGTAACCAGCAGACCCGAGAAAACTCCTTCCAGAAGTACAATAAAGGAAATCATATAAGGATTCAGATAGCGCCCCATGGTTTCATTCTCTACTATGGATTGCATCAATGAAGGGTCTACCAATAAAAACACAAACAGGAATGCAGCAAAGATAGCAGAGGCGATTGCCCCGGTAGCTACCCCTGTAACCAATGCGCGGAAATAGTTGAGATTATCTTCGTGCGTGGCCTTGAATTTCTTCAGTGCAAAGTAAATACCGGCTACCAGTATAAATAAGTTTAACAGGCGCAGTTCAATGTGATTTCCGTAGCCGATCAGCCTCATGAAAATAAAGAAGCCGATCAGCCCCGCAGCTACTTTTAAACCATAATTTTCAGGAATACGATTAGGATTGGTGAACAAGCTCATACTCTTTGTAATTTAGTGTGATCGAATATTTACTTTTTCCATCAGAATTGCAAACGATTTAGGAGTTAGTTTTGAGGGGTTTCATAATAGCAGGCTATTTTCCGGTGCTTAACTTTGCCTTGCTTCCCCCTATCCTCCTCTCTTATTGCTCTGCTACTTTGTCCACTCTTCCTCCACTCATGCTCCACTCTACGTGGCTCGATGATGGCTGTATCCCCCATGTCAGTCTCATGAAACCTCGATGAGGCCTACCCTGTTTTCTTAGCGATTTGTCCTTTACTTTCGTGTTTCTGACAAAAATTGCTGTTTATGACCTTTGCTCAGTTTAAAGAATCGATTAAGAATAATGAGCCTCCGCAACTGGATGTACTGCTGCTGTCTCTATGGTATGACGGCCGGGGCGACTGGGAAAAGGCCCATGACCTGGTAAACGATCTGGAGGGAAAGGAAGCCGCCCGGGTGCATGCTTACCTGCACCGAAAGGAGGGTGATCAATCCAATGCCTCTTATTGGTACAATCGCGCTAAGGAAGTTAACCCTTCTTATTCTTTGCAGGAGGAATGGGAAGAGATTGCTACTGAGCTATTGCGTGATAGCGATCAATAAATTATATACATGATTACTAATTCTTTAAAGTTTGCAATTGACTTGTTGACCTATCGGCTAATCGATCATCAATGAGCTCAATACGTAAACCCCAGCTTATCCAATCCCTGCTTCACTTCCGGGCTTGACATGAACAGCTTCCAGAGAAGGCCGGTGCGTTCATTTTCCATCATCACTACAATAGGGCCCTGATCGATAGCGAGGTACCAGGGCTTACACCAGTCATACTCTACGCTGAAGCCGTCATAGAAACCATACGGCCCAAGTATTTTATCACCCAGGTCAAAATAGAAATGCTTCATGGCCTGCATGCTTTCTTTTGGTGTGTAGGGAAAGGAAGAAAGCGCTGCCGTGGGCGTGATCACTCCCATGTCTTCATTAGGGCTATGTGCGGCATAGAACCGTACAGAGTAGCCGGCAGTCAATCCCCAGCTGTTCACACCATAATCTTTATAACCCTTGGGGTTTTCAATACAATACTGGCGGTTGATCAAGGTGTGATTGACATTATGTGTCCAGTAATCGGCATAGCGGTCTTTGAGCTTGCGCGGATCGAGCCCCAGATAAGAATAGTGCGACCAGAAGAGCGGACCACCAAACTGCTGCGCTCCGTTATGTTTCAGATCCAGATGATAACCGTATTGCTGATGTGCGGGGTCATTTCTGATACCACCGCTTCGGGCCCATCCTTCATGATATACTTCGGCAGGTACTCCATGCGTGGGCGATGAAGCGGCAAGCACATACATGATGAGGCATTCGTTATACCCTTCCACAGGAAAATTCATTACCCATTGCTTATCGGGTGACCAGTGCCAGTACAATACATTCTTTCCGCCATTGCGATACCAGTCCCACTCTACTCCTTTCCATAGCGCATCGATTTTTGCGGCCAGTGCCTTCTCTTCGGCATTACCGTCTTTGAAATACTGGCGCACGCATAACATGCCCTGCATAAGGAAAGCCGTCTCTACCAGATCTCCTCCGTTATCATTGGCGCCAAAGGGTTTTACTTTTCCGGTTTCACCGTTCATCCAGTGCGGCCATGCACCATGAAAGCGGTCTGCTTTGGCAAGGAAGTCGGTGAGTTTATTGAAACGTTCTACTCCTTCTTCCCGTGTGATGAATTTACGATCGATCCCCACCAGTATAGCCATCACGCCAAAGCCTGTTCCTCCTGAGGTGACAATGTTTTTATCGTTGTCCGGATAATCATTGTCTACATGATAGCGTTCGCGTGCGGCACCTGAAGTAGGCTCGGCACCCTCCCAGAAGTATTCAAATGTTTTGTATTGTACTAATGTGAATAACGAATCATCGCTGATTCTGTTCTTATCGTCTTTTGCAGCGGGATTGGACTTAGGAGTGACACAACCAACAATACTAACTGATAGTATCACCAGCAGCAGTATTCCTTGTTTCATTTTCATTACACTAATTTTCTTCATGCTCATGTTCACGTGCCTTTTGCGTTTGTTGCTTCCAAAGTAGCAATTCTTCTTTTCGTTTCTTCAGCTCTTCTTCAGTCGGCCTGTAATTGATCAGTGCTTTCAAATCAGGCTGACCCGCATCTATCCATGCGGTGTACCAGATACTACCTGTCATTTTAATACTTGCTCTGAGTTGCCGCTCTACCATGCCATTCAAAAGCTGGTGATATTGCCGGGCATATTCTTCCGACACTACTTTTACCGTTTGCCTGCCTTTGGTTTCAAAATTAAATTTTTTACTTCCCTCTTTTTCGAAAAGTCTTTTTTCGATTAATAAAACAGAATCTTTTTTCTGAGCGGTAGTTGCTATTACCTGCCACATAGCAAGCTGCACATTTTTAATGTACTCTGCCTTACCAACAAAAAAATCGTACTCACCAAAATACAATTCGGGCAAGCGCGATTCCCAAAAGCCATGAATACCAGACTGACCTGTTTGCTGCCCGTCATAATTGCTGGTGGTATGCAATGGAACGTGCGCATCAGATACATAGTGTCCCAGCTCTGCCGATAGACGAAGAATCCGATCCGGATCCCTGATTGTAAATGCTTCTTTCAGTTGAAAATACATGCGATACACGTGCCAGGGCACAATGCCATGTGCCTGCAATGAATCTTCGCCATATTTTTCAACTGCATCTTTCCAATAGCGCGGCAGCTTATAAGCGGCACTGTCTCCATAATCATCCAGATCGATATAGTGCCTGGGCGCTTCATCGGCCACCGCGTAACGCCTGCGATCAGGGTTTACTGCCGTCTCGGCAATGTATTGGATATTCTTTTTGTAGAATCCAATCATTTCCGGGGGAAGGATAAAAACCGATAGCCGGTTGATCTTCTGGTGTGCAAAAAATCCCCAACTGCACGAAAACAGGAGTATGCCTCCAAGTAAAATTGCTTTTGATAACCGGTACATGATCTTATCTTTCCATTTCTATCGTCTTCTAATTTAGAGAATAATGAGTACCCGGCTGATCATCGCGTTCCTATTTATTTCACTGGCAAGTGCTGCCAGAGATCCTTATCCAAAAAATCCAAACATCGATGTGAAGCATTACCTCTTTCAACTGGAGGTGAATGATTCTACCGATGTGATCGCAGGACAGGCTTCCGTTACTGTTCTTTTCAAAAAATCCATCACCGAATTGGATCTCGACCTGATCAACAAACTCAGTAACGGGAAAGGAATGACGGTCGGTCGTGTTTCATTGAATCAAAAGCCATTGAAATTCACGCATCAAAACAACCGCATTAAAATAACTTTTGAAAGTGCTCCTGCGGCAGGAGAAGAGCGGATAATTACAATTGATTATTACGGAATTCCTGAAGATGGATTTATCATCAGCAAAAACAAATTTGGCGATCGCGTTTTCTTTGGCGACAACTGGCCCGACCGTGGCCATCACTGGCTACCTTGTATCGATCATCCTTCTGATAAGGCACGCCTTGATTTTGTTATCATCGCACCTGAACATTATCAAACGGTGGCGACCGGCAAGCTCATAGAAGAAAGTAATCTGCCCAAACACAGGAAGCTCACACATTGGAAAGAGGCCGCAGACATACCGGTGAAAGTGATGACCATCGGAGTAGGACGCTTTGCCATTCAGCTTACAGGAGAACCCGGAGGCATACCCGTGACCACATGGGTATATCCACAAAACAGAGAAGAAGGTTTTGTGGATTTTGCTGTGGCTCCTAAAGTGCTGGAGTTCTTTCAGCACTACATCGGGCCTTACTCGTACGAGAAACTGGCGCATGTACAATCCAAAACACGCTGGGGCGGATTGGAGAACGCCAGCAATATTTTTTATTTTGAAAACTCGGTGAACGGAAAGAACGAGCGCGAAGGATTGATCGCCCATGAGACTGCACATCAATGGTTTGGTAACTCTGTTTCGGAGAATGACTGGCATCACGTATGGCTGAGTGAAGGTTTCGCTACGTACTTCACCAATCTTTATCATGAAAATGTACACGGCCGGGAACGGATCGTGGAGGAACTGAAAAAACAGCGTCAGCAGGTGATTGGATATAAAACGAATAAAGGGCCGGTTATCGATACTACTATTACTGACATTGGCAAAGTCCTCAGCACCAACACATATCAAAAAGCCGGCTGGGTACTGCACATGCTGAGGCAAGAGATTGGTGACGAAGCCTTCCACAAAAGTATTCGCGACTATTATTCGAAATATCAGCATGGCAACGCACTTACCACCGATTTTCAGCGAATTGTGCAAGAGGTATCCGGCATTAACCTGAACACGTTCTTTGACCAATGGCTTTATAAAAGCGGCCATCCGAATTTAAGCTGCTCCTGGTCTTACGATTCGAAAACAAGGGAAGTGGTACTAAGAGTAGATCAGATGCAAAACGGTATAATTTTCAAAACACCACTGGAAATCGGGTTTGGAAAAGAGAGCTCCTTCATTATTCAGACCGTTCTGCTGGACAAAAAGAGCCAGCAATTCAGGCTTCCTTTGCCTGTGCTACCCCAAGAGGTGACGCTGGACCCCAACACAAAACTACTTTTTGAAGGCGAAATCAAGGTTAAATAAGATATAAGTGAGGATTTTAGGTATATCTTGACAAAATGGTTTTGCAGATTAATTGAAAGAGTTATTTTTGCATTCCTTTTCAAAAAAGAATCATGGCAAATCATAAATCAGCGGAGAAAAGAATCCGGGCAAATGAAACAAAGCGTGTAAGAAACCGCTATCAGGCAAAAACTACGCGTACGTCTGTAAAGAAATTGATCACCACCACTAAGAAGGATGAAGCTCAGACGCTTCTTAACGAAGTATCCGGTATGATCGATAAATTAGCAAAGAAGAACGTTATTCATTGGAAAAAAGCAGCTAACCAGAAGTCAAAACTGGCTAAGCGTGTTAACAAACTAGCTTAATTCTTACGTAGATATTTTTATTTTTCCCTTCCTACTTTCGGGTATGAAGGGTTTTTTTATTGCCTTTTTTTGCCTTTCTGAAGGATTAACTAAAAAAATTAGTATTAAATCTAAAAACCTGAGAGTAAATTTTTACCTTAGGTTAATGATCATAGATGATGCCAGAACACTTAATATCAAAAGCTGGTCGCCCGAAGACCGCCCCAGAGAAAAATTAATTTTGAAAGGCACCCCTTCCTTGTCGGATGCGGAACTGATCGCCATCCTTATCGGCTCCGGTACTGCCAATCTCAGCGCGGTGGACGTGTCTAAGAAAATCATGCAGCAGGCAAATAACAACCTCAACGACCTGGCTAAGCTTTCAGTCAGAGACCTCATTAAAATTAAAGGCATTGGTGAAGCTAAAGCCATCACTATCGTATCGGCCTTAGAACTGGGCCGCAGAAGAAAAGAGCAGGATGTAAATGAAAAACCCCGGCTAAGCAGTTCCAAAGATTCATTTGATCAGCTAAAAGGTGATTTGATGGACCTGCCACATGAAGAATTCTGGGTACTGCTTCTTAACCGGGCCAACCGGTTGATAAAGAAAAAGCGGGTGAGTGAAGGAGGCGTGAGCGGAACGGTAGCTGACCCAAAAATCATTTATAAAATGGCTATCGAGGAACTGGCAAGCGGTGTGATCGTAGCCCATAATCATCCCTCAGGCAATCTCATAGCAAGCCAAAGCGATCTTGAGCTTACCAAAAAACTAAAGGAAGCAGGTAAACTGCTAGAAATACAGCTCCTCGATCACATTATCGTAGCTGGCTCAAAATATCTTAGCTTTGCAGACGAAGGTTTAATGTAACAGCATGGTTAGAATTGTTATCCTCGTCATTTTTATTGGTGGTGCCGCTCTTTTGTTCTTCACTAATAGTAAAAAGACACAAGCCGCTACCAAAAGAACGTCCGTAGATTCCGCAGCTGTTCTTTCTGAGGTAAAAATAAACGTTACGAAGCTTGATGATCCGAAATGGGATGAACTGTTGGCTCAATATGAAGGCTTCATTCAGCAATCCATCGACAACGGCCTGGCACCGGGAGCAGCAGCAGTAATCATCAAAGATTCTTCCATTGTATTTCTTAAAGGCTTTGGCCATCGCAATACCACTACGAAAGACCCCGTGGATGAGAACACCGTTTTTCGCCTGGGTTCAGTATCCAAATGTTTTGCATCAGTACTCAGCGGCATGCTGGTGCAGGAGAATGTTTTTAATTGGGATGATCGTATCGTTCGCTATCTTCCCCGCTTCGCACTGAAAACAAAAGAGCAAACAGAAGGTGTTTCGCTCCGTCACATCTTATCTCATACTACAGGACTTCCTTACCACGCTTTTACCAATCTGGTAGAAGAGGGCAACTCGTTAGATACCATGGTGTATCACTTACGCGAACTCGACCTGTTGGGTAAACCCGGAGAGCTTTATAGTTATCAGAATGTAGCTTACAGCATTATCGGCCAGGTCATTCAATCAGCTACCGGCAAAACCTATGAAGCCATGATGCAGGAAAAGATTTTCACTCCGCTCCACATGACTCATGCCTCACTTAATTATCAGGCCATTCGTCACGAAAAGAATATGGCGCTCCCACATCGCCATACTGCACAGGGATGGATCACCAGCGCGTTATCTCCCACCTATTATAATGTAGGGCCGGCCGGAGGGATTAATGCAAGCATCAGCGATATGGGGCTTTTCCTTACTTCGCTTACACGGGACCAAAACCCATTGATTGACTCATTGACACGTCAGCAGATCTTTCATCCCTTTGTAAAGGCCTCTGCTAAAAACCGTCATTTCTACAGCTGGAAAAGACCTACTTCTGCCTATTATGGAATGGGATGGCGCATCATCAACTTTAAAGATGATGTGGTGTATTACCATGGCGGATACGTGAACGGATTCCGAAGTGAGATCGCTATTCACCCTAAAGAACATATTGCCATCTGTGTTTTGGTTAATTCGACAGGGCCGTTGGCTGATCAGGCGATACCTGAGTTCTTTAAAAAATACGACCAGGTATTGATGACCACCGGTAAGTCATTTCAAGCACCCCGCCCTCCTGCTCCCTGATTTCTTCTTATGAACACAAAAAAGGTTTTTCCGGTCATCATAGGAGTTGCCGTTGTGGCATTCCTGATTTATTCCTTTAGCAGCGGCACAGAGTCCTCACAACAATATGCTGAGGAAATAAAAAAAGAAAGGCTGGAAAAAGATGACTTTATGAAAAATGATGAAGGGTCCCCATTCAATGATTCAACCGTTACCTTTTCGCCCCTTCATTATTTTGAGCCCGATATAAAGTTCAGAGTGAATGCCGACCTTGAGCCAATAGAAAATAAAAAGATGATCGTATTGCCAACCAGCGATGGTAAGGAAAAAAAATACCTCGAATACGCTTACGCCACTTTTAAACTGGAGGGAGTAAAAAACAAATTGCTTATCCTGGAAATTATTGATATGGGACCTTATAAAGGAACTTTATTTCTTGCCTTTGCAGATGAGACCAGCGCAAGGGAAACCTATGGAGCCGGTCGCTACTTAGATCTGAAAAAAGTACCCGGTGCGGCCACCATCACGCTTGATTTCAACAAAACCTATAATCCTTACTGTGCCTATTCAGAGCGGTTTTCCTGCCCTTTTCCGGTAAAAGAGAACGTGCTCAAAGTGCCTATCTATGCGGGCGAGAAAACATTCCATTAATATCATCGAACAAGCACGCTGACAACTTTGGAAATAGAGATTACAGATTGCTTGGAAACTGTTATTTTTGATTCTTCTATTTACTGCATTACATGAAAATCGCGTACAACTGGCTAAAGCAATACATCGATATATCCGAATCGGCTGAAGAAATCGGAAAGGTACTTACTGCCACCGGTCTTGAAGTAGAAAGCGTAGAACCACACGAAACAGTCAAGGGTGGTCTTAAAGGATTGGTAATCGGTGAAGTGCTCACTTGCGTGAAACATCCTAATGCAGATAAACTCTCGCTCACTACCGTTGATGCAGGTGGTGAACGGCCTTTACCTATTGTATGTGGCGCAGCTAATGTCGCTCCAGGGCTTAAAGTAGTGGTCGCTCTTCCCGGCACAACGGTATATCCCACCAAAGGAGATCCTTTCACTATCAAGCTGGCCAAGATTCGCGGTGAGCAAAGTGAAGGAATGATTTGTGCGGAAGATGAAATCGGATTAGGCGAAAGCCATGCAGGAATTATTGTATTGAATACAAAAGTGGCCAACGGAACTCCGGCCGCTTCGTTTTACAATATCGAATCGGATTATATTTTGGAAATCGGGCTTACCCCCAACCGTGCCGATGCAGCCTCGCATGTGGGTACTGCGCGTGATATTAAAGCCGCACTGAATCGCAAATTGAACTTACCATCAGTGGATAGCTTTAAGGTCGATGATCAAAGTTTAGTTATCCCGGTAGTGGTGGAAAACACGGAAGCCTGTCCGCGTTATTCCGCAATAACCTTATCAGGAATCACTGTTAAGGAGTCGCCCGACTGGCTGAAGAACAGATTGCTTTCCATTGGACTTACTCCTATCAATAACATTGTTGACATCACCAACTTCATTTGCCATGAATTGGGCCAGCCTCTTCATGCCTTTGATGCCGATGAGATAGCGGGTGGCAAAGTGGTTGTAAAGACACTGGCAGCCGGAACAAAATTTATCACACTGGATAACAAAGAACGCACACTTACTTCCAATGATCTGATGATCTGCAATGGTAAAGAAGAAGGTATGTGTATTGCGGGTGTGTTCGGTGGAATCAAATCGGGCATATCATCAGCCACCAAAAACATTTTCCTTGAAAGTGCTTACTTCTCTGCAGACTATGTACGCAGAACAGGAATGCATCATCAGCTGAAGACCGATGCTTCCTTTCGTTATGAGCGTGGCACTGATCCCAACATTACAGTGTACGCGTTGAAGCGTGCTGCTTTGTTGATTAAAGAACTGGCAGGAGGAAAAACATCTTCAGAAATCATTGACGTTTATCCAACGAAAATAGAAAACCGCACCTTCACGGTGAAAGACAAAAACATTAACCGGCTGATCGGGAAAATACTTCCCCGTGAAATGGTTTTTGGTATTCTTGAAAACCTGGACATTCAAGTCAGCGATAAGAAAGAGGATACCTTTACGGTTACTGTTCCTCCTTACCGTGTAGACGTAACTCAGGAAGCAGACATCGTTGAAGAAATCCTGCGCATCTACGGATTGAATAACATCGCGCTGTCGGATACAGCCGGTTCGGATTACATTTCTAATTTCCCCGAGAAAGATATTAATAAATTCAGGAGAACGTTAGGTGAAATGCTGGTAGCAAATGGATTCTATGAAATCCTTACCAATTCGTTGACCAACGCAGCTTACCAGCAAAAACATCAGTTGAAGTTTGAAGGAGAACCCGTTGAAATTCTGAACAAGCTAAGCGAAGAGCAAGGCATACTTCGCCAGACGATGTTATTTACAGGTCTCGAAGTTTGTAATCATAATATAAATCGCAGGCAGAAAGATCTGAAGCTCTATGAGTTTGGAAAGATCTACTGGAAGAGCGAAGGCAAGTACTTCGAACAGGAGCGCCTCGCACTGTATGTAACAGGAAATAATGAAACAGAGAACTGGCAAAATAAAACACATGCGGTTACCTATCACGATCTGGCACAACACGTCACTCAGCTACTTGAAAAATCATCGATCAAAGATTTCAAACAAGAGAAGCTGAATGATCCTTTGTTTGATTATGGAATGAAAATTTTCAAAGGCAAAAAAGAAATCGGAAAAATAGGTAAGGTAAAAACGGCTTTACTGAAAGATTTTGGCATCAAACAGGAAATATTTTATGCCGACTTAGATACGGTCTTGCTTTTCAATCCGGCAAATCCTAAGTTCGATGTGCAGGAAGTATCGAAGTTCCCTGAAGTAAGACGCGACCTGTCGCTGGTGCTGGATAAGCAGGTGACATTTGCGGAGATCAGGGAGCTGGTGCTGGCCACAGAAAAGCGATTGATTAAAGACATTATTGCTTTTGATGTGTATGAGGGAGATAAGATTCCACAAGGAAAGAAAGCCTATGCACTGGGCTTTACACTGCTGGATGAAACCAAGACCCTCACCGATGAGGAGATTGAAAAAACGATGAGCAAACTGATGGGCGCATTTGAACAGAAAATGCAGGCCATCATTAGAAAATAAAATTAAAGCAACATAGACTTAGTATGGATCAGGAATTATTGAAAACCAATCTCAACGGACTTGAGCGTAAGATTTTGGTGTTGCTCAATGAACATAAAGCCCTTAAAGACGAAATGAAGGGGTTAAAATTAGAAAACCACGAACTTAGAGGTGACCTGAGAAGGCGGGACGAGCAGTTGTCCAATTTTAAGAATCAGATTAAAATCACTAAGATTGTGGATAATATTAACCCGGAAGACGGAAGTGTTTCGGAGTTGAAGAAGAAGGTGGACGAGTATATTCGCGAGATCGATAAATGCATTGCCCACCTAAGCCAATAAGCTGTTTGTAGAAAATTTTAATGGAAGAACTCTCTATAAAAATTAAGATTGCTGACCGCGAATACCCTATGAAGGTAAAGCGCCATGAAGAAGAGCGTGTGCGGGCAGCAGGAAAGCTCATTAACGAAAAGCTGAAATCCTACAAAGAGCAATTTGGCATTGATGATAAGCAAGACCTGTTAGCGATGGTAGCCTTTGACTGCCTGGTACAAAAACAGGCCACAGAAGAAACCCACCAGGTAATCGATCAGACTGTTTTTGAAAAAGTCAATCACCTGAGTCATTTGGTTTCGCAAGCTATCCTCTGATTTTCTTCTCCTCCCGCTCATTTCCGAAAAACCCGCTCAGGCGATTCAAGGGAATTCCAGGGTTAATTTGTTTAACCTATAAATTTTAATCAACATGGAAATAACCATACTGGAATTGACCATCATTGCCCTGGCAAGCTTAGTGGTGACGATCATCCTGAGCATTATCATTGGCAATGTGCTTTTCAAGCGCAGGCAGAAAAAGAGCGAGACTGATGCGCAGGACAAAGCCAAGCTTATCATAAAAGAAGCGGAGCTTCAAGCTGAAACCATTAGAAAAGACCGGGTACTGGAAGCCAAAGAAAAATTCCTGAAGATGAAACAGGAATTCGAAGAGGACACCAACCGGAAGAAAAATCAAATCATTGCGAACGAGCAAAAAATAAAACAACGTGAAGGCCAACTTTCCAAAGAGCTGGAAACCATCAAACGCAAGGAATCAGAAATAGACGAAGAGAAACAAAGCCTTGCCCAGCAGCATGAGCTGGTTAAAAAACGCAAGGAAGAGCTGGACAAGTTCAATGCCCAGAAAGTAGCGGTGCTCGAAAATATCTCCAAGCTAACGGCTGACCAGGCACGTGATCAATTGGTGGAGTCAATGAAAGGTGAGGCTACAACTAAGGCCAGTTCCTTTATCAAAGACATTATGGAACAGGCTAAGCTAACCGCCACCAAAGAAGCCAAGAAAATTGTGGTGGAAACCATACAGCGTACCGCTACCGAACATGCCGTTGAAAACTGTGTATCTATTTTCAATATTGAAAGTGACGATATCAAAGGAAAAATCATCGGACGTGAAGGGCGAAATATCCGTGCGCTGGAAGCAGCTACCGGTGTGGAGTTCATCGTTGATGATACCCCGGAGGCCATTATCATTTCAGGATTCGATCCTGTACGAAGAGAGATTGCTCGTCTATCGCTGCACCGCCTGGTACAGGACGGGCGTATTCACCCTGCACGTATCGAAGAAATTGTAGCGAAGACTACCAAAAATATTGAAGACGAAGTCATTGAAATTGGAGAACGCACGGTAATTGACATGGGAATCCATGGTCTTCATCCTGAACTGGTGAAAATGATAGGACGCATGCGTTTCCGTTCTTCTTATGGACAAAACCTTTTACAGCACTCCCGCGAAGTAGCCAATCTTTGTGCCATCATGGCTGCCGAGCTGGGCCTGAATGTAAAGCAGGCAAAACGTGCAGGACTTCTTCATGATATCGGTAAAGTATGGCCGGAAGAATTGGAAAAACCTCATGCTATCGTAGGTATGGAGCTGGCCATGAAATACAAAGAACATCCGGTAATCTGTAATGCCATTGGAGCTCACCACGATGAAATTGAAATGACCAGCATCATCTCTCCTATCGTTCAGTCGTGCGATGCCATCTCCGGAGCACGGCCGGGTGCGAGACGTGAAGTGATGGAACAGTATATCAAGCGTCTGAGAGAGCTGGAAGAAGTAGGCCTGAGCTTTGAAGGCGTTGAGAAGTGCTATGCCATACAAGCCGGTCGTGAGCTGCGTGTGATGGTGGATGCAGAGAAAGCAACCGATGATCGTGCTGCACAACTCAGTTTTGATATATCACAGAAAATCGAACGCGACATGCAGTATCCAGGCCAGATCAAAGTAACGGTGATCCGTGAAATGAGAAGCGTGGCGTACGCGAAGTAGAAACCCAATATGAATACATCTGAGAAAGGCTGTCTTGAGAAAGACGGCCTTTTTTGTGCTACTCTACCACTCCAATTTATCGGGATCCTGATAAGTATTCCAAAACGTTAATAGATCAATGTGTTTATCATCTACTATTTTGAAATAAAGAATAATCCGTTTATGTACAACGCATTTATAAACCTTATCCTTAGGACGATATAACGGGTATATTTCAGGACTGCTTTTAATTATCTGCAAAGCCTCCTCTACACGGTCTAAAAAATCATTAATAACCTGATCGCTCCATTCTTCGGAAAGATACTTGAGATTTTGATCGAAAGTCTTCTTTGATTCTAAAGACCAACGCAAAATGTAATTCATGCCTTATAACGGGCCCGAATTTCCTTCATTACTTGTTCGTGCGGTATCACCTTTCCTAACGAGGACTCTTTCAATCCCTTGTCAATAGAAGCTTCTAATGCTTCATCTTCGGATCTCTGTTTACTTAACCCAAAGTCCAAAAGATTTTTAACAGCTCTGATTAAAGATAAATCACGAACCTCTTTAAAGCGTTTTATCACTTCTGCTTTTTCTTCTTGAATATTCATGGCACATCCCGCTTTTCATACCTTTAAAGATAATAATTCCATGTTACTTTTTTGTCCATTCATCAAGCTACCTTCTGACGTTTCATTGAATCAAACGGATATCTCATAGACTTTAGAACCAGATTTGCTTAATTTTTTTTAAACGGCAAGGTATTTCCATCGATTGCGGTTATTTTTAACAAAAACACGTAATGATGAGGGGCATACTTGTATTATTTTTTTTGCTCTCCTGCTGGCTTTCCATGGCTCAATCATTACAAAACGATTCTTCTTTTGTAAGTGAAGCTAAAAAAAACTCGGTTAAGCTTTATTCCAAAGTAACTGGTCCCCAGTCTCACATCTACAATGGCCACGCTTATATCGAATACCGGCAGCAGGAGGAAGAACATCCTTATTTTATTGATGAATGGCTGGATGGTACTGTTGTCTATGAGGATGAGTTATATGAAAACATCCCCTTGCTTTATGATATCAGCAATGATGAGATCATCACCGATCACCGGTACAATGTGAATAAGATCCAGCTCATCGGCAGTAAGGTCAAAAGCTTTACCCTGCAAAAGCACCGTTTTGTTAATCTCAACGAAGAAAATATCCCTGCCGGCTTTTATGAGATTTTATACGATGGCCAAACCAAAGTGTACGCCCAATGGAGAAAGGTGCTACAGGAGACAATCACCGCGCAAACAATAGAAAGACGATTTGATGATAAGACCCTTTATTTTATCCGCAAAGACGGAAAGATGATTTCTGTAAAAAGTAAAAAATCGGTACTGGATGTATTTGCTGACAAGAAATCAGAGTTAAGAAAGTTTCTTCATGCGAATCCTACTCCGTTTAAAGCCGACCGCGCTAAAAATATAAGTCAAATGGCCCAACACTACGATCAATTACACCCCTAATGAAGGCTGGTTTTTACACATCCCTGATTGCGCTGCTGCTATCCTTCTCTTCCTACGCACAGGAAACCAAAACCGTTTCGGGGAACTTCACTTCGCTTACCTTCGATCAATTGGTGAACGCCATCGAGCAGCAGACCAGCTACCGGTTTTTCTATAAGCCTACGTGGACGGATAGTGTCTCCGTTACTCTGAACGTAACCAACGAGAAAGTATCTAAGGTACTGGAGCTGGCACTGGAAGGAACCGACCTTCATTACAGTATTATCGATAACGCTATTTACATCTTAAAAGAGCGGCAGTTACTGACCGAATTACCGGCTGATTTTTTCAATGAAGGAAAAATTGTCGTACGTGAATCCACTCCGTTCGATTTCAGCGAATACGAACGTCTGGAAAAACTAAAGAAGCAGGCGGAAGAACGTACCTATGCCATTGGCACGAAGACTACTAATATGCAGGGCAGCGCCACACTTACAGGCACCGTGAAAGACATTAAATCAGGTGAGGCGATTGTAGGTGCTGCTGTTTTTGTAGAGAATCCCACAGTAGGTGTAGCTACTGATCAGTTTGGGCATTATTCCATTACACTCCCGAAAGGCCGTCATCAGATAAAGGTGAAAAGTGTGGCCATGAAAAATACGCAGCGCCAGATTATACTTTATGCGAATGGCAAACTGGACATTGAACTCGAAGAAGAAATCACCCCGCTGAAAGAAGTATTAGTTCAATCGGAACGCGATGCAAAAGTCACCAACATGCAGATGGGAGCTGAGCGGTTAGACATCAAAACCATGAAACAAATGCCACTGGCTTTGGGAGAAACCGATGTAATGAAAGTAGTGCTTGCCTTGCCGGGCGTGCAGTCGGTGGGGGAAGGCACGGTTGGGTTGAATGTGCGCGGAGGGGCCACCAATCAAAACCTGATTTTGTTTAATGATGCCATTGTTTACAACCCATCACACTTATTCGGGTTCTTTTCTACATTCAATCCGGATGTACTAAAAAGTGTAGAGCTTTATAAAAGCGGTATTACTGCGGATTATGGCGGCCGGCTTTCTTCGGTACTGGATGTTCAGTCGCGCGAAGGAAACCTCAAGAAATTTTCAGGGTCTGGCGGTATCAGCCCAATCACCGGACGACTCACGCTGGAAGGGCCTATCATTAAAGAACGCACTTCTTTTCTTATTGGTGTGCGCTCTACGTATTCCGACTGGATATTAAAAAGACTGGATGATCCGGGTTTACGAAACAGTCAGGCTTCTTTCTATGACCTCACTGCCAACATCAGTCACAAGTTTAATACGAATAACAGTCTCCAGCTATCGGGCTATATCAGCAAAGATAAATTCAAGCTTAACAGCGACACTATTTATAGCTATAGCGATCGCAATGCGTCCATTAAATGGAAATCGGTTTTCAATCCCAAATTATACGGAGTATTTACAGGTACATTCAGTGAATACAGCTATTCGATTAATACAGAAATAAATCCGGTAAATGCATTTCAGATGGACTTCTCCATCAAGCAATTCAATGCAAAGGCCGACTTCACTTATTTTCTTACCCCCAGGCATACGCTGAGTGCGGGCGCAAGTTCTATCCGTTATGGGTTGTCGCCAGGAAATTTCAAACCATCCGGCAGCGAGTCGCTGGTTACTCCTGACGTGCTGCAGGATGAACAGGGTCTTGAAAGCGCAGTCTATGCAGGTGATGATTTTGAAGTCAGTCCAAAGCTTTCATTTTATTTTGGTCTTCGTTATTCGTTTTATCAGTACCTGGGGCCCAGAGATGTTTATCAATACGCTCCTGGCGCTCCCCGTCAGGAGAACAATATCCAGGACACAATACACTATGGTTCTGGCAAATCGATTGCCAGCTATGGCGGACCTGAACCGCGAGTATCTGCACGCTATATGTTGTCGGACAACTCTTCCATCAAGTTCAGTTACAATAAGACCCGTCAATACATTCAAATGCTTTCCAACACTACGGCCATTACGCCAACGGATATCTGGAAGCTAAGCGACTCTTACATAAAGCCACAGTCCGGTGATCAGGTTTCGATCGGATATTATAAAAATCTGAAAGGCAATACCATTGAAACATCGGTGGAAGCGTATTATAAAACCATGCACAACACGGTAGATTATAAAAACGGAGCGGTGCTTTTGCTCAATCACCATCTGGAGACAGATGTACTGGCAGCACAAGGTAAAGCATACGGGGTGGAATTCTTAGTCAAAAAATCATCGGGCAAAGTGAATGGATGGCTAAGCTATACGTATTCGCGCTCTTTCCTTAAAACTAAAAGCGATTTTTCCTCCGAGACCATCAACCGGGGAGAATATTATCCAAGCAGTTATGATAAACCTCATGCAGTAAACTTCATTGGCAATTATAAATTCAGCCGAAGGTTTAATTTCTCACTCAATCTGATTTATAGTACCGGAAGACCAATCACTCTTCCCATTGCCAAGTATGAGCTGGAGGGAACCAGCCGCGTATATTATTCTGATCGTAACCAATACCGGATACCCAACTACTTCCGTTCCGACATTTCCATTAATGTAGAGGGAAATCACAAGATCAAAAAGCTGGCACACAGCTCGTGGACGTTTGCCGTTTATAATCTTACCGGAAGAAAAAATGCATACTCGGTATTCTTTGTCTCTCAAAAAGGAGTGATCAACGGGTACAAGCTCTCCGTGTTCGGTCAACCTATTCCCACCATCACTTATAACTTCAAATTTTAAGGATGGCTTCTCCAAAATCATATTGGAAGATCATTCTTATCTTACCCCTGGTGACAGGATGTCTTGAGCACTATGATCCACCCGTATCGAACGACAAGGTCGGATTTTTGGTCGTGGATGGATTTATAAATACCACGTTGCAATCTGCATCTGTAAAGCTTACCGATGCATTAGGTCTTTCTCTGAGCAAATCCTTTCCTGCTGTAACACAGGCTAAAGTGAGCATTGAAGAAGAGGGTGGCAATTTCATTTCGCTTTCAGAAAAAGAAAACGGCAATTATGAAATCAACTATTCCTTCGTCAATACCAAAAAATACCGCCTTCATATACAGCTGCCTGACGGACGTAACTATCAATCGGAGTACATACAACCCTTAACAGTCCCACCGCTGGACAGTATTACCTGGAAGGGGCATGCTAACGGGGTTACGATTTATGCCAACGCCCATGATGACACTAACCAAACCCGGTATTACAAATGGAGATATACCGAAACCTGGTCATACAATTCCTTTTTTTACTCTTATTATAAACTGGAAGGAGGACAAGCTGTTTTTCGCACTCCGGAAGAATCCATCTATTACTGTTGGGGTAATGAGCCTTCCACTACTATCCTTGTAAACGCAACTACCCAGCTGGATAAAGATATTGTTCACGAATTTCCTCTGACCATTGTGCCCAGGGGATCACGAAAGCTTTCGAGGATATATAGCATCCTGGTAGAGCAAAGAGCGTTGGATGAAAAAGTGTACAACTACTGGATACAACTTCAGAAAACAACAGAAAGCCTGGGCGGCCTTTTCGATCCGCTCCCATCGCAAGTGACGGGCAATATTTATAATGAAAACGATGCATCGGAAACGGTGCTCGGCTACTTCAGTGGAGGCAATGTTCAGCAAAAAAGAATTTTCATAGAATTCAACGACTTACCCGACAATTTACGGGCGTTCGACTCGGGTGGAAATTGTGAAAAGGGAAGCATCAAAGCGGATAAATTAAGTGAATTAGGTAGCGATAAATTACTTCTCCAATCGTTTGGAGCGAATGTCATTGAAGGGTATATCACTTCTTCTATTGATTGTGTCGACTGCAGAACATTTGGAGGAACGACCACCAAACCGGATTTCTGGCCATGATAAAAAAAACCTATCATTCCTCCGTCCTGTTTTTATCACTCCTGTTTCTGGAGGGATGCATTGATCCGTATAGCATCTCTGTTTCGGATGGAACGATGAACCTGCTCGTCATTGATGGATTTCTTAATACCTCCACACAATCTGTTTCCGTAAAGCTCTCCCGTGCTCAGGGTATTGCTGTAAAAGAATCCTATCCTCCGGTGACACAGGCAAGCGTTATACTTGAAGATGAAGATGGCCATACCACGGAGCTCACCGAAAAAGAAAAAGGTGATTACGATGTGAGTTTGACATCGCTTACTGTATCTAAAAAATACCGGCTTCGGATACAGCTGCCTGATGGCGAAAAGTATTTGTCCGAATACATCCGGCCTTTAATTTCACCGCCTCTGGATAGTGTTTCGTGGAAGCCTCACGAAGAGGGCATTACTATTTATGCGAACGCCCATGATGCGACCAACCAGACCCGTTACTATAAGTGGCAATACACCGAGACCTGGTCTTATTATGCACGGTTTTACTCCTTCTTTAAGTTGGTGGACGGAGAGCCCATCTATCGGACGCAGGAAGAGAACATCTATTACTGCTGGGGTACCGAAGAATCATCTACCATTTTAGTTACTTCTACTACCCGATTGGGTCAGGACCGGGTGAATGAGTTTCCGCTTACCTTCGTTGCAAAAGGGTCCAGGAAAGTTTCAAAGATTTACAGTATCCTGGTAGAGCAAAGAGCGATCGATGAAAAAGCTTACGATTACTGGACGCAACTTCAAAAGACAACCGAAAACCTGGGTGGTCTGTTCGATCCGATGCCCTCGCAGGTGAAGGGGAATTTCTACAATGAAAACAATACCTCTGAGCCTGTGCTGGGCTATTTCAGTGGAGGTTCCGTAGAGCAAAAAAGAATCTACATCAACTTCAACGATTTGCCAACCCATCTTTTAGTAAACGAGTATGGAAAGCAATGCGAAATAACAGAAGTCTTGGTTGAAGATCTGTATAAGCTTCCCTACGACAAAGTATTACTCGAATCCTTTGGACAATTTGTAATCCTGGGATATACTGTATCTACCACCGAATGTGCCGACTGCACATCCTTCGGAGGAACCACCACCAAACCGGATTTCTGGCCATGATAAAAAGAATTTCTTATTTCAGCTTACTGCTTGTCTCTTTGCTCTCTTTGGCAAGATGCATTGATCCATATAGTGCTCCTGTTTCTAATGAGAATGTAGATATTCTTGTTATTGATGGATTTCTGAATAGCACCGGAAATTCGGCCTCCGTAAAACTATCCAAAGCCATTCCGCTTTCTGTCAATCAGGCTTATAAAAGAGAAAAGAAGGCCACCGTTACTATAGAGGAAGAAAACGGAGCGATCTATAACCTGGTTGAAAAAGACACCGGAGTGTATGAATCTTCAAACATGAACATTAACAGCTTAAAGAAATACCAGCTTCATATACGCACCGAGGGAGGGAAGGAATACCGCTCTGACTTCATTGAACTAAAACAGTCGCCACCCATCGATAGTATTACCTGGAAGCCCGCCATCGATGGTGTCACGATCTATGCCAATACACATGACACTTCCGAAAGTACACATTATTACCAGTGGACCTATTCAGAAACATGGGAATATAATTCAGATTTCTATTCCGCATTCAAAATTATGAATGGCACAGTTGTGCCCCGGCCACCCGCAGAAAGCATCTACATCTGCTGGACGACAGCTGCCTCAACAAAGATTTCGATTAACTCCACGTTACGTTTGTCCAGCGATGTTGTACGTGATTTCTCTTTGACTTCCATTGAAAAAGGATCAAAAAAAATATCCAGAAAATACAGCATACTTGTGCAGCAAAAAGCGCTTACCGAACAAGCCTATAGCTATTGGCAGCAGCTTCAGAAAACAACAGAAAACTTAGGAGGGCTGTTTGATCCTTTACCTTACCGATTACTTAGTAATGTGTACAACGTAAACGACTCTTCAGAACCTGTTCTGGGTTATTTTAACGGAGGAGGGGTAAGCGAAAAAAGAATCTTCATTAGCGTTACCGACCTTCCCAATTATCTCTTATCTGCCTATCGCTCTCCATGTGTACAGGATACGATACCTGTCAACGACATATCCAAATATGGGAGTGCTACATTACTTACTTCCTCCGTAGGCGAACCTATAGTTACCGGATACTTAACTACATCCAGTTCCTGCATTGACTGCAAGGCAAACGGTGGTACCACAATTAAACCTGAATTCTGGCCATGATAAAAGTATATCAACGCATAGTGGTAAGTATTCTCTGCTTGTCGGGTGCCTTGGGTGCATATGCGCAGCAGGTTCAGCCAGATAGTGTCATTAAAAAATTTGACTACTATCGGAGACAGGTGCTACAGGAAAAAATCTATGCGCACGTTGATCGTACATTTTACCTGACGGGGGAAACGATGTGGGCAAAGATCTACACGGTCGATGCTTCCTTCCATCACTTTTCCGATGTCAGCAAAGTGGCCTATCTTGAAATTCTCGACAAAGACAACGATGCGGTGCTTCAAACAAAGATTGAACTCAAAGAAGGAATGGGAGACGGATCATTATTCCTGCCTGCATCATTAACATCGGGCAATTACACTGTACGGGTATACACCAACTGGATGAAGAACTTCAGCCCGGAGTTTTATTTTCATCAGTCCATAACGATTGTCAATTCCTTTGTAAAAACAGAATCGGGTGGAAGCGTCACCCCTTCCTATGATGCCCAATTCTTTCCCGAAGGCGGCAACCTCGTAGCGGGCCTGAAAAGTAAAGTCGCTTTCCGTGTGACCGATGCATCGGGGAAAGGAATTGAATTTAACGGGGCAGTTATTGATGATCATAACGATACCCTTGCCCGGTTCAAACCTCTTACGTTTGGTATTGGCCATTTCGATTTTACACCTGATGCCAGTAAAAAATATAAAGTAATCATTCGCGATGCAAAAAGAGTAAGCAGTACATTCTCACTGCCGGAAGTAAAAACCGGCGGCTATGTTATGAATGTGGAAGACAAAGGAGATCAGGTAGAAATTAAAGTGACAAGCTATCCGGCTGAATCCAACCTGGTGCATCTCTTTGCTCATGCACGTGAGATCATCACCAGGGCGGAAACAAAAATATCTCAGTCCGGAACGACACTGTTTCAAATCAACAAAAAGGAGCTTTCCGATGGGATCTCCCATTTCACCATCTTCAATGCACAGCTGCAACCTGTAGCAGAACGACTCTTTTTCAAACAACCGGAAAAAAAGCTGAACATCACTGCACAATCGGTACAAAAACAATATGAGCCACGCAGAAAAGTAACATTAAACTTACAGACCAGTTTACCTGCTCATCTTTCCTTATCGGTTTACAAAGCAGATTCCCTGCCCTCGTTACCGCGCGAGTCTATTTCCGAATACCTCTGGCTCACCTCTGATCTCAGAGGTAATATTGAGTCGCCTGGATATTATTTTTCTGCGGATACTCCTGCCGTTAAAGAAGCACTGGATAACCTTATGCTCACCCATGGATGGAGGAGATTTAACTGGACTGATGTACTGACTAAAAAAATCTCTACTCCATTCTTACCCGAATACCGCAATCATTTCATCACTGGCAAAATAGCCGATGCTGCCGGTGAGCCTGCTCTTGGGATTATGACTTATATGGCTTCACCGGGTAAAGTAATTAATGTTTACGGATCAAGAAGCAGCACAAGCGGTGAGTTCTTTTATGAAGTGAAAGATTTTTACGGTGACCGGAAAGTAATTGTACAAACCAACACCCGCCAGGACAGTACCTATCAGCTTACTGTCAACAGTCCTTTTTCAAATCATTATTCCGCTCATCGCAATAGTTTGTTTCAGCTATCTCCCTCGCTTGAAAAGCAATTGCTTTCCCGAAGTATTTCCATGCAGTTGCAAAATATTTATTTCCGTGAAGAATCAAACCGGCAGACTAAAATCACAGTAGATAGCATTCCCTTTTATGGCAAACCGGACGAATCCTACCGGCTGGATGATTTTACCCGTTTTCCTATCATGGAAGAAGTGATGCGTGAATATGTACCAGGAGTATTAGTACGCAAACGCAAAGACGGATTTCACTTTATGGTGTTGGACAATGTAAACAAGTCGGTGTTCCGCGAAGATCCGATGATCTTGCTGGATGGTGTCCCTGTTTTCAATGTAGACAAAATCATGGAGTTCGATCCGTTAAAAGTAAAAAGACTGGATGTCGTTGACCGGCAATATTACCTGGGCGCATTGGTGTTTCCCGGCATCGTAAGCTATGCTACCTACTATGGAGATCTGCGTGATTTCCCGATTGATTCCAGGGCGCTGGTTATTAACTACGAAGGCTTGCAGTTGCATCGCGAATTCTATTCTCCAAAGTATGAGAATCAGAAAGAGCGTGAGAGCCGCGTACCCGATCATCGTACCTCCTTATACTGGAATCCGGACATCATCACAAACCGCGATCAACAATCGATCGAGTTTTATACTTCTGATGTGACGGGCAACTATGAAGCAGTAATTGAGGGTCTGTCCAACGATGGAACACCCGGGAGCACCCTGTACACATTTTCAGTGAGACGGTCCGATCCGTAGTATTCATAGAGTTTCTTACCTTTAACAGAATTAAAAGAAACTATTTTCACGTAAACTTTAAAGGTCCGTGTCGCCTTCCCGTATTGCAGTTAAGATTCTTTTCTTCCTCAATGGATTTATCCATGCCAATTATTTTTCACGCCTGCCCCGCATACAGGAACATTTCAAAGTAGACAACGGCACATTAGGTCTTGTGCTTCTTTCTGCTTCCGTAGGCGCATTACTGGCTATGCCATTCACCGGCTGGATGATCATTCGCAACGGCAGCCGTAAAGTAAGCCTCTTCTCTTCCTATTTCTATTGTGCCTTATTTTTATTTATTCCTCACATGCCAAGTGTGCATGCACTGATGGCTTTGTTCTTTATTATCGGTTTATCTACGGGCATGATGGATGTCGCTATTAATTCGCAGGCCGTAATGGTAGAGCAACAATTGAAGAAACCCATTATGACTTCCTTCCATGCGCTCTTTAGTATAGGCATGATGCTGGGTGCACTGTGCGGATCGCTTTTTTCTCAATTTAAAATTGACCTGCCCATCCATTTCTTTTCCATTGCAGTGGGGAGTGTGGCCGTGGTGTTTGTTGCCCGCTATTACCTGGTGCATGACAAGCCGCTTCAGAAAGATAAAGATACTCCTGCTTTCCGCCTTCCTAATGCGGCCATGGTAAGCATTGGCGTTATTGCTTTTTGCTCCATGCTGGGTGAAGGTGCTATGGCCGACTGGAGTACCAACTATATGGAGAATATTGCCAAAGCCAGCGAAGGCCTTGCTCCACTCGGACTTTCTGCGTTTGCATTGGCAATGACGATTGGAAGGGTATTTGGTGACGGTGCACGCATAAAATTTGGCGATCGTGCATTAATGATTGCCTGCGGACTGATTGCACTTACAGGGCTCAGCATTTTTATTTTATTTACACATCCGTTCATTGTGATTGCAGGATTCTTTATTGTCGGGATTGGTCTTTCCGTGATTGTTCCTATCGCGTACAGCATCGCAGGTAATACCAAAGATCTTCCTCCCGGGGTGGGGTTAGCGATGGTCACTACTGTAGGTTATTCCGGTTTTCTTTTTGGTCCGCCCATCATTGGCTTTCTTGCTGATATTGCCACCCTACGTTACGCACTTTTATTAGTAGGCATTTTGTTTGCTGTGATGAGTGTATTAAGTGTTCGCTATAAATCGTAATTTTCCGTTATGGAAATCAGGCATCAAATCGTTGACAATAAAGGATCGTTCTATATTGAATTGGATGGAGAACGTGTAGCCGAACTGGAGTATTCCAAAGCCGGAGAGCATCGAATTATTATTAGCCACACCGAAGTATCTCCTGTGCTGAAAGGCAAAAGTGCAGGAAAGCAACTGGTGACTGCTGCCGTGGAATACGCACGGAAGAACAACATCAAGATCCTGCCGCTTTGTCCTTTTGCACGTTCGGTATTTGAAAAGGTACCCGCTTTTGCAGATGTATGGGACAAATAATTGTCAGGAGCTCTACCTGTTTCTAAACAACGAGCAAGGATTGAAATGAGGTTTTTATTATCTTTGAAGAGTGTTGATTTAAGGGCATTCAGACATGAAACAATATTTGGTGACGTTTGACGATAGTAAGAACACCGAGGAACCACAGGTTGTATTGCGTGCTTTGCCGGGAGTAGTAGAAGTGACTTCTGTTTCTGTCGATAATTTTGATTCCAAAGACATCTCTAATCCGGGCGCTGCACTTACACCGGATGCAATTGAGAAAATCGCTTTTGCCATGGAATCCGATCTGGATTTTTTAAGCGAGCAAGAGGCTGAAATATACTTAAGCCAGTTGAAGTCAGGATGGAACAAAACTACGCCATAAGATATAACAGAAAGGCGCTTTATGATATCGACAGCATAGAGCAATACATTGTAGAAAAAGGTTATCCATCAACTGCTGTTTCTTATACTACCCGAATTATTGCTCATATCTATAAGCTAAAGGAAATGCCGGAGCGGAATATGCTTTGTAAATTTCCGGCTTTCGCTAAGAGAGGATTTCATTGTTCCGTTTTTGAAAACACCTACATTATTGTCTACCTCATCACCGATCAGACTATTGACGTGAAACGCATTTTTCATGGAAGCCGACTGAATTATTAATTCGCATGCCCATTATTAATTCCAAATACAAAGCTCCCTATTATTTATTCAATGGACATGCCGAAACCATTGTACCCAGCATCTTCCGGAAGATCAAAGATGTTCACTATCAGCGCGAACGCTTGGAATTACCCGATGGCGATTTCCTTGACCTGGACTGGCTGAAGAATGGAAAGGATAAATTAGTGATCCTCTCTCACGGACTGGAGGGAAACACTGACCGCCACTATGTGAAAGGTATGGCAAGGTACTTTGCACAAAATCATTGGGACGTGCTGGCCTGGAACTGTCGCAGCTGCAGTGGTGAGATGAACCGGCTGCCTCGCTTTTATCATCATGGTGATGCTCTTGACCTGAAAGCTGTGATTGATCATGCTGTCGCTAAAAAATACATCACCATTGTGCTCATCGGTTTCAGTATGGGCGGAAGCATGACTTTACGCTACCTGGGGGAAAATCCATCTATGGTTGCTACAGCCGTTAAAGGAGCCGTAGCCTTTTCTGTTCCGTGTGATCTGGTGTCGAGTGTGAATGAGTTAAACAAATCTTCACGAAGCTTTTACAGAGATCGCTTTCTGCGTAAGCTGGGGGAAAAAATCGAATTGAAATCAAAAGTGTTTCCGGAAACCATCCGTCATGAAGGATTCGGGCAGATCAGGTCCTTCGAAACTTTTGATAACCGATATACCGCACCCTTGCATGGCTTTAAAGATGCACGCGACTTTTACATACGCGGTTCGTGTAAGCCGTTCTTATCCTCCATTCGGCTTCCTACCCTTATCGTGAATGCAGCTAACGATCCCTTTCTGACCGAACCCTGTTACCCCACAGAGATTGCCCAGGACAACCCTTTTCTTTTCCTGGAGATTCCGGAACGTGGCGGGCATGTGGGGTTTTCATTGCTACATACTGAGGTAAACTGGATGGAGCTGCGCGCGCTGCAGTTTGTCCGTCAAACGATTAACATCATCGATACTGACTAAACAAGCAGGCGGGCCACCCGTGTCATGGCTTCCTGAGGTGTTTGTCCATTCTCAATATTGAACCGGATCGATTCGATCAGCTCTTTAACGTATTCGCGTTTATAGCCAAACTTCACAGCAAACAAATCGCATAAACGAAGTTCTTCGTGATGAATGTTTTTATCGATGCTCATCATGTGAACCAAATCGTATAGCTGGCTGAATTTCTCTTCCTTATTGGCCGGCAATTCGTATTTTATGCCCTCCGGATTGTTCCTGATCTGCACCAGCTGGCTTTCTGAAATTCCGTTTCTTTTAGCAATGGATTTCAGGAGATCGTATTCGATCGGATCAAAATTGCCGTCTACCACTGCCATTTCAATCAGATTTTTCATGTGACTCTTCACCGTACCCTTTCCCTGATGGAAAAGAGAGAGTATCTCCGAGAATTTCATAAATCGGGTTTTAAGATTAAAGCTCCCGAAAATAATAAAAATCTGATCAATCTCAATTCTCCTTTTTTACCACCTTGCCACCGATCATCACAAACTTCACCCGCTGCAGCTCAGTGATATCGGTAAGGGGGTCGCCCTTTACTGCTATCAAATCCGCCAGCTTCCCTACTTCTATGGTGCCTATTTCCCTTTCTTTTTGAAGCAATTCAGCATTCATTTTTGTGCCTGCCTGTATTGCCTGCATCGGGGTCATGCCCAGATTTACCAGTTCACTAAATTCCCGCGCAGAGAAATCCGGAGCCCAGCCTACATAATCGGTGCCCACTACCACCCTTACGCCCTTCCGTATTGCCAGTGATAACATGTTATCCTTTGTCTTTTCTTCTTTCGATTTCTTACTTAACTCAATTGCTTTTGCCAGCGCCTTACTGTCGGCATACTTCTCTTCAAAAAAAACACCGATCGTTAAGGTAGGAACCAGGTAGGTGCCATGCTTCAGCATCAGGTCAATGCCTTCTTCATCTAAATAGGAAGCATGCTCGATAGAACGCGCCCCTGCCTTCACAGCCATCTTTATTCCTTCGGTAGCATGTGCATGTGCCATCACCGGGCGATGCCTGCGTGCCGCTTCTTCCATCACCGCTTTCAGTTCCTCTTCACTGAAATGAACATCCTGTGGATTATCACCTACCGTCATAAAGGCACCAGTAACCAATATCTTTATCCAGTCACTTCCATTCTTTATCTCTTCCCTTACGGCTTTTCTCATTTCGTCCGGACCATCCGCAATAAGTCCATCTGCGATGACCGGTTGCTCCGGAGAAAGAAAATTAATATCACCTCCGCCACCGGTAACTGAAATGTAATGACCTGCTCCATAAATACGCGGACCAATAAACACACCTCTGTTGATCGCATCACGAATCTCCAGATGCGCATAGCCTACATCAGCATCTCCCGCGATGCGCAGCGTAGTCCATCCCGCATTCAGCAAGTCCTGTACCCGCTTCAGTCCGTCCAGCGCTTTTTGCGCAGAAGAAGCACGAAGATGATTCACCTGGTAATCATCACCCTCAATTAACGGATGAACATGTACATCGATCAGCCCCGGCAAAACGGTATAATTTCCAAGATCAATGACGGAAGCGTCTTTCGGAACAATGTCCTTTCTCCCGATGGCAACAATCTTGCTTCCTTCGATAACAATCGCTGCATTGGAAACCGATTTACCGGTACCATCAATCAATGTCTTGCACAGCAGCGCTGTCTTCTGTGCAAAGGCATGCGAAATAAAAAAAGATAAGAAGAGGAAAGCTGCGTTTTTATAATTCATTGTGAGTAGAGAGAAGACAGGTTATATTGATCGGATTCTTAAAGATGCAGTCGATTACTTCCATCCTTTCCACCCCGGACCCCGAACCACCTTGCCCGGCTTTGATCCTGTGTGTTCTCCATTGCTGAGCACCTGCGTGCCATTGACAAATACATGCACCATACCCGTGCTATACTGATGTGGTTTTTCGAACGTAGCATTGTCTTTAATCGTGGCCGGATCGAAAATGGCAAGATCGGCATAGTAGCCAGGTTGTAATGTGCCTCTTTTCCTGATCTTCATATTGGAGGCAGGCAACGAAGTAAGTTTACGGATGGCTTCTTCCAATGAAATCACTTTCTCTTCACGCACGTATTTCCCCAGAAGGCGGGAGAAGTTCCCGTATGCACGCGGATGTGTATTGGTTTTGATAAACACTCCTTCAGTAGCCAGTGAGCCTGCATCGGAACCAAAGCTTAAATAAGGCAAAGCAATCTGCCGTTTAATGTTGTCTTCGCTCATCATGAAGTAAGCCGTACCAACACGCGTACTGTCAGCAATCACCAGATCCATCGCTGTCTCTTCGGGTGACTTGCCATCTATTTTTGCCACCTCGGCCAGGGTCTTGCCTATAAATTGTTTTAATGAATCGCTGGCAAAGTCAAGCAGCAATACGCGGTCGGGGCTACCAGCCATTAACAAAAGGTTTTCCCACTTGTCGGATGGCTTGCGCATTTCGTCTAATGCTTTCTTGCGGATCGCAGGATTTTTTAAACGCCTGATCCATGCATGAAGTCCTCCCTCCTGCACCCATGGCGGCATTGAGGCATCAAGACCAGTAGCGCCTGCCGTGTAGGTATACATATCGGCCGTGATCTTTACTCCTGACTTGTTCGCGTGATCAATCATAGCGATTACCGAATCCAGTTTGTTCCAGTTGTTATTACCGGCCATCTTCAGGTGATAGATTTCGGCAGGAAGATTTCCTTCTTTGGCGATGCGTATCGTTTCCTGTATCGCACCAAAAATACCGTTGCCTTCGCTGCGCATGTGTGTGATGTACATACCGCCATACTCCCCCGCTACTTTACTAAGCCCGATCAATTCTTCCGTACTGGAATAATTGGCCGGAGCATAGATCAATGATGAGCCTACGCCCAGAGCTCCTTCTTCCATAGCTTGTTTTACCAATGCTTTCATGCGCGTCATCTCCTCTGCATTGGGGAGCCGGTTATCATACCCCAATTCGTGCACACGCACTGTGGTAGCCCCGATGAAGGAAGCCACATTCGGAGCAATGCCTCTGCGTTCCAGCGACTCCAGGTATTCACCCAGCGTAGTCCAGTCGATATCGTATTTATAGTCCGGGTTTCTGCGCATGTCTTCCTGCGCCTCGGCTTTCATTTTCTCATTGAGCGGCCCCATCGAGCCACCTTCACCAAACACTTCCAGCGTTACACCCTGGCGGATATCGCCTTGCGAATTGCCATCCAAAATCAGCGACTCGGTAGCCCAACTCAGCATATTGATAAATCCCGGGGCAACAGCCAGTCCTTTTACATCGATTTCTTTTTTACCAGTGGCCTTCGAGAGATCTCCAATGATAGCAATGGTATCGACATTGATGCCCACATCGGTGACCACGGGTGCCTTGCCTGATCCATCATAAACCGTACCTCCGCGAAGCACGATATCGTATTCCTGTTTTTTGCACGCTGCAAACGAAAGCAACAGAAGAAGAGGCAAAAGATTTTTCATACAGCATTGTTTAGGCAATGACAAAGTAGTCATTCGTCAGGGAGATGGCAAGCCGGATTGGATTTCAGCATTACGTCACCTTTCGTACTTCCTGTCTTTGCTGCAGCGATAGTTCGTCCTAGACATCGTGATATTACCATTTACCACCACTGTAGTGTCAAGTCTTCCTCCACTCCGACTGTTATTCAATTCCTAATGACAATTTCTTCCTTAACCGGGTTACTTTGAAATCTCTTTTACATTAAGGAAGTCCATTGTGACAGGAGCTTTTTATTCGTTTAATTCGTATTCTGGATTTCGCAGAATTCACTGGGTCTCTCACATAATTTATTATCAGCATTAATCGGATTCATCATGACTGGAAATGTAGCCCTCGATGTAGTTATCGGCCTGGTATTTATCTATCTGCTCTACAGCCTGTATGCAACTGTACTCATGGAAATTGTTGCATCCTTTTTTGGGCTTAGGGCACGCAACCTGCGCTACGCCATCAAACGAATGCTGATGGACGAAAAAACGCATAGCAACTCCCTGGTACGGTTAGGTATACGTATTCTTAATTCCTTTCTCTCTATAATGGGAAGATCTGGCAATCTCACTAACGATACCCTCTACCAGTCGTTCTTTAAGCAGCCTTCCATTAAATACCTTGGAAGTGGCGGAGTGAATAGCAGCCCCTCCTATTTATCGGCAGAAAATTTTTCCAAAAGCATAATGGATGCCATTAAAACGAATGATCCTGACGTTAGTGTTCTGGCAAGTATTGAAGAAGGTCTGATGAAGCTACCCGAAGATTCAGAAACCCGAATACATATTCAATCCTTGCTGGATGATGCAAACAATGACCTGGCGAAATTCAGAATCTTACTGGAGCAGTGGTTCAATGATACGATGGATCGGGCTACCGGATGGTACAAGCGTAGTACGCAAATGATACTGATGATGGTAGGTTTTGCACTAGTCATTTCCTTTAATGTAGACACGCTGGCAATTATTAAAAAACTTGCTAATGATACCAATGCGCGGGACCAGCTTGTCAAAATGGCTATTGACTTTACAGAAAAAAACAGTTCCTCCATTGCTGCCATCAAAGAGAAGAGCAAGGATACTGTGAAGAATATTACCCAGTCGGTGCAAGAGCTAAATAAACGTCTGGATTCTCTTCAGCTGCTGAAGAAATCGTTGAGTGAAGACATTCAAAACTCACAAAACCTTCTTTCTTCTCAGTGGAATCTCTCCAGCGTACTCCACTATGACACCAGTGCTTCACAGCCTGTGCACAAAGACTCCATCCATGTAACACATCGATTTAAAAACGGGGATATCGTTTATGTGATCGTTCATAAATCAATTGATCCCACTATTCTAAAAAGTGTTCTTCCACGCAAAGCAAAACCCGATTCCTCTTTTTCATTGACCATCCGTCCGTTCATTTACCAGCTCTATTATGTCCTCAGCTTTGACCACGTATGGGGTTATCTTCTGACGGTGCTGGCGTTGTCGCTGGGAGCACCTTTTTGGTTTGACCTGCTTAATAAGCTGATCCGGTTAAGAAGTTCCAAATCCGTTACTACAGAACCGGAGTTAAAATCAGGGGCGGCAAATTCTTCGCCAGTTAATAATCGTGCTACCTTAAACCGCGCAGGATAATGAGAGGCATTGTTACTATTGAATTGAACGAGCGGCTGCGGCCCGGCATCAATGCACCTATATCAGGTTTTTATAGCGTGGGAACCATCGTGAATGTAGTCGACTCCGTTTTGGGTGATTCGTATGATAGCGATGACCTATGGTACAAGCTGAGCAACGGCCTGTATGTGTGGAGTGGTGGTGTTGATGTAAGTGCGGATTGCTCAGCATTGCCATTAGAGGACAGGGATCATTACCTGATCTCTTACCGTAAAATCCATCCCGATGGAAGACCCAACCTGGATACCAAAGAGCCTCCTGATACATTGTATTTCGCCCCATTACGATTGCCAGCTGACTCCGAAAGTATTCGTGTCAATCCACTTCCTGCAAGCGTGTTTGCTTCCACTGTAGTGCAGGCGGTGAGTAAACTGGCTCCTCAACGAAAGCATGTGTTCATTTATATCCATGGATACCAGCTGTTTTCCTCTTTGAAGCTCGATCTGCTATCAAGTTTTGTATTGAACTATATGACGCATCCTGACAACACGATTGCCAAAGTGTTATTTATGGCATGGCCCGGTCAGGGAGGTCCGAGTCGCAAAACAGTAGATGACCGTTCTATTCGGTCCGGGCAGCAGTTTACGTCACATAATTTGTTCAGCTACTTTGAAACGTTATCGGAAGCGTTAAAAAAAGAGGGCCGGGCGCTTAATCTCATCGTCCATTCCTTTGGACACCAATTGCTGAACGGTATGCTGAATCCCGGGGCAGAACATGAAGCCAAAATTCCTGAAAGTAAAATTTTTGAGAATATCTTTTTGATGGCTCCTGATGTGACCCATCTTACCGTGAAAAAAGAGGGAGCAACACTACGGAATTATTTTAAAGACAAGGAAGGAACGGATTATCACTACGATTTCTCCAGACTGAACCAAATAGGAAAGCAGGTACATGTGTTCCATGATAAGTACGACTACCTGCTTTATTCCAGCACCAAAAAATTTGTTGAAAAGGGAGATCTAAAAAAAGTAAAAACACCAGTGGAGCGATTGGCCATAACAGCAAATTACCGCAACCTGGGAAACTATGGTGCAGACAAGCTTGCTCCTGATCTGCCACTTGTGCCTCCATTTCATTTCCATGATATTGAAGAACTGATTACCAAGGGAGAAACGGGCGATCTAATCGATTATCCTTTCCGGACAATACGAGACCGTCCGCGAAACGATGTTGATGCTGTCTGGGAGGATGCTAATTATGATGGCATTAATGCAGGGCGAATTATTTTCAATGCCAAGCGGTTTCCCGATCATCATCGCTACTTATACACCTGCAAGCCAGTCATTAATAAACTACTTGATCTATTAATTTGAAGTCTCTACGTTCAGTGCATTTTTTTAGCGGGATACGAGTTCTTTAAATTTCTTTTCCGTTGGAGGGTAACAGCTTCCGTTTGAGCAGATCATGTAGTCAATTTTCCCTTCCACCAAAACAATTGGGGCACTCATCTTTATTCTTTGAGAAAATGTCACTTTCCTTTCAAACCATGCAATGTTCATCAGAAAAGTAGAATCAAACATTTTTTCCGGGGCAGTTACTTCTTTTGTGGAACCAATCAACTTATAGGATTTACCAGGTTGATAAGTGAACGTGGTGGGAAGCGGCCCTCCCTCTTCCGTTTGTATAGAATAAATGTGTGTGGCCTCAGGGAGAATTGCCGTAATTAATAAATTCACTTCATCGTTGTCTATCTTTTGTATCTGAAAATTCCATTGTATTGCCGCTCTGCTTTGTGCCATCAGGAAAAAATGATGGAATAATAACGCAGTCAAAAGGATTCGTACAACTACTCCGTTCATGGTGTCGTGCTTTGAGGGAAAGTACCCTGGCGGCTATTCAACACACAGTTTCCATTTTATTTATTTCACGATGAAAGTCTTCTTAAAACCGTTTTAATAAACATGTCTCTTGGAGCGGGGGAACTTATGGAACGACAGCAACTGTAGATCGCTTGTAAAATATCTTCTTTGGATCGCTCAGGGATATGCTGGTGAATTTTATCAATCAGATATTCTCTTTCCCATCTCTCCCCGCAATCAAATAAAATCATTCGTTTTCTCTTCTTGATTTCATAGTCATTCCAATTTTCTAAAATCTCAAGAATCCGATTATTGTTTAATGTGTCCACACTCATAAGTCTAAGACGATGAGGAAATGTAATCGGATCAAATTTTCTACTACGAGATTCAAGCTCATGATCGTTCAGGTTAACAATGAACCGAAGCTGCATAATCGAGAAGAAGTGAACTATTCGGATTTCCGGAGAGAAGGAATTTCTTTCCCAAGGCAGGAAATTATTTTCCGGACTTATTTGATTGTTTTCAAAATCCAAATGGCCCGCTCCTTTGCCTTAAGTCTATAATGAATTTTAAAAAACTCTATTTCAAGTTAACTTTTTCACCCCCCCGGAGTTACCTTGGTTGTTATTTAATAATTTTTAAACGCTCCATTAACGTTTCCCGATAATCCGGACTCATTTGAATCTTCCTCTCCCCAATTTTAATCACGTTACCCTCTAATGAAGTGATCCGGTTTACATTAACCACATGAGATCGATGCACTTTAATAAAATCTGAAGGATTTAGTTGTTCTTGAACATGGTTCATGCTGGTGGATAAGGTATACACTTGGTTGGTTGTAACGACATTACAATAAGCCCGACCTGCTTTCAGATATAAAATATCATTTAGTAAAAACTTAACAAACACCTGGTTTTCAGTTCGTAAGAAAATATAGTTTTTATTTAAGGGTGACGCTGATCTTATGTTTTTCGAATTCGCATTACTAAACGCCAGATCGATGGCCCGGACCAGATCGGCTTCGTTAAACGGTTTGGTAAGGTAATTAGCAGGTTGTGTTTTCTTCGCTCTTCCTATGGTTTTTGGATCGGTGTAGTCAGAGAGATAAATGATCGGAACATCGTATTGCTGGTGGATAAGCTGGGCGGTAGAAATTCCATCCATGGCTCCTTCCAATTCGATGTCCATTAAAACAAGATCAGGCATCGCGGATAGCATTAATTGAATTGCCTCCTCTCCTGAAGGACATATACCTGCAATCGCCATTTCATGTTTGCGCAGCCGTGCAGCGATGTCCTCGGCAATCAGCAGCTTGTCTTCGACAATAAGTACCCGAATCTTGTCCATAATCAGGTCAAGGGTAATTGTAATGTATAATTCGTTCCTTCTTTCGTATTCACTTCCAATTTTCCTTTGAGTTCACGTATCAATATATTGACCATTTTTAATCCAAAGGATTGATAGTCTTCCTGAGATTTTTCAATAGGCATCCCCATCCCGTTATCTCCCACTTTTATCTCTAATTCTTTTTGATGATACACCCTTAAAGAGATATTGAGCTGTGGAGAAGGTTCTTTAGCATAGGCATGCTTGAGTGCATTACCAATCCATTCATTCATGATTAACCCGACCGGTATTGCCTTGTCCACATCAATGAGGATAGGCTCTGAGGTAAGGTTAACCTGTACTTTCTCCGTGAAGCCGTAGGTATGCAGCAGATAAGCACACAATTCAGAAATGTATTCTTTCAGATCGATGGTACGGTAGTTATCATCTTTGTACAATTTCCTATGAATGAGAGCCATGGTATTAACGCGGCTTTCATTGCTTTTTATAGCCAACACCGCATCTTCATCTTTAATATATTGTGCCTGGAGTCCAAGGAGGCTGGAAAGTATCTGGAGGTTATTCTTTACCCGGTGGTGAAGCTCTTTAAGAAGTGTTTCGACCTTTGTTTTATTGCGCTGACTTGATTTGTAACCGATCAACAATAACAGAGCTATGATGGTAGCCATGCCAATGGTTATGATTAGAGTAGCAATCCAGTTTTGCTTGCTTTTAATCTCTATCTGCTGCAAAACTTTATCCTGTTCGAGCAAATAGATTTGTTGTTCTTTTTTTTCTGTTTCATAACGTGTTTGAAGAGCAATAAGGCTCTCGGCTTTGTCTTTGTTAAGCAAACTGTCTTTTATAATGATAAGTTCTTCAGCGTATTTGATTGCTTTCGGATACAGACGCAGGGCCTTATACAGCTTTGCATTAAGCTCAAGATTATATCGCAAGTGCGGCATGGAATTAGTTTGCCGTGCCTGCATTTCTCCTTCTTGTAAATAGCGTCTTGCTGCTATTAAATTATTTTGTTCCAGGTATAAGCACCCCAGGTTATTCAATACTTCTATCTGATCAATACGTTCCCCTGATTGTTCTTCTATTTTCAACGCCTCCAATAAATAAGGCTCCGCTCTCCTCAACTCCTTCTTACTCAAGTAAATTCTGCCAATCAGATTTAATGAATTACCTAGTGCATTAAAATCGTTAATTTCTCTTTTTATTTCTGCGGACTTCAACAGGTAGACGAGGGCACTATCGTGTTGATGCATTTGAATGTATGTCTCACCTATATTATTATAAGATTGGCTTACCCCTTTGCTATAATTAATATAACTTCTTATTCGAAGTGATTTCTCATAATAAGACAAGGCATTTGGGAAGTCCTTTAATACTTTATAAACACCTGCCACGGTATTGTAGCAAGATGCCAATGTTCGATCTGGTTCTTGTCTTTCCAATCTGGCAATCGCTCTGAAAGCGCTTTTCAGTGATTTCTCATAAAGCCCAGAGTTTTTATATAAAATGGAGAGGTTAGTATTAACCATAATAATGCTTGCTGTATCATTCAACATTTCATATACCTGAAGTGCCTTGTTGTAATAAACTATGGTGCTATCCGCAAACCCCTTGTGGCTATAGGCCACGCCCATACAGTCCATTGTCGAGGCTATCATTTTCAAATCTTCAGAAGGAGTCTGAATGGATTGATAGTAATAAAATAATGCACTATCGTATTGACGGGCTTCCAAAAACTCCCATCCTATATTCGATAAATAAGTAGCTACATTATTCTTTTTTGCCTTCTTTTGAGCTTCCTTAAGGCTATCAATTCTTGATTGCGCCAGGCATAAACTTGACAGACCTATTAGTAGATTGAGCCAAAATGCAAACTTCATTGTTTCAGGCCAGATACGCGTATGTTTAAAGGTAATAAAAAAGGTGACGCGTTGGAAACGTCACCTTTGAACCCCAATCACTAACTATTTAGGCTTGGGAGGAGGAATGGCTATCGGATCATCTTCGTCTCCTTGTTGAGGATGAACCGCTTCCTCAGTACAACTAATTGCCATGATGGAAACAAATACTACCAATAGCACATATTTTAACGTTTTCATAATTATAAATTTTAATAGAACACTTTGCCCCAGGAGGCCGGAAAGCATAGACATAGAAATCCCGGGTCAGCTCATTTTCATGATCCGACATTTTGATTCGATGTCACACTTTTTCAGTTGCCTGAGAACTTGACTTTACTCATGGGTGAGTAGCTTCGTTTAGAAGGCTCTCCTTTCCTGCTCCCCATGCAAGCAGTATGGAAGAACTCCCCGTCCGAAGCGTTGATCGATCGATCTCGTTAATGTGATGTAAGTTTGCTTAGAAGGGCAGCCTGATTTACCGACCATTCCTTTGTATCGCGAGTTATTCGTTACTTTCACCTCATAGTATTCCCATTTCTCCTGATCACAACGATTTTCATAGAGATGAGCGCGATGGTTGAAATTCAATCATCGAAAAATAGTTATATGGAATTTTGCTTAGCGATAAAACAAAAAGCAACCGGAGCCGGACTGCTACCCTTTAACCTAATCCCAATGAGCAGATTTATACTAAACCATTTTCCCGGCTCCTAAGTTGACATTCCTTTTGATAAGGAACGTATTCGATTATGAACACACAGATAGGAAAAAGAAATATTTGATAAGCTATTCTGAATGGCATAGAGGGAATACACAAAAGGCTTACCTTCTTGTTTAGGTTAACAAAAAAATGATACCATATTTATAACACAAGGTATATTTGGAATGGATCAAGGAATGTCCATGGTGTCCAAAACTATCGGAGTATATTCCGTTTTGCTTGTTGCAGGAAGTGATGGGATTACAAACAAAGAGATAATCAATAAGGATGAGCGAATCCTAACGGATTCAGAGTATGAGGTTGAAATTCGGAATCAAATTAAAACTTATCTTCACTCAATCTCGAATAAGAAGAACAAATCCCCGAATCATCGGGGATCTGTTTTTTTACTTACATTACCATAGGAGCGCACTGCTACTTCATTGATACTAAAAGCGCGTGAAGAATCGGATGTATTACCCTTGAACAAACCAATGATTGACATTTTATAAGTGCTCACGTAGTTATAATCGACACCATCAGTATAAATATGAATAGGCACAAGAGCTAAAATTGCCGCACAAAATAGTTCGGAAATGATTTCATTAACGTGGAAAGGATGTTATATTTAGTTACTCATATATCCAGTTAGCAAAATTTCCTATTCGGATACGCAAATCGCATGTTTCTGAATTGGCGGCATTGACGGTGCCTTCGATTTGTACATAAATCGCTTGATGTTTAAATGCCATACAGCGTGTTCGTCAAAGAAGGGTATGATACCTCGGTCGATGAACTACCTGAAAGCATTAGCAAGCGTAATGTTTGGCTACAAGAAAAATATTAATTGATTTGTTAACAAGTATTCCGATAAGGCAAAAAATACTTCGGGCCATCATGCTCACCAGCGGTGTTGTGCTTTTTTTGACATTTACTTCATTTTTGATCTACGAAGTGATCACGTTCCGGCAAACCGCAGTTCGTCAACTTTCTATCCAGGCGAAAATTATTTCGAGCAATAGCACGGCTGCTCTGGCATTCGACAGTCGTGAAGATGCGAACGAGATTCTTACTGCCCTTAAAGCCGAGCCTCACATCGTCATGGCCGCCATTTTCGACAAAGAAGGAAAACTTTTTTCGCGTTATCCGCTGAACTATCCTGCAAGCAATTTGCCCGTTGCCTCTTTCAAAGAAACCTATCAATTTGAGGGCGCTCACCTGATCTCTTTTGAGCCAATTGTTCAAAACAATAACGTCCTGGGTGTGCTATACATAAAGTCGGACATGACCGCCATGTATGAGCGACTACAACTATATGCGACCATTGCTGCCTTAGTGCTTACTATTTCATTCGTTGTTGCCTACTTTTTTTCAAATTGGTTACAACGAAGTATTTCATGGCCCATCCTGTCCCTTGCAGAAACTGCGAGGGTAATTTCTGAAAAGAAAGATTATTCCGTCAGAGCAACCAAGATAGAGAATAACGAAACGGGACTTCTGACCGATGCCTTCAATCAAATGCTTTCTGAAATCCAGGTACAAAACGAACAAATTCAATTATTCAATCAAAACCTGGAAACCATTATTCAGAAAAGAACGCAGGATTTGAAAGAGGCCAATAAAGAAATGGAGGCCTTCTCCTATTCCGTTTCGCATGACCTTCGCGCCCCACTGCGCTCGATTAACGGCTATTCCAAAATATTGCTGGAAGATCATGGCGAGCAACTCGGCTCACAAGGGGTTAAAACATTGAACAACATTATTAGAAATGGAACGAGGATGGGGCAACTGATCGATGACCTGCTTAACTTTTCAAAGCTGGGAAAGCAATCGGTAAACAGGGTCCAACTGGATATGAATGCCATTGCGTACACCGTTTGTGAAGATGCCAAAGGGCAGCATACGAAGGAAGTGGACATTCAAATTAACACTTTGCCTGTCGTCTATGGTGATAGCAGCATGATGCGGCAAGTAATGCAAAACCTGGTATCCAATGCATTGAAGTACTCCCAGAAGAAAGACAAAGCCAGGATTGAAATCGGATCCTATCAGGAAAACGAGAATCCTGTTTTTTATGTAAGGGATAATGGTGCAGGATTCGACATGCAATACTATGAGAAGTTATTCGGTGTATTCCAACGTCTGCATGGCCAGAACGAATTTGAAGGCACTGGTGTCGGGCTTGCCCTTGTACAACGGATCATCACTAAACACCAGGGCAAGATTTGGGCGGAAGGGAAAACGAACGAAGGAGCTACTTTTTATTTTTCTATACCAATTGATGTTGGGGAGAAGGTCTAAAACTTAAAAAAACTATGAACAACTCTATTCACGATGTTGACATCCTGCTGGTGGAAGATAATCCGGATGATGCTGCACTTGTTATCCGGGAATTAAAAAAGAATCGCCTGGCCAATAACCTTATTCACCTTACCGATGGTGCTCAGGCATTGGATTTCTTATTCTGCCGTGGAGAATTTTCGGAACGAAAAATTGAAGACAAGCCGAAGGTAATTTTCCTGGACTTAAAGATGCCGAAAATTGACGGACTCCAGGTACTTCATGAAATTCGGGCAGATCATCGGACTAGGCTCATTCCTGTGGTCGTGATGACATCATCGAAGGAAGAGCGTGATATTGCCGATACCTACAACCAGGGTGTAAATGCCTATGTGGTTAAGCCGGTAGAGTTTGATAGTTTTTCAAAAGCCGTTACCGAATTGGGTATGTTTTGGCTGTTAGTAAATCAATCTCCAAAATAAGTTGATACTGAACGTTGTCGAACTAAACTATAGACAAGATGCGTAAATTGTTATTCGTATATGTTTTTTGTTTTTCGGTATTGATTGCGAAAGCGCAGGACGTAAATATTAAAAAACTGAAGTCCCTGAGCATGGAAGAACTAATGAATGTTGAGGTGACCTCGGTTTCCAAACGAAAAGAAAAGATCATCGAAACGGCATCTGCTATCCAGGTTATTACAAGTGAGGATATCCGGCAGTCCGGTGTCACCTCGGTGGCCGAAGCATTACGCCTGGTGCCTAACTTACAAGTGGCCCAGGTCAATTCAAGCCAATGGGCAATCAGTGCAAGGGGATTCAACAATGTGCTCGCCAATAAACTCCTGGTGCTCATCGATGGACGTGTGGTATACACCCCGATGTATGCAGGCGTTTTTTGGGATGTACAGAACCTTGTTCTGGAGGATATTGATCGCATCGAAGTGATTAGTGGCCCGGGCGGAACGTTGTGGGGCGCCAACGCGGTAAATGGAGTGATCAACATTATCACCAAAAGCGCACACGATACGCAAGGCTTGTACGCGGAAGCGGCTCTCGGCACAGAAGTTCGCGGTATGGGGAGCCTCCGGTATGGAGGAAAGGTTACGGATAAATTATCTTATCGTGTGTATGGAACAGCCTTCAGGCGGGGCAATACCATTTTCAAGGATAGCACTGAGTCTCTTGACGACTGGCAAATGGCGCAAGGGGGACTTCGCCTGGATTGGGATGCTTCTGAAAGCGACCTTGTAACAGTTCAGTCGAATCATTATGATGGAAGACCTGATCCCGATGGCGGGCATCCGGTTATCGCCAGGGGCAGCAATGTGTTGGGGCGCTGGCAACGTACTTTCTCTGAGAAATCCGGCTTGCAGGTTCAGGTATATTATGATCGAACGTGGCGCGATTTCCGAAATGGCTTTGCCGAAAAACTTAGCACCTACGATGTGGAAGGCCAGCATCGCATAAAGCTAGGACGGGTGCAGGAAGTTATCTATGGGGCTGGGGTCCGTGTGATGGATCATGATGTAAAAAATCTGGAGCTGTTTGCTTTCAGGCCGGCACAAAAAACGCTATCACTCTTCAATGTGTTCGTACAGGATGATATTGTATTGGTGAAAGAAAAATTAAAAATGACGATCGGCATAAAGATCGAACATAACACCTACACGCACTATCAGTACCAGCCCAATGCACGGCTTACATGGATGGCAAAATCCAATCAAACAATCTGGGCGGCTGTTTCCCGCGCTGTACGTAATCCCTCACGTATCGACCGCGAATTTTATCTGGATCTTGCCCCTGGGTTTCCATTTATTACCGGCAGTAATTTTCAATCCGAAGAAGTGACTGCCTACGAAATTGGCTGGCACACCAAAATCGGAAAAAATCTTTCTGTAAACGTGGCTTCTTTTTACAATGTATACGATAACATCCGTAGTGTCGAGCCGGGTCCGCCACCATTTGGAATTCCTGTAACATTTGGAAATGGGGTTCATGGCGACACGTACGGTGCAGAGCTTTCATTCACTTATCAGGCAACGGAGTGGTGGGGGCTGAGGGGTGGTTATACCCTGATAAAAAAAGACCTTTCCCTCAAGTCCGGCAGCGCAGATATGAACAATGCAAGCGCGGAGAGTAATGATCCCACGCACCAGGCATTGATCCAATCCACAATGCATGTATTCAAGAAAGGCAATATCGGAACGATCTTTCGCTATACGGGCGAACTTCCTAAACCGTACGTATCTGAATATATTGGGCTGGATGTACGGCTGTCCTGGAACATGACAAAAATAATTGAGCTCAGTGTCGTGGGGCAAAATCTTTTACAATCTCATCATACGGAATTTATTCCTTCCTCACCTAAGCCAAAAGATATTGAGCGAAGCATTTACGGAAAAGTGATATGTCGGTTTTGAAGATTATATATTGTTTAGGCTGCGGCTTCCCGTTAAAAATCGTAAAGATTTGCATCGCGATTTTTGTCGGACTTGTCCTCGTAGGGATGAAATCGCAGCAAGATGATAAAGCTTCCAGCGAGACCCAGTTGAAGGCTGTCTTTCTCTACAACTTCACCCAGTTCATAGAGTGGCCAGCCGGGTCCTTCGGCAGTAACGAGTCACCCTTCATTATAGGCGTTCTTGGTAAGAATACTTTCGGCACCTACCTGGATGAGGTCATCGAAGGTGAAACCGTGGCAGGAAGGCCAATCGTGATTAAATACTATCCCAGTGTTTTGTCAGAGATCGGAGAATGCCAGATCTTATTCATTCAAAAAGCGTCTCCGGAAATTACAAAGGCAACTCAGCTTGTCAAGGGCAAACCAATACTGACTGTTAGCGATGCTGAAAATTTTATGAAGCAATCCGGTATGCTAAGATTTTACGTTGAGGGTGGCAAAATCCGGTTTGAAATCAATAAGGAGGTATCGTCTCAGTCCGGACTTACGATCAGTTCAAAATTGATGAGACTGGCTACCTTGTATAAAGGGTAAGTCATATCTCTTCAGAGGTGTCGTTTTGAGCGAATGTGTTTGATCAAAAACCGTATAGTAGCTATCCACAAGTCAGCAGGCCTGCAAAAGGAGAAGTAACCGATCAATAATTTTGCATTCGATGGAAGCAGGATAAGATATAGCACTTCGTTTATCGAAGGCATCCCACAAACTCAGAGGTAATTGACTATTGTGTTGAAAACAAAATCTATCCCGGGGTGATGCAAGTCATCAACGCTGGACAAATCAATAATCATACGAACAAGAACCGAATAAAGAAACACGATACCGGCATCTGATTGACGCAGCTACGATATAAAAACGTTTTATATATAACTTAGCAGGATCAATTTAAAAGAATACTATGGAAATTATAAAAAGTGGTTCACAACCTTCAGGCAAAGGCCCTGCAGAATATTTTACCGGATCGGTAAGAATCGATCCGCTTATTAATCCACCGGAACCTGCTCGTGTCTCGATGGCGTTGGTTACCTTCGAACCGGGTGCCCGTACCGCTTGGCACACACATCCGTTTGGTCAGACGTTGATTATCACTGCCGGCTCTGGCTGGGTTCAGCGCGAAGGCGAGGCAAGAAAAGAAATCCATCAGGGAGATGTCGTCTACTTCTTTCCTGGTGAAAAACATTGGCATGGAGCCACCGCTACTACAGCGATGAGTCATATTGCCGTACAGGAAAAGCTAAACGGTTCACCTGTGGATTGGATGGAACAGGTAACGGAAGAACAGTACGACAAATAACATTCATAAACAGAAAGATACAGCGATCCACACATAATTGTAAAAATCATATTCAAGGATACAATCTGCGTCAGTAATTCAAGGAGGGCTTTGAGTAATCAATTTCCATTTTTGACGGACGAGTTAATATCTTATGACCGATATTAACTTTGCGTTCATTATCACTAATTGAAACCATTATTATTTATGAACCAATGCCTTACCTTCTCTTATTTTTTTCAAACGGAGCAGAGCTTCTATATAATAATAATCAGCGTAGATAATAGAGGCATCTATCTCCGTTCCGTTTGGTTTATGGCCTGCGCTATGAAGTAAAAATGCACTGTTAGTAATGCGGCTTTGATACTGATTTGCAGATAGTTGTTTGAGTATATTTTCAGCCATATCGGAATAGTGGCTTGCCTTGATTTTATCGGCTGTATACTGTGAAAGTTCAATCAACGCTGAAGCAGTGATCGCAGCGGCAGACGCATCCCGCGGCTCATCGGGTATGCCTGGAGCATTGAAATCCCAGTATGGAATATAATCCTCCGGTAATTGTTCAAGGTATACATCGGCTACTTTTTGTGCAAAATCGAGGAAGCGCTGCTCTCGCGTTTCGCGATAGGTCATGGTAAATCCATAGATCGCCCAGGCTTGTCCTCTTGACCACATGCTTTCATCAGCAAAGCCCTGATGTGTGACGGCTTTTATTTTCCTTCCGGTAAGTGTATCGTATAGCACAACATGATAGGAAGTATAGTCTGGTCTGAAGTGATTGTTCATTGTCGTTTCAGCATGACGAAACGCTATATCATACAATGACTTGTTTGCTCCATGTTTGCTCGCCCAGAATAACAATTCCAGGTTAATCATGTTATCGATGATAGTATTGTGTGGCCAGCCATTTTCTTTCACCATGCCGGGCCACGAGCGGATCGTGCCAGCCTTCTGGTTATACAAGGTTGCTAACGTATCGGCTGTACGAAGAATAACTTCTTTATAGGTAGTGTCTCCGGTAAGGCGATAACCATTACCAAAACTTGAGAACATTTGAAACCCCAGATCATGATCCAGCGCAGTGCGTTGAGATAGGGGTGTTAGCATCCGGGAATATTTATCAGCCTCTTTCCGCCATTGTTCATCTCCGGTGGCTTCGTACAAATACCACAGTATACCTGGCCAGAACCCGCTCGTCCAGTCTTCAATGGGTACATATCGCCAGGCTGTATTTCCATTGTCAATATTACGGGGCATAACAGCGTTGCCGGGGATATGCAATAATGTTTTACGCGCCTGTCTGGCACAATAATCAAGGTTTTTATTCACATCGACTGATTCGCTGTCTGTATGCCCGATCCATGATGTTCCTGTTGATATAAACAACAGCATCAAAATGAGGAATACACTTACCTTCTTCGTTACCATCATCTCGTTACCTGATTTTTAGTTACAGCGTTGTCACGCTTTGTTTCTTCCGGGCCAGATTCAACTCTACTTCTATTTTTACCCATTATTCATTCCCTTTATTTACTTTTTTTATAACCCGTAAAAATCTAACCGGAAAGCCAGCAATAGCCTCAGCATTAGTTTTCGTTTCATTCCTTGTCCTTTTTCAATGTATCATCCAGACTGATTTGTAACATTCCATCGGTATATATAGGAGGTGCGGTCACATCATTTACAGTTAACACGGAAGGCTTCTTATTTATTTTCAGTTTTAGATTGATCAATGGTTGCCCTTGCAATTGAACATTCCATTTATTCCCTTCCTGTTGTGTGCACATAAATACTTTTGAGAGCGAGTGAAAAATTACGCTGGCATCCTTTCGCAAAAAGCTTCCGTTACTTATAAAATAACGGGTCGCATTATCCGGATTATTATTGTCTGCTTTTTCAGGGAATGTAACAGCCATCATATAGGCATCCGTTTCCCATCCGTTCATAACGTTGATACTGTTCCTGTGCATCAGCCTTCCATCAGCCAGGAGGTTAATGTATACATGCGTTACTTCGCCATTCTGCGTGATCTTTACTCCGATCATATCTTTGCCTTCTATTTTTTCAAGTAACGGAAGATTACTTCGCCCGGCAGCTCCGCTGGCACCCGAAGAACCGGTGAACGTTTCTACTGTTTTATTTTTGTCATCTAAAAGAATAATGGCCGTCACAAATTTAGTCTGGCGTGAAGGCTCAGCGGGTGATAGAGCATAGTAGGTGATCTTTGTTTTTACATCGCGATCTTTTATACCGGTTCTTTCTTCCAGCTTCATTTTCTCCGGAAAGTCGTGCGGGTAGCCAGTGGGTAGTGTCTCCGGGAATAAAGAGCGAACTAATATGGAAGCTGAATCATAAGTGATCTCCAGATCGGGGCCTTTTTTCTTTACCTCTTTCTCTGCATGCAGGAGCCATTCAAATTTACCCGGTTCATATGTTTTTACATCATCGATCACCAGAATCACATTCCCGATCCAGAGGAAGTTCCTATAGTTCCTTAGAAAGAAACGAGATGTTGGCCCTGTTGCATCGGCAAGAACATATTTCATATAACCGGCATCCATCAGGTTATATAAGTGACCTGGATTTTTTACAGCATGATACTGATCCTGCGGATCTTGCGCCTTGCCATTAAACAGCATCACGTTGTGTGCTTCACTTCGAACAAAGTAGCTGCTATATTCCGGTAACCCGTAATTTACATCGCCCCCATCGATCAACAGATTCTTCCCTTTGTGATACAAGACAAAAGAGCCTGCATCGGCATGCGCATGATTCCATGTATAGCCGCATTTAACACCCAATAGCGTTGCATTTTTATTCCACGATGAACGTAAGGTGGCCCAGCCCATATCTTTATATATAGCGGACGGAGGTAAGTCCGGCATTCTTACCTTTCCGATATCATCGGGCTCATATACTAAGCCAATCGGGTTATTGATATCCCGGCTTTCACTGTTCCTTATTTCGCGCAGGTACCAGATGTACCGGTCTTTCTGATAACCGAGTGCGAGCATCAGCTTTAAAGGTTTTACACCATTGGCAAATGGATTCGAATCTCCAAAGTTGAGTGACATTAACCGGTCTGTGTTTGGATAACATCCATGGATAAACCAGTCTGCCGTTTTCTCCAGCATAGGATCGTACGGCATCTTAACGCTACCGAAAGCATTGGTATAGGCCAGGCGAAAGTATAAGTACTCTGAAATTCCAAAATCCGCATAACTAATACTTTCATAAAAACCACCTTCAGGATCAAAGTTCGATGGTTTATTTTCCAACACACTTCCTGAGAAAGAAAACCATTCGTTGCTTGCTTCTACTATTTCATTGGCCCATTCAGTTGCTTCTGGAACCTCTTCCTTTACGGCAATGGATGCAACGCCTGCCATATACGCACACGCGCTCCACCAATTGTGCCCCATTGAATTCAGAGAATGGATTCTCTTGTCGTCCGAAACCCAATCTTCCAGTAATGGCTTAATCCCGAGTTGTACTATACCGGCTGCGATTTGTTTCCGCTCTTCTTTCGACAGGTATTCATATATACAATCAAATGCCAGTGCCGTTGAAAAACAAGTATGAGCCGTTCCTAATCCTGAATTCCAACGCGGTGTCCGGTCGTCCATTCCATCCCATTGCTTTCGTCCGATCGCTTGCAGTAAGCTGGTCCTGGTTGCATCGGCATATTTCTTGTCACCCGTCATGCACCACGCAAGGCTCAGCGTCTCCATATTCCCACCTTTACCTTCTGAAAGTGAGCGATCTGCTTTACTTTTCATGTCACTCCAGGCGCGGGCCATTGCTGTATCTGTTTTTATTCTTTCCTTCAGATGTTGAATGCGATCCTTTGTAAAAAATAAATAGGGATGGTTACTCAGACGATTGCCTTGTGAAACAGCAGGTATTATCACACTGAACAGTATGAAGATGGTAAAGTATATCTTTAGGATGATTCGCATTCGGGCTCTTGTTATTTAGGGATCAGGCGTTAGGCATTAAGGAAATGGACACTGGGGTTTATGGATTATCCGTTGGTGGTCGTTTATAAAGGACGATCGTTTTATGTGAAGTAACTTTTATTGACTTAGCCTGTTGTATGCTTTTATGATTCGACAGATCGATGGCACTACCGAAATTAACCGGTATAGTTAGATCGTAGGTTTTATCGCTGGACATGTTCATCCCGATCAGGTAATTACCGTATTCAAGTATATAGAAACCGGCTTTGCCTGCATAGCTGTTTTCTTCACCTTGCTTGTATGCTATACCCGTTGGGATCTTTGCTATGGGAAGCTTTTCTCCGGTGTGCGCAGAATGCAGATTACCAGGATACTGGTGGCCACCGTTACCAAAGCCAAAGTCTATATAATCTGGTCTGCTATATTCTATCCCGCCAGGCTCGAACTCGCTCTTCTCCTGCACTACGGCTACCCTGTCAAACTGTGGTGTTATGTAATGAACACGTGCCAGGTTATTAATGGCATGTCGTGCGCGCCAATACAACGATGCATAGAGTATGTCGTTACCGTTCTTTATAGCCACTACGCCATCTTCTTCATCCGACCATACAAAATCAGGCTGAGGAGATGACATGGGTAAACGATATCTACTTGGTTGCTGTGCCTGCAGGATTTCATATTGATCAGGAACCGGCAATAAACTTTGTGTTACCCGGAGATTTGAACTGGTCGCCATTTTGTCTTCCATACACTTAAAGAACTGATTGTCTTCCAGCATCTGCTGCGCATAGCCGACAGATTGTGCATCCATCGTAGCTACTACTGAAAGAAATGGAGAAGCGTCCCATCCTTGTCGTTCGGTATAGGTTACATCACCGGGGTAATGTGTATCGCGCCAGCCGATCACCGTCTCTATCCGCATTGCTTTATTGCCATCGGCATCTGCCATCGGATAGCGGAACACGGCTCGGGCCTTGGCCATCTTTGCAAGTTGCTCTTTTATTTTCAGATCACCCGATGAAAGATCGTTTGGCTTACAGGTGGCTGCATATATTTGCGTTACCCAATCCAGTACTTCACCATAATAGCCGACATACCCTAGTTCTTTCGTAAGGCCTTTATCCGTCAGCTGATAGTAATGATCCCCTAATGGTTTTTCAGAGCCATGGTCTGTGTCGTTTCCCAACCACGGCTGCAAACCGACTGCCTCATATATATACCGAAGCGCTTCTTTTTCAGAAAAAGCTTTTTGCGGATCAAGCAATGCAAGGCTCTTATTGCTCAGGTATAGATTCATATCTATGATCATCGACTGGTTGGTATACTGCCGTCTGTGTGTACGCAGGTACTCGCGACTCGCCAACAGCATTTCTGCCCATGCTTTTTTTCTGCTTATTTTATTTCCGACACTATCCGTTAACTGTTCCTGCCATGCAGGGGCAAGCTGGTCTTCCAATAAAAGAATAGCATTACCAATCGTACCAAAACCAAACCAGTCCGGATTATATTGTTGAAGATCGTACGTTACCAGCTTGGGGTCTTTACGATTCTTCCAGAAGAATGCATCAACGGATTGAATGATTCGCGGAAGCACAGCTTTATTATGATAGGCCGATGTCCAACGGACATGCCATCCTTTGGCCAGAAAAAATAGTTCCTGCTGTTCTAGCGGGCGGGTTCCATTTATTAATGCGTCAAGGTTTTTATTTACCCTGTCTTTCAGTTTTGTTAATACCTCTTCACCTGGCTGCTTTCGTATCGTCTTTTGATCGGGTGTCGCTCCCTGCTTTTCTCGTTGGGGTGGAACGAAATAGCTATCCGTATGAGTATATAGTCGGTATATTCCACACGTAGGTTTCTCCATATTTTTCTGGTATTGTTCAAAGCTTTGTCCGTAACGCCACGCAGGACCGCGACTCCGGATCTCAAAGCTTAACTCCTTCTTACCTTTCGTCAGCGATAGCGGCAAGGGAGATGTGTTGTAAAAAAAACGATTGTTATATGCGGGAGCTTCGTCTCCTAAATACAGTATATCATAATCTCCGAGGTGGTTATAACCAATTTGCTTACCCTCACAAAAAAGAACAAGCGAATTAGGATTAGCTTCCGAGCCCCAGAATTTGGCCGTGAAATAATTTTGCTTTTCAGGATCGACTTTCATGCTGAAAGAAATCTTTCCTCCCTCCCAGTTCGGTGTTTCGGGAGCCAGCAGGATGCGTGCAGGTTCATTGAGCGCACCGGTAATTCTTTCACTCCTTATGCCTTCAACCTGGTGGAGCTTTTCAGAAGCCGGATCACCGGTAATGATCGTATCGGTAATTTTATGCTGCGCGAAAGCAGCCATAGAAATGCAGGTTAATATAACCAGCATCGTCCTCTTAGTATATATTCCATTCATGCGTATCATCTGCAGTTCATTCTAAATTTTTAGTATTCCAGGCAGCAGGAAGTCCGGCAAAATGAAGTGCCAGGAAACATTATCCGCACAGCCAGTATTACCAAAGCTTTCATGGTTTAAAATTGCTGATACGACTGTGAAAGGCCTATCAATTATCGCTCAAAAAAGATAAATTATTAACCAAAACGTCAGTTTCAATCGTTTTAAATAACATATTTCAGTTTTATGCATGAACGGATTCAGAACTCGTGCATAAAAAATGAGCCACTGAAAAAATCAGTGGCTCATTTTTATAGGTCTGTTCTTTTTACTTCACCGGTTTCACTCCTTCTGAAGTCATTACAACTCGTTTCATTGTACCCTCTTTGTTATAATACAGGTAGTCGATGCAAACAGAACGTCTGAAACTTCCTCCGTCTGTAGTGAGCCCTCCATTATGATAGATAAAATAAGATTTATCTTTGAAATCGATGATCGCCTGATGATTGGTGTTTGAGTTACCCGATAATTCGTTCAGTATACCTTTATATTCCCACGGACCTTCCAGGCTTCGGCTCATCGCATAGGCAGTTTTTTCCGGAAACTGATATGCATACGAAAGATAATACCAGCCATTGTGCTTATGTACCCATGGCGCTTCGGTAAAATGTGGCAAGGATATCGTTTTGATCGGGCCGTCCAGCTCAATCATATTTTCTTTTAGCCTGGCATAATAACACACTGTATTTCCCCAGAAAAGATAAGCCTGTCCGTTGTCGTCCAGGATTACCGTTGGGTCAAGATCATCCCACGAAATTTTTGCAGCGGTGGTCATATCATTAGTGATAAGGGCCGATCCGCGGGCATCCTTAAAAGGGCCCGTTGGTTTGTCGGCTACTGCTACACCTATTGATTTGCCGGGAATAGAATTATGCTCAACGGTGACATACCAATAAAATTTATTATTCCGGGCAATCACCTGCGAAGCCCATGCATCGTCTTTAACCCATTTAAAATCGCTGACACGCAAAGGCACGGTATGTTCTTTCCAGTGAACCATGTCAGCAGATGAAAAACATAACCACTCATGCATTTCGTATCCTTCTTTCCCGGCTGGTGATTCGTCATGGCCTGCATACAGATATACCGAATCTTTATATACCAGCGCTGCAGGGTCGGCTGTATACTTATGTCGGATAACGGGATTGCCGGTTTGATCTGATTGAGAAAAACACTTCATGACGCTTCCTAATGATAGTGCTATGCAGATTGATAGCCGGAGCATGTTACGGGTTGTTACAATGGTTAGCATCCTTTATGTTTCCTTTTAATCGCTGGTAAATTAACAAATTACCCATCAACCTCAATTCAGTATGTTAATCTTATGAGAGAGACACCTTGTGCGGGTAATATAAATTTTGTGGTTGCTTCTCCTTGTATAGTTGTTATCCATTGAGGTGCCTGTAATAGTTCCAACTGTCCTGCGCGTTCAAGTTGCTGATACTGTTCATCGGTAACATTTTGAGGAGAACCCATTTTTTTCCAGACCTCATAAGAATTGCTATGATCCTGGTCGATGCGATAGTGGCTCATTAAAACTTTTCCGGCAGGAATATTTTTAATGGTGATTGTAACCGGAACTGCTTCGCGGGGTATATCTGCATCATGATAATTCCAAACCATTACGGAGACTGAATTCTTATCTGCAGTTGCCAGAGCATGTACATCTTCAAGCTTTCCCCGAACACTGCTTTTTACTATACTGTCCAGTGGTATCTCCAATGCGTTCGCAATCTTTAGTCTGCTGCCAGACATCATTCCATACATGCGGAAAACATTCAGTACAGGTTTATCTATACCATTCGTGGCAAGATCTCTGAATCCATCAAACCAGCGCTGATCTTCAAATTCAAATGACCAGCTTATGGCACCTTCCAGGTTTACCTGATATCGGTCAGCAAGATCATACAGTCTTGCAAAGGAGGAAGCGGTATAGCTTGAGTACATTGTTCCGTTGCGATACGCATTTTCAGGATTGGTAGTCATGCCACACGCTGCACAACCTTCCGGATCAAACTCGGTGAGTAATATAGGCAACTGTTTAAAGGGTGAAGCATTCACCATTTCAAAACCTTTCGCTGCATCACTCAACTCGGGCGACATATTCATTCGTACATACCCGTTGACAATCTTAGGGCTACCCTTTCCATGGAAGCTGATAAAATCCAGAGATGATCCTTTTTTTCCGGTAGCATAATTTTTTCCATCGGCACAATGTTGCAAAAAATTTCTCAGATAGGTAGCCGCTTTATCCCATCCGGGACCAGTAGTGGAAGGGCCGCCAATGCGCGCTTCCGGAAATGCACGCTTCACGGCATTTGCCGCATAATCATATAGCATAAAATATTCTTCCTGCGTACCTTTCCAGTATCCTATATTGGGTTCGTTCCAGACCTCCCCACCACCACGCTTTTACTTCGGTTTTGCCATAACGTTGTATTGAATGCTTTACCCATTCGTATACCAGTGTTTCCCATTTTTTATAGTCTGTCGGAGGATACGCCCAACCAGTGTATACTTTAGTATAGTCCACACCGGGTTTCCATTCATGCCGGTAGGGCTTCGGTTGTATGGATAACGCTTCCGGCATAAAGCCAATCTCTACGATGGGCCTCATGCCTCTCTTAATGTAGGTATCCATAATGCTATCCACAATCTGCCAATGGTAGATGGGATTTCCTTTTTCATCTTCGGTATAGGCGTTGGTAGAGCCCCATTTTAAAGCTGCTGTTCCATCGCCTGTTGTTAAGAGATTATGTGCACGTACATATACCGGAACCGAACTGAGGGATGCTAATTCGCTGAGCAACTTTTTACCATCTTTCATATAGGTATAGTTTGGCTCATCGTACCCAAAATATGCCCACACCGGTCGCAATGGCTTACCCTGTTGTCGCACATCTATAGTGATCTGCCGATTCACAGGCTGGGCAAAAGATATATTCCACGAAAGTGTAATTATTAATACACTATAAATAAGTCCCTTATGCATGTTGTGTGGTTTTGATTGAAGTATACCCTCTACTCTATACGGATCAGAATCCTATAGCATCATGTCCACCTGAAGGTACTATCATTATTTCATTATAGTCTCTATTTCTTAAATACAATATTTTCCGCAAACTCCCCGATCTTAATGTTACCGGAAGTTGCATCCATAATTAATTTCCCATTGATCCTGAGATTTTCGAACGTTACGCCTTTCACAAGATGATCTTTGTCCAATCCGTTGATTACGGATCGGGATTGGTTTATGCCGTTATAACTGATGTCTTTGAAATAAATATTTTCTACAGCGCGACCTGGCCCCGTGTTGTATTGTTTGTTGTACACGATCCTTAAATTAATCAATTGCCCCTCTTCAAAATCATCGATACGGATATTTTCATAGTGAATATTACGCACCAGGTTAAAATCTCCTGCGTTGATAGCCATGCAGCCTTCATATTCAGGATCATCTTCATCCTGCTCAAGAATATCGATGTTACGGAAAGTAATATTCTCAATGGTATCACCAGCGATTTCTGTATTACCATGGATACCAATGTTCGCAGGATGCGCGATGTCGGCCCAAAGTATGGAATTCGAAATGAGATGATTTCTCGCATTACCATAAAAATTCCAGCGATGCCCGTAAATAGCAATGCAGTCATCGGAGTTACGCATAAATACATCATCGATCACTACATCGGAACAACTCATCAGATCGATGCCATCGCTCCAACCCTGGCTACTGAATGATTTTATATTTCGAATGGTAAGATGATCGGAGGCTCCGCCAAAAACAGTATAGTGTTTTGGATTTACGATGATGATGCCATCAATTTCAACATTGCTTGAATGCGTCACTTCCACACCACGCTGCGGCTGATCTAACATACCGCGACCAATAATTCTGATATTCTTTACACTATCGCATACCAGTTTCGCTCGTACGATAGCACCGCCTGCTATGTAAACTGTTTTGCCGCTGGGAATTTTGTACGCTTCACCTGGCTTATCTGCCGGTGTATGAACGCCCGGTGCGAAATAGATAACATTGGGATCCCGGGGATCTGGCCGGTTAGTTTCAATGCCATTGGCAAACACGTGCAGGTTATGCAATTTATCACCATTAAATTCAACGGATATCTTATGAGGCTGAGTTAGCGTGAACGTAATGACATTACCCTTCGTTACCGAAGTAACTCCGTAGGAAGCCGGACGTATCCTTACTGATTGAATGTTTAAATTATTTTTTCTTACGGAAACTTCCACGGTCCCTGAAAAATCAAAATAGACCATCGATGCATCCTGAACTTTATCCATATCCACCTTCACATTGTATTCAAACAAATCCTGCCATTCACCTCCGGGATTGCGTACACGTACCGTGTAATCGTCATTGTGCATAGAATAAATAACCGCTTTGGGTGCAGGATAAGTAATTAATTCCTGCGCAGGAACTATATAAAAACCACTTATAAAAAATAGAAAAAACGGTATTTGCTTCATCATAAAAAAGTATAACATAATTCACTACTGCTAAATTCTAAAGCTACTTTTGCTGCTTCCTTTTTTTCGCTTTGGGTAAGAGATCACGCATCATCATGGGTAACACCGTGCTTGCATAGAAAGAAGAGAATGCATCCTTATTCGCTTTCACCACATTCACATGAGTGAGAAAAAAGCCATACACCTTATTTTCCTTATCGATCCACGGATAAGCACCTGCCCAACCCGGGCTGCTTACAAGAACTGCTTCACCTTCTTCGTTCAGCATCTCACGCCATTCGCCTAATCCATAAATACCCGTATGTGTCAACCCACGAGCATTCGCTACGTATTCATTGTGAGGCACCGTAGCATTCTTTACCTGGTCAGCCTGCATTTCATGAATCACTTTCTCCGAAAGAATACGATTGCCTTTGTACATTCCATCATTCGAGATCATCTCAAGAAAATGCGCATAGTCATGAAGTGTGCATCGGGCTCCGCCACCGATCATCGGGTTATGTCCTCCGGTAGTATCGACAGGCGTAAAATGTGTGCCTGACATCTTCAAAGGCCTGGCTATCTTTTCCTGAAAAAGTGCTTCCCAATCTTTTGACGTTGCCAGTTCAGCCATTCTCCCTGCTACCTGCATAGCAAGACCGCCATAGTGAAATTTTGTTCCCGGAATTGTATCCGCAGGAAGTTTAACAATGTACTTCACCGCTTCTTCGAGGGATTGATAATCATCGCGGTGACTGCCTTCAGATTGATAGTCAGGGTAGCCTGACGTATGGGACAACAATTGACTGAGCGTTGCCTGACCTTTTATGTCTGTAAATTCAGGAAGCCATTGAACCACTTTGTCATCCCATGTTAACTTTCCTTCGTCCACAACCGATGCGATGGTGGCGGCTGCCAGCCATTTTCCTGCGGAAGCAATATATACCTGTGTTTCCGGTTTATAGTTTCCAAAATATTTTTCGAGTATCACCTGATTATCTTTTGCAATCAGAATGGAAGCTCCGTCATAATAACCGCTGTCGACCCATGTTTGAATCTTTTTCCCGATAGGTGAAAAATGACAGATCAGGTCTTTCTTATCTGATTCTTCGTGTTCAACCCCACCTGACGAACAATAACAAATGAAAGCCATGGCAGCAAAGCCTACCGAAAAATCACTCACACCACACAGAGAAGAAAAGATCTTCATTGTATTTATTTTTCTGAAGGTTCTTTAAAATTTTCTTTTGAGGATTCCGGTCTTATCCATAAGGCAACTCCTCCTGATGCTATCAGTTTGATCTTTATTACATCTGATGATTTCACTTTTCGCTGTTTAATCTTCACCTTCGTTCGCGTTGTACTCCCCTCCTCATCAGTATAAATGTTTATAAGAAACTTTTTCTCTTTCGATAAAAAATCCAATGGTATGGACAGCTCTCTCCCCTCATTATTAGTGATGGCACCGACAAACCACTGCTCTCCGTTTTTCCGGGCGGTAGCAATGTATTGACCTATCTCACCTTGAAGTATTTTCGTATCGTCCCAAACAGTGGGGAGTTTTTCAAAAAACTCGATCTCCCGCTCACCGTGATAATCCGAAGGCTTATCATACCAGAAGAGTGTTTGCAACGGACTATAATTCACAATACCTAAAGCAAGCTGATGAGCATGAGTGGTCTTTATCCGGTTGGTATAGTAGCAGATGGTATAATCTCCTGCACCACCTATCCCTCTTGTAAATGGCAAAATAGTATTATGATCAGCGTCCGGCATTTCTTCGTTACCTCTAATGCCTTCTGCCGTAAGTATATTAGGCCATGTACGCTGCTCCCCGGTAGTCCTGAACTCATCATGAATGTTCACCATCAATTCATTTTCTGCCGCCCGTTGAACAGATTCGTGAAGCCATGTCGTCCACCGGTGCGAACCTACCTGGACAAAACCGTATTTCACTCCTTTTATTCCCCAGCTTTTATACAATGGGAATATCTCGTGGTCTTGTTTGAGAAGCGCCTGCTGGTTGACATACAACCAGACACCAACATTTCTTTTCTCACCGTACTGAATAATATTTTTTAAATCCAGATCGATTGCCACCTGGCCTGCATCCGAATCAAAAGTGAATGCGGGACCATACCATTTCCAATCAAAAAGAATGTATTGAAGATGATGTGCAGCCGCAAAATCGATACAAGCCTTAGCTCCCTCATTTGTCAACGTCATTTCACGAATGATCTTCCCTGGTTTTATCCAGCTTGTGTTGGAAATTTTACCCGGGGCGTTAAGGTTAAGAATCAGGCTGTTGTTCTCTATTAAATTCCCCGGCTTCTCTCCTACCATGATCACACGCCACGGTGTATTAAAATAAGTGATGAGATCAACCCCCTCATAAAGTGAAGTAACAATTGTATTTGGCTTATTTTTCTTCAAGGCAAATTTTGTCCTGGCATAATCAATCATTGCAGCTTCCGTGATACAGGCATATAATCCGTTCGCCAGTTTCAATGTCAGCGGTCGTTCACCTTCATCGGGCCAATTGCGGAGCGGCAATAATTGAAAAGGGCCTTGTGCCCATTGCTCATACCACGCTTGTGTATTTTCAGGAAAAGTAAATTCGGCATTCTCCTCTGTAATGCGATAGTAAACCCCGGTCGGGTTTTCAGGGAAGAAGTAACGAAAGGCTACGCCTTCATTATAAACACGAAAGATCAGGTTGAATTTATAACGGTCATCTTCCGGGTTTTCATACTGAAGAACCAATTCATTATAGTGGTCTCTTATCCGATTCCGTTCACCATACAATGGATTCCAAATGGAATCGTGAAAGACCGATATTGAGTTCTTAAACACAAAATGACTGCCCCAATGCTTATCGGAATCCGGCTTAAGGGCAAGCGCACTTTGAGATAAATGATTATCTAATTGAATATCCAGGTTGGATTGTACAATCACCGGTTTGTTTTTATAGGACACCTGATAGTACATCTGTTTCCTTCCTTCTTCATCCGCCCTTTGATAAAAACGCATCGACAAGTTACCATCTGGCGACAGCATATTTTTTTCTACAGGATTAATGCTGTTGGATTGAGCAAGGGAGGAGGAAAGAATAAAAACAAAAAACAGAAGTAGAAGACCTGCTTTTATTCTTTCCTGTTTTTTCAAGGGCTGTATATGGCAATAAATTATCATCCGGCTTTTCCCTATAGTTAATTAATAAATGTTTGGTTACAAGAAGAGGTTAAAATGTTCACAGCATTCGCCATCACATGATAAATGCCGTGAACATTTTTAAAAATTTCGCAACGCTTCTATTGCCATCCCGGATTTTGTTCCAGGTTTGGATTCAATAGTATCTGCTGAGAGGGAATCGGTAATAAATAATTTTTATCGCTGAATGACCTTGATGCGTCAACAATGATGTTACCATTAGCATCTTTGGGAAGGCTGCTCGCTGCGGGCCATTTGGTTACATATTCTGTACCCGTCCATTTAATACCAAGTAAAGGCTGCGTAAGCACCGCCACAGCAATATGCCAGCGTTTCAGATCATCTATCCTAAACCCTTCCGCATTTAATTCTATTGAACGCTCACGTCTGATTTCGGTCTGCATATCCAATCCATTTAAAGAAGCAAAAGAATTGCTGAGCTTAGGCATGGTTTTGTTTACACGCAGGCGTACAAGGTTGAGTGATTTATCCAGATCGGCATCAGAGATAGTTCCGGTGCGCTCAAAGACTGCTTCGGCATAATTCAATAAAACTTCTGCGTAGCGGATAACGGGATAATCGTAGCCTTCCTGTGATTGAGGAACACTCCTTTCCGCGATCCATTTTTGACCGCCATATCCACTTCCTGAGTTGGGCAGAAACGGACTGGCATCCGCCTGGGCTTTCTCGGCTGCATCACCCAGCCAATTTATCCGGGCAAGGTTCACGTACCCTTTCCAATAATACCCTCCAGGTATTTTCATAGTATATTTCATACGGTTATCCCTGTTTTTGAATTCCGAATTCATCTTTGCATATCCCTGGAACAATGGTGATTTGTCAACAGGCAAGCCATCTTTGCAAAGGAATAAATCTGCATAGCTCTTATTGCCTCCTCCTCCTCCGATGCGGGAAATGTCCAGCCGTATTTGTCTTATCGACTGGTCATACCGGTTGGCCAAGATGTATTCTTTATTTGCTGACTTGACTATACCGGCAGGGTTTGATTTTTGATTCTCCAGAATAAACATATACTTCTGAGCTGAATCACCCAGTGTAGGTGGTTGAAACAAACTATACAACCCGGAGCTTATTACTGCATCGCTTGCTGCAATGGCCATATCCAGCAACGCATTGGCACGAGTCGTGTTGGGGTTCGTCATTGTCTTTTGCCAGGTACCTTCAAATAAGGCTACTCTGCTTAGAAAAGCACGTGCTGCCGATTTGCCCGCTCTGCCATAGTTAGCATCGGTATTTGGTACTTCAGGTAAATCAGGAATAGCAGCATTAAGATCGGCAATTATAAAATCAGCTGTTTCATCTCTCGTATTGCGCTTCCCATATAACTCAGGAGAATCAATGGCGTACAGTTTGTCGATGACAGGCACTCCTCCATAGAGTTGGAGCAATTCAAAATAAACATAGGCCCTGAAGAATTTTGCCTCTGCTACATAGACTACAATTTCCTCCGGCCTTGGATAGGTTGCGGCTTCATTCAACAGATAGTTGATAACCCGAATCCTGCTCCATGCACCGGTTGGCCGGTTGCCCGAGTAGTTACTGTTCCAAACATTATCGGTTGCCGGAATTGTATTCTGTCCTCTGCTCCAGGCATTCCCTTCACCAGCAAAATCGGCACGGTTATCATGATGTGGAGTGTTTTCAGGATTTGTATTATTAACCACATCAATGAATGATCTCTCGAACGTATAAAACTGGTTTGCGGCAAGCTTAAAATCATTTGCGCTCTTCCAGAAATTTTCATCGGAAATACTGTCCAGCGGCTCCAGATCCAATTGGTCTTTACAACCAAACAACAGGACAACTATTATTACAGCATATTTTATTCTTATCGTTTTCATTTCTCTTTAAGGTTAAAATTAAAGTGTAACATTTACGCCAAAGGTCACGAGACGATAGAATGGATAACGTTCCAAGCCAACCCCGCCTGAGTTACCGACCGTTCTCGATGTTTCCGGATCCCATCCATCTCTTATCTTGGTTATTTCCCAGATGTCGTTACCCGATACATACACTCGCAGTTTTTCAATTTTTATTTTTTGAGTCAACCCATTCGGCAACGTATAGCCTAATGTTATATTCTTCAGACGCAGGTAAGCACCATTCTGAACAGACCATGTGGAAGGCTGATAGTTATAGTTATTGTAATTAATACCGTTTTGTCCGGAAGCAAGGTTGGGATAAAAGGCATCGGTGTTAGTTGGTGACCAGGTTTTTCCAGCCCAGAAATCAGCCTGCGAAACAAAGATTGCTCCGAAAGGCCTTGCCCATGCTCCCTCCCTGTAGATGGTTCTTTTTCCAACGCCTTGAAAGATTGCGCCAAAATCAAAACCCTTCCACTCGAGCCCCATGTTAAAACCGAAGCTATATCTTGGATCATTCCTGCCCAGGTAAACAAGGTCTTCAGGCGTAGTCAACTTCCCATCACCATTCTGATCTACAAACATGTTATCGCCAGGGCGTATACCTGGTGTGATAACTGTACCTGCACCGTTTACCGTTCTTGCAGGTGCGCCCACAGTGCTGTTCGGATATAAGGCATTCATTGTCGCTGCATCTTCAGCAGTCTGAGCCCGCCCAGCGTATTGCAAACCGAAATAGGAGCCGATCGGATAACCTTCTACCGTGTTATTATAACCAGATGTTTTTATGGAATTAGCGCTGTAGCTGACCAGTTTATTTTTGTTATCTGTAATATTTCCTCCTACACGATAAGTAACCTGACCGATCTGATCTCTCCAGCCGATAGCCAGTTCCCATCCGTTGGTGCGGAGATGGCCCAGGTTTGCCTGAGGAGCAGTAGCGCCCAGAACAGCCGGAAGTGTTTGATTCAGGAGCATATTCGTATTGTCTTTGACGAAATAATCAAAACTTCCCGCCAGGCGATTCTCAAGAAAACCAAAATCAATTCCGATATTCTGAGTCTGTACTTTTTCCCAGGTTCTGTTAAGGCTCACCAGTGAGGCAGTAGGCCCGGCTGTAACTACAGTACCAGCACCTATAATAGGATAGGTACCATCGGTAGCTCCTGTTGTATTCGAACTGATACTAGTCAGTTGTATATAATCATACAATCCTATCCCATTCTGATTTCCGGTGGAACCAATGGATGCCCTTACTTTTAGATTGGAGATAAAGGGAATGCTTTGTATAAATTCCTCCTGTGAAAGGATCCATCCGGCCGATGCACCATAGAAAAATTTCCACCGGTGAGCGGCATCAAAACGTGAGCTTCCATCGTATCTCAGATTACCTTCTACCAGGTATTTACTTTTGTAATTGTAATTTAACCTGCTGAAATAAGAACCGATTGCCCATTGGCTTTTTGCCTCGGTCACACCCTTTGTAGTCGCATCACCTATTCCCAGATTCAGCGAACCAACTTCATTGCTTGCAATGTAACTTGTTCGCGCACTGAAGTAGTCATTCTTTTCAGTTTCATACTGACCTCCTAATGTTGCACCAATATTGTGATCGTTGCCAATGGTTGAGTTATAAGTAAAATACCCGTTCAGGTTAGAATAGACATTCGTGGTATTTTGCTTTTGATAATAGGATGCAGCCTGAGTCGGATTATCAGCCGCCTGTATAGTGCCCGTATAGTTATACCATTGAATGGAGTTTTGCTGCGTATCTACATTACTGAATGTGTTATTCATTCCCGCTATACCAACAAATTTCAAGTCCTTCAAAATGGAGTAAGTAATTTTTGCATTGGTATAGAGCCTGGTAATACTTTCCTTATTGTCCCCTCCATACTTAGCTTGAGAGTTAGGCATGTATTGTGTACCCCAGGAGTAAGCCTTTCCATTGAGCGATGCAAGCGGTATCCCCGGTTGTTGGTATTGTCCCATTACTGCTCCGATCATCGTAGGCATGACCACTACACTTTTTTCCAGCGATACGTTGGTCTCCAGTTTCAGTTTATCAGAGAAAGTATAATCATGACTCAACCTTGCGTTGTAGCGTTTATTGGAGTTATTCCCCCACTTCAATAAGCTTTGATCATCCATATAACCCAGCGATACCCGATAGCCGGACTTATCACCTCTGTTAGAGATACTCAGATTATGTTGACTCGTTGTAGCGCTGCCCCACAATGCATCTACCCAATTGGTATCGAAAAATGTCAGGTCTTTTACATCACCAAAGCCCGGATTATTAGGATTGTTGGATGTACTTGGAACAGGATTCGTGTTTCCAGTATTATCAGTAAAATCGTAGTAGCCCGAAGCAGGTGGATTCATCATCTGCTGACCAAACTTATACCAAAGACTATTGGCGGGGCTTGCACCAACGAAATCATTTGTGACGGCCTCACTCAGGTAAGTACCAAATTGTCTCACATTAAGGAGGTGAGGTTGTAAACCTATTTTCTTAATAGAAACAGAACCATCATATTGGATAACCGGCTTACCCGACTTTGCTCTCTTAGTGGTTATTAAGATAACCCCACCGGCTGCCCTCGCGCCATAGATAGCAGCAGAGGCATCTTTCAATACCGTCATGCTCTCTATATCATTCGGGTTAATGGAGTTCAGTGCATTCGTTCCCCCCAGGTTACCACCTGAGTTTGTACTGGAACTTCCCAGCGTACCATCTGTACTCGAAACACCATCGCTGGACACGGGTATACCATCGATAACAATTAACGGCTGCGAACCATTGACTGAGGTTGCTCCCCTGATCTGAATGTTCCAACTGTTCCGGCCGGGAGCAGCAGAGCTCCTTGTAATGACAGCACCTGCTATCTGACCCTGCAAGGCACTCATCGGGTTATCGATCATGCCTCTGTTTTGGAAAAGCTTATTATCGGCAGTAGTTACAGCTCCCGTAAGGGTCTCCTTTTTCTGTTCACCATATCCGACAACAACAACCTCCTGAAGAGCCTGCACATCATTGATCAATGAAATATCAATCACCGAGCGACTGTCAGCGGGTACTTCCTGTGTGGTGTATCCGATAAATGAAAAAACAAGTGTAACCTGACCATCGGGAACGGTGAGCACGTATTTACCATCGGCATCAGATGTAGTTCCCTCGGTAGTTCCCTTCACTAAGATATTTACGCCTGGCAAAGCTTGGCCGCTTTCATCCAATATCTTTCCGGAAATGCGCTTGTCAGTACCCTGCCATCCGGTTGCCCTGGTACTTACTACTGAAATGCTCAACAAAAAAGCCAACAATAGAACTGTCTTTTTCGACCATATCAGCAGGTTGTGAAAATGTAATCGTTTATTCATAGGTAGATTTTAATTCTGAAAATACTTTCTTAAAAAATCTTTAGTTGATGAATTTGTCCTAAACCCCAATCCTTGTTTGTTTGAGGTAAGAGAAGGCAGAATGTTGCCCGTTTTTTTTAATCATCAGGTGCTCATAGTTTTTTTGGGTTTAAGTTTGGGTGAATAGGGTTGCTTACATTCTAAACTAGCCTTTACCAAAAAAGGCCTTAATTAATGTCAAAAAGACACTTCAAATATCTGTAGCGAGGGTAAGACCGGATATTAATTATAGCCCAAACCCAATAAATCATGGGCCATTTTCAATCGTTTGAAAAGAATTTTACACCGATTGCGATACTTCACATTCCTATTCCCGGGATTTCAGATCCATAGGGTTTCAAATCCAGGTTTCATATTGAAATTTGATAATGCTGATAAGCCAGCGATCCGGGTCAGGATCCACTAAGCAAGCAAGGACAGAAGCTGTCCGACTGATCATTGAAACAGGATTGCTGCTGGAATTTGAAAAGGATATTTAAAAGACAGAAGGAATCGTTTACTCATCTGCAATCTGATAAGAAGGACAGCTGAAAAAAGTGTCCTGATTGAGGTGAGACTTTCGATCCATCACAATAAACATATCCTGAAGGTATGATAGCATGACCGATCCAAAATACCTTTAGATCCTGATGATTCAGTTAGCAGATGGCATTACAGATCCAGATGATTCGAAATTTTAAGTAAAGACACGCGGCAATACATTATTGCAACAACAAAAATCCTTTAAAGAACCGAAACTTTGAACCGGTAACCTTTAAGCTTTATTTTCCTCCACGTATTGCTGAGGCGTTTTTCCGAACAACTCACGAAAGGTCTTACTGAAATAAGCGGAAGAGTTAAATCCTGCGAGGTAGCTCACCTCCTTAATAGAGTGTTGTTGTTTTAATAAAAGGCCGGCAGCATATTTAAGCCGGACGGTACGAATAAAATGGCTGGGATTCTGCCCGGTCAAAGAACTGATCTTACGAAAGAAATGCGAACGGCTGATGCCTACTTTCTCCAGCAGGTTCTCCAGAGAGAAATCAGGATCACTTATATTTTCTATAATTGCTTTCGTCACTTTATCTAAAAAGACTTCATCTAATGTATTCGTGGTTACTTCTTTTGCAGGCAGCACTCCACCCACCGACATGAATTTCTCTTTCAGCCGGTGACGTGATTCCAACAAATTTTTTAAACGTGCTTTTAATACATGAATGTTAAAAGGCTTGGGCAAGTATTCATCAGCGCCCGTCTTGTAGCCTTCTATCCGGTCTTCCTCTAAACTCCTTGCCGTCAGCAGCACAACAGGAATATGGCACGTTTCTATTTCTGTTTTGATCTTCCGGCATAATTCAAATCCGTCCATCTCCGGCATCATAATATCACTGATGATAATATCCGGATAATACTTTAATACTTTTTCAAGGCCATCCACTCCGTTGACTGCCTCTCTGATCCTGAATTGATGCTGCAATTCATTTTTCAGGTGAAGCCGGAGTTCTTTGTTGTCTTCCACAATAAGCAGTACGGGATTTTTCTCCGTTCCGTTTCCGGTATGAAATGATTCCGCTGCTGTTTCATCTTCTTTCCCGGTGCTGGCAATGGCTAATTCATATTCCACTGCCTTGATTGCGTTGGAGTCGAAACTATGCCGGTTAAGATAAAATACGCTTTCATTGGCATTTCCTTTCCGGTTGCGCTTTTCATTCAATGGCAACCGGACAATAAACTCACTTCCTTTTTTGTATTCACTTTCTACTGTGATTTCACCATGATGAAGTTCCACAAGACTTTTGGTAAAGTTCAAACCAATGCCTGTTCCTGTTTTGGTATTATCAACATGAAAAAACCGTTCAAACACATGTTTCAACTGCTCCTTTTTCAAGCCTACGCCAGTGTCTTTTACTTTCAGCGTTACATATTCGCCCGAATTAAGCGTACTGAAAATTCCAGGCAACTTCTTCTTGTGATGTAACAAGGTTTTCGATACAGAAAGGATAACCACTCCGCCTGGCTCTGTAAACTTGATTGCATTGGACAGTAAGTTGGTCAGTATTTTTTCAACCTTATCGGGATCAAACCAGGTCTGAAGTGAATCAACCTCGCTTTCGAACCGGAAATCAATATGTTTGATTTCTGCCAGATCGTTAAATAATCTGAAAATATCCCTGCTGAATTGTACAATGTCGGAATGAACTGTTTCCAGCGGAGATTTTCCCAGGTCGCTTTTCCGGAAGTCCAGCAATTGATTGACCAGATTCAAAAGCCTTCGTGCGCTTCGTTGAATCGTAAGCGCTGACGCTTTCACCTCCTCCGGATTCGTGCAGGCCGACAGTATTTTATCAATCGGATTTAAGATCAATGTAAGTGGGGTGCGGAACTCATGCGATACATTGATAAAGAACATCAGCTTCGCCTGGTCAAGCTCGTGCTCCTTCTCTTCACGTACACGACTGGCATAATACCGCATGGCCATCCATATACCCAATACCAGCAGAATCACATACAACGAATACGCCCACCATGTTTTCCAGGGAGGAGGAAGTAAATTTATTTCAAGTGTAATCTTATTATGATCGTTCCACAAACCATCGTTAGAAGCCATCACCTCAAACACATAATTGCCGGGGGCAAGATTAGAGTAACTCGCGCTGCGTTTATTGCCAACGTAATTCCAGTCCCTGTCCAGCCCGGCCATTCTATATGCATAGCGGTTCTTCTCCGGGTTATTGTAGTTGAGTGCCAGGTAATCAAATGAAATATAGTTTTCGTCATAGTACAGTGTTATGGCTTTTGTTCTTAGAATGGATTCCTTAAGAAGTACCCTGTTATGAATGGTGTCATAAGCTTTGAGAGAGTGGTTGGAAATTTTAAAATCTGTGAGCAGAAGACGCGGCTTCGCTGAATCAGCAAGTATCCGTTCAGGATGAAAAATATTAAAGCCATTGATCCCTCCTATCAAAATACGTCCATCGGTTGTTTTATCGATAGACTTGCTTTGAAATTCCATACCCTGAAGACCATCATGTGCATTGAAGTTTTTTAACTTATCCGCCACCGGATCGAGTCTTGATAACCCACTTTTAGTGGTGATCCAAAGATTTCCATCATCGTCTTCCTTTATTCCGGTGATGAGATTGTTGGGAAGTCCGTCAATGGTCGTATAGATATTTAACAACTGAAGGTTTGCATCCAGTTTATTTAATCCCAGATCTGAACCTACCCATATATTTCCATGGTGATCTTCTGTTATATGATTAATCCGGTTCCCCTGTAAACTTCCCGCCTTAAAATTTCTGAATACTAATTTGCCTGGAAAAGAAGATCCCAATGAATTAAGATCGACCATGTTGAGACCGATCGAAGTACCAACAAAAAGCCGGTTCTTCGAATCAACGAAAAGCGAAATAATGAAATTATTGATCAGGCTGGTGGGCTCTTCAGGTACATTGACATACCTATAAAAAATTTTGGCGTCCGGATCAAACAAATTAAGTCCCGTAGCCTGCGTGCCCGCCCATAAGCGATGCTTGTTATCTTCCACAGCGCACCACACACTGTTTTGCCCGATAGAAAAAGGATCGGATTCCGAATGCTCGTAATGAATAATCTTTTTTGTTTGCGGATTCAATTTATTCAGCCCGCCATTCCAGGTGCAAATCCATAGTGACCCATCATAGCTTTTACATAAATTGATAATTTTATTAGAACTCAGGGAGGAAGGATCTCCAGGCTTGTTCCTGAAGTGCTGAAAGGAATTATTTTTTTCATCGAACAAATTCAGTCCCCCGCCATCCGTGCCGATCCATATTCTTCCTGCCTGGTCTTGCAGAATCGACTGTGCTATTTTATGACTAAGACTATTCTCATTGCCTGGCTGATGAAAAAAGTGGCCAAAAGCGGACTTTGATAAAGCGAGTTTATTAACACCTGTATTATAGGTAGCAATCCAGGTTATTCCATTACTATCCTCCAGGATTTTGGATGGCTGATTGTTGGATATGGAAAAAGGATCGGATGGATTGTGAACCAGATGTTGAATGACACCTTTTGTTTTATCGATAAAATAAATACCATGGCCATCGGTTGCCACCCAGATCATTCCCTTTTTATCCTGGTAGATCTGGAATATTGGAACAGTACTATCTAAAAATGAGCGGACGGCAAAAATATTTTTCTTTCTGTCCCATACAATCAGCTTCGACAAATTATTGCCGATCCAGAAATCTCCGTCATTATCAATCAGTATAGCTTTGGGTATGTGATCGAATTCATCCGGGTTGAAAATATTTATCGATATGCGTTCAAATTTATCTTTGCGAGGATCATAGCGATTCAAATATTTTCCTGATGTACCCACCCAGATATTCTTATCCTGGTCACTAAGGATGCTGGTAGCTTCATTGTTATCTATAGTTTGATCATCACCTGCCTTAGAAGTATATCGTGCAAACGATAGCTTTTCGGGTTTACGAAGGTCTGCACCAGATAAATTAAGTCTGTTCACCCCATTTTTTGTCGCTACCCACAGGACATTATTCTCCTTGTCAAAAAAAAGTTTGTTAATCAGATTACTGCTGATGGATTGTGGATTGTCCTGCTTATGATTAAGCCTGAAAAAGCGTTCAGAGTCCTTATCATAAACGTTAAGTCCGTTACCCGTTCCAATCCACAATCTTCCTGACGAGTCTTCGGTGATAGAAGTAATCCTGTTACTACTGATGGAATAGGAATCATTTACAACCGGGCGATACACTGTAAATTCATATCCGTTGAACCGGTTCAGTCCGTCAATTGTTCCAAACCATAGAAATCCTTCACGGTCTTCAAAAATCTCAACACAGGTACTGCTGGACAGTCCATCGATGGTAGAAAGGTTTTCAAATTTAAGATTGGTGTACTGGGCTTTTGAATTACCAATGCTTAGCAAAAACAGCACTAGTATAGCGGTAGTCCTCATAGCTCCATTGCTGGTTATCCTCTCCTTTTTCACTGTTCGCTTGTACAAACACAAAATCATTAGTACTCTTTAGGAAACGCAGGATTATCGGTCAATCTTTAAACTATGTCATTACAATGCATTCTATGAGGAGCGAGTGCTTATTCCGAGAAACCTTATCTCAAGATTATCTTCATAATTACGCAGTCAACAACACAAATTAAAAATCACTGATCGACTCCCGTTGCTGAAACCTCATCCTGTCAAGTGCAGCGCTAAAAGTAAAAATGATGGAGCATGAAAACAAAGAAAAACATTATTCCTAACATCGCAAAAATGCTCAAAATAAGTAGCTTCTATCGTTTCTTGGGGTATTAGGCATAATACCTAAATAAACGAGTACACAAAAAAGCATTCTCCATGCGGCACGGCTCTTAACTATCAATCCAACAACCTTGCTGCAGCTTTGCGGAACGAAAAAATAAAATTCCTGGAGTTGATTATTATCCTCATAAACAGGAATTTCTTTTCATCCGCAGTGAGGGGTATTGAAGAGGTGGTGAACAAGACCCGGACAGTGTTATGATCTACCAAAATCAAGAATTGCTTTAAAGAGACATCCACCATAGAATCTTTATTAAACGTCCGGTGGGCACACCACGAATGCTCACTTATTTTTTCGGGTGTCCTCAATAAAGTGGTTAATAGGCGGGAAGTATCACGTTTTTCGGTGCATCTCTTCCTGAGTGGCCCGTAACTCTTCCATATTCTGCCGCATTTCCTCTTCCTGCTCCTGTAGCGTAATTAGTTGCCGTTTGTTAGCAGTGATATCTGTAGCAAGTTTCAATACTCGGATAGGCTTTCCATTATTATCAGATATAACTGAGTAGCTTCCGGATATATATATCTTTGATCCGTCTTTGCGAATGCGCTCATAGTCTCCTGGCTTGGCAATACCTGCCGCAAGGTCTTGCCATAATTTTTGATACTCTTTCGACCTGGCGTGAACAGTGTCCACAAATATCCGATGGTGCTTACCTTGTATTTCATCAAGAGAATATTGCATCAACTTTAGAAAAGATTCATTCGCTGTGGAAATGATTCCATGGAGGTCAAATTCAATAGAGGCAATGCCGCTGTTATTAATCGCCTGAATGCGGCTCTCTATTTCGGAAGTTTTTCGCTGCATCTCCTCCTGTGTGGCTTGCAGCTCTTCCATGCTCTGCTTCATTTCTTCTTCCTGGCTTCGCATCTCTTCAGCCTGCTGCTGGCTTTGTTCCAGCAAATATTTTGTCCGATCTGCTACTTTTACGTTGGCAATAGATGAAGCAATGGTTTCACATACCTCTACAAGAAACTCCTGCTCATAGTTTAGGTAAGGTTGGAAAGAAGCGAGTTCTAATACTCCATATATCCTGTCATTTACTTTAAGTGGCACTATGAAAATACATCGGGGGGTAGCATGACCCAACCCCGAAGTAATAGTGGCATAATCAGAAGGAACCTGGGTCATGAAAATAGGATTACCTTCCTGCCAGCATTGACCCGTCAGTCCTTCTCCGGGGTGAATGACTTTATTTCTATCGATGTATTTCTTTTTATCCCAGGCATAACAAGAGAGCAGCCGCAGGTGCACATCTTCTTTATTTTCATCATTGAGTACAAACAAACCTCCCTGGTTGGAGTTGGTATACTTAACAATGTTACTGATGATGGCATCGCCAAGTTTTTGAAAATCACTTTGATTGCGGATAATTTCCGCAAATTTAGCCAGCCCGGACATCGACCAGTTTCTCCTTTCATCTTCCATTTTTGCTTGCTTAAGGAGCTCTCTCATCGCAACCAGGTTGCCGGCTAAATTTCTCTGATTAAGTTGTTTATTGGACTCGTTAAGCCCGATCCATTGAGTAGTATAGTCGCCTGCGGAGATTTTAATTATGAATTCATTGGCTTGCTGGAAATTGTTAATTGAATTGGCCACAATTTCTTGCCAGTCGCTATGCGCAAGAGAAGTACCTGTGTCAAATATATACTTACGGTTGTTTTCGTTTAAAGCCGTGAGTAGCCCTTCGCGTTGACGCTCTTCGGATTTAAGTTTCCGGATAATGTAAATGATGGCGGGAATACCTAACAACACCAACATAATTTGAATGAACTGGTTTCTTGAAAGTGCGTGTAGGTATTTCGAATCAGCAGCAGCGTTTAAAGAATCCTCATAAGCAAACAAGGGTACATAAAAGGCTTCGTATTTTTTCCACACGCCAAAACCGCGGTCTTCATTTAATAACTCTACAAACTGCCTCATGCTGTCCTTTCTGGCAAGCTCAATCATATCCAATGAAAACGCGAGGTAATCTTCAACAGTGGATTTCAACTCACGAAACTTGGTTATGTCATAGTGCTGTTTGACAAGCAAGGTCTCAAGCTTGTTAAAAACAGAGTCCTTACCTCCCAGTACAAGCTTAATAGGGTCAGCCAACTGAGGGTTTTTAGTGAGGGCAAATCCACGCACAGAGAGATCGGCACCGTGAATAACATCAGTAATAATGGATACTGTTCTTTGCTTGACATTCTCCGTTTCAATTTTCAGGGCATTATTCTCAATAATGATATCGGCATTATAAAAAGTTAAAACAGAATTGATCACCAGAAGTATGGCAAAGCAAAACAATAATGCGGGTATGAGATTTTTACTTTTAAAGATTTGCATCGTATCTAATATTGGTTATTGCTATCTGGGTTCTTCATAATCTATCTCGTTGCTTGCGTAAAATGAGTATTGGCAGAAGTCACTTCTTTTAAATAGTTTATTTTTCAGTGTTTTCAGGAGTACTCACAAAATCTCATAAAGGATGGATCTTAAGATTCTATTGATCGGTTCCATTCTTAACCGAACGCGAAAGTGTATAATCGATCCCAGTTCAGGGAAAAAAATAGCATTACAAAAAGGTCAGTAAAAACAATGACAAGAAGGTAGACCAAATGAGGGGGCAATTATGGCCTAAAACCATATATTTGCTCAGTATGAGACACGATAGTGGACGGCTTTAAAAAATGGCGGTTCAGTACGATGTTGGCTTCATTTATAAGAAATGAAAATTTAATCGTTAAGTTCACAACTGAAGCACCTACTGACTCTTTAAAATCCACAATACTTGGTAGGCTCCGAAGAAAGAAACTCGACTATGATAACTATAATCAGGTTATTTGGCAGGTGTTTATTATTGTTTCCTTTCCTTGTCATCACTCCATGCAATTTCTCTTTTGCTCAAAACCACAATACTAAAATTGATAGTCTTCTGGCTGTTTTGAAAACAATTCCTGCGGATACTAATAAGGTTAATACGCTTATTGAATTGTGCAAAGCGCAGTCATCCTCTGACTTAAAACTAATTCTACAGTTTGCCAATGAAGCATTAGCCTTATCACAAAAAATTAACTTTCCGGAAGGCGAAGCCAATACTTACTTTTATTTAGGATATTCTTATTATGCAACCGGTGATATGCCTAAGGCATTAGAGTCTATCTTGAAAGCGCTTGGTATTTATGAGAAGATAGGTAATACCAATGAGATCGGTTACGCGTATAATGCAATCGGATTAATTTATAAATCTCAAGATGAGACAAAAGATGCGCTGATTTTTTTTAAACAAGCCCATTCAACATGGAGCAAGCAAGGCTTTAAAGAAGGCATTTCCCTGGCACTTTCAAATCTAGGATCGATCTATGAAATTGAGCAAATTGATTCATTGGCCTTAGATCATTATGAGCGGTCATTACAGCTATCGAAGGAAATTGATAATAAACCAGGAATAAGTAATACATTAAATGCTATTGGATCAATCTACTTTAAGAAGAAAGAGTTTACAAAATCATTTGAGTATCAAAAGGAAGCGTTGCAGTATGCAATTGAGTCTGATAATCCCATTGCGCAAATCTGGGCGTACAATGCAATGTGTCAAATTCACCTTGCTCAAAATCAACCCAGAGAGGGATTGCGCATGGCACAAAACGCATTAAAAATTGCCCGGAGAATAACTTCAAAGATAGATTTAGCAGACAGCTACAACCAGGTTTACAAGTCCTATGAAAAATTAAAGGATTATCCAAAAGCTTATGAATTCATATCGTTGTACTTAGCACTCAACGATAGCCTTAAAAATTCGGAAAAGCTGAGTTCCATGGAAAAGCTTAAATCCAGGTACGAACTGGATAAAAAAGAAACAGAGATTGCTTTATTAACACAACGCCATCAGGCCGAGACATTTCGCAGGAATGTAGTGGTCATTACCTTGATAGCATTCTTCACCATCGGTTTTTTGCTCTATAACCGGTATCGACTAATCACCCAAAGAAAACTGGATTTAAAAATACAGCAATTGAATCTTTATACACAAAGCCTGGTTGAAAAGTCAGAGGCTTTGAGCAGGGTTAATCTTGAGCTGGAGCAATTCAAAAGCAATAGCTCAAGTGAAGATGTTCAGATAGCAAAAATTGATAAAATACTCCAATCAAATATTCTTACTAATGAAGACTGGGATAATTTTAAGAAAGCTTTTGAAGATATCTATCCTGCTTTTTTCTCAAAGCTCCGTTATAAATATCCTGATATAACCGCTGCTGAATTACGACTTTCTGCATTGATGAAATTAAACCTGTCTATTAAAGAAATAGCAAGCATGCTGGGTGTATTACCTGAAAGCGTAAAGACATCACGCTATCGTTTGAAAAAGAAATTTGGCCTGGCCGAAGATGAATCCGCGGAGGATTTTATTAAAAAACTTGAGTTCCCTTCCGGTGTTGTGACTTCATCCCAGAGCAAAAAGAAAGCTTGACAACCCTTTTCTCCCAATTATTTTCAACCGGTCTGTTCAACATTGGAGCGCTTCTAACTTGTTCCACCATCTCTTCTTTGGCACTCTTTATAATTTCCTTTAAGTATAAAAAAAGCATCATACCCGGGCGTCCTCCATACTTCCCCACTCAATATATTTAGGGTGTAATGATATCCTGCATAAGTACATACAACTTACTTTACTGTCATTGATGCGCTTTTCAATTTGCTGTTTGTCTATAAAAGGATTCACGACCACAAACTAAAACAATAAAGTATAGGAGAGCTAAGCAATGAGAACAATGACTACTGCTCCTCGGTTATGGTGAACTTTTCCACTGCCATTGTAAGACTTTGCATATCCTGATGAACAGAACGAATGGTTGATTGTAATTGGTTAAGCAACGAGGCCCTGGTGTGCAGGGCTGCTGCATCATAGATTCCTCCTTGCCTGAAAAAAAGATTCACTCTTTCGGGGTGAACCGTTCCCTCAAATTCGAAACCTACCCATCGCTCTTTAATACTTTGTATAAGCGAAAGTTCACGGCTGTTACTGAATCTTTTTTCATTAAGCATATACCAGATGAATGGCGGGTACATGGTTGAAGAAGCCGGAACAAACCAGATATCACTCAGTACATTTCTTCCACTGTAATCCATTTTAATTCCTTTGCCTGAAGTATCAAGTAATAAAACACCTAACCCTGCTGCAACAAGTCCCCCGCTTATACCAACAGCATTTTGTGCATGATCACCGCTGACAGCCGCTGTGGCAACCACTACAGCAGCGCCAATAATAATAGACGTAGCCGTCAGTCGGTTATTTCTTTTACGATTCAGCCCATCCAGGTAATTGGCAAGCTGGTCTGCCCGTTCACCTTCGCAATCTAACTCCGCTACAACACCATCAATTTCCGAGGAAGCTAACAACAACCTGTTTTGTATTCTCGCTACGATACCGGCAGCGGATAGCCTGCCGGTTACCGAAGTGTCACCGTGCACAATCACCAGTTTTTGAATAAGGGGTAAAATACCAGTCGCATTCGCCATCAGCATATCATGCTCGGATAACACGTTTCCCAGGGCAGAATTTGCACGCACCAGAGAGTCTGCATTAACGGGCAAATACGTTTTGGAATAAGTATAAGCGATGGTTGGTGCACAATATATACTTTGATTTAAAAGTCTGGAACGATGAATAAGCCCAGAATTACTGCACGAAGTAAAGAATATAAGAGTGCCCACAGAAAGGTTTGTCCAGTAAAACCAGGAAGTTTTTACATTCATGTGGTGTGATTCAAAATTTTCCGTTAGCGACTTCAGTAGACGCTTCATCATCTTCTTGCTTATCATGATCATACATACTCAATGAAAATATTCAATGCCTATCGGTTCAAAAATAATCTATTTCCAGGCTTCAGAAACACCAAGTCTTCTTTAAACGCTCCTTTCATGTCGTCTCGTGACGCGGAGCCTGCAGCCTTCTTTCGCGAAACGGTTGGTTTACTTTATTTTCATACATTGAACCAATTTATTTTCATACAATGGAACCAACGCCAAAATCGACCACCCGCGCTTCACGAGTGCGTGCCAACCTTAAAAAAGGAATGGAGCTTGCATGGGCAGCGTCACCAAAATCGCTGGTCAGATTCTCACTTTTAGGTATACTTAACTCGACAATGCTTCCTATTTCTGTTTATCTCGGTGCCATGCTCGTCAACCGCATTGCCGAAGCGCGCAGTCATACCATCCCCTTTTCCGGATTGCTTTGGACTGTAATCGAATTATGGATAGTCGTTACTCTACAACGCACCATCAGCGCATACATGGGTTACGGCAGAAATTTATTTGTCAGACGTGTTGAGCTTGAAGCCGAGCGAAGACTGTTAGCGAAAGCTTCAAAGGTAGATGTCGGAAATTTTGATAATTCCAACTGGCATGACCGGCTTGCAAGAGCAAAAAGAGATGTGTCATGGAGACCGGGAGATCTTACATGGTCGATCCTCGGTTTATCGGGCAATATCGTCACCATTATACTGATGGCATCGCTGCTGGCAAGCCTGCATTACATTCTCGTTATTCTTGCAATCGGTGCAGCGTTCTTGTCATTGATCCTCGAGAGTCGCGTGACATCAAAGCTTTACGAATTTTATTATAAAGAAACACCAGATGAACGAGAGCGCGGATACATTGGCGACCTGCTCGTGCAACCCCGGACAACGAAAGAGATACGCGCTTATGTACTTGCAGATTATCTGTTGGAAAGACATCAAAATCTTTCTGAAAATCTTTTCAGGCAGCGGGCATTGATGTATAAATCGGGAACGCGCGTCTCTTTGCTTACCGGACTGGTAACCGGAACAACATTAGCAATAGCTTATCTTTTTGTTTCTATAAAAGGCGCAGAAGGTTTGATCGATCCTGGTGGTGTTGTGCTGGTAATCGGTGCATTCACTTCGGTATCGTCAACACTTGCTCAGATATCGAGCACATTCGTTTCCGTTGATCAGCACACTACATTTCTCGATGATTATTTCTCTTTTCTTTCCATTGATCAACAGATCAGGAAAAATGAGAATCCGGAAGCGCTCCCGGTCAGGCTTGATGAAGGGATTGTGTTTGAGAATGCTGGATTTACCTATGCAGGAAGTCCCGAACCTGCTGTCGAAGGATTCAATCTCACTATTAAGAATGGTGAGCTGATCGCGCTGGTTGGAGAGAACGGAGCGGGAAAGAGCACGATCATAAAACTACTTTTAAGATTCTATGACGCTGACAAAGGATCGATCAAAATCGGAGGCGTTGATTTGAAAAATACTGATCCGGAGGAATTAAGAAATCGCATTGGAGTACTCTTCCAGGACTATGCAAATTATGAATTGACTGTACGGGAAAATGTCACGATGGGAAGACCTTACGCAGAAGTGTCGGACGATCGTGTAATGGAATCGCTTAAAGATTCAAGAAGCGAATGGCTTGTCAGGAAAATGCCCAATGGTCTCGATTCAAAAGTGGGGAGACTATTTGAAGGAGGTCATGATCTTTCCGGAGGTGAATGGCAACGTCTTGCGCTTGCACGGATCATGTACCGCAACGCAGACATCTGGATATTGGATGAACCAACGTCTGCGCTTGATCCGGAAGCCGAAGCAGCCATCTTCGCAGAACTGAAAGAAAACTTAAAAGGACGCATCGGCATCGTGATCTCTCACCGGTTTTCAACGGTCAGGATTGCAGATCGCATTGCCGTTATCGCTGATGGAAAAGTTTCTGAGATTGGATCACATGATGAATTGATGAAAGCAAGAGGAAGATATTCAGAGCTGTTTAAACTGCAGGCGGCAGGCTACAGGTAAGAGGTATTTCTATGACCATCATTTAACTGAGTTGAATCCCTGAAAAATGAAAGCATTAGCCCAATGCCAGCCCTTCTCTCAATGCTTTTTCATACTTCTTTTTATCAAAGCAGTACAGGTGAGGGGACCGATGAGGTCCAATACTTCTTTTCTCATTTAGTTTTTTCAGCAAACCCAGCGCAATTAACTTTTTAGGAAAATTACTTACGTCCAGTTTTTTTCCCAGCAGGGCCTGATACAATGCGTGGATTTCGCTAAGCGTAAATTTTTTAGGCAACATGGTGTAGCCTATTGGATAGTGGTAAAGCTGAATGCGCAACGTATGCAACGCATCGATGACCATCTGGTCATGATCAAATTCAAGTTTTGGGAGCTCGCTCAGGTCACACCACACACATTCATTTGACATCACATCTGGTTTGGGAACCGTTAATGAAAAATCAGTAATCGCATAAAAGCCAATGGAAATGGTATCGTCTATCAGCCAGCTGCCTTTGTCGATGCTCACGCCTGTGGCTTTAAAAAACTCCTCTTTATCAAACTCCTTGAAGCGCGACCGGTTAGGATCCCCAAAGGTCTTAAATTGCTGAAGGAATAAATTATCAATACCGGTCCGCTCTTTCACGATCCGGTTTGCTGCCTCTACCAGTCTTTCCGTTCTTTTGATATAACCTCCGGGAAGGCACCAACCCAGAATAAGCTTGTGCTTAATAAGTAGAATCTTAAGCTGTTGATCGTGGTATCCGAATATGGCGCAGTCTATCGAAACATGAGGCAAGTACTCCTTATATCCGTTCCTTACAAAATCTTCTATTTTCGAAATTTCCATTCTCTAAAAATCGACATTTTTTGCTGTAAAAGTAAGTCAATACCTCTATTTAGTATTTTTTACTAAATAATAATTCAATCTATTACACTTTATTTAGTAGAATTAACTAAATAGAACTTGCAATTAAGAAAAAGCAACCAAAATCGATTGCGTATGAAAAAAACAGTCATTGTCTTAGCACTCGCATTTACTCTTCTATCCACCTCCGTTATCGCACAGGCACCGGATGAAAATCGTTTCGAGAAAGTAGTGCTCGCCCAAAACCTGAATGAGCCACTGGAGCTGGCCGTTTTGCCTGATGAACGAGTTCTGTTTATTGAAAGACACGGTGCGGTTAAGCTGTTTGATCCTGCTTCAAAAAAGACACTGCTCATTGCCTCTATACCGGTAAGTACACAATACAATCCTGGCGCGGACGGAAAACAGCAGGAAGCCGAGGATGGACTTCTCGGCCTTGGTGTTGATCCTGGGTTCACCACCAATCATTGGATCTATTTATACTACTCGCCTGCGGGCAAGGAACCTAAAAATATACTTGCACGCTACACACTTGCCGGTAACAAGCTGGACCTCACCTCGAAGAAAGTTGTTCTGGAAATTTCCACACAGCGCGATGAGTGTTGCCATACCGGAGGTTCCATCGACTGGGATTCTTCCGGAAATCTGTATCTCTCCACGGGCGATAATACAAGCCCGCGTGCATCTGATGGTTATTCACCCATTGATGAACGGTCAGGGCGTAGTGCATTCGATGCACAGAAATCGTCATCGAATACAAATGATCTGCGGGGGAAGATATTGAGAATACATCCTGAAGCAAACGGAAGTTATACCATCCCCGATGGCAATCTCTTTCCGAAGGGAACTGCGAAAACACGACCGGAAATTTTTACGATGGGTCATCGCAACCCGTATCGGATTTCGGTGGATAAGAAATCCGGATTTGTATACTGGGGTGATGTTGGTCCGGATGCAGGGAAGGATTCCACAGGTCGGGGGCCGACCGCGGAAGATGAGTTTAACCAGGCGCGAAGTGCAGGCAATTTTGGATGGCCTTACTTTGTTGGCGACAATAAAGCATTCTGGGATTTTGATTTCGAGACAAAGCAATCCGGTGAAAAATTCAATGCGGAAAAACCCATCAACAGTTCTCCCAACAACACGGGATTAACAGAATTACCATCTGCGCAAAAAGCGATGATCTGGTATACCGCAGGTGAATCTATCCGGTTTCCATTATTAGGTAGTGGTGGCCGCAGTGCGATGGCAGGTCCCGTATATTATAAAGAGCATTTCCAAAATGCCAAGCGACCCTTTCCGTCTTACTATGATAAGAAGTGGTTCATCTATGAATGGATGAGAGACTGGATTATCGTTGTTTCTATGAATGACAAAGGAAATTATATCCGGATGGAACGCTTTTTACCAAACCTTAAGCTTGAGCACCCTATTGATATGACGTTCGGCCCTAATGGAGATTTGTATTTGCTGGAATACGGCCAAGGATGGTTCATGGCCAATCCCGAATCCAAACTTGTACGAATAGAATATAATGGTGGTAATCGAAAACCGGTGGTTGTGGCATCGGCTGATAAAAAAGCAGGAGCCATCCCCTTGAACATACATTTCTCTTCCGAGGGCACAACAGATTATGATCATGATACGCTGCGGTACGAATGGAAAATAATTAATCCGCAGGGAGTTGCAGCGGCAGTACTCAAAGAGCCCAACCCCTCCTTTCAATTTAAAGCAGCCGGTAATTATAAAGTTTTACTTACGGTCGCAGATGGAAAGGGACTGAAGGGATCAAAGGAGTTTTCGGTGAAAGCCGGTAATGAACCGCCATCCATTTCACTTGAACTGACCAGTGGCAATAAATCTTTTTTCTTTCCCGGAAAAAAAATCGGATACCAGGTAAAAGTATCGGATAAAGAAGATGGTAGCCTGGAGGACAAACGCATACTATCCAGCCAGGTGAAGATAGCCATCAATTACCAGGACGCTGAAAGTATTGCACCTACTTCACCGGGCGGTCACCAGGAAGCACCTGTTACTTTTTTAGCGGGCAAGATGCTGATGGAAAAAAGTGACTGTAAAGCCTGTCACTTTATGGATAAAAAATCAATCGGTCCCTCCTTTGCCGAGGTGGCCACAAAATACAAATCGAATAAAAAAGCAATCGACCTGCTTTCTGAAAAAATCATCAACGGTGGATCAGGCGTTTGGGGTGATGTGGCCATGGCGCCACATCCTGCAATCGGGTTACCCGAAGCCAAACAAATTGTACAATACATTTTGAGCTTGTCATCTGAAAAGAAGATTGTTGCTTCCTTACCTGCCATTGGAGAAGTAACACCCACCCTTCCGGATGGAGCTGACATGACTAAAGGCGTTTATAAATTCACGGCCTCCTACAAGGACAAAGGTCACAATGGAATTGCACCGATCACCACGGAGAAATCGATCACACTGAAAAGCCCAACGTTAATTTTTGGAAATGCCGATGATGCTTCTCCAAACATTATGAAATTTAAAATGGGCGAAACGAATCTGCTCATTGTCATGAGCCCGAATACGTATGCGAGTTTCAAAGACATTGATCTCACCGAAATCAAGACACTTACTTTCCATGTTGCTGCTCCTGTTGAGCAACTGGATTCCAAAGGCGGAATCATCGAAGTACACACCGGTTCCAAGGATGGACCGATGATCGGGCAAACGGAATTTATAAAACCAATAAGTGACCCAAATTTATTCGCAGGTAAAACGCTCCCACCTGCCTACAGGGTTTCCATCGATGCCACGGTGGGTATGCAACATCTTTTCTTCGTATTTAAAAACGATAAAGCACAAGGGGCACTTTTTGTGCCACTCTCCATCACCTTTGAAACAGAATAATTTTTTCAACCAAAAACAAAAGCAGCTATGAATTTCTCAAGACGTGAATTTATGAACAGGATTGGCCTGGCCACTGTCGGCTTTGGCGTATCAACGCTGGTTCCCGGACAACTTCAGGCATCCCTATTAAGTGAAGGCAAATTTACTTTTGAAATTTCCCTTGCCCAGTTCTCGTTTGCTTCAGAAATATATACCGGTAAAATGACCATGCTGGATTTTCCTCAACGCGCGGTCAATGAATTTGAGATCAACGTACTGGAGTATGTATCCGGGTTCTTTAACAACAAACATACTGATGCTACTTATATGAAGGAGCTAAAACAAATATGCGATGATCTGGGTGTAAAGAATCATCTCATTATGGTGGATGGTGACAACCTGGCTGCACTGGATTCTGTTAAAAGAAAAAAAGCAGTTGAAAGCCATTATCCCTGGGTAGATGCAGCAAAGTATCTTGGCTGCAGTGCCATTCGTGTTAACCTCGGTGATGCAATGGCCGTGATGACGGGTAAAGGAGAGGAAGGCAGTGCTGAGGATACGGCCAAAGCTGCGGTGGAGGGATATGGAAACCTACTGGAATATGCGGAGAAATCAGGAATGAATGTGATTGTCGAAAATCATTTCGGATACTCTTCCAACCCGGAGTGGTTAGTGGGCATTCTCAATCAGATCAATTCGAAAAATAAAGGATTGCTGCCGGACTTTGGAAATTTCTGTCTTGAAAGAAGCAAGCCTGCCTCCTTTGATCTTCCGGGTTTCATGAAAACAACTTGCTTAAAGGAATATGACAAATATGAAGGGGTAAAGAAGATGATGCCCTTTGCGAAAGGTATCAGTGCAAAAACACATACGTTCGGCTCGAATGGCGAAGACCTGGAAACCGATTTTATTAAAATGTTCAACTTAATAAAAGCATCGGGCTGGACAGGAGGCTATGTAGGCATAGAGTATGAAGGCGGCCTCAAACGTGATATGGGTGGTGATCCTTCCTTCCTGCCAAATGATGAGGGAATCAAGGCTACCAAAAAATTACTGGAAAGCGTTTTAGAGAAAATGAAATAGGAAATTCTTTTCTGAATTTTACCAAATTATAGAGAAGGGCTAAGATCAGCCCTTCTCTACAAAGGAGTAGTAACCTTCTGCAGTGATAACCACTTTTCTCCGTCCTTGGTGGTTCAGAAATTCTATTTCGTTACTGAATAAACTCGCTTGGTTTAAAATCAATTTTATTTAATGATTGTCGTATTCCATGAAGAGCATAAATATTTTTCCACCAAAACGACATAAACCATGCCTCTTGTTCCGAACCAAAGGTTGCCCTTATTGTTCGTTATAATGCAAAAAAAATAGAATTATTGCTAAGTCCATCTTGGGTGGTAAATTTGTAAACGATTTACCATAATAACGCCATACCCCCTTGCTTTGAGTAGAGAACCAATAATTACCCTTTCTATACCTTTTGATACATTCCTGTTTTAAATCCGTGTGAAATGAAATCTTCGTGAATGATTTTCCGTCATAGGTGCCAAACACCCGTGATTGCGTGTCTCAATCCATATGTTACCGCTTCATCTTCTAAAAGGCTATGAATCATATCATTGCCAAGCCCATTTTTCAGGATTGTAACTGACTAAGGATTTCCATCATAGCGGCACGATCCCTCGTTGTTCCAAGAGGCAAGAGGCTATCCAAATGTTGCCTTTTCTGTCCTCCAGGACACTTGTAATTGTATTCAGGCGAGGTCAACCTTTACTAAATTAACCATCTTTTGATAAAATAGCGACACGAAGTGCAGTGATTCAAAATGCTGTCTATGTGATCATATCGAAATTCTGAATATTTATCCAACGGTGGTATTTAGTAAGTATTATTATAAAATCTTCTTATATTTTTATTCATGGATTTGCGCAATATCTTATCTCTAATTTTAGTTTGTACTACTACTACTTATTATTATCTTCCTAGAAACATAAAATCTGTCCAAAAATGATGAACGTAGTTAACTCTGTCGCGGATTTGAAATTAATCATTGGCACAAACAATGATGCTATACAACTTCTAGGATATTATTCTCCAGGCAGTGGGGGCGGGGGAGTGTTTTATTATGATAGTAGTTCAAACGAGATACCCGATGATGGAATGATTATTCAGCCTTCAGGTACTACTTCCGGGCGGTGGAAGAGATTATACAGTGGTTCGGTAAGTGTAAAGTGGTTCGGGGCAAAAGGTAATGGCTCGGCAAATGATACATCGGCTATAAACAAAGCTGCAGCATATTGTACCACCAGAAATAGCTACCTGAATTTTGAAGACGGGTTATACGCGATTTCAGAAACCATTGTTCTGCAATGTTCAGCTGGATTCGAGAGCAATTCGTATTCGGCAACAACGAGTGGATTTGTTGCCATTGTCGATAATCTCTTTCCTGCTTTGAGGCTTAATGGATTCTTTGTTCAATGGAATAACATCTGCATCAACATGAATGGTAAAATCGGCATTGGTATTATAATAGGTGATGATTTGTCAGCAGACGGATCATCCTTTTCCGGTGGATGTACGGTGACTTCAATGCGCGTGTGGAATTGTAATGGAATAGGGCTTCTGATGATTGCACCTAATGACTGTACATTTGATTCAATCAGCGTTGAGTTATGTGGGAATGCAGGGCAAACTGAAATGGGCACATCTAATCTTATAGTAATTGATAATTACGCTTTAGCTATTGTTGGCACACCAAATGGTACATTGTCAACTGCAGAATGTAGCTTTACAAGAATCCAATGTGAGGAGGCTGGGTATTATGGTGGTGGACGTGCCATCTTTATACATGATAACGCGCTCTCAAATAAATTTTCTAAAATTCACTCCGAACGCGCGCGCGCTGTCACAGGAAATAACACTTGGCATTTTTCAGGACAGGGATGTGATTACTCAGCCGTTCGATTAAATGCTAATGGGACTAATGCAACGAATGGTCTAGCATTTCTGGGCGGAAGTAATAACCATTATTCATCCATTTTAGTCGAGCAGGGGCCATCAAATTCGGTAATGGTGGAAGCCGCAGGTATTAATGCTAGCGGTAATGTCTATGATTCATTAAGTGCTCCTAATCTGAAACAGATGGATGGTCAATATGCGAAATTAATTTTTAATGGCGGAAGCATAACGCAAATCACCGGGCATTCAATTGTAGGGGTTTTTACAGGTAGCCGGATAGGGACGTTGAATGCGGGATTTGCAAATTTCGATGTAAAACGCACAGCGTTTTACAGTTGTGAGATAGGCACCGTAGCATCAATAGCGGGAGATGCAGCAGCTAGTTTTTTCGATTGCCAAATTGGCTCTTATCTTGGATTACAGGCAGTATTTTTTGATAATTCAGATATTAAAAATACCTCTACGATTTCGTTATCGTACTCAACAGTAAGCGCAGTCAATTCCAGGTTTCATAATACCGTGGAGTCAAACTATTGCAACCTAGAATTTCATAACATTAAAATTTTAGGTAATTTTAATTACATCGGGGGAGGGAGAAATTTCAGACTCAGCAATGTGTCAGTTACTGGAACAGCAAGTAGCGCGTATAGTGCAGTCCCAAATTCTGGAAATTGGTATTTGGGTGAACGAACAGAAATATTGAATGTAGTAACTCATGGTTTTGTAGGTTACATATGTACAGTAGCAGGTGTAGGAAGCGCTGCAACCTTTAATACTTATGGACCAATCGCCTAATAGATGATGACATTGCTGTCTTTATTTTTCCAGGCATTAATAATGGGCTTCTTACATACATACATAATATATTCTGAATAGGAACTGATTCCACCCGGTGGTCTCCTAAATACCTTCCACCTATGGCTACAGCCTAAGCCTAATTTAGAAAAGTGGTAGAACAAATTTTTGCATGATTTGGAAAGTTTACGATGGCATTACGAGGCCTAACTATTCTTACCTAATCAGTACCGGTCATATTGTGCTATTCAAAAAAGAATACTTCCCCGTTATCCATATCGTAATACGCTCCCACAATTTTAATCTGTCCCTCCTGCTCCATCGTACTTAGAATAGGACTTTGCTTACGAATATTCTCTACGGATAGATGCACATTTTTTTTAATGACGATATCAACGAATTCAGGATTGCCGGACGTCTGTTTTCCATTGTAATTGTCACACGCCTTGATAGCCGGTGTTATTTTATCTAACAAGGTGGTCAGGTTTCCCAATTGAACTTTATCAATTGCTCCCTTCACTGCTCCGCAATATTCATGTCCGATGACCAATACCAACTTCGCACCAGCCACTTTACAGCTATATTCCATCGACCCCAAAATATCCGTGTTGATCACATTACCGGCTACGCGCGCTACAAATAGATCACCGATGCCCTTGTCGAAAACATCTTCCACCGGAACTCTCGAATCAATGCACGAAAGAATAATTGCTTTTGGGTACTGTCCGTTGACACCATCACGAATTTGTTTTGAATGATCGCGTAACGTCAGGTCTCCGGAAGTGAATCGTTTGTTGCCTTCCTTTAAATTTCTTAAAACATCTGCAGGTGTAAGATTCCTCTGTTCCTCCGCAGACAATACACGTTCAATAAGTGGTTCCTGGTTGATTTCCATAGATCGATTCTTAAATAATACAAATATACTAACCTCAACAAATCTGTTTGAAGGGCAAAAAAATGTTCGATAAAAGACTAAACAATTATATGATTGTCCTGAAAACAAAAAAGCCCGAATCCATAAAACAGATTCGGGCTTTTTGTTTGGGTTCCAGTGGAGCTGCAGGGAATCGAACCCTGGTCCAGAGAAGATAAACGCGTACGTTCTACATGCTTAGTTGACTTTGATTGTCGGGAAGCGCAAGGCAGGCAACAGCCTAAAACTCCTCCGTAGTTACTGTTGTCTTAACAACGATGCGTAACCACATCGCGGCCCAGTTCTGCTGATCGACACCGCATATTCACCTCCCGCAAAACAGAGAAGATGAGCGATGATGGCTTGCGGAGATCTTATCTCGGCATAAGCTTATCTATCCTAGGGACAGATTAAGCAGCCATGGCGTAAGTATTTTCGCCACGTAAATTGTTGAGAGCAGTGATCAAAGCTCTACCCTCATGAGCTTGCATGCTGGTGCACGGATTCACACATCCTGTCAATACCGGTCAGCCCCATTTATTAGTCCCGATAGCTATCGGAATCTAAAATGGACTACAAATGTAGTTTAAAATTAGTTTCAAGCATCAATATCCTCTTCAAGTTGCCAGTTGATAAAGTGCAATTGACAAAAAACATACTCTTTGTCAATTGTCCTGTTGTCAACTGCATATTCCCTTATCCTCTGCCTACCGCCACTTGCTTACTGCCCTACTTTTTATTCACCAACTACTTCTTCTCCTGTACCAGTTCCACCAGTACGTGATTAGTCGTTTTCGGGTGAAGGAAATTCACCAGCTTATTATCCGCTCCCGTTTTAGGTTCACGCTGTAGCAACAGAAAACCTTTCTCATCCACTTTGCTCATCTCCATTTTAATGTCCTCCGTTTCAAAGGCCAGATGGTGAAGTCCTTCGCCTCTTTTTTCAATGAATTTGGCAATGGGCGAGTCGGCACGGGTAGCTTCCAGCAGCTCAATTTTTACCCCCCCTACCTCAAAAAAAGAAGTACGCACACCCTCCGAAGGTACCTCTTCAATTTTATAATGCTCGAATCCAAGCAATTTAGCAAAGAGCAAGTTCGACTTGTCCAGATTCTTTACAGCAATACCAATGTGTTCCAGCTTCTTCATTGTCGGTGGTTTTGATTAATTTTGGACAAAAATTGAGAAACTTTTCCGGTTAAAAGAGGGTTTTTAAATCATATGCCTAAAATAATGACAGAAACTGCCAGCGATGCACACGTAGAGGCAGCGCGCATTCAGCAGCAGATCAAAGATTACCTTGGTTTACGCACCAGCGACCTTATTTTCGAATATGGCACCATGGAGGGCAAAGCCAAGCTCGACCTGATCACTATCAACCCCAGGCATAACCAATCGTTCCTTTTTCACTCCGAAACCGGGGCCGACAAAGTGGATGCTCTCAAAAAAATGCTGGACTACGTTCAGAATTTCAAAGAAAAAGAAAACTCCTACACCATACAGTGGGTAGCAAAGACCGAAAGTGAATTGCATACCTCCTACTTCCGTGCCAGCAATATCCTGGATGCGCTGGAGAAATTGTATTATGGAAGAGATCGCAATACCATCACCGTTTTTAGTGTTGTTTTAAATCCGGTTTCATAAACTGATAAAACCATGATTAGCGTAACTGAAAAAGCAAAAGAAAGAATAGCCAACCTTCGTGTAGAAGAGGGCCACCCCGATCATAGCAATATCCGTGTATCTGTAAAAGGCGGTGGCTGCTCTGGTCTGATGTACGATTTGAACTTTGATGCCATCATCAACCCTGCCGACCAGGTGTTTGAAGACAAAGGCGTAAAAATATTAGTGGATAAAAAGAGCCTCCTCTATTTACTCGGTACCACACTTGATTTTTCCGATGGACTGAATGGCAAAGGATTCCAGTTCATTAATCCTAACGCTACCCGCACCTGCGGTTGTGGTGAAAGTTTTTCTGTTTAAAAAAGGAGTAATCACTCTTCAATAAAGGTTTCAACCTGCTCAGGTCGAAACCTTTTCTTTTTTTACCAGACTCTTTTTCATTCGTGCAACTGATTTCACCAACGAGGTAAGAATCAACCACGGCTTTATTTTTTCTTTCCCTGCCATGCAGATACCTTCCCATCTGGGAAAGCCGGCTGCACCCCTGGCCTTGTATAACCGGGAAAGTCTCTTTCCCGGCAGGGAAAAAGACTTGCTCAAAGGGATTTACCCACCGATTAGTTGGTATGGATAATAACGAGATGGAATAGAAAAGTGACAGACCAGGTGGCTTTTTTACCAGAGTGCTACGTCTTCAATGACTAGTAGATCATCAATCAAACTCAAAATTCGGATTCTGCCAGCCCATAGGTATGTCTGCTTCATACATACCTTGTTTTGTCTTAAAGCGCATCTCCATGCGTCCTTCAATTTTAAAACCGAGGGATTGATACAGCCGGATGGCAATGGCATTATTTTCTCCCGTTACCAATTCCACTTTACCAATGTCCGTACGATTGCGCCCGACCTCCTCTAAAAAAATAGTAAGCAATGTGCGGCCAACCTTTTTTCCCTGAAACTGCGGATGAATGGCAATTGTTATATCGGACAGCACATGACGAAATGCTTTTATTTTCATCCTGTAGCCATGGATCTCACCAATCAATTGTTCCGGATCATCGGGATGTTCCACCACGATAATCAATCCGTCATCAAAACTGTGCTGCATGAATTCCTTCACATAGCTATCTGTAATTTCTTCTTCGCTGCGGGCCAGTGCGCCCCCGGTACGGACTACTTCTTTATAAAGCAGTTGAATCCTATCGCCATCTTCAGGCACTGCGGTACGTATATGCATGACTCAAAAGTAACGGAACTTTTATACTAATTGATACTTACTTTATTCAATAATCAGAACAGACACTTTTGATTTTCGCAACACCTGAGACTTAGCCAAAAGTTTATCAAGGTGAGTCCATTCCGGATCATTCGAAAATCGGAACCAAAGATCAAAATCGAATCCCTATCTTCGCGGCATGATTTCAGAGATCACTTTTCACCCCGCGGAGGAACAGCAAAAACCTGTGTTTTCCATTCTCATCCCCAGCTGGAATAACCTGCCTTACTTAAAGTGCTGCGTTGAAAGCATTCGCAAAAATTCGCACTATTATCACCAGATCGTTGTACATGTCAACGAAGGAAAAGACGATACGCTCCAATGGTTGAAAGAGCAAAAAATAAGCTATACCCACTCCACTGAAAATGTAGGCGTTTGCTATGGATTTAATGCACCGTCTTCTTTAGTGAAATCGGATTATATCGTTCTTTCGGATGATGACTATTACTACGCACCGGAGTGGGATCATTATCTGCTGGAAGAGATAAAAAAACTCGATCACTCCTATTTCTGTATTACAGGAACGATGATCGAACATAGCGAGACACAATACCCCAGCAGCATTATCGCCCCTCATAACTATGGTAAAACCGTACAGGAGTTCGATGAGCCGAAATTTCTAAAAGAATATAAATCACTTGCCTTTCATGACTGGAACGGAGGTAACTGGTATCCCTTAGTTATGCATCGCCATATCTGGAATCTGATCGGTGGACTAAGTACGGAGTTTACACCGGGCATGGCATCCGATCCGGATATGATGATGAAGCTCTGGCATTGTGGTGTCCGCTACTACAAAGGTGTGAACGAAAGCCGTGTCTATCATTTCGGATCGAAGAGTACTGCGCGCGTCAAAAAGAACGATGGCAACAAACAATTCCTGCTGAAATGGAGACTATCGAAATCTACTTTTTTTGATTTCTATCTTCGGCTTGGAAAAATATTTACCGGATACACTTCAGAGCCGGATGAAAAAGAGTTTAAAACCAAGCTGAACAGAGACCGGTTGAAAAGACTTGTATCGGTATGGAAGAAAGGATGAGACAGTTATCGGTAATCAGTTAATGGTTAATAGTTTTCGGTTATGCTTTACTATTAACTGATAACCATTAACTAAACTACCAGCCTTTCCTGATCGTATCGCAAACAAACTCTACATTGGCTTCGGTAAGATGTGTGTTGAGTGGCAATACAATGTAATTCTCTTCGATTGAATCCATAAAAGGAAGATCATCTCTTCTTCCGCCCAGTACGCTGTAGCGGTCGTTACGATAATGAACCTGGCCCGATTCGATTTTATTTTCGCGCAGGTATTTCATAAAATTTTCTCTGCGCTCAACGATGGCCGTGCATAACCAGGCCGCGTGAGTCCGGTCGGTATGCTCGGCACCGATCAGCTTAATTCCGTCCACGCCCTTCAATCCTTTTTTATATACTTCAAAAAGCCTTTGACGCTGCGCCAGCGTCTCATCGAATTCATGCAAAGCAGCCAAACCCATTGCCGCACCAATGTCAGTCATCTGGTATTTGTATCCTACTTCGGTAATATCATTCTCCCAGATTCCTTTTTGTTTGTTGGAACGATCAATACCGAACCAGCGGATACGTTCTGCCTTGGGTACAATGTCTTTATCCTGTATCACCAGCATACCGCCATCACCGGTAGTAATGTGCTTGATGGCCTGGAAGGAATACATGGTGAATTGGGAAATCTCTCCTACCTTCTTTCCTTTATAGGTTGCACCCAGCGCATGGGCGGCATCTTCAATCACCGGGATATTGTATTCTTTCGCAATGGCATGGAGTTCATCCATATCGCAGGGCAGTCCACCATAATGCACACACACAATCGCTTTGGTCTTTTCATTCACCAGCTGGCGCACATGGTTCACGTTAATGTTCAATGTTTCGGGATCCACATCGGCAAACCGGAATTTTACACCCATATACAGAAAGGGAATCGTGGTAGCCGTACAGGTGAAAACCGGGGTAATCACCTCATCCCCTTCTTTTAACCCGGCAAGAATATAGGCCAGATGAAGAGAATCCGTACCCGATCCTACGGCAAGGGCGGTACCATTGCCGGCAAACCGTTCTGCAAATTCTTTTTCGAACTGAGCCACCCGCGGACCCTGGCCGATCCATCTGCCCTGAAGTACTTTTGTTACCTCTTCAATCGCTGTTTTGGGAACATTGGGATAAAACAAGACAATACCCTCATTTTCATTCATAACGGGCATTTCGTTCATCGGCTTCTCTTTCACTCTTTCCATTCGGGGAATTTCTTATTTAGACACAAAAATAGTGTATTTAGTTAATGTAAAGAGGCTTCTTTGTTTCGTTTGAAATACCACAAAAATGACTTTTAAATGAAAAGACCACACCTTAAAAAGATGCGGTCTTCTCATTTTCAATTTGAAAGAAAGTTATTTCCTTCTCATTTCACTTTTAGAGAGCATTAGTTTGTTCAATTGAGTTTTGTTCAATTTCAGGTTACTTGTTGTTATGCCTGGTAATGTAGTTCTGCTTCCGCTGGCAGGAACGGTTACAGCTGAAATATTGGTAAAGTTAATTCCATTCTTAACCATGGTCTGTTCAACGTTCACTACATCCGTAAAGCCACTTAAATCGGTATATGGGTCTACATTAACCAATTTATATGTTCCTGAAAAAGTCAATGCTGACGAACCACTGTAGGGATAACTTTTCCCATTTAAAGTTCCTGCCGTATTCAGCATATAAACAGTAAACTTTACATTATCAGAAGAGCCGGAGTAATAGGGATAGCTCATGTTGTACGTACCTGCGGGATACCCGCCAGGTATTATTAATCCTTCACCTCCATTTGCTAAAGTTCCATCGGTACTTTCGCTAGCGGAAGCGTTTGCTACTTCACCCCCTGTCTTAACTACAAAATCAAGATCCACATCGGTCTTACTATCCAACGTTTCCCAACTCAATACAAACAAAGCATCGTCTTCTTTTATATTGAGTGTGTAGGTGAGGTTCTCTGTTCCCAACTGAGCAGGGCCCGAAACAACGGAAGATAGAGTGAGAACAATTGTTTCAATATAATTGCCGGAAGCATCTTCATCGTCCACTTCAAATTCACCATCTTCAAAAATGGTAAGCGTAATATAAGCTTCTGTATCTCCCTTATTAATAACCAATGTTTCTGTATCCTTGGCGTTAGTTCCTTCCAGATAATAATCGTAGCCACTGGTATTTCCGTTACTATCAGTTACACTTTTCTTATTGGTCGTGCCTGAAACCGAATAAGAGATCACCGCATTTTCAGCCATAGGGCGATCAAATACTATTTTTATTTTCTTTTCCACTCCGCCACCACTTGTACTTTGAAATGATGCTGTTGTACCATCAGACTCATTTACATCTTCACTCACTAACTCAAATGAAACCCCGGATGGTGGATCATCATCACCACCACATGACAGTACTATCGTTAATGGAGCTATCAGCAATAACATCCAGATCAATCTTCTTCTCATAACAACAATCGGTTAGGTTGCACAATACGATAAATGTAAGGAATTGTGATTATAAAACAGATCACCTCGCACAGGCAAGCTCTACAAAAAGCGGAAAAATACATACGAATACCCTATTTGGAGGTAGTTCATTTTTTTACAATCCGTTGCGCCTGCATGGTGTCTTTAAAAACCGCCTATCCAGATAAGGTGTCTCCGTCAATAAACGAGTAGAATAGGCCAATGTGAAATCACCTTTTTACAGAATGGTAATACGCTTCCAGAGTCATTTTTCTTCCCATTATATCACGATGACTTATCCTGATATGTTAATTAATAAATACCAAAACATGCAGGTTGAAAAAAATAAAAGTTGCCTGCCCTACCGGGCCGAAGCCCCGAGAAGCAGTAGAAAACAAAAAAAACAGGAGAAACAATAAAGATGAGCGAGATCTATTTTAATCACTCAAATACACGTATTCAATCGATAGTAGGAGCTGAGTTTCCGTTGGTCACCAAACTACTCTGAGATTGGCTCCTGCAAAGGAATAAATCAGAAGGTCTCCCTCATATCCGCGTTTTCAATCGTTATCAGAGAAAACTTTGCACCGATATTCTGTTTCGATTTCGAATACTGCAACAAAAGCATAATTTGCCCTTTGATTTATTTCCCAAATTTATATTGGTGAAAATGCTATCACGAAGGGATTTTTTAGCAAAGAGTAGCCTGGCTTACCCGGCACTTATGTCACTGGGGTTGATTACGTCAGCCCCTGCTCATGCTTTCCGGCTTGAGTCACAAAAGAAAGGAAAGCACGTAGTGATTTTAGGTGCGGGTCTTTCCGGGCTGGCTTCGGCCTACGAGCTAACCAAATTAGGCTATACCTGTACTCTCCTTGAAGCCCGCCAGCGTGCAGGGGGCCGCTGCTGGAGCGTGCGAAAAGATGCTACGAACACGGAAACAAACCAGCCACAGCAAAAGGCGCAGTTTGATTCCGGCTTATACTTCAACGCAGGACCATCACGCATTCCACACCATCACGCACTCACTTTACATTATTGCCGTGAGTTGGGTGTATCACTTGAAGTGTATAATAACATTAACGAGAGTACGTATTATTTCAGTGAAGGCAAAGGCCCGTTATCGAATAAGAAAATCAGGGCACGTGAAATTCATAATGACGTGAGGGGTTATACGAATGAGCTTTTGGCGAAAGCCATTGATCAGAATAAGCTGGACCTGGCCATGAGCAAAGAAGACACCGAAAAGGTGATTGAATACCTGCGTGCCGAAGGTGGGCTTGACATTAATAAATTATATAAAGCTTCCGCACGAAGAGGCTACAGCGATTCACCTGGCGCAGGTGATAAAGCAGGCAGGATTGCCGATCCGCATAAGTTCACCGACATTATTCAATCGGCATTGCTGGACCCTGATTTTTATAATGTGCCGGAGTATACGTACGAATTGCAGATGACGATGTTCCAGGCCAAAGGCGGTATGGATAATATTGCCAAAGCGTTGGAAAACAAACTGCCAGGCATGATTCAGTTCGGCACAGAAGTGACCTCTGTAAAAAACACTGACACGGGTGTTGATATTGTGTACAGAAGCAAAGGAGAAAACAAAACAATAAGTGCCGATTTTTGTATTTGTACCATTCCTCTTCCGGCACTCAGCAATGTAGAACATAATTTCTCTTCCGATGTGAGCCGCGCCATTGATTTCGCTTCGTACATCCCTACCGGTAAAATCGGATTGCAGTTCGGGCGCAGGTTCTGGGAAGAAGATGAGAACATCTATGGAGGAATTACGCATACCAATAACGACATCACCCAGATCTTCTATCCATCGAACGATTACCTGTCCAAAAAAGGAATATTGATTGGCTATTATAATTTTAATGATAAGGCGAAGCGAACAGGAGTTCTCTCCTATGCCGATCGCGAAAAACTGGCCCTCGAAAAAGGAAGTCTGATCCATTCGCAGTATCCGAAAGAGCTTGAAAATTCTTTTTCGGTGAGCTGGCACCTTACTCCTTATAGCCTTGGGGGATGGGCGGTGTACACCAGTGAGACGAGGAACGCTGTGTATAAGGCGCTGATCAAACCGGAGCAAAACGTGTACTTTGCAGGAGAGCATACTACCTACCTCAATGCCTGGATGGCGGGAGCATTTGAATCGGCACGGAGCACGGTTACATCGATTCATGCGCGGGTTACGGACCAGCGATTGGAATACCCTACACAAAAAAACTGACACCAAACAAAACTACCACCAATATGAAATCAACCATGAGCAGAAGAAACTGGCTGAAGACCAGCGCACTTCTTACAGGCGGAGCAACTTTGCTAACCGGCAGCTTAAATTCCGTATCGGCTAATCCATTAAAGACCACCAGCGATACCAACACCTTTGGTTTTCGTGAAGAAAATATGGCTGCAGAGTTTCCTAAACTCAAAGCACGTCTGTTTGCGAATGAAAACCCTTTCGGGCCATCAGACAAAGCAAAGAAAGCCATTCAGGACGCCATGGCTACCAGCTATCAGTATCCTTTTATCATATTAGGAGAACTTCAGAAAAAAATTGCTGACTACGAAGGTGTGAAGGTGGAGCAAATTATCATGTCATCAGGCTCGTCTCCAATTTTGCAGGGAGCAGCGCTGCTTTTCAGTAAAGATGGAGGTAACATTATTTCCGGTGACCCCTCTTACGAAGATCTGCTGGAAAAAGCAGCGGAGCTCAAGGCCGAATGGATTAAAGTGCCGCTGACTAAAGAGTATAAACTTGATCTGGATGAAATGGAGAAGAGAGTGAACGATAAAACCAAGCTCGTTTATATCTGTAATCCCAACAATCCCACAGCTACCGTGGTGGATACCGCCAAACTTAAAGCTTTCTGCGAACGTGTATCAAAAAAGACTACCGTGTTTGTCGATGAAGCGTATATCGATTATTTGGATGATCCGAAGTCAGTCACCCTGATTGAATCTGTAAAAAAAGGACAGAATATAATTGTGGCGCGCACCTTCTCCAAGCTCTATGGGTTTGCAGGATTACGTGTTGGCTATGCGATTGCTTCCGAAGAAATGGTTAAAAAACTAACTCCCTATACAGCAGGATGGGGATGTATCTCTGCTACATCAGGCAGCGCAGCACTGGCCAGCTATAACGACAAAGAATTTCTGAGCGATGCATTAAAGAAGACCATCGCCTCCAAAGATTTTTTATACAGCGTATTGAAAAAAGAAGGCTACGAATACATTCCTTCCTCCACTAACTTTGTGATGTTTCCGGTAAATATGGATGCCGAGCGTTTTACCGAAGAAATGATGAAACGCGGTGTGGGAGTTCGTCCCTGGCAGTTTGCAGGGAAACAATGGTGCCGTGTAAGTATCGGTCGTATGGATGAAATGCAAACCTTTGCCGAAGCGTTTAAACAAATCTCTTAAACAGTTAATCGTTATAAGTGTGTGCTTATATCCCAGTCATTTATAACGATGTGATCTAATTTTACCTAGCCGTTCAAATATGAAAAAAAAGTTGCTCTATCTTTTCTTTGTGTTACTCATTTCCGCAGCCAGGGCGCAGGAAACTCCTAATCCGCGTCCGCTTACCATAGCGGAATACGAGAAGGCGAAAACATTCCTTATTAAAAATCTCGATCAGGATACGTATGCCAAGTTTGATAACGCATACATCCTCGACCGGTATGAAGTACGCAAACCGTATTTCATTACCGGTGATGACGGCCTGAAGAAACGTATCGACTTATACAAGTTTATTGCCAAGGACGGCATGCAGGAACTGGGCCTGATGATTTTCTATACCAATGAAAAGAATAAGTTATACGCTGCCTTGCTTCCCAACTTCACTGCAGATACTAAAGTGTGGGAAAAATATTTTGAAGATATTCATGCCATTGATAAAGAAGAGAAGAATTTTGTTTTAAAGCTATCCTATGTGCTTTCAAAAGAAGTGGGCTTCCAGCTCTACAAAGCAGTCAACCAGGGAAAAGACATCACCAAAGAATCGGCTACCTATGGAAACGATATCTGCTTCCCCGGAGATCAGGAAGTGACGATGGAAAATGGGCAACGAAAATTACTCTCTAAGCTCAAGGCAGGAGATCATGTCATTACCATCAACCCGAAAACACTTGTCAGCTCAGTTATTGAAGTAAAAGAAATAGTAGAGCACGAAGCTAAAAACTATGCCCTCACTCAGCTGATCGCCATAAAAAGTGTAGAAACACAAAACAAAAGCGGGCTGAATATTCTACTTCAGACCCGAATAATTAAGGCAACTCCTAATCATCCTATGGAAACCAGCAAAGGGGACAAGGAGATAGGAGAAATAAAAGAAGGAGATGAATTGCTTTGTCTTAACAGCCAGTCGGGTACTTATGAAAAGTTTAAAGTGGTGGACAAACGGGAGTATGCAGCCGGAGTACAAAAGGTGTATAACATCGTGGCTGGAGAAGGCACTCCTTTTCTTATGAACGGAGTAATGGTACTCCAGAAATAGAGAGATTAGCCCTCTGTTATTCTCAGTGGGTGAAAATAACCAAGTGAAATCCCTCCGGGCAAACCGGGAGGGATTTTGTTTTTTTAATACTGGATAAGCCTGACACACGAGCCAAAGGCAGAATAGTGATTATCCGATCATCACTACAGGATAAAAATTTCTATGTTCGGAACTGATAATTCAATCGTATGCAGAATAATATAATGACTAAATAGTATCAGGCAGTATAAAACACGGCACAATTCAACAAACAAAGTATTAAGTTAGGCATCGCCTTAATTCATTTCCACCAAAGCTTAAACCATTATTCCCATGGCAACACCGATCAATAGAAGAAACTGGCTGAAGTCCAGCCTGCTGATAACAGGAGCACTCACACTTCCTTCCATTTTACAAAAAGCAACAGCTAAGTCCGGTCCGGCCAGCTTAGGCAGCAGTGGTATTTTAACAGATGCCGAAATTGAAGCATCGCTACTTAGCGAGGTGCCTGTAATTAAAGCGCGGCTCTCGGCAAATGAAAATCCATTCGGGCCTTCGGCTAAAGCAAAGAAGGCGATTGTAGATGCATTGGATACCAGTTACCGCTATGCCTTTAGTACCCTGCAACAATTCAGCGAGAAGATTGCCATAGCAGAAAGTCTGGATAAAAAGCAAGTGCTGCTGGGTGCAGGATCCGGTTCATTGCTTCATGCTGCAGCCATGTATTTTTCTAAAAACGGAGGTTCTATTGTGAGTGCAGACCCTACCTATAACAGTCTTCCGCGCGATGCCGAAAAATCATTTGCTGCCAAATGGATAAAAGTTCCGCTTACTGCCGACTACAAGCATGACCTTGATGCGATGGAGAAAGCCATTGACAGCACAACTTCCCTGGTTTACCTGTGCAATCCAAATAATCCTACCGGCACGGTAGTGGATACCGAAAAGCTGAAAGCATTCTGTGAGCGTGTTTCAAAACGTGTTCCAATCTTTATCGATGAAGCCTACATCGACTATTTGCCCGATCCGCAGGCAACCACATTAATACACTGTGTGAGAAAGGGACAAAATATAATTGTAGCACGTACATTCTCCAAGCTGCATGGCTTTGCCGGACTTCGTGTAGGATACATGGTGGCCTTGCCGGACATGATTACCCAGTTGGAGCCGTATTGCAACCGCGGTGATATCTCCGCCACGTCCGTAAGTGCAGCCCTTGCCAGCTATGATGACAAAGAACATCTGCAGGCAGCGCTGAAGAAAACCAACGAATCAAAAGAATACTTATATAAAATACTGAAGCAGGAAGGTTACGAGTACATTCCTTCATCGGCCAATTTTGTGATGTTCCCGGTAGCCATGGATAGTGTGCGCTTCACGGAAGAAATGATGAAACGTGGCGTTAGCGTACGCTCGTGGAAATTCGCTAATAAAGAATGGTGCCGGGTAAGTATCGGAACTATGGAAGAGATGAAGGCCTTTGAAGACGCCTTCAAGCAGGTTTCTTAAACAGTTATTGCGATGAGTTAATTACTGTCGTTATGCTTAATCTGCCCGGATTGATGCGGAAGAATTGAGCGGTCTGTTGCATTTCTGTGAAATCAGTTTGCTCAGTGCGCTATAAGGATAGCCCGGAAACAGGATTTGTTTCTTTTTGAGAATCCGACAGGCACTTCTTCCAATCCGGAAGGTAAATAACACACCTTTATTCGTTTACGTCAGGCCATTCTGATGTGAATAATTGCCATTTCGCAATTATTTGGTAATATCGTTGACTCATTTTAATAACCTTTCATGATTCAGCTTAAATCGCTAAGACAAAGCGTATTTACCTCAGTAGGCCTTCTTGTACTTTCTATTCTCATTCTGGTACTGGTCTCTCTGTTCTATTATTTAACTTTTAATCAGGTTTCTTCCAGTAATCAATCGGCTACCGTTACCGCACAGCTCACGGCACAATCGGTCATGGATAAAACAGACCGGAATTTTTATGAACGCTTTGGGGATGTGCAGGCTTTTGCTTTCAATCAACTCGCTGTAGCTACGGCAGAGAAAGATTCGATCGCTGCCGGTGCACAGCAGTTCATTAATACCATGACTGCTTATTATGTCCTGTACGATTTGATGATGATCTGCAATCGGGAGGGGAAAGTACTTGCGGTGAATACGAAAGATAAGAATGGCAAAGTTATCCCTACTCATCCTTTTTTGAGCAAAAATGTTTCACAGGAAGAATGGTTCCGTGTGTGCACATCTCCGGAAGGACCTCAGGGAGGTGCATGGTTTTCCGATTATTCTGCGCTTGAAGACATCGGAAAGATCTATGGAACAGAGGGCCGTGGAATGGCTTTCGCTGCACCTATACGCAATGCACAGGGAGCCATCATTGGCGTATGGTATAATTATGCCTCGTGGGAGGAAGTAACAGAAGGGATTCGCAAGCAAGCAGAGTCGGATCTTAATAAAAATCATACCGGTGCTTTTATCGTCATGACAAAATCCGATGGAAAAATCATCAGTACGGATAACGACCTATTATCGAAGAGTGCGCTTTCCATTTCAAAGGATGGCGCAGTAGCACCCTGGAAAGAAGAAACTTCAATCCCCTTTTCAAACCTTACCTATGGCACATCCGCATCAAAGGGAGCATACACCTTTGCAGGTAAAAACTGGATTACTGCCGCTTTCATTCCTAAAGAAGCCATCTCCTGGAAAATATTCTTCTCGGCAAGAAATCTATTGGCAGTATCAGTATGCCTGCTGGTGGTTGCTTTGGTGGCCATCTATGTTTACATCTATTTTAAAAAGAATATTATTTCAAGAATAAACCTGGTTCGTGTTCTTCAACAAAGACTTAGTGAAGGAGAAATTGTGGAGGTGAAAGAAAGCAGTGATGTGGATGAACTGGGTCAGATGATCAAATCGCTCTCTTCACTGGCTGGTAATCTTAAAGAAAAGGCTGCCTTTGCGGATGAAATCTCCAAAGGAAACCTATCTACAACGCTTCACGATCTTCACAGTAAAGATATTCTCGGCCATTCCTTGCAAAACATGAGCACTCAGTTACAAATTGCGCAGGAAGCCGATGCTCAACGCAACTGGACAGCCGAAGGCCTTGCACAGATTGCGGTAATACTTCGTTCGGCACATAGCAGCGAACAACTTTATTCCGGCATCATCAAGTTTGCCGTCACTTATGTAAAAGCAAATCAAGGAGGGCTTTTCTTCACCAGGGAAGAAGGAGATACAAAAAAAATTACGCTGGCTGCCTGCTATGCCTATGAGAAAAAGAAATTCCTGGAGAAAGAACTGGATTTTGGTCAGGGTCTTGTCGGGCAATGCCTTCTTGAAAAGCAAACCATTTATCTTACCGAAATCCCTGCGGAATACATCCGGATCACCTCTGGCCTGGGCGGGGCCTCGCCTACTTCATTGATTATTGTACCGCTAAAATCAAATGATGAAATTCATGGCGCGATTGAAATTGCCTCTTTTGAAAAATTCCATCCTCATCAGGTAAGCTTTTTAGAAAAACTGGCCGAGAGTATTGCTGCGTCAATCAACACCATACGCCAATCGGAAAAAACAAAATTCCTTCTTGAGGAACAGCAGCAGCAAACGGAAGAGATGAAGTCGCAGGAAGAAGAGATGCGACAAAATATGGAAGAGCTTTCAGCCACGCAGGAAGAAATGCTTCGCAAGGAAAAAGAATACCTTGACAGAATTTATCAATTAGAGCTTCGCCTGAAAACAACAGAAGTATTCAACTAACGGCTGACTTCATGATGTTATCTTAAAAAAATGGCGGTGAAGAACATTGAATTTCTGTTTTTCATGCCGTTTATAAATTGAATAATTTTATCCATGAACAGACGTGAATCACTTCACTATTTTACTGCATTGGGTTTATTGCCACTGATGTCCGGATTTTCATCATTTAACGAATCGATTTTGAAAAGAGCGATACCTAAACCGGGGAACAGCTACCGGTAATCGGTGTGGGTACCTGGGAGACTTTTGATATTGACAGCAATGTACAAGAGCTACGGCTGTTGAAAGAAGTACTGCTGATGCTGAAGGAGAAAGGCGGAAAGGTGATCGATAGCTCACCCATGTATGGCCTCTCGGAACAAAACGTGGGCTCACTTACCACCGAGTTAACGATGAATGACCAGTTTTTCCTGGCTACCAAAGTATGGACACAAGGAAAAGAAAAAGGGATTGAACAGATGAATCATTCCCTTTCGGTGATGAAGCGCAGCCAGCTTGATCTGATGCAGATTCATAACCTGGTGGACTGGAAGACACACATCAAAACACTGCGCGACTGGAAAGAGCAGGGAAAGATCCGCTACATCGGAATTACTCATTACCAGGAAAGCGCTTATGCGGAACTGGAAAATATATTGAACAGCGAGCCGATTGATTTTTTGCAAGTGAATTACAACCTGGCCAACCGCAAGGCGGCCGCGCGACTGCTTCCGTTAGCTCATGAAAAAAAAGTAGCTGTGATCATCAGTCAGCCCTTTGCCTATGGAAAACTATTTCAGCAAAGTAAAGGTAAAACGCTTCCGGCCTGGGCCGCAGATGTGGATTGCAGGAGCTGGGCACAATTCTTCTTAAAGTTTATTGTTGCCCATCCAGCTGTAACATGCGTTATTCCAGGCACAGGAAACCCCGATCACATGCTTGATAACCTTGCAGCCGGCTTTGGTAGATTGCCAGACGAAAGACAACAGGCACTCATGATCAAGGAAATTGCCTGATCATTTCTGGTTACTGATGACCGGATCTTTAAATCGGTCGCTCCTTCGAATTATCTTGAAGCGAGCTTCGATTTAATAAAATCAGTAAACCGGTATTTCTTAAGCGCTTCTTCAGACAGGTATTTTGCTCCCTGGATACTTCCAATACATTCTTTGCTTCCGCAGAGACATTTGAAAGACTGATTCATATCCCATTCGGCCGATGGATAGAAGAACGTAAGCTCGTCTCCTTTATGAATCGGCTTAATCGCCATCAGCTCCATGCGCGTAGTGTCGAAGAAACAGTTGGGATCGCAGCTGTGATTTGCACATTCCAGGCATTCCGGCAAAAGTTCGATGTGAACATCTTCGCTAATCTGTACGGTCAGGTAGTTAGGAACATCATACGTAGCACGTGCCATGAAAGCGACAATAGCATCTTCCGGCTGAAATTTCTTCATCGAAAACAGGGAACGATGATTGCCAACAGGATCAATCCGAATCTCGGCAACATCGGCCAGATCCGATTCAACGATTAAATCAGTAAAACTCATAATAGTGGTTGTAGTGGTTTGATTAAAAAATTGAAATTAACAGAATATTATCTTTTATCAACTAAATATTCAATAAACCAATTGGGTACCTGATCCTGGTCAATAACATGCACCTTTCTTCCCTCTTCGATTTCTGAGATCAGCACACTGGCGGAGCCTGAGTTATCAAAAATATAAGCTCGGTCTGAAATCAGAACAGCATCCTTTAAATTTTCAAGACTTCGATAGTACCTACTTTCAATTATTCCACTATTTACGGGATGACCACTTTGGGCCACACGAAAAGCTACACGGTTTATATTTATTGAAGGATCTTCAGTCGAAAAATAATACAAATAGATTTTATAATCTTGCGATTTTGCAAATCTTAGAAATTCTATCTTTTTAAAATCGCTCATTACCGTTTCAAAGGAAAATGAAAGACCTGCACGAACGAGGTTTTGCCTGATAAACTCAGCCAAATCAGCAGCTATATAAGAGTTAACAGTTAATTCGCTATCAATTGATAATTGATTATTGTTAACAGAGAAGTGCCTCCATATATCTGACAAGCCGAGTTTAGCAGGCGAAAAGGAGGAAGACTTAAAATATTCGCGTATTTGAAGGGTCGTAAAATCGCATTTAAATACACTCAAATCAACAATGCCTTTCTCCTTAAATTCCTGTTCAATATCATCTGCGTTGACATAAACGCCCAGTTTCAAATTAGGAGCAGAAGGAAAATATTTAATGAATGTTGATTTTCCAGATCCATTGGGGCCAGCGAAAATCCTTAACCGCTTTGCCACCTAATTAAGTGTAAAATGTGCTGGGATTTTTATCGATGGTTTTTCAATCTGCTTGATTGCCTTTTTTGATCCATCCGTACCAAGCTCATAAACTACACCATTTTCTAAAATGAGTAATGGGAAACTCAGTTGCTTTGCCTTCTCACTGGCGCTAAATGAGGCAAACAGTGCCGCTCCGGCTATTGCTCCGAGACCATAACCACTTTTATCTTTTATTATAAGAGCTCCGAGCGCTGCTCCTATTATTCCTCCTACAATCAAAGACTGTACTATTTCATCCTCGTTCTTCATCATTTCAAATTTACAACTTTCATTTGAAAAATTGCATTACTTCATATCTACCCTGATGCCCTGCGAATGGCTGGTAAATTCAGGCGCATACATGCATTGAATGGTGGTCACTCCATTAGAGAAATCTCCTTTCTGTGACACACGAAGCGCATATTCAAATACATAGGTACCTTTTGGCAAATAGCCAATGAAGAAATTCGTAGCCAGATCACGCGGACTTTCGTAATAATACAGTCCATCCTGATACTTATGTGTGGAGAGCGTAGAGACAGGCTCAAATCCTGCGGCACGCATGTCTTTCAGGTGCACGTATTCCATATCTCTGTCCACACGCAATTCTATCTTTACTTTAACCAGGTCGCCCACATGCAATGGGGTCTTATCATTCACTGGCGTAATCACCGGGCCACGATCTGTATTTTGTTGAAGGAATAAATCCTTTTTCAGCTTCAACGGAGTTTCGGCAGGTGTGATCTTATCCAGTTGCTCGAAGTATTGCCAGTACACAGCACCCCAGGCTACGCCCTCATCGGTTTTAGAAATGGTGATCTTGCCCATATCTGCCGTAATCTCATTGGCCTGCCATGCCGTCTTAAAATACCCGGTTCCCGCTTCTACTTTAGCATCTTCCCTTTTGGTGGGATCAATCACTTCGTTTCCGACTTTAATATCGACCAGCTTACTACTCGCTAAGGCATCCGTGCCTCTTCGCAATAAAGCATAACAAGCTTCTACTGTAGCTTTGGTCGTCTTCCAGTCCTGGGTTTGCTTCTGTTTCAGCAGCCAGACCTTCATGTCTTCTACTGATTTTGTATCGCCTGCTACTTCATCGTACACTTCAATCATCAGTGCCTGGGTTTCAATCGGTGCCTGGTACCAGTAATAACCATGATCGTTTTTCCAGTACATACCCATCTCTTCCGAATGTAGCGCCCGTTCCGAAAATGATTTGATCATCGAAGCCGGGGCTATCTTGTCGCCAAAACGATGCAGCGCAAGGCTCGTCATGCCCTGCATATAAAGATTGGTTGATAGCCAATACTTCTTCGCCTGACCAAGGAAATAATCAACCGCTTCTTTACTATGTACCGGTATAGCGATGTCTTTAAAATAACTGCGCGTGTACAAATAATGGTAGTGCAGATAATTGATATGGTTATCTTCCAGCTTGATCTCTTTGCGCCTGGCCTGTTCTTTCAGGCGATCATAATCACTTTTGATTTTATTATCCATGTACTGAACAGCACTACCCACCATTTGCCAGGTTTTGTTTTCATCGCGCACGGATTTTACGCCCATCACATCCAGATGACCCATGCCCGCAATGATGTGTTGCGTCATATAGCGATCTTCCGGGAAACCAGGAAACCAGCTAAAGCCTCCGCTTGACTGCTGGGCTTTCACCACTTTATCGAGCGCGCGTTCCAGTTCACCCGCCATCCGGTTCAGGTCGAACAATACTCCTACCATTCGCTTGCGCTGACTTTCGTCTTTGGCCTGCAATACCCAGGGAGTTTCTTCCAGCAAAGCGGATTTCAATTCCTGATTTTTTTCCAGATTGGAAAGCAATGCATCGGGTTGTATGTTCTTCCAGGTATCGAAGACTTGTTTGATACGCGGATTGGAATTCGCCACATGAGATGCAATGCTATTGGCGTAGAACTTACTGAAGGTCTGCTCCACACAATCATACGGATACTCCATCAGGTAAGGCAATGCCTGTATGGCATACCAGGCAAGATTGGAAGTAAATTCTAATGTATAACGTTGATGACGAAGTGTAGTTGACTTATTGTTCAGCAGCTTTTCAAATTTGAATTCCCTGGTTTGCCTGCCGCGAATGGGTAGAGGCAACGTTTCGGTCACCAGCATCCGGTTCGTTACCACAGGAAGCACCATCTCTTCACCATCCGAAAAATCACCTGCCTTGGCTACGATACGGTACGTAATGGCTTGTAGTCCTTCCGGTATTTCAATGCTCCATTCCAGACTGGTGCTTTGCTTTGCCTTCAATGAAAAGTTTTGCGATCGGAGTTGGTTTTTCATCAGATCATCTACCGGTTTCATTGTTAACGCATCAAAAAATTCCAGCTGCGCCTGACCTGTAAGTTCTTTATCTACCAGGCTGCTGATCTTTGCGGAGAATTTCATTTTATCATTCTCCCGGAAGAAACGAGGCTGATTAGGTACCACCATGATATCCTTTTGGGTCACCAGCTGATTGTATACCATTCCTGATTTCAACTCTTTGGTATGTGCAAAGCCCATCATCTTCCAGCGCGTTAAGGCTTCCGGTATGGTAAAGCTGACGATGATTTCTCCTTTTTCATTGGTCATCAGTTGCGGATAGAAGAAAGCGGTCTCATTAAAGTTGGTTCTGACTTTAACATCAGACATATCTATTTTTTCTACTGCTTGTTTAGTAGCCTCTGGTTTAGCTGTTCCATATCCAACAGTAACTACTTCATTAAGAGCTGATGAATCCATACTGGCTACTTCTTTCTCTTCCGCCATTTCTCCCTTCTTTGCCATAGCAGGTGCTGCCATAGATTGCATTGCACCACCCCGATAGCGCCTTGAATCTCTTGAAAACTGGTAAAAACTATAACCAAACCAATTAATATGATCGAAGTAGGGGCTATTTGCCGATCTGGAATGACCGTGATTCCATTCGTTGGTATAGGCACTTAGCTCACGCTGTGCAAAACCATTGACACTGTGCCAACCTAATCGCGCATACCGGTAATTATAAAACCCGGCATACCAGCTGTTGGCCCTGAATTCATCCAATGAAGCATCATACAAAGTAGCCACCATCTCGGCTGCCACTTTATCCGCTGTCTTGCCTTTGATCAATATCTTCCATTGCTCCTGCGCTCCTGGCTGCAGCTTATCACGGAAGCTGGCGAAAGAAATATCCAGCTCTTTATTGGTATACGGCACAGTGACCACAAAGCTCTGCACATATAACCGGTTATCTTTTATAAAAGTAGAATGCACCGCGATGTTACCCCGGTACTCTTCCTTTACAGGAATTTCAAAAAGACGTTGTTCCTTTTTCAGTGTGATCCATTCTTTAGAGAGCACCACTCCCTCCTGCTCGATCTCATACAGCACATTGATCTTTGGTTCGGATGTACCTGTTGTGAAAGAAGCTTTCTCTCCCGGCTCAGCAGTCATCTTTATGGGCTGATAGTAACTTACTGCCGGAGTAGAAATCGTTTTGGAAGAGGGAGCGTAAACAGTAAAATAACTTACCTCCCTCACTTCCGCACCATCCTTATCGGTGGACGTTATCTCCAGCATGTATTCTCCTTCATTCCACTTCGCCAGGTCGCTGATCGTAAAAGTTTTACTTTTCTCCGTATCAAAATTCAAAAGGAGTACTTCTTTATCCTTTGTCCATTTAAACTTGTTCGCTTCATCTTCATACAAATCGTGCGGGAACAAATTATAATACTCTTCGCGCGTGAGCAGTTTTCTGTCCGGTTGTTCCCACAGGCGCTTGCGGAATGCTTTTGCCGGAGGCTTCAGCAACGCTATTTTTAATTTTCCTTTTGCTGCCTGAAACTGACCCGCCAGGTTAGTCGATTGAATTGTAAATTCCTTCTTTAGTTCTTTATCGTCTTTATTGACATTACCGATCGCTGCACTTACCAGCAACGATTTATAACCTACCGGTATAGAGGTGGATGAGCTATGTGTTTCTCCATTGATATCCGTCACATCGGCATACACCATGTAGGTGAACGTAGGATCGGAGGAACGTTCTACGGACAAATCAGGGAGCGCATTAAAATCGATATGGAACTTACCTTCTGCATCGGTTACGGTTGTTCCATTACCAATTTCCACTTCCGGTGAAGAAGGATAGTTTCCCCAGCGATACCACCACCACATCGGGAAGTTCGCGACACGTACTACACGATACTTTACATTTGCACCATCAATGTTGGCGCCTGAATAAGCACGTGCAAAACCCTCTGCTTTGATCCGGTCATTCAGCAGGAACGAAGATGTGACGGGATTGAAATCCACTTCAAACCTGGGACGCTTGTATTCTTCTACCGAAAAAGATACACTTCCGCTACCGTCCTCATTCCTGATCTGCATATTACCAGTCAATCCACCGGAAGGTGCAGTAAAAACTCCGTTAAACGTTCCATATTCATTGGTCGTTAATGTGAGAGTGCCTTGCTCCTGACTATTTACATCATATAAAGTAACCGTGGTGGTATAGCGCGGTTGTATCTTTGGACTTTTGCCATCGGTGTTAATTACTAGGCCTTTGAAATAAATGGTTTGCCCCGGCCTGTAAATAGCGCGATCAAGAAAAAAGAAGGTTTGCGTCTGCCTGGGGTCCGGTTCAGCTTTGTACTGATTGATAGAGGAAGAATAATAATAGTAATGACCCCGGTCGATCGGTTCTGTACTTACGAAGTCTGCGCCCTTACTGAAGTCGATGGAAAAATTCCGGTAGTCATCCGATTTTAAATAACCGATTTTAAAGTACCCATTCATATCGCTGCTGAAAGTACCTACCTTCACTCTATCATAACTGCTCTTCTTGCTATTGTAGCGCTGCGAATACACCGTAGCGGTTACACCGGCCAAGGGTTCACCTGATTCGCGGTGCAGCGTATATACTTCCGTGCTTCCATCTGTTAATGAGCGATGCAGGTAGCTGATGTTGGAGACGACTGTAAAAGCATAAGCCAGTCCATTATCCGTGGCAGCAAAACCGGTGTGGTGGCTATATAAAACCATATACTCACCTTCCGGAAGTGCATCCAGTTTTATTTCGATGCTATGTTCCTGATAATCGCCATCATCAGGAAAATGATACTTTCCCGTTTTTACAGACGCCTTAGCGGTGAAGTACTCAATGAATTTTTGTTCACGGTCGTTACTGTAATCCTTATCCAGCTTCCTGCGTAATGACTGCACTTCATCACGGGTAATTTTAATAATGCGATAGTTCAGATCAGTAAAATTTTTGTAGCGTACCAGACTTCGGAAAGACTGACCCGGAATATTGTTTTCTTCTATTGTTGCACGGATAGACTTATTCAGGATATCGTCCTGCAAATTTTCGCAAAGGATAGCACCATCCGAGTCAGGGAAGCGCTTCTTCGCTTCTTCGCATAATGTATAGGCCGTCTTTAAATCCCATTTGTGGTCATCGCCCAGCAAAGGTTTATAAAGAGCAGCACGCTCTACCCACACGCGTGCCTTTTCAACTATGACCAGACCTGCTACCGGATTGGCGCTAACGCTTTTTTCCAACTGCTCCAATGCACTGAAATAAAGATCATCTTTGGCAGGTAATGTTAAATGCGTCCTTACGAATTTCAATCGCTTCAACTCCACATCCACCAACGCACCGGGATCTTTATCATTCAAATGAAACCGGATCAGCTCCTGCAAAATAGTGAGCGCATAAAATTTCATTGACAATGTATCCCTGGATTCAATTTTAAAATCTGCAAATGTTTTTGTTTCCGCGATGTACTTTTCATTATCCAATACAAAAGCATACGCAGGCTTCGTGATATCGGGTTCCGATGAAGTAAAAAAATCAACCGCGCGGTGAGCGAGAAAATCGTATAGCGTAGGACGATACCCTCTGCCAAGTTTGTTTGCTTTGTAAATGACTGGTTCATACACATCAATTACCTCCGCTTTACTTTTTTCGGCTTCTTCCAGACTCAACTTATACTGCGTAAAAGTTTCCTGTATAATTTTTGACAAGCTCCAGGTCTCGATATCTGTCTCATCTACGTTTATCGTTTCACTACGATTAATAAATTCATAGCGGTTGCTCTGGTAATACTGCCAATACAGTTCGCCCAGCAAAGAATGAAGTAATGGTTTTACAGGAAAAGATGCGTTACCGGCTTCTTCCTTCAATCTGACCATGTTCTTTACAAACGCATCCTCTTCCTTCACATCCCGCAGCTTAAGCTGATGAATGATCGCTTTTACCAGCTGACCTGCATTATTTTGTGCTTTGGCCTGTTTTTCAATTTCGTTTACCACCTTTAAGGCCGACTCCGGCAATCCTTTACTCTCATGATCGGTTACTTCCTTCCAGGCTTTTTCAAAATCGAATGAATTCATTGTGTTGGGTTTATTTTGTGCGGTGGCGTATTGAAATGAAATGAAGATCAGCGCTAAAGCGATACTTAATATTAAAAATGAATTTCTCATATCGTCAAAGTTAATGAACAGAAGTAAAATACCTCGTTTTGTACTAAGTCGCTGCTGAGATGCGGCAATGGGAGAATTTCCATAAAAATTTCTGAAAGTGCTAAGACACAAAGCTATAAGCAAGAGCAAAAAAAGTTTCCAGAAACCTCTTTCACGGCTCCGTGTCTCTACGTGAAAAAACTACTTCTCTCCCACAAATACTACTTCGCTCACCTTCGATATGCCATTCTCACTAAATGCTTCAATAGCAAAGTAATAATCTACTCCTTTTGTCAATGCACGCACTTCCAATGTGTTTGGGTGGTCAGAAAAAACCTGATAGGTCTGATACAGTTTATCTTTGGCTATACCCCAAAGAACATTATAACCCGTTACTCCAGGTACTTTTTCCCAACTCACAAACGCATTACGCGTATCGGCATCGCGCTTTGCAGTAAACTTAGCGGGCGTCTTTGGTGCTTTACCTGATCCATTGCCGAAGATACGAATGTCACTGATGGCCAGCTGCGGTGAGGCCACGTACACGTGCTCGTACTTTATGTAACGAGTACGAACCGGTTGAGGTAATTCCAGGTAGGCATTGGGGCGATCTTTCTTTTCATTCGTGAGATCAACAATCTTCTCCCACTTCTTTCCATCCAGGGAATGATACATTCTGAACTGTGTGTAAATCTTCGGATCAAAACCATCATAGATGTTGGATTTGTAATCCGTAAAGTTGACCTGCAATGCTTTTACGTCATACTCCTTTTGCAAATCAATGATCACCCACTCTCCTTCTTTGTTTTTTTCCGCAACCCAGAAACTGCGTGGATTTTCATCGGTGATCTTCGCCACATTAAATGTATCCAATACCGAGGATGAAGCTGCCGGTTTTTTATAGGACAATAACATCCATCCGGTGAAGAGCTCATCTTTATTTTCCCACTTCTTTGTTGCCAGCCGATGTGGCAAATCGCCAAAACGGGTGTTGGCAAAGAGTTGCCCGTCTTTATCAAAGCCGGTGGGGAACATGGCAATGCGTCTTTCAAAATTCCAGTTTACCGCTATCCATGGCGTGCCTGTATTCCAATAGTTACCATAGTTATCCAGAAAAGTATTACCATGACCGGCACCATTCACAAAGCCACCGGGCTTATAGGAGATCGGATTATAGGGAGCATACATAAACGGCCCCAGCGGATGATCCCCCACATACGTACCGTTGGCATACACGTTATTCTCGGTACCCGGTGCTCCGTACTGCAGATAATACTTTCCGCTGTGCTTGGTCATCCAGGCTCCTTCGGTAAAAGGAACAATATCCGAGCGATGATCCCGGCCAAAGCGCTCCCATCCGTGCAGGTCGGGGTGGAGGTAGATAAGCTCTTTGTACTTGTCTTTATAGCTCAGGCGTTTTCGTTTATCCAGCTCGGCACCGAAGAGCGGATACACGTTCGAAGATCCCCAGTACATGTACCACTTGTCCAGGTCTTCGTCATAGAATAAAGCCGGATCCCATGGGCCAATATCTTTGGGCAAGCGTGGCAGCCAGCGATTATAGAATAAAAGTTTTCCCTTTTCCGGCTCCAGCGAATATAAAATAGGACGTTGCTCAAAGGTAGATTGAAAAAGGTACAGCGTATCGCGAACAGATAAAGCAGCAGGTGCACACATGTCTTCCATCGGCCACTTATCCGGGATAATGTACTTCCAGTTCACGAGATCTTTCGAGTGCCAGTACCCACCGGAGATCGTGACAAATAAAAAATACTCGCCTTTGTGATTGATAATGACAGGGTCAGCACCCGAGCGATAGGAAATGCTATCATTAAGTTGTTCATAGTTATACCGGTAGTTGATGTCCATCGGGTTGCAGTACGTCTTTTGATCAGGACGTTGTGCATAGGACGATAAAAAGCCAATCAGGGATAACGAAAGAAGAACCTGCCGCATAGAAATGATTTATATAAAGCAAGATAGAACAATCTGTTTGCAATGTGGATACCAGATGCGGGTCATGAGACCGAAGATTGTACTCTTTAGGAGCTTACCAAAACCGGATGAGAACAACTTAAGAAAAGTGAGTTGAACAGCATTATTTTAATAAAAAGTAATGCTATGTTTAGCCAAGGATATGTTAGTGGCAGAATAGGACGAGGTAACAGCATTTCTATGATTAGTACTTCGGAAGAAAACAGGACATGAGGTTAACAAAAAAAGGCTGATTCTTCTGAATCAGCCTTTTTTGTTTTTCTTCAATTCCCCATTGTGAACAAATTAGGACGGGGAGATGAGACTTGGTTTTCGGTGCCCGCAAGATGCACCAATGTTTCCTTTTGTATTTCACTATGTATGCGAAAAACCTACCATACCTATTTTCCAGTATATCGATAAGCTAATTGGCTGTAAATCTGATTGATAAATAAAATTTAATAGTGAAAATATTGAATTATGTAAAAAACATTACATCAACAAAATACGTGTTTCAAAGAAATTTTAACAGTTCAGCGGTAGAAAAATGAGACAGAACCAATAGATAGGATGGATTAAGTATTAAAAATTGAAAAACTGATTTTAATCTTACCTTCAAAATGATGCTCTTAAACGAAGCAGACAGACGAATCCATTATAGTCAGCCCAATCCACTGTAAAATGTACTTTGGGAAATTATTCTATCTGGAAACCAGTGTGGGATAAAAATTTCCAAGTGCTGCAGAAAGATGCTTTACGATATCGCTGAAATCAATTTGCTTTTTCAAAACAGCTGCTCCTGAATTTTTAAAGTCCTCCACATCCTGACCGGAAAAAAAGGTGGAATACATAATCACTGGTATCTCTTTCAGATGCTGATCATTTTTAATATGAACAAGGCATTTCCTGCCATCCATTTGTGGCATATTATTATCCAGAAAAATTATTTTCGGTAATTCAGGCAATTGCCGCAATAATGATAATGCTTCTTTTCCATCATGGGCCATCAGGCATTTAATCTCCGGATTAATTATTTTAATTGCTTCACAAAATATTTCAAGGTCTTCGTGATCATCATCTACAACAAGTAACACAAATTCATTTTTCATATCTATCAGGTTGCTGTGCTGATGTGTACTTGCAAAATCAACTCCAACAAGAGTAAGATTATTTACGTTGGTAAATCAGGGCGAATTTGCATACCGGAAGAGGGCGGATTTTCACAAAGTGTAGCATTTTTCCACACCCGATTCGGAAAGCCAGATTATTTAGACTTAATAAAAACACTCCACTCATTACAAGTGGAAGTACGATGCGCTATGTGCATTTCAAGTACAATTATTTTTCATGATGAAGAGATAAACGATGAATCGATCCTTGCAAAAACATGAACTTTCGTTCTTTACTTCAGGTTAAAACAACTACCATGAATACGGACACCAGATTGTTTTCGCCCTTCCGTCTAAGAGAGTTTACTTTCAAGAACCGGATTTTTGTATCACCGATGTGTCAGTATTCGGCCACAGATGGAATACCTGATCACTGGCATCTTGTTCACCTGGGAAGCAGAGCCGTGGGGGGAGCAGCTCTGGTGATGGTGGAGGCTACTGCCGTGAAAGATATCGGCCGTATTTCACCGGGAGATCTTGGTATCTGGAACGACAACCAAGCGAACGCCTTCCTGCCTATTACCAAATTTATTCGTCAGCAAGGCGCTGCTGCTGGTATCCAACTCGCTCATGCCGGAAGAAAAGCTTCGATGGTTGCTCCATGGAAAGGTCATGAGAAAGTAGAACTGAATGAAGGCGGCTGGATACCCGAAGCACCAAGCGCGATACCTTTCTCTTTCTCCAATTATACACCTACTGCTATTCTCACCTCTGCTGTCGATTCAATCGTAACGGATTTTACAGAAGCAACAAAACGTGCCCTGAAGGCAGGCTTTCAGGTGATTGAGCTGCACATGGCACACGGCTATCTTCTTCATGAATTTCTTTCGCCCTTGTCGAATCAACGCACCGATGAATATGGCGGCTCATTAGAAAACCGCATACGCTTACCTTTAAAAGTAGCCAAAGCAGTGCGTGAAGTATGGCCGGCCCAATGGCCTGTCTTCGCTCGCATTTCTGCTACCGATTGGGCTCCTGAAGGTGGTTGGGATGTAGAACAAAGTATTACGTTCGCAAAAGAATTAAAAAAAGCGGGGATTGATCTGATCGATTGCTCATCGGGAGGGATACTGGAACGGGCAAGCATTCCCGTGGGGCCTGGTTACCGGGTAACGTTCGCCTCTATCATCAAAGAAAAAGTGGACATCGCTACCAGCGCGGTCGGTATGATTACTAATGCCAGCCAGGCCGAAACAATTCTCAAAGAAGGAAAGGCGGATGCCATATCAATGGCCAGAGAATTTTTGCGTGATCCTTACTTTCCGCTTCATGCTGCGCACGAACTTGGAGCGGACATTGAATGGCCTAAACAATATGAGCGGGCCAAAACCAAAGCATAGCAATCATTCGTGAGGATTATCTTAACACAATCCCTTACAAAAGAGGTTACATGGGTTAAGCGCCTTAATAATTTTTAACAGGCGGAAGCATTCATTGCTCTTCTTCTTGTTTTAAAGGCAAAGAAAGAATAAAAGTAGATCCTTCATTGATCTTACTCCGCGCAGATATAAAACCATTGTGCAGCTCAGCGATCTTTTTACATAGTGCCAGCCCGACACCCGTGCCGGAATATTCTCCGTTTTTATGCAGTCTGCGGAACATTCCGAAAATTTCTTCACTGTATTTGGAATCAAATCCGATTCCATTGTCCTCCACAAAAATGCGGCAGTATTTATTCACCAGGTTTTTATCGCGGTCGTTTATTCCTAAACTGATTTCCGAGCGAATGCGGATATGTGGAGTGACTTCTTTCCTGCAATACTTTAATGCATTGCGAATCAGATTCTGAAAAAGAGGGCGCAATAAATTAGGGTTCGCATAAAGAACAGGAATCGATTCAACGGAGATCGTTGCACTCGCCTCTGTCACTTCCTCTTCCATTTCCGCAAGCAGATCTTTGAATAACAAGTTCATATCATTGCTGACAAAATCCGACTTATCGCTGGTGATTTTAGAAAAGGCCAGGATATCTTCAATCAAAGTCCGCATGCGTTCTGCAGAGTGCTGAATACGCGTCACCATCTTTACATCGTCATGGAGCAGGTGATGATATTTGTTATACAGCATATCGCTGAACACCCTGATCTTGCGCAGCGGTTCCTGCAAATCGTGCGAAGCCATAAAGGCAAAACGTTCGAGGTCTTTATTAGCCGACTCGAGATGAGCAATATTCTCCAGCAACTTATGATTCAGCTGCTTTACTTTTTCTTCCGAGTGGATCCGTTCCGCAATTTCTCTTTCCAGGTTTCGGTTGATGATCGTAAGCTTTTGCTCCTGTTCGAAGAGTAAACGGTTTTTCTTATACAAATCAATCAATACACCCACTTTGGCTCGCAGTATATCCGGGTTAATAGGCTTGAATATATAATCGATAGCCCCTGACTGATAGCCTTTAAACATATTTTCATCTCCGTAATTGTTAGCGGTGATAAAAATAATCGGAATGTGCTTCAGCTTCTCCCGCTCATAAATAAGTGCGGCCGTTTCAAAACCATTGAGGCTGGGCATCTTCACATCCATCAGGATCATGGCGAAGTCAAATTCATTGAGCAACACCTTGAGTGCCTGCCGCCCGGAAGAAGCCTTGACAAACTGGTAGCCCTTGGGAGCCAGTATGGTCTCTATCGACATCAGGTTATCTTCCCGGTCATCTACCAATAGTATTCTGGGTTGCATCATCCGCTGGATTATTTACAAAACCATAAGCGCATTAACGAAAGCAACTGATCTATTTTCACCGGCTTGGTAATATAGTCAGAAGCTCCTGCTTCAATACATTTCTGACGATCGCCCTTCATGGCTTTTGCTGTAACGGCTATAATAGGTAGCGAATTATTTTTATGTTCTCTCCGGATCTTCTGCGTGGTTTCATAGCCGTCCATCTCCGGCATCATGATGTCCATCAGCACCATTTCTATTTTTGGATTGTCCGTCAGAATACTGATGGCTTCCTTGCCACTTTCTGCGGTGATCACATTAATGTTAAAGCGCTCGAACACGGTGGTCAAAGCAAACAAGTTACGAACATCATCATCGACCACCAAGATATGCTTACCGGTGAGAATATCTTCCTTGTTACGAATATTCTCTATGATTCTTCTTTTCTCTGGTGCCAGTGTTTTGTAATTGATGTGCAGGTGAGAAACCGTCTCTTCCAACAGGTACTCAATGGAATTCACTCCTTTAACAATATGTGAATTGGAATTGAGATTGACATTGTTGAGTTCGGATTTATTAAAATCCTTGGCAGAATAAACAATCACGGGAGTGAGCTCCGGTTTTGCTTTACTGATCTCATGAAGTAAATCGGTACCGCTCATATCGGGCAGTGTGTAATCCAGAATGATACAATCAAAATCACCTCCTTGCACCAGCTCTATTGCTTTCTTTCCGGTGCTGGCAATAGTGATCAGCATTTTTTCATCCTGATGGATCTTTGCTATCTGTGACGAGTCCAGCTCGTTATCTTCTACGATGAGGATATGTTTTTTCTCTTTGCTGTTATAGCCAATGATATCGTCAAAGAGCGCATTGAGCAGATCATTGTCCAGCGGCTTCAGAAGGAAGCTTCGTGCCCCTCGCTTCAATGCCAGCTGCCTGTTCTCTTCCCCGGAGATGACATGAATGGGAATATGACGATAGGTAAGATCATTACGTAACAAGTCAATTACTTTCCATCCGCTGGTATCGGGCAGTTTCACATCCAATGTGATAGCGATCGGTGCAAAGCGGTTGATAAAATCAAATACTTCCAGATAGTTGGTAGCGATGATGGCCTTGAGTCCTCTTTCATGCGCTTTTTCGATCATGATCTTTCCAAAGCGCAAATCATCTTCCACCACCAGCACCACTCTATCATTGGCCAGGATATGGCTGCGGTCATCACCGGTTTCGTTAATCATTTCATTAACGATATCCAGGTTACGTGCCTCCACGCCCTCATTGGTAATACGCAGATTGCCCAGCAGGTTATTGATCTGGTTCCCCTCTTCGTCCAGCTGAAGCTGCTGAATTACTTTGATACTTTCCGATACTTCACGGGATGACATATTGGGAAGACTGTTCAATGGCAGATATAAGGTAAACGTACTTCCCGCTCCCGCCTGGCTTTCCAGTTCAATGGTTCCGCCCAATAGCTCGGCAAGACCACGGCTGATGGAAAGTCCTAATCCGGTACCACCATATTTACGGCTGGTCGATCCTTCCGCCTGCTGGAATGCTTCAAAGATGATGAGCTGTTTCTCCTGCGGAATTCCGATACCGGTATCGCTGATTGAAAATCCTACTACAGTAGAAGCGGTATCCAGCGAAGGCAATCCCGGCTTCCATGTTTTCCTGGATTCAAAAATCCGAAGCGATACTTCTCCTTTTTCTGTGAACTTGAATGCATTCGACAAGAGATTTTTCAAAATCTGGTTGAGACGCTGAATATCCGTTTCCATCGAGGCCGGAAGAGTATGCTCCGTTTCAATTTTGAAGCGAAGGTTACGCGCTTCGGAAATCGGCTTGAAGGTGGTCTCCACAAAGCCGGCAATTTCTCCGATACGCACCGTAGAAATGTTGGCCGAAATAAATCCGGATTCGATTTTCGAAAGATCGAGAATATCGTTGATCAGCTGAATCAAGTCATCTCCGCACGAGTGAATGGTTTTTGCATAGCGGATCTGCTTGTCATTCAAATTACCTTCTGCATTTTCATACAGCTGTTGCGCCAGGATAAGCAAGCTGTTCAGCGGTGTGCGCAACTCGTGCGACATGTTGGCAAGGAATTCCGATTTGTATTTGGAGGTCAGCGTAAGCTGTTCCGCTTTTTCTTCCAGCGACTTACGCGCTTCTTCTACTTCCTTGTTCTTCGCTTCTACTTCGTCTTTTTGTTTCACGAGCAGCAATGCTTTGTCCTGCAACTCATCGTTGGTTCTGCGAAGCTCTTCCTGCTGTGTTTTCAATTCACCTGCCAGTGACTGCGATTGTGCAAGAAGTTCTTCCGTACGGGTATTGGTCTCAATGGTGTTCAATACAATACCTAAACTTTCTGTCAGCTGATCAAGGAAGTCAAGGTGAGTTTCACTGAAGACATCCAGTGAAGCCAACTCAATTACGGCCTTCACATTGTTTTCAAAGACAATAGGAAGGATAATGAGGTTGGCCGGTTTTGCTTTTCCTAATCCTGAATTGATCTTCACATATCCTTGCGGAACATTGGTCAATAAGATCTTTCCTTTCTCATACGCACATTGCCCTACCAGGCCTTCGCCAATGGCAAATTCTGTTGGAACATTTTTTTCTTCTTTATAGGCATACGAAGCAAACAGACTTAGTCTTTTCTGCAGCGATTCTTCTTCCTGCTGTAAAATATAAAAGGCGCCATAATGAGTAGATACCACCTGCGCCAACTCCGAAAGAATACGTTCTGCCACGGTCTTGAGATCCTTCTGTCCCTGCAACATTTGCGTGAACTTGGCAAGGTTAGATTTCAGCCAGTCCTGATCCTGGTTTCGCTGCGTGGTTTCGCGCAGGTTCGTGATCATCTGGTTGATGGTATCTTTCAGCGCTTCCAGCTCTCCTTTCGCATCCACACGAATGGTTCGTGTTAAATCTCCCTTCGTTACCGCAGAGGCCACTTCAGAGATTGAACGTACTTGTGTAGTCAGGTTCGCAGCCAGCTGGTTTACGTTTTCTGTTAAGTCTTTCCATGTACCTGATGCACCGGGCACACTGGCTTGTCCTCCCAGTCTTCCTTCCACACCTACTTCGCGCGCCACAGTAGTAACCTGCTCGGCAAACACGGCAAGTGTATCAATCATTTCATTGATGGTATCCGTTAACTGCGCTAACTCACCCAATGCATTGATAGACAGTTTTTGTTTCAGGTTTCCTTTTGCTACGGAGGTTACCACCTTGGCGATACCCCGCACCTGACCTGTTAAGTTGGAAGCCATCTGGTTCACCGAGTCCGTCAAATCTTTCCATGTACCCGCCACACCGCGTACTTCGGCCTGGCCTCCCAGTTTTCCTTCCGTACCTACCTCGCGCGCCACACGTGTCACTTCAAAAGCGAAGGAGTTCAGCTGTTCTACCATTGTGTTAATGGTGTTCTTCAACTCCAGCATTTCACCACGCACATCCACGGTGATCTTCTTCGACAAGTCACCATTCGCTACGGCTGTCGTTACACCCGCGATGTTACGCACCTGGTCAGTCAGGTTACCCGCCATCTGGTTCACAGAATCTGTTAAGTCTTTCCATGTACCGGCCACACCGGGCACGAATGCCTGCCCGCCCAGCTTACCATCGGTACCTACTTCACGTGCCACGCGCGTTACTTCCGATGCAAAACCACGCAACTGATCCACCATCGTGTTCAGCGTATCTTTTAACTGGAGAATTTCTCCGCGCACATCCACCGTAATTTTTTGCGACAAGTCACCATTCGCCACCGCTATCGCAACGTTGGCAATGTTACGGATCTGAGCAGTCAGGTTACCCGCCATCTGGTTTACAGAATCCGTCAACCCCTTCCACACGCCACCGACACCTTTTACCGTTGCCTGTCCACCGAGCTTACCTTCCGAACCCACTTCGTTCGCTACACGCGTTACTTCCGATGCAAACGAGTTGAGCTGATCCACCATGGTGTTGATGGTATCCTTCAACTCCAACATTTCACCTTTCACATCCACAGTAATCTTCTTCGACAAATCTCCTTTCGCCACGGCAGTAGTTACTTCGGCAATGTTCCGCACCTGGTTAGTGAGGTTATCGGCCATCTTGTTTACAGAGTCCGTTAAATCTTTCCATGTACCACCTACTCCTGGTACATCGGCCTGCCCGCCCAGTTTTCCTTCCGATCCCACTTCGCGCGCCACACGGGTTACTTCCGAACCAAATCCGTTCAGCTGATCCACCATCGTGTTGATGGTGTTCTTTAACTCGAGCATTTCCCCGCGCACATCCACGGCAATCTTCTTGGACAAGTCACCTTTCGCAACGGCTGTAGTTACTTCCGCGATGTTGCGCACCTGGTTGGTTAAGTTAGAAGCCATCTGGTTTACCGAGTCCGTCAAATCTTTCCACGTACCTCCTACACCCGGTACGTTGGCCTGACCACCCAACTGACCATCGGAACCTACTTCACGCGCCACACGTGTTACTTCCGATGAGAACGAGTTCAACTGATCCACCATCGTATTGATCGTGTTCTTCAACTCAAGCAATTCTCCTTTTGCATCAACGGTGATCTTCTTGGACAAATCTCCTTTTGCAACGGCTGTGGTTACCCCTGCTACATTTCGTACCTGAGCCGTTAAGTTACCGGCCATCTGGTTTACTGAATCGGTCAGGTCTTTCCATACACCACCTACCCCTTTTACTGTGGCCTGCCCTCCGAGTTTTCCTTCCGTACCTACTTCCAGCGCCACACGTGTTACTTCCGAACCAAATGAGTTCAGCTGATCCACCATCGTATTGATTGTATTTTTCAACTCCAGCATTTCACCACGTACATCCACCGTGATCTTCTTGGATAAGTCACCATTTGCTACGGCTGTCGTTACACCCGCGATGTTACGCACCTGGCCCGTTAAGTTCGATGCCATCTGGTTCACCGAGTCCGTCAGATCTTTCCAGATACCACCTACACCTTTCACCGTAGCCTGACCTCCGAGCTTTCCTTCCGTACCTACCTCCAGCGCCACACGTGTTACTTCCGATCCAAAGGAGTTCAGCTGATCCACCATCGTATTGATCGTGTTCTTCAAATCCAGCATCTCACCACGTACGTCCACTGTGATCTTCTTCGATAAGTCACCGTTCGCTACCGCTGTTGTTACACCGGCAATGTTACGCACCTGGTTAGTAAGGTTACCCGCCATCTGGTTTACCGAGTCCGTCAAATCTTTCCATGTTCCACCTACACCGGGTACATCGGCCTGCCCGCCCAACTGACCTTCCGATCCAACTTCACGTGCCACACGCGTTACTTCCGATGAGAACGAGTTCAACTGATCCACCATCGTATTGATGGTATTCTTTAATTCTAATAATTCGCCTTTTGCATCAACAGTAATTTTCTTGGACAAATCTCCTTTTGCCACGGCTGTTGTTACCCCGGCAATATTCCGAACCTGTGCCGTTAAGTTACCGGCCATCTGGTTTACCGAGTCAGTAAGATCTTTCCATACACCACCTACTCCTTTTACGGTAGCCTGTCCTCCCAGTCTTCCTTCCGTACCTACCTCCAGCGCCACACGTGTTACTTCCGAACCAAATGAATTCATCTGATCCACCATGGTATTGATTGTATTCTTCAACTCCAGCATTTCTCCCTTCACATCCACGGTAATTTTTTTGGAGAGATTTCCCCGCGCAATAGCCGTTGTTACTTCGGCAATATTTCGTACCTGGTTGGTCAGATTACCCGCCATATTGTTTACCGAGTCAGTCAGATCTTTCCATACACCACCTACCCCTTTTACTTTCGCCTGACCTCCCAGCTTTCCTTCCGAACCTACTTCACGCGCCACACGTGTTACTTCCATGGAGAACAGGTTTAATTGTTTCACCATGTAATTCACTTCCTTGGCGATGCGCAAAAATTCTCCTTCCAGTTTGTGATCACCGATTTCTTCCGGCATCTCCTGCGAAAGGTTTCCTTTAGCTACCGAACTGATCACGTGAGCAATTTCAATGGTGGGATGTACCAGATCGGAGATCAATACATTCAATGAGTTCACACCTTCGCTCCACGAACCTTTGGTGCTTGGCTTTTCAATACGCTGGGTAAGTTTACCTTGTTTACCAATGGTGCTGCCGGCACGCGTAAATTCCAGCATCATCCGCTCGTTGAGTGAAATGATTTCATTAAGCGTATCGTAGATCTTTCCATTCAGTCCCACCTCATCGATAGGCATCCGAACGGTAAAGTTGCCGTTCTTCACTTCGGTAAGCACGCGAAGCAGCTCATGACTGCTTGCACCATCCGACAAGTGTGGAGTATTTGCCACAACATTATCGGGATGACCGTTTTTATTCTTCCCATTGGACTTCACAGTGATTGCTTTTGAAATGATGTGCGGTTTCCTTTTCGAAGTTACTTTCGGTTTCATAAAGGGAGGGTTAAAAACATGAAGTAAAGTAAGCACTGTAAACTTATTTTTCAATGTTTACATGTAAAGTATTAACAACACTCAAAAGCCGATGAACATGGAGCTCGACAGCTGTTATGAAAAGCAGAAGGAATAGTTAATAAAAAAATAAACCCGGGAAAAGAAAAGATGAACTCCGGCATGAAGCACCGAATCGAAGAATGCGCTAAAAAAAATTATACAGTATATTCTCCACTTTATTTTAAACCTGACAGGTGGTTAAAAATTTAATTTAGATGATACGTTATTTTTAAACCGGGTTCCGACCCGGCTACATTAAATTACAATCCCTAAAAAAAAACAGGAGTAAATTTAAAATCCGTATTTCTGAAAAATACGTTTGAATTCCTGAAGCACCAGGGGATGGTTGATCAGTTCTACATGCAGGGTAGCTTCTTTCATCTGCTTAATCAGCGAAGAATAGTGTGCCAGGTCGAGAGAAGTGTTCTGAAGTTCCTTTAAGTCGCGTTTCAGAAATTCTTTTTTCACCGAACTGATGGCAAAGGTCTCATACTGCTCTTCCAGAAACGACATCAGGCCGGTATCTTTAAGTAATGCATCAATCTGACGATCACGTGTTTCACGAATCATCAAAATCATTTTTTCTATTGAAACCAGAGGGGATGATTCCTGGACGGAATACTTTTTTTCCATTATTTGCTGAGCGCCTTTTCTCAAAGATAACAAATATGAACGCAAAACTATTTGCCTGCCCGACAATTCTATAAACCTGCTCAGATCACCATAAAAATGCCTTTTAAAATCTTCCGAACGATGACGTAATGCAAAAACTGGACACTCGTGCTGCCATACGCCACCATGCAACTTGTAAACTTCATCTGCATGAAAGAAGCTGATGATAACAAAGGCCACGCACACCATAGTTAAGTTAAATGCGTAATCCGGTTTAATAAAATTACTTTACTATAAAGCTGTCAACTATAGTCAACAAAGATGAGTTATATGGATCGTGCCTACTTTGCGCGAAAGTTACCTTCCAACAAATGGATTTGAATCGATAAAGAACGAACGATTACTTCATGTCTGCTTCTCTTAACAAGGCATCGAGATCCAATGCGCGTACAAACAGTTGCAACATACCATCGGGCTGGTAGGGCCATTCTTCCTTAGGGCGATCCCAATAGAGCTCCACCCCGTTGCCATCAGGGTCATTCAAATAAAGCGCTTCGGATACACCGTGATCACTCGCCCCAGTGAGCGGATAATTCGCTTTCAATAACCGGTCGTAGATGATGGCCAGGTCTTTCCGCGTAGGATAGACAATAGCTGTATGATATAACCCAACTCCATCGCGCGAAGCAGGGGGTGCATTTTTGCTGTGCCAGGTATTCAAACCAATGTGATGATGATAACCACCGGCAGAAATAAATGCGGCCTGATTCCCATACATGGTAGTCACTTTAAATCCCAGCAGATCGCGGTAGAATTGAAGTGATCGTTCCAGGTTGGAAACTTTCAGATGCACATGACCAATATGGGTCTGATCGGGTATTGTATATTCGGCATTCATATCAACTAAGATCGGGTTATGAAAAGGATACTAAATATAAGAAAGATCAGGCGTTGCTGTTCAGCTATCTGATCCCGTTCATCATACCTATTCAGTGTGTGCTGTTCTAAGTTTATACCTGATCTGCCTGTCTGTTCTCCAGCAATGGTTTGATTACCGGCCATACTTTATCGGCAATGATCTGATAGCCTTTTGCCGAAGGGTGTAATCCGTCATTCAGATTCAGGTGTTGCATTCCCATTACTCCTTCCAGGAAAAAAGGAACAAAGGCCATCTGATATGTATCTGCAAGCTTCCGAAAGAGAGAACGGAATTCACCGGCCATTGCATCCGGAACAAATTCAGGCAGCTGCATACCCATTAATGCCAGCCCGGCAGCAGGATATTTACGTTTTACTTTTTCAATGATGGCCTGCAGGTTTTTATGCGTTACTGCCGGAGGTATTCCACGCATAACATCATTGATACCTAACTCTAATATAAATACATCCACCTGGCGGCTCAGCCAGTAATCAATGCGATTGAGGCCACCGGCAGAGGTATCTCCGCTGATCCCCGCATTGATGATCTGAAACGGCAATCCTTCCGAGATTATTTTCTTTTGTATCAAAGCAGGAAAGGATTCGTTGCCCGCATCACCAAGTCCATAACCGGCTGTAAGACTATCACCAAAAAAGAGAAGGTGCTTCATACCATTTTACTTTTGTTATATATAGGACACTACTGTTCCGGATTTCAGGAGGGTTTGGTTCCGATAATTATCCACAAAATCTAAGTGGCTTGTGTATCAACTGAATTGCAGATCAGAAAATTCTTGCAGCACCACATTTATTTTCCGAATGAACGTCCTGATTAAATTCAGTTGTCTGCCCGTCAAGTAATCATCCCGTTGTTTCTACCGATCGTTCTTCCAGCTGATCCATCTTCATTTTATCTCTCGATTTCAATTCTCTCCGGTGCAGCAGCGGGCCTGCTACCAAAGCAATTAAAACGGTAATCACACCTTCTGCGGCTATTGTCTTGGGCGCACCGATGCGATGCGATAAGGCTCCTATCAATAACCCGCCAATAGGTTGCATACCAAAAAAGGCCATGGCATAATAGCTGATCACCCTGCCGCGCATGGCGGGGGCCACGGTAAGCTGAATTAAGGTATTGCTGATCGTGGTTTGCGACATCATTCCAAAACCGGTAATGATTAAAAAGAACAAAGCCAATGGCAGACCAGTGGTATGTGAAAACAGCAGGAGACCGGCACCGAAAACCAGTGTGTTGATGAATAATATTTTTCTGAGATCAGCACCAGGTTGCAGTGAAGCCAGGAAGAATGCACCCGAGATGGCACCCAGCCCGATAAAGCTATTCAGGTACCCGAAGGTAGAAGCATTGCCTGTAAATATTTCTTTGGCATACACCGGCAGTAAGGTAATATAAGGAAGGGACAAAAGACTGATCAGCGCGAGCATAACCATGACATTGGCAATGGAGGGAGTGTCTTTCAAATAGGTGAACCCATTCTTTATATCTGCGATGGCCGTATTGGTGCGCTCCGGCCTTTTATACGGTGGTAACTTTAACAGCATCAATGAAGTGATCACCGCTACAAAGCTGAAAGCGTTAATAAAAAAACAGACAGGTGCTCCGAATGCCTCCAGCACAATTCCGGAAAATGCAGGCCCGATCAATCTTGCCAGATGAACCATCGATGAATTCAGCGCAATGGCATTCGATACATGCTCTTTGCTGTTGACGATATCATAGACCATGGCCTGACGCGCAGGAACATCAAACGCATTGATGATTCCCAGCACCACACTTAGTGTAAGCAGCTGCCCTACTTCATACGTTTCCGACAGCACCAGTACAGCAAGTACCAATGCCTGTGCCAGTGAAGCAACCTGTGTGAGCAGTAAAACACGGTAACGATTATAGCGGTCGGATACCATCCCTCCAGGGATGGAAAAAAGGAAAGAAGGAAACTGTGCGGCAAACACTGCCACACCGAGCATGAGGGGTGATTGTGTCTTATCATAGATCAGCCAGTACACTGCTGTGCGCTGCATCCAGGTACCGATCAGTGATACTGATTGACCGGAAAAATAAAACCGGTAGTTCCTGCTTTGAAACGCTTTTAATGCCTGGATCTTCATCATCAACCCTCCCTTCCTGATTATCCTTTCAATTCTAAGCAGGGATTACCATTTATCATAATTACTGACCCTTTCCGGAAGCATATCTCACAAAAGTAATCCGCTTATTTTTTTTACACGATCAGTTGTGTCCAGGTCGAACGTTACCTCCTCCATAATTCGTGTACATTATTTTGAAAGTTTTACTTAGGAGGTATCTTTAGAAGTATGAACGAATTCAAATCCACTAAAGACAGAAGAAGTTTTCTCAAATTGCTGGGATTATCTTCACTACCGGTATTTATGCCGGGTGCGGAAATAGCAGCTGCAACAACAGCGACATCACCCGATCCTGCCGAAGAAATTCCGTTTGTCAATTTTGTAAGTGATGGCTTATATTTTTCTCCTTCCGAATACATTCAGAAGCTGGACCAGATTCATAAAGCCACACCGATCAAAGGAGATCGCTATGGCAATGGAGGCACTACCAAAGAACTGGAAGAAGCTTTTGCCAAACTAACGGGCAAGGAAAAAGCGATCTTCTTCCCTACCGGAACCATGGCCAACCAGGTGGTGATAAAAATCCTTAATGGAGAGAACACCAAAATCATTGTTCCTGAAAACAGCCACATCTACCGCGATGAAGCGGATGCCGCACAAAGTGTTCATGGCAAACGGCTTGTTCCCGCAGGGCAAGGCAATCCTTACTTTACTTTAAAAGAATTAAAAGAAACCATTGCCTATCACGATTCCGGTGAGGTGTTTAAAAGCGGGCTCGGCACGGTGGTCATTGAAAGCCCTGTACGGAGAGCCGATGGTGCAGCGGTACCTCTGGAGGTGATGAAAGAGATCACTTCGCATTGCAGGGAGAAAGGATATAAAACTCATTTGGACGGAGCGCGTATTCACATTGCTTCCGCCTACACGGGTGTTTCCATTGCAACGTATGCCGCTCAGTTTGACACGATATACATTTCATTGTACAAATACCTGAATGCTTCCGGAGGTGCCATGCTGTGCGGACCTGCCGAAGTGATTGATAAAATGAGTCACCAGATCAAGATCTTTGGCGGTACAGTGTATCAGACCTGGGGCGCTTCTTCTATGGCATTGCATTACCTCAATGGTATCGAAGAGCGCTGGAAGCAGGTAACGCAGGTGGCGGCACAGCTTATTGCCGGGCTGAACAAGATCAAAGGAATCAGCATCGCTCCGATCGAACACGGAACCAATATTTATAACCTGAAAGCAGACTCGGGTATCGATCTTAAAAAAGTAGGCAATGTTCTCTATCCCGATCACAATATTGGTATTGGTGGAGTGAATGAAGAAGGAGTGATTAAATTTCAGGTAAACGAAAGCTTACTGCTCAGAAAACCGGAAGACCTGCTGGCAGCGTGGAAGAAAAGTATAGAAAAAGTAAGAGCGTAGTTAAAGCACGGTTACCCGGTTATCTTTCCTGCCACTTCTTTACCACTTGCCAATGCCGCTTCCACGGTACCCATGGCGGTGCCTTCATACAAGGCTTCACCGGCAAAATAAATGGTGTCGCTTACAGGTGCAGATAATACGTTCCTTGCCGGAGGAGTTTCTACTGTAGTATACGCATAAGCTCCGTACGCATACGGATCGCTTACCCAATCGGCAATGTGCCAGTTCAGTATCTCTTTTTCAATGTCGGCTGCCGGGCAATTGAAAATAGCGCACAGCGATTCGATAGCGGTTTTATAAAGTGTATCCTTATCGGAAGCCGCTTTGAAAGCCGAGGGGCCACCCAACCATCCTGTAAGCAAAGGAGTTTTGTCAGGGAGCTGCGTCCACCAGGTGGGCACTTCTGCATCGGAGAAGATAAACGCCAGTTCCTTCAGTGGCTTCGCTATCTTACCTTCCCAGAAAGGTGTTCTGAATTCAAACAGAAATTTAATCACACCACCAAAGCCGATCTGGCGATACGCCTCCTCCTGCCGGGGAAGAGCAGGTGTAAACCGGATCATTCCTTTTTGCACTACTCCCAGGGGAACAGTAACTATTACTTTATCAGCTTCAAATACTTTGCCGGTATGGGTTATCACTTTTACTTTACCTGCTTCCCACTGTATTTCCTTTACAGGAGAAGAGAGTAAAACCGAACCACCGGCCGCTTTGATTCGCTCTTCCAGAAAGCTGGTCAACCGTATGTATCCTCCGGTGAGGTGATATTGAAGTTCATCATCGCCTTCCTCCCATTCCTCCCTCAGCGCGATGGCACTTACCCGATCAAGGTCTGCAATGTCATACCCTTCTACATATCCTTTCACACGTTCATACAGATCGGCATCACGTTCTTTATCAAAATGCTGTTCGAGAAAAGAAGCCATGCTGGTATCGGTTTCCAATTCCTTCAAGGCGCGGTCCAGCTTGTTCCAGTCTTCTTCCAGCGGGTTGCCGGTTTGCCATTCTCCTTTCCAGAACTGGTAGCGGTTTCCTTTCAAAAGTGTGATCACGCTCTTCGACTCTTCCACCAGCGAAAGTGTGAGCGGGAGATCACCATGAATAAATTCAGCTCCTGCTTCCATGGGTAATGAGAAGCCGGTATTCAGTGTATGGATCCTTCCTCCGATACGATCACGCGCTTCTACAATCGTTATCATATAATTCTTCTCTGCCAGACAACGCGCGGCCATCAATCCCGAAGCACCTGCTCCTATAATCAGTATATGCATATCTTCAATAAAATAATCAGCAAATGTAAAAAGCCATTTCTGTAAACTGCTCTTAATCTATTTAATTAAACGTCTTCTTCAGGAGGTGTACCACGGATACACTCCGGCTTTACCTGCATGCCGATTTGTTAACCGCATCAATGTAAGAGAACCATACCCCGGCAAGTCAATCCATTTAAAAGAATATGCCAGTTATGACTTCCGTAAAAGAAATGCAAACTGTTGATCAATAAGGGCAGAAAGGAAAACGAATGCGCATTTTTCTTTTTGTATCTCTCTTTTGCCGGTTAATTTGTACTATTATACCCGTTTATAAATTCCACAAAACATGAAAACGCTCCTATCGATTTTAGTTTGCCTGGCAGGAATTACTTCTGCCACGGTCGCACAAAAAATAGCTGAAGCCCAGGTGCCCGCAGCGGTGGCCACCGCCTTCCACGCAAAGTTTCCTGCCGCCAAAGACCTGAAATGGGAAACAAAGAAGGATCAATTTAAAGCTGAATTTAAAGTAGGCTCACGCGCACACGATGCGTGGCTCGATAAGACCGGCACTATCACCAAACACAAAGAAGATTTCCCGAAGAGCGAACTACCCGAAGCGGTAAAAAAGCAGGTGGCCACTTCTTTTAAAGAATACCAGATTGACGATGCCGACAAAATTGAAACCGGAGGCGTAGTGCTTTACCAACTGAAACTGAAAGACACCAAAGGCGAACGTAAAGTACTGTTTACTGCCGATGGTCATGTAAAGGAGAACAACGTGGACTGATGGACACTATGTATCTGCCGTTCTATATGCAAAACATCAGGTCTCATCAGATGTATATCTATGAAATACAATTCGAACGATCATCGGATGATTCAATTGTAAGCGATTATCTTTGCTCTATCAATAACTGATTTTATACCTAAACCCCAATTAACCATGGAAAACTTAGATCAAATACTGGATGCTCCCGCCATTGAAGAGAAGCAACTTAATTATGCCGGATTCTGGATCCGTACCGGTGCCTACCTGATAGACGGTATTCTTTTATGGGTGGTGCAAGTAGTAATGGCTCTTATGCTTGGCCAGGCTGCTATCCTGGCATCTGTTATCTCCATTTTCTTAACAGTCGGCTACTTCGCTATTATGGAAAGCTCTGCAAATCAAGCTACCCTCGGCAAAATGGCCGTAGGCATAAAAGTAGGTGATTATAATGGGGAGCAGCTCTCCTTCGGCAATGCATTAGGCCGTTATTTTGCAAAGATCCTCTCCACACTGATACTTTGTATTGGCTTTATGATGGTAGGCTGGGATGATAAGAACCAGGGTTTGCACGATAAGCTTGCCAATACCTACGTTTTTTACGCTAAGTAATAACTGTACATCACTATATTCTGGAGTTGAAGTCAGATCATCCCTCTTGATTTCAACTCCAGGTATTTGTTAATTGTAGAGACCGTCAGGTTCTCCGGTTTGGTGAGTATGCTGATGATTCCAAACTGCTTTAGCTCCTGCACCAGCTGAATTTTTGTAAGCATGTAGTGCTCTGCCGTTACCTGTGTATAAATGTCTTCGAGGGTATTCACATCGGCAGAGGTCTGGGCGGTGAGCTCTGTATTCTCAAAAAACACCACCACCAGTAAATGCTGATCGTTCAGTTTACGTAATTGCGGCAGCACCCGGTGCAATGCATAGGTGCTTTCAAAGTTGGTATACAGAAACAGCAGGCATCTTCCGTTTACAAAGTTCCGTACGGCCATGTACAGGCTTTCGTAATTGGCTTCCACCACACCTTCTTTTTCCTTGTACAGTGTTTCAATTATTTTTTTCAGCTGCACTTTACTTCGCTCTGCTTTTATCAATGCCTTAGGCGTTTCTGCAAAGGTGATGAGCCCGGCCTTGTCCTGCTTGCCCAACACGATATTGCAAATAACCAGCGAAGCATTGACGGCATAGTCAAACAAGCTGAGTCCGTTAAATGGCATGTGCATCACCCGGCTTTTATCGATGATGCAGTATACTTGTTGTGATTTCTCATCCTGGAATTGATTCACCATCAGCTGTGCTCTGCGGCTGGTAGCCCTCCAGTTAATGCTCCGGTAATCGTCTCCTTTGTTATATTGCTTAATCTGCTCAAACTCATAACTATGCCCGATGCGCCTTACTTTCTTTACACCATATTCCGTAGCCGTGCGGGCAAATGTTTTCAGTTCGTACTTTTTCATTTGAAGCAGCGAGGGATAGACCGGCACGATGGTTCGCTGTTCACTGCCGATGCGTCTCCGGATGAGCCCGATGCCTGAAGTCAAAAACAAGTTCACTTTTCCAAAGAGATATTCTCCCCGTGTCACCGGACGCAGCGTATACATCTGTTCGTTCATTACGTTCGGAAGAAGATCCACGTAACGGACAAAGTCCCGGATTTGAAATTGCTCCGGCAGCTCATCAATCAGTTCACCACGAAGCCGGATAGCGGAAGTGTTCAGAAGCGATATCGTAACAGGGTTATCGTCACCCAGTGAAAATACCGGAGGAGTTTCTCTTTGTATCCGAACGCGCGTGTTTTTGTTGAAGAGCAACAGCACATCCACCATCACAATCAAAGCATAGAGTATACCACCGGTCTCCACAAAAGGAAACAGAAAAGGAAAAGCATACGATAGCATCATGGCTGCAATCAGGCACGCCATGCCATAAAAAAAACGATTCGTGAGAAAAAGGTTTTTGATTGCGCGCATCAGCGTGGCACCTCCACCTTCCCGGTTATTTCCCGGATCACATCTTCGGGTTCAATGCCTTCCATCTCCCGCTCAGCGGTAAGCATGATGCGGTGGTTCAATACCGGATAGGCCACGTACTTCACATCATCGGGTGTCACAAAATCGCGGCCGTTCATCGCGGCAATTGCTTTTGCTGCGCGCATGATGGACAAGGATGCCCGCGGTGATGCACCCAGCACGAGGTCGCCATTGTTGCGCGTGTTATCGATGAGTTTGGCGATGTACACGATGATCTCATCCTTGATCAGAATTTTTTCAATCAGTTCCTGGCAGTCTCTTAAATCCTGCCTGGAGATCACCGCCTGTACACTTTCCAGTATGCGCGAGCTGAAATCGTTTTTGAATTTCTTCAGGATATCGATCTCCTGCTCAAGAGTAGGATACTTTAATTTAAGCCGAAACAGGAAACGATCGAGCTGTGCTTCCGGCAAACGATAGGTGCCTTCCTGTTCAATCGGGTTTTGTGTGGCAATCACCAGGAAAGGAAAATCCATCGGGTAGGTAACGCCATCCATGGTAATCTGCCGCTCTTCCATCACTTCGAAAAGGGAGGACTGCGTTTTGGCAGGAGCGCGGTTAATCTCATCAATCAGCACGAGGTTGGCAAACACCGGGCCTTTGCTGAAACTGAATTCGGAAGTCTTTACATTAAATATGGTAGTGCCCGTCACATCGGTAGGCATCAGGTCGGGAGTAAACTGAATTCTTGAAAAGCTGACCGACACTGCTTTTGCCACCAGCTTCGCAGTAAGTGTTTTGGCAATACCGGGAACTCCTTCCAATAAAATGTGGCCCCCGGTAAAAATACCTGCCAGTAAAAGATCGATGATGTTCTCCTGCCCTACCACTACTTTCCCTATCTCCTGCTTAATGCGCATCACCCGATCGTTGAGCAGGCGAATGCCGGGCTGAAGGCTGCCTTCCAATTCCATGTCTTGTTCTTCCATATCTATTTACAGCGTTTATAAAAATTTTCGATTGCATTATACAAGTTCACCAGCTGGTCTGCGGTGTTGTCATTATATACTTTATTCTCAACAATTTTATACTCATCAAAAATAACCTGAATATCCTTCACCTCCACTTTCGATTTCTCGGCCAGTCTCAGAATGTGCGCTTCTGTAAACTGTTGTGCATATACACCGTACCGCGCTCGTATAAAATACAGGAAGTACTTCATCTTCTTGGTGGCGATGTCCAGGTGATCAGTATTTTGAAAATGAAGAGCTGAAATCATATAGACAAACTCAAGCGATGTGTTTGCTTTCTCTTCCCGCACAGGAACCACCCGCTGCTTTCTTTTGGCTGCAAAGAGTGTGTAAAGCACTACCGATGCCAGCATCATCCACCAGGCATACTTGAGGCTGGGCTGCTGCAGAATATAAGACAGCGGACTGTCGTAGGGTGTGTTGTTGCTTCCGGCAAACTTTGCTTTGCTGTACTCGTCCCAGATGATGGACTTACCGCGTAAATGGGAAAATACACCCGAAGCGTATTCAACTTTATCCGGCTTGCTCAAAAAGTAATTGGTAAAGACAAGTGGATTGGTATGAATGTATAAGTTGCCGCTGCCGTAGGGAAGTTTGAAAAAATTAACACGGTCAGGCTGCTGGTACCCCAGCGCGATGATGGATTTAACAGAGTCGCAAAAGATGTCCGGGTTCAGTGCATTCCAGAAATAGGATTGATTCTCTGCACCAAAGCGGTACTGGTAATCGTATCCTTTTTGGGTGCGGAGCGTATCATGATAAAAATTAAGATTGACAGATTTGACTTCATACTGATCCAGCGCCATTTCGCCCTCACACTCATTCACATAGATGGGATCAACAAGGTTAAAAGGTAAATCGATGCTGGCCACAAAGGCATCGTGACCCGAACGGATGAAATCCAGTAAGGCTTCCTCATCTGCCTTATCGAGGTAAAGGCTTCGCCCGATAAAGATATAATCCGCATCGCTGTCTTTTATTCTGGCACTGTCCAACAATTGATGCAGCGGTTTCTTTTCATTAAAAACAAAAGGCGCTGCCGGGCGGTAGCTTTTCAAAAGTTCTTTAATGAACTTCGTTCCGTAAGGCTGGTCGCTTTCTGATTTATAATTCTCATTCCACTGGTACCGTTTCCCGCTGGTGTTGCTGAACATAAAATAGAGCAGGAGCAAAACACCCAGCACGGCAAAAAGTATAATAATGACGGAACGCTTGTCTTTCACCGTGGTTTCGAAGTATGTAATTTCTGATCGATCGATTTAAATTCCGTAATCAGCCTCTGATAGGATTCCACAGGCAAGGTATGGTCGCCATACCAAATCTGTTCGTAGGCCAGTGTCAGCCTTCGCACCTCTTCGAAATAACTGGGTTTGGAAAAAAGCTCGGTCAGGTAATCGCGGTTGGTCTTGTCTTTTTTCCAAACAATAAAACCCTCTTCGTTCAGTTTTTTAAGCAAGCCCAAAAAACACATACGAATGGCCAGCCGGAAATCTCCTGCAGCCAGCGTTTTCTGTAATAAGTGATCGATGTCCAGTTCCGCTATATCTTCAACGTGGGTGGTAAAATCAGGAGTGCCAATCGTTGCATTTGTTAATTTCGATTTAAACGAAATATTCTTCATGATATAGTAAAGAATGAATACGATAATGGCGATCACTATTCCATAAAAAAGAATTTTTAACACCAGCCCCATCAAAGGACCAACCATGGAGGAACCAGTATCAGGTTCCGGTTCATCCATGTCATCCTCCTCGGTCTCCAGATAACGCTTGCCAGGTTCGCCCGATTGCGATTTGGATGGAGCCGACTGATCGGACACTTTCTTTTTCGGTTTCTTCTTTGTCTGTCCTTCGTTATAATCGGTAGTGCCTACGATCTCTTTCCATTTCTTCGGATCAAATTTTCGTACCGCTATCTTTTCAGCACTGTAGATTTTAGTCTGTGATAAGGAAGCCGGGTTAACACCTGAAGCCGCCTCCTGCCGGATGGCTTGATTATCATCATATCCGGTGGTGCCTTCAAAGAAAACAGAATCGGCCACCTGTGCACTCAACGCACCGGTATAAAAAAGCAGGAACAGAAGTAACGTTACACCGTATCTCATCGCTTTACACTTTTGGAGAGCCGGGAACCCATCCGGGTAATGGATTCTTTCAGATGACTGGCGCTGCTTACTTCTTCCAGCGTAAAATATAAATAGGCGATACAGGAGGTAAGAATCGGTAAGACCAGGTAAAAGGAAAACGTTTTAATGAACAATTCTATAAAGTGAACGATGTTCTTCGACCATACATCGGTCTGGGCAAAATTCCATTTCAGAATAGTCGTGTACATGTAGATGAGCGGAGCAGACAGCACAAGCAAAAAGGAAAACGACAAAAGTAAAAGTATAAACTGTATGCCCACTACCTGGTTGATATTTGCACGGAATAAACTCCATCCTTTCGAAATTCCGTATAGCAGGCCGGTACCTTCCGTCAGTTGCGTAAAGGCAAACAACAGGAACAGGCCGAAGGAGCAGACCAGGAAAAAGATGCCCCAGCCGCCCAGGTAAATCAACGCATACATCAACCCGGTAAGTACGAAAATCTGGAGGAAGGCGAGTCCGTTTACGGTAAACACCGTTTTCTTAAACTCCACATCGAGCAGCTTCATTACGCGGTAGATGATAACAGAGCTGCCAGCGGTATTGATGAGTATAAATAAAGGAGTGGGTGTTTTCAAGGCATGCACCATATCCGCCAGCAGCGTTTGCCACCATTCGTTGAAGTAGATGATATTTTCTTCCTGCGCTAAAAAAAACGATGCGGTAGTCATACCCAGGGCAACCGTTAAAACCCAGGGTAATAGTTGGTTGACGTGGCGTGAATAGAAAAGAAACGTATCCTTAAGCAAGTCAGCATTGTTTTTTATACGCGTATAGCTAACGGCTTCATTGATACCGGGGGGAAGTCGTACTTCCTTCAACGGCACTTCAAAGCCGCTTCTTGATTTTAACCACGGATATACCACGAAGTAACCGACAATAAAGCAGGCCGAAAGGAGTATGATAATCAGTTTCAAAAAATCAGGCACATCCGTATAGCGGGTAAGGAAACTTTCAATGATGGCAGCCAGCACCAGGATGGGCGCAATGCCCAGCATCAGCTTCAGCGAACGTATGGCAGAAAGCTGAAATGCCTGCAGGCGCGAGTAGGTACCCGGGAAGATCAATCCGCTGCCCAGCGTAAGTCCGGCACCACCGGCAAGTATAATGGAAGAAATCTCCAGTGTGCCGTGCAGCCAGATACTCAGGGCCGACTCTACAAATAATCCGCGCTCAATAAAAAAAAACTGGAAGCAGCCGACCATGATTCCGTTGTACAAAATAATAGCCAGCGTGCCGATGGCAAGGAAAATGCCAAACACATAGGTACGAAAGGCCACCATCAGGTTATTCAAGGTAATTCCCAGAAACATATCTATCTGATGGCTTTCTTTATATACCGCCATCGGGTCGCCTTTCTCAATATTTGTTTTGGTCATGGCGATGTAACTGTCACCTAATATGGTACTGGCAAACTGCGGATCTTTAAAGGAAGAGAAAATACCGATCGCGGCAGAGAGAAGAAATACCAGTAACGAGATCAGCAACTGCTTTTTAGAATAGAGGATAATCTGCGGAAGCTCGTCCAGCCAGAACAAAGAGAACCGGTTTCGCTTTTCCTTTTTATGACTATAAATGATGGAGAAATACTGGCGTGCTATTTTATTCAGGTAAACCCGTACCGAGCGGTTGGGGTAATAGGTGCGGGAGTACGATAAGTCATCCACAACTTGTGTGAACAGGTTGCTCAGTTTTTCAGGATCTTTGAAGGGGCTGGTTAAAAGTTTTTCGGATTCGAGCCACTTTTCTTTATTTTGATTGATAAAACGACTTTCTTTCATGAAGGAGTGAAAATATTGCTTTAAGAGCAAAAAATGAAGAATATAGAAATTAAAACTACGCAAAATGTAGTGCTGCAATACGAGCTCGCAGACCTGCGCGACCGGGCCATCGCTTTTTTTATTGATATGGTTTGCCTGGTGATATCGCTGTCTATCCTTCTTGCTATTGGTATGGCTACGTTCAGCTTTTCCGAAACAGCCCAGACCGTAGTGCAGATTGTGGTGAGCTGCCTGTTTATATTCTATTCGCTGGCTTTTGAAATGCTGAACAAAGGACAGAGTATCGGCAAAATGGCCATGCGCATACAGGTTATTAAAATGGCAGGCGGCCAAGCTACCTTTTCCGATTATGCCGCGCGCTGGATTTTCCGGCTGGTCGATATCTATTTCTCCCTGGGGGGAATCGCTTCCATATTAATCACCTCTTCACCCAAGGCGCAGCGCATAGGCGATGTAGTGGCTCATACTGCCGTAGTTAAAATGGTTCCGAAGATGGATCTGGACCTCGAAGATCTGCTGGCCATCCACGAGCAAAAAGCCTACACCCCTCATTATGTGCAGGCGAGGCAATTGCACGAAGAAGATGCCCTGCTGATCAAGGCTACCTTAGACCGTTATCGAAAGTTCGATAACGATGCCCATCACGAAGCCATTGTTCTGTTAGCTCAAAAAGTAAAACAACTGCTTTCTCTGGATACTGTCCCTGGCGATGAGCAACGCTTTTTACAAACCGTGCTTCAGGATTATGTGATTCTGACGAGGTAGGATGTGTGCTATAAGATGCTGATATAAATTTCGGGCGTCTATGTCTTCACAGACTACTAGTAGTACTTATTCTGGAGTGTTATATGTGCTTTAGTAGTCAAAAAAATAAGTTGTCACTAAATTGAAACTCTGATTTATTTACCAGCAATGACCTTTCTATGCTGGATTCCCCATTTACTCAACTCTAGGATAACTGTATGTAAGGACTTCCCGTGATCAGTAATCTCATACATTACCTTCGTTTGATTAAGATCGGCTGATCTTCTCGTAACCAGTAAATTTGTTTCTAATTCTCTAAGTTCTCTGGACAACATTCGGTCTGTGATCTCAGGAATGTCGTTAGATAATTCTCCAAACCTCCGGGGAATATGACTCAACGCAATCAATATAGGTAGTTTCCATTTTCCGCTCAACACATATAATGAGTCTGTAACAGATCGTATCAATTTCTGCAGTTCCTTTTGTTTTTCGTTCCTTGCCTTTAAGATTTCCATAGTTCCTCCTATAATGGATGATAGTAATATAAATAGGTACGGCACCTAACTTTGCAATAAATATAGTTTAATGCTCAGGCAAAAGAAATCAATATGGAAATGCAAAATCAAAAAAGTACAATGGAAATCGCTAATCTTCTTTACAAGTATTGCGAGTTTATTGACTCAGGAGATCTTGTGTCTGCTTCATCGCTATTCAAGCACGCAAAGCTGAAAATGGTCACGTCAACGGACCTACAGAATTACAAAGCAATGCAGGCGCTATTACAACGAGTAATTGTCATTTACCCAGATGGTACTCCCAGGACAAAGCATGTGCTAAGCAATCCTATTATTCATATTGATGAAGAAAATGGAACTGCAACCAGCCGCTCCTATTACACAGTTTTTCAGGTGACTGAAAACATACCACTCCAGGTAATTGCCACGGGGCGTTACTTTGATAAATTTGAATATGCCAACGGTAACTGGCACTTTTCATTTAGGGAAAGTCAGTCCGACATGCTCGGGAATATTTCCGGGCATCTCCGGCTTGATGCAGTTCTTTTGAAGCAACTAAATACAGCGCAAAATTGAACATGTTAATTGGTAAAGCCTCCTGCGATCTGGAGTGTATGCTTACTTTTTAAATTCACCACTATAATTGAGAATACTGATCGTGTTCATTTGCCTTTTGTCTAGCAACTTATCAAATAATGAGGCCTGGCTTAACGATTTTTATTGTTAAGAACGATGCTAAAGTAGTCAATCTGGTATCCTATATTTTTGAAGCCTTATACGTTAAATCGTATCACACCTTCCAACTTCTGTATAATGACCAAGCCGGATATCTGCTCTAATTTTACATCATTATAAATGTAAACGGTTAAAGAAATGCAAATCGAATTCAAATGTGAGTAAACACACAGTGAATGCTTTCTTTACAAAATCGGTATGCGAAATTTTAAGTGAAAGGGATTTCGATTCCAGTTACGTTGCTACTACAATTGAAGTGAAAAATAAATTCCGATTTTAACCTTGGTGAAAATTTTTCGGTTTTCGCAGCAGTTCTTTTGCAAAGAAATTATCTGCCAAAGTTTTTAAATACTTTGAATTCCGTGCATTAAGTTAAAACCAGTCAGCATTTTTTTAACAACATATATACTGACCCGCATATGTGTTGCAAAAGATCACAAAAAGCAAATCATGAGAATTATGCATACTAAATATATAGATAGGTTAAGAAAGGTTGTCAAAGACAGTTCGGGAATGCGTGACGAAGACTTTGATCTCTCTATGCCTTACTGGCAACATAAAATTTATAAAAAAGGAGAGTTCTTTAACGAGTACAAGAATGTATGCAAATACCTTGGATTTGTTCTGGATGGAGTTTTCAGAATATACCGGTTTCATGACCAGTCCGCCTTGGAAAAAAACATGTTTTTTTTTACAAGAGATCAGTTCATGTGTTCGTTTAAAGGCTTTTTCAGCCAAAACAATTGTGAATACTATACGCAATCATTGATCAAATCTGAGATTTTGTATATCCACTATAACAGCTTACAGCATTTATATAAGATATCACCTGTTTGGGATCGCTTCGGACGGCTATTTGCTGAATCCTCTTTAGTCGCCATGATGACCAATACAGAGGCAGTCATGTTTAAAAGTCCGGAGGAACGTTACCAGGAATTAGTAAGTGTACACCCTGATATTTTTAGTTCAGTACCCCTATACCATATCGCATCCTACCTTGGAATCAAGGGGCCTTCACTTAGCCGAATTAGAAAACGAATTGTGACCGCTGAAAATTCCATTTCAGTTGACGCTGCCGCTTCAGTTGAAATGGAAAAAGAATTTCGATTTTAACCTAGGTGAAAATTTTTCGGTTTTGGTCGCAGTAGGTTTGCGCTGTCTAAAAAATATTAAACAATTAGACTAGACAGAATATGAAAAAAATCTTATTATCATTAATTCTTTTAGTTGCGTTTGCTGCATTGTTTTCGTGTAGCGATGACGATCCGGCAACAGTGAAAAAAAACTATGTTATCGTACCTGGAGCATGGTCTGCACCTTATGCATGGGCCAATGTAAAAGCGAGCCTTGAAAAATCCGGTAACACGGTTATCGTAGTGCAATTACCATGTCACGGTTCAGATCAGACAGCCCCCCAGAATATGAGTATTGATATCTATCGCGATGCCGTAATCAGCGCGATGAATGCTGTAAGTGGCAAGGTTATCCTTGTTGGTCACAGCCTGGGTGGTGTAGTAATTTCAGAGGTCGCAGAAAAGGTTCCTGCCAAAATTGAAAAGCTCGTTTATGTAGCCGCATTCATTCCTGTGTCGGGACAATCAATGCTTGATTTAGCAATGACTGATGGCAATTCTGTTACAGGCGGACATCTTATTTCATCTGACGGCATAACAATTGATGTCAACCCGGATTATATTATCGATGGCTTTATACAGGATGGAACCGATGAGGAGAAAAAACTGACGCTGACAAACTACAGGACAGAGCCTTTCGCGCCACTCACTAATAAAGTTACTTTAACAGCAGCTAATTACGGCTCTGTACCGAAGGTTTATATCAAAACTTTAATTGACCAGACGGTAAGCCCGGATCTGCAAAAACGCATGTTGGCAGCGACACCTGAGTTTGAAGCGACTTATAAGTTAAATACCAGCCATAGCCCCTTCCTTGTAAAACCAGATTCGGTCGCTATCCTGCTGACCAATATCGCTAAATAACATTCATTCGAAAATAATTCATCGTCAATCAAATAACAACATTATGAAACGTACAGCAAAAGCACATTGGAAAGGTACTCTGCAAGAAGGTCTTGGTGAAATCAGTACACAAAGCACGGTGCTTAAAGAGACCCAATATTCATTCAAAACCCGTTTTGCCGATGGCATAGGCACTAATCCGGAAGAACTGATTGCTGCTGCACATGCAGGCTGTTTTTCTATGGCCCTAAGTGCCACGTTAGCACATCATAGCATTACCGCAGGTGACATCTATACTACGGCTACCGTAGATCTTGACATGCAGGCATTAAGCATTACCGCTATTCATTTGGAATTAAAGGCCAGTGTTATACAAGGTCTTGATGAAACAAAATTCACTGAAATAGCTGAAGGTGCTAAAGCGCATTGCATCGTATCAAAGGCATTGAGTGTGCCGATTACTTTAAGCATAACCTATGCCTAAGTACGCTATCATCTTGGGTAGAAAATAGTAATAAGTCATGGGTTGATGTTGTGCGGGGGTAAACTCATCGGATGACTTCCGATGAGTTTTTTATTTGGAATATCAAAACCCCGATAAAAATGAACGCTTCAGTGTGAGAAGATAGAAGAGTTTAAAATTGACTAGCTAATCCATCCATTCATTTAGAAATTTTAATGAAACATAAATCAAGCCCATGAAAAGGCGTAGCATTATCAAATTACAACAGCTCGGTATTATCATTATCACCTGGTCGGTATTTGGATTCGTCATTTCGGCATACGACTACCTGGTGCTTCATACGCAGATCTCACTTGGGCCTTCTGAGATATATTCATTCGGTGAGTCTGTGATTCGCAATGTGGGTGCTGGGTTTGTTGGGGCATTGCTTGGCGGAGGTTTTATGGTATTTTATGTTAACGTAAAATACGCTGACAAAGCTTATGGGTACACTATCTTATCAGTGGTTTCATTCTTTTTATTCGTAATTACACTGGTCACGATCATCACGGGATTGATACTTGTTCCATTACAAACGCATAAAAAACTATCCGACCCGCTTACACAGCAAGCCCTTATTGAATTTCTCACAGATGAATATACATTGAAGAATGTATTAGCCAGACTTATCATTGTCGCCACCACACAATTATTTTTGCAGATCAACAGCAAATTCGGTTACGGGGCATTCTGGAATATTATCCGTGGAAAATATCAAGTCCCTGTTGCTGAGCGTAGAATATTCATGTTCCTCGATCTGAACCAATCCACCCCAATTGCCGAACGCCTGGGAAACGAAACCTATCATGCCTTACTTAAAGATTTCTTCTACGATATATCCAATCCTATCCTCGACTGCAAGGGGAGTATTTATCAATACGTTGGCGATGAAGTGGTCATCTCCTGGAAGATGAAAGAAGGTTTTGAAGAGGCTAATTGCGTACGGTGTTTTTTTCAACTGGGGCAATTTATTGAAACACAAAAGGAAAAATATCTTTCGCGATATGGAATTGTGCCCACCTTCAGGGCAGGCGTGCATTGCGGAGATGTGGTCGCTGGTGAAGTGGGCCTGGTGAAGCGCGACATCACTTATTCCGGTGATGTCTTAAACACAACATCGCGTATCCAAGGTATGTGCAAGCAATTTCAGGTTGAACTTGTTGTTTCGCAAAATGTCTTACAGGAAGTGTTATCAGATGATTTAATTGAACTAAGAGAATTAGGGGCAATTAAATTAAGAGGAAAGGAAAATGAGCTTTTGCTCTTTACTATAAAAGGATTCAAGAATATAAGCTGAAATAATTGATACGTTAAATCGTATCACGCCTTCCAACTTCCGTATCACTACCAAGCCCTTTACCTGTTCTAATTTTACATCATTATTAATTTAAACAATTAAAGAAATGCAAACGAATTCAAACACGAGTAACGCAATGTTTACTCACGAAACAGTTCCAACACAGTATGTTGATGTAAAAGGTAGCAAGTTCGCTTACCGTTCATTTGGAAAACAAGGAGGCATACCTTTTATTTTTTTACAACACTTTACCGGTACGATGGATAATTGGGATCCGGCAGTGACAAATGCTCTGGCAAAGAATCACCACGTTATCTTGTTTAATAACAAAGGCGTGAGTACCAGCGGTGGTAAAACACCAGACTCCATTGTTGAGATGGCAAAGGACGCAGTGAATTTTATTAAAGCCCTTGGCTATAGCCAGGTTGATTTACTAGGCTTCTCGTTAGGCGGCTTCATAGCACAAGACATTGCTACGAATCATCCATCACTGGTAAGAAAGTTAGTATTGGCCGGAACAGGCCCGATAGGGTCAGAAGGGATTACCAAACTGGAATCAGTAATCAATGAGGGGTTTAAAGATGGCCCTGCAAATGCTTTAATCAACCTGTTTTTTACAAAGTCGGAAGAAGGCATAAATGCCGGTAAAGCATTTATGAAAAGACTTCAGCTAAGAACTAACGAAAAAGATACGCCCAGCACGAATGAAACCATCGGAGCGCAGGCGAAAGCAATTATTACTTTCGGCTACCAGAAAGATGACGATTACAAACAGCTTTTGGCCATTAAGCAACCTGCTTTAATAGTTAATGGAACATCGGATCTGATAGTGCCAACCATTAATTCATACGTATTGTCTCAACATATCCTCAATTCCAAACTTATTATTTGGAGTGATGCAGGTCATGGTGGATTATTTCAGTATCACGAAGACTTTGTAAGTGAAGTAGAAACTTTTTTAGGCACGCAGGTTACGGACAAATAGCAATAGTCGTCAGGCAGCACAGGTCTTTATAAAAGGAGCTTGTGCTACCTTACACCACGAGACGGTTTATTTCTGTTATTTTTGTAAAGATGAAAATCATGAAGCATTTCAAAACCATAACCGAACTACATAATACAAACGGATATCCATCGCCTGAAAACCCATTGTTAAGTTTGGTTACTTGCCAGGATTTAAAAACCTGCGCTATTGGCAACAGCAAGTTTACAAGTGACTTTTATATGATAGCCTTCAAAAAGGTTAAGTCCGGCAATTTTTTATATGGCAAGACAAAATATGACTTCGACAATGGTTCAATGGCATTTGTAAAGCCAAGACAAATCATCGAGATCAGCAATATTGAATTCACAGAGAAAGCGTTTATAATCTTTTTTCACGAAGACTATTTACTGAAGCATACTCTTCATTCGGGAATAAAGAAATATGGTTATTTCGATTATGAAGTAAACGAGGCATTGCACTTATCACCAAAAGAGGAACGGATAATCTGGGATCTATTTCATAAAATACAATCGGAGTACAACAACAATCAGGACGAATACAGTAAGGACATCATTGTAACTCATGTCGATTCCATCCTAAAATATGCACAGCGGTTTTACAGGCGACAGTTTTTGAATCGTACAGTGTTTTCAGGTACGATTATTTCCCGGTTTACCGAAATATTAAAATTATACCTTGAAAGCGGAAACCTGCGAAGCAAGGGGTTACCTACCGTAAAATACATGGCCTCTGAACTGGCCATTTCTACCCGGTATTTAAGCGATTTGCTAAAACAGGAAACCGGGAAGACAGCATTGGATCACATACATATTTTCTTAATAGACGAAGCCAAAAATAGGTTAATGAGTACCGACAACACCATTGCCGAAACAGCCTATCAATTAGGTTTTGAGCACCCTCCCTATTTCTCCAGGTTATTTAAAAAAGAGGTGGGTCTTACACCTTTAGAATTCAAGGATAAAGCTATTAGGCAAGTACTTTGATCTTCTAAAAAAATGAGGAAGTAAGAGAACGATTTTAACCTGGGTGAAAATTTACGTTGTTCTAGCTTGGTAGGTTTGTGCAAACAAAAGGCCAAAGGCCAGAAAAACGAAATGAAATCTACATTAATCATTGCTATGGCTATGCTCGGATTTGCAGCCATTGCCCAAACGAAATCCAAAAAGAGCGAAACTATTGTATTAGTACATGGAGCCTGGGCCGATGCCTCTGCATGGCATGGTGTTACACCTTTGCTTAAAGCAAAAGGATATGAAGTAATCGAAGTGAATCTTCCAGGTCACGGAAAGGATGAGACATCATTTGCTGTAATCACGCTGCAATCTTATGTTGACGCAGTAAAGAAAGCAATCGGTTCTAAAAAGAATGTCATTCTGGTTGGTCATAGTATGGCCGGCCTGGTAATAAGCCAGACTGCCGAATCAATACCCGGTCAAATAAAAGAGCTTGTCTACCTTTCTGCCTTCTTGCCCAGAAACGGTGAAAGTTTGCTTTCTCTTGCAAAGCAAGATCCTGATAGTCATATTGGAAAATATTTAAAGATTGATGAAAAGAATGGCACTGCTGTGATAGCAAAAGAGGGGATCGCAGAAGTTTTTGCACTTGACGCTCCCAAAGAAGTACAGGACTATCTGGTTGCCAACACAAAAGCTGAACCGTTGGCTCCTTTAGCAACACCTGTTTCTCTTACCGAAGCAAACTTTGGGAAAGTGAAGAAGACCTATATTTATACTACGCTTGATAATGCGGTTAGCTTCAATGCACAAAAGACAATGGTTAAAAATAGTCCTGTGAGCAAAGAGTATACACTCATCAGTAGTCATACTTCATTTATTTCTTCCGCTGACAAACTTGCTGACGATATTCTTAAGAGTATCAAATAATAAGATTGAATTTCTGTAAATTAGGAAATACAAAAAGCTCACTGGATTATTTTCAGTGAGCTATTGTATTGGTAAGAATAATCCCAATACTTTATGATCGAGTTAGAACTATTAAAGTCAGCAATACAGTCCGCGGCAGGCATGGATGATAAAACCTTCGACCTTTCTGTTCCTTATTGGCAAGTAAAAGTTTACAAGAAAGGTGAGTTTTACAACGAATACAAGAATGTCTGCAAACACCTCGGTTTCGTAATAACCGGAGTATTCAGGATATATCATGTGCATGAAGAAACAACGGAGGAAAAGAATATGCTTTTCTTTACTGAAAGGCAATTTATGACTTCATTCAAAAGTTTTCTAAATCAGACGGCTTGTGATTATTATACCGCCTCGCTTACCGATTCAACGGTCATATACATTCATATAGATCATCTTAATAAATTATACTCACAATCTCATGGATGGGAAAAGTTCGGAAGGGTTGTTGCGGAGCATGCGTTCAACGATGTGATGTCTAACACGGAAGGATTCCTTTTTAAAAGTCCTGAACAGCGATACCTGGAAATGACACAGAAACACCCGGATATTTATAATTCTGTACCACTCTATCACATAGCGTCATATCTGGGAATACAAGGCCCATCCTTAAGCCGAATCAGAAAAAGAATGGCCGGTAAATGAATAGCATAGACGCAGCCTTCAAGATCCATTCCTTTTAAAATACTCCGAGCTGTAAATGCGAAAGTACTCATGAAGCTTTACAAGAGAACATTTCTGACATTTTGTTCTTTAGATCTTTTAATGCCTTGCAGGGATTGGCATGAGTGCCTGAAAGAAATACGGGCTGACAAACGATATGATTCCAGTTAACGACTCGATAAACGAAGAATAAAAGAAAGCGCAAGAGTAAAATTTTAACTCCAGCGGGATCACTTAAGCAAATTCGAAGCAACGTGACGTCCTATTCTATTTTTAATTTTATAAGTCTATCAAATAATAACTCGAAATTATCGAACCCCTAAATCCTTAAAACTGATCAAATTGTCAAAAACGTGTTCGATAACGGTAATCTCCAGTCTACTTCTCTTGTTGGCATTTTGAACTATTTTAAGTCTAATTTCCTGAATGTAGAGTAATTTCTTTCAAGATTACTTTTTAGTTAATGAAGTAATTGTTATTAATTATCGGATTGCCGCTGGGTTGTAAGCAACGTTTGACTTTGTAGTTATCGGCATTTTCCACTTCTTTGAAAATGGCAATATGAATATCTCAGCTATTTATTGCGTGTCATTGTCCCAACGTTATTGAACCACCCTGTCATGCATTTCTTTTGTCTTTAATTTTCCGTCCTCCGGGTTGATCTCGTAAGTTACTTTTTGGTTTACAAGTATTTCAGATGGATACACGGCTTTCGCTTTGTATTCATAATTGACTTCAACAATGTTACCTGAAATATCCTGTATCCTTGAACCTCCAGGATATAAATGATCCGGTTTATCCTTAAATTTTTCTCCATGCAACAAATCATTTCTCAGATCGAATGGCTGGAGTGTTGTGTCATTCAATTGTCCGTTTATCGTATTCAACATTTTAAATTGAACAAAATCCTCTGGCTCCAATGGAAAGACAATCCAATCTCCAACTCGTTTTATGGCAATTTGTTTACTCCAATCTTGATTATGGAATGTGACAGAGCCAAGGTCATATTTCTTTCCATTCAAGGTTTTTAGAATCATTTTTACCTCATAAAACTCATCGGCAAAGTCACCATTATATGTCTCATTACAGATTAATTTTCCTTCTGTCCCCAAGTCGATCGTGACAGAGTCATGGAACGGTCCAAAAGCTAACCGTATAAATATGAAAGGAATTAAAACAAGTCCCAATACAATTCCAAGTCCAATTAATAATCCCTTTCTCACTCTTTCTTAATAATGTTTGCTAACGTACGCATATAAGCCGTGCCAGCAGACCAATTTTAAAATTAATCATCAAACCTGCCGGCATAACTTATATACACTGTTAGCTGCTGGCTTGTTTCAGGTTCCCATTGTCGTCAATGAATCTGAATTTATAGTCTTGGTCGATAACTTGCCCGCCTGCTTGTAGGAAACTGCCGAATAATCCACGCCAGTCTTCCACATCATTTTCTTTGTCCGTGTCCCAACGTATCAGACCAAACAAATTGTTATCAACCGTCTTATCTAAGACAACGCCAAATTCATTTCGTAGCGAGACCTTTGTCCCTGGAATAAAGTCATGATTTCTCTTAATGTTGCCTGATTTGTTTTTATGAAAAAATCGTTCGTGCATAAGGTTGGTTGGCTTCAAGCTTGCAGCTAACATTTAGCTAAAAGCACTTGCGGATTTATAAACTGCTTCACTGCCCACGCTGTCTGCACCAAATTAGTTGAAAATACTATACATCCTACTGAACCCCGCAATTGCGCTTAGCCTTTATTGGCGGTAGTTTTAACTTACACGATCATCGCCTTGTCACCGGGTTGTGCTTTGGTTACTCTCTCTACGTATCCCTGGAAGAAGAATGGAATATTGTCCTCTTTTCCGTTTTGAATTCTGCCTTTCACTTTTTCAAAAGCTAATAAAGAGATTTCAAAATTTGGTTGTCCTGTTACAAGAATCGGTTGGTTTAAATGGTCGTACCAAAAGTATTTACCTCCAAAGTTTTTTCTTGCAACTTCAAAAACGTATGATCCTACCGTCTGGATTACATTATTAATTTGCCCTTCATTCATGTCCTCCTTGAATTCATTGACTTCTTCCAAAATAGTGTCAACCACTTTAAGGCTCTCGACACTAAAATTTAGTCCGGGAAACCTGCCCTGAAATCGATCAATACATTTGGAAGATGTGTCAATCATCTGCTGAGTGAATTCATCAACTACTTCCTTAGCCTTTTCTTTTTGATTGTCTTTCTTAAGAAAATCGAATAGTCCCATTGAAATGTATTGTTAGTTGTCTTGTTAAAAAAATACCGCCACGTAAGTGCATGTGACGTAGCATGGTATAAGAACTAAAGCCAAATGACGAAGGAATGGCTTTAGCGACCTGCGTTTTGCCCCACGGACCGAACGAAATTATAAAACTAAAACTACAATGCAACGCTTAACCAGCACTACGGCACATGTATTTTGTTGTGCCTCGTGCGCGTCTTACTCCTTATTGCCCTACTTTGATGATTAGAATTAGTTTTTATTCAATCGGTAACGAAATTTTAATCTGCTCTTCGGCTGGCTTCTTTATAAGTTCTAAATATTCAGATTTGGTAAAGTGTTTCATAATCTTGTCATGTGAACATTCACAATAAACTGCGGTCAGTTCCGGATACTTTAGACCAGTGTTACCAGCTTCATTGAAACATTTGTTAATTAGAAGATCACGATCCTCTGTTGTCCATTTCTCTTGCTCTCTTCTTGACTTTATCATGTCACTTAGTCCAGTGTAAATCTTGTAGCCAGCAAAAAGAGCGATGATCACTACCAACCAACCCTTACCTTTCATGAAATTCTTCTTACTCTTTCCTTCTGTCATGTGTTTTAAATGAGTTTCGCTTGTTGATTAGCCATTTTCCACCAACGTAAGTGCTTGTGCAGTGGCCGGAATAGGAGCGCAAGTTAAATGGCCATCGGCCATGACTTGCGCGACTAGCTGTGCCCTGTCCCACGTGACCAAAGATAATAATATGGAGAAACTAAAATACTACACGAAACCCGGCCATTGCACAAGCACAGTGTTGTGTGTAGTTGCCGCCATTGGGAACTTTGAGCACGGATGCAAAAGGCTTGGATGGCGTGTAGGTCAGTGCGGCCTTTGCATTGGTACGGCTACTGTGGATAAAACTTTTTCTTTTAATTGAGCGTCAATCTGCATATTTTGGTGTTTTCTACCCCATAATATCTAATGTCATGGCTTTAACTAAACAGGATGTCGAGTCCGAATTAAGTTACGCTTATCTACATGCTGTAGCCGGAAAAGCAGCAATGAGTTGTAAATTAGGAAATAGACATGATGATGGTGCTGGCGTTGACGCTGAGGTTATTTACAGAGGAACTACTCCACATGCTTACTTAAGGCAAGTGCAACTAGATGTTCAAATGAAAGCTACGATAAAGTCACCCGGAAACGACCCAAACTTTATGACCTATTTTTTTCAAGGAGTAGGTCGTTATGACAAGTTGCGAACAAATGACAGTGCACATTATAAAATCATTGTTGTACTCTTTTTACCTAATAATTCAAACGATTGGCTGAACTGTTCTCCTAATGATTTGATATTAAAAAACGGAGCCTATTGGACATGCTTATATGGTGCTCCCACATCAACAAATGCTACTGGAGAAACAATTTACTTGCCTAAAGCTAATTTGTTAACTCCTACCTCACTTACAGAATTAGTCATGCAGGCTGCAATGAATACAGTACCCAACTATACTCGTCCTTAGTTCTTATGAATAGAATAGATGTGTCACCGTTAGAAATTAAGGACTTTGCGATTAGTCATGGGTGGATATTGGTAAAGGAAGCATTAAATGATGGTCTTTATGTTTTAAATAGTCCAGGGGATGACGGAACACAAATTGTTGTCCCGAAAAATGATAATGACTCAAAGTTTGATGAATTAGCCTCTAACTCAATCAGATGGCTTTCCCAATTCTTGTCACAGCCAAAAAATAGAGTCATTGAAGAAATAAGAGAAGTTAATGATGATGTGATTAGCTTGCGATACTATTCTGATAGTAAGAAGGTAAATTCAATTTCGTTTGAAGAGGCGCTCGATGCGATTGAGTCAACCAGACAGCTAATTTTGGCGGCTGCGAGCACTGTGGTCAGCCCTAAGTTGTATCATCCAAAGATGATAAGGACTGAACCTTTAGAACTAATAAAAAAGACACGCTTTCGACATACAGAAGAAGGGAGTTTTATTTTGAAGGTTTCATGTCCAGTAGAATTAGAGGCAACCCAAACTGGGTATTTGTTTGAAGATGGACCAAACTACAATAGCCCTTTGAGCAGAAAATCGTTTGAAATTATCAATAATTCTGCAATCAGGATTATTAATTCAATCGAAGGCGATTCATTGACTCAACTTTATGAAGAAGAGGCACAGTCACAAAGCCCACAAATATCTTACAACCTGTGTGATGCAATTGCAAATATATTTGATGAAGAAAGAGAATTGCCTTTTGAGTTTATATTCGATTGGAGTCGAGCTAATTTAAAAAAAATTCCAACTCCACAAACACCAAATAGAGTCCAATTTCCATTTGAGTACAAACAGCGGATTGATTATTTGAAAAATTTCTTTAAGCCTCAACCAAAGGAATTGACAGATGTGTTTCTTGGTACAGTCGAAGAACTTCAAGGTGATGAGGGGGAAGGAAATAAAAGGTCTGGTTACGTGATACTGTCGCTTTTGATTGAGACAGAATTAATAAAGGCTCGTGCTAATCTAAATCAAGAGCAGTATGATTTAGCCATTAAGGCTCATAAAGAAGTTGGAACCTATGTCATGATTGAAGGTAAACTCAAACCCGGTAAACGATTAAGAACATTTGAGAACGTGAAGTCTTTTAAAATTGTCGAAAAGCAAAATGCTAAATAGCTGCCGGCTATGTTGTCGTTCTTTATTTTTTAGTCAATCGTTAATTTGTCGGCTGGTCGCAGGTGGGAGAGGCAGGCTCTTTTGCATTGCTTTGGTTTGAGTGTCGGACATGCGGCAATGCAAATGTGCCTGACTGTGCGGAATGAAACCTGTAATTTGTCGAGCGGCAATTACACACAACATCTGATATCGGACATAAAGTATTCTATATTTCTTTATTGTGATTGAGAAAATGTTTTTAGCCTAATCTAAATATATTGAAATACTTTCGATTTTTACCTGAGTGTAGCTTTGCAAATATTGGGTGCTTTGATAGACGTCATTTTATCGTTTTATTTCAGATCGGCACCTGGCTTCACTTTCCGGTGGTCTCAAAACAAGTAAATCCTCTCATCGCGCCTAGGTGATTGCATGCAGTACTTTGTCAATTGCCAAGGTAATTAACTTAATAATTTACTTCCCTACTTTATCAATTGGTCTGAAACGTAAAGCACTCCACGTGTCATCAATGGAAATGGCCGTTACAGTAGTAATACCAAACTCTTCCCCCGTTACCCGGATGGTGTCTCTGTTGATGTCCGTTTTAATCTTTGAAGTCCCTTTGGGGTAAGCAAACCATAACACGCTGTCCGGTTCAATATTCTTCAGACCGTTGTTGAGAAAGTCCAGGTACTCTTTGTTGTTATTGATAAAAACCAGCGTGTTTGTGCTTTTCACCTTTTTATCAACACGGATGGCGAAACCCAGCTTTACAAACTCTTTTTCAATTGCTGCCGGTGCGTTAAGAAGAACCCCTTTGTCCCTGAACTTAAGCTTTTTAATTACGTCTTGCATGCTGGTTTATCTCTTGTTGCAAAATAGCATCTGTCAAAGTTTTGTGCCTTGTATCAGGATGGATGCCTTTATGGATTGTTCTTTCAGATGCAGGAACTTCTTTCGCTCTTCGTCTTGTTTGAAGTTTTCAAAATCCTGTTGCGTGTCAAACTCCACAAAATGGATTTCGTAAGGTTTGTCGATATGGTGTTCAATAAAAGAACGGTCATGAGGTCTCACCCTTAATAAAAGCCGGCCGTTGTACTTTGAAATTATCGGAATGGCAATATCTTCAAACTGATCGAAGGTTTCTTCCTGCCCGGCAATAATGTAAATGAGTTGGGTGATGTAAATCATTTGTTTGTAATTGGTCAGGGTTTATTTTCTCTTGTATGTAGAAATGAGCGCCCGCAATTAATTATATGCATTGTTGGCGGCTGGTGTTTCGCTTTTTAATTAATTATCAGTTATTATTATATGGACTCTAAGTATTAGGTTATTTCTTTGAATTGATTTATCAATGACAATAATGTCTTTATTCAATTTGGTTAAATCAAAAGCCGGATTGTTTTGTGTGAATAAAGCAGCGCCAAAATTTATATTCATATTACTATATTTATCTAAATCTAAAACAAGATCATCTTTTAAGACTTTTTTATCCTCAATATTTTTCATTTTAATTAATTGACCTGGTGTAGATGTAATTGAAAGTCCACCGAATTGATGCCCCAAAAAATTCTCGGTCCAAGGTCTCAATGGTTCTGTCATCATAAACATATCCAACATATTACCTGGTATCCTATCTCTACGTTCATAGGGAATTGTACTGTCAAATTCTGAGCTATTACCTTTTCTTGTAGCAATATGGTTGTAATAAGTTTTTCTATCTACATATACCTTTTCTTGTGTATCAAAATATTTGATTGAAAAATGGTAGTTACCATTATCGATATAAATAAAATGGCTATGAAAATTAATACCTGTTGGGATAAGTTTTTGTAAGTGTTCAAATAAAAAATATTCTCCTATTACACTAATACTCTTAGATTCATAAAAGTCTACCCGAAAGATCTCTACAAATCGATCTCCTTGTTTTGCTATTAATCTCATTACTAATATTTAATAAACTCACTTTATTTTTGCATCCACATCACACACCCGTTATACATAAACATTATTCAAAGCTCCGCGTGAAAGATGCTCCCTAAATTGGCAACGTGCTTTAATTCTCTTCCGTCCAGTCTATATCCTTGTCCATGATGCCCATATCGAAATAGGTCAGCAGGGCGGATCTCACTTTTTCTTTTTTAATCAACCAGGTTTCGGGATACTCGTCCGCTTGCCCGTTTGATAATTTAAATTGTTCGACTTTATCTTCATCTCCGGATTTATTAGTTGATCTGAATCCACTGTCTCCCTCATGCCTCAGATACATTAAAAAAGCACTGGAAGGATTTGTCATTACACACAAGCTACTTTCTCCCTGGCCTTTTATCCAGACTTCGCTATAGTTGTCCATTAAGAAATCGTCTATCACAGAAATGAGGTGATCTCTTGATTTCAATTCAATCTCATTGTCGTTAATAAAAATCGTCTGATCCAAAACTAGGAGTATTGTGATTCTATAACTGAAAACGCTTTATATCACTATTGTTTCCAAGGTAAGTTTTTTACCAGGTAGTCCAAAGGACTTGCCTCTTTCAATCACTCGTTACACTATATGTTTAACAGCTAATGGCATTCTGTCCCTCCATAAATTCAGTTTCGCTGCTTCTTTAAATCAAACCGCACACCCTTCCCTGCATCATCCGTCACATACACATGTACACCCGCTTGCAGTTCTGCTTTGCGCAGGCTAAAAGTCCATTCATTATACCGGTCTTTTGCTATACTACGCGTTTGGGTAGTCGCTCCTTCAGCATTCACTACTACCTCCACCTTCTTCAACTCAAACCCTTTCTTGCTCACCTCGTAAGTAACCGTATCTCCTCCGCGGAAACCTTCTGCCAGCTTCGGTGAACGCATGTAGTCGGTAATCGCTGCGGTGTAGGCATTGGGCAACTTCATCTTCTTTGCTTTTTTCAGATAATACTCTTTCCTGGCCGCATCCAGCAGGATCATTCGCGCCCAGTGCGAAGCATCCCTGAATTTGTTACGATTGGTTTTCTGCTGCTCACTTTGTCTTTGAGGGGGCGAGGGGCAACTGGCCACAATGGTTTTGCCTCGCAGATTTTTAAATACGATGGTTCTTCCCAGCATTCCGCTAAGGCCATTTAAAATGGGATTGGTGCGTACAGTTGCCATGTTGTCTCTGTTTATTTTTTCACAAGCTATTTCATCGCTCTGCCATGTAGTGTCAAACTTATGTTACGGTGAATCAATCTAAATGTTCGACCCCGTTCAGGATTGCGAAGGAATCTTAATGATTATCGCATTTATCCAATAACGGGACGTACAACCCGAAGGCAGCCATTCATCAGCCATCTACCTTAGGCCGTGCAGCCGGGAAGAGTGCAGAAAGAGTGGACAGAGAGTGCAGAAAGAGTGGAGAATGCAGCAGTGGTATCGGGTGAATAATGGATCAGGCGAAGGAAAAAACACCGCCTGAAAATGAGTGCGAACGCTGATTCAATTGTTTGATCCAAATGAGTTAGATCTTGCCGTTCCGGGAGTCAATCTAGTAATAAAACGTCAATTTTAAAGCCTGAATGCATTATAAAACTAATTACGTTAGTATTTTACATACTAAATAAATTAGTATTTATATTTGAAGCATTAACCTCTTGCTCCAATGAAAACTGTAAAAACGGCCACTGGCATTAAGAAGATCACCGAAGAAGATGATCACTATGTATCACTGCAACTGCGCTCTATCCTCGAAGAACATCGCTCACTGCTGATCGATAAAATGATGTCCAGGCTGCTCCAGTATGTGGACTATAAATTCAATGTAAAACCTGACCTCAAGCAACTGGACCGCATGAAATACATGCTCACGGAATTGAAGAACAGCGAAATCAGTTTACAAACTTATCAGCCTTTGTTTGAAACGGTTTCCCGTCATGAGCATACACACATTGGTAATGCGTTGTTCTATGAAGAGATCGATGCGCTGCTTAAATCCAATCTTACGGTATCGGAAATGTTTCAGCGCGATGGAAGGAAGGGGATTTTTCAATAAATGGGCATTCATAAAGCTACCTTCTCTTTGATGGCTATAAAAAAATAACCACAGGATTTCACCTGTGGTTATCAATCCGACTTTCAAAGCTTCACTTCAGAGTGCTTTACTAAAGTCCCTTTCAACAAGTGCAGAGCTCGTTATCAAACAGCCGGAGGTATCAGCTTATATACCACCGGGGTAACGATACGTGAGAGCAAGGTGGAGCTGATCAACCCTCCAATCAGTACGATCGCCAGTGGCGAGATCAACGGGTTAGTGGATAAGGCTATAGGAAGCAATCCTCCAATGGCTGTCAATGAAGTCAATACGATAGGAAGGAAACGTACTTCTCCTGCTTCACGGATGGCATCATCTACGGACTTCCCTTGCTTTCTCAGCTGATTGGTAAAGTCGACCAGCAGGATGGAGTTTTTGACTTCTACTCCTGCCAAAGCAATCAACCCGATGATGGATACAAACGATAATGGGTTGCCGCTAAAGAGTAACGCCAGCACAGCACCTACTACACCCAATGGGATTACACTCAATACAATCAATGTGCTTTTAAACGTTTTGAACATCAGCACCAGCACGGCTATGAACATAAACACCGTAATGATGATGATGGTACCCAATCCCCCGAAGGAGTCGTTGCTGGCTTCCACATCGCCTCCCATCATAAAGCTATAACCATCGGGAAGCTTCAATGTTTCCATCTTCGTTACTACATTGCTAATGACTTTATCATTCAGATATCCTTTCTGCACAAACGCAGATACCGATACCATCCTTGTTTTGTTATAATGATCGATACTCACCTGCGAAGCTTCGAGCTTTAAGGAAGCGATTTGTTCCAAAGGCACCGGTGCTCCTTGCCGCGTATTCACGAAGAGGTTATTCAGTGAGGCCAGTGTAGCATGTTCTTTCTTGGGTGTGGTGATATGAATATCGTAGTCCTCCCCTTCCGCATCAGAGAAGCTGCCCATATTTAATCCCGCTACAGCGAAACGAATGGTGCGATCGATATCGACTGTGTTGATCCCCGTCATGCGCGCCTTCTCCTGATTGATCACTACGCGCACATCGCTCTTCAGATTGCTCACCGGATTGTTAACATAGAGTGTGCCTTCCGTTTCTTTCAATACCTGTTCGACACGCGAAGCAAGATTACGAAGGGTATCCAGGTTATCGCCAAACAAACGAATCTCTACCGGTGCTACTACCGGAGGGCCCTGCTCAAAGTTTTTCACTTCAATTTTGGCATCCGGATAGTGTTCAAACTCACTGCGCAGCTGGTTGATGATCTCCAGCTTTCTTTTAGGTGACGTATCATCATTGAGCTGCACAAAGGTCTGTGCAAAATCCGTACGTTCATTTTCCTGCGTTACATTGTAATAAATGCGCGGGTTGCCTTTACCTACGTTGGTGGCGTAGTAGTTCACTTCCGGAATTTTACTCACCACTTCATCGACATGATGCGCCACGGAGTCGGTCTTCTCTAAATTAGTTTGTAATGGAGTAATGCTGTTGATAATAAACTGTGGTTTCTCCGATGCGGGGAATAATCCAAAACCAATCACCGGAAAGAGCTGCAGTGAGGCAATAAAGATAACTCCTGCTATAATGGTTGTAAGGATCGGGCGCTGTAATGCTTTGTCTAACAGACGGGAATAACTTCCATGAATCAGCTTCTGCAATCCACGCATGAAAATGTTGCCACCCGTATGACCATGATCTTTCAATAAACGACTGGATAAAAAAGGAATCACCGTAATGGACACCAGCATGGAAGACAACACTGCCATGATTACGGCTAAAGGTAATCCGCGTATAAAATCACCGGCACCTTCAGGAAGAAATACCAGCGGCATAAAGGCAATGATCAGCGTAACGGTACAACCCACTACAGCAAGCCCGATTTGTTTGGTGGCTTTAATCGTAGCATCGAAACGCGAATGGCCTTCGCGCATCCAGCGTTCTATGTTTTCCACGACCACAATACTGTCGTCAACGAGTAGACCTAACGCCACTACCAATCCAACAATACTCAGCTGATTCAAACTAATGCCTAAAAGATTTAACAACACCAGTCCGATCGCCAGCGAAAGGGGAATCGAAATCATGACCACCGAAGCGGCACGGATTCCCAGTGGCAATAGCGTGATGGATACTAACAGGATGGCGATCAGGAAATCTTTTCCCAATCCTTCCAGGCGACCATTCACATTATCCGCCTGATCAAAGTGATGCACCATGGCGATGTTCGATGGAAGTTTAGCTCCGAAAGACTCCAATACGGGTTTGTACTTTTTCTGGGTATCGGAAATGTTTAGGCCGCTCTTCTGGGCTGCAATCACAAATACACAACGATGTCCGTTCAGGCGGGTGATGTGCTTGGTCTCATCAAAGGTGATGTACGCTTCGGCCACATCGCGAAGCAAAATATTTTTCCCATTGGCCGCATAGACAATGGTGTTCTTGATTTCATTAAGGCCGGTATAATTTCCGCTGGTCTTGATGCTGAATGCTTTCGAGCCCGCTTCAATGCTTCCCCCGGGAATATTCGCCATTTCACTTTGAATACTTTGCGTGATAGCATCCAATGGAATATTCATCTGGGCAATCTTATCGAGGCGCAGTTCAATCCGCACAATCTGTTCCGGCAGTCCTTGCACCTCCACGTTCTTCAGCATGGGTATCTTTTCCAGCTCGTCTTTCAATGCTTCGGCATGAAATTTCATCTTGCTGCGTGATGCATTTTCCGAGATCAGCGCGATCTGGATAATGTTCACATCGGAAGGCTGAAACTTGTTGATATCAATGCTGAATATATCTTTCGGTAATTCGGCACGAAGGCTTCCGATCTCACGCACCAGTTCCTGGTATTTCTCGTCAGGGTCGCTTTCATACTTATATTCCACGCGGAACACTGCAAGCCCATCGCTGATGGTGGTACGTATGCGTTTCATGTCTTCCAGCTCGTTGATTCGATCCTCTACCGGATCAACCACTAACTCTTCCATGTCCTTAGGGCTTGTGCCCGGGTACACTACGATCACGGCAAACTGGGGCGACTCTACTTCCGGGTCTTCACTGCGCGGCATGGTAAACAAAGTGGTAAGGCCTACCGCTACAGCCATCAAAAACATGATGAGTGTAAACTGGTAATTCTTTACTGCGTATTCGGAGATTTTCATAACGGCTTACTTCAAAATTTGAATAGGAGAACGATCGGACAGATAAGCGCTTCCGGCAATGATCAATGCATTTGCGTTTTCAAGCCCACTGCTGATGCGGATATTTTTACCATTGAAAGATTCAATAATAACCGGTTGTTTGATGGCGGTCTTGTTATCGTTGGTGATGAATACAAAGCCTTCATTGCCATTCGCGTCCAGTACTGCTTCATAAGGAACACTCCAGGAAGACAGCACCTCATGCGACTGAATTTCCACCGATCCGAACATACCAGTAGCGAGTCGCGCGTTTTCATTCTTCACTTCGAGCTCGACCGTGAATGTACCCGTCTGTGCATCGGATGTTTCTGATTTATGACTGACCTCTGCGTTAAATACACGATCCGGAAAGGCATCCATCTTCACGGTAGCCTTATCTTTCAGGCTGATCGATGACCATTGCTTGTCACTCACCCCGATCTTTAAGATCCATCTGCCTTTCACGGCACCATTCGTCATCAGGATAGATGCACCAATGCTTACTACCTGTCCCGCATTCACAAACTTGCGCAGCACAAAACCATTGGCGGGCGCATGTATTTCTGAAAAGCTGCGGTTGAAGCTTGCCGCATCCAGCTGCTCTTTAGCAATGGACAATCCGGTTTGCGCATTTTGCAATTGTTCCAATGTCGCTACACTGTCGCGATACAGGTTGGTAACACGCTGAAAGTCGCGCTGTGCCTTCTCATAGTTGTGACGAGCCAGTGCCACCTGTGCATTGATCTCGGTGAGATCCAACGTAGCCAGCAGCTGACCTTTCTTCACCTGGTCGCCTTCTTTCACGAAGACGGCATCGACTACACCACTGGTTTTAAAACTTAATATAGTTTCATCATCGGTGGTAAGTTTACCGGAAGCCGCAATGCTGCCGGAGGAAGCTGACTTGCTCAGTGAGACGACTCTCACCGGCACCGGCACTGTATTACCTTTCGGTATGGTGTTTTCTTTTCCTTTGCTTTCAGTGCAGGATTGCATCATAAAAGGAAGAGCAGCAATCAGGGCAAAAAATGCCATGGACTTTAGTGTAACTGTTTTCATTTGGGTTATGTTAAAAGTATTTTAGTTCGGGAAAGAATAAGAAGCTGTTTCGCGCTCCAGCTTTGCACTGGCGGTAAGCATTTCGAACAGGCGCAGGTTATGCTGAAGCTCGGAGGCCGTAAGCTGATTACGGGCATCAAGGAACTCAATCAATGAGTTTACACCCTGCTCGTAACCTTTTTCAATCAGATGGAAATAGCTTCTGGCTGACTTTAATTGCTCGCTGGCCGCGATAAAATTCTGAGAAGTAGTTTGCAGATCGTTCTTTGCTACTTCAGCGGCCATCTGCAACTGCGCGGTGGTGTTGGTTAAGTTCATCGTGGTCTTCTCCAGTTCTATTTTCGTCTGCGCCACGTTGATGCGATTGCGAAACCCCTGGAACAAAGGCATGGTAAGCTGAACACCGACCAGGTAATAGCGTGTGTCATTATTGTATTTCCAGTTGGAAGCCTGTGACCCCAGATCAAGAAAAGCATTCACCTTAGGCACATGAGCCAGTCTATTCATCAGTAAGGTGGATTCACTTACCGCCCGTACTGCTCCGATCATCCGTAACTCTTCCCTGCCCGAAACCACTGCAGTAGCGGTATCGGACTGGATGATGACCTCATTGTTTATCGCATCGGTATTTATCTCACTATCCAGATTCTTATTGAGCAGGAAATTAAAATACTTCCGGGCGTTGGCCACACGATTACGAGCACTGTTAAGGTCGGCCTTCACTTTCTCTGCTTCACTTTTGGAACGCAGGTGGTTAGCAGGAAGGCTCTTGCCATTCTTCAGCAGCGATTCATTGATTTCTACATTCTTGTTCACCAGCACCAATGCGCTCTCATAGATCTTTACTGCTTCGGTAGCACCGAGGTAATTATAATAAGCCGTCTTAATATCCATCACCAGCTGGCGCTTGTATACATCCAGTTCATATTGTTTTAAAATCACCTGCTGACCCTGTATCGATTTATTGATATACAAATCCGTGTTGACGATAGGCATAGACGTACGTACCCGCGCATCATAAAAGTTCTTCGGAAAGAAATTCTGATTGACATTTTCAATCTGCGGGAAAGCATCTCCTTTCGTGAGCTGATTAAGCGATGCATACACAGGATTAAGCAGGTCGCCTACCGGGATGGAAATACTACGGCCTCCGTCACCTGAAGTATAATCGCCAAGCAGGTTTACCGAAGGAAGAAAGAAGCTCTTCGCAGTCTGCAATCCATTCTCTGCCTGCTGCAGCGTAAGGTTCTTTTGCTGAACGATCAGGTTACTTTTGAGACCTTCGCTCACATAGTTATCCAGCACCGGCTGCGCATTTGTTGCAAAGGAAAAAAGCATAAGGAGCACCGCAAGTGAGACGGCTGACAGTACGTTTTCAGGAGGCTTTATTTTCATTGGTTATATTATTTACAGTGTTAAGTCGTAAGGCAAAAAATTTTATTGTGGCGACTGATGCATTCGTTCGAACATTTCGATGAGCATATCTGCTGCGTTTTGGGCTAAACCGGGCTGGTTTAGTTCACTAATAACAGAGCACCGGTCTCTGATCTCTAAAGAACACACACCATGAACGGCCGACCAGCAGGTGAAGGCAAGTATTTCGGGGTTCATACCTTTAAAATAGCCTTTATGGATACAATCAATTACTGTATTCACCAGAAAAGCGAAAGCACGGCTTCCCTCCTCCCAATCGGGCTTCTCCTTTTTGTCTTTAGTAATTGAATTTAAAGGCGACTTGTGAATAAACATCAAGTCATAGAATTCACCATTCTCAGAGGCGAAATTGATATACGCTTTGGTGATGGCTTTCAATCGCTCAAATGGGTCTGCCACGTGCTCCAGCGCCCTGAAATACTGATTAAGTAGCATAAACCCTTCATGGTGAAGGGCATGAAAAATCTCATCCTTGTCCTTAAAATACAGATAGATAGTAGTGGGAGAATACTCAATGCGTTCTGCGATAGTACGTATTGATGTTTCCTCAACTCCCTTCTTAATGAACAGTTCTTTTGCGGCTTCCAGGATTTTGCCTCTTAGTTCTTCTTTTTGGCGCTCTTTACGATTGGCAATAGTCATTGGCTTGCTTCTGAATATTTTACTTAACGGTGTAAAGTTAATTATTGTTACACAGGAAGCAAACAAAAATTTACCCCTCCGGTGATCCAAAATGGCTGCTACGTGCATTGCTAATCGACCTGATCAACATTTCAAGGTGTATCGAATTTATTAAGGATCTGATGGAATCATTTACCTGGCCTGGAAGAAACCCGAATGCTGCAATAAAATTTTCTAATGCCGGCATGTTTAAAATCCGGAGAGGAGAAATGGAGAAGGCCATTTATTTGTAAGGGAGTTCCTTTTTATAAAATATAAGCTACTTCAGTCACAGCGTCATCTTACCTTCTATTCCGTCATCCCGTCTTTTCCCGCTCACCATCGAGGCAAGAATCTTAATCATGGTCACCATCTTATTATGTTTGGTATCCCAGTAATACGCTTCTTCAGGAGTAATTTTAATAAGCGTCAGCCGGGGGTCGTTCTTCCCTTCTTTAAACCAGGCTTTAGCAATCGGGTTCCACAGCTCTTCTATTTTCTTTTGATCTCTTGAAATGGAAGCCTGACCATACACGCTCATAAACTCCGCCTTGCCTGCATCGGAATAAAATAACTGCACACTGTTATCTTCCATGATCTCTGCATTCTTATCGCTGTCATCGCCACTCAAAAACCAGAAGTTTCCATCCTCATCTACCTGCTGGGTGCCCATGGGGCGGGCATGAAGAGGTGAATCGTATATTCTGGTGGTAAACAGGCAAATGTTATTATGCTTCACCAGTTCCTGCATTTTCTCAATCGCTTCCTGCTGAGTGAGGTTTTCTATTTCTCCCTGAGTGTTTTCCATAGTCATTCACTTTTTAATGGTACTGTTACTACTCCTGTTTTTCAAAAAGTGATGCCAGCGTTTTATTCAGAAAAAATGCCCGGTCACATCGGCTAAAGCAAAATGATTAAACAGAATATAACTGAATCGAAGCAGGCTTAGCGCAATTGGTGTAAATGATACACACTAACCGGCAGAGAAAAGATTCTTTCGTAGCGTGAACAGAACGAGGACCGCTACACTGGTATGAAGAGTGATCAGTAGTGGCGTGCCCATGATCCAGGGCTCAGCGAGAAATCCATTGCGGAGCAGGGTATTCATCCCCGTAAGCAAATAGGTGAGCAGAAAAAGGAGTGGCAATGTTAAATATCCGGTGATGTAGATCCATGACCACTTATTCTTTAGTGTCTTCCAGGCTTTAATTACTGGTGGCACCCCGGCAAGCAGCACCATCAACGAGCCTGCCAAAATCATTGAAGTACGGCTGAAATCATTTTTCATGAAATGCCTGATCACCACCATCTCGTCTCCACCGCCCATCATTACCGTAGTTATTCTTCCAAAGGGAATGTTGGCAAAGAGGATGGAGAAGCCCAGCGTTTTTACTTTTTCACTGGGCCGATGAAAGCCAAAACATTCCCAGCCACATCATCGCAAATGAAAAGAGAGGCCCCGCTAACGTAGCAAGCCACCACGCGGATTCGCGCTGCTGGCAATTATTACCCAGCGACCACACATTAAAATCACGGATGCCCCAGCATCCGCAGATGAGCCTGCCAACAGTACTATGAACGATCTCATGCAGCTCCATCATCACCAGAAGCAAAAGAAGGAATGTGATAACAAAAGAAAAAGAAAGCTTGAGCTGCATACAATCGGATCAGGCTGCTTAGATGCAAAAGGGTGTCCCCTGGTTGCATCTCTATATAAAAGGCGGAATAACTCTTTGCCACAGCAGCTAAAAAGCTTAACCTGCCCGCCTACTCTTATGAAGAATAGTGCTATCAGATCGTGATATAAGCTCATGCAGCTAAGCTGTCCGCTTGGTTCACCGCCCGCTGCTAATGATTGAATTTGAAGTACAGAGGAAGATTTAACCTTGTGCCTGCCTTCACTAAAGGGCATCATTGCTTAGCCCAAGCTAAAGAAGACCCAATGAAAGAAGCACCTTATATAAGGTTAACCTGCGCGCGTCCTTACGCCTGAAAATGCGAAAGACATCAGGAGTTATTAATTATTCGGGAGGCTTTATATCTTTGTACCCCAAGGAGTTTGTCCTATCTTTCCTTAGGATAAAAGCCGACACTTAACACTTATCATTTAATCACTTAACAAATTCAAAAAACGCTATGGCAAAAAAAGCAAAAAAGGCAGCTAAAAAAGCAGCCAAGAAGGTGGCTAAGAAAGCCGCTAAAAAAGTAGTAAAGAAAGCGGTAAAAAAATCAGCACCTAAAAAAGCGGGCGCATCAGGTGGTGGCTTTGCAGCACCTCTTACTCCGAGCGCAGCACTTGCAGAAGTAATCGGTACTAAGCCTGTACCTCGCACCGAGATGGTGAAAAAAATCTGGGATTATATCAAGAAGAATAATCTTCAGGATAAAAAGAACCGCAGAATGATTAATGCCGATGCCAAGCTGAAAGTAGTTTTCGCTGGCAAGACTCAAATCTCCATGTTTGATCTGGCTAAAATCCTCACCAAACATGTGAGCTAAGTTAGCTTATCGACTACTGCATCCTTTTAACTTTTGTTTCGAACAATTTACCGGAAGCAGCAGTGGAAATAATCTGAGTCCTTTTATGTTTGAATCAGATTAAAGCCAACTATAGACAAGAAAATCCCCCGGGGTCCAGGACTTTGGGGGATTTTTTTTTGCCCATCCGTTTCAAGCAATACGATAGCTGTCTACACATGAATTCCTTCGTAGTAAAAAAACGAAGTTTGTTTGCCGGATATCTCATTCAAATTGCTCATTTGTCTATTCTACGATAAGATGCATTTTGAAGAACAATTGCCTAATAAGATTCTCTTTACTATCTAAAAGTATTCGTATCCTGCATACGTATTCCGCCTGCTCATAAATGGAAATTATCGTTACCAGCATCATCGCATTTGCATCTACCAATATTGACGATCTGTTTATACTTACGCTCTTCTTTGGCGACAAAAAATCAAACGCCACCAACATCTATCTGGGGCAATACCTGGGTATCATCACGTTGATTGCCTTAAGCATGGCAGGATCGTTGCTCGGCCATTTTATGGATAGCCGTTACATCGGGCTGCTGGGATTATTCCCGATCTACCTGGGAGTAAAACAACTTATCGGTTTATTAAAAAATAAAACCGAAGCAGCCTCTGCGGAAGATGAAAAGCAGGATGTAAAGACGGGCATACTTACTATTGCTACGGTGACCATCGCAAATGGCGGAGACAATATCGGAACCTATATACCGCTCCTTACGGCATTAACGCCTGCGGACAGAGCCATCATGATTTCCATCTTCCTCCTTATGGTCTTCATCTGGCTTACTATGGCACGCTACTTATCCAACCATCCTGTATTGGCAAAAGGAATCGAGAAATACGGGCACATCATTACTCCGGTTGTATTGTGCCTGCTCGGGTTATTTATATTAAAAGAAAACGGAAGCTTTGATCTGTTGAGTCATTTAAAATAAGTTTTGAATAAATGTAAAAATCAAAAAGCACACCGGCTTAAAACAAAGACAACACATTAGTTTATCCTACCGTCAGAGACGAGGCGAGAATCTGCGGGGAAATAAAGCTTTGATTTATTTCTCGCATGAAGATGAGGAAGAAGAGAAATCATTTTCGTTTTCTTTATTCCACCGGGTCGATGGAGCGTTTTACTTTCCGAGAAATAGCAGTAAGAATTTTAATATCCAGCCTCGTTATATCGGATTGTTTGCCATACAAGGCACGTTGCCAATAAAAAATTATAGCGCGGTTGGTTTTGATTGGTTTGCTATTTCCTCCATAAATTGTGATCAATAAAATATACCTCTACATGGGTGATCCGTTATTCAGTTCATTACTATCGATTACAAAATAATCACTTCACTATTCAGCATGCTCAATCGATTCCGATACTTTAATCGATGGATTATCTAATAAAAATCAAATTGATACACTTTTTATATTAATTTATTTTTATTTTTCTGTCATCTAATTTCAATCTAACCCAAAAAAAACATGAAGCGAATTCTACTATTTGTAGTAGCGTGGATGATGTTTCTTTTTTCTTATGCACAGGAAAAAGTAGTCTCCGGAAAAGTGACGTCATCAGAAGATGGCGGTGTGCTACCAGGCATTAACATCATGCAAAAAGGTACCACCAATGGTACCGTCAGCGATGCGGCAGGTAATTATAAAATTACTTTAACACAGGGATCAAACACTCTTGTCTTTTCATTTATTGGCTATACAACCTCCGAAGCAGAGGTAGGGTCACGTGCCGTAGTGGATATTGCGATGAACGTAGACGTGAGACAATTATCCGAAGTAGTGGTGGTGGGTTATGGAACACAAATCAAGCAGGACCTTACCGGCAACATCGCTTCTGTGTCAGGAAAAGACATCCAAAACCAACCTGTACCGAGTTTTGATCAGGCCATGCAGGGAAGAGCAGCTGGTGTTTTTGTAGAATCCGGCAATGGAAAACTGGGACAAGGTATAAAAGTACGGGTTCGGGGAGCTGCCTCCGTGTCTGCATCTAATGAACCGTTATATGTGGTCGATGGAATCATTGTCACTTCCGACAATCTTTCATCCACCGATGCTCCTACTAATCCACTCGCCAATATCAACACTAATGATATTGAATCAATTCAGATTCTTAAAGATGCTGCCGCTGCATCAATCTATGGCGCGCGCGCTGCCAATGGTGTTGTGATTGTAACTACGAAGAGAGGGAAAAGTGGAAAAACAGCTTTCACACTGAATTACATGAAAGGTGTTAGCAGCCCAACCCGAAAAGCGAAGTGGCTTAATGGACCGCAATATTATCAAGCCTTTAAAGAAGCTTTTGACAATACTGATGCTATTCTGCAACGCGATGAAGGAACCGACTTTGGCGACTACATGTATGGAGAACCCGGATTGACATTTGACGAAACATTGAACTATGAACTGGGCGAATGGAACAAGGATGCCAATGAGAATTGGGCAGAAGATGCCTATCAAAATGATGCAGGAATTGATCAGTTTGATTTCTCAGCAAGCGGTGGAAATGAAAAAACAAAGTTCTATACCAGCCTTCAACTCTCCGATCAAAAAGGTATTTTAATAAACGACCGATTTAAAAAACTAAGCGCACGTGCTAATCTTGATCACAAAGCGTCTGATAAAATAAGCTTTGGTCTTAACTTTAGCTTATCCCGATCTGTCAATAACAGGTTAAGTGATGATAATGAATTCACCACACCAATGCAGCTACTGGCATTGCCTCCTATTCAACCTGCTTATTCTGAAGATGGAAAACTTAATTTTAATACCGTTTACTTTAACGGGCTGATTAAAGCACAGAACTCTACTTTTGAAACGACTACGTGGCGTAATATTTCCAATATCTACGCAGTGTGGCAAATCATACCTGCGCTGTCGTTCAGAAGTGAAGCGGGTGTAGACTTGCTCAATCAAAATGAAGATGTTTGGAATGGCCGTGAGGTTGACTCACAAACCGGAAACATCAAAGGTGGTGGGTATTCTACGAATGATAATGTCCTGAATTATTCAACCAATAATTATTTGTCGTTTAATAAAATACTTGGAAAGCACGCCATTGAGGCAACGGGAGGAATGAGTTTTCAAAAGTATGAGCGTAACTCCAATAGCATTACAGCACAGACATTGCCGAGCAATGCTTTCAGAACATTGACAAGTGCATCGGTAATCACGGATGGATTAAGCTCCATTACGGACTATGCATTCCTTTCCTATTTTGCGAGAGCAAATTATAAGTTCAACAATAAATACTTATTGTCTTTAAGCGGAAGAATAGATGGGTCTTCCAAATTCGGGGCTGATAATCGTTATGGTTTTTTCCCGGCAGCATCGGCAGGCTGGATATTGTCGCAGGAGTCTTTCATGGAAAACATAAAAAGCACACTTAGCTTTTTAAAGGTTAGAGTAAGTTCCGGATTAACTGGTAATGCACCCACTCAGAATTTTGCAGCCCTCGGATTGTATACCGCCAATACCTATGACATTGATCCGGGCATAGCTCCCTCACAATTGGCCAACAATAAGTTGAAGTGGGAAACTACTTTACAGACAGATGTGGGTATCGATTTTGGATTCTTCAACGATCGGATTACCGGTGAAGTTGACTATTACACCAAAAAGACTTCGGATGTATTGCTCAACTCAAACGTGCCGGGAATCACCGGATTTTTAACACGGTTTATTAACATTGGTGAAATTGAAAACAAGGGATTTGAATTTGTTATTAATACACAAAATCTCGTTGGCGCGTTTTCGTGGAGCACGTCATTTAACTTTGCACGAAACAGAAACAAGATTCTAAATCTTGATGGCAATGTTATTGAAGGAGGGTATCTCAACAGAGCCGTAGAAGGACAGCCAATTGGTGTTTTCTACGGAATCGAATATGCCGGTGTTGATCCTGCCAACGGAGATGCACTCTTCTATGTGAATGATCCTGCCAACCCGAGCCGTGAAACAACAACCAATTATAATGAAGCAAATCGAACCATTATAGGAAATCCCAATCCTGATTTTATAGGTGGTCTTAGTAACACACTTTCTTATAAAGGTTTTGATCTGAACTTCCTGTTTCAATTCGTTTATGGAAATGACGTTTACAATGGTGCAGGTAAGTTTCAACGTGCCAACTTTACTTACTTCGACAATCAGCTTGTTTCGGACTGGGAAGATTCATGGAGACAACCTGGTGATAATACCAATGTTCCTCAGGCCCGTTTGTTTTTGAATAACGGGAATCAGGAATCGTCAAGGTTTCTGCAGGATGCCTCTTATGTCCGCTTAAAGACATTGAGCCTGGGGTATAATTTTCCTTCCACGGTAACTAACCGATTATCTGTTCAAAGTCTACGGATCTATGCTGCTGCGCAAAATCTACTGACGTTTACTAAATACGATCTGAACGATCCCGAAGTGAATACAGATTACCTGGCTGGCAACATTGGTCAGGGCAATGATTTTTATGCAGCGCCTCAAATCAAGACGGTTTCTTTAGGTATCAACATCGGCTTCTAAAATTGTTTGCATTTATGAAAAAATATAATTTTTTAATTGCAGTCAGCTGCATGGTTATTATCCTGGTAGGATGTTCTCAGGAATTAGATATTGAGCCAAGTGATTCTGTTACGGAAGCTCAGGCGCTGGATTCGGAAGAAGCTGTGCAGTCACTATTAGTAGGTGCCTATGATCGCATGGCCGATGATGATGTCTATGGCGGATGGATACAAATGACCAGCGATCTGCTGGGTACTAATTTTGATATCACCTGGAATGGTACCTTCTCCGACCCTGGCGATGTATATGCCAAGACCATATCCAGCAACAACGCGCAGGCGGAAGTAACATGGACCGAAATTTATGAGACCATTAATGTGGCCAATATTATCCTTGCCAATCTCACAGTTGTTTCCGATGAAGAGGAGAGAAACCGTATTGAAGGCGAAGCAAAGTTTATACGTGGTGCCATGTATTTTGAGTTAGTACGATTATTTGCCAAAGACTGGTCCGATGGAAATCCTGCTTCAAATTTGGGCGTACCGCTTAAACTGGCACCTACCGATCTCAACTATACTTCTTCCGGTAGCTTTATAGCCAGAAATACTGTTGCTGAGGTCTATACTCAGGTATTTAACGATCTCAATACTGCCGAATCATTATTAGCCGACCTGGACGGAAACGGTTTTTATGCAACCACATGGGCTGCCAAGGCAATGCTGGCAAGGGTATATATGCAACAGCATAACTATGAGCAAGCACGTATTAAAGCAAATGAGGTAATTGAGAGTGGGGCTTTTTCTTTGGTGGACCGGATCGACAGGGCTTTCAACCAGGCTAACAATTCTGTAGAAGACATTTTTGCTGTCCAGATCACTAACCAGGATGGAGAAAATGCTCTTCAAACATTTTATGCTGCAACCTCCTTCAATGGAAGAAGAGATATCAGAATCCGGCCCGAGTACGAAGAACTCTTTGAAGAGGAAGACGAACGCCTTCAATACCTCATTTATTTTGATGTATCAGGAAGACGTTTAAGTGGTAAATACAAAGATCAATATGCGAACATTGGTATCATTCGACTGGCTGAAATGTATTTGATTCGGGCAGAGGCTAATTTGCTGGCCGGAGGGACACAAGTGGGTTCCAATACTCCAGGTGATGATTTACAATTGATTCGTGCACGAGCTAAAGCAAGTGATGCCCCTGTTAATCCTACGCTTGAAGATATTCTTTTAGAGAGAAAACGCGAGTTGGGCTTCGAAGGTCACTTTATTCATGATATTCGCAGGTCAGAATCAACCATCGAACAGTTAGGTACATTTGAGTGGAATGACGATCTTCTCGTGCTGCCCATACCTCAAAGAGAAGTAGATGCAAACCCTGCTCTTAAAGGGCAACAGAATCCAGGTTATAATTGATTTATATCCAATACTGAGTAAATAGAAGCCGCTTCAAATCAGGAGGCGGCTTCTACTTTTAATGAAGCGCTCTATTCAGATTTTTACCCCTGTCCCTCCCTATACGCCAGCTTCATAAACCGTTTTACTTCTGCATTTATATCCGCTGTGTTGGTGATGCGCAAATGATGGTTGTATTGCGATGTGCCCGGTACCTGGGCAATCTTATGAAAGCAAAAATTGTCGCTGTGTGGTTCCTGGAAAGGAAATACTACGTCCACAAAATCGCGACCAAGCCGGATGATGTACGCTATGCGGGTCCTGGCGGCCAGTGCAATCATGGATTTAGTGGGATGGATTGTCACCTCGCCTATTTGTTGATAGTGTTCTATAAAATCCCAGAACAGGTTAAGGGTGTGGGCTGACTTGTTATGGAGAAAATCGTCCAGCACTTTATCGTTACAGGAGTGAACCTGGTTGTTGTTAACAAACTGTTGCTTACAAAAAGGACAGGTCCACATGTATACCGTATTATAATTTATCTGATTATGCCTGGCCAATATCCAATTGCTCCATACTTTCCATCACCCGTAAGGTGAAATTTAAAATAAGTTTTAAAATCGCCCCATTGGCTGGAATGAAAATGCCCGTACACATCGAGCCCGTTGTTTTCTACTTTGTCGATGCTCGTAAACCGCTCATTCCCGATGGCTTCTTCGGAGAAAGCCATAAAATCACGCGGACTGCCATCGTCAACTAATTTTGCATGGACAGCAAACAGAGCGAGCCCTGCTTTACACCCATGAAAACAGCAACCAGGATGAGTATGGAATTGAGGATCTTTAGAGAAGTAGCCATCGGTGTATGAATTTATAAGTTAAGTTAACCCCATCCTTTCAAAGCTATTCATCAAAGGTAATGCTCACCGCACTATCATACGTCATACCCAATAGCTCGCAGGCATTACCTTTATAAATGCCAATCTCCAGTAAATCGAGGCTATTGAAAAGAAGAAAGCAATCTCCCTGGTCGGCCTGGTGATAGTTGGTATGGATGCGCCTGAATTTCTCCCCGCCAAACTGTATGGTGTAGGTTTTGCCATTGCTCAGCGTGGTGAAGGCATCTTTGGGAATGTTGGTGATCAGGTTGCCATAACTATCCACACGAACCACATGACCTGAAATGATTTTCCTGTTTGCTTTGATGTGGCGGTTCATCAGTTTTTTAAACAATGGCATCACCACACCCACGCTGCTGATGGCGACATTACTGGCTAATTTCGCTGCCACCGGGGCGAGAATATCGCGCTCGGGAAAAGAGCTTTGAATGGCGCTGATCTTATTGATGTCTACCAGCATCTGGTGCGACTTATCGCTGATCAAACTGAATAAACCATTGTCGGTGCCTACAAAAAAATGATCTTCCAGCTGAACAGCAATAAATGCATCATCACGGTTTCCGGTAGTATCTACACCGGCAAGATGAACGGTGCCTTTGGGGAAATCGCGGAAGACCGCTTTGAGTACAAAGGCAGCATGAGCCAGATCGCACGGCCCGATTTTATGACTGATATCAACAAGGGTAAGACCCGGATTAACGCTTAAAATTTTGGCTTTAATGGCCGCCACGTAGTGATCGCTTTCTCCGCTGTCAGTTAAAAGGGTGACAATAGCCATGTACTGAACTTTCTGGCGGCAGTCCTGGTTAAAGTATGCCGGATTATTCTTTAATTTAACAGTCAAAAATAAATCATTTCAACCACTTTACTTCATTGATCGAAAAAACCATTACACTCGAAGATATCTCCCTGATCGACTTCCTGGGGATTGACGACAAAAATATCAATCAGTTGTCTGCCGCTTTTCCTAAAAGCAGGATTGTATCACGTGGAAACGAAATCCTGGTAAAAGGTGATGATGCAGAGACTTCCCAGATTACAGATATCCTGAACTCACTCATTGATCACTTTCATCAGTATGGAAGAATCACCACGGAGAATGTAAAAGGATACATCACACAGGAAAAGCAAGAGCATATAGCGGAAGACTCTTCCGAAGGAATTATTTTATATGGCACCAAAGGATCACCCATCAAAGTAAAAACACCTAACCAGCAAAAACTCGTTCAATCCGTAAAAGACAATGACCTCGTGTTTGCACTCGGGCCTGCAGGAACGGGAAAGACATTTGTTTCTGTCGCACTGGCGGTGCGGGCGCTGAAGAACAAACAGGTAAAGAAAATCATCATCACACGTCCTGCGGTAGAGGCAGGTGAGAATCTCGGGTTCCTTCCCGGTGACCTGAAAGAAAAAATTGATCCTTACCTCCGTCCTATTTATGATGCGCTCAACGATATGGTGCCTCATGAAAAGCTACAGTTTTATATGGAGCGGGAGATCATCGAAATCGCCCCACTGGCCTACATGCGCGGGCGTACCCTGCACAATGCTTTTATTCTTTTGGATGAAGCTCAGAACACAACGCCCATGCAGATGAAGATGTTTCTTACCCGCATGGGACCCGACTCAAAAATGATTGTAACTGGTGACAGTACGCAGATTGATTTGCCCCATAACCAGAAGAGCGGACTGAATGAAGCCATACGAATTCTTGGTCCGCTAAAGGGAATAGGATTTGTGGAGCTAAGTGAAAAAGATGTGGTACGCCATCGCCTTGTGCGCGACATCATTGAAGCGTACGGAAAAGAAATAAATCCCAGGCATAAATTATAACCATCCATTGATTATGGCAGCCTATATTATTGTGGAGGTAGACGTTCACAGCCCGGCAGAATATGAAGACTATAAAAAACTGACTCCCGGCTCATTAACTAACTACCAGGGAAAGTTTATTGTACGGGGCGGCAAGACCGAAACACTGGAAGGTGACTGGAACCCGAAACGCATTGTTATCCTTGAGTTCCCCTCCCTCGAGCTGGCCAAACAATGGTGGGCATCGGAAGAATATGCTTCTGCCAAAGCGCTTCGCCAGCGCACCGCCAAAACAAGAATGATTGCTGTGGAGGGATATTAATCATTCCTCATTAAACCACGAGCGCTTAACAAGCACAAGCATGGATGGGCTTAGTTCAAACTAAGCGATGTGATCTGAGGTAACGTCATAAACCCAGGCCTGACCAGATGTAATTTATAATTCACAAATTGTAATTGATTCTGCCACTGCTTACCTTCCATTATGCTAAAATGGATTCCTTATGCCTTTGTAAGAATTGCTGCCTTCTTTATCGCAGGCATACTTTTAGCTATCTATCAGCCAGGCTTGCTTCCTCTTCCGGGTACTCTCATTGCTTCCTTTGTTCTTTTATCATTGTTCCTGCTCATCGAATTTTTTACGAAAGGAAACAAATCAGGAATAGTAAAAGGAAGCATTGGACTGAGCCTGATCTTCCTGCTTGGGTATATCCATCTTCTCTTGCAGACAGATTCACGCAATGAAGATCATCTTCTGAAAATAAAACGTCCTATTCAATACTATGAAGCAACCGTACAAAGCGCACCGGAAGCAAAAGAGAAATCATGGAAAATAGTATTGAGCCTGCAATCGGTAAAAACCGATCACTGGCACGAAGCAAATGGAAAAATACTGGCGTACGTAGCAAAGCAATCCCATGTATCTGACTGGAAATATGGGGATCATTTACTGATTAAAGGAAGTCCATCTGAATTGCGGCCACCTTCTAATCCGGGTGAATTTGATTTCAAGCGCTTTCTCACCTTCAAAAATATTTATCATCAACATTCTATTCGTACAGAAAACATAAAGTGGATTGCTCCTGCGGAAAGCAAAAGTGTTTTTTATTATTCCCATCAGGCAAGGGCCTGGGCGACAGAAAAAATATACACCTATATTCATGGAGCACAGGAACAAGCTATCGCGATGGCATTGATCCTTGGAGTAACCGATGGTATTGATAACGAAGTACTGAATGCCTATGCCGCCAGCGGGGCCATGCATGTGCTCGCGGTTTCCGGGATGCATGTAGGGATTATCTATGTCATTATTCTTTTCTTATTAAAACCGCTTCACCGGTATGCATGGGGGCAATGGATTATTGCGATCATCAGTTTAATCTGCCTGTGGATATTTGCCTTTGTTACCGGCCTTACTCCTTCTGTGCTTCGGGCCGTGGTCATGTTTAGCTTTATTGTGGCAGCAAAACCTTTTAACCGGGGAACGAATATTTATAACACCCTGACAGCATCGGCCTTTGTCCTACTTATCTATAACCCTTTTCTGATCATGTCGGTAGGGTTTCAACTCTCTTACCTCGCAGTGCTGGGAATCGTTTATCTCAATAAGCCGGTATATAACTTATGGGAAGTGAACAGTCGCGTAGGCGATTGGATCTGGCAGATCACCTGTATATCACTGGTGGCACAAGCGGCCACCTTCTCGCTGGGGTTGCTTTACTTTCACCAGTTCCCGGTTTATTTTTTAATCTCCAATCTTTTTGTCATCCCTATTTCCACCGGTGTATTGCTTATGGGTATTCTTTTGCTTGCCGTAAGTTTTATCGAACCTGTTGCTGCAGGAGTAGGGCATCTCACCGAGTGGGCCATTCAATTACTCAACTGGACCGTCTTTAAAACCGAACAGCTTCCTTACAGCCTGATTACCGATATTCACATCACTACACTTCAATGCTGGCTGCTGATGGGTGTATTGCTTTCATTCATTTTTATTTTCCAGTTCCGGTCAGCCAGGTGGATCTACATGGCAGGATGTTTCACGATCCTGTTTACCTTTTTGCAATGGTCTCACTATTCCGAATCCATCCACAAAAAGAAATGGATTGTGTATAGTATAAAAGGACATCAGGCCATGGAATGGTCGGACGATAGTAAATCGTATTTCGATGCAGACACTGCTTTATTACGCGATGAAGAACGAATGCGTTTTCATATTCGTCCCAATCGCTTATTGAATGGAGTGACTACCGTTCAATCCGATTCCATTCCGTTTCAAAAAGAAATGAAAGGCATTCGCCTGTTCTACTGGAATCATCAGGTCATTGCGAGCATCCGGGAAAAGCATGCAGCAATCCCGGAAAATGCCTCAGTAAACTATCTGGTGATCAGCAATAATGCAGTTTCTTCCTGGGAAGAAATCAAGAAAATAAAAGCCGATCAGATTATCTTTGATGCCAGCAACTCACAACGGTGGGTAGATAAGATGAAACAGCTTGCATCAGCCGATCAGGTTCCCGTTTATTCTGTCATGGATGAAGGTGCATTTGTCGTGACAAACTAAGAAGGTAAATGGGTGATATCAAGATAAAAGTGAACCGTGTATTTCAAATCGTCCATCGTAAATTACACATCGTAAATTCAAACTCATGAGCCTTGTACTTTATTCTGTAAAAGACCGGATCGGATACCTTACTCTTAACCGGCCGTTAAAGCGAAATGCCCTTAACCATGAACTGATCAGCGAACTGAAAACAGCCTTCACCCGGGCGGAAGCAGATGCTCATGTAAAAGTGGTTGTACTGAAAGCAAACGGAGAATCGTTTTGTGCCGGAGCAGATCTGGCTTACTTACAGGAATTACAAAATTTTTCGTACGAAGAAAATCTGGCCGACTCCAATCATCTGAAAGAGTTATTTCTTCAGATCTATCAATTGAAAAAAGTAGTAATTGCCCAGGTGCAAGGCCATGCGCTGGCAGGTGGCTGCGGGTTGGTTACCGTATGCGATTTCGCCTTTGCCGTACCCGAAGCGAGACTGGGTTATACCGAAGTAAAGATCGGATTTATACCCGCTATCGTATTGGTATTCTTGCTGCGAAAAATAAGTGAGCAGAAAGCAAAGCAGCTTTTGCTAAGCGGAGATCTTGTTACTGCCGGGGTAGCAATGCAGCTCGGATTGATTAACGAGCTGGCACCAGCGGAAGCACTGGAAGATACCGTGTACTCCTTCGCTCAGAAGCTGATCAAAAATAATTCGGGGCAGTCGATGGAGTTAACCAAGAAGATGATAAGCGAAGTGCAATCGTTGCCAATAAGAGAAGCACTGGATTATGCAGCACAGATGAATGCTACTGCGCGCTTAACAGACGATTGCAGAAAAGGGATCGGTGCTTTTCTCAATAAACAGGAGATCGTCTGGTAGAAAATATTTTATTTAAAAAATCAACCTATTGATAGAGATAACTTGGTTATTAAAAGCATAGTGATTAAAATGCTCCCCAATCATTTCCACACCTATGCACCTTAACCAAAAAAAATTAGTACTCTTTTCTTCCCTCCTGGTCAGCACACTCTTCTCCATTGCCCAAAACTATAATGGAGACAGCTGGTCGCAAGTCAAATCCACCGGCAAAGGAAGTATCACCTTTGCTTACGTGGAAACTCCGGGGTTTGTCTATAAAGATAAAACCGGAAAGCTGACGGGAATTTGTGTCGATATCATGGGCGACTTTATAAAGTTTGCGAATGACACTAAGAAAGTAACGCTCGAAAGCAAGTTCATCGGGGATGGCTCTAACTTTAAAGGTATGTACGACAAAGTGAAGAGTTCCTCGGGTGGAGTATTCGGACTTGGAAATATTACCATCACCGAAGAGCGAAAGAAAGAAGTGAAGTTCAGTCCTCCTTTCATTACCAACTTCGCCATCCTCATCACACACAATGAAGTGCCCACACTGAGCAAGCTCGAAGATCTTTCCACCACCTTTGCCAAGTTAACCGCGTATACTGCCAAAGGAACACTTAACGAAAAGCGCATCAATGAGCTGAAGCAAAAGTATTTTCCGGAAATGAAGATCACTCTTACCTCCACCAGCCCTGAAACGCTTTCAAAGATGGTAGCCGATCCCAATGGCTTCGCTTACATGGATCTTGCCTTTTATCTCGATGCCATCCAGGAGCATAAATCCATCAAGCGTCATCCGGTAGGCGATAAAGGTGCGGAGCAATTTGGTTTCGTTATGCCACAGAACAGCGATTGGTATCCATTGCTGGATGAATTCTTTAAAGCAAACGGAGGCTATACCAACTCTGTTGCTTACAAAAACATCCTGACCAAACATCTTGGCGAAACGGGAGTAAAACTTTTGCAATCGGCCTCGAAGTAATTCAGCACACTGTTTTTTCAGACCCGAAGCATTGAAAAGCTTCGGGTCTTTTATTTTACAGGATTGATGTAAATTCACGTTTATAAAAAAACTCTTTGCCAACGCCTGCTGACATTCTTCAACATTTCTGGGGCTACTCCCGGTTTCGTCCTCCCCAGGAAGAAATTGTGAATTCAGTTTTGTCTGGGAGCGATACCGTAGCCATCCTTCCAACCGGTGGCGGCAAATCAATCTGTTTCCAGGTACCTGCCATTATCAAGGAAGGAATCTGTATTGTCATCACCCCACTTATTGCGCTGATGCAGGACCAGGTGAACCAGTTGAAAGAGCTGGACATTGCTGCGATGGCCGTCCACTCGGGCATGGGCAAAAGTGAAATTGATATTGCGCTGGACAACTGTGTGTATGGAAAAATAAAATTCCTTTACGTTTCTCCTGAGCGGATACAAACCGTTCTTTTTCAGGAGCGATTTAAAAAAATGACCGTATCACTCATCGCAGTAGATGAAGCGCATTGTATCTCCCAGTGGGGACATGATTTCCGCCCCCCTTATTTGCAGATTCATGTGCTGCGCGATCTAAAGCCAGGTGTTCCGTTTATTGCCCTCACGGCTTCGGCCACACAGCTGGTAAAAGAAGACATCATCCGGCATCTTCACCTCAAAGACACTGCTGTATTTCAAAAAAGTTTTGCGCGGGATAATCTTAGCCTGGTGGTACGAAACACCGAGAACAAAGAAAAAAAACTGATCGAGATTTTAAGAAAAGTGCCAGGTCCCGCCATTGTGTACGTGCGATCAAGAAAGTCTACACAGGACATCGCAAAATTCCTGGTCAAGCAACGCATCAGCGCTACCTTTTATCATGCAGGACTAAATCATCTTGATCGCATGACCAGACAAGACGAATGGATTCATAATAAAAGCAGGGTAATGGTAGCCACCAATGCTTTTGGCATGGGCATTAATAAACCCGATGTACGCGTAGTAGTGCATCTCGATCTCCCGGAAAACCTCGAAGCCTATTACCAGGAAGCAGGACGGGCGGGAAGAGATGGCAAGCGTGCCTTTGCCACGATCATTTACCACCAGGTAGATGTTGACAGCTTAAAAAATAAAGTAGTACAGTCGCAGCCTCCTTTGGATTATCTTAAAAAAATCTACCAGGCATTGGCCAACTACTTCCAGCTGGCCACGGGAAGTGCGCAGGATGAAAGCTTCCTCTTCGAGCTGGAGGAATTCAGTAAACGATTCAACCTGCAACCTGCTGAGGTCTACCCTGCATTAAAAAAACTGGAAGAAGAAGGATTGATTCAGCTGAGTGATAGCTTCTACCGGCCTTCGCGTCTTCACTTTTCCATCGACAAAAAAAAGTTGTACGAATTCCAGGTAGCGAATGCGCGCTATGATTCTTTTATTAAAACCCTCCTTCGCATGTATGGTGGCGAACTGTTTTCCGATTTTGTTACCATTTCAGAAAGCCAGCTGGCAAAGGCTATGTCCGCCAGCATACCCGAAATAAAAAATTCGCTGGCGCAGTTAGAGAAACTTCAATTGTTAAACTTTGAACCTGCCTCCGATCAGCCCCAGATCACGTTCCTCTTACCACGTCAGGACGCAGATCATCTGCCTGTAGATAAGAACCACCTGGATGAACGAAGAAATCTCCATCTGTCAAAGATGGAGTCCATGATCACCTACACCACGCAGGACCATCGCTGCCGCATGCAGGTCATTCAGGAATATTTTGATGAAGTAACGTACCAGGTATGTGGCATCTGCGATGTATGTGTAGATAAGAAAAAGAAAGGAAACCTTTCCCTGCTGAAAGATTACCAGGAGCAAATACTGTATCTGCTCCGTCAAAAACCATTAACAGTAGAAGAGCTGGAGAAGGCTGTAGATGCAAAAGACAATGAACTGTTTGTGGAAGTGGTACGCGAGATGGTCGATGAAGGAGCTATTTACTACGATGAGTTCTGGGTGCTGCATACAAAAAAATAATCCTTCCGGATTGTTGTTCCTATATTAATGCTATTGAAATAAGGGCCATGCGCAAATCCATTCTAAAATATACTGGAATGATTCTCCTTCTTGCTCTTGCGGGCTGCAAGAGCGAAGGCGATGAAACGACCCCTCTTATCGATGATAAAGATTTCGCCACTCCCGACTGGACGGATGCATCACACGGAAACAAAGCAGCTGTTGACTACGCAACCGTATTTACCCAGGATAAAGTAAACACACTCGAAATAAGGATGACCGCTGCCGATTGGACAACTATCCAGAAGAATGTGAACAGCTTATTCGGTTTCTCTTTTGGCGTTGGTGGCGCACGCCCGGATGGTACCGGCTTCCCAGAAGAAGATCCGGAGTATGTAGCAGTGTCCTTAAAATTCAATGGGGCACAATGGTATAAAGTTGGCTTTCGCCTGAAAGGAAACTCGTCTTTACAAAACAGCTGGGGCCAGGGAATATACAAGCTCCCCTTCCGGCTTAACTTCGACAAGTTTGAAGATGACTATCCACAGATAAAAAATCAACGCTTTTACGGTTTCAAAGAACTATCTCTGTCGCCTGGTGCGAATGACAATTCATTGATCCGCGAAAAAGCAGGCGCTGCTATTTTCCGAATGGCTGGCATACCTTGTTCTCAAACTTCTTTCTATAAAGTATACATTGATTTTGGAGCAGGCCTTAAGTACTGTAGCGTTTACACCCTGGTAGAAGTAGTGGACGATACCATGATTAAAGATCAGTTCGGTGAGGATAAGGGTAACATTTACAAACCGGAATCTGCACTAAGCGTGTTTGTTGCTTCGCAGTTTGAAAAGAAAAACAATGAAGATGACAATGACTTTAGCGATGTACAAGTCCTGATCGATATACTTAACAGCACCACCCGCACAAGCAATGCATCTCAATGGCGTGCTGACCTGGAAAAAGTGATGGATGTCCATCATTTTCTGAAGTGGCTGGCCGTTAACACCACCATGTTCAATTGGGATACGTACGGAACAATGGCACACAACTACTACTTATATCATCATTCCAGTCAGGGACTCACCTGGATTCCATGGGATAACAACGAATCGATGATGAGCCGGCCCGGCAGCACTATAACCATGTCGTTATCGGGAGTTACCAGCGCATGGCCATTAATCCGTAACCTGATGGACGACCCGGTTTATCATGCGCAATACAAAACAGAGATAAAAGAATTCAACGATACCGTTTTCACTTCTGCAAAAATGAACGAGCTCTTTGATCGTTATCACCAGCTGATCGCTCCTTACGTAACCGGGCCGGAAGAAACGGAGCAGGGAAAATATACTCATCTTACCAGCGCGGCTTCTTTCAGCAACGAGCTGACCACTCTCAAACAACATGTGGTCAGCAGAAATCAGGCGGTGAAGGACTACCTCAAATAAAAAATGCTTCTCTCCTTTCAGGACAGAAGCATTGGTTCGTTTATAGTTTATCTATACTTAATGGGCGCCTTTCAGATACGCCCATCCCGCTTCCTGCTTTTGTACCAGTTCTACCAGCGCAGAAGGTACCACCACGGCAGAAGGCAACAGCTCTTCTTTCTTTACATTCAGTCTTCGCATCGAATTATTGCATGCCGCAAACACAACGCCTTGTGTTGACCATTCTGCCACGGCCTTGGCTGCTTTCGATTTTGACGCGATCAGCAATTCCAACCCTCCCCCCTGACACACTACTTCAATTTGCGCATTGGGCCACACGGTGCGGATGTTACGCACCTGCGCAGTAACTGCTGCCTGCTCGGTGGAATCACCGGAGGTAAATTGCATCACCATCTTATGCACTTTGGTATCCATTACCGTATTTGCCAGCTGTTGTGCTTTTGCTACGGTCACTGCGAATAGCAGCACGACTAAAATTTGTAGGGTCTTCATCTTGTAAAGTTTATTGTTTCTGAGTCTGGTAAAATTTCTCTATGGGTTCGAAAGGTCCGTATTTATGCTGGTCTTCACTAAAGCTGTCTGCATACGGGCCATAAGGATGATCCACAGGTTTCGTTGCCAGCCTGGGCCAGTCGTTATTGAAATCCTTTTTCGCTCGTGGCAGGCTTAGCACATACGCGGCAATGTCCCACGATTCCTGTTCGGACAGCACCGGCTTCTCATACGTAGCACCATGGGGCATGTTTGCATAAATGTACCTGGCGAAGTTAGAAATGCGAAATAGTCCTGCCCCCGTAGTAAAGCTGTTCTCTCCGCTAAGGGGCGGATAAATATAATTGCTATTCGCGGAAAGCTTTTGTCCCTCACCTGCATTGCCATGGCACACCTGGCACTTTTGTAAATACAAACGCTTTCCTGTTTTAAGATTTGCCACACGATCCATCCACTTCAATTCAAACAATCCGGAGCCCGGAGCCTTTTGTCCTTTGGGTACATCCTTTCCAAGCCAATGCATGTAGGCTACAATACCTCTCATCTCTCTGGACAATGAATCAAACGGTGATCCGTTCAGACTTCGTTCAATGCAATCATTTACTCTTTTCTCAATACTCTCCAGCGTTCCTGAACGTGCTCTGAATTTCGGATAGGTAGAAGCAACCGATCCGAAATTATTCCCGTAAGGTTTGGTGCCGGCATTCAGATGGCAATTCTGACAATTCATACCATTCGCATTTTTTGAAAGCGAACCCTGGGGACCGATAAATGAAGCCGTGCGTGCCACCAGTTCCTCGCCATATTGAATGAGCTTTCCCTCTTCATTGTCGGGCACTGTTGAACGATCAGGAGCCTGCCATAATTGAATTTTATTTTCCGGTACAGCCGTCATTCCTTCCTTTTTACTCAGGATAGAAGGGTTTTTATATAAAATGAGGGTTGCTGTAGCGAATACGATAAACAAAGCAAATAACAGCATTACCGTCTTCGCCAAGCGAATGATTACTGTCAATTCCTGCGGAGATTTCATAGACAGGGATCAAGGTAAATCGTTTGGCAGGTATTCCAAAATCAATTTATTTAACCGGGCCTTTATGCATCCCCTAAAAATATAAAGTTTGCCTTATATTGCCGGAAATTTTACGATATGAACATCACAAAAGACAAGGTGGTAGCCATTCATTATAAGCTCACCAACAATAGCGGAGAAGTCCTTGACTCCAGCGAAGGAAAAGATCCGCTCGTATATATTCATGGAAATGGTAATCTCATCATGGGTATGGAAGAAGGCGTGGAAGGAAAAACAAAGGGAGACAAACTCACCCTGAAGATTGCTCCTGAAAAAGGATATGGGGTGAAAGATCCTGAGCTTACGCAACAGGTTCCCCGCACTGCTTTTGGCGATCAGAAAGTAGAAAAAGGAATGCAGTTTTCCACCAACCAGGGGGGTGTGGTAACGGTGACTGAAGTCGGTGCAGATACGATCACAGTCGATGCCAATCATCCTTTGGCAGGAGTAGAACTGAACTTCGATGTGGAAGTGATGGACGTAAGGGAAGCAACCAGCGATGAGTTATCCCATGGACACGTACACGGTCCGGGCGGCCATCACCATTGATCATTAATCTTCTGTGATCGCTTCACAGAAAGCATATTATCCAGCGCTGACAGGGCTTCGTGCCCTGGCAGCGTATATGGTTTTTTTCTATCACGCCAATCCATTTCAGACCCGGGGATGGCAAAGACCGGTTTATTTATTTACGAATGACCTTCACGTGGGGGTTTCGCTCTTCTTTGTGCTGAGTGGATTTTTAATTTACACCCGTTATGCAGAAGAATCTGAAACGAACAAAAGCTGGTTGATCCGGTATCTTCAAAATCGTTTTGCGCGCATCTACCCGCTTTACTTTGTTGTGCTTGTTACGCTCATGGCCATCACCGTATACCATCAGGGAGGATTATCGTTGAACAGCGAATTGCTTTTTACTTACTTCACCAATTTCACACTACTGCAAGGCTTCTTTGATGAACTAAAATTCACCGGCATTATGCAGGCCTGGTCGCTCACGGTGGAAGAATGCTTTTACCTGCTGATTCCTTTTATTCTGTTGTGGAAAAAGAAGTATTCGCTTTTCATTCTGCCTGTTTTGTTTGCACTGACAGGGTTGCTGTGCGTACTCATTTTTCAAAACATTCATTTCTATGGCTTCTTCTCTGACATTCATTTTATGGCAGAGTACACTTTCTTTGGCCGGTGTTTCGAGTTTTTTGCCGGAATAGGATTGGCCATCTTTATTAAAAGAGCAGATGTTACACAACGCCATTCAGCAAATTACACTTACCTGTCTATCATCGCTTTTTTGGGATTGATCATTGCCGTTTCATTGTTTGGCGAGAATGGCAGTCCGGGCACAGATCGTCCTTTTGGATTAGCTATTCATCAACTCTTATTACCCATAGCTGAAATAGCACTCTTCTATGGATTGATCCGCGAAAAAACCTGGCTGCAAAAAATACTGGCCTCCCGGCTGTTTGAAATAACAGGTAAAAGCTCCTATGCGTTTTACCTGATTCATGCAGGCTACTTCTACGAGGTTGTTTATTATCACATCAGCAAAAATGTAGTCGTCATTTTTATAGTAATGAACCTGATTGCAATAGCGCTTTATTATGTCGTAGAAAAACCGCTCCATCAGAAATGGAGGGCAATACGCACTTAGCGCACCACTACTAATTTACCAAAGGCACTTTCTGTTTTTCCACCAGCGCCCACTTCCATGCGGTAGATGTAAACTCCGGGTGTAACAGGGGTTCCGTCCTGATCACGTGCATTCCATTTTAATTCGTGTGTGCCTACATAGAAATCAGTCAGCTGCTCATCGGTAAACGTGTTAATCTTTCTTCCATCGGCCGACCAGATCTGAAGTAAAAAATGATCCAGGTTTACCTGGCCCGCCAGTTGAAAGCGGAAAAAGAAACCGGAGTAAGAGGGATTGGGATAAGGTGCAATAAAGGTGATGCTGGTTTCCGACTTTACCACAAATGTCACCTCATAAGGAGCTGTGCCTGCTTTATTTCCTGTTGCATCCTGCGCCTGAATACGAAGTGTGTACACACCTTCCGCCAGATTTTCAGGATTAAAAGCAACACTAAAATCGTGTGCTGCCGAAGCGGGTGTCCACTTCACATCGCTGCCCGACAAACTGATCCGCGAAAAATTACAGGTAGCCGAAGCACAGGGGTATTTCAAAAACACATCCACCCCCGTAGTATCGGTTTTATAAAAAAGTGAATTTTCATCTTTCAGAACTAAAAGAATATGCGGGTTAGGAGCTACTACATCTCCATTACTCAGATAACGTCCGTCAACAGTAATGTCCAGCACTGGCCCGATCTGATCCGGCACTACATTGAGATAATCCACCAGGTCGATCGTGTTATTCTCATAATACACTTCCGGCAGAATTCTGCGGTTCACAAATACATCCACATCGTTGATTCCTGATTTCGGTGTTCGCGTGATCTGGAAATGAGAGCTATCGCCCGGCACTGGCGCCTTGATTCTGAAATTTTCACTCTCGACAACCAGACTCTTTTTATTGAATACCTCCACTTCTACTTTTAAAGAATCGGCAAATGTCTTTTCTGAAATATTAACGAAAGAATACTTTCCTGTCCACGATTCACCTTCAGCGAAAGTCTGCTGCGCAACACTTCCTTTGTAAACCAATATACCTTCGGCAACGGGCTCGAAAAAGACAAACCATTTCTTAAGCTGTGCCGCAGAAAGATCGGTGTCATCTTCGGTGAAGTAAACCAGCTTCAAACGCGGATAGTCGATAGCCGATAGCGTGGAGAGATCGAACGAGCTGCCGATGTTGGATTGAATTAAACTTTCAGTATCATCACTGTGCAGACCATACAAATCAAAACGCACTTCATCGTGGGCGGTCTTCTCACTTACCCTCGAAACAAATTGCTTCCACGAATGTGCTGGGCCGATTAGCGTGGACTGCATTGTACCTGAGGAGACCTTGCCGGTGAGCGTTTCATTCAGCACCAGTTCTTGCTCTGTTTCCGGGGTAATGGTACTGCGGATAATCATTGCCGTGCCGGCAGGCGCACCTTTCTTTCCTAAGATAATCACCGGTTCGCCCGGAAGGATAGCATCGATCTGCGCCAGGCTGATTCCGAACTCACTCATCTTATTTTTTACGGCTGCCGGCCACTGATCAATACCGGCATTGCCGAGGGTGAAAAGAACAACTGAATCGCTGCTGTTCACATTGTCTGCATACTGGATCAAATCATCACCGAGACCGGTCAGCGTTTCGCTGGAAAGAAAGCTATTGATGAGCTGTGGCTCACGTCCGCACGCTCTTCTTCCCGCAGTGAGGAAGGTAAATGGAATTCCCAGGTAAGGCACCACCGTGTTTTTATTAAAAGCAATCAGGTTAATGGTATTGTAGCGGCAGTCAAAACCCTGGAGAGAGTGCCAGTAGTCCACACCATCGATAGTGAAGGCGGCATTGCCCGAAGGAGCGGCATTGTCTTTACCATACGTTTTGATAAAAATATCCGTGGTAGTAGTTTCAAAATTAAGTTTACCGGTAGATGTTTCTTTCACTAATCCCGAAACAGCATTCCCGTCAAACTGAGGTGAATGCATTTGTGTCCATCCTTCCGGCCCATTGATGATGTACGAGAACGAAGTAACCTGCCACTCTGCATTTTCCTGTGAAGCAGGCTGGGCAAAACGGGTACGCCAATAATACACTGTAGAGTCCGAAGCCAGTAATTGCACCTTCTGCTTCATCAATACTTCCCCGCTTACCGTGAATTTTTGAATTACCGCTGAATTAAATAAATCCGTTGTATCTATTTCAACGAGGTATTGCCTTGTGGCCGAAAGCATATCCGAATTTTGAAAAACAAGATCAATCTCCTTCTTGTTTACAATACTGTAAGCGGTTGGAAAAAGATTCACTGTTCCTGAAATAGAGAGTGTATACGAGCCTGTATTATTATCTTCCTGCAATTCATCAATAACCTGACCGGGATCGAGCGTAACAGCAAACGTATTGTTGGAAAAGCTTTTGGTTTGCTCTCTGCGAATGACAAACGTCAGCGTATCCTGATACAATGGCTGCGTATAGGAAAAGGTATACGTGATCTCGCTGTTATCCGAAAGCGTTCGAAGTACATTTACTTTCAATGGTGCTTTGGTAGTAAGGCCATAATTCCTGACCACCATTTTCAAAGCAAATGAATCGGCCGAGGCCGCTACGGGATTGCCATCAAAGCCAATAGCGTAGAGGTTATTATTACTGGTCTCAAAATCCGGTTTGCCTGCACCAAACAATTTTAGTGAAGGATCTCCCAGCAACACCATCTGATGCGAAATGGCAACGGTGTTTATACCCGGAGAGGAGGAAAGAGCGAGGTATCGTTTCGCCACTTCAATCTGCACATTGCCAATACCCGAACGGATACCGGAAGAATCAGCGAAAGCGGACTGATAAAATAAATCGGAATATAATTTCAGATCGTTGGAGAAGCCATAGGAGCTATTCGCAATGAAGCTACGGGCTCCCTTATTAGCCGTCAGCACCCAGTCTTCACCAAAGTTGTTGATGCTGTTGAAAAATTCACCTGCATTGCATCCATTCACCAAAAAGGAAGGATACTTGCCCGGATTATTATAACCCTGAGCAGGATCGCTTACATAACCAATGTCGATGTCGGTGGCATTGGGAGCCGAGTGACCAAAGAACGTAACCAGGTTCACTCCGCTATTTACCTGCTCGGAAATGTTGATCAATTCAATAGCTGTTGCTTCATGCTTGCCTAATGTTTTCACAGTGGCGCCATAGAACTGATCTTCAGCAACAGAAGCAAAACCATCCATGTATTGTTTAAAGAGTGTAAGCTCATAAGGTTGAATGCCTCCGCTCAAATGAAGTACCTGTTTGTGCCAGGGTTCACTGAACGGGGAAGCCTCCACCTCTTTTACTTTATTCAGATAGGCAGCTACCTGTGCCGGTGTGCTGGCTGTTATTCGTCCTGTAGGAATAGCGGGAAGATGTGGGGTGCCCCCCAGGCCTGCCGAGTACGCCATATCGGAAGCAGGAACTCCTGCCGTTGGTACAAGGTCTCTTAATTCACTTGCAGCTGGTGTTCTCCTGTAAATTCCGGAATATGCTTCTCTTCCTTTGCCAATCAGAAACAGGTATTTGGGAGTGCCGCCTGCATGCATAAATTTTACAAACTCATGGATAGCCAGAGAGGAAGTTTCTCCATAGTTAAACTGACTGTACAGCTGATCTACGGTAACGGTCAGCGTATCGTATTGCCCTCCTTCCGCAGAAGCGCGATACGATGCATATGCCTTCACCGCATCGGGATAACCCAATGCCGGTTTGGTTAAGGACGAATGAGTAATGATCAGAAAGTTGTGGCTGGATGGAGTGATGTTCCTGAAGGAAACCCGTTTCAGCGCGGGGGTAATAAATTGTGATGCCGCGAATAAATTCCTTTCGGATGTCGTATTGGGAATGACAGCGGTAGCCGTTGCTCCTGCCAATGCCGTGCCGATGGTTACGATGTTGTTCACATCAGTAATATCCCACAGGCGCAAACCACCCGGTGCATTGGGCAACTCAATGTAGGATTTTGCCCCTCCTGCTGATAATGTAAACTGTTTTTCCGTTTGCCCCGTCATATCAAAGTTCTGTGCAAAACGGATTTTGATATAGGAGATACTCAGCAAATCGCGACTGCCGCCTGAACCCAGCGCTTTTACTCTCACCACTACTTTTCCGTCTGCCCCCACATCCGACCAATTGAGTGACGAGGTAACTGTTGGTGTTTCATAATTGGCAAAGCTTTGCGTGGCTATAAGTCGCAGCGATGCCGAACTTGCTCCTGCATAAATTTCTGCTACGTGGTTCAGGTCTTCCCGCCCCGCCAGCTGCACTTCAATGGTTGGGCTGGCAGCAGAGGTGACTGTGTTGGTTATGTTCTCGATCACCACGTCCTGCTGACCGGTGCAGCCGGACGTACCTGAACAGATGGTCGTTCCTGTCCATCCTTCACCGGCATTGAAATAAGAATACTGAATAACATCTGCAAGTGTTTCTCCCCCGGAATATTGTTGCGCTAAAACGGAAAGGCGCTGTGAGGTCTGGCTGGTTTGCGTTGGTAACGCAGACACATTCACTTCCGAAAACGTACTCATCCGCTTTCCCTGAACGGGTGCCAGGTTCCAGGTTAAAAAATAAGCTGCCGTATCACTGTAGATGTTATAATACGGATGTGGCTGGGCCGATGCCGGCTTATAAAGTCGCGCATCGAGGGTGCCATCGTTGCGCTGACCATAAAATTCGAAGTACTCCGTAGCATCAAATTTTGAATCGGCCGGTTGCTGATCGTTCTTAAATAAGATGGCTTGCTGTGTGCCGCGGTGAATGATCTGTATAAAACGGGGGTCCACAGCGTTAACCGGGAAGCCCGCACTCAATAAATCGGAATAAGTGAGCCGGTACACTCCGTCTTTGGCCACGGGTATCCTGAAATACGTCTGGTTAAAATTAATCCAGCTGTTGGTAGTTTGCCCGAAACTCAATAGCGGGAGCAGGCACATAAGTAAAAAAAATCCCTTCTTCATCCCGTTCATTAACTTATTAATGCCTGATCCAACACGCTTTATAACCTACAAAATTGCACAAAATAAAAATAAAGGATAATGATGATACACTTAAAAGTGATGCCGGAAATTATACGGCAGATTCATTACACAAGATATAGGAAACCTTCGCCTACAAAATCAAATAAATTTGGTTATCCCTTTAATGCAAATCTCAGATAATTGGCAACAATTCTTGGCCAACTTTAACAAAATGGCTGACCCCTGTTGAAATGGTCAGGTTGAATTGAAATTTGAAGATCTTGAGTATAAGGGAGAATCTAAAAAGTAGAAATCCCAATTTAACGAACATGCTTGGGGGCATTGATAAAGGTGCCAAAACCAGATAAATACAGATAAGTAAAAATAACCTCAATTCTAATTCTTTCGATGCGTTCTAAAATAGTAGGCAGCAATTACGCTAGCAGCACTTCCTGTAATGATAGTTGCCGCTGCGGTTGGATGGCCCAAATAAAGAGCATAACCACCTACACAAAAAATCATTGTACTGCTCAAGAATGCTAAAATTTGGCCAAGAATAGTGCTGATCTTAAAAGTCCACGTTATTCTACCTTCATTTTGCTGTCTACTTGTGATTTCTTTCTCAGCTAATTCCATCCATTTTTTAGTACATCCTGGAGAAAGAGCTTCTAGTTCTTTTAGAGTTTCTGGATCAGGTATTATTCCTTCAAAACTCGTCCCCTCAACCGCTTGATCTGGTCTAACAATAACTTTCTTTTTACTGTGGTTAGGGTTGTTACTCAAGACAAAGTATTTCTTTCCGCAATTCTTTGTATTTATTACGATAGTCTTTATTGACTCTTTTCAAGTCAGCTTTTATTTTCTCTGAAGCAGATTCTTTCAGGATAGACTTAGCCTTCTTTTCAGCAGGGTTTTCAATAAAACCAAAAAAATAGAAAAAGCCCCCGAAAATAAGGTCAATTTTCTTTTCTTCCATGTTGCTTTTATTTAATTGAGATTTCAATTTTTTATTGGGCTGCAAATGTAGTAACGAAATATATCTATTTATAATGCAAAAAAATAACATTCTATTACTAAAGCACAAATTAACGAACTGGACATTATTTAGTTCAAATAAATAGACAGATTCTAAATAACTTCTAATTATATGCAATAATTATAAACAAATCTATTGCCAGCCACTTAAACATCCGATCTTATGTAAACTGGTATATTATTACCAAAATAAACGATTTTTTTTTGCTTAGTACTTGGCCATACATAGTACCTTAGCCGTATAATACAGCAGGAACCTACTTAAATAAGGATGTATGAACCTCGAAAACACACAAGTTCAAATGAAAAAGGGGATTTTGGAGTATTGTATCCTTCACATCATCTCTCGCGGAGAAGTCTACGCCTCCGACATGCTGGATGAATTGACCTCTGCCCGCATGATCGTAGTAGAAGGAACGCTGTACCCGTTGCTTACCCGGCTGAAGAATTCCGGGCTGCTGGAATACAAGTGGGTGGAATCCAAATCGGGCCCTCCGCGCAAGTATTACAAACTGACTAACGATGGAAGCCAGTTCCTTACCGGCCTGACGGAAACCTGGAATGACCTTGTGCATTCCACGGAAATGATTACAAAAAAAACCACAGCAAACGCCTAAGTCTAATCCCTACCTTCATCGATCAGTTATGAAAAAGAATATCAGCATCAACATCAGCGGCATCATTTTCCACATTGAGGAAGACGGCTATGAAACGCTGCGCAAATACCTGGATTCAATCAATAGCTATTTCGGCTCTTTTGAAGACAGCAGTGAAATTCTGGCCGACATTGAAAGCCGCATTGCCGAAATATTTCTCTCCCGCCTCAACGATGGCAAGCAGGTGGTGACTGCCGAAGATGTGAGCACACTCATTGGCACCATGGGTAACGTCAACGACTTCAAGGCAGCCGAAGAACAGGAATTTGCTGCAGGAGCGCCCAGACAGGAGTCAAAACAATCGTACACAAACACTTCTTCCTCCGCCACCTCGGCTCACAAGAAATTGTTCCGTGACGAAAAACGTAAAATCGTAGGTGGCGTGTGTGCCGGCCTTGCTCATTACTTTAATATCGATTCGGTATGGCCGCGCCTTCTATTTGCTTTGCTCACCCTGGGAACTTACGGAGGCTTCCTGTTTGTGTACGCTATACTATGGATTGTTATCCCGGTATCGTCCGAACTGGAAGAAGAATCGACCATAAAGAAAATGTATCGCGACAGCGACAATAAAGTAGTGGGTGGTGTAGCTGCCGGAGTTGCTGCTTTCTTTGGCGTAAACTCAGTAATTATCCGCCTGGTGTTTGTAGGCTTAACCTTCGCGGCTTTCCTGGGTGTGGTTCTTTATGTTATTCTGTGGATTGCTCTGCCCGAAGCGAAAACCATTACCGAAAAGATGGAGATGCAGGGCGAGCCAGTAACGCTTTCCAACATTGAATCAACGATCAAAAAAGGATTGAACGAAAAAGAAGGACCGGAAGAAAGTACACTTGCAAAAATTGTCCTGTTTCCCTTCCGCCTCATCGCCTTAATTCTGACCACCATTGCCAATCTGCTGGGGCCATTGTTTAAAACGTCTATTGATGTACTGCGTGTACTGATTGGCGTGCTGATCAGTCTCTCCGGGGTGATGATGATGTTTGCGTTAATCTTCACTTTCGGAATTCTGTTAGGGATTTTTCATACTCCCGGATGGACCTTGTTCTCCGAATGGCCGGTCGATAATTTCAATCTGCCTTTGGAAGCCATACGTAACATGTTTCCTGTATGGACAGTGATTGCCGCTTTCTTAACCGCATTTATTCCTGCCCTTTTTATCACCATGCTGGGCAATTCCATTGTGGCGAAAAAGATCACGTTCAACTCGTATGTGGGCTGGACCCTGTTCGTTATTTTCTTTGTAAGCATTGCACTGATGGGCATCACCGTGCCGCGCATTGTATTTGCCTTTGCCGAAGACGGGGAGTATAAAACAGAAAAGACATTCGTCACCAATGGAAAAACACCTGTTCTGAAAATAAATGAAACCGGCATGGATGGCTATCATGTGATCGACCTGAACCTGATCGGCTACGATGAAAAGGAATTGAAGCTGGTAGAACGTTTTGAATCGCAGGGAAGCTCGCGCAAGATAGCGGCAGAAAATGCACAGATGGTGGAGTATAAAGTAAACCAGGTGGACAGCAGTATTGTATTCGACTCCAACATCACCTTTAAAAAAGATGCCAAGTTTCGCGCGCAACGCTTAAAGATGGATCTGTTCATCCCCTATAACCGACCGTTTGTAATTGAAGAAGGTCTTTGGAGACTGGTTCACTATAAAGGCAATTATTATGATTTCGATCGCAATGACCGCGAAACATGGAAGATCACTCCCGATGGACTGGAGTGTGTAAGTTGTGCGAACAACCTCGTATTAGGAAAAACAGCAGAACAGGTTACTGACGAATTCGGGCTTACCGGTTTTAATTCGGTAGATCTGCGCGGCTTGCTGGACGTACGCATCGAGCGTGGAGATAACTATGCCGTGAAAATGGAAGGTAGCGATGCAATTAAAAAACTGTATCACGTTACGGTGGATGAAGAAACACTGGTGGTGAAATACGAAAACGAGGGCAACTCTTTCTGGAAACGTAATTTCTCTGACGACTCCAAACTTAAGTTGACCATCACCATGCCATCGCTGCGCAAGCTGGAAGCCAAAGGAGCAGGTGAAATCAATTTCAGCGGCTTCGATGAAGAGGAAGTGGACCTCGAATTATTAGGAGCAGTTGCTGTAGAAGGCCAGCTCAATGCCCGTACCATCAATGTGGATATGACAGGCGCCACCCAGCTGGAGTTAAAAGGCGAAGGTGATTTTATGGAAGCGGATATTACAGGCGCCTGCCAGCTGAAGGCCTATAACTACGAAGTAAAAAATGCGATTGTGGAAGCACGAGGCGCCTCTTCGGCAAAAGTATTTGTAACCGAATCGCTGGAGCAGAAAAAAGGAATTGCTTCCAGCATATCCCACCGTGGTAATCCTTCTACCATAAAAGAAGAAAACTAAGAATACAAAGGCCCTGCATTCAAAAGCGAAATGCAGGGCCTTTTGTTAAGTTATTACGTCACAAAGTTCAATGCTGAAGTATCGGCATTGCGTAACCTCCGGAATACTGACGTGATTATCATATGGTCAGAAGAAGCAGGAATAGTGCCTGCCTGTAGCTGTGTATACTTTTTGAAAAAGAAACGAAGATGAAGAATACTATTCTCCATCTTCGTAATTCTTTTTTTTGAAATAGCGCTAAGCGCTCACTACAATAGTATGTGTCAGAGCAAAGCCATCCGCCACACTTCCGGTCACGGTGGCTAACTCGTTAGCTACGGAATCAGTGAATACATTATCCGAAGCATTATAAGTATAACCCGTCATGCCTTTTGTATAACCATTGGCGGTGGAAGCATTCACGAGGTTAACTGCACTGCCCGAACCTTCCGGGAAGGCGATTTGAGTAACCAGCAAAGATGTTCCTGCTGCATTATACACGTGCACGTGAATATGTGTAGCCCTGCTTTGATACCAGCCCGGGAATATGGAAGTAAACCCTACCTCACCATTGCTGTTGGTCACCTGTCTTCCTCTTAAGAAATGAACGGATGTATAATTAACCGTCTGCATGGAGGTGCCCCCGTATTCAGAATAATATCCATCCTTATCGCAATGCCAGATGTCAACAAGGGCTCCTTCCAGTGCCGCACAGCTGTTGTTCTTGTTTTGAATGGTGATCTTAATGCTGAAAGCAACTCCGGTTCTGCCAGAGATAATGCTGGCCATTACCAGGGAAGATGGATCCTTGGTAGGGAAAGGGCCTTCCGTTTCCGATGAAGTTGACGTACATGTTCCTGAAACAATCGTGAAGCTGCTGGTAGAGGTTGCCGTTACGCTGTTTACCGTTACCGCGATCACTCCGGTGGTAGCCCCCGAAGGTACAGTGACAGTAAGCTGGGTGGAGGTAGCGGCCGTTACAGTAGCAGCTATTCCGTTGAATGTAACTGTATTGCTTGCCAGTGTAGTGCTGTAATTTGTACCCGTAATAACAACCGTGGCACCTGCTGCCCCGCTGGAAGGTGTAAAGCTTGCAATAGTAGGATTGCTGTTTGTTGCAGAAGTAGTTACCGTAAAATCACTTGCCGAAGTAGCTGTAGTGCTGTTCACAGTTACCGTAATCTTTCCAAGCGTAGCGCCTGTTGGTACGGTAACAGTAAGCTGGGTGGAAGTAGCAGCTGTTACAGTTGCTGTTGTTCCATTGAATTTGACGGTGTTGTTTGCTGCCGTAGCGCTAAAGTTTGTTCCTGTAATAACAACGGTAGCACCTACTAATCCGCTGGTAGGTGTAAAGCTCGTAATGGTTGGACCTGTTGTACCTGATGAAGCAGTAGTTACCGTAAAGTCACTTGCCGAAGTAGCTGTAGTGCTGTTCACAGTTACTACAATTTTCCCGGTGGTGGCACCCGTTGGTACGGTAACAGTGAGTTGTGTTGTAGTGGCAGCAGTTACAGTAGCAGCTGTTCCGTTAAATGTCACTGCATTGCTGGCTGTGGTGGCACTAAAATTTGTACCGGTTATAACTACAGTAGCACCAACCACTCCGCTGTCGGGTGTAAAGCTGGTGATGGATGGCGATGGAGTAGCATCGTCATCTTTACTGCATGCAAGGGCCAGCGGTGCAATGAAGCTGGTCATCCCCAATCGTTTCAAAAATTCTTTTCTTTCCATTTTAATTTGTGTTCAGGTTATTTTTTTGCAAATGAGATTCTCATTGAAGCCTGGCGTGGTCTTCATTATTACTGAAACCTTCAGTCACGCTTACGTGTAAGCGATTTTTTTTATTATGGCTTTAAATCAATTTTTGGAATTTCTTCTTTCACACTGTTCACTTCCTTTTCCACATCCTTCATCACGTCTTTAAATTCGCGAACCCCTTTTCCAAGACCTTTCATAAACTCAGGAATTCTTTTCGCTCCAAAGAAGACCAGCATAAATAATCCGATGAGTAAGATTTCCTGGAAACCCACACCTCCTAAAAATAAAAGAATCGTTTTCATACATTTTAAATAATACACGGTTTAGACAATAGAGGATTAGCTGTAGTTAAAAATTATAATTATTAAACAAGGCTATTGCTTTGGTATTTTCTTTCAAAAAAAAAGCGGATACAAAATAGTATACATCGATTACGTGTTCAACAAGTACGTTTCTACTCTGCTTCCCGGATCACCTGTTTTATATCCATGAATTACACAGTTAACCGAAAGGTAAATTGGAATAGTTATTGAATCCGCACATTTGAGGTGAACAGTCCGTTTCCTGAGGGGAACAATACTTTTTTGCAATAAAGTATAGAGGATGATAGCAGCCCTGTAAAAAAGAATAGTCGTTGAATGATCTGAAAAAATACTTTTCAGATCATCAGGTGGGTTTCTTATTTGCCAAAATGCTTTCCGGATTTTGCCCTTAGTCGATAGGATTACCGACTACTGAATCATAAGAGAGTAAAGATTAAATTGGTATAAAAGCGGTTGATTCATACTTATCGAATCGTGTAGTACGAGCTCATGGGATGACTAAAAAAGGATCGGCCCTCACTTAATAAGCATAAGTATTCCGGTCTGTGAAGACACAGACCGGGGAATTAGAGCGCGCAGTTTGATTCAAGTGGCTTATTATTTTTTAATTTATCCTGACAAATGTACCCCCATAGAAATTTCCGGTAGGTTCGTCCTTATCATTATACTGTATCGATTTCATGTCATACTCATTATCGGTAGTCCATTTGTATGTATATATCCGGTAGGTCCCTTCCGGCTCTCCTTCAAATGCTATTTTCAGAGTAACGTCTCCTTTTTCGTTTACTGTTCCTTTGCCCACTCCGCTTCTCGATGTGCCGAAACTTGATAAGTGGTGTACCTCCTTCTTAACCGGATTGTACGACCAGAAAATATGCCCGTAGGGCGGAGTACCATCTATTACTGCAAGGAGACTATTATCCGTATTCAGTTCCTTGCAGATGGTATGATGATTCGGGATTTTAATATTTTCTATCCCACCTCCCCAGTTCTGAGACCATTTATCTTCTTTTAATGTCCATTCTCCGATAAACTTCCTAAAGGGGTTTTCAGGCTTTGGTGGTAACCCCGCAGAAGCCACATTCACGCTGGGAACCAAAGTGGTTTTTTGCGAATAACTATTAATAAATGAAATACTCAATAGAAAAAGAAGAGTAAGTGTTACAGGTATATTCTTCATTTGAATTTTGTTTTTTATAATGAATTCGATTTTCTAAACATAACCTGTATCTGGGAGAAATGTCTTTATTTCAGAATTTTCTTTACAGCTTCTCTGATTTCAATATTTTCATTATCCCTAAACCGATTACAAAGTTCAACATATTCCTCTCCGATAATTGTTTCGCTACTCCACAATAAGTATTCAATATGTTCAGGGGTTCCTTTCTCCAGCACAATTTGAATAGCCTCTTTAAAATCAATATCCACTTCCATTCGTTGCTCTTTCATGCATTTCAAAATCGTGATGTAGGGATCAAAAAGCGATTTGTTACAGCATTCCAAAAGTTCGTTTTTTACAAACGCTTCAATTTCATTTTCATCTTTGAAGAATTGCAACGTGAATAGAAAACTTTCTGTTAACAACTCGTTTTTGAAGTTCCTCTCAATTAAAGATAATGCTATTTTTTTCTCCTCTTCATTAAGCAAATCAATAGCACCAAAATCATTCTCAAACCTGTAGTGGCCCATATTCCAGATCATAAACGAGCAATAAAACCTCAAAAATCCAACTGAATAATCCGGGGCCAAAGGATCAATGTCATACTCCAGGAAGTTTACATTTCTGTTCTTGATTTTCTCAAAAAAATAATCTCTGTTTTCCATTTTCCCTTACAAATCAATATCGTAATTGGGTTAAAGCCCAATGTCACAACCTTATCATGCCCTTAAGTAAACGACATTGATTACAAATAGTCATTCTCTTGCCCCCGAAAATATAAATTAAATCATTAACGACACGAGGTCCTTTGCAGCAGGAGCCAGCCGGCTTTAACTAAGCTTACAAAAATTGCAGAATACTTCTCTCGGGTTTTATTCCAGAATCCTTCGCAGATAATTTACCTGTCCGAGATGATAATTTAAATGGAGCGATAACTGCATCAATACGTAGCCGGCAGAACGCTTTTCGTTGTCAAAAATGAGCGGATATTCCTCTTCCATATTGATGGTATTCACCGTTTTGCGAATCATCGGAATAAGTTCTTCCAACTGCGCCACCGCGCCACCAGTTCTCTTCTTTCCACGCCTTTACGTAAAAATTCCTGATCGCGGTCGCGAACATATCCGGTTTGAGAAAGTGTAGCTCCGATAAGGTAATTCATTCCCCCGATGATGTGCAATGCAAGATTCCCGCTTGAGTTCTTCACCGATCCCCGGATTTTCCACAAGTTCTTTTCCTCTTTAAACAAATAGAGTTCTTCAATCAGCTTCCGTATATCTCTTTCATAAACATCAGCCAATACACCGTTCAGCATAACAACACTATTTATTAGTTCATTTCCTGGTAATTTAACAATCAAAAAGTGCATTATAATGCACTGATCATCATACTATCGACCTGTAAGTAAAGTGATGCTGTTGATAGTGCATTATAATGCACCATCAACTAAATTGGCAATCCAATCTAACAACCGTGGTCTGTGTCCTCACAGACCACTACTTATAATTATAAGCATTCCGGTCTGCGAAGACACAGACCGGGTGATGAAGGAATCACGCATAAACATTTTTAAAATCCGATTCACACACCAGCGAAGCCCTTATCCGCTCCTGCTTCTCCCCTACTCTCAAATTCTTTCTTATGCTGTATGTGGCGGGCCGATATTGAAGTGTGCTGCAATAGAGCTGCTCCATGGCATGGTGAAGCAGTGGTTGTATGAATAGTATCTATTGTACTCTTTAGATCGACTACCCGTTAAAACCTTTTGACATTGTGGCTCGGGCAGACTTCAGAAAATAACTATCCTGCTTCCATGTAAGCAGGAAGTAATGGTCAACAAAACGTTAACCGTTTTTAATTTGAATGATAATTCAATTTGCCTTAAAATAAATCGTAGGATGGCCAGCTGCTGCGTGCTGGTATCTCAGAAATCATAACGTTATACAATTCATTTAAAATCTGGTCGGGGTTGTTATTCGTGCGGGTGTTTGACAGTAATACGAAACTGTACGTATCGTTCATCCGGCAAAATAGTGTAGACGTACCTGGCAACGAGCCAGTATGATACCAGTTGCTATAGCCAAAGTAGAGCTTATTCAACTGTGTGGTCGAAAGGATATCCGCCACCTGGCTATTGCGATCAATGCGAACCATGAACCGTGCAAGATCGGTAGCAGAGGCAAGCCATCCACCATGTGAGTCCATACGATTCACATTCATATCGTAAGGACTATATTCACTCTGGTAATATCTCACTTCATGAGGCTTCCGCTCCGCCAATGTATTACCCGCCAGCGTCATTGTGGAAATGCCCATGGGAGTAAACAAGGTTTGCATGTATTGTTCGTAGGGTGTACCCGTAACTTTCTCAATCACGCGCCCCAATACAGAGTAGCCGAAATTCAGGTAGTAGTATTTGGTACCCACCGGATTTGCCAGCGCCCGATTTGCCACCAGATCTTTTATAATCTCGGTGCGGGTACGCGCATTGTCAGAAAACATCGGATCATCCGGAACATTCACCCAGCCGGAGGTATGATCGAGCAGGTGCTGAATAGTAATCAGGTCTTTATTCGAACCTGCTGGCGGTGCGCCAAAATCATTTCCCAGAATCCCGTTCGCACCAAACACCGTATTACTTAAGGCCAGCTTACCCTCTTGTTCCAGTTTCAGAATAGCAATAGCAGTAAGCGGTTTTGATACGCTGGCGATGCGATACAGGTCCTCGTTCGTTGCGGCCTGCTGCGCTTCCTTGTCGGCCATGCCGTACGATTTAACGTATACCAGTTTTTCATTTCGGAGTATGGCTATGGAAATGCCCGGAACAGTAAACTTACTCATCTTGGCCGCCAGGGCATTGTCGAGACTGACGAAGGCTGCCATGGCCTGAAAAGTGATCTCATTTCCGTAAGCCGTTCCATTGGCGGTGGTCGCATAAGCACGAAGATAATATCGGGTGCCATCCGTAAGCCCCGATGCTGTGCTTTGAAAGGAACCTATCGTTGTGCCATTGGAAGTCTTGGTGGTCAAGGCCACTGTGGGATTAGGAGAGGTGTTCCAGCACACTCCACGGCTAAGAATGGCACTGCCACCATCGCTTTGCACATTTCCCCCGGAAGTTGCTTCAGTACCCGTAACAGAGGTTACTGCCGTTGTTGATACCACAGGCAGATTTGCTGCCGGTGTGGTGAACGACACTTCATCCCCATAATCCGTTCCCTGTCCGTTTGTTGCGTAAGCACGGACAAAATAGGTAGTACTCGGTGTTAAGTTGGTAAGTTCACTGGAAAATATACCGATGCCCGTTCCATTGGTTGTTTTTGTCGTCAGCGAAATTTCGGGGCTTTTAGATGTATTCCATACCACCCCGCGCGCGCTAATAGCCGAGCCTGCGTCAGACGAGATATTTCCACCACTGACAGCACTGTTGGATGTGAGATTACTTACTGCGGTGGTGGTTATATTCAAATCCGGAGTACCAGAGTCGGGATCGGAATCCTTGCTGCAGCCAATAAAAATTAAAAAGCTCCACAGGAGCATAATCTGTAAAATACGCTTGTTCATAAAAATATCAGGGGGTGTTTATGGTAAGAAAGTTTGTACTAAGTGAGCTGCCAGTTACAACGCGCGAATAGGTCATCAAAAAAATAAAATTGTATTGATCTTACTGATCCAAGATTCTCCGCAAGACTAACCGTGAGGTATGCTAAAAATGAGGAGTTGCTTACTGGGTTGGCGTAAAAATGTAATGCCAATTTCTCTTTTGCGATTAAAAATCGATAAAAAGACTTTATTTAGGTCAGTTATACGGATTCTGGCGACTGGGTATGTTATTTGCCCTCCTGAATGTGTTTTCAGTGGAAAATCCACGGAGCAAGATCAGTGCTTTTCATGTTAAGCTGACTACATGTAAGGGTGAAATTTTTGTAGAAATGGAGAGCTCTATTTCGATCCGAATACCTTCTCAATCCCAGATCACATTTTGCCGTTTTAGCATAGACGATAGCGTTGGCCATCATAGAAAAAGAACGAATCTCCTTCTCATCCCAAAATAAATGAAACAACTGCAAGAGCTCGAACCCGGATTGTATAAAATAAAAATTCATCGGTTGCCCGGTATCATCAAAGCAAATAAGATCATCCCTCAGCCATCGGCACATTTGCTGTTGATTAAAGGCAAGGGCGAGAAACGTACCTACCAGATCGATAATGAACTTTCTTTTAGTAATACCAACTTCGAAGAGGATGAGATACAAATAGTAAAACGATTGGGGCAACCGCTCATTGATCTTCCGGCAATTTACATTACCTGGCGCGATGAAGAGGGCGATACCTACAGCATGCAGGCGCACGATGCCTGGGAACTGCGCAACCTGTTCGAAAAACATGAATTTCTACGCCAGCCGTTCAACTATAAACCGAAGGCAAGAAGATGAAAGCACAAGCTATACCTTCGTTGAGCGCTTTGCCTCAAAATAGTTAAGGCAATCGTGGCCTGTGTCCTCACAGACCACTACTTAATAAGCATTCCGGTCTGCAAAGACACAGACCGGGCGATCAGGGAATCACGCAGGACATTTTTAAAATCCGGTTCACACACGGGCAAAGCCCCTCCTCCGCTCCTGCTTCTCCCCCACTCCCAAATTTTACCAACCGTGGACTGTGCTGTGTCTACCAACCGTGGCCTGTGTCCTCACAGACCACAAAGCATTCCGGTCTGACACAGAGGATCAGGGGAAAATCATGCAGGATATTTTAAAATCGGATTCACACACAGGCGAAGCCCTCCTCCGCTCCTGCTTCTCCCCCACTTCCAAATTCTTTCTTATACCGCTCTTCAATCAGGTGGCGAAATTCGTACACACGCTCCAGCAGCGAGAAAGCGATATGAGCAGGCACCCGATAGCCCACCTTATACCGCACATCCGAATACGCCTTGTGCAGGTAATCAAACAGCTCACGCTCGTCCGATGTGCTGCGCGGAAACAGGTTGCGCGCCTGCGGAAGGTAGCAGCCCACCAATGCAATCAACCGCACAGTGCTGTGCGTGGTGGGCCGATATTGAAGATGTGCGGCAATGGAAGCGATGCACAGCTGCTCCATGGCCTGGTGAAGAAGAAACACACCCACATCGTGCGTGCCGCTGCCCAGCGCATCCGAAGCGAGGGCAAGGAAGTTCTCCGACAGTTCAAAAGAGCGCTTGCATTCACGGGCAGTCTTCGTGTGATCCCGGTCCGCATCACACTCATCGTTATCCCCGATATCAAACTGAAAGGCTTCCGACTGATGCACTACCGCCCCTTCGCTGAACACACGGCAGAAGAACGGATGGTGCTCACGCAGCGCCTTTACCACCGAGGCCGCGCTATGCGAAAGCACGTTCAAAGATATACGCTCAGCAAAATGCTTCTTAACAAGGTCGATCACCTCACCCTCTTTGTGCCCATCCGAGTACGACCGCACGATAAGCAAATCGTAATGAAGCTGCTCCGATGAGGTGACATAAAAGCAGCTGCGTTGGCTGACCACCGAAGACGAATAACCAAAACAGACAATGGCTGCGGGCGCAATCTCCTTCACCAGCCCGGCTATAGCCGACTGAAATTCGGGGGAAGTGATGGCGGGCAACCGTGTTTTCATTTTCCGGTTAATTACTTTTTTGGTACTGAAATATGAGCATTGTTACTATATACTCATAAAGGTATATATACTTTATATGTAATACAAATGTTATGAGTATATACTGCTTTTGTGTATTAGCTATTTTTGACCATGCCAAAAAAGCTTCACCGGATTAAAGAAGTGCTCCAGGAAAAGGAGAAATCAGGCTATTGGTTAGCCAAAGAAACCGAGATCAGCTATAATTCCATTAATGGGTATGTAAACGGAAGAATTGAACCCTCCCTGACCAACCTCTTCCGCATTGCGGATGCATTGAGAGTAAATCCGAAGGAATTGATTAATAGCTAAAGTAATCTGCTTTGCTATAGAAGTCGGATGTTCGAATCATCTCGCCCGACAAAAAGGCTCTAATCAATCAGGTTGGGCTTTTTTGTACCGTACCCTTGTTAGTACCAAGAATCGTGAATTCGTGTTTGACAAAACTTTTTTTTGACGATGCATATCGATTTACGGAATAACAAGATCATTTTAGCTAAACGCTCGTATTTTCCATTCAACAACTGATCATATTGAAGGTATTGACTAACTTCATAGTGCTTTAATCTTACAATTATGATGATGTCAGAAGAAGAACTTGCCAACCACGATGCTGATGAGTTCTGGAGATACAAGCCCGGTGGTCATCTAATTGATTCGGGTTTTTCAGATTTAGAATATCATATAGATTCAAAGATTCAACGGGAGCCAAAGAATTATCAATTGCAATTTCTTTATCGACTTCAATCAATTTCAGAATTGGAATTTGAGAGGCACTTTAAAAGGTGTTCTGAAAAATTGAATCCCCATAAATGCCCCGAAAATGTATATTATTTTAAAGTAGGCAGGCTTGTTAAGCGAAAGATTCAAGAGTTTAACCCGAACTTTGATAGGCAAGATTTGAACACCGGATTAGTAAACAAAACGTTACTTTCATTTCAAAGCTTTCCTGATGCTGCAAAACCTTTCGGTGTTGCTTTGCAAACATTCAAGGAAGGCGGTGATGATAGACAGGTGGTTGATGGAATGCGGGTAGCTTTTGAAATATTCTTAAAGAAAAAGTTGAAAAACGAAAAGTCTTTAGAGAACCAAAAATCCGAACTGGGAATGCTATTGAAAAGCAAAGGCACCTCACCAGAGATTATGAATATGTTTGATAAATTGATTGTGGGATATACTTCGTATCAGAATGAGTATGTAAAACACAATGATAGCATTAAACGTGATGAAGTTGAACTTCTAATCAATTTAACGTTGACTTTCATTAGTTTCATAGTAAACAAATAAACTCATCATTTTACTATGCTTTCATTGGCACTACCGTAGAAGTTGGACGAATACTTATACTGTTCTCTAACTTCAGATCTTTTAGCGCTTACTGACAGTACAAACATTCAATTAGCTTAAATTACTCACCAAACATTGTGATAAGCTTTTAATATCTCCAAATCAATATCATTTAACAGGTCATTCTTTTTACTGTAGTTATTGGACTTCTTTATTAGGTTCTTTAAAAGAGACTGTATAATCTGTTGTAGTTCCGACAGGTCGTTAAAGTCAAAATCACTTTGAATTGCATGATGGACATATTTACTGCGCATACCATACATCTTCTTTAACAAAGCAATCGTATTCTTTCTTTTATCAGGATCATTTTGAACGAGTTTGGAGCAATACTTACAAACAGTTTCAATGATGGCATCCTTATCGCTTCTTAATAACAAAGCTTCAAGAATCGTAAACATACCAGCAATACGCTGATCATAATTTTGATTGGACAAAGCATCCCCAAGTTGATTTATACCTTGAATAATCAATGTTTGTAATTCAGTTCGCACAAGAGGTAGCGATTCCAAGAAATTATGAAAATCAGACAGTCCAAGGTTTACAAAATCCTTGATTGACTCCTTATCTATTACCACATTAGCTGGGGCACCTGAATGAAATTTAGCCTTTAAGCCATCTTCAATATTATCCGTCTTTAATATGACCTGATAGTCATAATTCGCTCTAACATTAGAATCAATATCAAAAACTAATGGTATAAATGGATTAATCAACGTGGTACTACATATTTTAAAAACATTCAAACATAAAATACATTCTTCTTTTGCTAATTCAATTGCTCGCTCCGATTCCGCAACAACTTTAAATCGAGCAAAAGATTTCGCTTGAAAGTAAGCTTGCATTTGAATATAAGTATCTGTGTCTGCACCAGCACCTTTCGACCATTCTATATATTTATCAAAGTCTTCTTTTAGATAATACGCGAATTCAACCTTTCCGACAGCAATTGCTACTCGGAACTCTAAGTATAAAAGCGAAAAACGGACTTCGTAATTCTTAATCGCCTTATTTATTTTTTCTTCAAGCTGTTCGCCAAAACTGTTAATATCGCTTCCTGATCTTTTTGCACTTGCTAAAATTTCAAATACTTCAAGTTCAACAAATGGATGATTCACGAACTTTTTAATCTCATTGCCTTTGACGAGGACCGATATAAATTGATAAAATTCATAAATGTCAGCATCGATAAAACCTATTGAGTCATTTTCAGTACAAGAAAGATATGAATTTTGGGTACGTTCTATAGCAATAGGAAAAGTATCGCCATTATTCTTTAATTCGTGTAAAACATGAAGAGTTGCATGGTTTTGAGAAGCAGGAAGAACTTTCATTAAATCAAAGAACTCTTTGGCTTTATCGCTTATATGTTTTACTAAAAAACTATTGAGTTTAATTGAGGTCATAATCTATTCTTTGCTCATTCTGATTCACATTCCAACATATTATTTTTTTCATTTTCGTTCTATTCAATGTACATAATCGGGCTAAGATTTTCAATAAAGAAGCGTTCGATTTGAATCTGTTTCTGAGTGTAAAATTAGAATCCATATTTTAAAAGAAGCGCCCCTAACTCAGTTTTACTATAACCTGCTCTTGAGCGTTCCATAGCATGTTGTAACATCCCCGTTGATTGCGACCTTAGTAAGCCGATGTTTACAAGGTTATGAATTATTGTTTTTGATTCACCATCAATATCGAAAGGCAGGAATTTATTATTAGCCTTTTCAATTTCATTCTGGTTTTTTGAATAATTCTCATGCAGAAATACTAAATCTTTTACATAAGTATTTTTGATTATTAAGTTCAATCTGAATATTTTATCTAAATCTATATATTTTAATATAAGAGCGTGGGAAAGCTTACCGGTAATTGCTGCTTTTTCTTGGCTGTCTATGTTGTCAAGGTGAACCAAAACATCCTCCCAAAACTTCTTGTTATCGCCACCAAGTCTTTCAAGGAATTGAATTCTTTCTTTATCCGTTGCCTTCGCTGTTTCAGTAAGGAAAATATACAATTTATCATTAAATCTGTTCTGTTTAATACTAGTTATCTTTTCGTAAATCGATTTGCCAATCGTAGCTACTGGGGTCGCTAACTCAGGCAACTTATTGTCCTGTAAGAAATAATCCATCGCCATAGGAATTAATTCAGTCAAATTGCTATCCATAGTTATTGAATTATTTAAACGGTCGAAGGTTTGCTGTTTTAATCGGATAAGAGTGTTCCTGACAAATTCCTTTAAAGATAGTATAGGCCAATGAAGAAATGTTATCTATAAGGCCACGGGCATTACTAACTTCCAAAGTTATTCTCTCTCCCATAATATCGGAGTTGGTTGAGAAATATTTCTTAAATGACGGCTGCGTTAATACTGCCTTATCCTTCTCTTTCACAACGTGATCGGAGTGTATTGTTATGTGCCGTACCTGTTCACACAACAAATAGACATCACAATAATTCTCTACAATGGCGATAGAGAATAGTTTATCAATAGCCTGTGAATATTTTCGAAGAAATTTTATCCTCTCTCGATTAGTCTTATGTGTGGCAGCAAAGTCTTCAAATGCTGAATTCTTCGAAAATATTATTTCCAAAATTTCTCGTATGACTTGCTTAATGTAGGTTTCGAAATTTTCAACCGACAGTGATAGAGACATCAGATATATCTGAGATTTCAACCGTTCAAGATTTTCCGGTTTACTATATGAAATCTCATACTTAGTAATTACGATACTTCCGGTCTCATCATATATTCCATTACCCATTTCAATTGCATTGTTCAATGTGCTTTGGTTTAGGACTGCAATTTGACCATTCAAGATGGTCTGCCTTTGCAGGAAATAACCCAATGGGCGAAAAAATGGATTTTGATATTCGTTGTCCAATAATGCAGGAATTGTCAACGATGCGAAAGAGATTGATGTGAATTCTTCTTCCATTTTATTTTACCGATTTGATATGAAGATAGTATTTATTTTTTTGTGCAGATCAGATATTGTGAAGGCATTGGGGGACAGCTTCCAATCAGCACATTAGGGCTTTTTTTCAAAAAATTGATAATTTCTCTTTTTGGGGAGTACCAAAAACAAGTAAATCCTATCATCATTGGTTCATCGCGCTATAGTGTAGCTGGCGTGTAGCTCCGGTGTAGCTATAGATGATCTCTCATTGCGCTATAGATGTTTTCTCATGCCGCTATAGATCTTCTCTCATCGTTGTATAGATGGTGTCTCATTGTTCTCTCATCGTAGCCAGATGGTTACCCATTAGAAGGCCTGTTTCTACCATACTTCTCCCATCGGTGGTTCGATAAGGTAGGGTGTTGATGAAGAGTTGCTTCATAAAAAAGCATGCTGATGAAACAAACTCTACGGCTACACGCCTGCTACACCGGAGCTACCCTGCGAACAGATCAAACAGGTACTGTGTTTCGTGCTTGTCAGAGTCCCTGAGGCAGGAGACGTCTGCCGAGAAATGGGCCGAAGACATCTGCCGGGAAGTGTAACAGGCTCTAAAACACGGCTGAAAAATAATTTTAAAATTTTTACTGATTTTTTTTACTCCGCAAGTTGGCTGCGGTGTGGGCCGGTAGTTTTGTGACATCACACTGCAGGTGAAGTACTAAAACAAAATGTTAAACAATTTAAATTTTAAAAATCGTGGGAAAAATTAAAAACAATGTGGTCACTAAGGGATTTAGTGGCAAATTCGGTGAAGACTTACTGTTTCGCCAGTTAGACAATCAAACGCTGTTCGTAAAGCGCACGCTCGTATCGGCCGTGTCTACCGCACGCCAGAAGGAAGTGCGCGGCCGGTTCGCACAGGCTACGCAGTTTGCGGCAGCCGCTATCGAAAACCCGCAGGCCAGCCTGGAGTACAAGCTGATGGCGGAACTGCAGGGATTGAAAAGCGCCTACCTCGCTGCGGTAACCGACTACCTTACCAACCCCGAAATCGGTAGCGTATACACCGATGGTTATAAAGGTGCGGTGGGCGATATCTTCAACATCAAAACCAAGGTGCCGTATAAAATCACCGGCATTCAGGCGAGCATTGTGCTGGCCGATGGTACGGTGCTGGAAGCCGGCCCCGCAGTAGCCAGCGAGCTGAAGTGGCGCTACACCGCCACGGCAGCCAATGCGCAGGTGGCAGGATCAAAGCTGGTGCTGATAGCCCGCGACAGACGCGGAAAGGAAACCACCTTCGAGCAGGTATTGTAACCCCGGCTGAGGATGCTGCCCTGACCAGGCAGAATGAAATGAATGTGAAACAAAAAATTATAACGTATGAGGAAGCGATGAAAGATGTATAAGCTGTAATAGAATAATTATCAAATCATTGAAACAATGAAATAACATGAGTCAGTATGACTTGCGTCAGACTTCTAAATGGGTCTGACGCTTTTTTTATCATAGGGTGCTATGAAAAAAAAATCGTTCGTAAAACTGGCTTCAAAACTGGTCGTTAATTAGGTTATTTTATACCTTTGAATATGCCTCAGGTAACAGAAAAAATCATTAAGCCGGAAAGAGTTGTGCTGAAAGATGGCAGAAAGGGGTATTTTATAAATGTACCCTCCGGTGCTGTTGTGGTGGTGAAGTATCCTGCCGCACCAGTTAAAAAACGGACTGCTGCCAAAATTTTAACTACCAGGAAAGCCAAAGAGGCCCGCGCCACCAGTTCGGTTGTAGCAGCTTTGAAAGAGGTAAAATCCAGAAAATCGAAAGGCAATTATCCTGGCAAGGATTTCGACTCGCTGATGGATGAGCTTTAGCCACTACCCTACTGATGAATTCATCAGGCAAGCTAAAGAAATAAAAAAGGTATATCCTTCCTTTGGTGACGACCTAAAACAAATGAGGAAGGATATTGAAAAGCTTTCTTCTTTCAAAAATCAACCACATATTGATGATCTTGGAAGTGGGCTGTTCAAATATAGATTGGAGATAACGGATAAGCCTACATCAAAATCATATGGAGCAAGAATCATTTTCTTCTTTTTGAGCGAAGACAATGAACTGTGGTACCTAACCTGTTATGACAAATCAGATGCTGCTGATTTAAGCCCTTCCGGGAAAAAAGAAATCAAAAAAATAATAACGGAAATCAGCGCTACATCGCCCAGAGAAAAACGACTGAGTTCTTTTGGCTATCGGAAACTTGCGCCTAAACGTGAACCGGCAGGCAGCAAATCACAAAAAAGAAAGAGATAACTTATCCGTTGAATTCCATCAGTTACATTTATCACCTGTGCGCCAATAGCATTCGTTGCCATGACGCTACTTTCCTGTAGCGTGAAAACCAATACAATAACATCTGCAAACCGGCCACCCCAACTGGGGTTGAATGCAGATCGGATCACTCTATTTCTTATTTGTTCTAAGCAGACGTTATTTAAAATCCGTAATTCTAAATTCCTAAATCCTTCTTCTATTATTTATACAGCTGCAGGCTCTTCTCCAGCATGGCTTTCATCTCATCGCGCAAGCTGGCGGGCTCCAGCACTTTCACTTCGGGGCCGAAGGACAATAAGGTTTGCTTTAACTCGTAGTTGGGAATGAGCTGCAGGGAAATAACGAGGCCATCGGCCGTGTCGCTGATGATCTGCTGTGTGGCGTGCAGGTGCTGTGTTTTAATGTAGTTGCCCTGCGATACGGAGCACCATAGCCGTATTTCGTTTACGGCATCGCTGGTGATGGTAACACCAATGGTGTGATCAAAATATTTTTGTACTTCCGTGCCCTTATACGGTTTGAAGGCGATGCGGATGGGTGCTATGCGCTCCATACGATCCAGCGCCAGTATGAGCTTGCTCTTGCGTGTTTCACTGTACCCCAACAGGTACCAGCGAAACTTGTATTCCTTCAGCAGGTAAGGATGAAAGGTGTGCTCCTTTGCCGTTTCATGATCGAATCGCTTGTAGCGGATGAGCAACGGGCTTTGTTTGAGTATGGCGTGATGCAGCACATCGAAATGTTCGATGCCTTTGTAATACGGGATGCGCTCAAACAACACGGGCGGATACGACAGCTTTGATTTTTTTATTTTGAGCTGCCCTGCCACTTTTCCCAGCTTGTCGAACATACCTTCCACCTGGTTGAGTACCTGCGCTCCTTTAAAGCGCTGAAACGACTCCACGATCATTTCAAACGCTTCGATGTCGTCTTCGCTGAGCGGAAGTTTATCGATGGTGTAACTGGCATCGGTATAATAGTAGCCACGGTTCGTACGGGAATAGGCTATAGGTGCATGGTAAGCCAGCCGCTCGTCATAGCGCATGGCTTGCAGGTCGCTTTCAATGGAGCGCTGGCTCACGCTGATGTCGTTCTTTTCCATGGCCTCCATCAGTTCGGGAATGGTACAATAAGGCGACTGCCTGTTGGCAAGGCACGCATTGATAATCTTGTAGCGCAGGTAGGGGTTCTTTCCGTTGGCCAAACGACAAACTCTTTTATTAAAAATAACAAAAAAATTGTTGTGTAAAATGCGCTGACAAACGTACCAGGCCAATAAAACAACCCTGTCGGTCCCAATAAACCGTGCAAGGCAAAATGGTTTCGGGTGGTACTCTCCTTGTGATTACCTTGCTCCTTATCGAAAAAATCTCCGGCAGCGATGCAACCTCTCCTTGCTTGTTGGCATCTTGCTATTGAAACGGTCTAAATGGGAATACAAATTTACCACGCAGCAGACAACCAACTGATTGAAGGATGCAAAAGGCGGGATCAGCATGCCCAGCGCTTCCTTTACGAACATTTTTCCGGAAAAATGTTCGCGCTCTGCTGCCGGTATATCAAAGACAAAATGGAGGCGGAAGATGTATTGATCACCTCTTTCACCAAAATATTCGACCGGATCAGTCAGTTTAAAAATGAAGGAAGCTTTGAGGGGTGGATCAGGCGCATTGTAGTCAACGAATCGCTCACCTATCTGCGCAAAAACAAAAGCATGTACCTGGAAACAGATATTGAAGCAGCAGACCGTGAGCCCGACTACGAAGCGCTGGAAAGCCAGCTGCAGGCCGAAGATCTTTTGAAACTGATAGCCGAACTGCCGGCCGGCTACCGGATCGTGTTCAACATGTACGCCATTGACGGCTACTCGCATAAAGAGATTGCCGATCAGCTGGGTATTACCGAGAGCACCTCCAAGTCGCAACTGAGCCGGGCACGGGTAGTGCTTCAGAAAGCATTGATGGAATCAGAGATGGATGTAACAACAAAGAGTCATGAACAACAACGTGGACAAGTTATTTAAAGAAAAGCTGGGCGAACATTCACTTCCTCCTTCCGCGCAGGCATGGGAGAAAGTAGAAGCGCACCTCACAAAAAAAAATAAGGGAATCGTATGGTTCCGCGTAGCGGCTATCCTGGCATTGCTTAGCTTGTTCACTTTTGTTTTGCTAAAGAATGGAAGAGAAGAAGGCATAAAGCAAATGGCAACCCAACATCCTGTAAAAGCGGAGAAGGAAAAAACGCCAGCCTCCATTACCAAAGAAGAACCTGCTAAAGAAGAACCTGTGCTTGCGCAGCAGGCAATTAAAAAAGAGGACCACACCGTTGCTGATCAGAAAAAACAACCCATTACCCAACACGAACCGCTTATTGCAAAAACAAATGCAGAGCAACCTGCCGCCCTGCCGGAGGAAAAACAAATGGAAGTGCCGGTGATCGCTACTGAAGCAACAGTGGCTCAGGCAGCACCACAAAAATCCATCAAGCTTACTTTTTCATTGCCTGCGCTGAAAGAAACAGAAAGCCCGCAAGCGATGGTGGCGGCAACAACTGCAGCACCGGAAGAAAAGAAAACCACCCTGCAGAAAGCCGTAGAAAAGGCTAATGAAATCCGCACGGGCGATGTACTTAGAAGCCTGCGCGATGCAAAGAATGACTTGTTCGCATGGGAATTCAAGAAAGACAAACCCAGGAACAACAATGGATCCTACTGATGCACTGCGTCAGTACATTTAATTCTCAACACTTACTTTAATTTTTTACGATCATGAAACGATTGATTACTATATTACTACTTACACTTATCACCTGGAATTATGCGCATAGCCAAAACGCAGATACCGTAGTCATTAACATCGGAGACGCCAGCAAAGCCACGTTTGTAATTAAGGACAGGAAGGACCTGGAGACATTGAAGAAATACGATTTCCAGGCGGTGGTGAACGATCTTATTTCGAAGCTGGAGCAGCGCGACAGTACCGCCCTGAAGAAGCCCGCAGACGATTATTTAAAACCCGTTACCACAGAACCGGAAGTGGCAACCACCACACAGCCTGCGGAAGAAAACTGGGACAATGATAACGATAGTCATCGCAAGCGCGACAGAAACGAATACCGTTTCAGAAAACGTACTTATCACTCCATCAATTTCGATCTGGGCACGAACAACTATCTCTCCGATGGGAAGTTTCCCGATGAAGATAATAATCTCTACTCCGTGAAGCCCTGGGGATCGTGGTACGTGGGGATCAACTCCATCCAACGCACCCGTATTGCCCGCACGTTCTTTGTAGAATGGGGAGGTGGCGTAAGCTGGTACAATTTCAAGTTTCAAAACACCAGTGCACTGATGACGAAGGATAATACTTCTGTCCTCTTCTCCGAAGACCAGCGTGATGTTGATTTTAAGAAAAGCAAACTCACGGCCTGCTATCTCAACCTGTCGTTAGTACCTGTAATCGACTTTGGCGGCAATCGCAGGAAGTCCATGATCTTTGATAATGACCATTCGGAATCGGTACGCTTTGGCGTAGGGCCTTATGTCGGCTATCGCATCGATAGTTATACCAAGCAGGTATATAAAGAAAATGGCGACAAGCAGAAAGACCGTAACCACGATAGTTTCTATCTGGATAACATTCGCTACGGAGTCCGCTTTCAGTTTGGGTTCAGCGATATGGATCTGTTTTTCAACTACGACCTCAACGAATTGTTCGTTGCTGACAAAGGGCCTAAGCTGAATGCATTCAGTTTCGGAATTACTTTATAAATGATCAGCAGGTTAAGTGTATAAGCACATTGAATTGCTTGTACACTTATACCTGCATCAGACCAGTTCCCCTTTCAAAATCAATTCCTTCTCATCTCCCCTTAGCTGAAGCTGCCTGCTCAGCCGTGCCGGTGTGGGGCGTTGAAATAAAATGAAGATCAGGCACAGCATAAAAAATCCAATGAAGAGTTCTTCTTCCGTAAGGATCAGACCTGCCAGCATCATGACGGAGGCAACATCACCGGCAATCATTTTCATCGTTACCAGTATTGCATACGCGTCAAGTCGTTCGCCCATTCCCCTTAGCTTTCTTATCTTTTTTAATTTCAAGAATGCTACCAAGTGAACACTTGTTAGTTCAAGCAATGCCATTGCAGGCAGCACTATTTTTAATACAAACACAAGTTCCGTATCTTCTGTTGTAAAGCTCAAACTAGTAAATCGTTGCATTGCGTAAATGGCAATCAGCAGCAGCACAGGCAGCAGTAGTAATGCATAGCACCTGCTCTGCAATCTGTAGAAGTATTCTTTGATGGAAGAGAAATTCATAGGGTCAATCCGATTATCAAAATTAATTATTTAACTTCGGGATTAATTGATCGGAAAAGATGGGCACGCTGGAAACTTTAAATTCACTATCACGCAAAGAACAAGTTATTCGTAAAGCAGCAGAGCTATTTCGCATAAAGGGCTATGCGGCTTCATCGATGCGCGACCTCGCTCAGATGCTGGGCATTGAGGCCGCCAGTCTTTATTCACACATCCGCTCGAAAGAAGAAATCCTTCAAAGCCTTTGCTTCGACATGGCAACCGAATTTCGCAAGTCGCTGGAAGAAGTGGAAAAACAGCATGTACCGGCAAGTGAAAAACTTAAAAACGGAATTATCGGTCACATCCAGGTGATGGCAAAAGATCTTACCGCCTCTGCCGTTTTTATGAATGAGCACCGGCACCTGAGCGCACCTTTTCTCCGCGATTTTCTTCTTTTGCGTATCAACTACATCAACCGCTTCAAAAGTATTATTGAAGAGGGAATGAAAACCGGGGAGTTCAAAGAGAACATCGATAAAAAGCTGGCCGTAATGACCCTTTTCTCCTCCCTGAACTGGATGCCACAATGGTACGATCCGTATAGCCACATCGTACCTGCCGACCTCGGCAAGCAATTGGCAGACATGCTGGTGAACGGGCTGAAGAAAGAAGGGAATTAAAGATCTCACCCACACGCTCACAATAATTACCCATTTGGTTTTCTATCATCAACGTCCTTGATCGGTAGCGTTTATGCTTATCTGCCGTAAATTGCTCCTGATACTTTCGGATCAATTTTAACAAAGAAGGAAACAATCCTTTAATACTTAAAACCCAGCGGTTAATTCCAGTGAAAATAGGGGCCGGCCAAAAGCTCGATCTCCCGGATCACTGCTTTGAAAGCCTCGTAAGGAGAATCGAAACACGATTGAAGATAGACCAGCGTACTGCTGTCTTCCGGCAGCTCATTATTTACCCACTTCCAGATATCATCCGCCAGAATCAACAACTCGTTGGAATGAAATTTAGGATAGTATTTATAAAGAAGATCAAGAGCAAGCAGGAAATGAAGGTATCTCATACAATGGCTCAAGTTGCGCGGAATATCGAAGATAGGGAAGGGTTCAGCGTTAATTGGGTAAAAAAAATTTTTGAACGGTAAGATAAAGACTACATTAGCAACCGGTAGTGCTTGCATGATACTGGCAGATAAAAGACTACCACTGGCAGGGTGAGTACATTTTAAATGAGACACCAGCCACTTTTATAAGTTAAAGACGGTTTTAAACATCAGACAATACAAGAGAATGATCTTCGTTTAAATAACGATCTTTCGTTTATAAATAGGGTCTGAAAAAGCGTAAGGATGTGAGGGAGAAAATAATGTTAGAGCCTAAATCTTAAAATATGAAACCACAAGTGAAATTAGCCGATCTGTTAATGGTCGTTGCGGGTCTGATTGGTGCCGTGTTGGTCTGGCTACATATCGATTCGAGAGGAATGGTACTTTATTTCAGTTTTCTTTCTTTTGGGTCGAGCCGGGTAATCGAGTTCTTTAGCTACAACCACTTTGAGCGAAATAATTTAAAAGCAACCTTAAAGCTGATTACCTCCCTCCTGATTACCATTATTTCCGGTTCGCACCTGATTGCTGGTGGCAAGCCTATGTTTGGGGTGCTTTCCCTTATCATACTCCTGCTTGCCTTCTCTGCGCTTGAACCTCAAAATGATACTTCCGAATCGGAGACCTTGTAAGTCTGTTTCATTCCCAGCATGCACATCATGCAAGACGCCATTCATGAACTCCGCCAGATTACAGCTGATTTCAGTGCGTTGCTAAAAGGGATTGCGGAAAGCGATTTTTCCAACAAGCCGCTCCCCGATAAATGGAGTAAAAAGGAAATCATCGGGCACCTGATCGATTCTGCTCAAAACAACCTGAGAAGGTTCATCTGTGCTCAGTATGAAAGCACACCGCCAAAAATTGTCTATCAGCAAAACTTTTGGGTAAGTGCCAGCCAATATCAATGCATGCCATCCCAAAATGTGATTGAACTGTGGGTGCTGATCAATCAACAAATTATTTCCGTACTCCTCTCAATGCCTTCCGAAAAGTATTCCGCTCAATGCGAGACCAGTGAATTGCGAACCTTAGAATGGCTGGCAGTGGATTATATCCGACACATGAAACACCATCTTAACCAGGTTATTCCCGAAAGTCTTGAGATCAGAAACACTTAATCCTGGTTGCCTCAAAGCAGATCCATCTCTTCTGACGGAACAGGTGTTGACTTGATTATTCTTAATCCGCTGGATCACAAACAGTTGTTCGTCAATTATATTTTCAATTAGTTGACTTAAATGTTTGATTCGTAAAAAAGAACCTGATACATTTGAAACAGTCTATTAAACAGATAGAATATATGTATTACTATTCACCTGCATCGAACACATACCCTACAGCGTCATGTTGGCATTGTATGCAGAACGCTATTAACAAAGCAGGAAAGCTTTAACTCATAAGTGATTTTATAAATCAAACCCTACGAGCCTTTCCTGTAAAACGGAAAGGTTTTTTTTTGACCCATAATAAAAAAATAAGAGCAATGGAAAGTTTCAGAACAGAATTGGAAGACCTGAACAACCCGGTGGTGGCGCGCGATATTATTGATCTGGAAAAAAAGATCCGGTTATTCCGCGAAGGGAAAATAGATACGGATAAATTCCGCAGCCTTCGTCTGGCACGAGGTATTTACGGGCAACGGCAGCCAGGAGTACAGATGATCCGTATCAAGCTTCCGCTGGGCAGGATCACCACCAAACAGCTGCGCAGGATTGCAGACATCTCTGATGAATATGCGAGCAGCAATTTACACGCCACCACACGCCAGGATATTCAAATCCATTTTGTAAGCCTGGACAAAACCCCGGAGCTATGGGCAAAGCTGGAGAAAGATGAGATCACCTTACGTGAAGCATGCGGTAATACCGTTCGAAACATTACAGCTTCTCCGTTAGCAGGCATCGATCCGAAGGAGCCTTTCGATGTGACCCCTTATGCGCACGAGATGTTCCAGTACTTTCTGCGTAATCCCATCAGCCAGGAGATGGGCCGGAAATTCAAGATTGCATTTTCTTCGAGCGATGACGACACCGCTTATACCTTTATACACGACCTGGGTTTTATACCAAAAATAATAGAAGGCAAACGCGGCTTTAAAGTAGTGATTGGCGGTGGGCTTGGCGCGAATCCGTATCTCGCCCAGACTGCATTTGAGTTTCTGGAAGAAGACCAGATCATGCCCTTCACGGAAAGCATCATTCGCGTGTTCGATCGTTTTGGTGAACGTAACCGGAGAATGAAAGCCCGCCTGAAATTTTTAGTAGACGAAATCGGGCTGCCGGAAGTCATGCGCCTCGCGGAAGAGGAACGCCTCGCGCTAAAGCACCAGGTGTATAAAGTGAATGAAGACAGCCTGCCTGATCCGGAACTGTCGGAATGGATTCCCGAAGAGGAACCGGAATTCATCGATCAGCAAAAATATGAACGCTGGCATGCCACGAACATCGTTACACAAAAGCAGGAAGATCTCTTCGGTGTGTATGTAAAATTGCCGTTGGGAAATCTGCCTTCCGACAAGGCACGAAAGCTTGCCGATGTGGTCGATCAGTATGCTTCCAACGAAATGCGTGTCACCGTTAATCAGGGTTACCTGATCCGCCATGTGCGCCCTCAGGCACTGAAGCATTTATTCGTAGCCTTAGATGCATTGGGGCTGGCAGAGCCCGGTTTTGATAGTGTGGGTGATATTACTGCCTGCCCTGGAACGGATTCGTGTAACCTCGCCATCTCTGACAGCACTAACATCTCGCTGGAATTTGAACGTGTGATTCGCGAAGAGTTTCCTGACCTGATCTACAACAATGACATCAAAATAAAAATCAGCGGCTGCCCCAACTCCTGCGGCCAGCATGGATTGGCAGGAATCGGTTTTCACGGAAGTACCATTAAAGACAAGCAGGGAAAAGTGTTACCTGCACTGGTCGTGCTGCTGGGAGGTGGAAAACTCCAGAATGGTGAAGGTATTATTTCCGACAAGCTCATTAAACTCCCCAGCAGACGCGGCCCTGACGCATTGCGTATTCTGCTGAAGGATTATGAAACCAACAGCCATGAAGGCGAATATTACCACAGTTACTTTCAGCGCCAGGGAAGAAATCATTTCTACGCATTGCTGAAACCGCTGGGAGACATAACCACCACCTTCACTACCGAATACATTGACTGGGGGCAGGATGAAAACTTTATTCTGCATACCGCTGTGGGAGAATGTGCCGGGGTAATGATTGACCTGGTTTCTACCTTGTTTTTTGAATCGGAAGAAAAACTTCATCTGGCCAAGGAAAACTTCGATCATCACCACTATGCCGATTCCATCTATCATAGCTACAGTGCCTTCATCAATACCGCCAAGGCATTGCTGCTGACTAAAGACGTGAAGCCCAGCACACAAATACAGGTGCTGAATGATTTCCAGCAACACTTTATCGCGCCAGGTCTGTTTGCTTTTGAAGGCGATTTCAAGGAACACGTGCTGCAGATAAACAAGAATGCGCCCACCGTGGAATTTGCCGGTCAATACCGCAATGATTCACTGCAATTTCTCAGTGATGTAGAGGTTTTTCGCAGTAAAGAAAATGAAACCGTTGTAAAATGATAGCCTGCGCTCTAACCCCTAATTCCAATCCAAGGCTTACACTGGTGGGTGCCGGCCCCGGTGATCCCGAACTGATCACGTTAAAAGCAATCCATGCACTTCGTTCGGCCAACATTGTGCTGTACGATGCATTGGTTGCTCCGGAAATTTTAAAATTCATACCCGAAGGTACTCCGTCACAGTCGGTGGGTAAACGTTCCGGTGAGCATTCTTATACCCAGCAGGAGATCAATGAGCTGATCATTGAAAGCGCTTACCTGCACGGCCATGTAGTGCGGTTAAAAGGAGGAGATCCTTTTGTTTTTGGAAGAGCTACGGAAGAAATGGAAGCTGCCCGGCAAAACGGAATACCAGTTGAGATCATTCCCGGGATCAGCAGCTCGATAGCAGTGCCGGCAAGTATCGGTATACCGGTGACTGCACGGGGCATAAGCGAAAGTTTTTGGGTAGTAACGGGAACCACTCGTGAAGGAATTATTTCTGCTGATATCGCGCTGGCAGCGAAATCTACAGCTACTGTGGTCATTCTGATGGGGCTTCGCAAGATAGAAGAGATTATGGCCCTCTTTGCCGCAGAAGGAAAAGGAGAAACTCCGGTGGCGGTGATTCAGAATGGAACGCTGCCCAATCAAAAATCCATTGTAGGTACCGTGGAAACAATCACCGGACTGATGGAAAAAGAAACAATTGGTTCGCCTGCGGTAATTGTTATTGGCGAAGTGGTACGCTATGCCGGGCAATTGAAACTGGCGGAGCTTTGTGCCGATTCAGTGTCTTCTTAAAAAAATTTAGTCCTCCTGCCTGACCTGTTGTGTTTTCTGTGGTTATCACCAGTTAAGTGAAAACCACCTGAAATTATTACATCCCTCCGCAAAGGAAGTTTAAACATTTTACTTTTGCGCCTCGTATACGGTGCTCACAGCTTAAACTTTATCAGGTGAAATTCGGGGGAATCTTTTTTTTAGGAATGCTGGGTATCCTGTCCGCCTCGTGCGTGAAGCAGCAGGACAATACCTCCGGTGCCAGCTTCACCCGTGTCGATTCACTTACGGAGGCCTATCTTATGCTACAGGATACCATGCTGCTCACCTGGAATGTGATGGTGAAGGATGAGAATGAAAAACTTGAGAATATGGATCACCTGCTGGACCAGTTGCTCGCCTCTGCTGTCTACGATAAGGAACAGGTGCTCTCCCTGCAGCAACGGTTAGACCAGCTTGAACGCATTCGTTTCAGCCAGAAATCAATGATCAACCCGCACGTAGTGGAAGAATATGATTTTGCCTCCAATTCATTAGTCACTGAAATCATTTCACTTGTTGAATCAGATCCCGGCTTTGTTCAGGACCAGAAATTGCAACAGCTAACCGACCTGATCAAACTGGCCGACCAACGGGTTTCCAACTACAGGGAAGAATACGATAAGGTAGTTACTCTCTTTAACGAGTTTGTTGAGAAAAACAACTCCGATTTAAAAGCGATTGATAAAAACTGGGAAAGTGAACCGAAACCTACCTTTTCCGACCAGGAAGAAAAATAGTCTATCCTTTCTGTCATGACAGAAATCCAATCTGTTTTTATTTTCTTTACTTCTTGAGCAAGCCCTTTCAATTCAGGCAATTCAGCTTACGTGATGATCGGTGCGCGATGAAGACAGGCACGGATGGTGTACTGCTGGGGGCCTGGGTAAATGTACCTACTGCAAAAGCCATTCTGGATATTGGTACAGGTTCCGGGCTGATCGCCCTGATGCTTGCACAACGGAGTCATCCCTCCACCCACATCGAAGCCGTTGAAATCGGAACCGATGACGCTCAGCAGGCAAAAGAAAACATAGCTGCTTCTCCGTGGCCTGATAAAATCAGAATTCATCAGTCACGGATTCAGGATTTTTATGGCAATCAGTTATTTGATCTTATTGTCAGCAACCCTCCGTTTTTTAATAATAGCCTTCCCCCTCCTTCCGGCAAACGAAAAGCAGCGCGGCACACGAAATCATTGTCTTATGCAGAGCTTTTAGATGCGGCTGCACGGCTCATTGCAAATGGCGGCATTTTTGCTTTGATCCTTCCTGTAAAAGAAGGACTGTCTTTTATCAGTATCGCTCAGTTTCGAGGATTTTACCTTCAACGACAATGTGCTGTCTACACAAGAGAAGGAAAACCACAGGAACGATGGTTATTGGAATTTTCAAGAATACCGGGTCAGGTCATCATGGAAAGACTGTTTCTCTTCAGCGATGCAAAGGAAAGGTCCGAAGAGTATAAAAAATTGATTAAAGAGTTCTATCTTTAAGTCTATAGAGAATCAGGCCTATTTCAGGCTAACTTTTTCCACCTGTAAATCAGCTACTTACAAATTAAGTATTATATGTTTAAACATATAATTGCATTTCTTCGTTACTTCGCTAATCAATTAAAAAACTATGAAAAAACTTAATTTCCTACTTGCAGCTTTGTTATTAACCGGAGCTGCTTACGCACAATCAACCTGGACAGTGGATAAAGCCCACTCTAAATTAGGATTTACCGTTACTCACTTGCTGGTATCAGAAGTAGACGGTTCATTCAATGCTTTCGATTCCAAAATCACTACTTCAAAAGACGATTTCTCTGATGCCGTTATCGAATTGACTGCAGAAGTAGCAAGCGTGAACACAGCTAACGAAGGTCGCGACAAGCACTTGAAAAGCGCTGACTTCTTCGATGCTGAAAAATTCACCACACTTACTTTCAAAAGCACTTCCGTGAAAAAAGTAGATGCTAAGAACTACAAAGTAACTGGCGACCTTACTCTTCATGGAGTAACTAAACCAGTAACATTAGATGCTACTTTTAACGGTACTGCTGTTCACCCTTACAACAAGAAGACCATCGCTGGTTTCCGTGTTGGTGGCGTGATCAAACGTTCTGACTTCACTGTTGGAGCAGCTACCCCTGCAGCGGTTGTGGGTGATGAAGTAACTTTGCTGGCTAAGGCTGAATTCATTAAGAACTAATTCAGATAAAAAGCAACAGACAGATCAATTACTGTCTGTTGCTTTTTTAATTTATGAAAATAGAAGAAGAAATAAAGCAACCCAGATTCAGGAGTGAGTTTCAAAAAGTCGCTATCAACCTGATCTTTACTGCGAACTGGATTATCAGCAAGCAGCAGGACTTCTTCAAACCTTACGGGATCACTGCATCTCAGTTTAATATACTTCGCATATTGCGCGGACAGCATCCCAACAAAATTTCAGGGGTGGAGATAAAATCCAGAATGCTGGATAAGAATTCAGACATACCACGATTACTGGATCGGCTGGTAAAAAAGAACCTGATCTTAAAAACCGTTTGCCCCAGCGACAAACGTGCTGCCGATGTAATCATCACCGATACCGGTCTTGCTATATTATACCAGATCGATGATCAGATTGACCAGATCGAAAAAGAACAGCTTCACCTGACCAAAGAAGAAGCTGCTCAATTAAGTGACTTACTTGACAAGAGCAGAGGCTAAATTCCAGCCAGCTCTTCCCTTACAAAATCCATCAGCTCTTTAATGTAGGCCTTGCTGAAATCAAATTTGATTCCTGCTGCCTTATAGGTTTCCGGAATGGTGCGTGTATGGCCCAGCTTCAATGCATTCATGTATCCTTCCAAACCCTTGCGGTTGTCTTTCTTGAAATTTCTCCATACTGCAACAGCACCTAATTGCGCCATTCCATACTCAATGTAATAGAAAGGCACTTCGTACAAATGCAATTGTTTTTGCCACAGGTAACTCTTTCCTTCTTCCAGGCCAGACCAATCAGTGGCCGTATCCGCAAAACGATCAACGATTTTTATCCAGTTGGTTTTGCGATCGTCCGGTGTATGGGCAGGGTTTTCATAGATCCAGTGCTGGAACTTATCAATTGTGGCAACCCAGGGCAACGTCTCGATCAGGTCTTCAAGATGTTCACGCTTCGCTCGCTTCAATTCACCTGGATCAGGAAAGAAAATATCCCAGTGATCCATGGAAATTAATTCCATCGACATCGAAGCCAGCTCCGCTACCTCCATGGGAGGCGATTTAAAATCGTTCAGTTCAAGATCCTTGGTAAGAAAATTATGCACTGCATGCCCGCCTTCATGCATAATGGTGGTCATGTCGCGTAAAGTGGAAGTAGCATTCATAAAAATAAACGGCACTCCTATTTCTGCCAGCGGATAGTTGTAGCCACCGGGAGCTTTGCCAATTCTCGATTCCAGATCGAGGTGCCCCATCTCTTTCATGATGGACAGGCATTGACCAAGAAACGGATCGAGCCTGCGAAAGCATTCAATGGATTTTTCTGTCAGATCTTTTCCTCCTGCAAAAGCCTTCAATGCTTCCCTGCCTTCTGCATCTACCGCCTTATCCCATGGGCGCAAGTCACTTACTTTTAATTGTGCCTTACGTTCTTTGGCAAGATCATTCAATATGGGTACCACTTCGGATTGTATGGCATCATGAAAATTAAAACAATCCTGGGGGGTGTAATCAAAACGACCGTATGATTTGAACATATAGTCACGAAAGTTTTTAAAGTCAGCGTTCACTGCTACCTGGTGACGCAGGGTAATTAGTCCGGAGAAAAGCTGATCCAGTTGTTCTTTATCTTTCAGTCTTCGCGTGGTGATCTTACGATACACTTCTTCCCGTTTTGCACGATCAGTAGACATAAGCAGAACACCCGCCTGCTGAAGTGTTAGTTCCTGTCCTTCTATCTCCACCGTCATGGCACCGGAAAGCTGCGCGTACTTTTGTGTTTCCGTATTGATCTCGGTATAGAGCGGCACATTGGCATCGCGGAAAATATCGGTTTCCTTTTTCAGGTTACGGATCATCATGTCATAACCTTCCAGTGTCTCCAGCTCTTTCAGATAAGGTGACGACAATGCTTTCTTATTCAGCTCATCAGAAATCGGTGCGATGTGAGGTTGTATGTTCTGAACAAAATCCATGTATGCTTCACTGTACTCCTTGTTTTCAGTAAAGCACGTCATGCGGATATAGCGCCATCCCATATCTTCCGATATAATCGACTCCAGCTCGCTGCGATGATGCAGCCAGGTCTTGAGATCAGAAAGCGAAGAAAGAGAACGGCCAAGAAGATCATCAAAATAGGGCTTTAAGGTTTCCCAGGAAGTGATCTTAAAATTTTCGGGTAAAAACTGGCGCACCGGGCGCTGGGGTATAGCTACTGCTTCACTCATCACGTTATTCGTTTTTAGAACTCCGAAATTAGTTAAAAAAATGGGTTCCCCTGATGCATCTTTAATTTTCACCACCATCCGCTGAATGGGATTAAAGCTCATTTTATTATAACTAATTATTAAGTTTTTGTCCAAATATTAAAAATTGGAGTGCACCGCTTATTTTGCCATTTCACATAAGATACCAAGACCTTTGGAAATTATCTTTTAAGTCAATATTCATGCTGATGAACTCATATAATGCCATCCGAATAAGTCTGCTTTGAAGAACAGGCAGTTTATCTTAATTTAAAGTCATTCAAATCCAAGATACTATGCCAGCACGCTACGCATCACGCAGAAATTTTCTTAAGAAAGCATTGGGCACCGCTATCATTACGGGTACGGCTCCGGCACTATTTGCCAATACCGAAATGTTAATTCCGCCTTCGCGGGACAAAAAGACCTATGCACCGAATGACAAGGTGAACATAGCCGTGATTGGTATGGGCATCATGGGTTTCAGCAATGCAGCCACTTCAGTACAGATACCCGGTGTAAAACTGGTTGGTGTTTGTGATCTGTACAGCGGAAGATTAGACCGCGCCAAAGAAGTGTATGGCAAAGAACTATTCACCACAAAAAATTACCAGGAAGTATTGGATCGTAAAGACATTGATGCGGTGATCATCGCCACTTCCGATCACTGGCACGATCGCATTTCCATTGAAGCGATGAATAAAGGTAAGCATGTGTATTGCGAAAAGCCGATGGTACACAAGCTGGAAGAAGGCGCTGAAGTGATTGCTACGCAAAAGAAGACAGGTAAAGTGTTCCAGGTGGGAAGCCAGCGTGCCAGCTCGATTGTAACCGAGAAAGCAAAACAACTTTTTGAGTCAGGAATAATAGGCGACCTCGTGATGGTGGAAACCAACATGGACCGACATAGTGCTAATGGTGCATGGCAATACTCTATTCCTACCGATGCCAACGGCAATACCGTTGACTGGGATAAGTTTATTGGCGATGCACCCAAAGTAGCTTACGACCCGGTGCGCTTTTTCCGCTGGAGAAATTACCAGGACTATGGAACCGGCATAGCCGGAGATTTATTTGTGCATCTGTTCACTGGCCTCCATACTGTTACCAGTTCCACAGGACCTAACCGGATCTATGCTACCGGTGGCCTTCGCTACTGGAAAGACGGAAGAGATGTACCGGATGTGATCACTGGTTTGTACGATTATCCTGCTACATCAAAACATACTGCCTTTACGTTGCAGATGCGTGTGAATTTTGTAGACGGAAGTGAATCACAACAGTCGCTGCGTCTTGTTGGCACTAACGGTGTAATTGACATGGGCTGGAATGGCGTAAAAGTAACACAGCATAAAATCAGCAATGTACCCGGCTATGGAGGATGGGATTCGTTCAACACGTTTACCGAAGCGCAACAAAAAGAATACGAACAGTGGTACAAAGCACACTATCCGCCCAGCAAACCTGAAATGACAGAGTCAGATATGGAATACAAAGCACCTGACAATTATGATGCGGACTTTGATCATCATATGAACTTCTATAAAGGCATACGGGAGAAAGCACTTATCCGTGAAGATGCTTTGTTCGGTATGCGGGCTGCAGGACCAGCACTGGCAAGTAACAAAAGCTACTTCGAAAAAAAGATCATTAACTGGGATCCTGAAAATGCCCGGCTGATCGGATAATAAGTCAGTCAATTCCTGATTAGAATTTTATTAATTGAGCCCAATCCGTTTTCCGGAAAGTCTTATTCTGCTCCGGTTTGGCTATTTTTGATGTTCACCTGTTTTATAAAACTTCGTGAAGGCTGAATCGTTAACAGTCTGTTCTGAATTATCCATCGCACATGCATATCACCTTCTCTATTGAAAATATTTTACTGATTGGTTCTTTGCTGCTCTTCATCAGCATCATAGCAAGTAAAACTTCTTTCAAGTTTGGGATACCTGCGCTGATCCTCTTTTTAATTGTAGGTATGCTGGCAGGATCTGATGGTCCGGGTAAAATTTATTTCAATGATCCGCAGACCGCACAATTCCTGGGTGTCGTTGCCCTAACCTTTATTTTGTTCTCTGGTGGACTGGAGACCAAGTGGGAAAGTATACGGCCTATCCTGAAAGACGGCTTGTCGTTATCCACTATCGGAGTCGTGATTACTGCGGTTTCGGTCGGATTGTTCTCGCAATATCTTTTGGGATTTAGTATGAGAGAAAGCCTGTTGCTGGGTGCGATTGTTTCATCTACCGATGCCGCAGCTGTGTTTTCCATATTACGCTCGCGAAGTGTCGGTCTGAAAGGAAATGTACGCCCCCTGCTGGAATTTGAAAGCGGCAGCAATGACCCAATGGCCTATTTTCTTACGCTTAGCTTTATCTATCTCGTGCAGCATCCGGATGCTACCTTACTCTCTCTTATTCCAAAATTTCTTAAGGCCATGCTGATCGGAGCAATAGCCGGTTACGTCTTTGGCAAGCTGATGATCTGGACTGTAAACAAGATCAAGCTCGATGCAGAAGGGTTGTACCCGGTACTGATTCTCTCCCTGGTATTCTTTACGTTTTCATTTACCGATACCATTGGCGGTAATGGATTTCTTGCCATTTACATTGCCGCTATTTTATTAGGCAACAGTAATTTCATCCACAAGAAAAGTCTCATCAAGTTTTATGACGGGCAGGCATGGCTATTGCAGATTGTGATGTTCCTTGCCCTGGGATTATTAGTTTATCCCAGCCATATTGTTCCCATTATCGGTGAAGGAGTCTTGATTTCATTGTTTCTTATTTTTATTGCACGGCCGCTGGCAGTATTTATATCCATGTCGTTTGCCAAAGACATGAACTTTCGTAAAAAGCTATTCATTTCCTGGGTAGGGCTGCGAGGCGCAGTGCCGATTATCTTCGCTACTTATCCGCTCATCGCAGGGGTACCTTATTCCGACACCATCTTTAACCTTGTTTTCTTCATTTCCGTTTCATCGGTATTGATACAAGGAACTACTCTTCCCATTGTAGCCAGGTGGTTGCACGTAAGTGTTCCCGAAAAACTAAAAAGAAAATTCCCGCTCGACATTGAGCTGAAAGAAGGACAAAAATCGGAACTCATTGAACTGGATATTAATAGTAACTCTCCTTCGGTAGGTAAAGCAGTAGTGCAGCTCAAACTTCCTTCCACTGCATTGATCGTACTGATCCACCGGGAGGACAAGTACATGAACGCATCCGGTGATACGGTGATTGAAGCCGGTGATCACTTGCTGGTACTGGCCGATAACAAAACAACTGTAGAGAAAGTGTACGAAAGTTTTGGTGTATTGCGCGCAGGGCATTAACAGACATCGCATTAACAGAAAGTCTTCATTCTGCATTAATTAACAGCAAATTCAAATCTGGTGGTTGCGAGGCTAAAAATTCATTAGTAATAGGGTAACCTTCTTTCTATCTTGAAGTAACCCTCTGAATGAAACTTTATTGTTTGTTCCTACATCTATCCATTAGCTTAAAAATATATGATCCGAAATTACATCATTACCGCCTTTCGTAATCTGTACAAAAACAAAGGATTTTCTACGATCAATATCCTGGGGCTCTCTGTCGGGCTTGCCTCTTTCCTGCTCATCTCCCTTTATGTTTATCATGAGCTGAGCTTTGATCAGTTCCATGATAAAAAAGACCGTATCTACCGGATCGTGGAAAACCTGCGTACCGAAAATGAATTATTGTTCCAGTCCGTAAGTTCCCCTCCTATGGGGCCTGCGCTGGCCAATGAGTTTCCTGAAATAGAAAATTATGTGCGCTTCACCAATGAATCGGTACTGGTGCGCAAAGGCGACAAAACGTTTTATGAAGAGGATTGCCTGCTGGCCGATTCTACGGTCTTTGATGTTTTTAGTTTTAAACTATTAAAAGGGGATAAACGCACTGCGTTAACTCAGCCAAAGACCACTGTCTTGTCTGTCTCCACCGCAAAAAAATATTTTGGTGATGAAGACCCGATAGGCCAGTCATTGAATATGAGTGGTGATGAGTTCAAGGTAACAGGCATCGTGGAAGATGTGCCGGAAAATTCTCATTTCCGCTTCGATATCCTGCTCTCCTTCAGCACCTGGAGCTCCGGTAATAAGGAAGCAGAAACGAAAGCCTGGTTCTGGAATGGGTTTCACACTTATCTTCTGTTAAAAGAAGGAACAGACATCGAAGCGTTTCGAAAAAAAATACCCAGTTTTATTGATCGAAAAGTAGAAAAGGGAGATATGTATTATGAAGACCTTCCGCTTCAGTCGTTGGGCAGCATTTACCTGGAGACTCCGAGAAGCTGGGAAAACGGAAAAAGAGGAAGCCTGAATAATCTTTACATTCTTTCAGCAATCGCTCTGTTTACCTTACTCATCGCCTGCTTTAATTATATCAATCTCGCCACAGCACGTGCCTCACGCAGGCTTAAAGAAGTGGGGCTGAGAAAAGTATTGGGTGCACAGCGAAGAATGCTCATCGCACAGTTTCTCAGCGAATCATTGATCATCAGCACGCTTGCCACGCTGCTCGGATTGGGAATGGCGTGGCTTGCATTTCCGGCATTCAATACACTGGCCACTACTCATCTTCATTTCGGTATTCTTCCTTCTCCTGTTTATCTCTGGGGAATACTTGCCTCCATTGCCCTTGTGCTGGGATTATTATCAGGAGCTTATCCTGCCTTTATGATTTCCGGCTTCGAGCCGCTGCAAATATTCCGGCCTTCGTTCAAAAGCATCTTTGGCCATAACTTTTTAAGGCAAGTACTGGTGTCGATCCAGTTTGTCATCTCCATCTGCCTGCTGGCCGGTACGCTGCTCGTGTTTAACCAACTGGAGCTGATGCGTGATGCTGATCTTGGCTTTAAAAAGGAAGCGACTTTAGTCCTTCATTACAATGGCCAGAACGTTGTGAGAGATCATCTTGAATCCATTCGCGAGGAAATGAAAACGATAGCTGGGATCAGCACCGTCACCGCCTCCCATTCCGTTCCAGGTCAATCAACTACCAATCTGTTTTCCTCTATAGAAATGAAGAATGGTAAGATGTCTCCTACCAATATCAACACCAATTTTGTTGATCACGATTTCCTCTCCGCTTATGCCATTCCGCTGGTGGCGGGAAGAAATTTCTCAAGGGAATTTCCCGCTGATGATACTACCGCATTTATTGTTAATGAAACTGCGGTAAAAGATTTCGGACTGACCGCCAGTGAGGCCATTGGAAAAAAAATAGATCAGAATGGAAAGAAAGGTACCATCATTGGAGTAGTCAAAGACTTTCACTACCGGTCACTGCATCACCCGGTTGAACCATTAATGTTAACGATCAATAAGTGGGCATATAGCAATATATCCATCCGCATAGAGACAAAAGATGTTCATTCCACGGTGAATGCGATGGAAACCAAATGGAAGTCACTTACCTCCGACCTGCCTTTCCGTTATTCCTTTCTGGATCAGGATTATAATGAGCTTTACCAGGCAGATGTGCAACTTGGAAAGATTGCAGGGTTGTTTGGTGCGCTGGCGATTTTTGTAGGTTGCCTTGGATTACTGGGATTGACCTCTTTCTCGGTCGACCGGAGGGTAAAAGAAATTGGTATACGAAAAGCACTGGGTGCAACTGCCGGCAATGTCATTTTTATGATCTCCAAAGAATTTGTAAGACTGATTATCATCTCCTTTATTGTTGCCATACCGGTCACCTATTATATGATCAGCAAATGGCTTGATCATTTTACCAACCGTATTGTGGTAGGGCCGTTCAGTTTTATTGTCGCTGGCCTGGCAGTACTGACCATTGCATGGCTGACGGTTAGCTTTCTGTCCTTCAAGGCAGCGGCTACCAACCCGGGTGTTGCATTGAGGAATGAATAAATTCCGGAAGATTTGAAATAGCAAGAATAAAAAATAGCCGGCCTAGATACTGGCCGGCTATTTCAAAAAATCCTCATCAAATTTTATCCGTAAACTAAAATCTCACGAGGTAAACCAAACCCCTCAAATCATCACACTTCGGAAAATGGTTAGTGTTACGTTTTTCGATAAAATGTGCTTGGGACTAGACATGGTACCTCCTTTCTTTTAGTTAGACACAAACATCACGCTGCTGTTCAATTAATTTATGAATCTGACGTGCTGCCGGTAACGACCGTTACCGCAGCTACAACGCTGAACGCGGAAAAATTGTTTATTTGTTGTACGAATTATTTTCATTTCCTCTCCTGTTTATGTTCCCGGGTATGTAAAGCCATCAATTTTGTTTCCATTCCCTACTTATCGCTATTTTGCTTCCCCCTGGCGGAGATATTATTTTTTAAAAATTTAAAATGATGGATAGCACATTAGATCAAATCATCGATGTATTAGATATGAAACAGCTCAACGTAATGCGGGTAAACGAATTGCTGGAAGACTGCCTCACTACTATCGCTGACCGTGATTCAGAAAATATCAGCTTACTGGTCAGCAAACGGAACGTGATTGAGAACCGGATCCGGATCATTGACGAAACCCTGCAAAGAGGTCAAATTGTTTTATTGGGTTTTGAAAGACTGCGTCCACATATAGAAACGTTTTATGCTACTCATTAGCAGGTATATACTTTTATTTCGACATATCGTAATGGCGCAGGAAGAGATAACCGAGCAGGCTGATGATCAACAATGAAACATACAACGGCAGGGCAGCGGAAACAGCAATTTTATAAACAAAAAAAGAATACCACCACTGTGAGTCTATTCTAAGAACAAATACGGCCAGATTTAAAACTAAAGCACCACCTCCAACCACCAAAAGAAGGATTCTAATCCACTTGAATGCGCTCTGTAGTGCAAACGCAATACCTAGCATCATAAAGATCTTAATAATGGCCAGAAATCCATCTCCTGTTATAAGGGGGGCAGCTAGATCTGCCACACTCGCAAAAGTGAGAATGACTACGATAAGTATTCGATTCCAATAAACAGATGGAGTGTTGTCGGTCATAAGCAACCAAAAATACTACCTGGTAAAGGTGATTACAATTTATTACATCAAATAGTCTGAAACTCATTTCGTCAAGCGCTCTTCAATGTTATGCTCAGGAGTTATCAACCTGTCTGAATTTGAACTCAAATCAAAGTATAATACATGTCAATAAGCTTATGACTTAAGTACTACCACTGTGCCTGGTGATTTCGCAATCATCAGGCACAGTGCTTTATGGACAGAAGTTATATTCTCCGATTAAGATTTTGAATACCTCAGCTGAAGAACGGTGATGTGTTTCAATCTGAATGCCGGTTCACAATACTGAAGAGAAAATTCCACTTTCGGATATATTGGCATAAAGTCCTGCCATGTGGCGCGCATCCAGGGAATAGCCCCGAGGAAGTCCCATTCTTAAAACGGTTGCTTTCAGGGGCTGGTAGCCATACCATGTACACCATAAATAACCACACTGCGCTGAGGAAAATTTTAAGACACGTGATCATGCATTTTTGTTATGTTTGTTCTGCTTACGATACTGACCACGTGATCAGATTCATTAAAAACGACCTAAAACAGAATTCTTATGAAGTATAAACACGCAGCAGCCGGTTTAATTATCGCTGCCTTCGCATTTGCCTGCCAGCCTGCCAAAGAAGTAAAAACCGGAGGTACTATTGAGCGCCTTGATGCGGAACTTGATAATCTTATTTCTGCTGAAGCAAAAGTGGAAATCATCGCACAGGGATTCACGTGGAGCGAAGGGCCGTTATGGGTAGAAGGCAAGAACATGCTCCTTTTTTCTGACGTACCTGAAGATAAGGTTTATAAATGGACAGAAGAAAAAGGAGCGGAAGTTTATCTCACACCCTCTGGTTTCACGGGAGAGAAAACCACCAGCAATGAACGAGGGGCAAATGGATTAACGCTTAATGACAAAGGAAACCTGGTGCTCAGCCAGCATGGCGATCGCAGAATTGCTTTTATGAATGCTTCGCTTGATTCTCCCAAAGCAACTTATACTACCATAGCCGATCGGTTTGACGGAAAGCGCTTCAACAGCCCCAATGATGTAGTGATGCGCAACGGTAATTTTTATTTTACAGACCCTCCTTATGGCCTGGGGAAAGGAGTGGATGATCCGGAAAAAGAAATTCTTTTCCAGGGAGTGTATTGCGCTTTCGCAGATGGTAAAGTGAAGGTGCTTGTGGATTCGATCACACGACCTAATGGCATTGCTTTCTCTCCCGATGGAAAATACTTATTCATTGCCAACTCCGATCCTGAAAAGGCAAAGTGGTATCAGTATGAGCTGAACGACAGTAGTACCATTGTTTCCGGAAAAGTATTCTACGATGCCACTTCACTAACCGCAACAGAAAAAGGATTACCGGATGGAATGAAGACCGATAGCAAAGGAAACATTTATGCCAGCGGACCAGGTGGTGTGTGGATCTTTAATGCTACGGGTAAAGTGATAGGTAAGATTAAGCTGGAAGGCCCCGCCTCGAATACCGCATTATCTGCTGATGAGAAAACACTTTTTATCACCAATGACGGAAATCTGATCAGAGTGAAGATGAGACCATGATTTTTTCAATGCAAAGCGTGAAGATACGAAGAAGGTATTCTAATTTATTCCGTTTAGTAAATTTTGCGGTTAGCGACTTTAACTTGTTATTATCACCTGGCTAAAGAGGGATAAATGTGAGACAGAAATTGGTTAAATTTGAATTATGGCTAATGAAATTATCTTTTTAGTAGAGGATGCCCCTGAAGGAGGGTATACTGCAAAGGCGCTGGGAGAAAGTATTTTCACCGAAGGCGAATCGTTAAATGAAATCAGGTCAAACATTCGCGAGGCAGTAGAAAATCATTACGATCCAGGCACACATCCGAAAATTATACGTCTGCATTACGTCAAAGAAGAAGTAATGTCGCTATGAAGCTTCCCAGAAATGTCTCTGGTCAGGAGCTGATTAAAAGTTTGCGTAAGTTAGGTTATGAGGTGAGCAGGCAAAAGGGAAGTCATATCCGATTAACATGTTTAAACCCGAAAGGTCAACATCATATCTCCATTCCTAATCATGACCCTTTAAAGATCGGTACACTTTCGGCTATACTTCAGGACATCGCCAATTTCCATCATCTATCGAAAGAAGAAACAATCAACCAGCTCTTTGGATGAAACTCCTCATTGACATCATCGGCTGGATAGGCTCATTTGAAGTGATCGCAGCTTATGGACTCAACAGTTACCAGAAGATCAAAACCGATTCATTCCTGTTTCAACTTCTGAATCTCACCGGGGCAGCGTTCCTGATTGTGAACACCCTTTACTACAATGCTTACCCCTCCACATTCATTAACATTGTCTGGGTGATTATTGCACTGCTTTCTCTTGCCCGCCTGCTTCTGAAAAAGAAATCTTCCCTTTGATCGGGTTCATCAACGGTTTACCGTGTACGAAATGCTCCGCTTGAAAAAAGAATGAACAGAGGGCGGAAAATATTTCCGGTAACAGGAAACAAAAAGTAAATTCCTGACATAAAACCTTACCTCATGAAAAAACGATTACTGCTTTTACTTTTTATTCCCGCCATGGTCTTCGCACAGAAGAAGACTGATCCGGCACTGGCCAAAAAAATCCAGGAGTTTGATGCGTACGTTACCAAAGCACAAAAGGATTGGGAAGTACCCGGTCTTTCGCTTGCTGTGGTGAAAGACGGGCAAGTGATTTTCGTAAAAGGTTATGGCGTACGGGAACTGGGCAAAGCCGATGCGGTAAATGAACAAACGCTCTTTGCCTGCGCCTCCACCACCAAAGCAATGACAGCCACCTGCATGGGGATACTGGTAGATGAAGGTAAAATCAGCTGGGACGATGCGGTGGTAAAATACCTGCCCGAATTTCAACTCTATGATCCCTATGTTACCCGCGAGATTAAAATCAGGGATCTGTTTACACACAACACAGGTGTGGGCAATGCCGATTTCCTTTGGAGCATTATGGACATTACCAGTGATGAAGTACTGGATAAGATGCGCTGGGTGAAACCAAGCTATTCATTGCGATCGGGCTTTACCTATCAGAATATTTTTTACCTCGCGGCCGGAAAAGTAATTGAAAAAGTGAGCGGCAAACCCTGGAACCAGTACATGGCTGAAAAAATATTTAAACCGCTGGCCATGAAACGTACGGTGCCACTCACCATAGAAGCAACGGATGCCAACAAGACCATGCCGCATGATAAGATCGAAGGAAAGATCACCGTAATCCAACATACCAACGCAGATGAAATAGGACCTGCAGGAAGTGTGTGGTCCTCGGCAGAAGATATTTCCAAATGGATGCTCTGCATGCTCGACAGCAGCAAGTGTTCGGGAGGCCGATTACTATCCGCAAAGACCTGGACCGAAATGTTCAAGCCACAAGTGATTGTACCCCCCTCCGAGTTTTACCCTACCATGCAGCTGACCAAACCGAACTGGACAACCTACGGTTTGGGTTGGTTTCAACACGATTACAAGGGAAAGAAAGTAAACTTCCATACCGGAAGCCTCGCTGGCGCAACAGCTATCCATGCACAACTACCGGATGAGCGATTGGGTATTTACATCTTTGGTAATTATGATCATGCTGAAGTACGGCATGCACTGGTGTACAAAGCATTTGATCACTTTGCATTGGGTGGCGCGCGCGACTGGAGTACCGAGTTTCTGAAACTCTATGGCAACATTAAAGCAGAAGGAGAAAAAAAGGAAAAAGAATTTGAAGCCAAACGGGTTATCAATACAAAACCTTCCCTGGCGATAGAACAATACGCGGGAAAATATTCGGATCCGCTTTATGGTGAAGTAATTGTGGCTGCCGATGGGGACAGGCTCTCTTTTAATGTAAATAATTATGTGAAGGCTACTTTCGATCACTGGAACTATGACACCTTTCGTGGCTGGTATGAAAAGAAATGGTACGGAAAAGGCAATGCAACCTTTTCTTTCTCTGCCGATGGAAAAATCTCAAAAGTAAATTTTGACGGGATAGAGTTTAAGAAAGCACAATAGAGAGGTTCGTAAACAGACGTTTACCAAAAAATAAAAAAGGTGAGGTGACTGATGTTACTTCACCTTTTTTGTGTGGAAACTATCCGGGGTTGAACGTATACCTACCAGCTTGTTGACAAGTACATGTGGTGTATTTTACTCATTAGCTGAATCTGGTATCTACGTTTAAGATTCTTATAAACCGATTTTGAGTTGAATAACCTACTGAAAACCACCAGGAAAGCATGTTATTGGCATCTTTTCAGATCATCTCCTGAAGCGGAACAGCATGATCATTCTACGCTTAACCTCTGATTAGACCGCCTGGCAGCTTAAATGTACCTTGGTGGAGGGCTCACTAAATAATACCAACTCTTGTCACTAAAATTATAGCCTACACTAAGTTTATGTTAAAAATTCTTTGCCTCGAGGATGATGACGTTGATTTCGAAATAATCAACATGCAGCTGGAAAAAAGTGGGATGGAGGTGGTTACCAAAATGGTAGATAACGAGCAAAGCTTTTTAAATGAGCTTACCGCCTTTCAGCCGGACGTCATACTTTCTGATCATGCCTTACCGCAGTTCAATTCCATCGAGGCTTTAAAATTATGCCGGAGCAAACAAGCGCTGATCCCTTTCATTCTGGTCACCGGAGCTGTTTCGGATGAATTCGCTGTAAACTGTATCAAGCGCGGGGCCGATGACTATGTGCTTAAATCCAATCTCAGCCGGTTGCCCAGTGCGATCAAAAACGCATTGAGACACAAAGCTGCCGAAGAAGCCAAATTGAATGCCATCCATTCGCTTGCCTCACAAAATGAGGAGCTGATCAAGATTAATAAAGAATTGGATAGCCTTGTTTATAGTGTCTCTCACAATCTCAGGGCTCCCCTCATGTCCATACTTGGGCTGGTAAATCTGGCTAAATCAGAAAGCAGTATAGACACCATGCATCAATACCATGAATTGATGGAGAAGAGTGTCTATAAGTTAGACGATACGTTAAAAGAAATTCTGGACTATGCCCGAAATGCCAGGCAGGAACCTCAGATCGTTAAAATCAACTTCAACGAGATCATCAGAGAAACGCTGGATAAAATGCAATTCATGGCAGGAGTTGAAAAAATTGATATCCGTATAAACATTGATGACGCTGTCGCATTCTATTCCGATTATTACCGCCTGTCTATCATCATGAATAACCTCATATCAAACGCGATCAAGTATTTTGATGATAAAAAAGAAAATTCGTTTTTTACTATTTCGGTTACCGTAAATGACGACCAGGCACAACTTGTCTTTCAGGATAATGGTATAGGAATTGATTCCAGGGTTCTCCACAAAATATTCGACATGTTTTTCAGAGCTACCAATAAAACCGATGGTTCAGGGCTGGGGCTGTATATCGTAAAGGAAGCGGTAGAAAAGCTTCGCGGAAATATTGAGATAACGTCTTCAATTGGCATCGGAACAACTTTTAATGTAGTTATTCCTAATCTGCCAAGTTAAATCTGTGCGCATCTATATTGTCTGCTTTCCTCGTCATTGACACATTACCTTCCGTTAGCATTCGCAATCTCTTTTCTCACCTTTATTACGGCTTTGCTTTTCAGAGTGTTATAAATAGTGCCACTTCACTCTTTATAAAGAATCATCTAAATCAAAATCCAGTCGTTACTATAGTGGCTGCTGATCTTTATTTTTTATCGTTAAAAGATTCTTCATAATCCGGATCTGAGGACTGATCGGGCTGAAGACTATCGGGCTCCACTTCACCGTCTCCTTTTTCTTTTCCATTTTCATTAAATGATTCTTCGTAATCAGGATCGGAAGACTTTTGATTTTTTAATGCAGGTTGCACCTTCTTCGCTTTTTCAGGATGTATCTTATTCTGTTTCATGTTGCGCTGATTTATTAGCTGGTTCTAAAATATTTATGCCATAATTCAGGATCAGTCCGTTTACGTTTAAACATTTATAAAAAACAGGAAGCTAATCATCATTCTTGGATAGTTATTACCACAATTATTAATAATCTATAAAGATAAAATGAAATAAACTTTACAATCAATTCGTGGCTGTTATTCTACGACTCATTTAATAGCATAAACTCCGGTACACTTTAGCCCAGGTGTTCGAATGACACTCTTTTACCGGTGCGTGCGGACTCATATATTGCCATTAAAATTTTCATATCGCGAAGTCCCATTTCTCCCGGCACTTTACTTTTTGATTTGGTAAGAACACATCTGGCAAAGTCATCCATTTGTAAAGCCTGCTGATTCACCTGTGGAAACTTCATGTTTTCTCCTGTGCTGGTCTTTCCACTCAGCCCTTTGTATTCATAAGCAGGTTCCAATGCGAACCATCCTTTTTCAGCTTCGGCCCGGAGAAGATTCATTTCCTCAGAATAACTGCAATCACATTCCGCAATAACACCGTGTGGAAATTCCAATTTCCATGATATAGATTGCTCTACTTCACTAAATTTTTCAGGGTCTGTTTTCTCTCCTTCCTGTGCAGTAACCGCCACGGGCAAAGTACCCGTGGTGTACAAGGCGCCCTGTACACAATAGATTCCCAAATCCATGAGCGGACCTCCTCCTGCAAGCTGCTTATCCAGCCGCCACACATGCGGTTCTATTTTGAATCCATCTTTCGCGTATACTTTTCGAAGGTTACCGAAAGTTTCCTTTTCCCTGTAGCGAATCATTTGCAGGTTGTAGGGGTCAAAATGCAAGCGGTAGCCAATGGATAATAGCCGGTCTGCCTTTTTACAGGCTTCAATCATTTGTTCTGCTTCACTAACCTTAACAGCCATCGGTTTTTCACAGATCACATGTTTGCCTGCCCCGGCAGCACGTACTGTATACTCTGCATGCAATGCGTTAGGCAACACAACGTATACGATATCGATATTGGGATTATTAATTATCGTATCAAAATTTTTATAGTCGTAGATATTCTTATCATCTATAGCATATTTCTTTTTCCATTTTTGAGCCTTATCCGGACTTCCGGTAACGATGCCTTTGAGCTCACATAACTTTGTCTCCTTCAAAGCAGGACCCAACTGATCTGTACTATAGCCACCCAATCCTACTAAGGCAACTCCAAGTTTCCGGGCAGGCTGTGCGGTATCATCGGGAGTATTGGCTGCTCCGGTTTGGAAAGGTTTGTCCATAGACCTTGTTGCAAAGGAATGAGAGACGGTCGGCAATGTCAGCGCGGCAAATCCTAACCGCTGCATAAATTTTCTGCGGTTTAAGGGATCCAGATTGTTATGCATAATTGTGTTTTTACGAAACTGTAAAACATAGTGCCAGTAGCATTAATAACTGAATGGAAGTTGAAGTTATTCTGCCTGGCATCGAAATGGAGCCGAAATAAAAAACATTACTATTATGAATAGGTTAAGCGCTTTATTATGGATAACGATGGTGACTACCACCAGTTTTGCGCAGCCGGATACACTGCGGGTGAGTACAACAATTCCTGCTGACACAGGTTAGTACAAATCGTATCCCAACAGTGCGATGATTAAATTAAAGCCTAATGAAATTTGTATTCTGCCTAATGTTTCGCACAATAGCTTGCATCAACATCAGACGGAATTATAAAATGAACCTTGCCTGAATAATTTAAAGATGCATTCAGCAGGATAAAGCTAAGTTGTTTATAAACCTGCACTTCACTTTGGGTTTTTGCCTGTTCCATCAAGAATTGATCGGGTTAAGGTGTGATATCGAATTGCGTTTTAAAGAGCAAATCCCGGAGTGCGGAAATATGTACTTCGAGTTCTCTCGCGCGTTTTTTAAAACTTATTGTTAATTGTCTCTTGCCGTTCTTAACTTCTTTTTCGCCCAACTTGTTCAGGAGATTCTTTCGCTCCTCCAGTATCCGTAATGCCGTCCAAAGAGCCGCTTCTGTCGATGCTTCCATAGCGGAAAGAAGTCCTGTTTCCGAGAAGGCATGCCCCACATGGCAGCGGTAATTCGTAAAGTTACCTTCTTTCATTTCCCATAACCCGCCACCACAATCGGGACAACTGAAGAGACTGTGAGACCCGAGCCTGGATACCTGATCGATACCAATATAAACATTCTCCGCAATGGCGGCCTCTTTCATCAATCTAACAGGAACATTCTTCGTTTTACTTTTTCCAACTTTACGGACAAGTGATTCGATGACGGAGCCCATTTCAGCAATTGGCAATATAAAGTCTGGTTGTAAAGTGTCCACAATGGACGATGGCATCCCCGAATACTCAGCTTCTTCAGGATCCTGAACAATGCATTTTCCCTGAACGCTTTTAATGGCTAGCATACCCGCTGTTCCATCCTCCAGCATACCAGATAAAACAACGCCTATTGTCTTATTTCCATGGGAAGCAGCAGCAGATCGAAATAACGCATCAATAGAAGGCCGATACCTGTTTTCCAAAGGACCATTGCCGAGAAGAATCTGATCTTCTTTGATTAACATGTGCCTGTCTGCCGGAGCAAAATAGATGTGATTTGGTTGTATACGTTCACGATGCCTGGGGATCGTACAGGTAAGCGAGGAGAATTTCTGGATTCGATTGACAACCATTTCTCCAATGGCTTTTTTAGAAAGATGAATGACGACAAAAATAGCAGCGTTCACATTTCCGGTGAACTGCTGTATTAATTCCTGAAGTACGACACTCCCTCCCGCAGACGCTCCAATCACTATAATTGGAATTTCCTTTCTCATAATAAAAAATATCTAAGTCCTGATCATTCTGCAGGCTTTCATTGGTATAATAATCGATGAGTTTAATATGCAATAAGTAATAGCTGAAAGATTAGTGGGAATCATCCGTTGCCGATTTTTTCGCAATCGCAGAGACCTCTGTCATGATCTTCCCTACTTCCGGATCCGAATAGGTGCCATAGGCATCTACTAATGTACCTTTTGCTCCATCACTCGTTTCGATCACATAAAGAACAGCCATATCAGCAGGATCCGTTATTCCTTCAAACCGATAAAAATCTACTACCTTAATCTGCTCAGGCTGATACCCGCGTGACGTTTCCATTGATACTAATCCTTTAGCAGTCGCTTTAAAATTCTCCTTATAACCTTTCTCTAATGCGTTATTCTGACAATACGCTAATGTGCGTAGCTCGGGCATCAGTTTCTCCGCCTCAGTCAACTCATTATGCACATTTTTCGAATCCTTCTCTCCTTTTGTTATTTCTTTTTTCGCTTCAGATGGCTTTTGCATGATTTCAAGTTTAAAGAGAAATTTAAAATAGTATGCCATGCGGTCTCCTTCACTTACTAAGATGTAGAAAAACACAGCCATTCATTTAATTTCTTGCCAAAGCGATTACTGTGAGAATAATCCGGATCACTTCATTGAAAGAGAAACCTGTTTTCCGCAATTGATCGTTTGTTTATTTCTGTGGTATTTTCACCACACTTGCTTTCATTAGATGGTGTACGGAAGCCAGGAGCCAAATCCAAAAAGCACATGTGCAAAAAAAAGTTGTCCATAAAATTCCCTGAAGTTTGTCCTGGGAGAATCAGGATGCAGCTGAAACGTAACTTCCCAAACCAAACAACCCAAAATACCACTGATTGCTCCCAATACAACAAAAAGAAAAAGACCTGGTCTATACCCGTGATAGTCGATGACGATCCAATAGAGAATATTAAATAATAATCCAACGCCATAATGAATTATCCAACCAGCAGGGTGGTCAGACGGTATTCGGAGAACATACGTACGGTACAAAAGTTTATTCAACAGGACAGGCTCACGAAATTGCTTTCTCCGCATATCGCTCATCACATAACTGAACAGTGTCATCAATGAAGTTCCTGTCAGGGTCGATAAAAAAATTCTAAAATAAATCATTGATGAATGGTGTTCTTCCCTTTTTCATTTCGAACAGGGGAATGTAATACTCTTCTCTATTAATACAATCTCTTCGCTTCTGTCTTTATATATACCGTTGCCCGTTGCCTGAATGGAGTTAAGGCTGAAACTTGTAAATCTTATAGCGATCTGCAGTGCAGAAAAATGTAATACCATCGCTATTCTTAACTGAGTTCCTTCTTATTGCAATTGAGTGAATGGAAACTATTTTTTTGTTGAATAAAATGGACAACCGGTTTAATGAATTGACAGGCATTTTTGCTATCAAAAAAATCCACAAATCATACGAATGAATTGAGCGGTATTAGACGGTTATAAAAAAGTAAGTCGTTTCGATGATCGGCCTGGAATAATAAGTATAGGAGGTTTTATTCATGTAAAAACACCATCAACCCGTGTTAAGCAATACTTTTCTGCTTTAGTAGTTACCGGCATGAAATTAATACTGTTTAACTATAAATATAAAAAACATCTAAAAGTATGAAACACCTATTATTTATAGTGCTCATTATTTGCTGCAGCAGTTTTGCACTTCAGGCACAATCCGATTCGTCTAAAACAAAACAGTCCTCCAGTGGACAGCCAAATAATAAACAGGCGATACCTCAGGAAGAACGTTCTCACCCTACCAAGAACTTGGTGAGGGTGCATTCGAAAGATATTCCGGAAGGACTTAAAAAAACGCTGGCAAAAGCGCAATATCTCGGTTGGGAAAAAGGTGCGCTCTATTTTGATAAAAAGACAAAAGAATATGCGCTTCTGATGCCAAGTGGTGCTTCTTATTCTGATTCACTAAAAAACAACCGTGAAATTATGGGAAAGAAAGCCCCTTCCCATACCGGATGGTATTATTTTACGTATGATGGAACACCGATCTCTGGTTGAATTAATTGAGCCTCTTTATTACAAAGTGAAGATCGTTTCTGGATCAAACACACATTATTCCTGAAAGAAAATCCGAACTGTTACCGTTCGGCTATAATCACTTGATTCCTTTCTTTTTTTTTCGTAATTAGTATATAGCTTACCCGGCTATATATGAAAAAGAATTTCCTGCTCGTGGATGATGAGAGTGTTTCAAATTTCGTCCACCGAAAGTTAATTGAGAGGACGGGCCTGGGCGAAAATATTGATACCGTTACCAGTGGGCAAGACGCTCTTCAACTTATCAACGATTGTTATTCAGGAACACGGCCTATGCCGGACGTTATTTTTTTGGATCTGAACATGCCCATCATGGATGGATACAGTTTTTTAGAAGCCTTTAATCGCTTGCCCGTACCTATTAAAAAAAATATGAAAGTGATTATCGTAACCTCATCACAAGATCCGAGAGATAAGGCGAGAGCAAAAGAGTATGGCATTACTCACTTTCTGTCTAAACCCATTTCAGAGGAGGCAATCAATCAGGTATGGGAATGCTAAAAGGTTTTGGCGCTGAAACGGGCGCTCTGCTACTTGCTTTGTTTTTTTTGCAGTTAGCAGAAATGATTGAGAAGAAACGTAATGGCTTTACTAACTCCTTTTCTTTATACACATATTCTTGCTTGTGTTTAATGAACCCTTCAACCGCTAATTTTACAAAACGATTGACATTGATTGTATTGCTGGTAATACCAGTTTAATAATCATCAAGTTTCTTTAAATGAACACTAACAAATTGGTTTAATGTAGCTCTGACTAATTATTGGCCATTGCTTTATCATGATGGTAACCAATAATAAATTTCTCGGAGGCATCGAAATAATCGGGAAAGGTTAATGCGCAGGGTACGGCTAGTTTTTTAGCCACCTTATACATCGTTTTTTTATCAAGGGTTAGTGCAACATCGCATTCAAGATATTGGCTAGATGCAAGTATCATCGTATCCTTAGTTATCCATTCTCTAGCTAATACTAAATCGTGTGATGGCCAAGACAATTCACGTGCAAAGCTATTTAGCAGAGTCGTGCCAAGAATTGAATGATATGAATCATTAATCAATTCTGCAATTTGATTATCAAAAGCAACAAATGTTACATTCTCAGAATTAATTGCATTTATTATCGCTTTGGGTCTTTCGCCCGTATCTACCTTACTTAATATCTCTGAAATAGTTATTGAGGAAACATAAAACTGTCGCCTTTGCTCTGATCCTGTATTGCTATCATTGAGATATGTTATAAGTTTATTTGTGAATAAAGCCACCGGATCGGTTGCCCCATCTTTTAAACTTAAGATCAAATTTATTATTACTGAGGAATCAAGAAATATATGTCCCCAATCTTTGATAGGTTTGATTGTCATTTATAATTCGCGGATTAATCTTAATACTTCTTCGTGTGAATGAATATCTTTTACAATAAACAAATCATCTTGTTTCAAAGCACTTAGATTTCCCATTAGCGTGCCTTTATTAGAAGGATTAAAATCTAATAACATTGCACTAGCGACTTTCTTCTTCTTGATAGCTATCTTTTGCTTGACTTTGAGGGTAACTCTACCGTCTCTATAAAATTTCTTTAATTCTGAATCTTGTTCTGGTGTTGTAAAAATTCTGTAACTAAGGTCATGAACTTCAATATGCGTCTTACCATGTAATGACTTTGCTCCTATTTCACTTATGATACCCGAAATACTTGTGATGATATTATAGCTATCAATCTCTTTTCCAATTTCTCTTGATGTAATTTTTGAGATCAATTTTTGATCATTATCAAAGGACTCTAAATAACGGTTTTCAGTTAAAAGATTTTTTATAAGGCTCTTAGCATATTTCAATTCATCCGCAGGGAGTTCATCAAATGATTTGTATTCCAAGTCTTGATGAACTTTCAAAAGTTTATTATACCTGCTTTCACTATCTGTGATTATTACCGGCATATAACTCCCCTCTTCGATGTTACTTATTGAGATAAAGGATTTATCTCCCGTATCAGTAACATCATCTAATGCCTTTAACAGGGTATATAATTCCTTCAGGTTTAAACCTGCCAGTCTTGAAAGAGACTTATTCTCATCATCAAATTTTAGATAGAAATTATATGTCTTAGCCATTCAGATTTTAGCTATATCAATCAATATAGGGAGAAAAGAATTGAAATCAGCACTTGTACTGGTGAATTCGTAGTGGTGAAAACAGAGTGGTGAAGATTGTAACTTTCTATTTTTCAATTACTTACACAAATGTAAGCGGAGAGGGAGGGATTCGAACCCTCGTTACCTTGCGGTAAACACGCTTTCCAAGCGTGCTCGTTCGGCCACTCTGACACCTCTCCGTAAAAAGCTTGCAAAGAAATAGATAAAATAGTCGGCAAGCAAGCAGTTAAGAGATCGTTATCTCTCCGGCCCACGATTTTTGAATTTTATCTGCCGTCTGTTCCACCGTAAACTCTCCCAGCAGCAGCATCAGTTTGGTCACCGCAGCCTCGGTGGTCATATCTCCCCCGCTGATAACCCCGATATCCTGCAGCATCCTGCTGGTTTCGTATTTTCCCTGCGTGACCATACCACCGGGGCATTGTGATATGTTAATTATAATCAGGCCCTTACCAATCGCCTGGCGGAGTACATCGATGAACCAGGCAGAAGATGGTGCATTGCCCGAGCCAAATGTTTCCAGCACCAGCGCCTTTAATCCGGGAGTATTAACAATGGATTCAACGGCTGCGTTATTGATACCCGGAAAAAGCTTCAGGATAGAAACAGAAGAATCAAACTGACGAAAAAGGGTCAGCGCCCTGGATGCTGTGCTATGGATAACGGAAAAGTTATAATCGATCTTCACTCCTGCTTTTGCCAACGGAGGGTAGTTGCCCGATTCAAAGGCATCGAAGTGCATGCTTTCTACTTTGCGCGACCGGTTACCGCGCAGCAATTCGTAATCGAAATAAATACACACCTCCGGCACCAATGCCTTGCCATTCATTTTTGCCGATGCAATCTCCAGGGAAGTGATCAGGTTCTCACGTGCATCCGATCGTGGTTCGCTGATCGGAAGCTGTGCCCCTGTAAATATAACCGGCTTGCTCAGGCCCTGAAGCATAAAGCTGAGTGCAGAAGCAGTGAACGCCATGGTATCAGTGCCATGCAATACCACAAACCCATCATGATCGTGATAATGTTCATTAATGATCTGCCCGATCATTTGCCAGTGCGCGGGTTGTACATCCGATGAATCGATGGGGTCATGAAACGATATCACCGTAAGCTCAAGAAACAAATTGCGCAGGGCAGGCAGGTGTTCCAGTATCAGGGAGAAATCAAAAGGGATCAATGTACCCGAAGCGCTGTACGACATACCCAGTGTTCCTCCCGTATAAATAATCATCACCTTCGATTTGGGTTTCTCCGGTGTGGCTGTATTGATGTTTATCTTTTTGTAATGATCAGGCATACAGACAGGCTTTAGCCATTTGATAATTTTGATTTTAATAAACTTAAAGCTCTCCGGCTTTCTCTAATGCTTTTCTTTCAAGATTAATTGTTAATCTAAAGTTTGTCCTCTTTATCTTTTCCAGCGATGGCTTTATTGAATTCAGATGTCCGCTTAATTTAGCCTCAATCAATACGCCTAAAGTTCCTGTTATATTCAAACCAAGTTGTTCAGCGTATTTTCTGCCTTTCAGATCATCAATGATGATAAGACAATCTTTTTGTTCTAAGGCAAAAGCGATTGCACTTGCTTCGCCTTTATCAAGGGATGCTTCGAGAATTTTCTGGTATGTAGTATTTTGGGGAGATTCTATTTCAAACCAGTCCGGCAATACTTTATGAAACTCTTCTTCGATTTCTTTTGTGATTGTGATCTTGCCAAATAACTGATTCAATAACTGAAGTTCACCTATTTTATCGAGCAGAATCAGGCAGCTGGTATCAGATAGTATAACCCTTCGCATTTTCAACATCACGATCAAGATCAGAAGGCGGGTAATTGAAAACGGATACACCGTAGCTACCTACTATTTCTATGAATGTACTTTTAGAATGTCCTGCAAGATCAGCGGCCTGACCCAATGTCAATTTTCCTTTTTCATAAAGTCGGGAAGCAATAGCCATAAGTGCTTCTTTATCATCAAAATCAACTGTATCCGGTATATTTAATATCAGTGTTTTCATATTTAAAATTACGCTTTTATTTTCAATCTGATCGCTGTTTTTTTCCTTCCTGTATTTGCTAATCTCTGGTTGTCTTTGAAAATAACCGGGAAGCATTACGCGTGGTGATCGATTGAAGTTCCGCAAGTGGTATTTCTTTTAAGTCGGCTATGCGCTGTGCAATGACCGGTATAAAAGACGGTTCGTTTCGTTTTCCCCGATGAGGAACCGGGGCGAGGTAAGGGCTGTCGGTTTCCAATACCACGTTATCCAGCTTTAACTCAGGGATTACTTTATCTAATCCTCCGTTTTTAAAAGTAACAACACCACCCAGCCCAAGATAAAAACCCATGGAAGTAATTTTTTTTGCCTGCTCCACGGAGCCTGTAAAGCAATGAAATACTCCGGTCAGTTTACCATCGAGCAGCGGTTCAAGCAGGGCAATCGTCTCGTCCATGGATTCGCGGCAATGAATAACAATGGGAAGCTGGTAGTTCTTTGCCCAGCCCACTTGTATTTTAAAAGCTTCCTGCTGCTCATTCCAAAAGGTTTTGTCCCAATATAGATCGGTGCCGATCTCACCCACTGCTACAAATCTTCTCCTGCCCAGCCATTCTTCCACCAGGTACAATTCCTTTTCAAAATCCTTCTTCACCGAACAGGGATGCAACCCCATCATCGGGATATAAAGCTGCGGGTTTTTCAATTCCACTTCCATCATGCCGTCAATCGAAGTATGATCGACATTGGGCATATAGATTTTGCCAATACCAGCACGCGCACTGCGGGCCAGCATCTCATCCTGATCTGCTTTAAATTCTTCACTATAAACGTGTGCGTGGGTATCAATCCAGAATTCATGCATAAAAACTAACTATTGATCAGGAGCAGTTGAAAATACTTTACAAAGATGAGCAATCCGACAATAACAGAGATCACCGAAGCAAATAAAACTGCTGCTGCAGAAATGTCTTTTACCTTACCGGCCAGCGGATGCTGCTCTTTGGTGACCAGGTCGGTAAGATTTTCGATGGCAGAGTTCACCAGCTCTAAAGAGATGACCAGACCAATCGTTAACATCAAACTGATCCATTCCAGCGAAGTAATCTGAAAATAAAACCCCATCAGCAGCGCTATCGAAGCAACCACGGTGTGAATTCTTAAATTACGCTCTTCACTAAAGGCTGTTTTAAATCCATTCCACGCATACCTAAAAGTTCTCTTCATACTGCTTTGCTTATCACTAATGTTCAATGGTAGTTCCTGTCAGCAATTCATTAATAGCTGTTGATAATAACGAATGTTCAGAAATCATACTGAATCCGGAAAAATCGTTAGCCGATGCCATGGCTTCAGCAACAGCAAGATCATTTAACTGCGTAACAAAAGCGATCTTCTTATCAAAGATTCTTTTAGCAAGATATTCCTGCTCGGTTTGCCCGGAAGTAGGTATCAGGATGGCTTTCTTATTCAGCCGCGCCAGATCCATAATGGTGCTATAGCCCGATCTGCAAATGATCATCTCCGATTCTTCGATTGCCCGATTCAACGCTCCTGCATTCAAATGATTTTCAACCTTACTATTTTTGCTTAAATAAATATCTGCATGCTTGTTTCCGGGAAGCCCGCGAACCAGTAACACATTCAGGTTGGATTCAGCCAGCTGTTTTAACATCACTTCTTCCATCACTGTTCGTTGTGGCTCCGGTCCTGATAACAGGACAAGTAAATCATATTTTTTATCAACGTTTGCTAATTTTTCAAATCGCGAAAGCATACCAATGTACCTCAAACTAAGATGGTCTGCTTTAGTTAATGTTCCGGTCATGCGATGATCGGATTCATCGGGCACCCAGCACAGGTCAAATTTCCTGATTTCTCTTTGATTGAAGTAATTGATCAAAGGGCCTATCCATTTCAATAAGGGAGGCATCAAAACAGTTACCTGGTGCGTAATAAAAACAGAGATCGTTCCCGGAGCACGGCAGCCAAACCGGTTATCGGAGATGATCACATCAATTTTATTCCCGGAAACAATTCTTCCGATTTGTTCATGCTCCTTTCGGATAGCCTGCATAAATTTCGGAAGCTGAAAAAACATACTTACCATAAAAGGAAGCACCCGCGAGTAATGAACACCGTAGGGTGCGATCTCAAAAAAAGTAAGCTCCGGAAATTCTTCTTTCAAAAGCAATAAGGCACTTCCGCTGCTTGCGATAAATACCTCCGCCTTTTTCTTTTTTAATTCCCTGATTACAGGAATGCAGCGCGTAGCATGACCTAATCCCCAATCGAGCGGTGCAACAAGAATTCGCTTTGGTTTTTCGAAGTTGGGCATCAGGGCTTGAAACTCGGGACTGGAGAGGCCGGGATCACATCGAAAGTAAATCCTTCTTTAAGGAAATGTTCCATATACCTTGGCAGCACATACGTCATGTTTTTTTCTGCCTTCACGCTATCATGAAATACAACAACGGAGCCAGTACGTGTGGCACGAATACTTTCCCGCAAACATTTCTCAGCATTTAAACGCTGATTGTAATCGGAAGTGAGCACGTCCCACATGATGATGTTATACGGATGTAATGCTTTGATCTGACGCAGTGTAATGCGGCCATACGGAGGGCGGAAGAGTGGCCGGCTTGCAACAGGAGGCTGGTAACCCGTATCTTTTAGTTGCTGCTCACACTGCAAAACATTCTTCACGTAATACTCCACCGGATGGCTCCATCCTTTTACATGATTAAAGGTGTGGTTGCCTGCTGCATGGCCTTCCTGAATGATCCGTTTAAAAACAGAAGGATGCTTACGTACATTATCTCCGATACAAAAAAACGTTGCCTGCGATTGAAATGATTTCAGCGTATCCAGCACAAATTCGGTTGGCCCGGGAACGGGTCCATCATCAAAGGTGAGATAGATTTTCTTTTCCTGCGCAGGTATTCTCCAGGTAAGGCCGGGATAAACCAAAGGAAGGAAAAAGGGAGTACGAAAGAACATAGTACAAATGACGATGTAGAAATGACAAAACACGAATGACTAAAATGATATTAATTCGGAGTTAATTTTAAATTCCTAACTCGTAATTCGAAATTTATCTACTCCACCCGGCAGGTAAGTATGGTAATATCATCATGATAACTATTGCGGCCTTTAAAGCCATCCAGCGCAACGATGATATCCTGGTGAATGGTTTTTAAATCTTTGAGGTTATTCTTTTCTACATAGTCCATCAATGCCTGCATGCCAAACTCCTGATCGTCTTCGTTCATGGTTTCCGTCAACCCATCGGTATAACAAAACAAAGTGAAGTCGCTCAGGTTGTCGATGAACCCTTCGTTGATGAAAGGTAAAGGCTGCATGGCACCCAGCACCGTTGAGCCTTCTTCCAGCAAACGTGCTCCTTTGCCCCGCTGCCAGAGTATAGGAGGATTATGACCCGCATTCACGTACACCATCGTCTTCAGGTTGATGTCGTAGATCGCCCCGAAGAAGGTAATGAACTTCTCTCCTTTTGTACTTTCCATTACCTGGAAGTTAAGCGCTTCAACAATTTCCGTCAGGTTGGGAGTTTGTCTTAACAAGGTGCGCAGCGAAGCCTGAAAGTTAGACATCATCAGCGCGGCCGCTATTCCCTTACCACTTACATCGGCTACACAAATCAGGAACTGGTTTTTGTTGATCGGTACGTAATCATAATAATCACCACCTACCAAATCATGAGGCAGGTAGCTGGCCTCGATTTTCAGACGCTCTGTATTAGGAAGTTTTTCAGGAAAAAGAAACTGTTGCACATCGCTGGCGATCTCCAACTCCTTACGGTAGGCTTCCTGCTGCAATTGCTTACGCGCCAGTTTTTTATTTTCGATAGCAACAATGATGATGTTGCTCAGGGCCTGTATGAACTTCAGATTCTCTTCGTGGTCATGATCAGGCTGAGATTCCAGGCCACCTACAAAGACCAGTGCCAGGGTTTCTAATTTTTGCGCGATGGGAATAACGAGGTCAAACTCTTCAAACTCACAGTTTTCAAACTCGGAAATACGATGAATATTTTTTGCCAGTCGTACGCGATCGTCCAGCCGGATACGCGTATAGTTCTTTTTAGTACCAAATTGAACTTTGCAATTCCATTTTTCGTCCAGCACAAAAAGGGCCATTTTGGTCAGGTTCAGATTCGAACGAAGGGTGAAGTTAAAAATCTTATAAAGGGACTCTTCGGCTAAATTACTGTTGATTGCCTGGGTAATTTCCAGTAAGGCATTGAGTTCCAGTTCTTTCTTCTCGATCTGCTTTTTAAGGAATTGCTCGTTCATAGACTACATAGGGGAAAACAAAAATAATCAGGAATGATCAGGATTCGCTGATTTTTTTTGATTAATGAGATGGTGCCGTTTTTACCGGATCCCAACGTCTCCCCTTCCAGTTATAACTCTTCACCTGCGATAGAATCCCGATCCCTACAACGTAGAAAGAATGTGTGAATTGCAGCAGGAGGAAAGAAATCCAGCTCCAACGCAGGCCAAGGAATGAACCAACCACAGCAAGGAAGAGCGCTTCCGTTACCATCTTGATAAACCACAAAAGAAGCGCGTCTGTCCATGCCACTTTTCCGGTTAAGACGGCCATAAAAAATAAAAGAAAACAAAAATGAAATTCAATTACCGACAATGCCACCACCTTAGTAAAGAAAGAACTGTTATGCCTCCACTTGCTTCCCCAGCGCAATCGCTGATGAACAAATTCGTTAAACGAAGAATGTGCCGATGTAGAAACTACTGCTTCCCTGTTATGCAGAAATTGAACACTATCCTTCCATCGTGCTGCTATCTTGCGCATCAGAAACTCGTCATCACCGGAAGGGATAGTGGCATTTCCCTCATAGCCGCGCACTTCTTCATAAGCTGATTTTAAAAAGGATAGATTGGCTCCGTTGCACATAGTAGGTTGTGCCCATCCCAACGTAGCCCCGCCTGTGCCAATGAGGCTGGAAAACTCCAGCGATTGCATCCTGGAAAACAGGGATCCGGTTTGCTCCATGCGCACTGCACCAGTCAGCATTTTTATATTTTCAGATGAAAAGCCTTCATTGATTTTTGCCAGCCAGCCCGAAGGCACACGACAATCCATATCCGAGATCGCTATGATCTCTCCTTTCGCCTGGCGAATGCCTAAGTCCAGCGCAGCTTTCTTTCCATTTTCTCCGGAAGGAAGTGGAAGAATTACAAGATGAGGCAAAGCTTCTTTCATCGCCAGCGAGACAGATACGTCTGTGGAATGATCGTCTACCAGGATGATTTCTATCTTCTCTTTGCTATAGCTCTGAGCAGCAAGGTTTTTGAGCATGGAAGAAATACAAGCAGCTTCATTGCGAAAAGGAATAATAACGGAGATCAGGCGCTGCTTTACCGGACTGGTTCCTAAGTTTTTCTTTCCCTCCAATCGTAGCCAGCCCCAGGTAAGCACCAGCAGCAAAGCAGAATAAACGAGGAAGACCAAAATGAAAAAGGTGGTCATGATTACTTTGTGGCTAAATTGCGAGCGAAGGCAAAATGGAGAAAAAAGCGGTTAAAGAGAAAATTATTCTTGGGCTCGATCCGGGCACAACGGTAATGGGCTATGGAATAATTATGGTGCAGGGAAATAAGCTTACTCTCCTGCAATTCGGGGTTATTCACCTGAGCAAATTCGAATCGCACGAGCTCAGGCTGAAGAAAATTTTTGATCGCGTGCTCGCCCTGGTAGATGAGTTTAATCCGGATGAGGTAGCGCTGGAAGCTCCTTTCTATGGAAAGAATGTGCAATCGATGCTGAAGCTGGGACGCGCGCAGGGAGTAGCCATGTCGGCAGCGCTTTACCGTGATGTACCCATTACCGAATACGCTCCTAAAAAAGTAAAGCAATCTGTTACAGGGAATGGAAATGCCTCCAAAGAACAGGTAGCTAAGATGCTGATGCAGATATTCAATATCAAAGAGATGCCTAAGCTTTTGGATGCCTCGGATGCTTTAGGCGTAGCGGTGTGCCATCACTATCAAAACGGTCCCGTAAAAACAAAAAGCAAATCGTGGGAAGGCTTTTTGAAGGATAACCCGGCAAGAGTGAAGTGATCATTTCTTCACTACCTTTACAGGATTACTACCCCAATACCTATCTCTATGCGACCACATCTTGTTTTCTTTTTTTTGTTATACACATCTGCTGCTTTCAGTCAGAGCAGTATTGTTTCAGCCGCTTATCAAAGCGGGGGAACTACCTTTAAAGCAGACTGGACAATAGGCGAACTTATCACCGAAAATTTCCCGGGCCAAAATGTACAGGCAGCACAAGGCATTAACGAATTAGCCAGTGTGTTTATCATCACCGGAGATATCGAAGAAGAAAGTTCTTCCGTCTCCATCTATCCTATTCCTTTCGCTAATCATTTCTTTATTGAAACCAAAGGGCTGATGACCACTCAAGACGTCATCGAGTTGATTGACATCTCCGGTAAAAAAACAGATGTTACCATTGAGTCGCTTTCTGATCAAAAGAAAAGAGTGTCCGCATCCTCCTTACCCGAAGGTGCCTATCTCTTATTGATTAAAAATAGTTCTTCCCCAAAAACCTACAAACTAATCAAACAATGAAAAAACCGATTATTATTATTTTCTTCCTTCTCACGTTAGCGAAGTCGTACAGCCAAAGTCCAAAGTCGTTCAAATACCAGGCAGTGCTTCGCGATCAGTCGGGAGTTCTTTTATTGAATACAAATGTCTCGGTTCAGATAAGCATTCTTAAAGGATCAGTTGAAGGAACGAGCGCTTATATTGAAAAACACACCGCCACCACCAACATGGCAGGTATCATTAACCTGGAAATAGGAAAGGGTACACTGCTTAGCGGAAGCTTTACTACCATTGAGTGGGGAAAAAGCACGCATTTTATTAAAGTAGAAATGGACCCTAAAGGTGGTTCTGCTTTTGAGTTAGTGGGGGTAGCTCAACTATTATCTGTGCCGTATGCCCTTTATGCAGAGAAATCAGGAGACGAAAAGTGGGGGATCAATGCTTCGAATGATATTTATTACACTGGTGGCAAGGTGGGATTGGGAACAACTACCCCTGTTTCCAGTTTAGATATTCAAGGTGTCAATTCATCCCTGGCAATAAATAAAATTCAAATTAAATCTACAGACAGCGAGAATAAGGGTAGACTGGAAATAAAAAGTGATCCAGCTGACCAAGGAAATGTGTACTCTACCTCATTAGACAGATTAGGTGACTTCTCGGAAGATCTTATTTTCGGGTTACAGCAGCCAGTGGATAAAAATAGCTCCTGGAATATTTTTGAATCCTGGAGGGGAGCTGGTCTTATGGTTAGTGCAAGTGGACCAGATTTAAAACCTTTGACTTTTGGTATAGACCGAATTGAAAAGGCCAGATTAGCTAGTAATGGAAACTTTGGTATTGGCACCTTGAATCCTATGCATAAACTTGACGTTAATGGGGCAATCAATGCCACAAGTTTACTAATAAACGGCCAGCCAATAAATCAAAATACGATATGGTCAAGTACCGGTAACGACATCTCATATAACGCAGGACAGGTAAGCATAGGCACATCCTCTCAGGCATCAAGATCTAGTTTATATATTGACACTCCTTTGCCCACATCGGATAATAATAAAAGCAATGGGTTATTTATTAATGCTACCGATGTCAGTTCAAGAGGCATTCCGCTCTGGATACGATCCAATACATCTAACCTCGCTTATAGTGCATCTCCCGGTGGTACCTTGGGCAGATTCTTACGATTCCATGATCTGCGATTCGCACAGGACGGCATGTGGGATTTTGGTATTGATCAAAATAATTCTCTGTATATCATGGGCGGCAGCAGCGGAGATATTACCGAAAAATTCACCCTCAGGTCAAACGGAAATATTGGAATAGGAAAAACAGATCCATCAAGTAAATTAGATGTAAACGGTGGCGTTAATGCTACACAGTATTTACTTAACGGATCACCTGTTAATTTTTCAGCAAACCAAATATGGAACGCGTCCTCAGGAAATATTTCTTATAGTGCTGGAAAAGTAGGTATAGGAACCACAACACCTCTTTCCAATCTCGATATACAAGGGCTCAATTCCACTTCGGGATTGTTCAAAACCCAATTTAAGGGAACGGAGAGCGAAGGAAAAGGTAGATTAGATATCAAAAATGATCCTTCCGATCTTAGTAATCTTTATTCTACATCATTGAATAGGTTTGGTGATAGCTCAGAGGATCTTGTTTTCGGGCTTCAACAACCTATCGGAAATTATTCTTCATGGAATATTTTAGAATCCTGGAGAGGAGCTGGCTTATTAGTAAGCGCAAGTGGTCCGGATTTAGCTCCTCTTGTTTTTGGAATAGATCGCATAGAAAAAGCCCGGCTGGATATCAACGGCAACTTCGGTATTGGAACATCCAATCCAAAATCAAAACTTCAGGTGGAAAGCGGAGATATCTACATCAATTCTGTTTCATCGGGAGTGATTATGAAATCACCAAACGGGCAATGTTGGAGAATGACTGTCAGCAATACAGGTACTCCTGTATTCTCATCAGTAACATGCCCTTAAAAGTTCCAAATAATTTGTATCGGTTATATGTTGCCAATGACTTTGTCAGCGTATAACCGATACAGTACCTTTTATCTCCTCTATACAATTTCCAGCTATGGTATAAAAATATATCCCGGAAGATAAGTCATTCCCGTCCCAATCATTGCGATATTGATTTGAATAAAAAACCCGCTTACCCCATCGGTTGATAATGAGTAATGAAATGGGGCCGTATTTATTTGAGTCAAAAGAAAAATACTGGTTGTATGCATCTCCATTGGGAGTAATCACATTAGGGATTTCATCTAAACTGCCCTCCGGCTTAGAAAATGTAACAGAATCGCTTACTTCTCCACAGTAATTTTTAGCAACCACCCAGTAGGTTCCATATACCTTTATATCAAAATAGGATTGCTTAGATCCATCCTGCCAGGTAAAATCCAAGTCATTTAAATTAGTACTGTAGGGTTGAAGCCTTCTGGGAGCTAATGGGCATACTTGTTCATCGCCTCCAATGGAAAAGGGAGAAGGAGAAACTGAAAACTTAACATTAACAGTATCGACAGTCATGCCACAACTGCTTAAAATTTTCAACCAATATTTTCCGGACTGTGATACAGTGATGGCCGAAGAACTTTCTCCCGTATTCCACAGATAACTAAAACTGATGTCGGTAATGTTAGAAACTAATGACAATGAAGTTTGATTACATAAAATTTTATCAGCCCCTAAATTCAAGGCTATTTTCTCACCAGATAATTTAATGAATTCACCACGCTGCACCATATTTTGAGCGGGAGAGTTCACATCCGCCCATAGAGCTATACTATTATCCCTTCGATTAAAAATAGTACATGGAATTATATTATTATAGGTGTAATAAAGGTCAAAAAGATTGTTGTCATCAAGACTCGATGTGAACACACCAAAGTAGGGTAATGTAGCTCCTGCCTGGAGGCCACTGTTCTGACTCGGCAGAGATGAGACTTCGTATACATGAATACCCTCCGGGCTGCCCCTGATATTTTTTACAGTAATGTTATCGTTTGCCTCCGTTAAGGTCACCGTTATCCCACTCCAGTTCGTCACGTATTGATAAAGGGATCTATCTCCAATTGCCGCACCTGAAAAACCGCGTGCAGGACTGTTTTTAAGTACACCATTAAAATGATTTGCCGAATTATCAATTACAGCAGAACCTGTAAGCTCATTAAAACTCCAAACTCCAATTAATCCATTTTCATTACCAATTACTTTTTTACACATGAATGATCGTACTTCGTCTTGCGACAACGATCTGTTCCATACTCTTATCTCGTCTAATTTTCCTTTGAAGCGGGTGACCTGTCCATTGCTGTACCAATAACCAATTTTGGCAATATCGGCAGCCGTAGAACTCATTGGTAAATTGGTCGATCCGGAATAAGCACCTCCGACATTTATTCCATTCACATATAAGTCCATGTCTGTGCCAGCACGAATAATTCCGGTTATATGTACCCACCTATTTGCAATTGAAGGGAAAGTTGCTGTCTTACCTCTTCTAAATGCCGGATCGTTCTCTCCTAAACCATCTCCATAGCCTATAGCCATGGTGGTTGGTTGAACGATAAACCAAAATCCATTATAAATCGGTGAATTATCCTGACTTACAAAAACCGGGGCCCAGTTGGATATGCTTCCATCCAAAAGTACCCAGGCTGAAACAGTAACTGGCAAGCTTAAATTATCATAAATATTGCCCAGGTCGATGTAGTCATCTATGCCATCCATTTGAAGTGCACGACCAGATCCGATTTCATCTGTCTGAGCCAGAGAATCAAAATTCAGAAAAGAGAACAAGATAAAGCCAGCAAATAAATATCTTCGCATGAAGGAGTGAGTAGGACAATCGCTAAACTTGTGGAAAAGTAGTCATGAATCATAAATCATTCCAAATCTGACAACATTAAAACAAAAAGTATAAAGTTACCAGAAGCCAATTAAAAACAGAAGATCCCTTGCTATTAACAGATTATGTCGCAAAACACATTCCATCCCTCACCTACAAAAAAGAGACGCTACGATAAAACACTGAGTTTTATGACTTCGGCACTACAGCCCCCGGCTTCCATTTTGGATATAGGCACCAACAATCCTTTTGCAGAAATACTTCGTACCAAAGGATTTTCTGTAATTAATACAAAAGGTGAAGATTTGGACGACAATCCGGAAATCATTTCTTCTTATACGGCTGATGTAGCTACAGCTTTTGAGATTTTTGAACATCTTCTAAACCCGCTGGGAGTACTCAAAAGCATAACCGCCAAAAGACTCTTTGCGAGTGTCCCACTTGATTTATGGTTTGCCAAAGCGTACCGAAACAAAAATGATCAATGGGATCAGCACTTCCATGAGTTCGAAGACTGGCAATTTGATTGGTTACTTGAAAAAGCAGGCTGGGAAATAGTTCGCAGGGAAAAATGGACCAGCCCTACTGCGATCAATGGCATTCGTCCTATTCTAAGGTCGTTCACTCCAAGGTATTATATTATTGAGGCACGCAGAAAAAAATGAAAAAAGTTCTCATCCTGGCGTTCAGTAATCTTAATCATGACGCTCGCGTATTACGGCAGATCGAATTTTTAAAAGAAAAATATATCCTTAGCGTAGCCTGCTTTGATAGTCCGCAAATCAATTCAGTAGAAATTTTCAAAATCAAAGCCGTTAAGCCTTCTTTCATTGACAAGGCACTTTCATCTGTATTATTACTCACTCACTTTTACACGACTGCCTATAAAATACTTTACGACAATATTACTCTGAGAGAACTGCTCAAAGACAGATCTTATGATCTGATCATAGGTAACGATATTGAAAGCCTTCCTCTTGCCTTTGCCTTAAAGAAGGAGGCTAAAATCCTGTTCGATGCCCACGAATATGCGCCCCGTCATTTTGAAGACAAGCTGATTTGGAGAATTTTCTTTCAGAACTTCAATAAATACCTGTGCGCAAAATACCTTCATCTGGCCGATGCCATGACAACAGTGGGGAAAGGGCTTGCAGAAGAATACAGAAAGCACTACGATGTAAATCCAATTATTATTACCAATGCCAATTATTATTACGACAGCATTGAACCTGAAGTGTTAAACGAACCTCAGATAAAACTTATTCACCATGGTGGGGCTAACCCATCCCGGCAGCTGGAATTAATGATTGAAATGATGAACCATCTTGACGATCGATTTGAGTTAGATCTAATGCTCATCACACCATCGATTGCAAATAAAAAAACAAAAGCCTATCTCAATTATTTAAAAAATCTCATCACTGATAAACCTGGAATAAAGATACTCACTCCCAAAAAACCATCTGAAATTGTAGATACCATTCATCGGTATGACATCGGGGTCTTCTTAATTCCTCCTATTAATTTCAATTATAAAAACACCCTTCCTAATAAATTATTCGACTTCGTACAAGCCCGGTTGGCAATAGCAATTGGCCCGACACCAGAGATGGCTTCTATCGTTAATCAATATGGATTAGGTGTTGTCTCTGAAGATTTCACTCCGCTAAGCCTGGCTCACAAACTCAAGGCACTTACAAATGAGCAGATTTTCAATTTCAAGAAACAATCGCACAAAGCGGCTAAAGAATTGAGCGCGGATCAGAATAAGAAAATCTTGAATGACCTAATAGAAAGCATCTTAAATTAGAAGTTACTTGCTAAATTCCCTGTAACATAGATTACTACGAACAATGAATGAACGGGCGTGTTTCTCAAAGAGCAGGATAACAGTCCCCCTTTTTTTATTGGCGATCAACCTTACCTTTCTTTCAGTTAGCTCAGGTCAATCCATTAACTACTTAAAATATTCCATTCCGGAAGGACTCCCCAGCCAGGAGGTGTACGAAATTTTTCAGGACAAGAAGGGATTTATCTGGATCGCTACGGATAATGGAATATCAAAATTCGATGGCGAAAAACTAAAAACCTACCACCTGAAGGACGGATTGAGCGATCCGGTCGTATTTAGTTTCCACGAAGATCCACAAAATAAAATCTGGTTAAGAACTTACTCTGGCAAAATATGCTATATCGAAGACGGTTATATTAAACGATTCAAAGAAAACAACCTCCTCTCAAACATAATCAAAGATGATATTCTTTATTCGATAGCAGAAGACAGTGGATCATTATGGTTCGCCACGGGCAAACTAATGGGTCAAATTAAGAACCAAAAACTGGTCATAAAAGAGAAAGTAGAGAAGGGCATGCTGGTTTGCAAAACCATTAATGATCATGTACTCATAGGAGGGCATGGCGTAAGTTTTCTTATCAAGAAAGTAAAAATCAATGATAAAACATATCCCATCTATCTATCCGATACACTTAGACACAACAAAGTGTACTGCGCTACAAACTGGATGGGAAATCTCTATTTTTCTATTAATACAGATATTTTTGAATACAGCCCTGCAGGTTTAAAGAAAGTCTTTACCGGAAAATCCTTAATCATCAGCTTATCTAAAGATCAGAAAAATAATTTATGGGTAGGTTATCACCCTGGTGGTGTTGAGCGATTTAGCTCAAATCAGTTCAACGACCCATGGAGTCTTCCCTTTCTTAAAGAAAGGTCAGTATCTAAAGTGATCCAGGACAATGAAGAGGGATTTTGGATAAGTACGCTTGAAGAAGGGATTTTTTATATTCCAAACTTAAATATTATACAATATAAGTATCCGGAAAATTCACAGATCAGGATCGCAGTCTCCAATAAGTCAAACGTCTTCATGAGCGATTTAAAAGGAAATCTCTATATATATGATGCCGTAAAAAACAGGATTACGGATACCAAAATATTCAAGGACCGTGTCATGTCTCTCTATGTAGATAACAAAGAACAACTTTGGGTTTCTACCTCCTTAATATCGTTGATGGATTCTTCTAAAAACATAAAAAAAACAATCCGAAGTCAAAGTGCCACAAGTTTCGCTCAGGATCATGAGTTTATCTGGGCTATCGGAAGTACCCGCCTTACCAAATTTAATCTTCTTGGGGAAGTCGTCATGCTAAGGGTAGATTCCTCCATACTTAGAACAATTCACATTGACGATTCATTGATCTATCTTGGAATTCGATCAGGCATCGAAATTAAGGACAAAAATTTCAATAACATCAGTACCCCCAAAGAGCTTGCAGACATTAAAATATCAGTGTTTCTTCCTTTAAATGATTCCATTCTATTTGTGGCAACCATCGGAAGCGGTTTTTTTCTTCTTAACAAAAAAGATTTTAGTGTGAGACACTATCATGCAGAAAACAAATTTATAGCTGATAATATTTATACCGTATTAAAGATCGATGGACAGCTTTGGATTGGAACTGAAAACGGAATAGCCATTATAAGTACAGAATCCCTTCTTAATGGCAATCTCTTTTATGAGTTTCTATCCAGGCATAATGGACTACCCAATAACAAAATAAATCAATTGGCCGATACGCCAAATTCTGTCTGGGTATTCACCGATGATGGATATTCTGTGATTCCAAAAACGAAAATAAAGTTCGCCAGTAGAAATCCTGTTTTTTATCTCAAAGAAATACAAGTCAACAATCAGCTATATTCAAATGAAAAACTTTCCCATAATGAAAACGATTTTCAAATTGATTTTGGGTTCATTTCATTCAATAATCAAAACCTGTTTCTACGCTATCGTATAAAGAAAGGGGAATTATGGGCTTATACTAAGGATCGCACGCTGAAATTTAATTCACTTGCGCCTGGAGATTATTCACTGGAAATCCAATATTCAACCGATAACACGTATTGGAAAGAAGCATATCAATCACCGCTGCTCTCGATCTCCCCACCCTGGTGGAGAACATGGTATTTTCAAATCGCATCTACATGCATGGTTCTTTTAATCGCCTTCTATTTCACACGGCAGCTCAAACAGCGAAACAAGCTTCTCAATATTATCAACGAACATCAAAAGAAAATAATCGATTCGGAGATTGAAGCCATAGACAGAGACCGGAATCGCATAGCTAAAGACTTGCACGATGGAATAGGAACAACACTTACATCTATCAAAATGGGTATCAACCAGGTCCTGACAAAATACGATCAGCCGGAAGCAGAAAATATTGAAAACCGTCTTCAGGATATCTTAAAGGAAGTGAAAAATATAATTTATGATTTAACACCTCCGACATTAATGCAATTTGGCTTGCATGAAGGGTTGAAAAACTACATTGAAAAAATAGCTACCGATACCCACATCCTGATTAAATTAAATATCTTTGGAGAAGAGATTAAACAACCTAAAATAAACCTGTTTATTTTCCGGATTACCCAGGAACTGGTTGTTAATTCGCTAAAGCATTCAAACGCAAAAAACATTACCATTCACCTTAGTACATTCGATGATCTGCTGAACATTCTCTATGAAGATGATGGCAACGGATTTATGAGCGATGAAGTATCCAGGGGGCACGGGCTTTACAATATCGAATCAAGAATACAATCGCTAAATGGAAAGATACTTTTCGAAACCAGCCCCAAAGGAGTTTCTTATTCGATTGACATCCCTTTATTGAAGGAGAACTCCGAACCAAATAAAGACACCCTTCTATGATTTCCACCGTATTAGTTGACGATCACATTATCTTCTGCGATGGCCTGGAGAGGCTTTTAAATGAATCCGGAAATTTTGAAGTAGCCGGAAAATTCCATACCAGCATTGATTTTCTTAATGCAAAAGAGGGCCTTCCCAAACTTCATCTGCTGATCCTCGATATTGAAATGCCCGAACTGGACGGCCTGGAATTGATCCGAAGGATCAGAGTGAAAGATTCGGAGCTAAGAATCGTTATTCTGAGCATGCACGATGAGTCGATCTATGTACGGGAAGCTCAAAAATCAGGTGCGGACGGATATCTTGTTAAATCCATTGATAGCAATGCCCTTATTCAAAATTTAACACGAATCATAAATGGAGAAAACATTTTTCCGGATCTGCCAAACAAATCCAAAATATCTTCTCCCCTATCTGAACAGGAAACACGGATCGTCAACCTGATCGCTACAGGCATCAACTCCAAAGAGATTGCCATCCATCTGAATTTGTCACCGTTGACCGTTCAGGCGCACAGAAGAAATATTCTACGAAAGCTGAATGTTAACAATACCGCTGAACTGATCAGGATATCCGTTTCCAAGGGGTTCATTTAATGTGGCGGCTCTTGCATCAACGTTTATTTCAAAAGCCAAATGAAATCGCATCATGAACAAGCATCGATCTGTTCTGATTTTAAACGGTGAAATATAAATTCATATCTTTCCAATTGTTTTCGATCCATGGGCCTCGTCATCCGTCAAAGTATTTTCACCACTATCATTTCGTATGCTGGCGCGGTAATCGGGTACATCAACCTGTTATATCTTTTCCCTAAATTCCTTGACCCGGAACAAGTAGGACTGTTACGTACTGTTCAGGATGCCGCCATTCTGTTTTCTCCCTTCGCTCAGTTTGGACTGGCGCAAAGCATTTACCGGTTCTATCCTCAAATGGCAAAAGACAAAAAATCAGAATCTGGTTTCATTAGTCTCCTTCTTTTGCTTTCCATGGGTGGCTTCGCGCTCTTTTTAATTATTTTCAAAATCTTCGAGCACCCTATTCTCTCTTACTTTGAAGATAACGCGAAAGAAATCATTCAATATGCTTCTGTCGTTTTATGGCTTACGTTCATCCTGCTGATTACTTCTATACTGGAGGCTTATTCAAGATCTTTGCTCAAAACCGTCCTTCCCAATCTGTTGCGCGAAGTGGTCATCCGACTGTTGCTTGCCTTGTTAGTTACTGCCTATTTCCTCGGTTGGATCTCCTACCATTCGTTCATCATCAGCACTGCTCTTGCTTACCTGACTTCGCTTATCCTGCTTGTTATTTATCTGGTCGTCCAGAAAAATCTGAGCATCTCTTTAAATTTTTCCTCTTTATCAAAACAAAAAATAAAAGAGCTGGCCGGTTATAGTCTATTTAGCTTTGCAGGGACAGCGGGTATGATCATCATTGGCAAGGTGGACAGTATGATGGTTTCCGCAATGCTGGGATTAGCCGCCAATGCTGTTTATACCACGGCCTTTTATATGGCAACCATCATTGAAATACCAAAGCGTGCACTCAGCCAGGTTGCCATGCCATTAATTGCACGTGCTTTTGAAAAAAATAACATGAGCGATGTAGTAACCATCTATCAAAAAACGTCTATCAATCAGTTTATCATTGGAGCCTTATTTCTCATTGGCATCTGCATCAACATTGACAATATCTTCGAGCTGATGCCGAAAAAAGAAATCTATGAAGCGGGCAAGTGGGTGGTGATTATCATAGGGATAGGAAAACTAACCGATATGATCTTTGGACCGAGCAGCGAGATCATCGTACTCTCCAGGTACTATTGGTTCAACATCATTCTTCTTTCGCTATTAGCAGCGATGGTAGTGATTGCCAACAACCTGCTCGTTCCTCTTTATGGAATCAATGGAGCAGCGATGGGAGCAGCATTCGCTTTAATCTCTTTCAATGTGGTCAAATACATTTTTATTGCAGTAAAATTAAAAATGCAACCCTTCACGCTGGCCTCATTAAAAGTATTGATCATTTCGGTTCTTGCTTTAGCATTGAATTGGGTGCTTCCCAAACTAAGTATGGTTCTGCTGGACATTGCCTTTCGATCATCCGTGATTACATTGTTTTTCGGGGCGCTGGTCTACCTGTTCAAAGCCTCACCTGACGGGAATGATTTTCTAAAAAGAATGCTAAAGAAATCCGGATTTGAATCATAATTCATTAAGCAACTGACTCAGGGAATCAGTCAGTTTTCTGCGTGTAAAAGAAGATACATCTCCGCTCTTCATTGTGTTTCCCGATTTCCATTGAATGAAATAACGATTTAGCGAATCGGCAATGCTATCCGTATCATTTCGTTCAAAGATTTCTCCCGCTCCGGTTTGCCTCAATACGTCTGCTGCATCTCCCTGCACAGGACCAATCGCCAGCGTAGGGTTTCCCGAAGCGAGGTATTCAAAGAATTTACCTGGAAGATTTCCGGGAGCAATGGCGGTATATGCCAGAACAAGTAACTGCAGATTGGTAGCGCCATATACTTTCAGCAATTCGCTGTGAGGAATGGAATCAATGAACGTGACCAATTCTCTTAGCACAGGATCATCGGCAATGTATTTCTTAAATCCGGAATTTACATTCCCAATAAACTCTATCTGCACGTGTTGCCTGAAATCGGGATTCGTTAAGGTCAATTGCTTCAAGGCTTCCATTGCCGGCCGTGGATCACGAAGCTCGTCTACAATACCGATGTGCCTGATTGTAAATTGGGATGTTGCTATCCGCTGCACTTTCCCAAAGTCATCTTCATCAAAACCATTGGTAATCAGATCTATCTTTCTTCCGCTTAGTTTTTCTAACCGGCCGACATGATACGGTGCGATGGTGATCACCCGGTCTGCAGTAGTCAGTACTTGATACTCCAATGCTTTATGTCGCCTTCGCGCAAGAGCAGTAAGAGACAAGGTGTCTAGCAAATCCCATTCACTCCACGGATCACGGAAGTCGGCCACCCACTTGATGGAAGGATTCTTTTGCTTCAGCTTCAACCCAATCAGGTGAATACTGTGTGGTGGCCCGGTAGTAACGATCTTTTCAATTTGATTTTTCGTAATGAACTCATTCAGAAAAGAGACGGAAGGCTTCACCCAAAACACACGTGCATCCGGAATAAATAAATTACCGCGCACCCAGCTGCTTACGTTTCCAAAAAAAGATTTCTTTCCCGTAGATATAAAATCACTGGGCTTTACTTGCTTCTTCCCTGCTAGTGAAGAGAGTTTAAAGAACAAATCATACGGTTCCCATATTGGCCGTCTTATGATTTCCACAGAGGCCGGCACATCTTTTTGTAATGAATTATCCTGTATGATAAACGAAGGGTTCGCTGGCGTATACACATAAGGCTGCCATTCCAACCGTGATAGGTATTTCACAAACTTCAGCCACCGCTGCACACCGCTTCCCCCTGATGGAGGCCAGTAATAAGTGATTATTAATACTTTTTTACTCATATGCTATTTACAAAACACCGATCCGATCTGCATTCAGCCTGCTCTTGCCTTCCATCCAAAATAGCAGGGTTAGATTTTTTTCTACAAACTTCACTCTTACCCATCCACTGCCTTCCGGGAAATTACTTATCTCACTAATCACTCATCAACCCGTCCCGGAAAGGCATATCCCTGTTAAGGGGCTCACCTTCCTTATAACTGATCTTATACCGACATTATAGCGACCTCATAGCAACTTTCGTCCGGACTTCATCCAGTCTTCACCCAGCCTTCCTTCGTTCCCGATTCGAAGATCGGGCCAGTGTTCATTCTAATACTTAATCCTCACACCATTCATACTTGCCAGCTTTCCATTTCTGTAGGCAGCTTTTCCATTTACAAAAACCATATCAATACCGTCAGAAAACTGGTTTGGATTCTCCACTGTAGCCCTGGCTTTAATCCTGGTGGAATCAAAAACAGTAAGATCAGCCCACGCCCCATCGGCTATGATGCCTCTGTCTTTTAGCGCTGGCGAGATCAGATTATGCTGCATCGTAGTCACTTTATCCAATGCCTTCTCCAATGGCATACCAATATCGAGGCAATGACGTATCGAAGTCGAGAAGCAACCGGCTCCGCGAGGATGGGAGTTGGCCTGGGCAGCATATTCAATGCCTCCGTCAGAACCAATCATACAGAAATCTTCTTTCAATGCCAGATCTACTGTTTTATCTAATGGCAAAGTGCCTTCCGGCACCGCCACCAGTTTTTTCAACTCTTTATACCTGGCAAAGCTTTCTTTTGTTAACCGTTCACCTGTTCCCACCAATCTCAAATCATTGTAAGTAATACCATAGCGTTGTTGCCAGCCCTCTCCAAAGCGGGTAGAATGAAGATACGTTGCCCAGAAGGAGTACGGATACACACAGCACGTCATGCTTACATCTTTTGCATTAGCTGTTCGTATTTTGTTCAGGGCATCTTCCATGTGAAAAGTGCCACCGGTAGAGTGAAGATGATCAATGTGAACACGTGCACCGCTTTCTCTTGCCAGCCGGATTGCCTCATCAACACCTTTCAGTTCATCTGCACTGGAGGAATAACGGAGGTGAAGGAAAAGAGGACGGTCATACTTCTTTGCCAGCTTCGCATACTCCAGTACCTCTTCATAAGGCGTGGGCTGGTATTCGATGCTATGCGAAACACCCAGTGCACCTTCCTCCAGGCATTTTTCAACTTGCTTCTTTCGTTCCGCAACACTGTTGGTGCGATAGCGTATCCGCATCACAAAAGTGGAGACACCATAGTTGATGGAATGTGGTACGGATCCAAATTTCTGATAGTACGCAGCCGTATCCGGGCTGCCTCCATGCATTTGCAATGCAGTCGTTACTCCATCCGTAACCTTGTACTTTTCAAAAATGGTATAGGTCTTCTCAGGATTGGCCGTATTGTCAGCAAGGATATCAATGAACCCGGGAGAGACGACTTTGCCCGACACATCAATTACTTCGGGAGCAGACAACGTATTCAATGCTCCTGTCTTTAGTTTCCCTTTTTCATCAATACCCAGATCAAGTACCTGCCACTTACCTTGATAAAAAGATTTACCTCCGCGTAGTACAGTTTTCAGATTTGTATTCTGAAAAACCTTCGCTACAGACTCACCCGACATAGCCAGGCCTGTTGCCAATGCTCCTGTTAATTTTAAGAAATGTTTTCTCTTCATTAGTGTTGATGGATAATGCTTAGTATTTCTTTCCAGTCACTTGGATTCAACCATCTGGTCTCCATATCCTTTTTAAACCAGGTCATCTGCCGCTTGGCATAATGGCGCGTGTTACGCTTCAGTAAACGAATCGCCTCCTCTTTATCATAAGCGCCATCGATGTACTCCATTATTTCACGATAACCTACCGTTTGCAATGCATTCAAATGACGAAGCGGATAAAAGGATTCCGCTTCCTCAAAAAGCCCTGCGGCAATCATATTATCCATGCGCTGATCGATGCGCTGATACAGTTCTTCGCGATCCAATTCCAGCCCTGTCTTTACAATATCAAAATCATGAATTATTTTTTTCTTCTTGCGTAAAGCGGCTACCGTCTGGTTGGTTGCCCTGATGAGCTCCAGCGCACGAATAAGACGATGAGGATTTCGTTGATCTACGACAGAATAATAGGCTGGATCTTTTTCCTTTACTTCCTGCTGCAGCCACTCCAGGCCTTTGTCTTCGTACTCCTTTACAATCTCAGCACGCATTCCTTCCGGAATGTCGGGCAAATCATCAAAGCCTTCACAAACCGCCTTTACATACAGGCCGGAACCCCCGCAAAGAATGAGCTGATCGTATTTTTTAAACAGTTCATGAATCAACTCCAGCGCATCACGTCCATATTGTCCTGCATCGTACTCCTCGTGTATGGATTTGTTTCCTATAAAATGATGCTGCACACGAGCTAATTCCTGTACCGTAGGCTTCGCTGTTCCAATCCGGAGTTCCTTAAAAATCTGCCGGGAGTCAGCGGATATAATTTCGGTTTTCAACTCTTCCGCTAGCCGGATCGCCACATCCGTCTTTCCTACGGCAGTAGGTCCGGCAATCACGATTAGTTGTTTCTGTTTGGTTGGGCTCATTTAACGATGGGCGAAGTACGAGGTACGCATCGAAACTGGCAACAGTAGCCGGTTAAATTCTTCCCTTCTCACTCGTTTCCGGCAGCTATCGCGAACGTCATTTAAAAAGAGTATCTTTCGGCAGAAAAATTCGCCACTACGAATGATCAAATATACCACTCCCTTTCTCACTAAGCTCGAAGACATGATTGCCGAGTCAGACTACGTATTGCGCTACGAAAAAGGCAATTTCAAGTCAGGCTATTGCCTGCTTCGTGAACAGAAAATCATGATTATCAATAAGTTCTTTACCACAGAAGGAAAGATCAACGCCCTGCTGGAAATCCTGAAAAACACTCCGCTGGATGGCACGCGTTTCACGGAAAAGAGCAAAAAACTCTACGAAGAACTATCGCAGGCAGAGGTTAAAGCCTGATTTCAGACAGGCCTCATATTTTTTGTAATTTCGTGATCATGCGAGAAGCAATTCAAAGTCCACCCAAAACAATTTTGGAAGTATACCAAATGCTTCCGGAAGGAACGCGCGCTGAATTAATCAACAGAATATTATATATATCGCCTGCGCCATCACTTAAACATCAAGAAACGGTTGTAGCCATAACTGGTCAATTATATAATTTTTCATTGAAAAAAAAGATCGGGAAAATCTATCTCGGGCCAGTGGATGTATACCTGGATGAGAAGAATGCATTTCAGCCTGACCTTGTTCTGATCCTTAATGAAAACATTTCCATTCTTAAACCGGATGGAATTTATGGCGCTCCCGATTTCATCATCGAGATACTTTCGCCAGGCACCAGGAATTTTGATTTAGTAAAAAAGAAAAAAGTATACGAGAAAGCAGGTGTAAAGGAATATTGGGTGGTGGATCCCGCTACCAGGGAATGTACCGGCTTTCTGCTCAGCAAAGGAAAGTTCGAAGAGCTTAAAAAAGAGAAAGGCAAAATCGTTTCTGTTTTGCTCAAGCACACCTTCAAGTTCTGATCTTTTGAAAATCACTTTTCTCGGCACCGGCACTTCCCAGGGCGTACCCGTTATCGGATGCGAGTGTGAAGTATGCCGCTCACTTGATTACCGCGACAAGCGACTCCGCTCTTCGGTGCACATTCAGGCCGGCAATCAAAGTCTGATTATTGATACAGGCCCGGATTTCAGACAGCAAATGTTGCGGGAGAATATAAAGCATCTGGATGCCGTTCTTTTCACGCACGCGCATAAAGATCATATTGCAGGACTGGACGATGTTCGTGCTTACAATTTTCTTCAGCAGTCGGATATGCCTTTGTATGGAAGACAAGAGGCACTCGAACAAATCAAGGTAGAGTTTTACTATGCCTTCGAGAAGGATAAGTATCCCGGCATTCCACAGCTTCGCCTTCATGAAATAAGTGAAGAATCCTTTTCTATTAACGGGATAGCTGTTACTCCCCTTCCGGTGATGCACATGAAGTTGCCTGTACTTGGCTTTCGCATTGGCAATTTCAGCTACATCACCGATGCCAATTTTATTTCAGACGCTACCTACGAGAAACTGAAAGGCACAGAAATACTTGTCCTGAATGCACTGCAGAAAGAAAAACACTTATCCCATTTCAACCTCGAAGAAGCATTGAATGAAGTAAAGAAGATCGGTGCAGCTAAAACCTACTTTACACACATCAGTCATAAATTAGGCAAGCATAAAATCATCGAAAAAGAACTTCCTGAATCCGTAGCTTTGGCGTATGATGGTCTGACCATTATGCTATAAGCCGTGCACAACAACTATTATTTTCTTCGTCCGCTTTCTGCTCAGCTCGAAAACAAACTGAAGGGCTACTCCATCGTATCCTGCTTCAGCCAGAACAAAGATGAGCTGGTGATTGAACTGAATAACACAGAGCGGTCATTCTTTATCAAAGCCTATCTCGGTGCACAGTTTAGCTGTCTCTCGTTTCCCGAAAATTTTAGCCGCGCACGGAAGAATAGTATCGATCTGTTTCCAGATATCATTCTGAAAAAAGTAACAGGGATCAGGCAATTCGAAAATGAGCGTTGTTTTTCACTTCAGCTCGAAAGCAAGGACCAGCTCCTGTTCAAGATGCATGGCAACCGTGCCAATGTGCTTTTGGCCGACCACTATTCGGTTAAGGCTATTTTTCGTAACCATCAAAAGGCCGATTTCGAAACCGATGTTGCTTCGCCTGACCGTGTTATTGATTGGTCGAAAGAAGCGTTCATCACCCATGAGCAGGATCCTTCGCGTCTTTATTTTACGTTTGGCAAAGAGGTGTGGGCCTATCTGAAAGAGAACGGTTTTGATGGTATCCCTACCGAAAAGAAATGGGAGCTGATCCAGCAAACAATCCGACAGCTCAATCATCCGGAATTCTATCTTATCGAAAAAGAAAACAAAATTATATTTTCTCTTTTACCTTTCGGGAATATCATAGAAAAGTCTTCCGATCCCATTAAAGCGGTTAATGAATTCTTCCATCGCTACACCAGCAGCTATCATTTCGCTTCTGAAAAGAGTACCGTACTAAAGCAACTTAATGATCAGCTCACCGCTTCGCTTCATTATATCGCAAAGAATCAGCAGAAGCTGAACGAAATACAGAACGACCATCATTACCAGGCATGGGGCGATTTGGTGATGGCCAATATGCACACTATCAAACAGGGTAATGATAAAGTAGTGGTAGACGATTTTTATCATGATAACAAACCCATCGAGATCAAATTAAAAAGAGATTTAAGTCCGCAGAAGAATGCAGAAGTATTTTACCGCAAAGGCAAAAACCAGCAGATTGAAATTGAAAAGCTGAAGGAAGCGATAGCTAAAAAAGAAAAGGAAGCAGAGCGGCTCACCAAAAGCATTTTAGAAATAGAAGCTTCCGAAGGGCTGAAAGACTTTCGAAAAATAGCAGGCGATGCAGGACTTCCTTCTCAACGTGAAAAGGAAGCACCTCTTCCTCCTTATCATGAATTCGAATTCAAAGGATTTAAAATATGGGTAGGCCGCAATGCAGAGAAAAACGATGAGCTCACATTAAAATATACTTACAAGGAAGACTTGTGGCTTCACACCAAAGATGTTCCCGGTTCGCACGTCATCATCAAGCATCAGGCAGGTAAAAAATTCCCTAAAGAGGTAATTGAGCGCGCGGCAGAACTGGCTGCTTATAATTCAAAACGAAGAACGGAGACCTTGTGTGCCGTGATTTTCACTCCCAAGAAATTTGTACGCAAGCGCAAAGGAGATCCAGCCGGTGCCATGGTAGTGGAGAAAGAAGAAGTGATATTGGTAGAACCACGTCTTTAAATAAAAATGACGATCTACCAATAGTAAATCGTCATTTTGAATTCGTTATCTGATTTATTCAACTATAGCAATCTTCATCGTGTTGGTGCGATTGCGCTCCTGAATAGGCATGCTGGCCAGGATAATCACTTTATCACCTGTCTTCACATGACCATCTTTCTTCAATGTATCAATTACATCAGCCATGGTCTCATCGGTAGAATTTTGCTTCTCATAATAATAAGCCTGTGTCGACCATACGAGGTTCATGGTATTGAGAATGGCTTTATTACCAGTGAATACAAAAATGTTACAGTTAGGGCGGTGTGAAGAAGCTTTGAAAGCCGTGTATCCGGACGAAGTCAATCCCACAATAGCTTTCGCTTTTACATCTTTTGCCAGCGTGCAGGCCGCCAGAATAAAGCTGTCGTGCGTGTAGGTCAGGGAGCTTTCATTCGTCTCGCGGAAGCGGAAATAAATATCTCCTTGTTTTTCCACCGAACCAATGGTACGCACCATACTGCGGATTACCTCGATGGGATATTTTCCGGCCGCTGTTTCAGCAGAAAGCATTACCGCATCAGCACCATCCATTACGGCATTTGCCACATCGTTGGTCTCTGCACGTGTAGGGCGTGGATTCTCAATCATGCTTTCCATCATTTGCGTGGCCACGATTACTGGTTTAGAAAGCTCATTGCATTTCTGCACCAGCTTCTTCTGCACCATGGGCACTTCTTCCATCATGATTTCTACACCAAGATCTCCGCGTGCCACCATCACCGCATCGGTAGCCGCCACGATCTCATCGATATTTTCAAGTGCTTCCGGTTTTTCAACTTTAGCCACAATGCGCGAAGTTGATTTTCTACTGTCCATGATGGCGCGCATCTCATTGATGTCTGAGGCCTTGCGCACGAAAGAGAGAGCAATCCAGTCTACATTATGTTTCAATCCGAATTCAAGATCCACTAAATCTTTTGCTGTGAGTGAAGGAGCGGAAACTTTTGTATTAGGAAGGTTGATCCCCTTGCGTGACTTAAGCGGACCTCCGTAGATCACCACACTGATCACTTCGTGACCCTTCACTTCTTTTACTTTCAATTCGATCTTGCCATCGTCAATCAAAATCATGTCTCCAGGCTTCACATCGTTGGGTAGAAATTCATACGAAGTGCTTACGATCTGCGCATTTCCTTTCTGCTGCTTAGTAGTGATGGTAATCTCCTGTCCGGCTACGATGATTGTACCTTCCTCCACTTCGTTCACACGGATTTTCGGGCCTTGCAAATCCTGCAGCAAAGCCACCGTAGTACCCAGTTCCTGATTTAATTCACGTACAAAATTGATTACTTTAAGATGGTCTTCATGAGAGCCGTGAGAGAAATTGAGACGAAATACATCAACGCCTTCCCTGATCAGGTTGTGAAGCATTTCTTTGGAGTTGGAGGCGGGTCCAACAGTAGCAACAATTTTAGTTTTGTTGAAGGAGATTCTTTCCATACTATAGTTTAGAGTTCAAGATTTAAAATTCTACGCAGGCACATTTCAATCGAAACCTTAGAGGGGGGCGGTTCAGCGGGCAAAAGTAAATTCATCAAAAAATAAAGTTGTCCTTCGATTTTAGAGCCGCTAAAGGTAGAAAAGCCACTAATTCTACGGAAGGAATATTTCGCAAGAGTTCCTGCAAACGTTTGTTAAGCCTGTATTCTTCGCCTTGCGTCATGAAAATATAGTCCATATGTGGAAATTCAGGCACCAAAAAGTCTTTTGAGCGTTCATTCTCATTGGGTTTGTTACGAAACAGCATCAACTTATTAGGTACCGACTCGTAACTAAAGCAGGAAAATGAAATTTCGGTGTCATTTTTCTGATAGAGAATCATGTCCTTCTGCTTCACCAGATTGATATTCATCAATTGATTGATCTCCCAGGCCAGCTTATAACCCTTTGCTGATGAGCTAATTCCAAGCAAATCAAAATCATAGCTATATTCAACTTCCAGCTTCTTTTTCTTCATTTTTCAGCCCTCAAAAGCCTGAAGCAGCAAAGTTTGACAATATTCCTCCAAATCTTTTACTTTGCGCCAGATTTTAAAATAAGCTAAACCTTACAATCATGTCTGAAATCGCACAAAAAGTAAAACAGATCATCATCGACAAACTGGGCGTAGAAGAATCTGAAGTAACTCCTGAGGCAAGTTTCACTAACGACCTTGGAGCAGATTCACTCGACACCGTTGAGTTGATTATGGAGTTTGAAAAAGAATTCAACATTTCTATTCCGGACGATCAGGCGGAGAACATTGCCACTGTAGGTCAGGCGATTTCTTACCTCGAGGAGAACGTAAAGAAATAACCCGTTATCTCCGTCACCAACCATTTCTATGAGTTTTAGTTTTAAACGTGTTGTCATCACTGGCGTAGGTGCTCTCACCCCTATCGGAAGTACACTCCCTGAATTCTGGGAAGGACTTAAAAGCGGAAAAAGTGGTGCTGCCCCCATTACCCGCTTTGATACGACTTTGTTTAAAACAAAATTTGCCTGTGAATTGAAGGGCTTTGATGCCACCAACTTCATGGATCGCAAAGAGGCACGGAAAATGGATCCCTTTGCACAATACGCAATGGTGTCGGCCGATGAGGCTATAAAAGATTCCAACCTTCCGCTAGCTGAAATTGACCCCGATCGCGTAGGCGTTATCTGGGGATCAGGTATCGGAGGGTTGCTAACTTTTCAGGAAGAAGTGAGGGGCTTTGCTGCCGGTGACGGCACGCCTCGTTTCAATCCGTTCTTTATCCCAAAAATGATTGCTGACCTTAGTGCAGGTCACATCTCGATCAAGTACAACTTCAGGGGCCCCAATTACACTACGGTATCTGCCTGCGCATCTTCCACCAACGCATTATATGATGCTTACACCTATTTAAAATTAGGTAAAGCAGATGTGATGATTTCCGGTGGTTCGGAAGCGGCAGTATGTATAGCCGGTGTAGGCGGTTTTAATGCACTGAAAGCACTCTCTGAAAGAAATGATTCTCCGGAAACCGCATCGCGCCCCTACGACAAAGACAGAGATGGATTTGTATTGGGTGAAGGCGCAGGAGCATTGGTGCTGGAGGAATATGAATATGCAAAAAGACGCGGTGCTAAAATCTATGCAGAGATCATCGGTGGAGGCATGTCTGCCGATGCGTATCACATTACAGCTCCGCATCCGGAAGGCGCAGGAATCATTAAAGTAATGAAATATGCGCTGGAAGAAGCAGGAATTAAACCGGAAGAGGTAGATTACATTAACACCCACGGAACGTCTACTCCGCTTGGAGATGTCGGTGAAATAAAAGCGATCCAAAAAGTATTTGGAGAGCACGCTTACAAGCTTAACATCAGCTCGACCAAGTCCATGACAGGTCACTTACTCGGAGCTGCAGGCGCTATTGAAACCATTGCCTGCCTGCTGGCGATCAAGGAAGGAGTAATCCCTCCTACCATCAATCACTTTACGGATGATCCGGAACTGGATTCCAAGCTCAACCTGACCTTTAACACTGCTCAGAAACGCGATGTTAAAGTTGCCTTAAGCAATACGTTTGGGTTTGGAGGTCACAACTTCTCGATCCTACTTAGAAAAGTAGAGTAAGCCCCCAATCTTGTGTGGAGCTTACTGAAACGATCTACCGGGCTATCTAAAAAAGCAGATCATAAATTAATTGCTGCCATCAGCACCATCACTGGTTTTTCTCCTTCCAATATTGCGCTTTATCAGCTGGCTACCATGCACAGCTCCAAAGCCATTGAGAAAGACGGCTTTCGCGAATCCAATGAACGGCTGGAATATTTAGGCGATGCCATCCTGGGCGCTGCCGTTGCCGATTATCTTTTCAAGAAATATCCGTTTAAAGACGAAGGCTTCCTCACGGAAATCCGCTCCCGCATTGTAAATCGCGAATCGCTGAATAACCTGGCGCGCAAAATCGGGGTAAATGCCATCGTGCAGTTCGATAGCAAAAACAGCCAGCTGCAGCAGGTTATTCTCGGTAATACACTGGAAGCACTGGTAGGCGCAGTCTATCTCGATAAAGGCTACCTGCGCTGCAAAAAATTTGTGATCGACAAACTCATCCAGCCTCACTTCGACCTGGAGATCGTGATCAACTCCAATTCGAATCATAAAAGTAAAGTAATCGAATGGGCACAGCGGAACGCCAAAGAAATCCGGTTTGAGATACTTAACGTGAAGAAGGGAAAGAATAGCAGGGAATTTTCTGCGCAGGTATATATCGGTGAGCAAGCTTATGGGCTTGGCTATGGATTAACCAAAAAGAAAGCCGAACAGGATGCGGCTATGAAAACCTGCGATCTGCTGAGTATATAATTACAAGTAAGAGATCTGCTCTTACTTGGCACTTTGCACAACGTCTTTGTGTTATCCTGAAGACCATTGTTGTAATCTTACTTCGAGTTAATTTTTCTGTTTTATTCAACTTCCGAAAATTGAAAAAAATAAAAATTGCAGGCGCCACAGTCAATCAAACCCCTATCGACTGGGAAGGCAACACAAAAAATATAATTGCGGCCATTGAAGCTGCGAAAAAGGAATCAGTGCAATTGCTTTGCTTTCCTGAAATGAGCATTACCGGCTACGGAAGCGAAGATCTTTTTCTCAGCCAGTGGGTACCCGAACAGGCGTGGCAAGAAGTACAAAAGATGAAAGAAGTCTGCGAAAATATTATCGTAGCGGTAGGGTTGCCCATACGCATTGATGATCTCGTTTATAATGGCGCTTGCGTCATCAACAATAAGAAAATCCTTGGCATTACCTTAAAGCAAAACCTGGCGCGCGATGGCGTTCATTACGAGCCGCGCTGGTTTTATCCCTGGCCGGCCGGAGACACCAAAGAAATTACTATTGATGGTGAACAGATACTGGTGGGCGATTTGATTTACGAAGCCCATGGGATCAAATTCGGGTTCGAGATCTGTGAAGATGCCTGGCGTATTAACCGTCCCGGCTACCGCCTTCAGCAACGCGGAGTGGACCTCATTCTGAATCCCAGCGCCAGCCACTTCGCATTAGGTAAAAGCGAGCTGCGGGAAAAAGTAGTGGTGCTGGATGGTACAGAAAAATTCAATTGTGCTTACCTGTTTGTTAACCTGCTGGGTAACGAAGCCGGGAGAATGATTTATGATGGCGACATCATCATTGCACAGAAAGGAAAACTGGTAGCGGTGAACAAAAGATTATCTTTTTCTAATTTCAATTTACTTTCTGCTACACTCGATTTTGATCGCCCGGAGCAAACACAAGCTGTTCCCATTACCGATGGCAAAGAGAAATATGAAGAGTTTGTACGTGCCGCTTCATTGGCATTGTACGATTATCTTAGAAAAAGTAAGGCGCGCGGCTATGTGCTTAGCTTAAGTGGCGGAGCCGACTCTTCGTTGTGTGCCGTTTTAGTTTCTGAAATGGTGCGAAGAGCTTCACTTGAATTGGGCTGGAAGCAATTCTGCGAATCGGTTCGTATTCCTTTTACCAGCGATCACAAAGAAGCCGTTTCACAACTCTTAACCTGTGCTTATCAGGGCACGCGCAATTCATCGGAAGATACTTTCACATCAGCACAAAAGCTGGCCGGGTCAATAGGCGCTGCTTTTCACCACTGGCTCATCGATGAAGAAGTAAATTCCTATACTTCTAAAATTGAAAATGCATTAGGCAGATCACTTACCTGGGAGAATGACGATGTTGCTTTACAAAATATACAGGCAAGATCGCGTTCACCCATTATCTGGTTATTGGCGAACATAAAGCAAGCGGTTCTGCTCACTACCTCCAACCGAAGCGAAGGCGATGTTGGCTATGCAACTATGGATGGCGATACCAGCGGAAGCCTTGCTCCTATTGCAGGCATTGATAAACCCTTTATCCTGCAATGGCTGAAGTGGGCAGAAACTCACCTTGGTTATACAGGTTTGCACGATGTAAACAGCCTTACACCAACAGCAGAGCTAAGGCCTGCAGAAAGAACGCAAACCGATGAGAAAGACCTGATGCCTTACGCTATCCTGGTAGAAATTGAACGGCTTGCCATCCGCGACAGAAAACCTCCGGTAGAAGTCTTTCAAATCCTGTCTGCCCGCTATCCGGCAAACGAGATCAAGGGTTATATCAAAAAATTCTTCCGGCTGTGGTCTGCCAATCAGTGGAAACGCGAGCGCCTGGCTCCTTCCTTTCATTTCGATGATCTGAATGTGGACCCGCGCAGCTGGTGCCGGTTCCCTATCTTATCCGGGAGCTTTAGCAAAGAGCTGGAAGCGCTGGAGAAGCAGGAATAACTGGCAGAGGAATGACAATAGCCTTGTTCTGAATTCCGGGATAACCGATACAGGAACCAGATACCGGATACCTGATACATAGAACAATCCGAATAGTTGTAATCCAGAAACCGGCATCCAGTATCCATTCAATCCCCTATATTTGCCATTAGCTAAATGCTCATTTTCATCGCCTATGATACTTTCTTACTTGATCTGGAACGGAAGCCCTGAAATTTTCTCTATCGGTTCTTTTTCCCTTCGCTGGTACGGACTCCTTTTCGCATTAGGATTTCTTATCAGCCAGCAGATTCTGTATTACATGTTCAAAACAGAAGGCAAGCCGGATAAAGATGTCGACACGCTCACCATCTACATGATTGTGACTACGATTGTCAGCGCGCGTCTGGGGCACATTATTTTCTACCAGCCGGAAATGCTATGGCAGGATCCGCTCGGTATTTTTCTTCCTTTCCAGTTCTCACCCACATTCCGTTTTACCGGTTTGCAGGGGTTGGCAAGCCATGGGGCCGCATTCGGAATCCTGTTTGCATTGTGGCTTTACAGTCGCAAGAAAAAGCCGGGACAAAATTATATGCAGATACTGGATCGCATTGTTATCCTGGTAGCATTAACCGGTGCGCTTATCCGCATGGGAAATTTTTTCAATTCAGAAATTATAGGAAAGCCTACTAATTCACCTATGGGCGTGGTCTTCATCAGTCGCGTCTCCGATGCGATCATGGATGAGTCGAAAAACACTCCGGTAGAAAGTATTTCTATCATCAAGGATAAGGATTTACCTGAAGGAGCCAACGGACGTGTTCCTATCCTTATTTATCTTTTCTTTAAACCTAATGTGCCTCTTCCGGAAGTAAAAAGTTTCCTCAACAGCCAGGTAAAAGGTTACCTGTCGCACGCTGCGCTTTCCGAGTTTGTCGATCAATCGCCTATGGACGCATTGCGTTATCATACGGTGGAAGAAAAGCCAGGAGTTTATGTCGCCAAAATAAGCACGTTTGGTATTGCACGGCATCCGGCACAGCTGTATGAATCGATTTCGTGCCTCGTCTTGTTTGCCTTTCTCTTCTGGTACTGGTCGCGCTATAAAGAGAAGCTTCCTGAAGGGCGCATCTTCGGCTATTTCATGATTATCTTATGGAGTCTTCGCTTCGCCTACGAATATTTAAAAGAACCACAGGAAGCGTTCGAAAATTCGCTGCCCTTATTTATGGGACAAATCTTAAGTATCCCGTTAGTACTGGTTGGAATAATTGTCCTCGTTCGCTCCTACCGTCAAACAAATAAATTACCATCTTAAACCTTTTGCCCCGCTGGGCATCCAAAATCTCATGGATCGTCCTTTTTTGATTTTGTTGGGTTGGCGAAGGGGCAATATACTGGGGTTTATACTTGGGCTCGCAGTGCTGTTAGGCGTTGGTACTACCTCCTATGCCACCGGGTTTACGTTGCCTTTGCCTGCACGGGATACCGTGATTGTCGGGCTTGATACCACTGATCTTCGTGTGCTTACACTTAATAGAGTATTGATCATCGGCAACAAGATTACACGGGACCAGATCATTCTGCGGGAACTCAGCCTCCACCCCGGTGATACCATTACCGCGAAGCATCTGCAGGCTACGCTTCAGCGGGATAGAAACAAGATCTACAATCTCCGTTTGTTCAATACCGTTTCCATACGATTACTTCAACTGTCTGATACTACCATTGATTTACTTATTGAAGTAGATGAACGATGGTACACGTTTCCCATTCCTATCTTCGAACTCTCCGACCGGAATTTTAATGAGTGGTGGCAAAATTACAATCATGATTTTGGCCGTGTCAATTACGGTTTGCGATTGTATCAATATAACTTTCGCGGCAGGAACGAAACACTGAGACTTACCGCACAGTTTGGATACACCCGGAATTTAGATCTCACCTACCGGATTCCCTATATCGATAAAAAACAAAAACAAGGTCTTACGTTTTCGTTTGACTATGCTGAACCTAAAAACCTCGCCTACTTTACCGAAGATCATAAATTACTTTTCCTGGAAGGACGAAAGACGTTAAAGAAAACAATAGGTGGAAGCGCATCGTATACATATCGAAAGACGTTCTACACCACTCATGCTTTTAATGCGGAATACAGGAGCAGTAATGTGGTGGATACCGTTGCATTGCTTAATCCTAATTTCTATTTCAATGGCCGTACTAGCCAGCGGTTTGGTTCTGTTTCATACTCATTTAATTCCGATCACCGCGATGTGCAGGCCTATCCACTGCATGGACATCAGCTTACGGGTTTTATCGAAAAATCGTTTGGCTTGTGGGGTGGAGATGTAAACCAGCTAGCAGCCAATATCACCTATTCTTTTTATAAGGAAATTGCCAACAAGCTATTCCTCTCTAATTTTTCTTCTCTGCTGATCAGCGGGCCGAATAAACAACCTTATGCATTGTACAACGCGCTGGGATACCGAAATCAATTTATCCGTGGTTATGAAATTTATGTTATCGAAGGACCAAAGTTTTTCCTGAACAAGACCACATTAAAGAGAAGAATCTTTTCGAGAGCCTGGCACATGGACTTTATGCCGATATCTCAATTCCGCTATCTTCCTATCTCTATTTATCTGAAAGGATACTTCGATGTAGGCTACGTAGAAAATTACCCACGTTATGAAACCGAAAAAATAAATACACGGCTCTCTGACCGGGTATTGGGAGGCACTGGCCTGGGATTAGATATTGTAATGCTCTACGATAATGTGCTGAGGATAGAATACACTTACAACAGGGAAGGGGTCAGCGGTTTCTTCTTTAACATTAAGAAAGAGTTTTAATCAGCAGGATACCTCCACACCTTTCTGTTTCCTTTCTTATCATATTTATACCATGTTCCGGTTCTTTTCCCTTCCTGATACACTCCGGAATAATTCAGGACTCCTTCCTCATCATAAAATTTCCATTCACCGCTTTCCTGGCCATTGTTGTATTCACCTTCCTGCAGAAGCGTTCCTGCCTCGCTGTATATTTTTGTTTTCCCTTGCGGATACCCATCAACATAGTTAACAATTCTATACAGCATTCCGTTTTGATGAAAAAATTTCCACTCGCGCTCATACCTTCCCTGCCGATAAATACCTTTCTTTTCTGTTTTACCATTCTGATAAAAATAAATAGCAGAGTCCGCCAAAAGTCCATCCCGCCAATACTCTATTCCTTGCTTTGATCCATTGGGATAGTAATACTCCACGCTGCCATGAAGTTTGCCCGACTCATACTGTTCAATTGAATTCGTTGCTCCGTCAGGATAATAATAAATCCACTTACCTGTCTTTATCCCGTCCTTCTTTTCGCCTTTTGCTTTCACAGAATGATCTGCATAGTACTCCGTAATCGATTCCTGAGCGTGTACATACTTATTCAATAGTGAAAACAGTATTATAAAAACTATTCTTCTTGCCATTATTCGTTTATCCGGTTATCTTCATTTACCTAACCTACCAAACTTGAAAGTAATCATTCTTTTTCTTCTCGGCTCAGGCTTTACATCTGCCTATGGGCAAAGTGTAAATACATTGATGGGCGCGCGCAGCACCGGACTTGCCTATGCCTCCGGAACATTAGCCGATGAATGGTCGCTGTTAAACAACATCGGAGGCCTGGCAAAAGTAAAAAAGCTTTCGGGAGCATTTGCGTATGAAGTAAGCCCGGCACTGCCGGGAGCAAACCGCATGGCTGCAGTACTCAATGCACCTTTCAAATCAGGAACTGCCGGCTTAGGTTTATTTCGCTTTGGTGATCCTGTTTATAATGAGCAGGTGATCAGCGCAGGCTTTAGTAATCAGCTGGGAATTGCTTCGCTGGGGATCAAGCTTAACTACATTCAATACCATGCGGAAGGATTCGGAACCAAAAGTGCCTGGAGTTTCAACTTTGGCGGGATCGCACAACTCACTCCAACGATCAGCGTAGGTGCCTACATCACGAATATCAATCAACCTAAAATAGCAGCACAGGATAACGAACGCATACCTACAGCGCTGACTGCCGCTGTCAGCTTCAAACCTACTGATCCTGTCCTTTTACTTGCTGAAGTCAGAAAGGATCTGGAATATGATCCCACAATTAAAGGAGCACTGGAATACACCATTCACAAAAAAGTATTCTTCCGCACCGGATTTAATCTTCAACCGAATGCCGGCTTCTTTGGTCTTGGGTTTCTTACCAGGCGCCTGAAAACCGACTATGGCATGCAATACAATAATGCGTTGGGTTTAATCCATCAGGCATCCGCCATTTGCCTGATAGAGAAAAGAAAGAAGAGCAATGAACAATGAATATAAACTTGTCCTTCTTTTCCTATGCGCCTTTGTTGCATCTTCTCTTTGTGCGCAGGACTTTCCACGCAAGGAATATACACTTGAACGATTAGCTGATGAACTGTTTCCGGTTCAGGATATGGATTTAAATTATGAAGAGCTCTATGAAAACATGGCCCAGTTCCTTGCCAATCCCCTTGATCTGAATAAAGCGAGTACAGAAGAGCTTCGCTCCCTTTTTATTCTCGGGGAAGATCAGGTAGAAGAGCTTGTGCGTTATCGCGAAGAGAACGGACCTTATCTCTCCGTGTACGAGCTTCAAAGCCTGCCTTCGTTCGATACGCCCACCCTTTACAGGCTTATGCCTTTTGTACAAGTAAGAGATCACACCAGCCAGATCAATGCTTCACTGATCAGACGCATTTTATCAGAGAAGAATAATTATTTTATCACCCGGTACGAACGTACACTGGAGAAGCGCAAAGGGTACCTTCCGGAAACCGACTCCGCTTCACGCTATGCAGGCTCGCCCGATAAATTCTATGCGCGCTTTCGCGTAAGCCGCCCGGGTGACTTCAGCCTTGGATTTACGCTGGAAAAAGATGCAGGAGAAACCTTTTCTTTCGATCCATCTCACCGAAAGCCAGGTTTCGATTATTATTCCTTTCATGCACAGCTGATCAATAAAGGAAAAATTAAAAATGTAATGATTGGAGATTACCAGGCTCAATTCGGACAAGGTCTTATTCTTGGCGGAGGCTTTGGAATGGGCAAGGGCTCTGAAACCATCACCACCATGCGAAGAAGCAACCTTGGTTTCATGCCTTATACATCGCTGAATGAATTTGGCTTTTTCCGCGGAGCAGCGATCGCTTATCAAATCGCACCTTCTCTTTTCGTGCATAGCTTTGTTTCTCATCATTATCGCGATGCTACCCTATCATCCGACACAACTTCAGAGGAATCTACCTTTGCTTCCTCCATGATCGCTACCGGATTTCATCGTACGCCCAGCGAAATAGCCAGACGAAAACAAATCGGAGAAACCAATTATGGAGCAGTGCTGCAATTCAGGAGGCGCTCCCTAGATGCAGGCATCATTTTTCATCAAACCCGCTTCAGCATTCCCACCTATCGCGATCCATTACCATACAATCAGTTTTCTTTTTCAGGAAATAAAAATACCAATGCTGGTGCATTTCTCAATTACACTTTTCACAACGTCACCTTCTTTAGCGAAGCAGCACAAACACTCGGTCAGGGAAGCGCCATGCTTGCAGGTGTGCTGGGCAGCCTTACCACCAGGCTGGAGGTATCGCTGCTCTATCGAAAATACGACCGTGACTTTCAAAGCTTATATGGCAATGCCGTAGCCGAAAATACTTTTCCTCAAAATGAATCCGGAATCTATTGGGGGTGGAAATACCTGTTTAACAAAAAATATTCCCTGGCAGGATATGTTGATCTCTTTCGCTTTCCCTGGCTTCGCTTTCGTGGATATGCTCCATCCAACGGAAGTGAGTGGCTCCTGCGCTTTAACTATCAGCCTTCTAAAACGGTATTCATTTTTCTGCAGGCGCGTGAAGAAAATAAAATCAGAAACATCGGTGGTGAGACCACCACTTATTCAACAACCATCGGCAGAAAGAGAAACTATTGGATCAATTTTGACTATACCGCCAATAAACGGTGGAGTTTTAAAACCAGGGCGCAGTTCAGCACGTATCGCCTTACCTCTACCTCGCAGGGATTCGCTTTGATACAAGATGTAAACCTTGATCTGGGGAGGCTATCCGTAGCCACACGCTATGCATTGTTTGATACCGATGATTATGACAACCGGCAATATGTGTATGAAAATGACGTGTGGTTAGCTTTTTCATTTCCAGCTTGCTACGGTGTAGGCATCCGAAACTATATTTTGCTTCACTACAAGCTCACACAAAAGATCGGTCTGTGGCTGCGCTGGGCACATACCCGCTATACTGACCGGAACACGATCGGGACAGGCGGTGAACTGATTGACGGAAATACCAGAAATGATCTTAAATTTCAGGCCCGGATAAGACTTTAGTACCCGTCTTGCCATTCACTTAAAATTTTAACCTATGCACGCGGTAAAACTTATCACTCCCGGCCTCCTGATTACGATGTGCTTTGGCCTGGTGGCTTTCATGATCATTTACCGGCTTATTTTCAAAAAGAAGCCCTGATCCTTCCTTTACTCCTCCGGCTTAACCCGTGTTTACGAAATCTTACCGGATTGCATGTAAGATTATCGATCAATAAGTACTTGATTTATTGGGCTTTTGCACCTTAGCTTTGTTTAAATACTAAAACCCACATGAGAAAGATCAATTTCCTCTTTGCCGTTATCTTAATTTCTCTCCTTCTTCTCTCCATCGCTTCCTTCACTTTTGCACAAACTACCAAGAAGACATTGGAGCTTCCTGAGTTTAAAAGCATCTATGTAAATTCAAACTACACAGTGTATCTGAAGCAAACCAACAAGCAGGAAGTGATTGTTGAAGCGCTTCCCGATATTTTCCAATTGACGGATGTTAAGGTAGAAAACGGAATCCTGATGATCAACATCGACCGCAAGCCAGACAATCCTAACAAAAGCATCTGGGCCAAGATTGACGACATCAAGCTGAACCCTACGATGAAAGTCTTTGTAAGCATGAAGAACATCAACGACCTGCAGGTAAATGGCGGTGGCAAAATCATCTCTGAGAATTCCATTGCCACCGATTTCATCTCCCTCGGTGTTGCCGGTAGCGGAAGCCTTGACGTAGACCTTAAAGGAAACACTGTAAAGGCCGAAGTAACAGGCTCGGGCAAATTAACCCTCCGTGGTTATGCCACTTCGTTAGACGTCCTCCTTGGGGGTTCAGGCAGCGTGGTGGGTTATGCCTGCCCTTTCGAAAACGCCAAAGTAAAACTAAGTGGATCGGGCAATGCCGAACTAAACGTAACCAACCAGCTGGATGCCGTGGTAATGGGAAGTGGAAATCTGAAACACAAAGGCAACACAAAGAACGTAACCAAGAAGGTATATGGCTCGGGTACTGTAGACCGGGCGTATTAGAAATAGTATCGAGTTAATTGTGAATGGTTAATTGTAAGTTGTAAAATCATTCTTTCTTAAAGTTAAGATATAACAAAGGCTGCCTGAGAGGGTGGCCTTTTCTTTTTGTTATTACAAGAACGTCACAAATACTATTGTATAAAGGTCTCCCTCAACCTTGTGCGTCTCCCTTATAATCACCCATCAGATTAAGAGTACGAAGCTTTCTTCCAGATAACAGCGCATCATTCATAAAGTCCATTGATCAGCTTGCATTGATATAATTCGCTGACGTAAGCGGTACATACCCTCTTGACGACAATCGCACTTTACAAAAACTGAAGCGCTCGCTGCAGTTATTTTATTACGCTACAATTTCATCCTTCCGCAAAGGGATAACAGAGCGCAAACGTGCATCACATAAATACAATCCACCCCAAACCAGCACACCAAAAACAACCGGAAAGTAATACGGTTGTCCTGCCCGCATCATAATGGCAACGGCACCACCGAGATAGGCGGTAATGAACAATGCACCTATGATAGCCGTACGCGGAATAATGTAGAGGATCGTGCTGATCAATAAAATAATTCCAATGGTCTGCACCTTATCTTCCGGCCACCCTAATTGAACGCTTCCTTCGATGGAAGGGCCTGCCTTTATCACTTTCATGATGGCATCAACAAGTAAGAAGAGTACACTGAGAACGAAAAAAATACGACCTGTCCAGAGAGCGGCTTTCGAAGAGGTTTGATAAGCTTTCATAATACGATGCTGTTTTATGTATAATAAGTAACTAATACAATGCAAACATACTGCTGTCAACGCTATTACAAGATGTGCAATTACGACAATCTATGGGGCCATTTCCGACACCTCCTTGCCATCAGGACAGCTTTATTTTAGAGTTAAGATAATAAATACCCGATAATTAACTTACTACCTGGTCAAGTTATACTTGCATTCCCCGCTTGCTTTACTTACTCCATATTTTTTGCTGATAAATAAATTAAAGATTAAAACAGATACCCCGTCTTTCATTGATCAATTACAAAAACGGTATAAACGGTATCGGACCGATAGATGTAGAGAAGATTACTCACTAAAAGAATCCCATCTATCAGATCGGTGTAAAGCGGCTTTTACTTCGGTTCAGGTTCAGGCACAATCTTTACTCTGATAGTATCTGTTAACCATAAACTTACAAAACATGAAAAGCAGTTTGATTATTTTAGTATTGGCAGCAACCCTCACGTTGTTGCAATCATGCGGATCGAAATCAGAAAAAAACAAGGAGGAATACGCATCCGGTGATACGCTTTCAGCCACCACCACCGAAGTTGTCCTCACTCCTGCAGAAAAGCGCGCCAAGAGACAACAGGAAGCTGCCGAGCGTGCCGAAAAGAAAAAACTGGAAAGAGAAGAGATCGCCAGGACCACTCTTACTTATAAAGACGCGGAAGGAAACATCGTTTATAATAAAACAGAAGTGGAACCTATCTATCCGGGCGGTGAAGCCGCTATCCGCCAATACATTCAGGACAATGTAAAGTATCCCGAGCAGGCGCAGGACGCAGGAATTGAAGCCACCCTATTTGTTGATTTCGTTATCGCTGAAAACGGTACGGTCCGCAACGTGGAAGTAACCGATGTGATCGGTGATGAAGATCCTGCTTTCCGCACCGAAGCAGTCCGCGTGGTTTCGTCCATGCCGAAATGGACATCTGGTAAACAGAATGGAAAACCGGTACCTGCCAGGTACACGCTGCCGATCTCTTTTGAATTGCAATAAAATTCCATATCTCCTTATTTAAAAGCGCGGGTGAATCCCCGCGCTTTTTTTATGCTCGTCCTATCGCTACATTAGGATTAAACTTTTCCCTTATCAGCAATGAGCAATAAAAAACTGCAAGGACAAACAGCAATTATTACAGGTGCCAGCTCAGGCATTGGAGCAGGTGTAGCCAAAGCATTGGCGGAAGCAGGAGCTATCGTGGTCGTCAATTATTCCAGCAGTGCCGAAAAAGCAGAAGCGGTGCTCAGGGAAATCAAACAAAATGGTGGTGAGGGCATGCTCTTCAAAGCCGATGTTGGTAACGAACAGGATGTACAGGCCATGTTTGCCCAGACCATTAAACAATACGGTACAGTCGATATCCTGGTCAATAATGCAGGGCTGCAGAAAGATTCCAAATTTCACGAGATGACCCTGGAGCAATGGAACCATGTGCTCAACATTAATCTTACCGGACAATTTCTTTGCGCCCGTGAAGCGATCAAGGAATTTTTAAGACGAGGCATTGTTCCGGAGCGATCCAAGTCAGCTGGCAAAATCATTTGTATGAGCTCCGTCCATGAGGTGATTCCGTGGGCAGGCCATGCGAATTACTCTGCTTCGAAAGGTGGAGTAATGATGTTGATGAAAAGTATTGCCCAGGAATATGCTCCTTTAAAAATAAGAGTGAACAGCATTGGCCCTGGTGCTATCCGCACTCCTATCAATCATGCGGCATGGCAAACACCCGAATCGTATCAGTCATTGATGAAACTGGTTCCCGCCAAACGTATTGGCGAACCCGAAGACATAGGTGGTGCCGCAGTGTGGCTTGCCTCCGATGATTCGGAATATGTAAATGGAATTACATTGTTTGTGGATGGGGGCATGCTGTTGTATCCAGGCTTTGAGGATAACGGATAGCGGGTGAAGATGAATAACCACTAAAGTACGCAAAGCGCCACATAAAGAACACAAAGAATAATTGTCTTGAATAGAACCTTAGTGCCCTTTGTGAAAAACCTTTGTGGCCCTTGTGGTGCAAAAAATACAACCACCACTAAGTACACGAAGGTTCACAAGAGAAACACAAAGAAATATCCTCTCGAATAGGAACACCCATTGTGCCCTTTTGAAAAACGTTGTGCTCCTTGTGATGCACACAATACAATCACCACTAAGCACACAAAGGTTCACACGAGGAACACAAAGAATAATTAATACTTTAACCCCAAACCGATGCTCACCGAAAATGAACTATCCAAAATCGTCTTCGACCTCGGATTAAAAGTACACAAAAACCCAGGCTCTGGCCTTTTAGAAAGCACCTACCAGGAATGCTTGTATTATGAGATTAATAAGGCAGGACTAAAAGTAGAAAAGCAAAAAGCCCTTCCTCTGATTTACGAAGAAGTCTTACTAGAAGTCGGCTACCGGATCGATCTATTAATAGAAAATAAACTTATTGTTGAGATTAAGTCCGTAGAAGCATTAGCAGATATCCACCTGGCACAAATCCTTACCTATCTTAAACTTTCGAATTGTAAATTAGGGCTCCTGATTAATTTTAACTCGGTGCTCTTTAAAAATGGAGTAAAACGTATCATTCATGGAACACTGTGAAAACAATGATAACTTGCTAACCCGATAACGATTTACCAAAATGGCCATAGCTGAAAAAACCCGCCTGATCGAAGACCGTGACAAGACCAAAGACTGGAGAAAGTTCGGCCCCTATTTAACGGAGCGACAGTGGGGCACAGTGCGTGAAGATTACAGCGCCAGTGGCGATGCCTGGAATTATATCTCGCACGATGCCGCCCGCAGCAAAGCCTACCGCTGGGGTGAAGAAGGCATTGGAGGAATCAGCGACAACAATCAGCTGCTTTGTTTTGCGATCGCACTGTGGAATAAAAAAGATCCCATCATTAAAGAAAGGCTGTTCGGGCTCACCAACAATGAAGGTAACCACGGTGAGGATTGTAAAGAACACTATTACTACATCGACAGCACTCCTACCCATTCGTATATGAAGATGCTGTACAAGTATCCTCAGCAGGAGTATCCCTACGAATTGCTGGTGAGTGAAAGTGCCAAAAGAGGAAGGCTTGATCCGGAGTTTGAATTACTGGATACCGGCATCTTTGACGACAATCGTTACTTCGATGTGTTCATTGAATATGCCAAAGCAGAACAGGATGATATCCTGATCAAGATCACCATCGAAAACCGCGGCCCCGAAGAAGCCCTGCTCAATGTGCTCCCTACCGTATGGTTTAAAAATACATGGGCATGGGGATATGATTCCTACAAGCCCGAAATGTACTTCGATGAGAAGGGAACCATCCGCATCAATCACAACCAGTTGGGGGACTATTATTTATTCTTTGAAGGGCAGGCCGATACATTATTCTGCGAAAACGAAACCAATAACAGTCGCCTTTATAACCAACATGATCAGTCGGGCACATTCAAAGATGGCATCAACGATTCTTTGATCTTCAGAAATCCTGGTATGCTCAACAAGAATCATCGTGGCACCAAGGCAGCGGTTAACTATGATCTGTCTGTTCCTGCCGGAAAATCAAAAACAGTGAGACTCCGCCTCACACCCAAATATCATTCTTATCCTTTTAAAAATTTCAATATAGCTTTTGATCAGCGCGTACAGGAAGCCGATGAGTTTTATGCGGAGGTGCAGAGCGACATCAAAGACGAAGATCAGCGCCTCATCCAGCGGCAGGCTTTTGCCGGTATGCTCTGGAGCAAGCAACACTATCATTACACCATGGCGCATTGGCTCAAGGGCGATCCGGCCATGCCCGCTCCTCCTATCGAGCATAAAACAGGGCGCAATCACAACTGGACACACATCAACAACAACGACATTATTTCCATGCCCGACAAGTGGGAATATCCGTGGTATGCAGCATGGGATTTAGCTTTTCATACCATACCCATCGCCATTGTCGATCCCGAGTTTGCCAAGCAACAACTTTTACTCCTGACAAAGGAATGGTACATGCATCCTAACGGACAGCTTCCCGCCTACGAGTGGATGTTTGATGGAGTAAACCCTCCCGTACATGCGTGGGCTGCGTGGCGGGTTTATAAAATTGATCAGAAACTTCAGGATGGAAAATGCGACCGCAGATTTCTGGAAGAGATTTTTCACAAGCTGCTCCTCAATTTCACCTGGTGGGTGAACAAAACCGACACCAATGGCAACAACATTTTCCAGGGCGGCTTTCTGGGTATGGATAACATTGGTGTGTTCGATCGTAGCGCACAGCTGCCTACCGGAGGATACATTGAGCAATCCGATGGCACCAGCTGGATGGCGATGTTCACGCTGAACATGCTTCGCATCTCCTTAGAGCTATCAAAAGAAAACCCAACCTACCAGAGTCTCGCCACCAAATTTTTTGAGCATTTCCTCTACATCGCTGGTGCTATGGCCAATGTGAATAATGAGGGCATTGACCTGTGGGACGATGAAGATGAATTCTTCTACGATGTACTGCACATGCCCGACAATGGCCGCGTAAAAATGAAAGTACGTTCTATGGTCGGATTAATTCCGCTATTTGCTGTGGAAGTATTGGAGCCCGAACTGTTTGAAAACCTTCCTGAATTTCAGGAGCGACTGCAATGGTTCTTAACCAACCGGCCCGAGCTGGCAACATTAATCTCCCGCTGGGATGTAGAAGGCAAAGGACAACGTCACTTGCTTTCCTTGCTTCGGGGCCATCGCATGAAGGCGCTATTGAAACGCATGCTGGATGAAAAAGAATTTTTATCTCCTTACGGAATTCGTGCGTTATCAAAATACCATCTGGAGCATCCGTATGTACTCAATGCAAATGGGGTTGAGTTCAGCGTAAAATATATTCCTGCCGATGCCGACACCGGCTTGTTCGGAGGTAACTCCAACTGGCGCGGCCCTGTCTGGTTTCCGGTCAACTTTCTGTTGATCGAATCGTTGCAGCGTTTTCATCATTATTATGGAGACGATTTCAAAGTGGAGTTTCCGACCGGATCCGGCAAGAAATTCACCTTAAAAGAAATTGCCGCAGATCTGTCAGCACGCCTTGTAACGATATTCCAAAAAGATAAACAGGGAAAGCGACCTGTTTTTGGAACGTACGAAAAATTAAACAGCGATCCATATTTCAACCAGCTCATTATCTTCAGCGAATATTTTCATGGCGATAATGGAAGCGGACTCGGAGCATCGCACCAAACCGGATGGACCGGACTGGTGGCTAAACTGATTGCTCCACGAAAATAAGAGTTGTAAATAATAAATTAAGTATCACTTATTCCGGGCGTGTCCCTTTCGCGAGGCGCGAAGCGGGCCGGGCTATCCGCTGCAAGTCCGGCCCTGCACATGCTTTCACACTTCGGGCTTTACGCTACTATCCCTCACGCGAATGTAGAATATGGCATTAGAATGATTGAATTGCCATGCTTTAATATTTGTGCAGGAGATGATCTGCTAACATGGCGGACCATGATCTTTATAGCTTACACAATGCCCTTCAGAAGTTAAACACCGGCATTCGCCAGCGCTCTGTCCAGATGAACATAACCTCCATCTACATAGACGAGCTGCCCTGTCGTGTGGCTTGATTTTTCCGAGAGCAGGAATGCCACAGCGTTGCCTAACTCTTCAATCGTAGTCATACGATTGCCCAACGGAATTTTCGATTCAATTTCCTTTCGCTTTTCTTTCGGATCAGGCAGGGTATTGATCCATCGCTCATACAACGGTGTCCAGCTCTCTGCCACAATAATGGCATTAACACGGATATCATACTTCAATAATTCTACTGCCCATTCGCGTGTCATCGCATTCCGGCCACCATTGGCAGCAGCATAACCGGAGGTTCCTCCCTGCCCCGTATCAGCCGTTTTCGAACTGATGTTGACAATCGAGCCCTTCGTTTCCTTCAAAGCGGGCAGCGCATGATGTGCCATCAGGTAATAATGCACTACATTCTTATGGAGTGAGGCGATAAAATCTTCATAGTTTCCATGCTCCAGCCCTACTCCGTCATTTACGCCTGCATTATTAACAAGCCCGTGTATTTTACCAAACTTTTTCAAAATCTCTTTTATCGCTTTAGCCGATTCTTCCGGCCTGGTCAGCTCGGCCACCACCTGCGAAGCCTTGCCACCGGCTTTCTCTATAGAAGAAACCATCTTGCTGTTATCTTCTTCACTACGCCCTACAATAACCGGTATGGCGCCTTCGGCTGCGAGCACACTCACGATGCCTTCTCCGATTCCTTTTGCCCCACCTGTTACGATGATGATTTTATCTTTCAATTGTAAGTCCATAGAAAATCAAATTACAGATTATAAAATTGGATTGCATTACCGCCAAAAAAAAGCTGCTGTTCATTTTTACTGAAGGTCGAAAAATAGTCCTTTACTACAGCCAACATCTTTTCATACGAGCCTGCCAGCAGGCACACCGGCCAATCGGAGCCAAACAGAATACGCTTTGTACCAAAAGATTCAACGATCACATCGAGATAGGGAATAAAATCGGAAGGATGCCAGTTATTCCAGTCCGCCTCGGTAATCATCCCTGAGATCTTGCAAGAGACATTCTCATGCATCGCCAAAGAAGCAATCGCCTCCTTCCATTCCGTCAGTTGCTTACTCTTGATAAGGGGTTTAGCTAAATGATCAAGCACAAAGGGCTGATCAGGAAAAAGAGAGACGAATTTTTCGGTATAACCTAACTGATCGGGAAGCACCAGCAGGTCGTAAGTGAAGTTATATTTCTTTAAAAGACTTACCCCTTGCCTGAATTCGGGCTGCAGCATAAAATCGCGCTGTGGTTCACCCTGCAGTAGATGGCGAAAGCCCTTCATCTTGTTGAACTGTTTATAATAAACCAGTTGCTCTTCCACATCTGCCAACCGGAAATCCACCCATCCTACTATTCCTTTAATGAAATCGTATTCCTTTGCATTGGCAAGCTGAAAATCATTCTCTTCCTTCGACTGATCGGACTGCACCACTATACAACCCGCTATTCCATTTTCTTTGAGCACGAGATGAAGATCAGGAGGAAGAAAATCGCGCTGAATCGCTGGCATACTTGCATCTATCCAGCCATCGCGCACCGGATTATATTTCCAGAAGTGCTGATGAGCATCAATCTTCATGAGCATCCAATTCGAAAATGCGATTCATTAGTAACCACTTCTTCCCTTCTTTTGCCCAGGGCAATGGTTTCTGGTACTCCCACATCAGTTCCTCCCAGGCTACTACTTTAGGATTATTTTTATCGCTCTTCGCTTTGCTTTCAAAATTAAATGCGTCCGTTGTTTCCATAATCATAAACAAGCGGTTGCCCGTACGGTAAATTTCCATCTTACGGATTCCCGAATCGATGATGCTTTGTTTTATTTCCGGCCAAACCTGCTGATGCCATTTCTCATATCCGGTAATACTTGCCGGATCATTCTTCAAATCAAGAGCAAGGCAGTATTTTTTCATAACCTCCGGCTAATTTTTATAAATTGATTTACAATCAGTGCGATGCTGTAATGGTGATCTTACGCACATCCGAATTTCGGATTGCAAAATAAAAAACAACGAGGAAGCATACAGCAGGAACACCATAGGCCAGCTGTATATTGCTTGCATCAGAAACGCGCCCCATGATCAATGGAAAAACAGCTCCTCCCACAATGGACATAATCACCAGCGAAGATCCTTCTTTGGTACGCGCACCGAGGCCACGTATGCTCAATGAAAAAATGGTAGGGAACATAATCGACATAAAGAACTCTACGCCCATTAAGGCATAAACTGAAATTTTACCGGGCAGCAGCATTGCCAGAATTAATAATGAGATGTTGATAACACTGTACACTGCCAGCAGCCTGGAAGGTGCAATGAACTTCATGAGGAAAGTACCTATAAAGCGACCTATCATAAATCCCAATAAAGCAGCAGAAAGGAAGAACGCAGCCGTTTGTTCTTCTATTCCGGCTACATAGCCTGAGAAGCGAATAAAAAAACTGCTCACACACACCTGGGCTCCTACATAAAAAAATTGAGCAAGTACTCCCCACATCAAATTTTGTTCTTTAAAAAGAGATGTGCCTTCCTTACCGTTTTCATCTTGCTCCGCAATCTCAGGTAATTTTGTTTTCCATAGCAGCGCAGCCACCAAAAGAACTACTCCGCCAATCACTATAAAAGGTATTTGAACAGACGATGCTTCCTGGTCAAGATAATTCGAAAGCTGCTGTGAATTCATACTGGTTAAGTCCACATCCGCAGCGTCCTTATTGGAAAGAATAAAATAACCTCCTGCCAACGGTGCGAGTGTTGCTGCCAAACCATTAAATGACTGCGCGAGGTTCAGGCGTTGTGTCGCCCCTTCCGGATTTCCAAGTTTAGTGATATAAGGATTGGCAGCCGTCTCCAGAAAAGTAAGTCCGCAGGCAATGACAAATAAAGCAAACAGGAAAAAGAAATAGAGCCGTGTTTCTGCTGCAGGAAAAAACAGGAAGGCACCACTCGCAAAAAGCAAAAGCCCTACAAGAATACCTCCCTTATATCCATATCTCTTCATGAATAAGCCTGCAGGGATAGCCATTAAAAAATAGGCGATGTAGGAAGCCGAATCGATGAGCGCTGATTGCGTGTCGGTAAGCTGACAGGCCTTTTTAAGATGAGGAATCAGGATCGGGTTGAGATTCAGTGCAAAACCCCATAGGAAAAATAAGGAAGTGATTAATACTTCTGAAAAAAGTATGCCTTGTTTCTGATCAGAAGGTAATAGGTTCTTCTTTATTTCGGTCATGAAGCGTTAGCGTTGCAGGGAAAGTTATTCAAAAAGCGGCAAATAACAATCGTTGCCAAAGTTTAGTGAGGAATAATTTACACGGATAAACTTTATTCCTCTTATCGTTTGTCATTCTTTTCACTTCTGAAGCAGGCATTAGTATTTCGTACCTGATTATAAAAACGCCCATGAAAAACGTAGGAATTATATTGATTGTAATTGGCTTACTGATGACCGTGATCACCGGCTTTAATGTGGTAACCCGAAAAAAAGTAGTCGATCTTGGTCCACTCGAAATTAATAAAGAAGAGAAGACGCCTGTCTACTGGTCTCCCATACTGGGTGGTGTCATTCTGATCAGCGGTATCGCCATCACATTGGTAAGCCGCAAAAAAACTTAACTTTTCTTAATTTCTGAGAGGGATAGGCTGTATAGTCCGAGAACCGATCATAAAAAAATCCCGTCTCTGTCAGAGCGGGATTTTTTTATGTTTAACTGTTTGCTCTATTGTTACTTCAGAGAGCTTCTGCTGCTCTTACCTGCACACCATTCATCTTAATCAGCCGAATGGTGTCTCCCTTGCAATCCACACCCTTACCAAATTCAATAATGGTATATCCACAGGTGGATGGCTTTTTAATCTCATTTTTTTTATCCCTGATCGGAAAGCTTGCACCCATGATTAGTACAAGATTGAGTACTACGCTTATTGTCAATAAAATCTTTTTCATAAAATTTGATATTGTATCTTTTACCCCACTTATGCCTCCCGAACACATTAAACCGGAGGCATTCCTCTATTTACCTAGGTGTAGAAAATTTCATACCAGCCTGTACTTTGGCATGGGAATTACAGAGTGGGGAAGAATACCTTTAAAATCAATTAAAGTAATATGCGCTGGCAGGGAAGACAACAAAGTGGAAATGTAGAAGACCGCAGGGGAATGGGCGGCAAGTTGGCTGTGGGCGGAGGTATCGGAGGCGTCATCATTTTGGTGCTAAGCCTTTTGATGGGAGAAAATCCCATGAACTACATCAGTACAGAATCGGAACCTGTAGCAACGGAGCAAACAGCAGAGAGCGATTCTCAGGCTGTGTTTGTTAAAGTCGTGCTGAAAGAAACCGAGGATGTATGGAATATTATTTTCCGGGAACAGTTGGGTAAATCTTACCAGGAGCCGGTGCTGGTTTTATTTTCAAACAGTTCTCAATCCGGATGTGGATATGCAAGTGCAGCCACAGGTCCGTTTTACTGCCCGCAGAATAGCAAGGTATATATTGATCTGAGTTTTTATGATGAGCTTCAATCACGCTTTGATGCACCCGGAGATTTTGCTATGGCCTATGTGGTGGCACACGAAGTAGGGCATCATGTGCAGCATTTATTGGGAATATCCGACCAGGTACATCAGGAGCAGCAGGTAGCAGGGGAAGCAGAAGCCAATCAGTTATCGGTGAAACTTGAATTGCAAGCCGACTTTCTTGCTGGCGTATGGGCTCATCACACACAAAAGAAGCAACACATTCTTGAAGCCGGTGATATCGAAGAGGCGCTGAATGCGGCCAATGCTATTGGCGATGACCGTTTGCAAAAAGAAGCAAACGGATATGTCGTGCCGGATGCTTTTACACATGGCACATCCAAACAAAGAATGTACTGGTTCAAAAGAGGATTTGATACCGGAGATATTAACCAGGGAGACACTTTCAGTCAGATTCAATAAATAATCATTTCGTTCGATCTATCTTAGCGGCCGGTATGCAACTCAGGAAGATCAAACATCCGACTCACTATTTTGCGCACAATAAAGTAAGCCTGATCAAAGGAGGAAAAGAGTATTTTAACCTGCTCCATCAGTTAATTAATGATGCGAAGTATTCCATCCATTTGCAGACCTATATCTTTGATGAAGATGAGACAGGCAAGGCAGTGGCAGAGGCGCTGATCTGTGCTGCACAAAGAAAAGTAAACGTATTTATCTTGCTGGACGGTTACGCTTCTCAAAAACTATCACTCTCTTTTATTGATTCGCTCACGAAATCAGGCATACGCTTCCGATGGTTTGAACCCCTGTTAAAAAGTAAAAACTTTTACTTCGGCCGCAGGCTTCACCATAAGGTAGTGGTAGTGGATTCCCATCATTCGCTGGTAAGCGGCCTGAACATCAGCAATCGTTATAACGATATGCCCGATCAGGTAGCATGGCTCGACTGGGCCATCCATGCCCAGGGAGAAGTGGCCCCGGTATTGGAAATGATCTGCAAGCGCAGAATGAAGTTTCATTTGTATCGCATAAAGAATGAGCCCACACCTGAGTTTCTAAAAATCATACAGAAATGCCTGGTACGCGTACGGGTGAACGACTGGGTGCAACGCAGACGCCAGATCTCACAAAGCTACCTTGAAATGCTCCGGCAAGCCTCTTCTCATCTCATCATTATGTCTCCGTATTTTCTTCCGGGTAATGAATTGAGAAAACAGATGGCCAGGGCAGCGAGGCGCGGGGTAAAAATCAAAGTGATATTAACAGGTGTATCGGATGTGCCCGTTGCCAAGTGGGCGGAGCGGTACGTGTATCGATGGCTGCTGCGCAACGACATCGAGATCCATGAATATCAGAAAAATGTTCTTCACGGCAAGATGGCTACCTACGACAATCTGTGGACAACGGTAGGCTCCTATAATGTGAACAACCTGAGCGCTTACGTAAGCATCGAACTGAACCTGGATGTGGACAATATGGATTTCGCTAAGAATGCAAACCAGCAACTTGAACAAATCATCAAAAATGATTGCGTTCAAATCACGGAAGAAGACTACAAAAAACGCAATGGCGCTTTTAGAAAAATGATCCACTGGCTTTCCTATGAATCACTTCGCTTGCTTCTCTTTCTTACTACCTTTTATTTTAAACAAAGAGAATAAGTTCAGATTCCTTTTATCCTGCGAAGCATAGCAAGAATGGATTTCCTGCTCCATCCCGTAAAGCGGCCCCGCTGCATCACTAACAAATTTTCTTCCGGCCTGGTCAGGTAATATCGGAATACAAACCTGGCTTTTGGATCGGACCATCCCATCACTTGTCCAAACCGAAGATCATTAAACACGATCACGCTATCCACTGAATCTACCGTATAGTACCCCTGCGAGAAGGTAAGCAGATCGCGTACGGCAGGTACATGGCGCAGGGAATCCAGGATTTTCTTCTGTTTGGGATAGAAAGCTAGCTTTGAAGGGGAATGATCAAACACAGAGCGATGGCCAATGTAGTATCCGGAATCGGCTTCGGCCACAAAATACCAAAGCCAGGTATTAAATGGCGTAGGGGTGGCGAAGTAGCGCTGATAGGTTACTCCCTGTGCAGTTAGTGTATCTTTTACTTTATTATTGATCAGCAGCTTGTTGGTAACCGCATATAAAAAGTAAAGCGATGTGAGCAGCAGGCAACCGGCCACCCAATGCTTCCTTCTGGGATTATTCATCTTCATGATGAGTAAGACAGCAAAAGCCACCCCTGCCCAAACAGAGAAAAATGGATCTGCCACATACAGCATGTTGAAGGATACACGCAGGTGAGAGAACGGTTCAAACCAGCCAACTCCGTAAGCATTGCAGGCATCGAGTAACAGGTGTAGTACTATTTCTGTTCCAAAGAAAAGCATCCATTTAAGCATACTCATCCGGCCGGCTCGGTCAGAACGTCTGGCAATGAAAGAAAAAAGCAACGTGGCTACGGCAGCAAATAAAAAAGAATGCGTGAGCCCCCGATGTGCAAGCAGATTTTGTGAAGGGTCAAGGAAAAAGGAGTTGATAAAATCGATATCAGGAAAACTTTGAGCCAATGCACCAAGCCACAACGCTTTCTTCCCGATAGATCGTCCTGCCACAGCTTCTCCGATTACTGCCCCTAAAGCGATATGCGTAAGTGAATCCATGGTCCAATCTACTATAAACTGTATAACCTAAGCTACCTTATAAAAATGCAGGATACCAATGCCTTGATTCAAAACCTTACTTCATCTCCACATTATCACACATATTTCCCCAACTCTTGTGTAGGTATTTCCTCATAATCCCCAACCAGGAAAGAATCAGGTTACACCGTTCTTTCTCCATAAATTATTTTATCTGCTGTAAGTTTTTGATAATCAAAAAGATTGGATCAGCTGATAAGTATTTCCCTTATTCGTACTTCTTGGCATGTAGCGCTGGCATTTAAATTTAAATAAACTCAGTAATCAAATCGTCCCGGACGGGGACTAATAGGTTGGGTTAATAATAAATCGTGTGGGTAGGTAGAAAAGGTCGTTACGTTCAATCGCAACGGCCTTTTCGTTTTTAAAGGATTCTACATCATTGACTATTGCAATAATGGCCTCTATTTTCTCATCTTATAAGAAACTATTTTTTTCTGGCTGATGTCGAATAATAGTGTCTTATTCACCTCAATTACATTTTTAACATCGCCTTTCAAATTGAAGCCTGACCCGGCCTGATTTATATAGTTGAATTCACCCTGACCATTGCCTCTCAGCAGCATTCCGTAATTCGCATCCAATTTCCCTAATCTTAATTTGGTCTTACTGTTGTTGCCACAGAGAAGCAAATCCGGATTCCCGTCATGATCATAGTCTAAAACAGTAATGGCAGTGACAGGGGAATATTGAACCTGCGCAGGTAAGGGGGATGAAATTAATTTCCCGTTTGCAGTGCTTATAAAAAGTGCAGAGGCCATGTAATTAGCGCGTAAATGACCCGCGCTCTGCAAGTCTTCTTTTTTAAAGACATCTTCCAGCGTTACATCGGCATAGCTTTCAAACGTAGTAAAGCGCTTCCTCAGGCTGCCGATTTGCTCCAGCATTTCATCGCGCGTCACATAAGGGAAGCTTTTTCCCTGTATATAAAAACAAAAGAAAGGATCCACAGATCCATTGTTATCAAAATCTTTAAAATAGAGTTCAGCAGGCTCTTCTTCTGAAACACGGAACTGGGTATTCAGGCCCATGTTACCAATGATCAGATCGGGCTTACCATCTTTATTAAAATCCCCGGTACCAATTTTATTCCACCAGCCGCTGTAATTTTTATCGAAATAATTATCTGTTTGATTCTTTAACTGATTGCCTTCATTCTCAAAAACGGTAACGGGCATCCATTCGCCCACTACAACCAATTCACTCTTTTTATCAAGATCCAGATCTATCCAAATGGCATCGGTGATCATTCCCAGTTTTTCCAGCTCCGGTGCGAATGACTTTACCTGATTAGTGAAGCGGCCCTTACCATCGTTGATCAGCAAAAAACTGGAGGGCGTTTCCGGGTATCGGCCGGGAATTATTTTTCCTCCAACAAATAAATCCGGGTAACCATCCTGATTGATATCATTGACTGCTATACATCCCTTGCTTCCCCGCATATCCGGCAATGCCTTCTTGTCTTTCGTGAAATTTCCTTTACCGTCATTCAGGTACAACCTGTCCTGCAGAAGTGGATCATCAGCTGCATAGTTGTGATATCCCCCGCTGGCCACGTAAAGATCCAAATGATTATCACCATTAGCATCAAAAAAAACAGCAGCGGCATCTTCGCTCAATTTATCTTCTTCAAAAGCGGGAACCGGCTGAATAACAAACCGGGCATTGCTTTGTTGAATAAATAACTGAGCCGACCGGCCATTGCCTCCACCGATATATACATCTTCCAGTCCATCTTTATTTACATCTCCCTTGATCAGGCAAGAAGCAGAATAGGAAGGCTGACTGATCAACAAAGGCTGACGCTTAAAGTCATTTATCTCTAACTGTTTACTTTGATGATTAATGGGTGACGCTACCTCTGCATACAAAGATGCCGGATGACGATCAGGCTTATCTTTTATTTTTGAAGCATTACTTTCCGAAAGTGTAATTAGCTGATTGGAATTTACATTCACCAGCACCTGTTGCTTTCCGCTTATCCAATTAATAGTTAGAGAATCAACCAAAATTTCTTTTCCCAAACCAAATTGAAGCACAGAAGATACAGCAGAAAGATAGCCACGTGCATTCATTTGTTCGAGGTATTGCTTTCTTCCGTTGCTGCTGATCATCACCTTAGCACCAATGCCTTGTGTGTTTAATCCTTCGCCCTGAAGCTTCAATTGCAAATAATGATTGTCCGGATTTTTATTTGATTCATTTTGATAAAGAAAAGCCTGCTGATTAATATTATTCACTACGATATCCAGATCACCGTCATTATCCAAATCAGCGTAAGCAGCACCATTGCTGTTAGAAGCACGATTCATTCCCCACGCTTTTGTCTCATTGATAAAACGCTGTCCCTTGTTATTGGAAAAAATGTAATTAACCACATTGGAAGCAGGCATGTGCCCGATGATATCCAGCACATCTTCCCGCACTAACCTACCCTTCACTTTTACGTAGTCGTCCATGTACTTAATAAAATCCAGGTTGGTGTAATCGCGATAGTAGCCATTGGTGACAAAAAGATCTTTCCATCCATCGTTATCATAATCGGCAAGTAATGCGGCCCAGCTCCAATCCGTATTGGAAATTCCGGCCAGCTGACCAATCTCACTAAAGGTGCCGTTGCCATTATTCAACTGCAGCATGTTGCGCATATACTGATAATGAAAACCAGTGCGCAGGTTCAGATCAAATTTTGCATAGTTATCCGGGGCCAGCAACAGTTTTTGACGGTGGTTATCTTCCGGAAGCATATCGAGCGTAACAATGTCCTGCTGCCCGTCATTATTAATGTCTGCGACATCGTTCCCCATTGAGAACTGGCTGTTGTGCCCCACGCTTTGCTGAAGTTGATCGGTAAATGTTCCGTTATGGTTATTGATGTAGAGATAATCCGGAACGGTGTAATCATTGGAAATATAAAAATCCGGCCAGCCGTCATTATTTACATCAGCTATACCTGCACCCAACCCATAGGTTAAAGCCGAGCCACTTATTCCGGCTTTTTGAGTAACATCTTCAAAATGACCTTTCGTTTGCTTCAAAATCCGTACTCCTTTTTGAGGATCATCCTTTTTAAGAAATGCAGCTGTACTTACTTCGTTCAGAACAGGTAATGACTTGGGATTATGGTTAAGCAACAGCGCATCCAGGTCACCATCACGATCATAATCAAAAAAGTAAGCCTGATTGCTGTATGCAATACTTGCCAAACCGTACTCCGCAGCTTTTTCAGTAAAGTGAGGAATATTATTTATGTCATTGCCTTCGTTGATAAACAGTTGATTCACTCTGTTTTCATCGCGTACCATTCCAGAGTAGCATACATAGAGATCGAGTTTATGATCACCGTTAATATCGACCATGGTCACTCCTGTTTTCCATGGGCCTTCCCTTCCTGCCACTCCGGAAGCAGAAGTAATGTCCTGAAATTGCATTTTACCTTTGTTGAGATACAACTTATTACTGCTCATGTTAGCAGTGAAATAAATATCGGCTAATCCATCTCCGTTCAAATCACCGGTAGCTACACCTCCTCCATTATAGAAATATTCGTACATCAGGATATTGGTATTGAGCGCTTCGGCTAATGAATTCTCAAAATGAATTCCGGTTTGTGATGGCAGTAATAAAGTGAATAAAGCAGGCGATGAAACGGAATCGGCAAGCAGTTGCTCCCTCGCTTTTTCACTACTGCAGGCCACAAAAAGAATACAGCTCGTGCATGCGTATCCTAAAGAAAGAAACAAAGTGCGTATCATGTGCTGGATGAAGGAAACAAAAAAGAACTACCCCGAAAAGATATCAGGATAGTTCTTAAACTCAAACTAAATTAACAAACCAATGCTATTATATCAGTACCCTGGGTTTTGAACCAGTTTAGTATTGCGGTTCACTTCATTTCTGTCCATAGGTCTGAAATACATTTTATCATCCCATTTACGGGTTTCGTTATCCGTATTGTTGGTAACCGTGTAAGAATAGTTATACACCGTCTTATCATGACGATAAGGACTGAGTGGTGTTGCCCCCGCCTTTAACGTTGCTTTGATATAAGGAACTTTTATGCCTCTTCCCAACGTAGAAGATGCGATCAGCCACCTGCGGGCATCGTGGTAACGATGCTCTTCATAAACTAATTCAATTCTTCTTTCATTTCTATACCGCTCCTTCAGAGCAGAGCCTGATTCCGTTATCGCAGACATACCTGCTCTGAAACGGATTTTGTTCAACCACGCTTTTGCTTCTGCTTCCTGTCCCAATTCAATAGAGGCTTCAGCATAGTTCAAAACCGCTTCGGTATAACGGATGAAAGGCCATGGCACCACCTGAGAGCCCGATTGGTTTTCAATCACAGCAGGATCCGGATCTATAAATTTTCTGATCCAGTAATGCGTTCTGCTTCCATTCCAGTTTTCAACTGCAGATTCGCGGGTATCAATGCCATTAAGTACAACCAGCTTATCCCCGTCATAACCTTCATAATAGCCGGACTGAATCTGGTTAGCAGGATCTTTATCTGCTACATCAGAAGGACGTGGTTTCCAATCAGCACCGTCAAATAAAATGCTGGCATAAAAGCGTGGGTCACGGTTAGCGTAAATATCGGCTGTCTTGGCCGGATCGTTCCAATCAAATTTACTTCCGTCCATCATTTCATAATCATCTACCAATTGCTGGATTGGTGTATTGCCTGACCAGTTATGATATCCGTTCGGGCCGTTGTTGATTCCAAAGTGAATGCCACCTAATGGCCAGTTATTTTCTTGCGTGTAGAGCGGAGTTTCCGTGCGTTGAAAAATCAATTCCACGGCTGCTGCAGGATCGGCTACTTTACTTCCGCCACCCATGGATAAGGAGACGTAGTTAGCTTTACCTTCGGCAGCGGAAACGGGTGCTCCCAGATTTAGTTTATAACCACTGCTTGCATCCAGAACTGCTTTGGCTGCAGTTTGAGCAACTTGCCAGCGAGCAGCTTGGCTGCCACCAGTATATCCAAGCAACTCTTTATTTGCATAATTACCTAGCGTAGAAACTACGGAAGCCTTGGCTGCATCATGCAAATCACTTGCAGCATATAAGAGCACGCGTGATTTAAGAGCAAGTGCAGATAACTTTGAGGCACGACCAGGAACAGCGCCTTTTCCAGTTAACAAAGTAGCCGCCTGATCCAGATCTTTCACAATGAAATTCACACATTCTTCGAAAGAGCTTCTGGCCATCGTATAATCTTCATTCAAACCATATGTTCTATCTACCAGCGGAACTCCTCCATAGAATCGTACTAGTTGGTGATAATAATAGGCTCTCAGAAATAACGCTTCACCCAACAATTGATCCTTTAAGTCAGTCATTTTTTGTGTCCCATCTACAAATCCTGCGGTAGGGAGATTTTCAATGGCGAGATTTGCTTCTCTGATCGCTTTGTACATATCGTCCCAGTTGTAAGTAGCACTTCTCCATGCCAGGTTGGAAGGGCTTTCCGAGCCTTCCATAAAAGTATTGATACTTCTTCCTGTATGTGTGAACATTGCTTCATCGGTATACGAAGCCAGCATTTGTTCCTCAAATCCTCCATATCCTAAAAAAGAATATACATTAAAAACAAACGCCTGGGAAAGTGCACCGTCATTCCAGGTGGCTGTGCTTGGTATACGATCGAGCGGCTGAGTGTTCAGAAAATCCTTCTCGCAGGAAATTGTCGTTATCAGGCAGATCAGAATAAGCGCTGATTTTACTATTTTATTTTTCATGACCATTCAGATTAAAAAGTTAAACGGAAACCGGTATTGATAATCCTTGCTTGGGGATAGTATTGCCCGCTTCCGCTGATTGATTCCGGATCCCATATTTTATATTTATCCCAGGTAACGAGGTTCAATGCATTAACATAAATGCGTAAAGCGCTCACACTTACTTTTGAAGATATTTCTGTAGGAAGTGTATATCCTAATTCAATATTCTTCAGACGGAGATAATTCGTATTAAACAGATTGTACGTATTGTTTCCAAAATTACCTCCGGTATAATACGTATCGCCACGCGTTGCCAGTCTTGGATCAGTATTGCTTGGATTATCGACAGACCAGCGGTGATCATAGCTGTACTTCAGGTAATTTCCTATATCACCTGATTCTGTTCCAAAGCGAAGCAGTCCTCCTGTGGCTCCCTGGAATAAAACAGATAAATCGAAATTCTTGTACTGCACATTCATAGTGGCACCAAAGGTAAATGTAGGTGTGATGGTTTTATCTAAACGCACCTGATCATCAGCGTTGATTATCCCATCAGGTTCTTGGCCATCTTTTGCCATATCCTTAAATTTCATATCTCCTGGTCGAAGATTTGATGTAACAGCAGCGTATTTGTCTTTATTCGCCTGGGTAATTTCATCCGCTTGAAAAACACCATCAGATACATAGGCAAGGTATGCACCGTAAGGCTTACCGGTCTGTCTTTGATTATCCGGAATGCCGGGGATTTCATCCATATAAACGACTTTATTCTTCGCATAACCGCCATTCACTCCCAAAGAATACCTTACGCCTCCTGCCTGGTTATTATAAGCTACTTTAAATTCAAATCCCCTGTTGTCTACTTTACCTGCATTAACAGGAGGAAGAAGAGTAGTGATCCCCGAAGAAGCAGGTGTTGATCCTGTTTTCTGAATCAGGATCTGATCTCTCTTATTATAAAAGTAGTCGAACGAAAAATCAACCTTGCCCTGAAGAATGGCACCATCCAGCCCTATGTTTGAATTCTTGGCTACTTCCCATGTAAAATTAGGATTAGGCACAACGGGTTCGTATACGGTTGTCGCTACTGTACCGTTAATCGGATAACTGCCCGGAGAGAATGCAGATAAGTACGCATATTCCTGCAGCTTGTCATTATAGTACACCTGGTCATTACCCATCTGGCCATAAGAAGCTCTTATCTTAAGAAAAGTGATAATGTTTACACTCTTAAGAAACTCTTCGTTGGAGATATTCCACCCCACCAATACACCCGGGAAAAAACCAAAACGGTGAGAAGGCGGAAAAATGGAGGAACCATCACGTCTGCCAACCAGTTCGACCAGATATCTTTCCCGGAAATTGTACGTGAGTCGTCCATAGTAACCGATCCTCGTTCTGTTGTAAGTATTTTTATTATCATTTCCTCCTGTTACCAACTGGGTAGCACCTCCGGCAAATGGCTGATCAATCGCTCCCGATATATAATCCCTGCGATAGGCCTGGAAGAAGTCACCTTCAAATTTTTCGCGTGTTGTTCCTACCATTACACCAATCGTATGATCACTTCCAATGGTGCGGTCATAATTGAGCATCGCGGTCAGGTTAGTATTAAATACTGTACCGGTAGACTGTGTGAGCCGCGGATCTGAAAACGTAGACCGGATATCCTTAGATAACTTGGGAGTGACTCCATCTGCTTCATAGGTCTTCTTATCCCATGAATAAAGATACCAGGGAGTTTCCCACATCTTATTACGGTTAATACTTTTATCAGCCGCACCTACGAGCGTAAGCTTCAGGCCTTCGATCCATGGATTGGTAATCTCAATCTTGCCGTTAGTTTGAAGATAGTCCGTTGGATTTTTTTGATAACCTGTCGCATTGGTGGTGATAACAATTGGATTTTGTCCATTTTCAATATCCGGTCCTGGCAGTCCGTTAGGCCACACTTCCGGATCGGTCGGTCTTCCCCTCATCAACATGCGAAAAATGGATCCCGCTGTTTGTGTTGGATAATTACGAATCTCTTCACGAGCCATAATGCCCAGACTTGTATTAATGTATTTATTCACTTTTGCATCCAGATTAATACGAAAGTTGTACTGCTGATACTTCGTGGCCGAATTTTTATAATACGCATCCTGATTAACATAGCCTACCGAAGCAAGATATTTTATGCTTTCAGAACCACCACTGATCTGCAGGTTATGACGGGAAAGAGGAGACCATGTTTTAAAGGCGGTACCAAACCAATCCGTATTCGGATGCCCCCAGGGATCAGAACCGTCCTTATATTTTTGAACATCAGTAGGACTGAAGGCAGCAGTAATCGTTTTGGTAGGATCGCTGGGTGATGTAAACGTTCCGTTTTGTTGTATACCTGCCCATCCTGCATTCCATTCACTTGCTGGCAAACCAAAAACAGGATTTTGATTCATGATTTCGGCATACTCAGAGGCATTCGCCATTTGAGGAATACGGGTAGCTTGCGACCATCCCTGGTTAAAATCGTACGATACTTTTGTGCTTCCGATTTTACCACGTTTGGTAGTAATCAATATTACTCCATTGGCGGCACGTGCTCCATAGATCGCAGCAGATGCATCTTTCAGTACCGACATGGATTCAATATCTTGTGGACTCAGACGACCGAAGCCTCCATCGCGATCAGGAATACCATCAATAACAATCAAAGCACTGCTATTACCCAGCGTACCAATGCCACGAACACGGATGGTTGATCCATCCTGGCCGGGTTCGCCCGAGGTTTGTATAGCAGTTACTCCCGGCAAACGACCAGCCAGCGAATTAGATATATCTATGGCTGGTGATTTCTGTAAATCAGTACCACTTACCGCCACTACCGATCCCGTTACTGTCACTTTCTTCTGCTCACCATACCCCACCACGACTACTTCATCTAAAGTGGTTAAGTCATTGGCCATTTTAATATCCAGGCTGGTCTGATTTCCAACTGTGATATCCTGGCTTTTATAGCCAATAAAAGAAATGGTGATAACATCACTGCCCGATGCCTGCAGTTTGAAGGCACCGTTTACATCCGTAGTGGTACCATTAGTGGTTCCCCGGATAATAACACTGG